>Ga0265293_10000062_pt1 | contig 238264 bp, 239 predicted proteins | sample Munlanlewell138R_FD_192505 | JGI IMG/M metagenome (GOLD analysis project Ga0265293, IMG submission 192505) | Leachate microbial communities from a municipal landfill in Southern Ontario, Canada - Leachate well 138R | ecosystem: Engineered > Solid waste > Landfill > Unclassified | place... | reverse complement strand
TATAAAAACAAGCAAAAGTATGACCCTGATAGATATCTTCAGTTTCATCAAGCCAAAGAGGAAAATAATATGAAATAGCTTTTTTTAATGTTTTTTAAAGGTGGAAACTCCCATCGTCTCGATGGGAATGCATATAACATTACCAAAATCTCTCAACCTTTATAAGTCCATTAATTCCCTCATAATCTCTTGCGCTTGAATATCGCCAATGCTTTGCCTCATCAACATATCCTCTTTTTACTGGATTTTGATGGATATAGTTTATCTTGCTTATCATCATGGCATCATTTTTTATGAGTTTAGGCTGGCTGCCCTCTTGCCAAATTTGATAAGAAGCTGTTGTCTTGTGCGCCTTTTTATAAAATGCTAGTTGATCAATAATTGTAGCAACATTCTCTTTTTGAAGAAGTTTCAATATCTCTTTTGCAGTAAATGATTTTAATTTTTTTATGCTTTGAGCTATATTGTCACTACTGGCTATCAAATGAATATGGTTTTCAAGAATTACATAAGCATAGAGTTTGAGATTATCTTCTTTTTGCAGATACATTAGGCTGTCAAGTATGATATCGACACTTTCTTGTCTTGTAAATATCGGAAGCCAATGAAGTATAGTGCAAGTAAAAAAGTGTGGATGTGTCGATTCGTATATTTTATATCTGCTTCTTCCCATATTTTTTCTTTTTGTTGTATTATGATATGTTTAGTTTTGGATAGAGAAAAATATTGCATAATGTAATATTTTTTTAAAATTAAGTATGCATTCCCATCGAGACGATGGGAACGAGTTAAAGAATCTTATAAAGTGCAATAAATTTTGAAATTAAGTATGCGTTCCCATCGAGACGATGGGAACGAGAGGAAAAAGATTACGTTGCAAGTTGATTGACAATGGCTAAAGATTTTTGATATAATTCGTTTAATTATTATTTAAGATCAAGGACATTAAATGTCAAAAAGTTTATACGAAACTTTGGGTGTTAGTGAAAATGCCAGTGCTGATGAGATCAAAAAAGCATATAGAAAATTAGCACGTAAATATCATCCGGATATAAATAAAGACCCAGAAGCTCAAGAAAAATTTAAAGAGATCAATGCTGCATATGAAGTGCTGAGCGATGCAGAAAAAAAAACACAATATGACCAATATGGCGATCAAATGTTTGGCGGACAAAATTTTCATGATTTTGCTAGAGGCCAAGGTGCCAATATTGATATCGAAGAACTGCTTCGAGGTATGTTTGGGGGCGGAGGCCGAAGTGCCGGAGGTTTTGGTAATTTTGGTGGCTTTGGCGGGTTCGGCGGTTTTGGAGGAGGCATTGATCTAGATATACAAACCAAGATAACCATACCGTTTATTACATCAATTTTGGGTGGTAAACATATGGTGAGTGCCGTCGGACAAAGTTTTGATGTCAAGATCCCTGCAGGTATAAAAAGCGGAGAAACCCTAAGAGTAAAAGGTAAAGGCAAACGAAGCGGCGCACAAGCTGGTGATTTGCTTATAAAAATCGATGTAGCTCAATCTAATGAATATGAACGTAAAGGTGATGATCTGTATAAAACATTTGATCTGCCGCTCAAAGAAGCACTTTTTGGGGGCGCTGTTGATGTTGTTACGCCGGAAAAAACAGTCTCTTTGAAAGTTCCTCAAAATACAAAAAACGGTCAAAAATTTAGACTAAAAGGAAAAGGTGTGGTTGATAGAAAAACTGCACTAAGAGGCGATTTGTATTTGATTGCAAATGTGATTTTGCCAAATATAGATTCTTTGGATTTGGATTTGAAAAAAGCACTCCAAGAAAAACTATAAGGAGTATGGATTATGCATAGTTACGATGAACCAGTATATTTAATATCAATAGTCGCTAATATTTTGGATATTCATCCGCAGACACTCAGACAATACGAAAGAGAAGGGCTATTGGAGCCATCTCGTACTCAAGGCAAGATGCGTCTGTATTCGAGAAGGGACATAGATAGAATGAAGCTTATTTTGCGCCTAACGCGCCAAATGGGTGTTAACCTAGCAGGTGTTGATATCGTGCTGCAGTTAAAAGAACAGCTTGACAGTGCAAAAGAAGAGATCGCGCAATTACGCGAAGAGCTAAGCAAAGTAAACAGACAAGGTTCTGTACATGCCAGCAAAGCAATAGTGCCTAAAAATAACTATGATATTATAATATTCGAAGAATAAAATAATTTACTATAGTATTATTTTTTGGGTTCATCTGCTATGCAGTTATTGCCTTTAGCTCCCCATTTGACAATGGTACCTTTTTTATTAGCCTCTATATATACGGTGCAAGTTTCAATGATCTCATCATACCCAAACATTCCGGGATAGAATCCGCCAAAATATCCACCCCTCATTCCAAAATATCCATATCCTATTGTATGTCTAGGAAATACATAGTTTCTAGTTTTTGTATAGACATAAACTTTGTTACCGTTGGGTATCTCATAAGAGTTATCAGGATATCCTGACCGGGCTATATAATCATTGATATTTTTGCCTATCCATTCATTGTGTTGTTTTACAAAGTTTTCATTTGTTGCACATCCGCTTAAAATCATGGAAGTTATTATAACTAGAGAAAAGAATATGATCTTTTTCATTTGTTCTCCTTTGTATAATGTCAGAATCATAAATTTATTGTATCATAAAATATAATATATCAAAAATTTTGTGTAGTAATTGTTGCAAATAACGACTTATCGCTTAAGAGGGTTTTGGCTACAATATAATATAAGGACACCCCCAAAAACTCTAGATACTCATAACATCTCTAGCTTTTTCATAGGCTAGGCACTCACTTGAAGGACTAGCCTTGGCTAATTCGAAAGTGAGTAACAACGTATAAGGGAAAGCTAGAGATGCCCAGAGGGTGGGCTTTTCAAACGCAATCTTTTACAAGATATTTGTTTAACTTGAGCCTAGGCTAGGCTTTCTCAAATCTCTTGCAAAATCTTACACTTGCAAAGCCCATTATGAGTATCTAGGGTTTTTGGGGGTGTCCATAATTTAATATAGGATTATAATGCAAAATTTAGCTTTCTTGTCACAACTTGCTTTTTTGATAGTATTGGCTCCTATTTTTGCAAGAATAACAAGAATTCCGATAACAGTCGTAGAAATTACTCTCGGTACTGTTGCGGTATGGATAGGATACCTGGATAATGATAATGATATTTTTAAAACATTGTCCAAGATAGGCTTTTTTTATCTAATGTTTTTAGCCGGCCTAGAGATAGATCTGAGAAAATTTATCCACTTTAGAGATAAAATGTTTAAAAATACTTTGCTTTATTTTGGGATTTCATACGCTATCGCTTTTGGCCTTTTTGTTGTTTTTGGTTTAAATCCTGTTTATATAGTAGCTATCCCAATTCTTTCATTGGGAATGATCGTCGCTCTCATTAATGATTATGGCAAAGATCAGCGCTGGCTTGAATTGGCCCTTACTATAGGAGCAATAGGTGAGCTGATCAGTATTGCCGCTCTAGTCATTTTTGATGCCTTGCTGGCCGAAGGATTGGGGATAGAGTTTTATAAGAGTATAGCTACCTTAATTCTAATACTTATTGTCATATATTATTTCTTTAGATTTGTAGGTGTTGTGCTATGGTGGTTTCCTGAACTTCGTAAGATAATTATGCCTGAAAATGATAATATGGGTCAAGATATTCGCGTGTCAATGGCTTTGTTTTTTGTATTGATAGCAGCTATGCAGTATCACGGTATAGATATGGTACTAGGTGCGTTCGTAGCGGGTGTTTTTGTGGGTAATTTCTTTAAACACAAAAAAGAATTACCAGAAACCCTCAATGCGGTCGGATTTGGTTTTTTGGTGCCTCTGTTTTTTGTATATGTTGGGACAACATTGGATTTGGACGTGGTATTTAAGCTAGAAATTATCAAGCATGCAATGCTGATCATTGTAGCTATGATAAGTGTCAGAATGATCAGCTCGTTTGTTGCATATTATAAATATTTTGGTTTTAAAGATACTGTTCTTTTTAGCTTGAGCCACTCTATGCCATTGACATTTCTAGTAGCTATTGCTACTATTGCTATCAATTCACGAGCTATTTCAATGTATGATTATTATGCTTTTGTATTAGCAGCCATGGTAGAAGGTGTTGGCATTATGATAGTTATAAAATTGATTATGCATTTTCCACGAAATAAGCAATAGCTTATTTCGTTAGGTTGTGAAGCTCGTCTATTATTTTGGCTACTTTAGATTCTGCGTCATTTAGAGCTGTTTTGTTTTCTGTAATTACGGACTCTGGAGCATTGGCTACAAATTTTTCGTTATTTAACATGCCGCTTAGTTTGGTTATCTCTTTATCAAGCTTTTCTTTTTGTTTTTCAAGCTTTTGAATTATAGGAGACAGATCGATATTTGCAGTGGCTATCATACTCTCTAGAGTATCAGATACATCCTTAACACATTTATCTAGACTCTCGTTTACAAATTCGATAGATCCTACTTTGGCAAGTTTTTCTATAAACGGTTTCATAAGCTGCGTATCGGCAGATTTTCCTATTCTTATATAGGCTTTTTCTATCTTTTGATTGCCTTGTTCTATAAGGGTTTTGCATCTTCTGACTGAAACAATTGCTTCTATGATCTGTTCAAATTGTTGCATTATTTCATCATCCAGCTCACCTGCTTTTGGATAATTTGAGACCATAATAGACTGAGTGTCTTCCAATGAAGTAGCTGATAATCTATGATACAGGTATTCAGTGATAAATGGCATAAACGGGTGAAGAAGTTTTAATGATTCTTTGAATATACTTCCCATTTCGCCGACACTCTCCTTGCTTGCTTTGCTAAGCTCGATTCCCCAGTCACAAAATTCACCCCACAAGAAACGATAAAGCGTAGTTGCAGCGTCATTAAATCTATAAACTTCCAAGAATTCTCTAGTTTCATTTATTGCCAAATAGAAGCGCGATAACATATATTTTCCAAGAGGGGTTTTAATGTTATTGCTGTTCAGGTCTTCGAAGCTATCTTGGTTGAGTTGCAAGAAATTCGCAGCGTTGAAGAGTTTGTTGGTAAAGTTGCGGCTTTGCTCAAGCTTGTCTTCGCTGAGTTTTATATCACGTCCTTGAACTGCAAGCACGGCAAGAGTGAAACGCAAGGCATCTGTAGAGTATTTTTCTATCATATCAAGCGGATCTATGACATTGCCTTTGGACTTACTCATTTTATTGCCGTGTTCGTCTTTGACAAGCGCATGAAGGTATATGTCATTAAACGGGAGTTTGCCTGTTAGATTTTCACCCATCATGAGCATTCTAGCTACCCAGAAGAATAGGATATCAAATCCAGTGATAAGCAAGCTGTTTGGATAAAAGTCGTTCATATCACCTTCATTCCATTTGATGCCTTTATAGATATCGTTATTACCCCATCCTAGTGTAGAAAAAGGCCATAAACCAGAACTAAACCAGGTATCAAGAACATCCGGATCTTGGTGTATATTTTTGCTTTGGCAATGAGGACAAGAAGTCGGTACATCTCCGTCAAATACACTCTCTTGCCCACATTCATCGCAATAAATTACCGGTATTTGATGACCCCACCAAAGCTGACGAGAAATACACCAGTCTCTCAGTTCACTCATCCATGCATTGTAGCTATTAATCCAGTGAGCAGGAAAGAATTTAGCTTCCCCATCATTTACTTTTTTGATGGCATTTGCAGCAAATTCTTTTTTGACAAACCATTGTTTTGATATATACGGTTCTACTACATTTCCACATCTATAGCAGTGACCTACTTGGTGGGTATGTTCTTCGAGCTTTTCTATAAATCCTTCAAGTTCGAGTTTTTCAACGATTTGTGCTCTAGCCTCTAAACGCTCAAGTCCGGCAAATTCTCCGCAATGTTCATTAAGCATACCTTGCTCATCAAATATTGTTATGAATTCCAAATTGTGTCGCTTGCCGACTTCGTAGTCGTTTGGATCATGGGCAGGAGTGACTTTAACTACACCCGTACCAAAGTCTATATCAACATGTTCATCGGCTATAATTTTGATATTTCTACCGATAAGCGGCAGTGTAACCTCTTTGCCTATAAGATGAGTGTATCTCTTGTCTTCTGGATGCACCATTACAGCAGTATCCCCAAAATAGGTTTCCGGTCTAGTAGTGGCAACCACAAGAACACCTGAACCATCACTTAGCGGATAACGAATATGGTAGAGTTTGCCCGCATGTTCTTCGTATTCAACTTCTATATCAGATAATGCGCCATCATGCGTACACCAATTGATCATATAGTTTCCACGTACTATATAACCTTCGTCATACATCTGTTTAAAAGCTTTTTTGACCGCATTTGCAAGACCTTCATCCATGGTGAATCTCTCTCTTTTCCATGCAGGAGAAACTCCTAGTTTGCGCAACTGGGCTGTAATTGTGTTGTTAGAATTTTCTTTTTGGAGCCATGCTCTTTCCAAAAATGCATCTCTGCCTATAGCTTCTTTAGTAGTACCTTCAGCTAGAAGTTGTTTTTCTACTACATTTTGAGTAGCAATACCTGCATGGTCAACTCCAGGCTGCCAAAGGGTTTTGTATCCATCCATTCTTTTATATCTAACAATTATGTCTTGAAGTGTAAAAGTAAGTGCATGGCCTATATGCAAGCTTCCTGTTACGTTTGGCGGCGGCATCATGATGGCAAAGTTTTTGCCATTTTCCTGGATAGATTCATTGCCATCTATCTCAAAGTATCCTCTATCTTCCCAGATAGGATAAAAAGTGTTTTCTATCTCTTTTGGATCGTAAACTTTTTTGCTATTTTCGCTCATATTGTTGTCATCTCTTGTGGTATTAATATATGAATATTATAGCTAAATGGTGCTTTATGTCTCAAATACGATACAATATCATATGACATACACGCAATGGTATAAAGAGCATTCGCTTAAACATAAAGCTATCATTGAGCAGCTTAAAGGCAAAAACATAGATGAGATAGTAGAGTATTTTGACTATGAAAATATGCGCACAAAACATCCTGATTTTTGTCCATTGTATGCCTCAAACTCTAAGTGCCATGATATGCAAAATCTTAATTGTTATTTGTGCGGGTGTCCATATTTTAGGTTTAATGATGATGGTATAGAAATTAAAGAGAATAGGGTGGTTTATAGTTTATGCACAAAAGGTTTAGGCGAATCGTTTGTCTCCACAGATGCTATTCATCAAGATTGTTCATCTTGTATATTGCCGCACAAGATCCAGTTTATCAAGAAAAATTTTGATATTAGCTAGAGTGACATTATGGATAATTGTGATTTAAATTAGATATTTAGGAATAGTATGCGGTCTCACAAAGACTGCAAGAATGAGTTGATCGCCGTAGGTCACGGCAATCAGTTATTTATTTTGAAGCTTGTGCAAATACGTTTTTTGCATTGCTCACATGATATTTAAGTCCGATCTCTTCGTATGTACAGCCAAGCGCAAGAGCGACCATTTGCGGCATATGAAGTACTGGAATAGAGATATCACGTCCAGCTTGTTTGCCGGCACCTCTTTGTTTGATATCCATATTTAGATGACACAATGGGCATGGCGTTACTACAACATCCGCGTTGTTGTCAATAGCATCAAGCAGGGCAGTACCTGTAAGAGCATTACTTGTGTGCGGAGCTTGCAAATCCACATGGAAACCACAGCATTTGTTTTTGCTGGCATAATTTACCGGATGGCCTTCAAGTGCATCTATGAGACGATCTAGTGAAGTAGGGTTGTATGGATTTTCTCCGCCATTGCTTTTATGATGAAGCTCTGATGGTCTTATGTTGTGGCATCCATAGAACGGTGCTATGTTGAAATTGCTCAAAGGTACTTCAACTTTTGATTTGATTTTTTCTAGTCCAAAGTCATCTATCAAAGCATATAAGAAGTGTTTGACCTCTACTGAACCTTGATACTCCAGACCGACTTCAGCAAGTTTTTCATTTACTTTGGCTCTGTAGTCTGCATCATGATCTAATTTTTCTTTTGTCATAGCAAGATTTATTTGACATGTATTGCATAGTGTTACCATTGTAAGACCTAGTTTTTCTGCATAACAAATATTTCTAGCATTCAGCACATGAGATAAAAACGGATCAAAATCTTGCAAATGGCTAGCACCGCAACAGCTGGCTTCTTCTAGTATGATAAGCTCAATATCCAATTTTTTGGCCACAGCCAAAGTTGAGGAAAGAAGCTCAGGTGTTGATTCTTTGGCAGTACATCCGGTGTATAGGGCGTATCTTAATTGACTCATGGGCTTTTCCTTATAGTTTATTGGTTTGTGATATTTTGATAAGTTTTTGAATCTCATCAAGATTTTTAGATTTTGGCATATTGTCTACAAACGGAATTTGATCCGTTATATGAATTTTGCCTGCTCTCATCATGGCGATCGCATCTCCTAAGTGTTTTAGTACACCAATGTTGCCTTCGCTGTATTTGACAATGTCAGCTTCATCCAAGAATCCGTGTTTTTTGATACTTCGCACAAATCCTTCGGCATGTTTGGTCGCTACATTTCTTTGAGCAACATTTTGTTCAAATTGAAGATTATGAAGCTTTGTAATTTTTTCTATTGGATTGATATCTTTCGGACATGCCTCAGCACATTCAAAACATTTGACACAATCCCAAACACCAGGACCAATTTGGCTTGTCATTTCGAGTCTCTCAGTACCGGCATTGTCTCTAGGATCCACAGTAAATCTGTATGCTGCTACAAATGCTGCAGGTCCAAAATACTCTTCGTTTACTTCGAGTGCAGGACAAGCATAGTGACAGTTACCGCACTGGATACAATAATCTGCATTCAAGACATTTTCTACTTCTTCTTGGGACATGCTGGTCTCATGTGTAGGATGTTCATCTACAACACCTTCAACATAAGGTTTGATCGCAGCGTGTTTATCCCAAAAATCGCCTTTGTCTATGATCATATCTTTGATAGCTCTTTTTTTGCTTTGTGGTTCAAAGATCAACTCATCACCAAAAAGATTGATCAAATCCATAGCGTTCTCTTTACAAGAAAGTACAGGTTTGCCGTTTACTTTGATGCCGCATGCACCACAGATGCCGTGTCTGCATGATCTTCTGTATGAAAAAGAGCCGTCATGTTCCCATTTGATTCTATTGAGAAGATCAAGTACCAGCTCATCTTTGCCTACTTCCATTTCATAGCTTTTGTAATAAGGCAGATAATCTGTCTCAGCATTAAACCTAAATGCTTTTATGGTAATTTTTTTTGTGTTACTCATCATAGGCTCCTTAGTATGTTCTTTCTTTGACTTCAAACTTGCCAAGTACTACATCGGCATATTCTTGAGTAATATTATAATCCTCGTCCATGTAAGCATAAGTATGCTTAAGGAATTTGACATCATCTCTAGTTGGGAAATCTTCTCTGAAGTGAGCTCCGCGACTCTCTTGTCTAGCAAGTGCGCCCTCAACGATGAAAAGTGAATAATCCAACATATGACCAAGCTCGATAGCTTCTTGAAGTTCTGTATTATAAATAGAGCTTTTATCATCTATTCTGATATTTTTGTATCGCTTGTGAAGTCCTAAAAGGATTTTCTTTTGTTTTTCAAGTGACGCGGCTGTTCTAAATACACCGGCATTATTTGTCATGCTCTCTTGAAGTTCGGCTCTAAGAGTTGGTACATGCTCATTACCATTGTTGGTTTTGACCCAAGTGTATTCAGCTATCATTGCATCGGCATCAGCTACAGTTACTTCATCCGGATTTAGGTTGTCTAGGTCTTTTAGGATATTCTCTCCCGCATGTCTGCCAAAAAGCAGTGCTTCTAGGACAGAGTTTGCACCAAGACGGTTAGCACCGTGAACGCTCACACAGCTGCATTCTCCGGCAGCATAGAATCCGCTAACTAATTCTTTTGGATTTTTACGTACGTGGCAGTTGATATCTACAGGAATACCGCCCATAGAGTAGTGTCCGGTTGCTGCGATCATGATAGGTTCTTTGAGCATATCTTGACCCAAGAATGTAATAGCAAGCTCTCTAAGTTCCGGTAATTTTGTAAGGATAATTTGTGGATCAAGATGAGTAAGATCTATATAAACAGCGTCTTTATTTGGGCCTACACCTTTGCCTTCACGGATCTCTTGCATAATAGCTCTGCTTACTACGTCTCTAGAAGCTAGTTCCATTGCATTTGGAGCATATTTCTCCATAAATCTCTCGCCTTTTGAGTTGAATAGTCTTCCGCCTTCTCCTCTAGCTGCTTCTGAGATGAGTATGCCAGATCCGCCAAGTCCGCTTGGGTGAAATTGTACAAATTCCATATCCTCAAGAGGCAAGCCGTGTCGTGCAACTATTGACAAGGCATCTCCTGTGTTTGCGTGAGCGTTTGAGTTGATTTTAAATGCTCTTCCGTAACCGCCTGTTGCAAACATAGTAGCTTTTGCTCTAAAAATAGCCATTTCGCTATTTCTAATATTAAATGCAGCTACTCCTGAAACTTTGCCGTTTTTGTATATCAAATCTGCTACATACCATTCATCAAAAACTTCAACACCTACACGATGGGCTTGCTCGTATATTGTTTGAAGAAGTGTAAGTCCTGTTCTATCTTTTGCATAACAGGCTCTTGGTTTGCTTTGTCCGCCAAATGGTCTGATAGCTATATCGCCTTTTTCATCACGTGAAAATACAGCACCCATATGCTCTGCCCATCTAATAGTTTCTGGAGCTTTGTTGCACATAAGCTCGACACAGTCTTGGTCTGCCAAATAATCGCTTCCTTTGATGGTATCAAAAGCATGTAACTCAACAGAGTCTCCTTCTCCTAGAGCTGCATTGATCCCGCCTTGTGCAGCGCCAGAATGGCTTCTTAGTGGGTGAAGCTTGGTAATTACAGCTGTTTTTTTCCCTGCTGCGGTTGTCTCTCTTGCTGCTGCTAGCCCGGCTAGTCCAGCACCTACTACAACCACATCATATTCGTAGATCTTAACGTCCATGTCCACTGTATCCTTTTTTACAAATTTGTTTAAATTATATCTTTACTTTCGTATTAGTTTGTTAAAGTACCCAAATAAAAACAGCAAACAACCTTATGTGTGTTACAATTTTACAAGAAATTTTTTTCATCAGGAGATAAATTGAGAGATTTAGAAGCATACATTATATCAAGGTTTAATTCATCTTATATTGGTGATGATGCGGCATTGATAGGTAATATTTGTTATAGCGTTGATACGTTTTTTGAAGACGTTCATTTTAAGCGTTTATGGATGAATATGGCACAAATCGGCAGAAAAGCAATGCTTGTAAATCTCTCCGATGCAATTGCTATGAATGCCAAACCTCTTTATGCACTTGTAGCACTCTCTTTGCCAAAAGATATTAAAACAAGCGAAATTGAAGAGCTCTCAAACGCACTCACAAATTGCGCAAAAGAGTTTGGATGCGAGATCATAGGCGGAGACACTATTTCAGCTGACAAGCTGACTATCTCTATTACGATTATTTCAAAAACAGATAATCCATTGCTTAGAAAAGGGCTGAAAGAAGGTGATATGCTGGCATATACCGGAGAGCTTGGGACAAGCAAAAGGGATCTTCAAAGACTTTTTGCCGGCGAAACCATAGAGCCAAAGTCAAAGTTTTATGAGCCAGTGCTGCGTCAGGAATTTATAAAAAGATCAAGAGAGTATCTAAGAGTAGGTATGGATATATCTGATGGGTTATTTTGCGATACAAATAAACTTTTGGATACTAATAATATCGGATTGGAGCTTTTCGGTGACATTGATGCAAGCATCGGCAATAGCGGAGAGGAGTATGAAATGCTAATAGGTTTCGATCCGGCAAACTTGCCGCAATTAGAGCAGATCGCCAAACAAACAAATACTCCTCTTGCAGCTTTTGGAGTTATGAAAAAAAATAGTTTTAGATTTTTATGCAATCCTCATCATTTCAAATCATAGCAGTTTGCCCTTTGGCTTAAATAGACAAAAACAGACAGAGCTATTATAATAACCGAAACCCCCAATATCAGATAAAATGCATTTATTAGCTGTGTATAATCTGATATCGCGATTTTGAAAACTACCATCAATGCCTCGATAAGCAGAGCTATAATGATGGTTATCAAAAATTTAATGAGCAGTCTGTATTCGTTTTTTGTATTTTTACCGTAACTTTTGAAAAAAACCTCTTGTTCCAAAATAGTTTTAGCCAAATCAAAAATAGCCAAACCCAGAGTGAGCGCAACGACCGGTTTAAAAATCGCCTCTATAGAAAAATTCGCTTCGAACAATAATGTATGGAAAAAACTCACCAAAGCATAACCTATAGTAAAAACGGCCAAAATAACCATAGAAAAACCAGCCCCTACATAAAAGCTTTTATTTATAATATTTAGTTGGTTGTGGAGCTCCAAAAAGCCTAATTTTTGCAATAAATTTGCCAGATCAAAATCAAAAAAGAGTATCTCATCGCCTTCTTGCTTGATAGCAGTAATGCATGTGTTGCCTGTGGCACTGCTGACATAAGGTTTTGTTATTGATATCTCATTATTTTTTAGAGAAATGTTTTTGAGTAGATAGCTTCTGTCTCTGCCTGTTGCAATATGTGTAGTTTTATGACGATATAGATTTGGAGAAGTTTGTATATTTGTTTTGGAATCAATGATGTATACCAGCTCCAATGAAGGAAAAATCTCAAACAATTTTTTGAAATCATTGTTTTTGTGGCGTCTTAGGTCGCCTGTGTTTTCTAATGTTTCTCGAACAAATTGTTCTATTTCATTTGTATTTTGTCTATAAATATCAATAAATTCTTTCATGATAGCTCCTTTATATGGAGCTATCTTACCTTAATTGATAAAAATTGGATGATTAAAATTTGAGCACGCTATAGATTGATTGATTTTCAAATTTCTCTTTGCCGTTTAAAAATTCTAACTCTATGATAAAGCATGTCTCCACACAATTAGCACCGACTTTATCTATAAGTTCATTGGCTGCTTTGGCTGTACCGCCGGTAGCTATAAGGTCATCTATGAGAAGTACCTTGGCTCCTTTGGCCTCTCCAAAAGCATCTATATGTATCTCGACTTCATCGAATCCATACTCAAGAGAGTATTTTTGTGCTACGGTAGTATATGGAAGTTTATTTTTTTTGCGTACAGGCACAAAACCTACACCAAGTCTATCTGCCAATATACTGCCAAAGATAAACCCTCTAGCGTCAATTCCGGCTATGTAATCAAGCTCATAACCCAAATAACGGTTAGTAAGATGATCCATGAGTATATTCAATGCTTCAGGAGAGCCCAATAGCGGAGTGATGTCTTTAAAGACGATATCGGGTTTTGGAAAATCAGGTATATCTCTGATATGATCCAATAGAATAGATCTCTCTTGCGCGGTTAACTCTTGACTCATATAAACTCTCCTTTATTCTTCAATTCTGCCTATGGAGCAGCAGCCCTCTATCTTGCCAACTCTATTGGCATGTCTTCCGCCTTCAAACTCAGTATTGCAAAATGCATCAAGCATGCTTTCAATCACACCTTTACCTACGACTCTTTCGCCAAAACAGAGAATGTTGGCATCATTATGGGCTCTTGACATACTTGCAGTGTATGCATCATGGCACAATGCTGCTCGTATGCCTTTGATTTTATTGGCTGACACAGAAATACCGATACCAGTACCGCATATCAATATACCAAAACTTCCATTATCACTAATAACTGAATTGGCACATTTTTGAGCAAAGTCTGGATAGTCAACTCTAGCATCACTATCCGGCCCCAAATCTACTACATCATGGCCTTTGTTAGTTAGATAGCCAATGACAAATGATTTGAGTGCAAAGCCAGCGTGGTCAGTTGCAATATAGAATTTCATTTTATGTTCCTTGTTATAAAATTTGAGCTAAAAGCCATAGTAACGGTTTGAATAGATACGAAGCGGCACCGGAAGCTATGAGTGCAATTAGTATAAACATTCCGTATGGATAGATCTTATCAAGCCATGCCACAAATCCATACCATTTTTTACCCATTGCAAAATATTTAATCGCTTGTGAACCATCCAATGGCGGAATAGGCCAAAGGTTGAAAAAGCCGAGTGCTGCATTTATTATAATGCTTTGTATGACAAAAATAGATATAAAGATACCTAGCAGGCTAGAAGGTTCTCCCATTATGGAATAGATAAAAGCAAATATGGCCACCAAGGCAAAATTATAGCTTATGCCGGCTAGCGATACTCCTATGGCCCCATTAGTACCTCTATTAGCAATTACTGTGTGCATATTTACAGGTACCGGTTTTGCCCAGCCAAACAAAAAAGGCGAGCCGACTACAAATAAAAATCCGGGCAAAAGAAGCGAGCCGATCGGATCTATATGTTTTATAGGATTTATGCTTAGCCTTCCTTGATTTTTGGCTGTACTGTCCCCGAAACGATAAGCAGTCCATCCATGCATGATCTCGTGCCCTATAATAGATAGCAAAAGAGCTAGTATAATAGCTATAATTTTGACTATTTCTAACTCTAGCGTCATTCTACAGGAGCCTCTTTTTCAATTGTTTCTATAAATTGACCTATACGGTGCCATCTGACCTTGAAGCGTTCTTTTTCCCATAAGGCAGCACATTCAGGTGAATTGATATCTGTTTCCCCACATACTCTTTTGAGCGTAGCATGGTCTTTGCCGTTTTCAGTATTTAGGATACTCTCAAAACTGCGATGCTCTATGCTGAAATAGATCAGCCAAGGCTTGCCGACTATTAAGCTATACGGTACTGGTCCCCAAAATCTGCTATCATTTGAATTTTCACGATTATCGCCTACCATATAATAGTTGTCTTTTGGTACTTTTCTGTATAGAGCATTTATCTCTTTGCCGTCAATTTCATACACAGGAACAGCCAATCCCTCAGCCAAAATAGGTTTCATATCCACAGTATCTGACATTTGAAGAAGTATCTCGAAAACAGAATAATCCATTTCAGGCGTATAATTGATACCAGGGTATATATCTTTGTAAGGGTCTTTTATCCATAATTTTTCATTGATTGTGACTATTTGTTCGTGTTTATAATTTTGCTTGATATATTCATCTCCTTCATGAGGACGGATATATAATTGCCTATCAACATATATAAGTTCATCTTCGCCTATAGCCACACATCTTTTTACAAAATGGACTTTTGGAGTTTGAGGATTGCGGAATATGACAACTTCGCCTCTTTTTGGGCCATCACCTGTGATGAGGTGTCCGTTTTTATTAAAATCAGGCAGCAATGGAACTTCTAGCCATGGCAGGTGTGGAATAGGTACGCCGTAACTATATTTTTTGGCGAACAGGAAATCCCCGATCAAGAGACTTCTTTTCATAGAACCGCTTGGTATTACAAAAGATTGTGCTACAAAAAATATCAAAAACAGTACGATAATTACCGTACCGGTCCATGTGCTTGAAAATTTATAAAATGAGCTAAAGAGTCTTTTCATACGGTTTCTCTTTGCGTGGCAGCATCAAGTGTATTAGAAAGCAGCATAGCAATGGTCATAGGACCCACACCGCCAGGCACAGGTGTGATGTATGAGCATAGTGGAGCGACTTCGGCGAAATCCACATCTCCTACGATAGAACCGTCTTCTAATTTATTTATACCGATATCTATGACTATTGCCCCATCTTTGACCATATCTTTTTTGATAAGTTTAGGCACACCTGTACCTACTATGACGATATCAGCTTTGCGTGTATGTGAAGCAAGATCTTTTGTAAAAATATGAGTAACTGTGACGGTTGCATTTGCATTGATGAGCAGATTTGCCATCGGTTTGCCTACTATATTGCTAGCTCCGACTACACATACATCTTTGCCTTTTAGGTCTATGTCATACTCTTCGAACATCTTCATTACACCAAGAGGAGTACATGCTACAAAACTATCAAGCCCAGATACCAAGCGTCCCACATTGTATGGATGGAATCCGTCTACGTCTTTGCGTGGATTTATAATTTCCAAGATCTGGTTTGTATCGATATGCTTAGGAAGCGGCAACTGTACCAGTATGCCATCGATGTGCGGGTTTTGATTCATCATATTGATGGTTGCTAATATCTCTTCTTGTGTAATAGTGGAGGGCATTTCGTGGACTATGCTATAAAAACCGACTTCTTTGCAAGCCTTGGCTTTCATTTTTACATAAGCATGGCTAGCTGGATTGTCACCAACTAGTATCACTGCAAGTCCAGGGATAATGTTTTTTTCTTCTTTTAGCTTTGATACTTTTGAAGCTATCTGGGTGTGTATTTTGTTCGCTAGTGCTTTTCCGTCAATGAGTTGCATCATACTCTCTTTACATTGTTTTTGATATTATATCGAAATTTGTTTAGGAGAATGGAATTGACGAAATGGCAACTGTTTTTGATCCCTCTGTTTTTGACGGCACAAGAAGATTTCATGTCGACTTACGAATACGGAGAAATGCTCTACGACAACCCTAGAGGCATTAGCTGCGCCAAATGCCACGGCAAAAAAGGCGAAGGTAAATTTATAGGACAATATTATAAAAAAGATAAAAAAACCAAAAAAGATGTCTTGATCGAGATACACAGTCCAAATATCAATACAAAAAGTTTGCAAGAGATCATCATCAGTATCAACAAGACCCATGATGTGATGCCTACATACTCTCTCACACCTCAAGAGGCAAAAGCCATTTATGAATATCTCCAAAAAAAGAGAGACGACAAATAGTTTACTCTAGATCCTCAAGCCATTCGCTAAGGTCAGCATCGCTTGGCATACGCCAATCAGCTCTTGGACTTAGGCTTATCATGCCCACCTTTGGACCGTCTGGCATTGCATTTCGTTTGAATTGCTGAGTAAAAAATCTAGTTAAAAATACTCTGAGCCATTTTTTGATTGTCTCTTGATCATATTTGCCTTGATATGCATGAATGGCCAAAAAGAGTATTTTGCTTGGCTTTGCTCCGTATTTGAGCATATGATACAAGAAAAAATCATGCAATTCATAAGGACCTATCAGCTTTTCTGTCTCTTGGGTTATATTGTCATTGTGTGACGGCAAAAGTTCAGGAGATACAGGAGTATCTAGTATGTCTTGCAAGATATCTGCGATTTTTTTATCATCTTGAAAATATTCGATGAGGTACTTGATGAGAGTTTTGGGTATTCCGCTATTGAGCCCATACATGCTCATATGGTCTCCGTTGTACGTATTCCATCCAAGGGCAATTTCGCTCATATCTCCTGTGCCTATGACTAGGCCGCCTTCTTTGTTGGCTATGTTCATGAGCGTAGATGTGCGGATCCTGGCTTGTACGTTTTCGTATGTCACATCATGCTGGTCTTTGTCATGGTCTATAGCCTCAAATTCCCCCAGGGCAATATCGCTGATTGGTATCTCCCTTGGATTTAGGCCCAATGCTTCACACAGCAATACAGCATTGTTTTTTGTACGGCTGGTAGTGCCAAATCCTGGCATGGTTATGGCTATTATGTCTCTTTTGTCCCATTTCATCATATCAAACGCATGATTGACAGCCAAAAGTGCCAAAGTAGAATCCAATCCGCCGGATATTCCAATGACCGCTTTTTTGATACGTGCTCGCTGCATTCGCCCTATAAGCCCATGGCTGAGAATATGGACTATCTCGGTACATCTCTCGTTTTTGAGTACAGGATTAGATGGTACGAACGGATTTTGATCAATAGCTCTAGTTAGTTTATCTGGCATTGGAGGAGTAGCGCATTTGATGTTTCTAGTCGCAGTTCTGCTCCCATCTCCAAAAGATGTTTCACTCAGTCTAAGCCATGCTAGTTTTTGCAGATCCACCTCAGCGGATATGAGCTGACTTTCGCTCTCAAATCTCTGAGTCCTTGCCAGTAATGAGCCGTACTCGGCTATCATGCCATCCCCGCCAAACACGGTATCGCCCGTAGATTCGCCGACCCCGCTAGAAGAGTATGCATAAGCACACATGGCTCTGGCGCTTTGGGTTTCTACCAAGCTTTGGCGATATGATGATTTGCCTATCAGTTCATTGCTGGCTGATAGATTGAGTATCAGTGTAGCACCGTTTGTGGCCATTTGATTACTAGGAGGAGTGAGTGCCCACAAGTCCTCACATATCTCTATCCCGAAGCATAGATCATGGTCATCTTTGAAGAGCAGATCCACGCCAAATGGTACTTCTTGCCCGCATAATTCTATAGTATGGCCTATGCACTCTTTACCGCTAGTGAAATGGCGTTTTTCATAAAATTCTTTTTTATTGGGCAGGTAGGTCTTTGGCACCACTCCCAGTATGTTGCCTTGTTGCAAAACCACAGCACAATTATATAGACGATTGGCATCAAGTATTGCCATACCGATCACTATTATCGAAGTGCTGTTTTTGGTGGATTTGAGAATGGATTGCAGGGCATTTATTTGATTGTCATATAGATTTTGATTGAAAAAGAGATCGCCTACGCTGTATCCGGTGAGACAGAGCTCAGGAAACAGCATGATGCTAGAATCCGATGAGCTAGAGACAAGATCTATGATATTTTGTGCATTTTTGGCCGTATTTGCCAAAAACAGTTTGGGTACCGCAACTGATATACGATAAAATCCATACATCGTGCCTCCTTAATTTTAATTATGAACGCGTAGCAAAAATCTCTATTGATTCAATTATATCATTTTGTGCGATACTGTCAAGTGTCATGAAGCTCTCAACATCCTCTTCTTCTATACCGCCAAAAACAGTGTGCACACCGTCAAGATGCGGAGTCGGTACAAAAGTGATAAAAAATTGGCTGCCGCCAGTGTTGCGTCCAGCGTGTGCCATAGATAGTGCACCTCTAGCGTGTCTGTGCTTGGCAGTATCAGTTTCACACTCAATAGCCCAGCCCGGTCCGCCTGTACCTGCCATTCTAGCATTGCCTGTTGGTCCAGAATGAGGACATCCGCCTTGTGCCATAAAGCCGGCAATTACACGGTGAAATTTCAAATTATCATAAAATCCATCTTCAGCCAAGTGAGCAAAGTTAGCTACAGTATTTGGCGTCTCATCAGGGTATAGTTTGACCCACATTACACCTTTATTTGTAGTGATCTTGGCGTATTGAAGAGTTGATAGCTCATCAGTAGTTAGATTATAAGCTTTTAGTTTTTTACCAAACATGGGTTTTTATCCTTTAGTCAAATTAGGTTATTATTATACCTATTATTACCTAAAAGGGTCTATTTATGCAATTATGTGTCGCTCTTGATCTGCCGTCAACATCCCAAAATCTTGCTCTAGTACGAGCTACATGTGACTATCCATTGTGGTTAAAAGTCGGTTTTCGTACCTTTATAAGAGACGGCAGAGATTTCATAGATGAGATCAAAGCCATCAATCCGCAAGCAAAGATATTTTTGGATCTTAAGCTTTATGATATACCAAATACTATGGCTGACGCAGCAGAAGAGATAGCGCACCTTGGCGTAGATATGTTCAATATTCATGCGAGTGCAGGGAGTGCGGCTATGAAGGCTGTCATGGAAAGATTATCAAATATCCCAAATAGGCCTTTGGTGCTGGCAGTGACAGCTCTTACATCGTTTGATGAAGATAATTTCAAATCTATATATGAAAAAAGCATTATAGAAAAAGCTGCACAATTCGCGCGAATGAGTTATGAAAACGGGCTTGATGGAGTAGTGTGCAGTACATTTGAGAGCAGGGCTATTAAAGAGATCACCTCAGATGATTTTCTCACGCTTTGCCCGGGTATCCGTCCATTTGGCGAAGATGCAGGAGATCAGAGCCGCGTAGCTACTTTGCAGCTGGCTCATGAAGAAAAAGTCGACTTTCCTGTGGTCGGAAGACCGATCTACAAAGATGCAGATCCGGCTGCGAAGGTCGAAAAGATATTGAAAGTTATGGATTCGTTTTAGGCTCAGAGCTTGATTGCTCTTGAGGAGGTTTAGTCATATCTACTATGTCGCTCATGCCTTTTCCCATTATATAGAATGCTACTGCAAAAATAGCCAAGATGATAAGCGGTGTGTATTTAGCCATCAATTTCCCCTTTGTTTTATACTATTTGCAATGATACTATAAATTTTTAAGTTTTTTATTTAAATTTCACATGTTATTTAAGCTTTGATTTAAGTCAAAGCAAGTATAATCACATCCACAAAAACACGGACAGTTGGGTGAGTTGGCTGAAACCACATCCCTGCTAAGGATGCGTACGGGAAACTGTACCGAGGGTTCGAATCCCTCACTGTCCGCCACCTACACATTTTTTACAATCCAATACAGTCCAACTTAATCTAACCTAAACCCCACTAAAGCCCTATATATCGATGTTTTAACTATTTTTATAGTCCAATTAAGGTTTATGTTAATTTTTATAAGCTAAAATTTTTTACAGTAACTTTTACAGTAACTTTCCATTTTTTGGCAGTTCGATAAATTTTTTGCTAAAAGTTACCGTAAAAAATAAAGGATATGTATGCCAAAGAGAGTCATCCCCTTAACCGATGTACAAATTAGCAAAGCAAAACCGAAAGATAAAAACTACAAGCTTACCGATAGCAATGGGCTATATATGATAGTAACACCAAATGGTGGCAAATGGTGGCGGTTAGATTATGTTTTTAATTCTGTTAGAAAAACTATATCTTTGGGTACTTATCCCGTAACAACTCTTGCAGAAGCAAGATCTAAAACTCTGGAATACAAAAGACTCATAAGAGACAATGTCAATCCGAGCGATATCAAAAAAGAAGCCAAAGAATCAATAAAAATCAAACTTGAAGAAAAAAAGTTCAAAGATGAAGCTCAGATTCATAAAGTTATCCATGAATGGCTGCAAAATAAAAGCGGTCATCTGAGAGATATAACTATCAAAAAGAAAACTCAGATGTTAGAGAAAAGATTGTTACCACATTTTGCCAAATATAACGATAGGGGATTTATAACCTCTTCGACGCCGATTGATGAGATAAGCCGTAAAGATCTAGTAGAGGTCTTAAAAATAACAGATAATGAAACCAAAGATACTGTTGATAGGATATTATCTGACTGCAAAGGCATATGGCTTTATGCTATTAGTAAAGATTTGGTAGAAAACAACATCATAGCCAACATAAGTAAAAAAGATACATTCAAACAAAATCCTGTCAAGCATATACCTAAGATCACTGACGAAAATATACTCAAAGAGCTTTTGGTGGCTATAGATAATTATCAACACAATACAACGATCAAACAATTACTCAAATTTGTATCTCATATCCCACTAAGAGCAGATAATCTTTGCAAACTCAAATGGGAATATATAGACTTTGAAAAAAGACTTTTAACGATTCCAAGAAATGACATGAAAATCAAAGATGAAAATCTACCTCCATTTGAATTGCCTCTGACAAATCAAATCATCAAAATACTTCAAGATACCCAAGCATACACCAACAACACTTTATGGGTTTTTCCAAGCCCAACCAATCCAAGCAGACACATAAACAAAGAAACTCCAAACAAGGCTTTAAAGATCATGGGTTTTGATGATGAACCAAATGGTAAAAAACAAACACTTCATAGCTTTAGAGGGACATTTAGAAGTCTCGTAGAAACTCACCAAAATAGCCATAAAGCCACTTTTGAGGTAAAAGAGAGGGTATTAGACCACCAAGAGGGAAATATCTCAAATAGGGCTTATATGCATAAAGCTGATTATACCTCTCAAATCAAGCCTCTTTTGGAATGGTGGAGCGGTTATCTTGATGGGATAAGATTGCGATAAAATTATACATATCAGTAAGATATATTAAAGATATGTGTGATATATACTGCAAGACTGTAAAATAAACTGTGCAAATCCACCTTTGCCTTTTTAATCACTTGGTATATTTTTGCATAATTTTACTGCAAAATATACGACGCCGAGGATATATCTCACCCCAATTTCTTGTTTTAGCATTTTTCCTGCGCATCCATGATGATACATACAAGATCTTGATTCCTCTATATTTCCAAAACATTTTCTTCTCCAAACCACTCTTTAGCTTTACTAATAACTTGCTGGGTCGGCTGTGGAAAATACACAACTAAATTATCTTTAGCCCTAGAACAAGCAACATAAAAAATTTTTCTTGTTTTTTCAAGAACATTTTGATTTCCATTATTCTCAAACAAATACTTAAAATTATATTGATTCCATCTGCCATTATCTAGTACAACAAATACATTATCGAATTCAGCACCTTTAACTCCATGTTGTGTTGAATACGGAGAAAGTTCTTGTCTATAGCGATACAAATTTTGTATCTCTTTATATTGAATAATTTTTGCATTGTTAAATTGTGCTTCATTATCTCGAATATAGCTATTTAATTTATCATCTTTCTTAACGATACCCAAAGTGTGAGCCAGTTCTATGACTACTTCAATAGTATTATTTGAAGAGTTTTTTAATTGTTCAATCTTATCTTTGAGCAGTTGCTTATCAGAAAGTCTCCTGATTTTAAAGTGGTTTTTTTTGATGAATTCATTAAAAAATCCATTCTCATATAAGAATATCAATTCTTCAACTCTCAATAAATGTGAAATAAGCTTGTTTGGCTTATCGCTTGTAACATCATCATTTGGAAATATATCAAGTAGACTCCTAAAGCCTTGCTCTTTTGCAATAAGTTTATGCGTTAAGTATAGCTCTTTGGTATTTTTTGTATCGCTAAAATTCCAATTTTCAAAAGCAATGTTTCGTTTAATATCGCTTATACTCATTTCATTAGTCGAATATAAAAACTTGATACTTCCTGTTTTATTATTATTTGCAGGTTCTTGAACAATACCATCATCCCGTATATGATTTATAAGTCTAATGACTTCTGTAGAGCATCTTCTATTATCAGCTTTTGGAACTCTTTCAACTACATCTTGAGTGATATAATTATCAATATCTCCAACCCTTCTGTCATATATTGATTGCATAGAGTCACCAAAAAAACCTAAGATATTTTTCTTCTCAGCTCTTTGCATAAAATTTAAAAATATATCTATTACTTCTTTTTGTGTATCTTGATATTCATCAACAAAAATAAAATCAAATTTATCTTTTACAATACTGTTCAACATCTCATAATTTTCAAACATGTAATGAGCCAATTTGATTATTTCATCATGAGACACTACTCCATTTTCAATTTTTTTATATTCTTGATATTCAATTTTTTTATCATTAAAATATTCAATAGAGATGGCTGTTTCTCCATTATAATTGATTGAACTATTTTCAATTAATGCAATCAATGCTTTTTTGAGATCTTTTTGATAATTTTTAATTTGACTCCATAAAAACTCATGTATTGTTGAAACCGTTAAATTGGAGTATGGGCTTCTTTCTTTAATTTCATTAACCGCAACATTTGTATAAGTAATACATGCTACTTTTGCACTTTTATTTTGTTCAAATACATAATCTAAAACCTGCATAAGTGTATATGTCTTACCACTTCCAGCACCACCACTTAAAAGAAAGTTTTTCTTATTTTGAATATGTTGTTTTATTTGTTCGATAGCCATAACAAACCCTCATTTATATATTTAGGTGTTTCCCAAAGTTCAAATTGCTCTCCACCATAATATAAAACATCAGTTGCAAAAATTGATTTTTTATCGATACATTCATTAGCTAAAGCATAAGCATCTTTTCCAGAATCATCAAAGTGATTTCTACTCTTCAATCCTCCAAAGTTGTCTTTATTTGTAGATATGAATGATTTGTTTAAATGAATAAAAGCATCTTCAAAGCTTCTAGCATGATAACTATTTTCCTCTGTTTGATATGCAATACATAACATGTCATCTTTTAAAATTTTATCCTTATGTGGTAATGCTTTTAAATCAGCAAAAGACTTTCCATTTAGAAAATGTTTTATTGAAGCATTGCTAGTATCTGTTCCTTGCATCACTTTAGAAGCTGTAGGTTTTGTCATTTTGGGCGAACCATCTTGATTAGTAAGAAGATTTCCATGATCATCCGTCTTTTGTTCAGAACAACATACAGCATCTAAATCAGTAATTACTAAAGTCTTGATCTGTAAAAAGTCTAAGAATTTTTCAAAAACATGAGCATAAGCTCCTACTTCTACTATTGATATATGCTGAGACAGCAAAGGCGTATAATCGGACGTACTTTGATTTGCGCTGTCCAATTTTTTCATCATTGCTGGCAATAGTATTCTTTCAGTGTCTCCCTCAATAAAAATTGCTTTATCAGTAAAAAATAGCTCGCTTCTGTTAAGCGTCAAATATTGTTTCAAAAATTGAAAATTTCTTTTCTCATCGACAGTTGTTCCAAATTGATTTTCGAGCACTGATAAATTTTTTGACTCTATACTATTAGAAACTTTTAAAAAGTATTTAATATCTTTAAAGTCACTCTGAGATGCAATATGAGATGAATGTGTAGTTATAAGTGTTTGAAGGTTAATTAAACCATCCGTTTCAACTTTTAACATCTCTTTGATATTTTTAATAAATATGTATTGCATTTGAGGATGCGTATGAGCCTCTGGTTCTTCAATAAATAGCAAATTGATTGCCGATGGCTCGGTTTCTTCAGTTTTCTTTTTGAACTTGTCAATATTAATATGAATATTAAACAAGATAGCAAATAAATTCATATATCCTAAACCATTATAATCTTCGGGCAAAAGATGTCCATCATGATTATATGCGACGAGCGTATTTTCGGTTAGAATATTTTTTTCTTCCAAACTTGATTTTATTTCTAGTTCAATATCCTGATTGATAGTGCCAAATTTTTTAATATTTTGAATTACTGGTTCAAATATTTTTTTATAACTATCATTCAGTTGCTCATCTGTACTAATGAGCTGTTTTTGCAACTCTGTTATATCAGTAACATTTGGCTTATTATTGTAATCGTAATAATTAGATGAGAGTCTTGAAAGTGTTTTATCGGAGCTTTTACTACCTTCTTGATTCGCAACGCCTCTTTTTGCACTGATGGCTTGAAAACTTATGACTTTTCTAATTATTCCATCGTCTATCAAAATAAAATTATCTTCATTGCCTGATTCTAAAGCTTTTTTTATAGGCTTAAAATAACTTGTGTGATTCTTCTTTAAATAATATAAGATGTCTTTATCTTTTATAGTCTCTTGATATTTATGAAAATCTTCTATTAAATTATTGTAGTTTTCTTCATCTAAAGCATATTCAAAACATAAAATTAAAATGTTGTCATTTGGCTCTAAATTCATTATCAAATCTGAAACTTTTTCTAAATTATCGGCTTCTTCATACTCAATATATAGCTTTAATTTAATCGACTTTTCAATAAAACTAGAATTACTAATATTGCTTTTTAAAAAGCTTTGCACAAACTCTAAATTAAAATCATTAAATGAAAAACCATTTGAGTTATTTAAAAATTTATCCATTATGGATAAAAATGAAGTTTTCCCACTATTATTTTTACCTAAAACTATTGAAACATCTTCTTCTAAATCTACAGTTGTATTTTTTAGAAGCCTAAAATTGTTAATCTGAATTTTTTTTATTTTCATATTTTTGTCTTCCGTCTAGACTATCTTGGATTTACCTTTACCTCTGTTTAAACGACGTTTAGAAAGTTTTTTCCAAATACTATCTGCAAGTCTTATTTCTTTATCTGTAAACCCATATCCATCTTTAAGGATCTGCTTGTTGGTTATTTTCAAAATTTCATCAATGCTTTTTTTCTCACGCATCATTTGGTCTATGATTGGAAATAAATCTACGTTTTTACTTTGATAGGGAATTAATATTTCTTCCACTTCGTTTGGCATCAACTCCAAAACACCACCACCATAACTACGACCTACAATTTCGGAAAAGGCTAAAGAAATAGAATTGTAAAAACTAACCACAAAGGCTTTATCATTCACGTTTTCTTTTAAATATACTCTATGTACAGTATCAGTTGTATATGCCTTTGCTTCATTCAGTACCATTTTTGGGTATAAATGAATTTGCCTTGTGAAAAATATTTCTGAAATTTTTAAAGAAGGTACAATTTGCCACTCATTACCTCTAATTCTACATTTGTACCCCAAATGATACCCTTGTTCTTCACCAAACTTTATATACTCATAGGCTTTTTCATTATTTTTAGCAACAGTTGCTTTATCTGGAAAAACAACCAAAAAGGCTCTTGCATCTTGTTTAATATTTTCAATCCAGTCTAATTCGGAAAAATTTAATCCGTTTAATTGTATACTTCGCCCCATTAATGGTTTTGAGTAATCATTTAAATTATACTCATTTACAATAGACTCGTTCACGGTAAAAAATTTGTTTTTACCAGTTGTAATGCCTACTTCATTGCGTGCATATTTTTTTATCGAGTTTAGCTTAGTATTATGTTTCAATTTCTCTAAAAAGTCTATCTCTTCTTGTTCCAAGAAATAATAAGTCCACTTATTAGCTTGTGTGTCAATTTTTTTGCTCGGACTTTTTAATTTGTTTACATCCAATTTTTCAAGGTCGGAAGCATCTTGTAATTCTAGATGTTCAATCAAATGTGAATCACTCCCATTTCTTTCACAAAGCAATAAAATAACTTCTTGTTGAATGTCAGGGAAAACTAACTTTTTAAAGGAAATAATGTTGATTTTATTATATGAATAAGCCAAAAATTCCCGTAATTGTTTAGCATAGGAAACCTGTAGTAATTCCGCAGGAATTACAAATCCAATTTTCCCTTTTTCTTTAAGCAACAAACTTGAGCCCACAACAAATGATACCCAGGCATTGGTTAATTTTGAGTATTTCAAACCCGCTTTTTTAAAGATTTTATCAGCTTCGTTTTGTTGTTCTTTATCAAAGTATTGGAAACGTATATATGGTGGATTTCCAACGACTAGATCAAACTTTTCTGTTGTTTCATTACAATACAAATGAAAATCGCTACTGATTACAGTTTTCCCTTCCAGTTTTATTTTGGCTGCTTTTTCGACTTCTGTCTTGTCAAACTCAATGGCTGTAACTGATTTAAACTCATGATTATTCTTTTTCAATTGCTCCAAAAACACACCATCTCCGCAACTCGGCTCTAATATTTCATAGTCCGAACTGCCATTAATACCCCATTTTAAAATAAATGCAGCAATTGGCTCTGGTGTGTAAAAGCCACCTCTCAATTTCTCGGCTGTTGCGTTCTTAATTAGCTTCATATAATTCTTTGATAAATGGGATTAACGAATCGTCATTGCCTAAATCGTATAATTTGGCTAATAATTTTTCTAAGTTTGCTTTTTCTCTTGCAAACTGACTTTGCAGTGGTATCAAAACTCTTTTATTTCCTATATTTGCATCTATTTGTGTATAAATGCTGATTAACTCTTTTTGAGTTAAAACAATTTTATCGTGAAGTGTTTTTTCTTCGGTATTGTTAAAGTCGATTTTACGGATAGGTAGTTTTTTCAGAACTTGAGTTCCGTGTGAAATATAACCTCCTCTGAATACGCTACCAAGAATACTACAAACCCATTCAACATACTTTGAATTTAAGACGGCTTGTAGATAATATATTGAATATTCTTGTTTATTATCATAAGATATTATAGCATATCCTGCATTTCCTCCTGATGATATAACAGTACGATGATAGTCTATTGCATAACCATCTTCTTGTGATAGAATACCTACAACTATTTTAGCTTCTACTTCGCATTTGTCTAAACTTTGATGTCTTCCATAGCGATACCATTCATCGCTTGTTTTAGGAGTTGGTTGAATGTCTCTTTCTATTAAAAGGTCTTTGAAATTTAAAAGATACTTATAAGTATAAGGATAATTATTACGTAAATCATCAATAGTTACAAATTCTGTAATGCCTTTATTGTTTTTGTATGGGTATATCACAAAGCTATTGGGCTTGAAAGAACGATAAGTATATAGGTTATAATCGTTTTTAGATGTTTGAAAATACGGTCTTGTCAATTCTTTTTCAACCTTCCAGATATTATTATCCTTTTTAAAGAAATAATAGTTGTTATCTTCTTTGAGTGCTTTGTGAATATAAATGTTTGTAGCACTTGTTTGAATGCCATTAAAAATATTATTGCCTCCTATTAAATCTTCGAGAGAAATACTTTGATGAATAATCTTATTATAAACTGATTCTAGCTCAGGAGAAATTAATCTCCATACTTCGCCAGATAATTCTTTTGTGTTTTTTGTCGTAAATATCATACTTTTGGGTTCTCTTAATTTCCAACTTTTCAAACTCTTTACTTCTGAATATTCGAAAGTTTTTTGAGGTTTCTTATTTAAAATTAGCAAACATGTATAAGTAGTTTTGTCAACAAAAACTTGATTCGCTCCAAAAGAAACTATTGAATCCAAATACTCTTTCTTAGTAAGTAATTCTCGAAGCTTTTTACCTGCACCAACTTTTGTAAACTTACTTGGAACAATATAGCCCAAAGTTCCATTTTCAGCTAATAAGTTAATCCCTTGTTCAATGAATAAGAAGTATTTATCAAACTGCTTGTAAGCAGATTCATAATTGGATTTGTAAAGTGGCAATTCATTCGGGGTAATATTTTTCATATCCTCTGATTTCATATAAGGTGGATTACCAACAATAACATCAAAACGTAATTTTGAAAAATCAAACGGATTAATAGTTTCACTGTATTTTTTGTCGGTTACCTGCATAGGATTTATTAAGCTGTTCCCAAAAAAAATGTTATTTGCAAGGTCAGGCAAAACGGGTTTTGTTTTATTTGTTGAATTGGTATCTTCACCTTCAAGTAGTTTCAATAGTAAGCCAAATTTCGTAGCTTCTACGGCATTATAATCTTTATCAACTCCATAAATGCAATTCAACAAAAGTTTTCGTTTTATTTCATATGGCAGTTTGTACGTATTGATATTGGTTTGAATTAGTTTTGTTTTATCGTTTTTTAGATAGTAGTCAATTAAAACATCATTGAGCAATTGAAAAAGTTCCAACAAAAATGCTCCTGAACCGCACGAAATATCAGCAAATTTGAATTTAAAAATTTCTTGATCTGTTTTGTCTTCGCATTTTTTCAAAACAGTATTTCTCAAAATATCACTAATTATGAAAGTTGGTGTCGTAATGATATCACGCTCAACATTTTCAGGCTTTTTCACTAAAGCAATCGAACCGTTTTGTACGGTCAATTTTTCTGAAAGGAAGATTTCATATATACTACCTAAGATATCAGATGAAAAAACACTGAAAGAATAAGGACTTTCAGGATAATAAAGTTGTTTAATTATTGTCCAAAATACTGAACTTATATTTTCTATAATCTTGTCTTTTAATAACTGGTCGAAAAGTCCTGAATTATAGTGTTTGTCCGCTTCTTTAAATTTTTTAATTAGTGCCTTAAAGTCATTTGTATTGGCTAACTTTAAAAGTGTTTGGTAGTCTTCAAGATTTCTGTCTTCGCAAACCCTCAGAAACAACACGCGGTTCAGGTAGCTTTGAACAATATCATTTAATTGTTTTTCATTAATTTCCGGTTCATATTTGAAAATTTCAGTTCCAAGTGTCTTTCTCCATTCATTGATTTGATTCAGGAATAAATTGTCAATGGAATAATGATTAATTTTTGTTTCAATCTCTTGCCATTCTATATCAAATACTCCTGAATAAACAGATTCCTTCCCTAAAAGTTGTTGGATTTCATAAAACTTACTTTCGTATTCGGTATAGTGGTACTTTTTTATAAGTGCTTTTTGATAAATATCGTCTTTCTCAACTTTTACCGAAGTGTCATAAATGATAAGATATTCAAAATTTGACAAAACGGAAATTTTTAATTTGGCTGTAAAACCATATCGCCTAACTTGCTTTGCTGTCTCATTGCTTGATTCAATTAAAACACAAGGCTTCTTTGCTTCTAAAAAGTATTTTCTTTCTGAAAAAAGTCGAAAAGTGTAATCTGGTTTCTTTGAATGTTCGGAAGCGTTTGCTTTTAATGCTTCTTCTAAAATTACTTCTCTTTCATTGGTTGGCTTGCCTGCTTTGTTTTTTATATCCCAGCCGAGCAACTCAAAAAAGGGGTCTAAAAAATCACTACGAAGCAGTGTTTCATTATACTTTAGGTTTAAATACTCTTGTCTATTATCATGATACTTCTTGACTAAATCAATTAATGTCATAAGATTTGCTCTTTGATAAATTTGAATTTTTCTTGTTTTGATGACATACCAAACCTTTTTTTGACCAATATTTTATGATATTATATTAATAGACCCACCATACGATAACGCATATTTTATCTAAATAGTCATAAAGCTATAGTTTTAGAATATCTTATTTTTTGGCTTATTGATTTTGCATTGATCTTTTTTATTGTTAAGCAATTTATTCCATAAACCTATGTTTGTCGGTTTTAATAAATAATTTACTAAAATTTACCCAATCATGCAGATACACGAGGGTATCTTCTTGATCTGCATTTTGAATTTGCATACAAGTGCTACCCAAGCTTGATTGTTGCCAATACTCAAAAAATGGTAAAGTTTTTATATCTGACATCAAAACTCCCAGCACGCCATTGTAGTCATATACAGATAAACCAAAATATGTTTTTGTATCGATTTTTATTAACATATCTTCACTAAAGGTCTCGGTGATATATTTATAATGACATTGAAACATTTTATCTTCATATCTAAAATGTCTATCTACATGAAAATGGCCAAATCTCCACTCATTAAATTGTATTTTTTTATCTATCAAAAGATGATCAAAAAAACCAGTTACAGGATCATTTATCTTTGCATCGACAAACCCCAAGTTGCCGATCAAAACTCGCGGACAAGTATGGCTCACTACGATATCCACTTGAAAGTTATGCTTTTCTAAATTATTTAGTGCATTATCATATTCCATCTGAGTTGGTAGCTCTTGCTTCCAGTAGCTTTGATTTAAAACCCTATGTTTCTTATCTATACTCAAAGCTCCGCCAAAAGCAAATATCTTTTGGTCTGCTATATCGTAAATCTCGCCTCTCTCAAAGAAATATAACTCACCGGCTGTAAGCTTTAAAACTCTTACCTTGCCGCCAAATTTTTCGATTTTAGGTAACTTTTCTATCTCATTATAATTTTCATGATTGCCCAAAACTACACAAAAAGTAATATCTTGAGATGCTAAATACTCCAAACTTACTCTCTGTTTTTCATCATCCAAAGATTTCCAAATAAAACCAAAATCTCCAAGTTGTATCATGAAGTCATTTTTGGATATTTTATCCTTATGGTCATCAAAAAAATTCTCTAACTTTGCAAGATCGATACTGCCATGAGTATCGCCACAAAAATATATATTTGATTTTTTCATTAGTGACATTTAAACAAAAACCTTTTCTCTTTTTTCTTTCTCTTCAAGCTTTAAAATTACACTGTCCACATCAATTACTTTTTTGAGGGCATCAATATAAAACGCTTTAGCGGCATTGCCTTGCTCAAACTCATATGAATGACGATTTTCAGCTTTTGTCAATATGTCGTTCAATTCCTCCAGAGATATCGCTTCATAGATCAGTTCGGCTATCAAATCATAAAACTCATCTCCGGCTACTATACCATTTTCTACCATTTCTCGAAGTCTAGCTTTTTTCTGTCCATGTTTTAGTATAAATCCGGTATCGGTAATTGGATTTGCATTTCTGATATTTACTTTTTTTGATTCCATTTTTAATATCCTTTAGTTGGTTTTGCTTTATTTGTAATAAATATATCTTCTTGTGACAATGTTCTTAAAAGCTCTAGTGTTTTATTGTTTATTGTTTTCATTTAATGCCTTTATTAGACTGGTATAAAACGGATTTGACAACCTATCTCTATATTTATTCAAACTATCTATTATTTTTTGCTTGCCAAAATAGTCTATGAATTTATCGAGAATGCGATTATTATAGCCATTTGTAAGTCCGACTATAATCAGAATATCATCTTCTGTCTCTACATCCAAGCTTGTTCTACAAAAACAAGCTCTTGGGATTCCAAAATCAATCAGATCTTGTATCTTTGTCATCCACTATCCTTTTTATTGATTATACAAATTTTCAATTATTACAAAATTGACTGACGGACTTTGTATTATCTATAATTTCTATTTGATGAAGCTTCTCGATAACCCTGTCCACATCAATTACTTTTTTGAGGGCATCAATATAAAACGCTTTAGCGGCATTGCCTTGCTCAAACTCATATGAATGACGATTTTCAGCTTTTGTCAATATGTCGTTCAATTCCTCCAGAGATATCGCTTCATAGATCAGTTCGGCTATCAAATCATAAAACTCATCTCCGGCTACTATACCATTTTCTACCATTTCTCGAAGTCTAGCTTTTTTCTGTCCATGTTTTAGTATAAATCCGGTATCGGTAATTGGATTTGCATTTCTGATATTTACTTTTTTTGATTCCATTTTTAATATCCTTTAGTTGGTTTTGTAAAATTTGCAATATTTTTATTATTTTGTCAGTGGCTTAAAGCATTGAAAAGTATTACATAAAGTCAGATGGTTCTTTTAAGAATTCGATTCTTTCAATCATGGACTTTTGAATACAATTCACATTTGCCACACACTTATCTCTATTTTTAATCCACTCTTTTTGATTGTCTTTTAATCCATCTCTTGCATCGTTGCAAACATCTTCGCAACCTCTTAATTTTCCACTATTATTATATACGCATTGTCTGCACATTCCAGTGCTTTCATCAGAACCCTTAAAAGAATTCATTGCTTTTTTGTATTGATTGGCAACCATACTATCTAGATCGCTCAATTTTTTATTTGTACATATAGCTTTTTCTGTTGATGTCGAAGCTTTTTTACAATCAAACCCAGCTCCAAAAGATAAAGTTGCCATCAACGCTCCGATTATTAGTATTTTTGTTTTCATTGTCTACTCCTTGAATTTGATAATTGTTGCCATGGCATTATGAGAAACATGACTGCTTACACTTGAACTTCTTCCCTTTGCATAACTGCCGCCACCTGATACATGAGTTGAAGTTGTATTGCTATTCAAAACAATTCCATCTGCATCTTTTTTATATGCTTGCATAAATATATTAAACATCGCCTCATCGTTGCTGCTTGAAGTTTCTGTGATCAGACCAAGATTTTCCATATTCGGAGTGAATTCTTTATATATTGGATATCTGGATTTAAAAAATTCATATATCTTTTCTGAAGATTTATATTTTTTCATTTGAGCTTTATATCCTTTGTGTAAAAAAATAGCAGATATTATAAATAAAATCGCGGCTCCCATACCATTTCCATGCTCACTTACACCAAAACTTATTACAGCAAATAACAAGGAAAACAGCATAAAAGAACCATAAAGATAAGCTGTATTTTTATTTAACTTCTCTTCACCGCTTATTTTAACCTCGCACTTAGGTATATTTGATAACTTTTTTGGCGAAACATGACATCCGCAATGTATGCACTGGCTTGCCTTATCGCTTATCTCTTTTCCACATTCCGAACATTTAATTAATGCCATAATATTCCTTTATTGACTTTTATTGTGATAATAGGATATCATACTATTAAAGAAAGTGTCAAGGGATTTCATGAAAAAAGATAAAACTTTTAAAGAGGCAGCAAATAAAATAGGTGCATTATTATCACAAATGCAATTTTCTTATTTTACCAATGGTAAAAAATACTCATTTGATTATCAATATAAAGAAGTTTTTGAGATTATAGATAAAGAGTTAAAACAGCTATTAGACGAGGAAGAAAAAATACCAAGAAGTATTACAAGCTCTATGCCTATATTTTTACCTAAGGAGACGGCTAGAATAGCTTTTTTTGAATCACAAGCAAAAAGTGTCAAAGCAATAGATGCAATTTCTATCATTCAAGCTTTAGAGAACAAGGCTTTTGACTATCAACCCAAAGAAGATGATCCTAGAACAATCGAAGAAATTTTAGCAAATGATCTAAAGACATTTAACGACTACAATAAAAAATATACTGCCAATGAGTATTATATTGATACCTTTTCCACATCGGTTCGATTTAATGCTTATGACAGCGATGACAAAATGCTCATTGAAAAATCATATGTTCTAGGTGGATTGGTTTTTGATATTGATGAAAAAGATTTTTCGGATAAAATAGTTATATCTTTTCCACAATATAGAAAAAAACGAAGCGATAAAAAAAACGATTATCTCGGCTTAACCCTTTTAAGTGTTCGCCCCATAAAGAGCACACAGATCAAGAGCAGACAGAAGAAACTTTGATATTATTTATTGCCTTTTGCGGTTAAAAACTTTTGGGAGTTGCTCTGCATCTTTTTTATCATCGTGAACAAGATTCGTCACACTTTCTTCTCGAATAATTCGCAAGTTTTCAGCATTAAAATTTGTCGCTTGTCCCGGTTCTCCTTGTATGTTATTTTTGCTGTCGACATGCATTCGCAAGTTGTCGATTTCACTTGATAGTAGCTTGAATCGCTCGTAGAAATTTTGTTCAATTCGTTCACTGTTTCTTCTTTGGAGATTTGCTCTGCGAATAATCTCTGTTTTTGTGTTTTGTATTGATTTATTATCTCTTCCATTTTCTTCGTCGCTTCGCTTTTCATGTCGATATCTGTGAGCAACTCTTCTGTCCACAGGCTGTGTTTGCAGTCGATGCAGATACATTTGGTGATCCAGTTGATTCCCCTCGTTGCTCGTATTTCTTCGGTATCTATTGCCATATTTTTTGTACTCCTTTAAAGATGTGTATTTTCTGTTTTTTTGCATTTGATTTAATTCAAATTGCATATTCATATAATTATGAAACTCATGATTTATTCGCGAATAAGCCTCTCTTGTGTCCTTAACTTGATATTTCTCTCTGCAAAACTCACTCCAGCTTGTTATATAATTCATACGCAATAAAAAATGAACATGCGGACTATGCTGGTCGTAATGTGCAGCTGCTGAGACTTTTTCTATCTCTTTGAATTTTTCATTCATAAAGTCATTTACGATTTTTTCAAATTTTTGTCTATCAAGCTTATTTTTCCAACTATCAAAATTTGTCAAAGATAGTGTGAATTCTACAAATTCTTTTTTGTTTGTTCTGTTTGCTCGTGAACTTGTTTTTGATAATTGATTATTGATGTCGTCAATTTTTAGCAAATTCGTAATCATTGATTTTTCTTTGTTTTTTTCTCTCGCTTCTTTGTATCTTTTTTTGTAAATATGCAAATTCTTTTGCAACTGCGATCGCTCTTTTTTTTGCTCAGCAGATAGTTCAATTTGAACATTTATGTTGTTGTTGAATATGATTGAAATTTCATTTTCTCCAAATTTTTTTCGAGATGTTATATATTGTTGTTTCGCTAAAATTTGCGAATTTGAAAATGTTTTGATTTTAACACTTGTGTTCAAATAAAACTCCTTTTATCGCATGCGGTCGCTGAGTTATTTCTACTAAAACGAAGTTTTTGTAAGAAATAATGTCATCAGCGGTTGCTAAAGCAACGAATAATGAACGACACACAGGGTGTGTGACTTTCGTTTCAGTCAAATTATTTTGTTGCATTTTCGACAAATTTATCAAGATCATCTTTTGCAAACACTGTAACTCTATCTGTGATTTTGATAGCAGCGAGCTTACCTTGCTTTGCGTATAACCACAACCCACTTCGGCTAATGCCTAAGTAGATACAAGCTTCTTTTGCACGATAATATTTTTTGTCAATTGTTGTCATTTTTTGCTCCTTGTAATAAATTTTTAATTTTTGCGTCTAATAGTTCATAACTTTTCTTTGGCTCTAAAGATTTCTTCCAAATTTTTAAAAGTTCATCATCCAGCTTGTGTGTCTCTAATAACTCTACAACATACTTTTCACTTCCTAGTGCTTTTAGCAGTTTTTGCTCTTTGTTTGAAAAATAACACTCACTAGTTCCTGCTATGTTTAGCTCTTGCCATTTTGCATTATCATGTTTAATATAGTTTTTTGTATCTTTGATTTTTTCTATAAGCAAAGAGACTTCAATACCTATTTTTTTATATCTTTCTTTCATTTTTACTTCATACTCAATTTTTTTATAATTTTCTGATAAAGTAGATAGTTTTTGTGCTGGCTTTGCATAGCTTATGCCATTGTACTTGTCTTTGCAGTAGTCTATAAAAGCCCACATATCTTCAATGCCTTCACAGCAGTATGCTATCATCTGTGTATCTTTAGGTGTTGATGTATCCAACCCCAACACTCCTGCAAGAATCAAAACAGGATCAAACTTCGACATCTATTACCTCACTTTGTTTATTTTGCAAATAGTAATCATAACTTCCAACTTCGGGCTGTTTAGAAGTTTTGGCTTTTTTGAGTACCCAATCAGGCTCAATTAATTGCCATTGACGTTCTTTCATTATTTGTAAAGTTTTTTTAAAGTCAAAGCCAATAGCGTACATTTTTTGGAAGCTTTTAGAAAGACGATCAATAGTTTCTTGTGTTTTGATTGATTTTTTAATTTGTGAGCGATAAGATTTCAATTCTTTAAATTCTTCTTCTGAGAAAATACCTATATCGCAATTTAAAAAAGAAAATTCGCTATATATATCCTTATCTACACTAACCTTACCTATCCTATCCTTACCTAAGCGTCCAAGTTGAATACATTCTGTATCCAAAATGTATTCATTATTCTCTTTAACCGACAGTAAGGCTTTTTCTTCAATATGTGTTGTCGGCTTGAATCTGTCTTTTTGTATGTAATTGTGTATACGCCAATGCGTCACAACCACTATTCCGCTCTCGAACAAAATAATAAAATTTTTTGCCAATAATAATCTAATATCATCATCGGTAGCTCCTATTAATCGTTGAGTTCTTTTAGGGCTATTCACAAATCCCTCATCATCTGCTTCTGCAAGTAGATAGAAGTATAGATTTTTTGAACCGACCGGTAAATCTAAAAACACATCACTGTATATTATTTTTTTACTAAACATTCTTCGTTCTGCCATCTGACTTTACTACCTTTTTTGTGTTGTATAAAACAATAGATAACTATATTGTTTTATATGAAATGATAGCATATTTTTTTATAATATAAAAGGTAATTTAATTAATTTAATTAGTAGATATCTTTAATATATATTTAAAATATCTTTAATATATCTTTGGAATATATTTAATATTAATGGTTTTTTGAAAGATAAAATAATAATCGTTAAAATAAAAATAAAAATCAAAGCAAGATGCTAAACTTACATGTTGTGAAATTGTGTAGATGATTAGAAGAATGATAATTTTTTAACTAAAATAAGGTATATTTTTAAAACAAACTCTCATATATATTAGTTTTTTACACAAAAGTAATTTTTTACAGTAACTTTTACGGTAACAATAAATAGATATTCATTTATATACCATCAAATTGGATAGTACGAATCCCTCACTGCCTACAATTACAAATACAATCACACAATTTTTATCATCAAATCATTTACTAACTAACGAAATTTCGATACATCTTCTGTTTCATAAAAATTTTCTATAAAGTAGCCTCGTTCTTATTTGTCCCAAAAATAGGCGATGATACAGCATGTACTCTTTGGCTTCGTGGGAGTGGCAGAGGTGAGCTTTAACCATTTATAACGGTTAAATGGATAGAATATTTAAAATGCTTAGGATTTGAATCATGAGTGATATTGTAATCTATGAGAATGGAAATGTTGCACTAAATGCAACAGTCGAAAATGAGACTATTTGGTTAAGTCAAAAACAAATGGAATTACTATTTGACAGAGAAAGAAGTGTAATCACAAAACATATAAATAATATTTTTAAAGAACAAGAATTAGATAAAAATTCAGTATGTGCAAAATTTGCACATACTGCACAAGATGGCAAAGTTTATGATGTTCAACACTATAGTTTGGATGTTATTATCTCGGTAGGCTACAGGGTTAAATCAAAACAAGGGACACAGTTTCGCATCTGGGCAAATAAAGTGCTTAAAGATTATCTTATCAAAGGCTATGCACTAAATAAAGACCGCCTACAACAACAAAAACTAAATGAACTTACCCAGATATTACATTTGATACAGCAAGGTTTAAATGCCAAAGAGCTAAGCACTAACGAAGCCAAAGGTTTTGCAGAAATCATAAGCAATTATGCCAAAAGCTGGGCTGTCCTTAATTTGCATATAATACAATCACATAATTTTTATCATCAAATCATTTACTAACTAACGAAATTTCGATACAATATTCCATTAATCATACATCTTTATTAATCGGTTTGGATCGGCTATAGCTATATATTGGATATAATATTTTTATAAAGTTGTAGCAGCATGCGGCGAGTTTAAAAATTTTTACGAATAGAAAGAGTAATACTCTAAAAAATGATATGATGAGCGAACTAATTACTAGAATAACAAGATTTAAAGGAATGAAAAAATGAGTAAAAATCCTATTAATAGAACAATCCTTAAGCGAACTATAAAAACAACCCAAGCCATAGAGGGCTATAAAGAAGCAGATAGTCAAATAGTTAAAAAAGCAAAAATGCTAAGGGAAAAATATGGCATCAAAGTATCAGTTAAAAGATAACTCTTTTTATATCAATGGCACCGATATACCTGTAAATAAATTCAAGATTGATGACAGTGACATGCTGCGAGAGATAGAAAAGGAACTTTTAGAGGAAGCATATCTTATTTTTTTTGATGAAATAGAGGAAGGTACTCTTTTTGATGAAAATTATTTTAAAAACTTACATAAAAGAACTTTTGAATCTCTCTATGAGTGGGCAGGAATTTATAGGGATTTCAATATGGCAAAAGGTAATAGTAGGTTTTGCCAAGGTGCTTTTATAGAGAGTTCATCTCAAAAAATATTTGAAGAGTTGAAAAAAGAGAATTATCTCAAAGATTATGAACATGAGCCAAAAGAAAAGTTTGCCAAGAGACTAGCCTACTATCAATGTGAACTCATCGCATTACATCCTTTTTATGAACTTAATGGAAGGGTTACCCGTATGTTTTTTGATATGATTGTTTCATACAACGGCTATAAATTTATAAACTATTCTACCGTACAGCCCAAACAATATATCGAAGCTTCTATTGAGTGTGTCCAATTTGCTGACTGTGAAGCACTAGAAAAAATTATACTAAATGGATTAGAAAAATAAATTAAAAAGCAGCCTCGTTCTCATTTGTCCCAAAAATAGGCGATGATACAGCATGTACTCTTTGGCTTCGTTGGAGCGGCAGAGGTGTGAGCTTTAACCATTTATAACGGTTAAATGGATAGAATATTTAAAATGCTTAGGATTTGAATCATGAGTGATATTGTAATATTTAAGAACGGCGAGATAGAACTATCTACCAAAGTAGCAAATGAGAGTATTTGGATTACACAAAAGCAAATGGCAGAACTTTTTAATGTAAAGGTTCCGGCTATTTCAAAACATATCAAAAATATTATTGAAAGTGAAGAGTTAGATTCCAAGGCAACTATTTCCAAAATGGAAACAGTTCAAAAAGAAGGGAATAGAGAGATAAAAACGACGTGCTTTATAAACCAAATGGAGAGCCAAAGATCAACGATAATGCTTTAGTATCACTTGCCTTGCTTGTAGCTACTTCGGCTTCTGAACAAAAAGATATTATTATCAAACTGGTTATGAATATGCTATATGAGACTGCATAGCCAAATCAACGGTGTTTAATTGGCAAAAAAGTAGCCCATTGCTATTAATTTCATTTATGTTTTAAAATTAAAAGAATCTTTAAAGAGAAAACTATATAATTTATCAATCGTTGATAGTAGGAGGGGGGTGGAAGATTTATGCATAATAAAATTAATCATAGGTATATACCTGCTCTTCCAAATCCCAAAAATTTGATCTATGCACTAAGAGACATAGGCTATTCACTAGAAACTGCTATTGCTGATATAATTGACAACAGTATTGCTGCTAATGCCACAGAAATTCAAATTATTGCTCATTTTGATACACATGAAAGTTATCTAGCTGTCATTGATAATGGCGAAGGCATGGATGAGTCAACATTAAATAAAGCTATGCAGCTGGGCTCGCTTGATCCAGTATTATCTCGCAATAAAGGCGACTTGGGAAGATTTGGACTTGGTCTGAAAACAGCTTCTTTTTCACAGGCAGGCAAATTAATTGTAGTATCCAGGAAGAATCAAAAAGATACAGGTCGATGCTGGGACTTAGAACATGTGTCAAAAAGTGAAAAATGGGAAATCGAAATACTTAATGAATATGAGATTAATAATATACCGGAATATAAATTATTAAACAATTTCGGCACATTAGTGCTTTGGAAAGACTTGTACAGGCTTGTTGATACGCAAAGCAAACGGAATCCGGAAGAGATCTTTTGGGAAAAAATTGATGAAGCAAGAGAACATTTAGGATTGGTGTTTCATCGATATCTTTCGGGCGAAGCCGGACTAAAGAGACTATCAATTTATATTAATGGCGATTCGATAGCACCATTTGATCCGTTTGAAGGGGCCGGAAAACATTTTCCGGAAGAAACAATAGGAAAAATAAAAATTCAGGCTTATCTTCTTCCTCATTTAAATAAAACAACTCCAGAACAGTACAAACGACTTGCAGGCAGAGACGGCTATGTGAAGTCACAAGGGTTCTATGTATACAGAAACAGTCGGCTTATGATTCATGGTACATGGTTTAATCTTTCAAAACAGTCAGAAGCGACAAAGCTTGCCAGAGTAAAAATAGATCTGCCCAATTCTGAAGATTTTGCATGGTCAATTGATGTAAAAAAATCAAGAGCAACACCGCCAGAATCAATCAGAGCAGAGCTAAAAAGAACAATCGAAAGAATTACGGCATCTTCAACAAGGGTATATAAAAGCCGAGGGGCACGCATAAGCAGACTGGGGTATGTTCCTATATGGAGCGAATATCATCAGCACAATCAAAAAAGTTTCAGAATAAACTACAAAAACCCATTAATTGCTTCTTTGCTTTCTTCTTTAGATGAAGAAACACAAAAGAAAGTGAAAGAAATTTTGTCTATTACAGAAAGCACATTACCGCTTGATACTATTTTTGTTGATTTGGCTACAGAACCTGAAAATGTTAGGCAAGATAGCGTGACTGAAGAGCAGCTAAATGAGCATGCTCGCAGGTATTGGGATCTTATGTACAGTATGGGATATGATAAGACAGAAATTTTGGAAAAGTTTAGGCAAACTGAACCATTTAGCAAATATGAAGATTTTTGCGAAACATACATCAAAAGAGAGGGAATGAGAGATGGAAGCAATTGAAGAAATAACCAATAATGTTATTTATCGGTTATCAAAAAAACCTGATAAAAAAACTCCTGAAATTATCAGAAAATTGATTGAATATGAAGCAAGTGATCCAACTATTTTGGTTGAATTGTCCTCTGATGATATAGAAAATATTGCCAAAAAAATAGAACACCAATTTGGACTGACTATGGAGGAGGGCACCTTAATAGTAGATGATCAAGACTTTGAGCCCTGGCTGCATGAAAAAAAGTCAGAAGAAGAATTTGACCCATATTTTTGGAACCGCTATGAAAAACTTCTGCTTCAAAATGGATTTGCTCCGCCGGTTGTTTCCTCTGTTGATAATGTAACCGATAAAATAGTCGGAAGGCTTGAAGATCCGTATAAGAAGGGAAAATGGTACAGAAGGGGTATGGTTGTCGGTTATGTGCAGTCCGGGAAAACTGCAAATTTCATTGGCGTAATTAACAAAGCTTCTGATGTCGGATACAAATTAATAATCATTTTGGCCGGGATGCAAGAAAGTTTGCGTTCCCAAACGCAGGAGCGTGTAGATGAAGGATATATTGGACAAGACAGTACCAAGAAAACAGATGTAGACTTTTTTGAATCCCTGATAGGCGTAGGGGGTTTCAATCATGAAAAAATACCATACTCATTTACAGATAAGTATAATGACTTTGATGACAAGCGTAATTTTAGAGTTCAAAAATATGAAGATGCGACAATATTAGTTGTCAAGAAAAATGCAAGAGTACTTCAAAAGCTAAGAGATTGGCTTCAGAGAAACAATTCAAATATAGATGGCACAATTTCAAATCTTCCGCTGCTAATGATTGATGATGAAGCAGATCACGCATCAGTCAATACAAATGATCCCGAAAAAGATCCCACTGCAATCAATAAGAGAATCAGAGAAATTTTAAAGCTTTTTCACAGGAAATGCTATCTTGCCTATACCGCAACTCCATTTGCCAATATCTTTATTGATCCTGCAACAGAGGATAGTATGTACGGAGATGATCTGTTTCCGAGAGATTTTATTATCAGCCTTGATCCTCCGAGCAATTATATCGGTTCGGAGAAAATTTTCGGGGGCGAACCTGAAGAGTTGGATATTGTAAGAACTATAGGAAGTGATGAAAATATAGAAGATATTATCCCGCTTAAACATAAAAAAGACCAGGAAGTAAATGAATTGCCAAAAAGCCTTGAAAAAGCTATATATTCACATATTGTGTCAAAAACAATACGTTTATTGCGAGGTCAGACAAACAAACATCATTCAATGCTGATACATCTTTCAAGATTTAAGGATGTGCAGAAGGAAGTTTACAGTTTGGTTGTGCAGTTCAGGCAAAATATAGAAAAGGGAGTAAGATATTCTTACAAGCTGAATAATTCTGAGGCCTTGAAAAATTCTTACATGAAAGCTTTGCATACTGTATGGGAGACTGATTTTAAAACAGATTATTCAGATTGGAATAATATTCAGGAAAAACTTCTGGAAGCTGCTGCTTCAATGCAGGTTATGCTGATTAACGGTGATTCGCCGGACAGCCTTGATTATAAAGCTTACAAAAACGGATTGAATGTAATTGCTGTAGGAGGAGACAAGCTCTCCAGAGGATTGACATTAGAAGGGTTAGCAACCAGTTATTTTTACCGCAGTACCTCTATGTATGATACATTAATGCAAATGGGAAGATGGTTTGGCTATCGGGATGGATTTGCTGATCTGTGCAGAATATATCTGACACCGATGACAGAAAGCTATTTTACCCATATTTCTGAAGCTGTCGAAGAGCTAAGAGAGGAATTCAATGAAATGTTCAAGGCAAACCTGACTCCTAAAGACTTTGGTTTAAAAGTCAGAACACATCCTGGGTCATTGTTGATTACTGCCAGAAACAAAATGAGAGCTTCGGAAACACTGCTTCATAGGACTGATTTGAGCGGCCGTTTGATTGAAACATATGTTGTAGATTTGGATCCGAGTCACAGACTAAACAATCTTGCCCTTTTCAAAGATCTTGCATTACGGCTTCAAAAAAGGAAAAAAGCAGAATACAACAGTGAAAACAACTATATATGGACCAATGTAGATGCATCAGTTATTGCATACTTCATAAATCACTACTATAATCATCCTCGTTCACAAATGACTCAGACAAAACCTATATTGAGCTATTTGGAACAAGCATCAGAGTATTTCCCTCAATGGGATATAGTATTTGTCAGTCCCAAGAGTGCACATAATAGATTTATAGGAGTTGACGGAGAGATTGATATCGGTATACAAAAGCGTTCATGTGATCCGAAAGATCAGTACAGATTAGATAACTATATTGAAATAAGCAGCAGAAGAAGAGTTGCTGCGGGGACAAATGACGCAGAACGTGCAGGAATGTCTGCTGAAGAAATTACTGAAGCACTTCAGAGATGGGACAAGGAGAATCAAAGCAAAGCAGACAAAGCAATCGAAGACGGCAATGCAGATAAAGCACAAGAACTTTTGGCAAAAGAGCTTAAAATTGGCAGGATACCCGGAAGATTCCTGAGAAGAGCAAGAAAAAAGCCATTGCTGATGCTACATATTCTTAATGCTTATAGTGATATAAATGATGAATCAACACTGGTTGAGAGCAATCTTCCGGCATACGGTATCAGTTTTCCGAAAAGAACAGATATCCATATACGGCCGGTTGAATATGCAGTGAATACTACCTATGTCAAAAACTATTATGAAGAGTTTGAAAATGATGAAGAATAATCCATGGGTTTCCATCCCGCGTCTTAGGAAAGGTATAGATTCTGTACGTATAGATCCAAAAAACAAGTTTGATTTTTTTTGGGCACTTGGAAAAAACAATGAGTATCTTTTTATTGCTGAACACAGCAGTCTTGAAGACTGGCCATCAAAAAAAATAACTCTCTCCGGTATTGATATACAGCAGTATCAGACATCAAAGGGCTATAGGTTGACTTTAGTGCTCAAAGAGACGAGTGACTGGGATATTTTCTACATTCTGTGTATGGATCTATTGCAGACTACGGTTGAAACACAGACGGAAAAGACAATGCTTTCTATCATTCACAGCCGATTGCAGCGGTGGCAAAAACTGTTTAGGAAATTCGGCAAAAAGCTTTTGACAGAACAAGAGCAGCAAGGGCTGATTGGAGAATTGTGCTTTTTGAAATATCATCTTCTGCCATATTGTTCCGCAAATGAATCGCTCTCTTTCTGGAAAGGACCGTATGGCGAGCAGCAGGATTTCGGCATAGGGAATGCGGCTATAGAAGTAAAAGCAAAACAAGGAACAGCTGCACCGTATATCCAAATCAGTTCAATCGATCAGCTCAATTGCAGTGCAGCAGAGTGTTATTTGTATGTTGTAACACTCAATGGTGCCCCAAGCAATATGCCTAATACAATCAGTCTTTACAGCCTAATCAATGAGATCAAGCATATGTTTTTTGACTCAGGCGACTTGGATGTTTTTGAAAACTTGCTGTCTGAAGCCGGATATATGGATCTTCCTGAGTATGATGAAAAACATTATGTTGTCACTAAAGAGTCTATATTTGAAGTCAAAGACAACTTTCCAAAGCTCAAGGCTGATGATATCCCAAACGGTGTTATATCGGTGCAGTATAAAATAGAACTCAAAGAGTGCAAACCTTTTGAGGTCTCTATTGCAGATTTTGAAAAAAGGCTGAGAAATGAATGAGCAATTGGAACAATTCAGAGAAGCTTTTCTGCAAGATGTATTTGCAGAAGCCCAGTCAGGAGAAAACTTTTATGAGTCATCTTTTATCGAGTTGTATGCAAAGGAGCTTCTCGGATCTGGCGAAATAGACAATGAGCTGGAGCTGTGCCACTGGAGTGAAACAGGTGTCAAAATAGACGGGTACAGCTATAATGAAGATGACGGAGTTTTGAATCTGTTCATATCAGTATTTTCTTCCGATCTTGACAGCAAAAGTCTGACTCAAACTGAAGTAAATCAAGCATTCAAACGTATAGAAAGTTTTTTTGACAAAGCATTTTCAAAAACATATTATACAAAGCTTGAGGAATCAACAGCCGTATATGATCTGGCATATCAGATATATAAAAACAAGTCTGATATCTTTACGGTTAAATATTACCTGCTCAGCAATAAAATATTGAGTGAGCGTGTAGAAGCTATACCGTCAAAACAAAGCAATAATGTCAGCTTCTTTTATAATATATGGGATATATCAAGACTTTTTAGAATGGATGCTTCCAATCAAAAAAAAGAAGATATTCTCATCAATTTTGATGAAATTGCATCTAAGCCTGTCTATTGTCTTCCTGCGCATCTCAATACAGATGAATACCAGTCATACCTTTTGGTTGTCCCCGGAACTTTATTAGCATTGCTCTATGGAAAATATGGTGCCAGACTGCTGGAACAGAACGTAAGAACTTTTCTGCAGGCAAGAGGAAAAGTCAATCAAGGCCTTCGCAACACAATAATCAATCAGCCTGAGAAATTTTTTGCGTATAACAACGGATTGACTACTACAGCTGAAAATATTGAGGTTGAGCCGTCAGAAAACGGTTTGCGCTTGAAAAGTCTTAGAAATTTACAAATAGTAAACGGAGGGCAGACTACAGCTTCAATTTACAGTGCTACGAGAAAAGACAAAGCTAAACTTGATCACCTTTTTGTTCAAGTAAAACTTACGATTGTCAAACCCGAAGAAGCAGAAGATTTGGTGCCAAAGATATCGGAATATGCGAATACGCAGAACAAGGTCAATGCTGCAGACTTTTTTTCAAACCATCCGTTTCATATACGCATGGAAGACTTTTCAAGACGAATTTATGCACCAGCAGTAGGCGGAGGGCATAAACAGACAAAATGGTTTTATGAACGTGCCAGAGGACAGTATCAGGATGCGCAAGCACACAAAACACCCGCAGAGAGAAAAAAGTTCCAGTTTGAATATCCTAAAGCACAGCTTATTGCAAAAACAGATCTGTCCAAGTTTGAAAATGTATGGGAAGGTATTCCCCACATTGTTGCCAGAGGCGCCCAATACAGTTTTATTGAATATGCTAAAGAAATAGGAAAGAAATGGGAAAAAAGCAATAGCGCATACAATGAACTCTATTTTAAAACCGCTGTAGCAAAAGCAATTATTTTCAAAACAACAGAGAAACTTATATCAGATGCCTACTGGTACGACGGAGGCTATCGTGCGCAAACGGTGGCTTATTCTATCGCATATATAGACTACATAGTTAAAAAAGCAAATAAGTTCTTTGATTTTATAGCTGTTTGGAATAGACAGACTGTTTCTGAAGCAACCCAAGAACTGCTTAAACCGGTGAGCAAAGCAGTGTACAACGAAATGACAAATCCTCCTTCGGGTATAGCTAACATCTCTCAATGGGCAAAGAAAGAAGGCTGTTGGCTAAATATACAGAATAATTTATCAATTGAAATATCGGATACTTTTCTAGAGGAGCTGCTCGAAGAAGAGAATCTAAAAGACGAGCAAAAGGATGCAAAGAAAATTCAGCGTATTGATAATGGCATAGAAGCACAAAAACTTGTTTTTAAAATTGCAGAACAAGGAAAATGGTTCAAGATTAAGCAATTTGGTATAGACAACAATGCACTTTCGCCGCTAGAGATTGATTTAATAACTATAGCGTGCAACATACCAAAACAAATTCCTACAGAAAAGCAAGCATTAATAATTACTAATGCCCTCCATAATCTAGAAGATATTGGCCTTTCAGTTAGTTGACAAGAAGACAAAAATGGCATTAGTAAAAAAATTGGACCATAAAATCTAGCAAAAAAATTCAAAATATACTCTAGCTGATTATGCCTATGTAATTGTTTAGCATAATAGGGAAAAATTTTTGCAAATTGATATATGTTTCAAGTCAACGCAAAAACAAAGAAAAGAAAAGTCAATCTATAAGATTTTTTCAAGATGTAATTAATCAATTAAAATGTAATTAGTAAATAGTAAATGATTAGGATTAATAGATAGTAGATTAATAAAAATTAGTTGCTTTCTATCAAGAAATGATGCACTATTAAAAATATCTAATAGGTCGTATACTCTATAATTTTTTGAAATATAGCTTTTGCAAGCAAAGGCGGTACAGCATTTCCGACCTGTTGTTGTTGGTAGCTGTGCGGTCCTTTAAACACAAAGTTATCAGGAAAACTTTGAAGACGTGCCGCCTCTCTTAGCGAAAGCCCTCGATGTTCCCATGGATGAATTAGCATACTTTTTCTATAGTTGGCTATAGTTACAGAAGGTTCATTTTCAGTAAGCCGTTTGTAGATACCGCTATGAGTATGCTTGGTAGAACTGTATGAGTCAAGAAGTCCTTTTTCTAGTGCAACTTTCCAGTTTTCTCCTTGTCCTATCGCTTTATAGCGTTCTACTATATGAGGTTTGCTTGCTGTGACATAATTCTGCAGAGCTTTATGCTGTTGACCTCTCATGAGTTTAGCATAATCGCTTAAAGCTTTTCCTCTATAAGGGCATTCTTCAAGTATCTGCCCATTAGAGAGTTCAGGAAGATCGGCAATGGCTTTTCCTACGCTTACAACCGGTTTTTTTTGAAGTTTGTCAAAATTAAATTTTATACCACCGTTTTGTTTTCTGTGTCCAACAATAAAGAAACGTTTTCTTTTTTGAGGCACACCAAAGTCAGAAGCATCCAAGAGTGCAGAACTGGTTTGATATGAAAGAGTATCTGGATCATCTAGCGGATTTGATAATGCTTCTTCTACTTCTTTAGCAAAAGATCCGTCACCAAATGATTTGAAGCCGGCAACATTTTCAAATAAAAACCATTCGGGCTCTAAGTCTTTCAAAAATTTTACATATTCTTTAAACATCCAGTTATTTGGGTTATCCAGGTTTCTGGTTTTTGTATTTGCAATGGAAAAGCCTTGACATGGCGGTCCGCCAAAAAGGATAAAAGGATTTTTCTCGGTATGCTCTAACGGATTTACTTCCCTGATGTCTTTTTGCAATACATTACGTGCAATTTCTTTGTGATTTGTTTTATAAGTTTCAGCAGCATACTGATCAAATTCTACAGCCATAACAGGTGAAATTCCTGCCATCTTAGCGCCGATACTTAGCCCCCCAGCACCACTAAAGATATCTACTGCAGTAAATTTTTTTGCCATAATTCCCTCATTTTGTATTATCAAAATTTTACAATTTTCCTGCTGCAACGCAGCTTAAATAAAAGAATATTCTATAGCTGAAATACAAGCTTCTAAATTTTTTTCGATATCTTTTTGCCAAAAACGCAATACTGTCCAGCCTTGCTCTTTGAGCATTGTATTGACTTCTTTGTCCCGTTCAATATTTCGTTCGATCTTAGATATCCAATAATCCTCATTGGTTTTTGGAATATACTTTTTTTCATGCAAATACTTTCCATGCCAGAACTCACTATCACAAAAAATAGCTACTTTCTGACATTTGAAACAAATATCCGGCTTTCCAATTACATCTTTGCAATTTTTTCTATAGCGATATCCTTTTTTCCAAAGTTCTTTTCGAAGTTTAATCTCAATGGAAGTATCTTTGGATTTTATTCTGCGCATATTTTCTGAACGGCTTATCGGATTTTTTTTCAAAACAAACCATCCTTTTTCTTGTCTGTCAAAAATATTTGTATATTATATCCTAATAAAAATCCTTCTTTTTATTATAAAAACGAGTGGATAGGCTGTTTATTTCGATATTATGGATACCGTATCAAGTACGGTATGACGATGAAATGACAATAATGAGGATAGGTTACTTTTACTAGGATAAATGGATCCCCGCCTTGTACTGGGATGACGGGGTGGATGAAAATAATAGGAATAAGGAAAGCTATTAAAGTATCTCCCAATGTCCAAAAAAAGCACTAATTCAATCCTTGTGTGTATTTTGCTTCTTCAGTCTGGCAAATTATGTTAAAATTCCGCCTTTATAATAGGATGAAATGAATGGGAATTTTTGCTTTACAATCACTTGCAGGAGGCTTTTTGGATGAAGATCTAAAGAGTTTCAATAAGGTTTTTGATAATTGGTGTGTACAGTTTGAGAGTTTTGAGGATGCACAGCTTATACTAGATACCCTTAAACAACGCGATACTACCAAGATCGTAGAGATCACACCGCTGAGCTATCCTAAATACTTTTTTCCCAAGCTGCAGGGCATCATCCATGCCACACGAGAGTATGAAGGAAAGATCATCTGTATCGTTGAGCCGCAAATGGGTATAAGCTTCCGCATAGCCGTATGTGATATGAAGACCAAACACGTAAGAGTGCTTCGTACCAGCTATAAAACCGCACAAAGTGTCGAAGGGGTATTTGCAAACTTCTCTTTCGAGTTGTGATATTTTTCTTTATAGCCTTGGGGCGAGGAAAGAATAGCATTAACATCACTTGGCACCTATGCTGTAATTCAAAAAAACACTGATAGGCTGCTTTTGCCAAGGTAAATGGATCCCCGCCTTGTGCTGGGATGACGAGTTTTTAGTTTAGCGTCTCAAAGTATTCTTTCAAGACGTGAGCGTGGCTGTGTTGTTTATCTTTTGCACCATAGAGAAGTATGAGAGTTTTCTGACCCGCTTCTTCGAGATGTTCTTTTGCTTCTTTTTCATGCGTGCTCAGCTCGCTCAGATATTTTTTTCTGAAATCTTCCCATTTATCGGGATCATGATCAAACCATTTTCGCAGATCATTACTCGGAGCTAAATCTTTCCAGTGCGCATCCAGATCAGCTTCCTTCTTTGACACGCCGCGCGGCCACAGCCTATCTACAAGAACGCGATATCCCTGCGGCACGTCATCATCATAAATGCGATGTATCTTAATATTCATTCCTGTTTCTCCTTTTTCTCATCTTAGTACAGAGTGTCAGGTTATTTCGTGTATGGTGCGTAACCACGCACCAAAATAGAGAGAAAGGTGAGTTGTAAATTAATCTTTTTTAAGTACATCATGGACTACAGTGTATTTTCCAGCCCATGTACTTATAATATCTGTAGCCGTTTGTGCTCCGTATCCAGCTGCAGTTGAAAACATTGATGATACACCGGCAGCACATCCGGTAACATATTTTCCATCACTGATCTTCCCATTGTCATTTTTGATCATCACCATCCCTGGACGCGGTGCTCTCATATGATCAACCACTAGATCATCGATACCCTTGACATCAATTGTTTGCATTCCATTTGCAAAAACGACTATATCAGCATAAAATGTATCATCTGATTTGGTTGTAATTGTAAAATCATCTTTTGTTCCGGTAACTGATACAACAGTCCCTGAGAGTAATGTTACATTTTTATAAGATTTTGCTTGTTTTACCATGAAATCCAACAGTTCAGGGCCTTTGGTACCTTCAGTAATACCTGCAACATTATAAAGTTGTGCTTTATTCAAATGAGATTCTCCAGCATCAATCACTAAGATCTTTTTATCCGACGCAACATCTAGTTTTGAGCCTGCCGAACCTAAAGTTATTGCACACGATAATCCGGAAACACCGCCACCGATAATAATAATGTCATATTTTTCCATCTTGATTTCCTTTAATTCTTATTTTTTATTTAGTTGCCACGTTATATGTGGTAATGCATATCAAAATATTATGATACCATAAATCTTATCATTCATCTATTGTTGGACTTTAGTATCTTTGCAAATTTATCATATTATATGAGGATAATATGGAAGAGGGGGGAGGTATTAATTATTGAGCATGAAAAGCATTATTTGCTTATCACATAGTGTTGATCTAAAAGTCTTTTAGCATCATTGATCGCTAATCCTGATTTGGAACATGCGATATCAAATAGTTCATTGTTGTGTAAAAGCCTGATCAAAACTTTTAGTCTTGTCCTTGTCGGTATATTTTTTATCGATTGTATTGACATATATTGTCTCCTTGTATTTTTATTGATCGTAAATATACTAGAAATCTATTGCAAAACGATTACATAAAATGAGAAATAAGGGATGCTTGAGACAGGTTACTTATTTTGACGTTATGGATACCGTATCAAGTACGGTATGACGGTGAAATGAAAATAATGTGTGGGGGGAGTATTAATAATTGAGCGTAATAAACATTATCTGCTTATCACATAGTGTTGATCTAAAAGTCTTTTAGCATCATTGATCGCTAATCCTGATTTAGAACATGCGATATCAAATAGTTCATTGTTGCGTAAAAGCCTGATCAAAACTTTAAGTCTTGTTTTTATTGAAATATCATGTATTGACATATTTTTCTCCTTGTATTGTAATTTATAGCAAAAGATGGATATTAAAGACCGATCTTTTGGTCGCATGACAAACGAGCTATCATATTGATTTAGTTCGCGGTAAATATAAATAAATTTGATTGAATCATAGATAAGAAAGCGACAAAATAGATTAGAATTATAACGAGTTAAACTTATATATTGGTAAATATTTTATATCATTGAAATAACTTAAGTAAAATATAATAAATATAGTTTGATTCGTATGTGTTCCCACAAAAGGATAAATGGGAACAGGGGAAATATATATATTCTCATAGGGGACTGAATGAGAACAGAAGAAGGAGTATTGTTCCTATAGGGGATTATTGGAACAATGAAAATTTATCAAAAAAGTATTACATATTAGTAACAAATCTAATGGATAGGAATATATGCATAGCCGTCATTTTGCAGTTCGATGAGGTAAATGCTCTTGGTTTTTTCTGCTTTCACAAAATTATAAAGCGACTCTTCTGGTATATCTCTGCTTGTCATGCCGAATGAGCACATATAGAATTTAACCTTGAATTTGTCATGCAATTCTTGCAATTTCGGCTCTAGCTTGGGCTGGAGTGCTATGATATCACTATCATCGCTATATGGGGAGTTTTTGATATCTTTGACGAAATATTTATACGAATCTCCCGATATGACTACGGCTACATCGATATCTTTTTGTTTATAATATGACTTGATGTTTTTGATAATGTTAAATAATGCTTTTTCAACAATAATATCTTGGCCACTTGTCAGATCAAAAACCACTTTATGATGGTTGTTGGCGTGCAGAGTTGTTAAGCCAATCAAAAAATATAGAATAATAGATGTTATAATTTTCATATTATGCCTTCTTGTGATATGTAAATAGTTTTAAGCTAGATTGTATTTGGCCGCATCAGCCTCTCTTGAACAAACTTATAAGAAAAAGCAAGATCACAGCACCGATAGTAGCTGTGATGATGGCCGAGATCATCCCGCCGCCAGGGGTAAATCCAATAGCAGGCAAGATATAGCCGCCTAGAAAAGCGCCAAGAATACCAACTACTATGTCGCCAATAATTCCAAATCCGCGGCCTCTCATCATAAGACCCGCAAGCCACCCTGCGATCAAACCTACTATTAATGTTGCTAAGATACCCATTTTTGTCTCCTTAAATATTTTATAATCTAAATCTACTCCAATTACACTTAAGTAATCATAAAATATTTATATATTTACATAATTATTATTTATTTTGTTTTTTTACTATTTATTTGGTGATATAATATATTACTAGATTAGGAGAGTGCAGTGCCACAAGAGAATAAAACATCCCAAAATAATCCTATTAATAAAAACATAGTCGCCCTTGGAGCAAATAGCTTTTTTACTGATTTTGCTACAGAGATGATATTGCCGCTTTTGCCTATATTTTTAGATAGATATTTACATGCCACCAAAGGTGAGATTGGTCTCATAGAAGGCATTGCAGAGTTTGGCGTAGCACTTCTGATTGCATTTTCAGGATTTATCTCAGATCGCCTTGGAAGCAGAAAAAAGATAACTGTTATCGGATATGGATTGTCAAATCTCATCAAGCCGTTGGCATTTTTTGCCGCAAGTTCATTGATGATAGGAGTAGTGCGCTTAGGAGATAGGATAGGCAAGGGGATACGCGCTGCACCTAGAGATGCTTTGATATCTGCATTTACACACAAAAAATCAAGCGGTTTTATATTTGGATTTCACAAGATGATGGATAGTGCAGGCGCAGTTGCTGGCTCTTTGGCTGCATTTTTGCTTTTGTGGTATTTTGGTGAGAGTGAAGCATCTTTCCGACTCATATTTGCTCTTAGTTTTGTGCCTGGGATGATAGCTCTGATTATCCTCATCTATTTTGTGAGCGATGTCTCGTTCGAACCGTCTCCAATAAATAGTTTCACGCCATCAGCGTTGCCAAAAGAGTTTTATATGCTAGTAGTGTTCCAGGCATTGTTTAGCTTAGTAGCCATGAATTATTCATTTATGATATTAAAAGCAAGCAGCGACGGCATATCTATACTTATGATACCGCTTGCATATGCATTCTACAATATAACACAATCCATATTTGCAATTCCCATTGGTAAAATGGCAGACAAACATGGCAAAGCGGCACTGTTGGCTGTCGTTTATGCAGCTTTTGGAGCAGGGGCTTTGATGATGGCATCAGATACGCCGCTAGGCTCATGGATAGGATTTGGGATATATGGATTTTTTGCAGGCGGATTTAATGCATTGGCAAAAGCTATTATTTCTGATGTAGCACCTGCCAAACTAAAGGCTACTGCATATGGGGTATATTATTTATTTGTAGGCCTAGCCACTCTTATTTCTCTAACAGCAGCAGGTGTGATATGGGATAATTATGGAAGTGATATTTTATTTATAGGAGTAGGATGTGCGGCCTTGGTGCTGGCAGTTATGCTTTTTGGCTTTAGAGGTATGTTTGTAAAAAATAACAAGAAGGCTTAGTGCCCTCCCATTACTTTTTCTATCTCGGTTGGTTTATCGTGGATACCAAAACGGTCGATGATAGTTCTAGTCGCTTGATTTTGTCCGACTACCTCTACATTTTTGCCCATGTTGCGAAGCTTGATGACTGCTTTGTCTAGTGCATAAACAGCAGTAATATCCCAAAAGTGAGCGTGTGACATATCAATAATGACATTTTTTACATCTTCGCGGTAGTCAAATGCATCTGCAAAACGATCGGCAGAGTTAAAGAAGATCTGCCCGACAAATTTATAAATACGAGTATCGCTAGCCTCTTCAAATGACTTTTCACAGTACATGAAATGGCTGATCTTGTTTGCAAAGAAAAGCGATACCAATAATACTCCGCTAAGTACTCCAAGGGCTAGGTTGTGAGTCGCAACGACAACAGCAGTAGTCGTGATCATAACCAGATTTGTGGATAAAGGAAGAGTTTTAAGTCCTTTAACCGAAGGCCAGCTAAATGTCCCTATAGATACCATGATCATAACAGCCACTAGTGCAGCCATCGGGATAAGCTTGATAATATCACTCATAAACACTACCATTATTAGAAGCAATACCCCAGCAGTAAGCGTAGAGAGACGCCCACGTCCACCTGATTTGACATTGATAACAGATTGTCCTATCATGGCACATCCTGCCATTCCGCCGATGCAGCCGCTAGCTATGTTGGCTATGCCTTGTCCTTTGGCTTCACGGTTTTTGTTGCTGTCTGTATCGGTCATATCATCTACGATGGTAGCTGTCATAAATGACTCAAGCAACCCCACAGCAGCAAGCGCGGCTGAATACGGGAAAATGATAGAAAGTGTCTCAAAATTGAGCGGAACTTCTGGCCACAAAAATATCGGTAGAGTGTCTGGCATAGCTCCCATATCGCCTACGGTACGCACATCGATACCCATTGCAACAGTAACCAATGTGAGGACAATGATGGTCACTAGCGGCGAGGGGATCACCTTGCCGATTACAGGAAGGTGTGGGAAAAGATAAATAATCCCAAGCCCTGCAGCAGTAAGTGCATAGACATGCCATGTCACATTTGTCAGCTCAGGAAGCTGCGCCATGAAGATCAATATCGCCAATGCATTAACAAATCCGATAACTACCGTACGCGAGACGAAGCTCATCAATACGCCAAGTTTCAAGTAACCTGCAATAATCTGTAAGACACCCGTCAAAATTGTCGCGGCAAGCAAATACTGCAATCCGTGTTCTTTGACCAATGTCACCATCAGTAGAGCCATAGCACCTGTGGCTGCTGAGATCATACCGGCACGTCCGCCTACAAATGCGATAACTGTTGCGATACAAAAAGAGGCGTACAGCCCGACTTTGGGATCAACGCCTGCAATAATAGAAAAAGCGATCGCTTCAGGTATGAGGGCGAGTGCGACTACGATACCGGCTAGGACATCGCCTCTGATATTGCCAAACCACTCTTCTTTGGTGGATAATAGTAGCATTAAAACTCCTTGAATGTATTCAATATATCAATCTCTCTTGACGGTCGTTTATAGGGACAAAGTAACTTAAAAAACGAATCAAAATTTACACAGCAAGACGATAGAAGATATAAAATAGGGCGCAATAGTATCTAAAAGTGTATTAGATAGTGCTGTATAAGGTGTATAATAACATGATCGTTATATAAGGAGAATGCATGATCATTTGCCACTGTCATATCCATATGGAACTGCCTTATGTCTCTTCGCTCAAAGGCCGTAGAAGTGTCCTAAATAGTCTAAAAGAAAAGCTCAAAGCATTTAATGTATCTGTACTTGATATTAGTGGGGAGTATGCCAAGGAAGCTGACGTGGCATTTGTGTTTCTCTCTCATGATTCCAAGAGTACAGCACAATACAAAGAAAAGATAGAGCATATGCTAGAACACAACTTTGGAGAGTATATGTATGAATTGGATTATGAGGAGATATGAGGAGGGGGGTTATATTCTTTGTAGTGCTTTTTTGAGTTTATCCAAAGAGAGTGTGTTTATAACATCTTTTTTTTCTATCCAGCCGCGTCTAGCTTGGAAGAGACCGTATCTCATATATTCTAAAGTCGCGATATTATGCGCGTCGGTGGATATGGCAAATCTTACACCCGCTTCTTTGGCATATTTTGCATAAATATCATTAAGATCAAGCCGTTTGGGCTGCGAGTTTATCTCCAAAAAACATCCTCGTGCTTTGACTTCTTTGAAAAGCAGGCGCATATCGATATCACAAGCTTCTCTCTCGCCTATCAGTCTGCTAGTAGGATGAGCTAGGATATTGAAATATGGATTATCCATCGCTTTTAGTATTCTTTTGGTCTGTTTGTCGCTTGGAAGGGTTAATTTGTCATGCATGCCTCCAACGACAAGATCCAGCTCTTTTAGTATATCATTGCTTAGAGCTAATGAGCCGTCTTCTAGAATATCGACCTCAATGCTTTTAAGCAGTGTGATGCCATCTAATTTTTCATTTATTTTATCTATCTCTTCTAATTGTATTCTCAATCTTTTTTTGTCCATGCCGTTGTATATGGCTAAATGTTTTGAATGGTCAGTAATGGCTATATATTTATATCCCAGATTTTTCGCAGCCTCGGCCATTTCTATAATGCTATTTTGTCCATCGCTGTAAGTAGTATGTGTATGCAGATCGCCCTTGATATCTTCCATGCTGACCAGATCAGGGAGCTTTTTATGCGCGGCTGCTTCGAGTTCGCCTCTGTTTTCTCGGAGTTCGGGCTCGATATAGCTAAGTCCTACGGTTTTGTACATCTCTTCTTCGGTTGCACCTGCGATCTTTTTTTCGCCCTTGAATATTCCGTACTCATTTACTTTGAGCCCCATTTCTATCGCCATTTTTCTTATGGTGACGTTATGGGATTTTGAGCCCGTAAAATAATGCAAAGTCGCACCATAGCTATCATCCGGTACACACCTGAGATCTACTTGCAAATTGTTATTCAATATCACGGTTGATTTTGTAATGCCTTTGGAGATGACATCTTTGATATCCGGATACCGTATAAAATAGTCTATCACAAGAGTAGGATTATTGGAAGTTACAAGCAGGTCAAGATCTCCAATGGTCTCTTTTTTTCTTCGAAAACTGCCTGCCATTATCACCCTTGAGGCCTCTTTGGAGTTTTTCATATATGTCACTATGTCATTGGCATGGGGTTCGGCTACAGAGTACAAGAAACGTTTGCCCTCTTTTTTGGCTAGCATTGTGCCTTCCAAGATCATCTGTTCTAGTTTTTCATCAAAGCCTTCTAGGTCTCTTATCTTGTGAGCAAGAGCAGCTTTTTTTAATTCTTCCAAAGAGTTTATTTGAAGATTTTCGTAGAGTATCTTGGTTCTTTTGGGGCCTATGCCTTTTATATTTAGCAGGTCAAGCAGATGAGGAGGAAAAGATCTTTTTAGATTTTCTAGTTTTGAGAGTTTGCCTGTGGTTACGATCTCTTTGATCTTTTGGGCAATACGTTCTCCAATTGTGGGAATTTCGGAGAGATCGACCCCGTCTTTTACCATTTTTGAGAGATCAGTGCCCATATTTTCGATCGTACGTACAGCATTTCTATACGCTATGACCTTGAAATGGTTTTCGCCTTTTATTTCTAATAGGTCGGCTAATTGATCAAAGATAGCAGCAATCTCTATGTTTGATATTATCATTATTGCCCTACTTTGTTAAATATTTTTGAGGGAGGATACCCCTCAAGATATGAAGTTTATTTAACTTCGATTTTTTTGGTCTCTTTTTTGGTCTTTTTGGATTTTGGTATCTTGATCTCTAGCATGCCGTTTTTTGAATTTGCGTCGATATTGTCCGCATCTACATCATCAGGCAGTGTAAAACTTCTTTGGAATTTACCGTAAAAACTTTCTACTTTGTGATAGTCTTTTTCGTTCACTTCGCTTTTGGTTTTTCGCTCACCTGAAAGTGTCAAAACATTATCTTTGCAATCGACATGAATATCTTCTTTTTTTACTCCGGGAAGATCTACTTCTATATGATAAGCACTTTTATCTTCTCGGGTATTTACCGATGGCGTCCAGCCATTGACGTTTGTAAGAGTATTAAGCGACGGCATTTGAAAAGCTGTCATCATTCTTTCCTCTAGGTCTCTAAAATCTTTCATTGGGTCAAATTTAGTTAATAGCATAACGAACTCCTATGTTAAGATATTTGAAATTCTATTATACTATTATTAATTTGTATTTGTCAAATATTTTGGTTACAATAAATATAACTGAAGTTATCATGCATACCATGCTCAAAATAATGCCGCAAACAAAATATGATAAAATTGCATTCAATAAAATCGGTAAAGAGGAATAAATGATCATAGATACACATTGCCATCTAGATGATAATAGATATAATGAGGATTTAGACGAAGTCATAGCTGGAGCCATAAGCAACGGAGTAGAGAAATTTATCATCCCCGGAGCAGATCCGACTACACTAAGTAAAGCTGTATCTATAAGTGAGAATTTTGATGAGGTCTATTTTGCCGTAGGAGTACATCCGTATGATGCCATAAATTATGATAGAGCATTATTGGAGAAGTACATTGTCCATCCAAAGTGTGTAGCAGTCGGCGAGTGCGGACTGGATTATTATCGCTTGCCGGCAGAAGATGAAGAAATAATAGCGCAAAAAACACTTCAAAAAGAGGTATTTTTGGATCAAATAGATCTAGCCAAAAAATATGGAAAACCACTCATAGTTCATATAAGGGATGCATCACATGATTGTTTGGAGATACTGCAAGCTTATGCGGGCAAAAAAGGCGGCGTTTTGCACTGCTATAATGCAGATCATGAATTGCTCAAACTGGCAAAGTATAACTTTTATTTTGGTATAGGCGGAGTGCTAACATTTCAAAATGCCAGAAAACTAGTGGAGGTTTATCCAAAAATACCATTAGATAAGTTGCTTATAGAGACAGATGCTCCGTATCTGACACCGCATCCTCACAGAGGCGAGAGAAATGAGCCTGGTTATTGTACGTTTGTTGCCGATAAGATGGCGGATTTGAGTGAAATGAGTGTTGATGATGTAGCAGCCATTACTACTGGAAATGCACACAAGCTTTTTGGAATTTGATATATTTTTTTCTATGATACTTTTTAGACAAGTATCATAAAAAGCGTCATTTTCGCGAATCGCACCACTCGTGTATGCACTGCTCCCACAAGCGTGGCTTTCAAGGTGCGCTCAAATGACATTATTTATATATTTAAATACTTAAACCAAATACTCATGGCAAAAGGATTAATCTTGACAATAATAGTCCAAAAGCCAAATTAAAGTCAAATAAAGAGATAATCTAACTATCAAATCATGATATTGGAGTTTGTCTTGACAAATAGATTGTTTATTGGAATTTGTATTCTAGCAAGTGCGTTTTGGCTTGCAGGGTGTTCTGCTCCTGTAGGAACATATGGATGGAATAAAAAACAACCATTTATTACAAGTCAGGATAGGCATAAAACCACAATGAGAAGTTATAATGTGTTTGGCAAAACATATAATCCTACTTATATCGAGACAGGCGAAACGATGAGCGGAATTGCCAGCTGGTATGGCCCTGATTTTCATGGTAAATATACAAGCAGCGGTGAACTCTATAATATGCATGATTTTACAGCAGCTCACAAAACATGGCCTATGGATACTGTCGTAAAAATAACAAATCTTGACAACGGCAAAATCCAGATTGCTCGCATCAACGACAGGGGCCCATTCAAAGATGATAGGATAATCGACTGCAGTTATGCAACAGGCAAAGCATTGGGGTTGGATAAGACAGGGCTGGCCAGAGTAAAAATAGAAGCTGTCAGTTTTAATAGCAGACCGGCTAAGCCGATAATGGATGTAAATACAAACATAGCAGCTAATTCTCCAAAAAAGATCTTGCTTGACAACTTTGGTATACAAGTAGGAGCATTTAAGGTTGAACAAGGAGCACTAAAGACTAAAGACAGATATGCATCTTTGGATCCAAAGTATAAATCTATAGTAAAGAGATTTGATACACATGACGGCAGCGCTTTGTATCGTGTATTTGTGATGGGATTTGCATCGGAAGACGAAGCTAGAAATTATATGTTAGATCATGGCATAGCAAATGCAATAATTATTAGAGGATAGGAGAAAATTATGATAGAGGTAAAAAGAACTACAAAAGAGACTGATATTGCGGTCAGATTAAATCTTTATGGCAGCGGGCAGACAAGTATATCAACAGGGGTTGGTTTTTTGGATCATATGCTTGATGCGTTTGGAAGACATGCGCATATAAATTTGGAAGTATCTTGTGATGGCGATACGCATATAGATGATCATCATAGCGTAGAAGATATAGCCATAGTGCTAGCCAAAGCTCTTCATCAAGCTATATATCCGGTACAAAATATAGAGAGATACGGTAATGCAATCGTGGTTATGGATGAGGCAAGTGTAGGATGCGATATTGATATATCAAATCGCGGATTTTTAGTATTTGAGTTGCCAATAGGCGGCAAAGTGGGCGATTTTGATGTAGAGCTCGTTGAAGAATTTTTTAGAGCATTTGCTATGAATTTACCGATTACATTGCACTTGACATATCATAGAGGTAAAAACAAACACCATATCATAGAAGCTGCTTTTAAAGCATTGGCTGTAGCACTTCGCAGAGCAGTGGCAATAAACGAAAATGCCGGAATCCCAAGTACGAAAGGCGTGTTATGAGTATAGAATTGTTGGTACTTGATGTTGACGGTACTATGACCGATGGAAAGATCACATACAGTGCAAGCGGAGATGAGGTCAAATCTTTTAACGTTAAAGATGGATTAGGGATTGATGGCTGGATAGGATTAGGCAAAGAGGTAGCTATCATTACAGGGCGTCGTTCAGCAGTGATCGCTAGACGAGCCAAAGAGCTTAGAATCAAATATTTTTTTGAAGGTGTCAAAAATAAAAATGAAGTTTTAGCTTCCTTGATGTCTGATATGTCTCTAGTTCAAAGCCAAGTAGCTGCAATCGGTGATGATTTTAATGATCTAAGCATGATAGAAGCAGCAGGGCTATCGTTTGCTCCGGCAGATGCAAATGAATATATATTAGAGGCAGTCGATGTCAAGCTTAACACAAAAGGAGGCGATGGAGCCGTCAGAGAGATGATAGAGCATATCGTCAAAGAAGAAGGGCTTTGGGAGAAATTTGTAACACAATGGTAATAAAGATCGAATGGTTAGTGGCACTGATGATATTAGCTACTATCGGATTGTCATTTAATTTGAAATTTCAAGACACAGCAGCAAAATCAAAGAGCAATAGCAAAGAGCTGGAATTTGTTAATATGGTTTTAACCGAAGTCAATTCTACTGCTGTTGTGAGTCAAGCGTTTGCCAAGTCAGGGAATCAAGAAAACGGCATATTGACACTGGAACATATTACCTACAAAAAACTAGGCGAAAACGAAATTGTTGCAAATAAAGGGATATATACTAAGGATAATATAATATTAAAAGGTGATGTAAAGATAATTCAAAAGGGAGGCTTTGTGTATACTACACAAGATGCTCTATATAATCCAAAAACCAAAACATTTACATCTCCGACCCCATTTGTAGCTACAATGGGAGAAAATAAATTTAGCGGTGCAAAATTGGATTATGATATGCAAAAAGAAGAAGCAAAAAGTCAAAAGATCCACGCCATTATATTCAGTGAAGAGAAAAAATAGGCTATTTAAATCATACGTCACTGTGAGTTTTTAGCCGTGGCAGCCTATATTACGATTATGGATTATTTGTTTGCAATGATAATTAATATTGTTTTTCTGTGGTTTTTAAAAGTCATATAGATTCTATATATAGAATAGATATGGTATGATATAATATCAAAAATATTTTTAAGGGTTAAGCATAATGCGTTTGGTAGTTAAATTTTTACTTTTGTCAATTATTGCCACTTTGCTTTTTGCCCAAAAAATAGAAGTTACAGCTGATGCTGTTGAAGCAAGCGGAATAAAAAAAGAGGTTAAATTTAGCGGAAATGTACATATTTGGCAAGATGAGCATAATTGGATGAAAGCAAATGAAGCAATTGTATTTTTCGATGATGCCAATCAAACAAGATTATACGAAGCAAAAGGCAATGCAACATTTGAGATCCAAGACCCAAAAGCACACTACAAGGGCAGTGCGCAAGTGTTTAAGCATTGGCCAAAAGAATCAAAGTATTTAATGCAGGGCAATGCCATAGTCGATGATATTGCCAACAAAAGACATTTAGCAGGCGATACTATAAGTGTAGATATGAAAAGCGGCAATGCGAGTGTAAAAAGTCAAAATAAAAAACCGGTTAAATTTATTTTTCAATTAGATCAAAAATCAGGGAAATCAAAGTGAGCATACCAAAACTAACTCATGCAGAGTTTATAAAATCAGCACAAGGTATATCTGACAGTTTGCCTGAAGACCGTAGTGAAGTTGTATTTTTGGGGCGTTCTAACGTGGGTAAAAGTTCCACTATCAATACGCTTGTCAATAGAAAAAGTCTAGCCAAAAGCTCTTCAACTCCCGGCAAAACGCAACTGATAAATTTTTTTAATATAACATATAAAGACGAGATACAAGAATATCCTTTGCGTTTAGTCGATCTGCCTGGGTTTGGATATGCGAAGGTATCAAAAACATTGAAAAATGCATGGCAGCATAATCTTTTGGAGTTTATTAGGCATCGTGTATCTATTCGACTTTTTGTTCATCTGAGAGATGCTAGGCATCCACGAACCGAAATAGATGAAGATGTGTATATGAACCTGCAAAAGATAGTACGTCCCGATCAGGCATTGGTCACTGTATTTACCAAGATGGATAAACTAAATCAAAAAGAAAGGGCTGCGCTCAAAAAAGAGTTTCCAAACGCTATTATGTTTAGTAATTTAAAGTCTCACAGCATTGATCCGCTGCACAAAAAAATCCTTTATACTATTTTTGGGATAGAAGCGTGATTACATTACAAAAAGCAACACTAAGTGACATTGCAGCAATGCAGGAATTGATAAAAGATGATGTTAAATCTGGCGTAATCTTGGCTAGAAGCGAAGATGAAGTAGCAACAAATATCAGATCTTACGTATTGGCAAAATATGACGGCGTGCTTGTTGGATATACAGCGCTTCATATTCATTCCAAAAGATTGGCAGAGATCAGAAGCCTAATCGTTCATCCAAGCTATAGAGCCCAAGGCATTGGCGCAAAAATGGTCTCTTTTTGTCTCGATGAAGCTAGAGCTATAGGAGTAGAACAAGATGTGTTGGCTCTAACTTATGTGCCAAAGTTTTTTGAACACCTAGGATTTAAAGAGATAAAAAAAGAAAATATTCCTGAACATAAAATTTGGGCAGATTGTATCAAGTGTATCCATTTTCCGGTTTGCAATGAAGTAGCACTTATATATTCACTAATAAACAATAAGGCAGCTTAAATGGTGCATAACGGTTATTATAAAAAAGCTAAATACCATATAGGTTATAAATGGCGTATATTCCTGACAATTTTTGTAATTTTATACCCTATGTTTGTCTCGGTACACAGTTTTTTGCCATTTTTTTTTGGGGTGGCAGGGTATGTTTTTATGACTGGCATTAGAGCTCAAAATATCCCATTGATAATAATCTCCAGTTTTTATCTTTTAAATTTGGAAATCAACCTCTCAATGCCTCTTTTTGGCAGCATTATAGCCGTGTTGCTTTTTTATCTTTTTATCTTTCCAAAGATCAAAGGATGGATGCATAATAAATCGTTTATACCCGTAACCAGTGTAATGTTTATATATCTGACTTATTATATTGTACTTTTTATTGATGATTTAATATTTTTAACTTCAAATCATAATATTAATTTTACATGGATACTCTTTTTTTCATTTGTAATAGATATTTTATTGATGGTGTTTTATGACTATAACGAGAAATAAGATAGTATTGTGGCTTTTTGCCATTATTTGGTTCATTCTTTTTGCCCGGCTCTATTATTTGAGTATTAAGTCAAACTATTATTATGAAGAGTTGGCTAGAGCAAATACTGAAAAGGCATATTATATCAAACCCGCAAGAGGTGAGATAATGGATGCCAATGGAAAATTGTTGGCTATGAATCAGATTGGATTTTCCGTATCCATTGCACCTCATTTGGATATAAAAAGCAAAGAGTTTAAAAGTGCCGTTGATCAATTGGTAAAAACTTTTCCAGATCTTGATAGAGAAATGATTTTAAAAGTATACAAAAAAGAGAATTCACACTACAATCATAATTTTGTAAAAGTAGTAAATTTTATCCAATATGACAAGATGATAAGTGCATATCCCAGGCTGAGTCTAAATGATAATCTTTTAGTAGAAACAGAAAATAAAAGATTTTATCCCTATAGCAATTATGCTTCACATGTGATAGGCTATATTGGCAAAACAAACGAGAAAGAAAATAAAAAAGACAAAATAGCTGAAATTATAGGCAAAACGGGCAAGAGCGGCATTGAGAGTTATTATAATACTTTTTTACAAGGTGAACCAGGGTCAATCGTCAGCAAAGTAACTGCTACCAATGAAGAGATTGAGATCTTAAGACGAATACCACCTAAAGAAAATCAAAATATTGTGCTGAATATTGATGTGGAATTACAAAAAATGATCTATGAACGTTTTGGCAAAGATGCCGGAGCAGTAGTGGTTATGAAGCCGACAGGTGAAATCTTGGCAGCTGTTAGTACTCCTAGTTATGATCCAAATTTATTTGTAAGCGGTATCAGTCAAAAGGATTGGAATTTATTGCAAAATAATTTTGATCATCCGTTTACCAATAAATTCTTATATGGCACATACCCTCCAGGGTCTACTATTAAAATGGGTATGGCGTTGGCCATGAACGAAGCGATGCCGGGAATCTTGGATATATCAGAGTATTGTCCCGGAGCAATTAGAGTTGGCAAAAGAGGTCAGGTATTTAGAGATTGGAAAAGCAGTGGGCATGGCATTGTAGATCTTAGAAAAGCTATAAAAGAAAGTGTGGATGTCTATTTTTATAAAAAAAGTTTAGTTACAGGAGTAGATAAAATCGCTCCGGCACTGAAAAAAATAGGTCTTGGCGGTTCAACAGGAGTTGATATGTACGGTGAGTCTGTCGGAATCATTCCTGATTCACAGTGGAAGAAAAAAAGATATAATCAGCCATGGTATCCAGGGGAGACTGTCAATACTTCGATCGGTCAAGGATATATGCTTGTAACTCCATTGCAAGTAGCCAGATACACTTCACTGATCGCTACTTCTAGCTTGCCAACCCCTCTTTTTGTCAAAAAGCTCGGGAACAAGAGCATAAAACCGGAACAACAATATATACAATATAATCCAAAATATCTAAGAGAAATTCGTGCCGGAATGTATGATGTGTGTAACACCCCAGGTGGAACCGCAGTGACAGTTTTCGGCAAAAACGTACCGGTTGCTGTGGCCGGTAAAACTGGTACATCGCAAGTTGTTGGAATATCAAGAAGCGAAAAAGTTCGGATGAAAGAAGAAGAGATGGAATATTATCATCGTTCACATGCTTGGATCACCACATATGCTCCTTATGAAAATCCAGAAGTGATCGTCACCGTTCTTGTAGAACATGGCGGACATGGAGGTTCTTCTGCCGGTCCAATAGCTGCTGATATTTATCGCTGGCTTTATGCTCGTGGATATTTCAATAAATCGGCCAGTGTTGCAATGATGGCGCCGAGCAAATTGATCAATAGTAAAAAATCCGTTATTAAAAACACTAATTTAAGAGCAAATTAGATTAAAATTTCATTTCTTACGATAAGGCTTTTTGGTAGTTTAAAATATTCTATCCAATAACCTTCTTTTTCCCTCATCTCACCATTATCGATCTCGTGATCATAGCCTTGCAAATGAAGCAAGCCGTGTATTAGTAATAATGATACTTCTTCATCTAGGGCATGACCTAGTTCATCAGCTATTTTTTTTGCATATTCTAATGATATAACTACAGAGCCTGCCGGTTCATGCTGAGTTGCTGCCTCCAAAGGAAAGCTAAGTACATCTGTTGGTGTATCTTTTTGCCGATATTCTTTATTGAGTTCTTGTATAGTTTTATTGTCAGTTAAAATAAGCTCAATATCTTTATCGGATAATTTATCTGCTATCATCTCTAGTTTTGAAGTGTCGATTTGGGTGTCAGTTTGATTTTCAATCTCTATCATAAATATGATTTTACCCAAAATATTGGTAAAATACCATAAAAGTATCAAAGGGGCAATATTGAGTCGATTAGCTGTTTGTGTAATTTCCGGAGGTATGGATAGCGCGCTTAGTGCAAAAATAGCCCAAAATGAAGGATATGAAGTCATAGGGGTACATTTCAATTACCTACAGAGAACGGAGCAAAGAGAGCTAAAAGCCTTTAGAGATGTTACAAAAGCACTCGGCATAAGCCACGTCTATGAGATAGATCTGCCTTTTTTTGCAGATATCGGTGCGTCAGCTTTAACTGATTCCAGCATAGAGGTACCAACAGGCGGCATCGAAGCTGGAGTGCCCATCACTTATGTGCCTTTTAGGAATGGTATATTTTTATCCATTGCAGCTTCTATAGCAGAGAAAGAGGGTGCGGAGGCCATCTATATCGGAGTAGTAGAAGAAGATAGCAGCGGATATCCCGATTGTACCGAAGAGTATATCACACAGATGGAACGCGCCATCAATCTTGGTACCAAAAAAGAGACCAATATATCTATCCGCATGCCGTTAGTGCATTTATCAAAAAAAGATATAGTGCTCAAAGCCCTAGAGCTTGGCGTACCATTAGAATGTACTTGGAGTTGTTATAAAAATAGCGAAAAAGCGTGTGGAGTTTGCGATAGTTGCCGTTTGCGTCTCAAAGGATTTGAAACAGCAGAAGCAAAAGACCCGATACCTTATTGCTAGGTAAATATTCTAATGCAGATAATAATCAAGCGTATAACGCATATCCTCATCAAGCTCTAGGTTTTTTCTCATCTATTCGATGTATTTTAGATCTTCTCTAGCTATATCTTCTATAAATCTGTCTTTGTATTTTCCGAATTTAAAAATATTCAGTAGTACAGGAGTGATCGTGAGCTTGGCAAGAATAATATAATGTCGAGCAAAATATAAAGAGATAGATATAAATATCAAAAGTTAGATTAATTCATTTAAGATAATTAACATATAATTTTTGATACATTTATAAAATAAATTTTAAATAATTAAATTAGAAATTATGTATAATTCTTGAAGTGAAAAATTTGAGTTCAAGGCGAGAGAATGAAACCATTTATTTTAGTAATTTTAGGTGCAAGTTTAATCCTATTACAGATATATATAGAAATTCATATGAGAACAGATGATAAGTATGTTACAAAAAAAAGTACTGAAACTATTGTTCAAGAGCTTGAAGAAAAAAGAAAAAGTGAAGGAAAACTTAATTTATGGGATTCGCATAATCTAAGTACAAGAGTTTTTATTCAAAATAGGATACTTGGCAAAATAGGTGTAATATTAATTGGAATCGGAATTATTTTAGAAATAATGTTTTAATAGTAGAGGATAAAGAAAATGGAAACAGAAAATAGTAATATACAAAATGCCGAAGAATTAGTTGATAGATTGCAACTTTTGGGTATGATACCAGGTCCACAAAAGTATTATAGTCAATTTCTTGCTTCAAATGCTGGATTGACAACAAGTTTGGGCGATTTGATAGACAAGATAGACAATGGTACAGCAACAAGAAATGACTAAATGACATACAGCAAGGAAGAATGCACCATATAGCCAAGCTATGGAGAGAGATTGATAAATTAATATATTCTAATGCAGATAATAATCAAGCGTATAACGCATATCCTCATCAAGCTCTAGGTTTTTTCTCATCCATTCGATGTATTTGAGATCTTCTCTGGCTACATCTTCTATAGATCTGTCTTTATATTTTCCAAATTTGAAGATACTAAGCAGCACAGGTGTCGTAGTCAGTTTGGCTAGAGTTGACATGATATCCACAGCTCCAAACTGTTCTTTGGTTTGTTCGACCAGTCTTGATAAAAGCAGTTTCATCACTAAAACATCGCCTATAGCATCGTGAGCTTTGATGGTTACTTTTAGTTTGGTTGCTTCTGCAACTTCATTTTTATATAAACCTAGAGAATATCTAAGGTATTGCAGAGCATGGGAATTTTGGTCGCTTAACAGATGTTTGGCACATCTAAGAGTATCAATAAGCGTATAAGAGTTTTCAAATCCCTCTTTTTTGAGCATATCCAGATCAAAATTGATGTTATGGGCTATTAGAAAGTTGCTAGGCTCATTGTATTTTTCAAGTTCGCTCAAAAAGTTGCTTTGTATAAATGGAGGCTTGCCCTCTAGCTGTTCAGGAGTAATATGATGTACTGCCATTGCCTCCATACTGATAGGTATATTGGTGCTGCACAATTCATCAAATATTTCAATATTGTCTTTGTCGTGTATTATCATACCGCCTATTTGTATAATGCGGTCATCTATGCCGTTGCCTGTAGTTTCTGTATCAAATAATATATATTTTGCCATGCCTTACCTCAAAAATAACATTATAGCCAATAAGACTCATAAAAGTCATATATAACAGGCTTTTTAAGGTAAAGTTTTTATAGAAATTACATGAGTATATACACTTTTGTATGGCTTCAATAGTATAAAAATTTCCTAAAATAAAAATTGTATAAGGTTTTTTATATATGTCATAAAGAAAATAAGATATAATCGTGAAATTAAGTATTGGGGGATATGGGATATGGACGCGGTTTTGTTGGAGCATATGATGAATCCAAAAAATTATGGGGTATTGGAGCATAGCAACGCTGAAGGTATAGGTAAAAATCCTCATAATGGTGAGAAAGTCATTATTTTTTTGAGTGTATCTAATAGAAATAATGTTTATGTTATAGAAGATATTCGTTTTCAAGCTATCGGATGTATGACTACAGTGCTAGCCGGCTCGATCATAACCAATGAAGCAAGAGGGCTTGATTTTGACAGGGCAGAGGCTTTGGTAAGTACAACTTTGGGTATGCTCGATAGCGTCCCGCCAGAAGAGGCCGCATGTTCTGAAATGGTAGCTCTTGCTCTTCAAGCAGCTATGGACACATACAAAGAAAGACAAAAAGATAGTGAATTTCCTATGATTACTTATAAAATTTCCCAAAACTGTACACCACAAGGAGTAGATATAAATGAATAGACTATTAGTTCAGGTTCATGAGGTTTGGCTCGAGACACTTATGAGTGCTTTTATGAGCAATAATACTGCTACAAAACAGACTTTGTTTGATTTTTCAGAAATAATGTTTCGTCATTTTACATGGATAGAGAACTATTGCATCAAAAATGGTGTTTCATATGATTATGAACGAAATATGATACCGCTTAAAGTAGATAATCTTGATGCAATACTGCATGATATTATTGCCAGACTAAATCGTGTCGAGTTACAATTAGTTGTTTGTGATGATGAGGCATTATCGTTTCGTATCTCACAAGATATAGAATATTTTATATATACACTCAAGAATATTCCCTCTGAACCGGTGAGTGCTTTTGATATGCAGCGCACTATAAACGGAATCGAGCTTACCGAAGAAGCCACAGATGCATTGACACTGTTTTTGTTTGAAGAGAGCTATAAAGAGTATGAGCTTATCATGATATATAATTATCTAAAAGCCCATAGTAAAGATATCGAACTTGTACGAATTTTTCAGATACTTATTGATGAAAGTTTTTTTCATCTCAAACGTTTTGGACAAATGATGGCAGATATGGGCATACTAGGAGTGCCTCGTACTATAGCCAAAGAGCTTTATGTTGTTGAAGATATAGTGGAATTTTTAAAGAACGGTATCAATGAAGAGCTTTTAGCCAAAGAAGAGTGTAAACGCTTATCTGATGCAGTATCTAATGAGAGCAAAGAGCTTGCTAAATTCTTTGATTTTGTTAATTATCAAGAAAACTACCATATTGCCCTCATGAAAGAAGCATTAGAATTTTACAACAAGGCTGCAGATGTCCAATAAACCATTAACTTCTATAATTTCACAACTTTTTGGCAAATTTGCCCAAGCTCAGTTTCCGTCTGTGGTGCAGTCATTTATAAATAAATCATATGTTTATTTGATGGGGCTTGATATGAGCCGTTTTAATGAGCCTAGCTCTTATCCAACGCTTAATAAGCTTTTCACTAGAGCTATTAAGATTTCTATGGAGATATCAAAAGATCAGACAGAGGTCATATCCCCTGCAGATTCTCTTATTACTGATTTTGGTCATATCGTAGATGGAAAAGCTTATCAAATCAAAGGGATGAGTTACTCTATAGATAGACTTTTGGGAGAATATTATCAAGATCATATTGAAGCATTAAAAGATGGATGTTATGCCAATTTCTATCTATCACCAAAAGATTACCATCGTTATCATATACCTCTTGATATGCGCATAAAAAGTGCCACACATATTCCAGGGGCCCTGTATCCGGTAAACATGCCTCTACTCAAAAACAAAGCAAACCTTTTTATAGAAAATGAGAGGATAGTACTAGAGTGTGAAATATGTGACGGCAAAAAAATGTTCATTATATTAGTTGGAGCTTTGAATGTTGGGAGCATGACTTTGACCTTTGATGAGAGGGTTCAGACAAATATCGATTCACGAGAGATAAATCATTATGTTTATGATAATATCAGTATGAAAAAAGGCGATTTGCTTGGTTGGTTTGAAATGGGTTCTACTATAGTAATATTGAGCCAAGCAGATACTGTCTATTTTGCCGGTAATCTTCAAGTAGGACAACACGTAGCCTTTGGCGATATAATAGGCAAGGTTACGTGCTAAAAAAAGCCATTATTTTTGATATGGACGGCACTTTAGTAGATAGCTCAAGAGCTTTGTCAGGTGCAATAAATTATGTTAGAGAGCAATTGCATCTGCCTCCGTTAGAACATATGGATATTTTGTCAAAGATAAATAATCATAGTATAAATCCTGCTCATTATTTTTATAAAAGTAAACATTTTTTGCCAGAACATCAAAAGTGGTTTTCTAGCTATTATAGTGCCAATCATCATAAAGAGCTAGTGTTATATGACGGCATCAAGGAGCTGTTGCGATCGCTTAGGGAAAATAATCTCAAACTTGCAGTTGCTACAAATGCATATCGCAACTCAGCCATGGAATCTTTGATGCATCTTGATATCCATGATTGTTTCGATGAAGTGGTTTGCTTTGATGATGTTAAAGAGGGCAAACCTTCTCCGCAGATGCTAAAGAGAATAACAGAGATTTTCTCTTTAGATACAGAACATACTATATTTGTTGGAGACGGCGAGAGAGACCAAATGGCAGCCAGCAGAGCCGGGATGGATTATATCATGGTCTCTTGGGGCTTTAGCAAGCATGATAGTGCAGTAAATTCAGTAGAAAAACTAAAAGAAATATTATTGGGTATGGCAGTTGATTCTTAGTTTTACATTCTGTGAAGTTAATTTGTCAAATTTTGATAATTTTGAGCTATAATCCCATAATGAATATAGAAAATCTATTGCATGATAAGCACCTAAAATTTACGACTGCCAGAAAAGAGTTGTTTGATATATTTAGCAATTCGCAAAGACCAGTATGTTATGAAGATATCAGAGATAATATCTCGATGGATAAGGCTACATTTTATCGCAATATGTCGACTTTTGAAGAGAAAGGCATAGTAAATAGCTTTGAATCAAATGATAAAAAAAGATATTATGAGCTCCAAGGCGCATTGCATAGCCATTTTGTATGTACCATATGTGGCAATATAGAGTGTTTGACTATAGCTCCTGATACTTTATTGGCAGAGTATGAAGTCGATAATATTATTATGCATGGCCGTTGTCCAAAATGCAAACAAAGTTAAGATGCCAAATATGCATTTAGATAAATTAAAAATAATTTTGGATAATGAAATCAAGATACGCAACAGTGCTTGTGAATTGTGCGAAGAGAAGCCAGATCCTCTAATGGTGGCTTCAAAGTATCAAAATGAAAGCATTGCTTTGATATGTGCTTTATTTGCATACGGCAATGCCAAATTGATCGTCAAATTTCTAAATTCATTAAATTTTTCTCTTCTTGAATGTTCCGAAGATGAGATAATGTCCAATCTTAAAAATTATTATTATCGTTTTCAAAAATCAGATGATGTCATAGCGCTTTTTATTGCACTCAAGAGACTTAAGCAGGTTGACAGCATAGAAAATATAGTTTTTGACGGATATAAAAAAGATGGAGATATCATAGAGGGGTTAAAAAATCTAATTAGCTCGATTCGCTCAGTATATACAGTGCACAATACGCAGGGATATGATTTTTTGATCGGGCAAGTCCCAGCAGATAAAATATCTAGCCCATATAAAAGATATATGATGTATTTTCGCTGGATGGTACGAAAAGATAATCTTGATATGGGATTGTGGAGCAAGATAGACAAAGCTCATTTACTCATGCCGCTTGATACTCATACATTTCATTTATCTCAAAAATTAGGACTTTTGAATAGAAAAACTTATGACATGAGAGCAGTCATTGAGCTAACCGAGAGATTAAGAAGATTTGATGATAAAGATCCTATTAAATATGATTTTGCTATATACCGCTTAGGCCAAGAGAGTCAAATATCTAAAATTATAGAAAAAATAAATACAAATTAACACATTTTAAAGAGCCATTTAGCACCTTTTTTGTACAATAAACACAAATTTTTTTGAAGGTCGGCATATGGAAGGTGTATTTACCTATTTTGGTGCAGTAGTAGGTCATGGTGATGCCATGATCATAACTCATATTTTTTTAGTTTTGGCACTTGTGCTTTTGGTATCATTTTTTGCAACAAAGAGTATGCAGCTTGTTCCTACAGGTTCACAAAATATTATGGAATCATACCTTGGCGGCGTGATAGCTATGGGCAAGGATGTAATTGGTGAGGATTTGGCAAGAAAATATCTTCCTTTGGTTGCAACTATAGGACTTTTTGTATTTTTTTCCAATGTAGTAGGTATCATTCCTGGATTTGAATCTCCAACTTCAAATATCAATGTTACTTTGGTGTTGGCACTTATCGTATTTGTATATTATAATTTCGAAGGTATAAGAGAGCAAGGATTTATAAAATATTTTGCACACTTTGCAGGGCCTGTTAAATTGCTTGCTCCTTTGATGTTCCCTATTGAGATAGTATCACACATATCTCGTATCATCTCTTTGTCTTTCCGTCTTTTCGGTAACATCAAGGGCGATGATCTATTCTTGTGGGTTCTATTGATGCTTGCTCCTTGGTTGATGCCGTTACCGGCATATGTGTTGCTTACTTTCTCGGCAATATTACAAACATTTATCTTTATGATATTGACTTATGTTTACCTTGCCGGTGCAGTATTGGTAAGTGAAGACGATCATCACTAAGCAATAATAAATGATTGCTTATGCCATAAGTGATCCCTTCACATTAGATTTTAATAATCTTGAGGAGTCTCTGAAGAGATTCTCCTCAAAAGCTTCCATGATACTTTATCGTGACAAATCAAATCCAAATTATTCTATTAATGCCAAGCTTTTTTTACAAGAAGCTCGTAAATATCCATTTGATAAAATATTGCTTCATGGCGACGTAGAGTCAGCTACCGCATTAAAAGCAGATGGCGTACATCTAAGAAGCGATCAGTTCTCTCTTGTTCCTCACGCCAAAGATAACAACCTATTTGTCATAGTCAGTACACATTCCTTACAAGAAGCCAAGCTGGCTCAAAATCTTGGAGCCGACATGATCACGATCAGTCCTATATTTAGCAGTCCAAATAAAGGCGAACCAATTGGTCTAAATATACTTAAAGAAGTGTGTGATGATTTAAGTATACCGGTGATTGCACTCGGGGGCATAACATCCCAAAAAGAGATAGATGCCGTCAGAGAGCAAGGAGCTGCCGGATTTGCATCTATTCGTTATTTCGTATAAATATTGTGAAGCTTGCAATAATATAATTAATAGCATTATAAAAATAGTATAATGGCATAAAATATAATGATATTGAGAAAATGAAAAATCCAGATAAAAATACCAAAAAAACCTTACTTTTATTAGCTATGCTTGGGGTTATGTCAAATGCTGCTATTGTCACTTCTTTGCCGCATCTAGGTGAACATTTTAAACAAATAGATAATATAGAATTACTCTCCAGGCTCATGATAACGATTCCATCCCTTGCAATCGCAGTGCTTGCTCCATTTTTGGGTCATTTTATACACCATACATCCGTTATAAAAAATGCGATATTTGCTTTAATCTTATTTGCTATTGCAGGAAGTGCAGGTTTATATCTAGAAGATATATATTTTTTGTTATTTTCTAGGATGTTGCTGGGCATATCTATTGCTATTATAATGATAGTCGGAACAACGCTTATAGGTCATTATTTTTCCCACGAATCTCGTCATAAATTTATGGGTCTTCAGAGTGCATTTATTTCTATTGGCGGTATATTTTTTATCACTGGAGGCGGAGTGCTCAGCGATTTTGGATGGCGATATCCATTTGGTATTTATCTGATAGGATTGGCTGTGCTGCCCATGGTTACACTGTTTTTGGATGAACCCAAAAAACTGCATATTGATGAGCGGGAAGTTGAAATATCCGGCAATTTGGCATCTGTGTATTTTTTGGCATTTTTACTTATGGTCGTTTTTTATACTTTGCCTACACAAATGCCTTTTTTGATGATCAACCATTTTGGTGCGAGCGGAACATTAACAGGGCTTATTATATCATCAGCTATGGCTTCTAACGCCATTGGCGCTTTAAGTTTTTCAAAATTTAAAAAACATATGGATTTTGGTAAAATATATCTTTTGGGACTTGCTATTTTGGCGCTCGGTTTTATGGCAATAGGAAATATATCAAATGTATATCTCTTTTTTATCACATCTCCAATTATGGGATTTGGAGGCGGATTACTTATGACATCTACAACAGCTTGGATGTTGCATGTTTCACACCATACTAAGCGTATAAAGGCATCTGGCTATCTAACCGGTGCTCTGTTTGCAGGGCAATTTGTATCACCTTTGCTCTTTCATCCATTTGTTGAATATTTCGGCTTGCAGTATTTTTTTATATTACTTGGAGGTTTAATATTGACATGTACAGCATGCATCAAAATATATTGGAATCTTTATTCTAAATAGATTCCTAGCTTAATAAATCCTGCACACTTTCAAGCGGGTCTTTGTCCTCTTGGAGCATCAGATAGACCTCTTTTGCTATAGGAAGATAAATACCATTAGTTTCGGCAATATGATACAATGCACTCGCAGTCGGCACTCCTTCGGCTACTTCTCCAAGCTCATCGAGTATTGCTTGAAGTGATTTGCCTTTGGCTAATCCTACACCTACGCGATAGTTGCGTGATAGCGTGGAGCTTGCAGTCAAAAACAGGTCTCCTGCACCACCCAAAGATAAAAAAGTATCCTTTTTTGCCCCAAACGTTTCTCCAAAACGGCTCATCTCCACAAGACCGCGAGCTAGAAGTGCAGCTCTAGCATTATTGCCGAGCTTTAATCCGTCGCAAACCCCTCCGGCTATGGCTATGACATTTTTGTAAGCTCCTGCTATCTCTTCTCCCGCTACATCATCGCTTGCGTATCCTTTTATAAAACTTGGCATAGCATCAACAAATCTCCCGGCCAATTTTTGGTTTGCCGAGCTTATCACAAGTGCTGTGGGAAGAGATTGTATCACTTCTGCTGCAAAAGAAGGACCAGACAAGAAGGCTAGTCTATCTTTGGATACAAAAGATTCGTATACTTCATTTAGAAAAGCCCCGCTAGTCGCCTCAATGCCTTTGGCGGCTATTAATAGGGATTGATTATGGTCTTTGAAGTTTTCTTCCATCCAGCCTCTTACAGATTGAGCCGGAATGGCCATAACTAGATATGGAAACTTTAGTGCCTCCTCTAGGCTTACAAAATTTGGTATATCTCTTTGTGTTCGAGAAGTGATCACAACTTCATTATTTTGGCTAAAAGCATGATAAAGAGCAATTCCCCATTTACCTGCCCCGATAATAGCTATTTTCATACAATATCCTTATGTAAGTACTCTTCAAATTTTGCTAGATCTTCATCTTTGCCTATGCATATAATTATATCACCGATGTCAAGTTTGTGATTTATATTTGTAGCCGCAAATACAAATTCGTCACCAAGTTCTTTGTCTGACATGCCTATAAAAATGAGACCAAACTTGTTAAAATCTACTTCATTTATAACTGTGCCGTGCAAAAAAGAATTCTTTGGAATAGTAAATTCTTTGAATGAGATTTGATGTGCGTCAGATATGAAATTGTCCATTAATTTTGTAGCAATTGGTTTTTCAAATATATTATGAATTCTATTTGCACTTACTTGATAGATATCTATAACTTCGTTTGCGCCTGCTATTTTAAGTTTTTGAGTCGAATAAATTGAGTGGGATATAGCAATAATTTTATTGCAAGCACAATACGCGCGCAAAGAGAGTATAAGATAAGCGTTTAGATGCTCATCATTCATCAAGCATAATATCCAGTCATCTTGCTTTATATCAAGCTTTTCAAGCTCCAAGTCTTCTGTGACATCTAAGAGCATACTATTTTCATAGCCGTCAAGCATGGCATTTTGAAAATTTTTTTCATTATTTTCTATGATCGTAATTGTAAAATGTTCAGCTAATAAAGATGCGGCTATAGATTTAGATTGTTTGTTATAGCCAAATATCCATGCGTGTTTTTTGTTTTTCACTTTAAACCCCGTTGAAATGTATTGACAAAATGCTCAACGCTGATTTTTAAACCCATGATAAGTAAAATATCATTTGGCTCCAAAATTGTTGAACTTGGTGGGTTAAATATAAAATCACTGCTGCTTTGCCTTTGTATGCCAATTAGTAATAATTTTTTGGTTTTAAATTCTAACTCTTCTATGCTTTTGCCTGCCAGTTTATCATATGCCAGCACTTTAATTTCATCTAAGTATGCGGCATTTTTTCCTGCAAGCAGGGAATGTAAAACATTATAAACAACAGGTTGGTTTATGGAAGTCAACAACATTATGTTTGCTGTTTGATTTGGTATGATAATGTGATCAGCCCCTGCTAGAATAAACTTTTTTTTCATTGATTGATCACTTGCCCTTGCGATGACTTTGATATCTCTGGATAAACTTTTTGCATTTAAGATGATATATATATTTTCTACGTCGTTATTTCCCAGGCACAACACTGATATATCGGCATATTGGATATTAAATTGAGCTAGCACATCATGTCTGCTTGCATCATCGGTTATGACATTGAAGCCGTCTTTGGCAATCTGACGTGTAATTTCGGGGTCTTTTTCCAGTATGACATATTTATTGTCAAAATTATTTTGTCTAAGAAGCATTTTAACCATTTGTCCATAACCGCATATTATGACAAATTTATCTTCTTTGTTAATGGTTTCTATAATTCTATTATCTTTTATTTCACCCAATTTGTCCAAAAATGCCGACACGATCACTGACGTAGCAAATGCCATTAGTACCAAACCGTTAATTATTGTGATCATTGAGATTACTCTACCCATTGTAGTTACTGGAGCAATATCCCCGTATCCTACCGTAGAAGTAGTGATTAGTGCCCAGTATACTGCATCAAAAAGGGAATTGATATTTTTATTGATATTTCCCTCTACCGCATACATTGCAACCCCGGCAGTTCCTATGAGAAATATTAGAAGTAAAAAAAGAGTCATAAGCTCAAAGCGTTTTGTTTTAAGGACATCTATAAATTGCCCGATGCTCTTGGTGTATCTAAGTAATTTAAATATACGTAGAATTCTAAATTCTCTATAGATAGGAATAATCGCTATGAGATCTATAATGGCAGCAGGAGATCTGATATAGTCCCATTTTTCACTTAAAACTTTCAGCAGTGTTGTATAAAAATTAAATTTTGATTTTAGAAATTGTGATGTTTCGTATTCTCTGATGATTATCTTATGGATATCGCTATGTATCCATAGTCTTAATATGTATTCTGTTCCAAAGATAATAGTGACAATATAGTAATCGAATATATGCATCCACATAGGTACACTATTTTTGATACTATATATCAATTCTACAATTGAAGATAATATTAAAATAATTAAAAAAAGATCAACAATTTTTTTATAACTATAATTTTGATTTTCAAGTATGTCATAAAAAAACTTTTTGGTATTGTTGTATCTGTTGGAATTGTGCAACCCAAAAGCCAGTTTGACTATATACTTTGAAAACACATTATGCCTTTAAGCTAGTTTTTCTTTGAGTAAAGCATTGACTTTGGCCGGATTTGCCGAGCCCTTGCTTCGTTTCATAGTTTCTCCTACAAAAAATCCAAATAATTTATCTTTACCACTTTTATATTCATTTACTTTATCTTGATTATCATTCAATACAGCCTCGATGATAGCCAATATTGCTCCATCATCGCTTACTTGAGCAAGGCCTAATTTATCAATAATAGTGTCAATATTTCGCTCATTATTTTCCATCATAAAGTCAAGTACGTCTTTTGCGCCTTTTCCGGAAACCGCGTCACTTTCTATTTTACTTATAAGTGTTGCCAGAGTAGCAGCATCAACGGGTGATGTCGTTATGTCAAGCCCGGCTTTATTTAGTCTACCAAGCAGTTCGGAAGTGAGCCAAGTAACTGCACTTTTTGGATTTATGTTGTTTGTCAGCATCTCTTCAAAATAGTATGCCATCTCTTTAAGCGCTGTAATTACTAAAGCATCATCTTTTTTAATACCAAGTTCTTGCGTATATCTTGCTACTTTTGCATCAGGAAGTTCCGGTATGTGTTTAGCTTCTTCCATCATCTCTTCGCTTACAAGCACGGGTCTGAGATCAGGATCCGGGAAGTAACGATAATCAGCGCTGTCTTCTTTGCCTCTCATGCTTTTTGTTACACTTTTTGCTACATCCCACAGTCTAGTTTCTTGATAAACTTCACTTTCGTATATACCATCCTCGTAAGCTTCTGTTTGTCTTGCAACTTCATAAGCTATTGCTGCAGCTACGAAACGGAATGAGTTGATATTTTTTATCTCTACTCTGGTGCCGAATTCTTCTTGGCCTTCAGGGCGTATAGATACGTTGACATCGCAGCGAAATGACCCTTCTTGCATATTTGCATCACTGATATCAAGATATCTTACTATTGAATGAAGTTTTCGAAGATATGCTACGGCCTCTTCACTGCTTCTCATTTCAGGCTCACTTACGATTTCAAGCAATGGGGTTCCAGCACGGTTTAGGTCTACTTTTGAAATGGCTCCATCATGGATATTTTTTCCAGCATCTGCTTCTAAGTGAGCTCTGGTAATTCCTATTCTTTTGGTGGAACCGTCTTCGAGATCAACGAAAAGTTCGCCATGTTCTACTATTGGAATATCAAATTGAGAAATTTGATAAGCCATAGGACTGTCAGGATAAAAATAACTTTTTCGGTTAAATATGGATTTTTGATTGACTGTGGCATTAACCGCATTTCCAAACAGCATAGCTTTTTTGACTGCTTCAAGATTGAGCACCGGCAATGCGCCAGGCAAAGCTAGACATACTGGGCAAGTATTGCTGTTTTGATGTTCTGCAAAACTGGTAGGGCAGGAGCAGAAAATTTTAGATTTTGTATTTAGTTGTACATGTACTTCAAGTCCGATGACTGTTTCAAATCGCATTGTTTTCCTTGTGTTTGTCACATAATTAAATGGCTTTTATTATAGCCAAACATCATTTAAAACCACTTTTATAGCGCCGTTATGATAAAATTACGGTATAAATTAATAGTTTAGGATTCAAATGCAGATATCGAAATCTCTTATAACAAATATTGTAGCAATTTTATTTATAGCCATATCGTTTGTCATGCCGCCATTTTTATATAAACATACATTAAATACCGGTTTGTATGCACTTTCCGGTGCGCTTACTAATTGGCTGGCAATTTATATGCTGTTCGAAAGGGTGCCGCTTTTGTATGGCTCCGGTGTGATAGAGCAAAATTTTGAAGCCTTTAAAAGCTCAATTCGCAAGATGGTCATGGAGCAATTTTTTAGCCAACAAAATATACAAAATTTTTTAACGAACGAAGAGATGAAAATAGATCTATCTCCTATGATAGAAAGAGCTGATCTTTCCCCTGCATTTGAAGCCGTGAAAGCAACTGTAATGGAGTCAAAAATAGGAGGAATGCTCTCCATGTTTGGTGGCGAAAGCCTGATTGATTCATACAAAGAGTCATTCAACGAGAAGTTAAAAGCAGCACTGATATCTTTGGTAAAATCACAAGCATTTCATGAAAATTTACAAGAACATTTACAAAAAAGTTCACTTCAAGATGATCTTATATGCTCTATAGACAATATAGTATCAAAAAGATTAGATGAGTTGACGCCGCAAATGATCAAAGAGCTTGTAAAAACACTCATCGATGAGCATCTCGGATGGCTTGTGGTGTGGGGCGGAGTTTTTGGAGGACTTATAGGTTTTATTGCATCTTGGATCGTATGAGTATCTAGGGTTTTTTAGAGGTGTCCATAAGCTAATACTTCATAGCTATATGTCATAATATATAAAAATCATATTTTATAATCAAGGATGATGACTATGGAGTCATATTTACAACAATCAAAACATTGTGCACCTATCATAGCAACACTTTCAAGTAAGAAAAAAAATCACATATTGTTGCAAATGGCCGATGCCATAGAAAATAACAAATCTCGTATTATTGATGAAAACAATAAAGATATGAATCTTGGCAGAGAGAGTGGACTAGATAGTGCTATGCTAGATAGATTGCTTTTGGATGAAAAACGTATCAAATCTATGGCAACTTCATTACGTGAAATTGCATCTTTAAAAGAACCGGTCGGCAGAGTGTTGGAAGGCTGGGTAAATGATGATAATTTACGCATAGAAAAAGTATCTGTTCCTATAGGCGTTGTTGCCGTCATTTACGAATCTCGCCCAAATGTAACATCTGATGTAGGTGCACTGTGTTTTAAGAGCGGTAATGTCGCGATACTCAAGGGCGGTAAAGAGGCTGAATATTCCAACCGCATCATAGCGACCATACTCCAAGAAGTTTTGGAATTAAATAATTTGCCTAAAGCTATTATTTCTTTGCTTCCTGACAGCTCAAGAGAAGGCGTTGCAAATCTTATAAAAATGGATAGATACGTAGATCTAGTAGTGCCAAGAGGCGGAGAAGCACTCATTCGTTTTATCTCTCAAAATTCATCCGTGCCGGTAGTCAAACACGACAAAGGATTATGCCATGTATATATCCATAACGACGCTGATAAACAAAAAGCTATAGCAATTGCAATAAATGCCAAGTGCCAAAGACCAGGAGTTTGCAATGCCATGGAGACACTTATATTGGATAAAAATATTGCCAAAGATATATTATTAGACCTTTATGATGCTTTTGTGGATAAAGGGACTCTACTCAAAGGCGACCCTGAAGTTCAAGAGATCGTTGATATGGAACTAGCTACCGAAGTTGATTTCGATACGGAATATTTAGCAAATACATTAAACATCAAGATGGTAGATGGTGTTAATGAAGCTATAGCGCATATACGACGTTTTGGTTCAGGCCATTCAGAGGCTATAGTAACTGAAAATTACACAATTGCAGAATATTTTCTAGATCAAATAGATGCTGCTTGCGTATATGTCAATGCAAGCACCCGTTTTACAGATGGCTCCGTGTTTGGGTTTGGAGCAGAAGTGGGCATATCAACCAATAAACTTCATGCTAGAGGTCCAATGGGCATTAATGAGCTTACGACATACAAGTATAAAATTTATGGCAATGGTCAAATTCGTGCATAACACAAATAGTTCACAATGGCTGATTAGAATATTCATTAAGAATAATTGTAATTGGTTGGATAATAATGCGTAATATAGTTTTTGTTTTTTGTGCTGTATCTTTACTTGTCGTAGCCCAAGAAGATGTGCAAGTAGAAACAAAGACTATAGAGATTTTGGGTGCAACTCAAATTTCTATTGACGAGATAGAAGAAGCACTGGACGTAAAGACAAGAGATTGGTTTAGATTTTGGAAAGATAGTACACCGCGTATCAATACGGAGCTTATCAAAACATTGCCCCAGACATTAAAAAGCTTTTTTGACTCAGAGGGTTATTATAATGCTACATATACTATAGGTGAAAATAACAGTTCCGTTAGAATCCTAATAAGCGAAAATGAACCTGTAAAAATCTCTTCCATTTTGATAGAAAGCGATTATGACATTACTCCTTTTATTGAGTATAAAGAGAGAGATATTTTCAAGCCAAAACAATTTGTAGAAAGCAAAAATGCAATTATTGCCAAATTGTTATCAGATGGCTATTGCAGTTACGATCTAGATACAAAAGCATATGTAGACATTGAAACCCACAAGGCCGATTTGATATATAAACTCAGAAAAGGAGAGATCTGTACATTTGGTGATACTACCATCAAAGGAGCAGACGAGGTCAGCCATAGTGTAGTACTTTCACGAGTAGAAGCGCTCAAGGGTGAGCAATTTAGCACAGAGAGGATCAAGGCAACCTATCAACGGCTAGAAGATCTAGAGGCATTTGATAGTATTCTTATAAATGCAGATCGTAAAATATATAATGTCGTTCCGGTCGATATCACTCTTATGTTATTAGAAAATCCATACTATTTTAGTGGCGGTGTAGGATATGATAGTTATGCAGGACCCAGGGTTCAAGCACAGCTTGTTAAGAGAAACTTTTTTGGCAATGCCCAAAAACTCATTCTGACAGGTAATTATTCTACCAAAGAGCAGCTGTATGATATTGATTTTTTTAGGCCATCGTTATTCAATTATAAAAATTACTATTTTGACCTTGGTCTTAATGGCGGATATTCTAATTTGGAGTATGAAGGCTTTAAGGAAGAAAAAGAGTATTTAAAAGCATTTGCAGCTTATCAATTCGATAAACTTTTTCTTAAAGCAGGATTGTCTGCAGAAAATATCAATATATCAGTTTTGGACGCACCTGAGCCTGGTATTATATATGGAAATTTTTTACTATATTATCCGTACCTTCAGGTTACTTATGATGCCAGAGATGATAGATTGAATCCAAAAAACGGATATTATCTCTCCGGTTATTTGGAATATGGCATACCATATAGTGCTGATGCCAGCGATTATGTTAAAATGCTTTTTGAAGCTAGAGGTATTTACACATGGAATAATATTACTTTTGCAGCAGTAGGCAAGATGGGTACAATAGAAATGATATCTAATCTCTTGCCGGAATCAAAACTATTTTTTGGAGGAGGCTCTTTTAGCAACAGGGCATATGGATACAATGAAATAGGTGTCATTAGTTCTCCTGTTGAACATTCGGTCGAAGGCGGCTTGAGTATGGCAAATCTTACATTTGAACTGAACTATCCTATCAAAGATAATATTTACGGAGCCGTATTTACCGACAATACCATGATAAATGCAAAAAGCTACGATTTTTATAGTGATATTATTAGCTCGGCAGGTATTGGGATTAGATACTTAACCCCCGTAGGTCCGCTTAAAGTAGATGTTGGCGCTAATGTGCATGATATATCACAATATAACATTCAATTTCAATTGGGACAGTCATTTTGAAGAAAATATTATTTTTAGGAATGGTGTTGGTGGTTGTCTTAATGGTACTTTTTACCGTATTGGCAAACACGCCTGCTGTTGTAGAGAAATTGACACATGATTGGCTAAAATCCCATAAAATTATATATGAGTCCATGACAGGAGATTTGCTCAAAGGTGTAAATATCAAGCAAATAACATATGACAAGAAACCATTAGCGACCAATTTAAATGTGAGATGGAGTCCATTATCATTGCTCGAAAGAAAGATCGTCTTACACTCTGTTGCTATTTCTGATCTTAATATAACAAATCTAACTGCACTCATTAAGTCGTTTAAGACTGATACAAATACAACAAAAGAAAAGATTGATTTTGATTTGATCATACAAGAAGGCAACATAACAACTACATCTTATGCTTATAAGCATTATATATTTAATCGTATGGAAGCAAAATTAGATGGTATCTTTTTTGATCTATACGCTAATAGTTTTAAAAAAGGCTATATTGATTTTAAAACAGATCTAAATTACGGCAAGATAAATCTCAAAGCCCAAGCGGTAGGCGGTATGGATTTCAAAGGAAGCGGAGATCTCACGGTAAATCAAATATATTATGATAGATATCATATACCAATTGATGCCAAGCAGGTAAATTATGCAATTATAGATGATTTTAATGTCTCAAAGCGTGGACTTACCGTGTTGGCTCGTACGAAAGGCAATAAGATATTTAAAGATATAAATACTACCGGTAATTTGGATGTTTTATCATTAAATTCCGAAGTCTTTTATAGCTCAAAAACAGAAAAAACTACAATTACTTCAAATGCTGTTGCCAAGAGTCATTATGCACCTCGTATTTTACTAACAAGCAAGGTCTTTGTAGACGAAGATCAAAATACAACTTATCAAGGCACTGCCAATGCTAAAAATACGACAAATTTGCATCCTAAATTACTTCAAGTTTTAACCGATACAAAAGTAATATACAAAGGAGATAAAAATAGTTTTGATGCAACTATAGATACCAAGGATTTTAAAGGATCATTTAAATCAGATGGTTTTAAAGGCGGCATGCTCACCGCAGAGTCTAAAAAACAAATGCCGATCAAAGAGTGGTTTGAACTGCCAAAAGATATTGAAAATGTCAAAGGTATTGCGTCAATTAAAGCTCCGGTTAGTTTTAAATCACCATTTTTTACTACATTTGATACTGAGTTTAAATCAGACTTGATAGATGCAACAGGAAAAATAGTAAATGATCAAACTGTCTGGACCATTGATGCATTAGCAAACATACCTCAAAATTCAATTCTTAGAACGCTATACCCAACTATCAAGTGGGATGCACTGTCTGGCTCAAAAGTCAATATCGGACTAGAAAAAGACTATACCAATATAGATATTGTTGCCAAAGAGTTATCAACTAAATTAAGATATGCCAATACACCAAAAACATTAGACGGTACATTTTCCATAGGAGAGCTGCAAAGTGAGATAACAGGCAGCACAACGGGCATATTAAAAATAAAATCAAATACAACATCTATAGAAAATGCTTTGGCTGCTTTGAATAAATTTGTTAATTATACGCCTCCGCCATTGCGCGGAGATTTATCCGTTGATGCTACTATCAATAATCTTGAAAAAGGTGATATTTCCCTCCTTTCGTCTAAAATATATTTTGGAGAAGTCTCAAGAGATCAAAAACCAATAGAAAAGTTAAGCGCCAAGCTCAGTTTTGCAGAGTCAGTTTTTCGTGTTGACAATTATAATTTTGTGTATGACAAACTTAAATATTTTAGCACCAAACAGTCAGTTATTGATATAAATAAAGGAATAGTTAAACTGGGTCCATTGTGGGTAAATGATCAAGCCAAAGTAGACGGTACGTATAACATCATTACAAAAAAAGGAAATTTTAATATCAATGCAAATAATTTGCTTATTCCACATGAAGTTGCATCCGTGAAGCTTAACGCATCACTATTGGCTACCGTGGACAATGATCATGTTAATATCAAAGGCAATATTGTTGTCCTTGATGGAGATATATTGTACTACTTTGGTCAAAAAACATTTCCTAGTGATAGTGATATTATTATTATTCAAGACTTAAAACAAAAAACTTCGCCGTCATTTATAGACAATTTATCACTTTCGGTTAAAGTAGTATCAAAAGCACCATTAAGATACAATCAAAGTGATTCCAGTTTTAATTCCACACTGGATTTGAGTTTGGAAAAATTAGCAAATGAGCCTTTGATGGTTTTTGGTTTGGTTACTATACCACGAGGAGGATACTATATTTTTGGGGGTAAAAGATTCAATGCGGAAACAAGTCATATATATTTTACAGGAGATGCCAATAGGCCGCAATTAGATCTTCAAGCTACATACAGAGCCCCAAATCATACAATCAGAGTAAATATAGCAGGGACTCCGGGAAATCCATTGGTTAATTTCTCTTCAACTCCAAAGTTAACAAGAGAGCAAATTTTGGCTCTTATCATGTTTGATTCTGAGATGGAGTCAGGCAAGTATACCGAAGAAGAAATGATGAAGATGATGGGTGGAATTATGGCAAAATCTATTTTGTCAGATATTGGTTTGCATGTTGATCATCTGGTATTTGGAGCTGATAACAGCATGGAGGTTGGCAAAAAGATCGGCAAACGTCTTACTTTGATCTATGCCAACGATGATGTATCTAAAGCAAAACTAAAATACGAATTTACTCCCAATATAGAAGGTGTAATTACCGTAAGTCAAGAGTCGAGCAGTGCAGATATTGTTTACAAAAAAGAATTCAAAAATTTTAGCCAACTGTTCGGAAGGGAAGAAGATAACGCATCAAAGTAGATGCCTTTATGATAATCTGCCTTTGAACTCTTCGTATCCGAATTCTTTCACCACTTTTATGTTGCCGTCTTCATACTCTATTGCAATACTTGGAAGCGGTATGCCGTTAAAAGTGGTTGCTTTGACCATAGTATAGTGCATCTGGTCTTCAAAAATTATTTTATCTCCAATTTGCAACGGCTTATCAAAACTGTAATCACCCATAATGTCACCAGCTAAGCATGTATTGCCGCCAAGACGATATGTGTATGCTTTTTCTCCGGGCTGGCCTGCATTTCTTACCTCTGCACGATAAGGCATAAGTATGGTGTCGGGCATATGAGCTTCAGCCGAACTATCCAATATGGCTATATCGATACCGTTATGTACTATATCAAGTACTGTCGTGTGAAGCGCTCCTGTTTCCCAGCCGGTAGCCTCTCCTGGTTCTAGGTACACTTCTATATTATTATATTTGGACTTAAATACTTTTATAAGTGTTATTAGCTTTTCGATATCGTAATCTTTTCTAGTTATGTGATGGCCTCCACCAAAATTTACCCATTTGAGTTTTGTTATATATGGGCCAAACTTATCTTCAAAATTTGCTATTACTCCTTCAAGAGCATCGCTGTCTTGTTCGCACAAAGCATGAAAGTGAAGCCCTTCGCACGATTGCATTATGCTCTCATCGAAATTTGCCATTGTAGTGCCTAGCCTAGAGTAGAGCCCGCAAGGATTATACATCTCTTTGGGTGATTGTGAGTATTCTGGATTTACCCTTAGGCCCAAAGATAGTGAAGGATTAATATCTAGTGCTTGTTTGCCAAAACGATGAAATTGAGCCGGAGAATTAAAAACTAGATGATGAGATATTCTAGCAATCTCTTCTATATCGCTATCTTTGAAGGCAGGAGAGTATGTGTGTACCTCTTTACCGAATTCTTCGTGGGCAAGTTTAGCTTCATGAAGTCCGCTAGCACAGCATCCGTGCAAAGTAGGGCGTATCAAATCAAAGCTTTTCCATAGAGCATAGCCCTTGAGGGCTAAGAGTATCTTTGCTCCGCTTTCTTTTTGTATATAGTCAAAAATAGCCATATTTTTTTTGAGAAGCTTAGCTTCAAGCAGCCAACAAGGAGAGGGTAAATTGTTTATATCTATAATCTTATTCATGGTGCGAATTATAACATGGATTTTATAATATAGATTAGTGCGGTTTGAGCTTGCAGCTTTCTTGCTGGTGTATATAAAGGCAAAAACAATACATATATAAAGAAACGAATCTAGCACATACTTTTAAAATAGCAATTATCAAAAGTTATATTTTAAATCTTTTCAAAGTCATATTAGTGTACAATCGCGCTTACTAAACCCTTTTAGTAGGGTTATTATCATTATCAACAAGGATATTTCTTATGAAAAGAACTTACCAACCACACAAAACACCACGTAAAAGAACACATGGTTTCAGAGCTAGAATGAAAACAAAAAACGGCCGTAAAGTAATTGCTGCTAGAAGAGCTAAGGGTAGAAAAAGATTAGCCGCGTAAAGCATTTTGAGCGCATCCGCACAACGGCTGAGTTCAATAATATCTATTCGAAGGCAACAAAAGTTTGGCACACTCCTTATTTTGTACTTTTTTATAAAGAATCTACAGGGTATAATATAGGGTTTGTGGCCGGTAAAAAAGTAGGCAATGCAGTACATAGAAATAGAGCCAAAAGGTTACTTAGAGCTTTATTTATAGCCAATTTGCCTCATTTAAAAAAGGGCGACTATGTATTGGTAGCCAAACCTGCACTACTCAAAGAGACTTTTGAGGTATTGAGTAAGACATTTGACAATACATTAAAGCGCAGCTCTTTGATATTATAATTTTTCACACAAAGGCACACCTCGTGGAACAACAAGATCTTAGTAAACGACTTCTTCTAGCATTATTTCTTTCCATTTTAGTTTTTATTGGCTTTAGTTATTTGATGCCAAACCCGCAAGCTGCTCCGCAAACCACTACACAGCAAAATGCAACTATTCAAAACAAAGCTACACCTGCAATGAGTAACAATACAGCAGTTGCTGCAACAGCTGCACCTATAGTTGCAGATGCAGCCTCTTTGGTAACGGTTAATTCTGATAGATTTACCTTGTCGATAGATAATATGGGTCGCATATCTCAAATGACACTGTTGGAGTCAAAATATAAAAATGAAGATGGTTCTGCTCTCAAATTGTTTGATCCAAAAGAGGTGAAACCATTAGAAGTGCGTTTTAGCGACAATGCTTTAAATGATGAAGCATTCAAAACGCCGTATACTGCCGATAAGTCTGTATTGGATTTAAGAACCGGCGAACAAAGCGTAAAGCTTACTCAGCAACTTTCATCTGCTACGATCACAAAAACTATTACATTTAAACCAAGCGGAGAATATAATATAAAGATCACTACTTCAAGCCCGGTATCATATTTCGTCACTCCTGGGTACAGACCTGTAGCCGATACAACCCAATATATGGTTGTAAAGGGTGCATTAGTAAATGAAGCGGATGATACAATAGCCATCATAGAAGATGGTGATGCAGTAGGCGGAGAAAGCTTCAAGGGTGCTACTATAGCATCTGCTTTTGATAGATATTATACATCTTTGCTTTTTGATCTTAAGCAGGGCATGAATGTATCTCTCATAAAAGAAGCCAACGATAACCCCCTTATTTTTATAAGCGGCACTCAAGATATGGAACTTGGCGGATATATAGGGCCAAAAGATTATAAAATGCTTGAAACAATTTCTCCAAAACTCACAAGTGTAATTGAGTACGGTTGGTTCACATGGCTAGCAAAACCATTTTTCTGGTTAATTCAAGAGATAAATGATTATATCGGCAATTGGGGATGGGCTATAGTTATCTTTACTATTCTTATCAAATTGGTACTTTTTTGGCCATCATACAAAGGTATGCTTTCTATGCAAAAGCTAAAAGACTTAGCTCCTAAGATGAAAGACATCAAAGAAAAATATAAAGATGATCCGGCTAAGATGCAGATGAAAATGATGGAGCTATACAAAAAGCATGGAGCAAATCCATTTGGAGGATGTTTGCCTCTTTTGATGCAAATACCTATATTTTTTGCGCTTTATCGTGTGCTTCTCAATGCCGATGAGCTACAAGGCGCTCCATGGGCATTATGGATACACGATCTGTCTAAAATGGATCCATATTTTGTGTTGCCGCTATTGATGGGTGCTACCATGTGGTATCAACAACGTATTACGCCATCAAATTTTACAGATCCACTTCAAGAGAAAATTTTTAAATTTTTTCCGATATTGATGACATTTTTCTTTATTACTTTCCCATCAGGATTGGTGCTTTATTGGCTTACAAATAATATTTTGTCAATCGGACAGCAATATTATGTCAATTTAGCTTACGAAAAACACAAACAAGTTGAGATTGAAGCACATCACCATAAGGATAAATAATGCAAAGGATTGAGGCAGAAACACTCGAAGATGCATATGCAAAAGCCTCTCAGTTTTTTGGATGTTCATTATTGCAATTGCAATGCGAGGTAATACAATATCCATCCAAGGGAGTTTTTGGCTTTGGTAAAAAGAATGCGATTATAGTAGCTGATATTATTGTAGACGAAAGCGTCAAAGAGGCTAATAGCATTAAACATGAACCGATTATCGTTGAACCCACAAAGCACACCCATGTGTCAAAAACACATACTTCATCAAGACAGGCTACCCCGCAGCCAAGTTTAAAAGAAACTTCAAAACAATCAATGCCAACCAAATCTGATGACAGCAGCCATCTAAGACATTATGATGATGCTGTAAGTGATCAGTTTTTTCAAAACAAAGAAGAGTTGCCTATCAGCTATAGCGATACTAAGTGTAGTGATTCGATGCCTGAACCGGTTTCAAACCCTTCATTGGCGCTTGAAATTGAAAATCAATTAAAAAAACTTTTTGCGACCAGTTGTTTTGCAATTGATATTGTAGAAGTAGATGTTATTGATCATACAGCTTTGATCTTTGTTGACGGAGATGATGCTGCGCTGCTTATAGGCAAAGAGGGTTATAGATATAATGCATTATCTTATATGATATTTAATTGGCTATATTCCAAATATGAGCTTTTTGTTAAATTGGAAATTGCTCGTTTTTTAACATCACAACAAGAAATGATATGTTATACGATCAAGCCGGTTATTGAAGCTGTGCATCGTGGTGGCAAAGGCAAGACTAGACCGCTGGATGGAATATTGGTACAAATTGCTCTTGAACAGCTAAGAGAAGAGTTTCCTAATAAGTATGTTGCTATCAAAACCAATAAAGAAGGCAACAAATATATAGTGATCAATGATTTTATCCAAAAAACATAATGAATAATACTATAGTCGCTATTGCTACAGCACACGGAGTTGGCTCTATAGCCATCGTGAGACTTAGCGGCAGCCAAGCGCTAAATATTGCTCAGCGTATTGCACACAAAACAAAGATTACTCCGCGGTATGCACATCTAGCATCTTTGCATAATGCCGATAATACTCTCATAGATCAAGCTATAGTTATCTACTTTCAAGCACCAAAAAGTTTTACCGGCGAAGACGTAGTAGAATTCCAATGTCACGGCGGAATTATTGTAGCCGAAGAGGTTATTCAAACCGCCCTTAAGTATGGAGCTAGATTAGCAACTCCCGGAGAATATAGCAAAAGAGCTTTTTTAAACGGCAAGATAGACCTGACCCAAGCTGAAGCAATAGCCAAATTGATAGAAGCAAAAAGTATTGACGCAGCAAAGATATTAGCACGCCAACTTAAAGGATCTTTGGCTATTTTTGTCGAAGAGAGTAGGGATATGCTGATACTTGCTTTGGCTCATACTGAAGTAATGATAGATTATGCAGAAGAAGATCTGCCAAAAGATATTATAGATTCTCTTTCAAACAAACTAGACAACTTAGAACATAAATTAATAGAGCTTTTAGAGAGCAGTAATCGCAGAAAAGGCCTGATTGAAGGCTTTAGGGTAGCTATAATTGGCAAACCAAACGTAGGTAAAAGTTCACTATTAAATGCATTGCTTAGCTATGATAGGGCAATAGTAAGTGATATTGCAGGTACTACCAGAGATACAATTGAAGAGCAGGTGCGCATAGGTTCTCATGTTATTCGTCTCATTGACACTGCAGGAATTCGTGAAGCAAGTGATGAGATAGAGAAAATTGGGGTCGAGCGTTCGATCGCCTCTTTGAATGAAGCAGATATCATTATTGCACTTTTTGATGGAAGTAAAAAATGGGACAAAGAAGATGAACGCATAGCATCAATGATCAAAGAGCTTGATAGTTCAAAACATTTGCTTGCAGTCATCAATAAAGCAGATTTGCATAGAGAACTTTACAATCCATTCTTTGATTCTTTGGATGTCATCAGCATGAGCGTGAAATCTGATTTTTCTATTTTGTTGGATAAATTACAGAATTTACTAGATAGTATTTCGAGCGGGGACGAGTTGATGCTGGTTTCATCCAGACAAATCCAAGCAGTCAAAAATTCGTTAGAAGCTATAAAAGAAGCTAAACTCCCCTTGCAGAAAGGTGAATTGGAGTTTTTTGCCTATCATTTAACAGAAGCCATAAAAGCAATCTCATCAATTTCTAAGCCATACGACAATGAAGATGTTTTAGATAAGATGTTTGGAGAGTTTTGCCTAGGCAAATGACGTAAAAAATTTGATATAATGCCAATAGTAATTATTTAGGATTAAATGTGTTTAAAATTGTACCTCTTATTTTTTTAATGTTATTTTTTTATGGATGTAAGCAAGAGCCAAAGCCGGCCAAAGCACCAGCCTTGCCTATGCCGCCTTCTACGCAGTTGGAAAAATTTGACCAAAATTGGCCACCACAATATTGTATAGAAGATTGTATAGATATCTCTGACCTAAAAAATCAATTCAATATGAATAATGCCAACCAAGAAAATAAGAAAATTATAAATCGTATTTCATTTCCGGTAAGAGAATATAAAAAACTATCTTTAAAGGGACAATCGGTCGTATATGGTAAAATTGCTGTTCAAGCAAGAAACGGACGAAGAGTAGTAGGTTCTAATGCAAGATTGTATCTCAATCCATATACATCATACTCTAAGCAATGGTATAAAGAGAACTACTTGAACGGCAACAAAATGAATAGTGCAGATGATAGACTCTATAAATATCTGAAGTTTGCTACAGCAAATGATGATGGTAATTTTATATTTAGAAATATCCCTAAGGGTAAATATTATTTGGTCGGTACAATGATGTGTGGCCGTGAATGCGGATTTGATAGTGTCAAAAATATTCGTATTGTTTCAGAAATATCTGTTGAGAATGACGGCAATGTAGCTACAGGTCTGTTTAGGACACTTGACAACTAAAACCAGATAGTTTAACCTTCATGCTAGACTTGGTTAAAATAAATATAGAATAGATTAGATGATTTATATCTATTCTTTTTCTTTGTCAAACAGAGACATGGGCGGATTTATTGTTTTGGATATTCTGCTTTTAATGCTTCATATAATTCGCTTGGACTAATTGATGGATTGGCAGCAAGCAGACTTTGCATCACAACATTATCTTCTTGACCTTTCCATACTTTTATATAGCTTCCGTCTTTGTATCCGTGGTCTTGTCGAAATTGATTAAGTATATTTTTGCCTATATATAATTGGTATAAACTATCTAGATTTAATCCAGATTGAAATACAACATCAAAATATAAGCTCGCCATCTCTTCTAGGCTTTCATCTATAAAAACGCATTTCAAAAACTTTTCTATAGTGGCAATTTGATCAAAGTATTTATCGGAAATATCATTAGCTGGTTCTTTGAGTGTATCAAAGTTAGGTAATGAAGAGATTTTCTCAGCCAATTCTTCCATGGATAATTTGTGACTATTTGCATTTAGCCGCAATACCTCGCTCATCACAAAGTGCCAGATATCCACTACTTCTATCTTGATATTTTCAGCATCAGCTGAGGCATCGATATTTTTCCAATGCTTCCATGGGTAAGATTCTATTAACTCGGCACACTCTAAAAATATACATCGTCTCCAATCTATTGGCTTGCCTTGTTTGGTTATGCCATCTTCCCAATTTATACCATTTGTGGTATCATTGAGTTGTTGTTGGAGAGTAAGCATGGAGAGGATTTGAGACATATTTTACCTTTGAATAATTTATAAAATTGTAGCTTTTTGTCGCTTTTGGAATGGTTAGCTATGGTATATATGGTTTTTTTTAATATTTTTTTATATTTTTTATAGTTATTGATATTTTGCATACTATCTCTATGTTATCCATTTCATCACATCTTTAGCACTTTTTTACTATAATATAGACCTATTTTATTATCCTAAAAAGGAATATTTTTATGTCAGCCATCGAAAATATCGAAAGTGTGCTTAAATCACACAAACTAAGCCTTGCTGAGTATGAGCATATCAAAGAGATTTTGAATCGCGAGCCAAACATCGTTGAAATTGGTATATTTTCTGCCATGTGGAGCGAACACTGTTCTTATAAATCCAGCAAAAAATATCTAAACGGTTTTCCTACAAAAGCACCATGGGTTATCCAAGGGCCAGGTGAGAATGCAGGCGTTATAGATGTAGGTGACGGCATTGCGGCAGTATTTAAGATGGAGAGTCATAACCACCCTAGCTATATAGAACCTTTTCAAGGTGCAGCAACCGGCGTAGGTGGGATACTTAGAGATGTATTTACTATGGGAGCAAGACCTGTGGCAAATCTTAATTCCCTTCGTTTTGGCAGTATCAAAGGCAATGATAATATAAACAAATACCAAAGACATCTAGTGCGCGGTGTAGTTGAAGGCATCGGAAGTTATGGCAACTGTATGGGCGTACCTACCGTTGGCGGAGAGGTGAGCTTTGATGAGAGTTATAATGGCAACATCCTGGTAAATGCATTTGCTCTTGGTCTTGTCAAGCATGAGGATATTTTTCTAGGAGTTGCCAAGGGTATAGGCAATCCTGTTATATATGTTGGTTCAAAAACAGGCCGTGACGGGCTAGGCGGAGCCGTAATGAGTAGCGATAGCTTTACAGAAGAGAGCAAATCACTTCGTCCTACAGTTCAAGTGGGAGATCCATTTACGGAAAAACTGCTTCTTGAGGCGTGCTTGGAATTGTTCGCTACTGATCATGTAGTAGGAATACAAGATATGGGAGCTGCTGGGCTTACAAGTTCATCATTTGAGATGGCAGGCAAGACCGGAGCCGGCATGATCATGCATCTTGACAAGGTACCTGCACGTGAAGAGGGGATGACACCGTATGATTTTATGCTAAGTGAATCTCAAGAGAGAATGCTTATTTGTGCCAAACAAGGCAGCGAACAAGCAATCATTGATATATTCGAAAAATGGGGCTTAGATGCTGCTGTTATCGGCGAAGTAACCGATACGGGCAGAATGGAGCTCTTTTGGCATGGAGAAAAATGCGCTGATATGCCTATAGCTCCTGTAAGCGAAGAAGCACCTATACTAGATCGTCCTACGCTTAGACCGGCTTATTTGGATGAAGTTAACGCTAAAACTATTTTAGATTATCCGGCTGTTCCAAATCAAGAAGCATTTGAGAAACTATTGTCATCACTTGAAGTGGTAGATAAAGCTTGGATATATGAACAGTATGATTCTATGGTACAAACTAACACCATCAAGCGCCCTGGCAGTCTGGATGCTAGTGTAATTCGTGTCAAACAAAATGATAAAGCAATTGCGATGAGTGCTGATTGTAACCCAAGGTATTGTTATATAGACCCTTTTAAAGGTGCAGCATTGGCTGTAATTGAGAGCGGAAGAAATGTCGCCATGAGCGGTGCGAGACCGCTTGCTATTACGGATTGTCTAAATTTCGGTAATCCGGAAAATCCGGAAGTCATGTGGCAATTTGCACAAGCATGTGAAGGCATCAAAGAGGCTTGTGCGACACTGGAAACACCGGTAGTCAGCGGTAACGTATCTTTGTATAATGAGACAAACGGAGTGAGTGTTTTCCCTACACCGGCTATAGCAATGGTGGGACTAAATGATGATTGCAACAAAGTATTGCAGAGTTCATTTCAAAAAGAAGGCAATGCGCTTTTGTTGGTAGGTAAAACAAAAGGTGAATTTGGTGGTTCTCTTTACATCAAAGAGCTTTTTGGAGAAACTACCGGTAAACTCGGGGAGATTGATTATACTGCCGAACTTAGACTTTGGGAGCTTGTCATAGAAGCAAACAAAAAAGGGCTATTAAAATCAGCCAAAGATTTGAGTATGGGCGGTCTTGCGATAGCACTAGCCAAGATGTCAGCCGTTTCAGGTCTTGGAGTAGAAGCTGATATTAATTTAGAGAATGCAAATGAGATTTTTGACGAAAGTCAAAGCAGAGCGATTTTAGAAGTAGCACCTGAGCATGTAAATGATGTAGCCAAGATGGCAAGTGACCTTGGATTGCACGTTGAGGCAATTGGAAGCATTAAGGGTGATAATTTTATCATTAACGATGTAAATATGCCAATTAAAAAGCTTCAAGATATCTATTTTGGTACATTCAAAAAAACAATAGAACAAGATTTATAATAAAGAGAGTATATGAGAGCGTTATTAAGTGTTAGTGACAAAAGCGGGATAGTAGAGTTTGCCAAAGGGCTAAAAGAGCTTGGATGGGAGATAATATCAACAGGGGGAACTTTTAAAGTTTTAAAAGAGAACGGCATAGATGTAATTGAGATCGATGAAGTCACAAAATTTCCTGAATGTTTTGAAGGACGTGTAAAAACACTTAATCCTTATGTGCATGGCGGAATTCTCCACAAAAGAGGAGATGAGGACCATGTGACCCAGGCTAGGGAACTTGGAGTTAGTGGCATTGACCTAGTGTGCGTCAATCTTTATCCTTTTAAAGCTACCATTGAGAGAACAGATGACTTTGAAGAGATCATAGAAAACATTGATATCGGCGGGCCCACAATGGTCAGAAGTGCTGCAAAGAACTTCAATGACGTACTTATTGTAACAGATAGCGCTGATTACTCTAAAGTGCTTGATGCGCTAGCAAATAGTACCAATACGCTTGAATTCAGAAGAGGCTTAATGATCAAAGCTTTTGAACACACGGCCGCATATGATAGTATGATAGCAAACTACATGAACAGCAGATTTAATGGCGGTTTTGGCGAATATCAGTTCATAGCAGGCAAAAAAGTATTTGATACTAGATACGGTGAAAATCCGCACCAAAAAGGCGCTTTATATGAGTTTGACAAGCATTTGTCAAATAAATTTATAACCGTAAAAGGTGAGGCAAGTTTCAATAATATGGGAGATATAAGCGGAGCTGCCAAGATTGCTTCTGTATTTGGCAATGATAATGCAGTATGTATCGTCAAACATGGCAACCCATGTGGTTTTGCCATCAAGGACACTCTGCTTGAAAGCTACACCGAAGCACTTAAATGTGATCCTGTTTCTGCATTTGGCGGTGTGGTAGCAGTCAATGGTATAGTTGAAAAAGAATTGGCCGAAAAAATGAATGAAATCTTCTTGGAAGTGGTTTTCGCAGCTGATTTTACCGATGAAGCAGTCGAAGAGTTATCCAAGAAAAAAAGAATTAAACTATTCAAACAGGGTACCAAAAAGCTTGAGATGGCAAATGATGCGTTTAATTTCAAGATAGTTGACGGTGGGTTTGTTTATCAAGATGCAGATTTTATAGAAGCCAACGAAGTAGCAAATGCAGAGCTTAAAACAACTAGAGAAGCTACAGAACAAGAAAAGAAAGATATGGAGATAGCTTACAAAGTGGCTGCATTGACCAAATCTAACTGCGTAGTTTATGTCAAAAATTCAGCTATGGTAGCTGTAGGTATGGGTATGACCAGTCGTGTAGATGCAGCAAAAGCAGCTCTTAGAAAGGCTGAAGATATGGGATTGGACGTAAGCGGATCAGTTCTGGCAAGCGAAGCATTCTTCCCGTTTAGAGACAGCATCGATGCAGCGGCCGAGGCAGGGGTGAAATGCGTTATCGAACCTGGCGGAAGCGTGAGAGACGATGAAGTCATCGAAGCTGCCAATGAGTTTGGAATGGCGTTGTACTTCACAGGAAAAAGACACTTTTTACATTAATTTGTCATCGCGAACGTAAACGCGGCAATTCGCAACCATCGTCATCCTGAACTTGTTTCAGGATCTAAGTCCGTCATTCTCGCGAAAGCGGGAATCCATTTTCTTGCCTCAAATCACTTTCAAAGTAAAATCACTTAAAATTACAATATAATAATAAAAATAAATATGCATTCCATATCTGGGGATATAGAACGAGATGAAGATGTTAACAAGGCGGTGGAGCCAATCAAAAACCAGAAGGCGGCTTTTTGATTGCTCATTTTAAACGTTAGTATACAAAATTACTACAAGGAAATTAAGTTGATGGAAACTGAATTTTGCAAAATTGAGTATATCAAAGATTTAGATGCAGTACTATGCAGCTGGAAAAAATATTGTAGTAATGATGATTATAGAAACCCGCTTAAATATGGGCTTGAATTGATCAATCAAAAAAATGCAACAACTTGGATTACCGATACCACGAACGGGTTTGAAGGCACACAAGAAGACAGTCAATGGTTAGCAACCGAATTTAGTCCACAAGCTATTAATAGTACTTGCAAAACCATAGTTTTTATTATTAAGGAAGATAGTCCACTGAAAAATGAAATAGAACTACATTCTGAGATCCTAAAACAGTTTTTTGATGTAAAGCTTGTTAAGGGATTGGAAGATATATGAAATGCTAACAAAACTCAGGAGAGAAATAGTTGACCCTGCGGGCACGGTCGCAACTATTTCTCAAGTCAAACGTTAGACTAAAAAACACAAGGAATATAATGAGTACAAATAAATGGAATGCCGACAAATATAATAAACATGCCGATTTTGTATCAAATTTAGCATTTCCAGTTGTTGACCTGCTACATCCGCAAGAGAGCGAAAAAGTATTGGATCTGGGTTGTGGGGACGGGACACTTGCTGTTGAGATCGAAAAGTTCAATACCAAAGTCATTGCTGTAGATCTAAGTGAGGACATGGTCGAAAAGACAAAAGCAAAAGGCATTGAAGCGTATGTCATGAGTGCAACCGAATTGCCATTTGAAAATGAGTTTGACGCCGTCTTTTCCAATGCCGTTTTACACTGGGTGAAAGAGCCCGAGACAGCAATAAAGAAAATCTCCCAAGCATTGAAAGCGGAAGGAAGATTTATTGCCGAGTTTGGAGGATATGGAAATATAAAGTATTTGACTGATGCTATGCAGAAAGTGTTTGGCAGACATGAAGAATATGGAGAATTCAACAACCCTTGGTATTTCCCGAAAGATGAAGACCATAAAGAAATGCTAGAAGCAAACGGATTCAAAGTTGAATATATCGAGTTGATTCCAAGACCGACAAAAATAGACGATATTTCAAACTGGCTGGATATTTTTGCCAACGGTATCGTATCTCATTTGACGGAAGAACAGCAAAACCAATTCAAAGAAGAGGTAAGAGATATTCTAAAACCAAAAATTTATTCTGAAAAAGATGGCTGGGTGGCTGACTATGTTCGCTTGAGATTAAAGGCAACAAAGATCTAACATGGAAATAATCGAGAACGAAAAAAAATATCTCATTGATTTCATTCGCTTGAATGAAGAGTGGATATCAACCTATTTCGAGATTGAGGACGTTGATCGAAAACTCTCAGCCAACCCTTATCGAATTATTGAAAATGGTGGGTATATTCTAAGTCTGGTATCCGAAAATAATGTCGTGGGTGTATGCGCTCTTTTCAATGAAGGAAATGGCATTTTTGAATTAGCCCGTATGGCAGTTTCGCCTTTGCACCAAGGCAAGGGGTTTGGACAAACACTTATACTTCATGCGCTTTCTAAGTTGGTCGAAATAGGTGCAAAAAAAGTATATTTGGTCTCAAACACTAAACTGGAAGCTGCTATTACTTTGTATAAAAAGCATGGTTTCAAAACAATCTCCATGGGACAACATCTTGTATATTCAAGAGCAAACATCGTAATGGAGCGCTATGTATCATAACCAGGCACTCAAGGGCAAAATCAGAGCTTGCTAAGTTTGTATTTGATGATTTGCAAGCAAATCCGATGAAGCTGATATCTGGTGGGCGAGCTTCTTTGCAACCGGCGATGAGGAATATTTAGAAAAAATTTTTAGTTATGCTGAGCTTGAACTTCCCAAAAACAATCTTCCGCAGATGTTTACTATAGGTGCGGCCAAATAAATGGTCATTTAAATCTAATTGTCGTCAACACAAAAAAAATATTGGAATTAGTACGCCAAAAACTAAAATCACCAACTTTGTCAGAAGTGCAGATAAAATTTCTCAAGGAATGTATCGCTTACGGTGAACAGAACACTATCCAATAATGACAGTATAAGGTAATGCGAGCTGTTGAACAAATTGATGAAATTAGTGGCAAAATAAAATGGGTTATAGCCAAGGATAGGCAAAAACCAGTGAAATAAATATAATACAAGCAAATAAAATACATCAGGTATGTATATTATTTTAGGTTTTTTATATATAATATTTAAATAAAAATATTATATATAAAAGAGGAAGAGATGAAAAAATTAATATTTATATTGCTTGTGTTGTTGCATTCAGTTTTTGCCAATGCAGACGATATTGCAAAAAGAGAAAGCGTCGAGAAATTGTTAAAGGTAATGAATGTTGATAGTATGGTAGAAGTGATGTATTCAGAAACGGAGCAAATGTATCCTAAAATAGCAAAAGATTTGAAGCTTACTAAGTCTGAACAGCATATATTTAATAAATTCATATTAAATGTTACAAAGGTAATGAAAGAAGAAATTACTTGGGAAAAACTAAAAGAACCGATAATAGGTATATATATGAAACATTATAGTGAAAAAGAGATCAATGACTTATTGGCTTTTTATGATACCGAGACCGGGCAGTCTATTATCAAGAAAATGCCTATAGTAATGAAAGATTCAATGATGGTTTCTCGGACAATGCTTATAGAATTGGCACCAAAATTTAATAAGTTCTCAGAAGATATGCTCAAAGAACTAAAACAAGTAAGAAGCAAAAAATAATTAGATAAACATTACAGCGATCAAACACTTATAAAGTAATCACAAGGAATAAAATGCATATATTATCTAAAACAGTCATTATAGCGACGATATTTGGTGTAGCTGCTCAAGCTGAGACGCTCCATATACAAGGTGGTGCCGGCATATGGAACGCCTCTCCTAGCGGATCGCTGCGCTATGAAAACAGCAGTTGGGTCAGTGCCGAGGATGGACTTGGCTACAGCACGGAAATCACCCCCTATCTTTGGGTCAACATAGAACATACTTTGCCTTATTACATACCAAATTTGCGTTTGGAATATACAGGCATAGATTATAGTGGCCGTACAAACGGGGTAATCGGCTGGGGTCCTTGGAGCTATTCAGATAATGCGCTTAGCGAATTGAAGATAAATGAATATGATGCTATCTTCTACTATACACTTTTTGATAAGAATTTCTGGGTGAAGCTTGATGTCGGGGTTGATTTAAAGTTTATCAATGCTCGTTACTCTATACAAGATGACTATGGCTTTGAAGCAACCTATAATGAAAGCGACAGCTTTGTCGTCCCGCAGGGCTACTTGCGTGCTCGTGTCGAAATCCCAAATACGCAGATCGGTATCGAAACTAATTTGCAATATGTCGGTAGTGGAAATTCAGAACTTTATGATATGCGTTTTAAGACCGATTATACCTTTAAGGACCTTTGGTCAAATGTACAACCTGCTGTTGAAGTTGGCTATCGCAAACAGCGCATTTTGATAGATGAAAATGATTATGATACAAAGGTCGATATTGATCTAGACGGTTTTTATCTAGGTGCAATGTTCCGCTTTTAATATGGCGGGCTATTTATGTTTTGTCCAAAAAGATATTTTTCATTAATATTTTTTCGATAGAATTCCATTTTTAAAAAATAATACTCAATAAAGGAATTTTTATATGAAAAAAATATTTTTATTATTTTCTATATTAACACTGCTAATTCACGCAGATGTTACCAATGTAGTTGCAACAAAAGCATTTTTAAATAAACCGATCAAAATTATAGATATCCGTACACCTGCAGAGTGGGCACAATCGGGCATAATAAAAGGTTCATATCCGATTATGTTTTTTAATGAGAAAGGTGAAGCAAAAGAGGATGCTTTTCTTGTGCAACTTAACAAGATAGTCAAGAAAAATGAGACGTTTGCTATCATTTGCCGCACAGGTTCTAGAACAACGGCTATAACACCATTTTTGGACGAAAAAGACTATAACGTCATTAATCTTCAAGGCGGTATAATAAAGCTTATACAAGAAGGATATAAACCTGTGCCTTATCGTGCCAGATAAAATAAATAGCAAAACAGTTTAATAAGGCGTTAAACTTTTTTGCTTAATGCCTCAATATTTGTATTGTCTCCCAATACTACTAATATATCCCCATCTTCTAGTATATCGTCATTTTCAAATTTCGTATGCCATGTGCCTTGATGTTTGTAAGCAATAGGTTTGACATGATATTTTGTTTCAAACGCAGATGACAAGATTGATGTTCCGATCCAAAAGTTGGGTACTGTTAGTTTTGCCAATTTCATAGTAATAGAAAGGTCAATGGTTTCATAATACATATTTTTGACAATTTTTTTAACTATTTTTTTGGCTGTTTCCATTTCTGGGTATACGACTTTTGTAGCACCTATTTTGGATAAAATTTGACCATGAACACGAGTAATTGCTTTGGCAATAACTGTTTTCACTCCTATCTCCTTGAGTGCCATCACAGTCAAGATACTAGCTTCTATATTTTCTCCTATACTTACAATAGCTACATCAACTTGCCCTATGCCGGCTTCACTTAGAGCATGCATATCTGTTGAATCTAAAATAATAGCATCTTGCACAAATTCGCTGATTTCTCTTATTTGATCTTCGTTTATATCTGCAGCTATGACGCTCATGCCTTGTTGCGCTAATCCTTTGGCAACATGAAATCCAAATTTTCCGAGTCCAATTATGGCAAAACTTTTCATACTATTATCCTTCCTTCAGAGTATTTTATGCGACTATGAGCCGCTTTGCCGATAATGGCTATTGTAAATGCAAAGACACCTATACGGCCCATTAGCATAAGCAGCATAATGTTTAATTTTCCTGCATCACTAAATAACGCACTATAACTCAGTACCCCGCCATTGCCGGTAGATAGCCCAACGGTACCAAATGCAGAAGTTGCTTCAAACAAAATCCGCAGAAACGGTAATTTTTCAATTTCACTCAATACAACAGTGGAAAATACAACATAAAGCGATGCAATAAAAATTATTGTATATGCTTTGTTGATCTGATATGACGGTATGGAGCGATGAAAAATATGTACATTTGTTTCACCTCTCAGAGTGTACCACATGCCCAAAAATGCTAATGCTACAGTGGTCACCTTGAGTCCGCCCGCAGTTCCGCCGGGACCTCCTCCTGTCATCATGAAAAAAGTTCCAAAAAATAAATTTGAATCAGTTAATGTGGAGAGGTCAATAGTATTAAATCCAGCCGTACGATAATTGACAGATGCAAACCAAGCAGCCATTATTTTATGATACGACGACATACCTTTAAAGGCATGATCCCATTCCAAAGAAAGCAACAAAAACATGCCAAGAATAATCAATAATACATACATAGTTAATACGATTTTGGTATGAGTAGATATGCGATTTAGTTCTTTTTTATAATAGTTTGAAAGTTCTATAATGACAAGATATCCTACTCCTCCCAATATAATTAAAAACGGAACAGTGAGATTGATAATGATATCTTGGCTATATCCCATAAGATTATCATTAAATAGTGAAAAACCGGCATTATTAAAAGCAGAGACGGCATGAAAAGTACCAAACCATAATGCTTTGCCAAAAGGCATATCTGCCCAAAAACGAAGAGTCAAGATGACTATGCCGCTAATTTCTATCAATGCAATAGAAGCAACTACTATCTTTAAAAACCTAACCAACCCTTCCATGCCTGGATAGTTTAGTGATTCTTGCAATAACATGCGGTCTCTATGTGCTATTTTTTGACGGCGAATAACTGTCAGAAAGGTTACTGCAGTCATATAGCCCAATCCTCCTATTTGGATAAGCAGCATTATAATAAACTGTCCAAATAGCGTAAAATCACCTGCAGTATCTTTGACAATAAGCCCAGTAACACAAACAGCAGACGTGGATGTAAAAAGCGCATCTACAACTCTTAATTCACCGTTGTGAGCAAAAGGCAACATCAGTAATGCAGAGCCAAATACTATAAGAGCTATAAAACTCAATAAAATAAGTTTTATTTCATGCGTGTGAGGGTTCGTAGTTTATCCTTTTGTACGGTTAGGCATATTATATAATTTCATTGCTTATGATCGTTTTGCTTTTAATGGCTGATTCTCTCTTAGTTGAGTTAATATTTCATCAAAGCTTTTTTCTTTTAAAAGACCTGCAAATTGTTGGCGATATGTTTGAATGATACTGACACCAGCTAATTCTACATCATATATGAGCCAATCACCACTATTTTTGTTATTGTGAAAATTGTAATTTATTTTGTATGTCTCATCTTTGCCGACAACCTCTGTTTGCAGCTGCAATCTGCCTTTTAGATATGGTTTTACACCTTTATATATCACTTTTTGGTTGTTATAAAGATCAAGTTTATCAAGGTATGACTGTTTCAGCCTTGCTATAAATAGCTTTGTAAACTCTTTTTGTTGCGCTTGAGTAATAGAATCCCATGTTTTGCTGCTTAATGCCAATTTTGCCATAAGGGAATAATCAAAAACAGGGTCCAGGGTGCGAATAATTTCTTGCCCTCTTATTGTGTTGGATTGTTTTTTCTTTAGTACTGTCAACACCTTTTCTATTTTACTATGCATAACCGGTTCAATCTCGTTTTGTCTTAAAGCAAAAGATTGAGTGCCAAACGTTGCTAATATCAAAAATATTTTAAGTAGTTTATTTATTTTAATCAAATTATTCCTTTATTTTTTGTCTTCTTTGTTGAGTGTATGCATCTCGTAAAAATGCATATAGATCCAAAGCATCTTTTTTGATCAAATCGTATTCGCCTAGATGCAAAGATGTTTTATTGATTAATTCTACACTTGCGATCATGATATCTTGCGTAGTATTTTGTGGTATTTTATAGCAAATATTATCTGCATCTGCGCTATAAAGAGGACTTATATATGTATCACCAACCAAGCCAACGGTGTCACGTAAGTTAGAAGACCCAAGAATCGGCAATACTATATATGGACCTTCCGGTAAACCATAAAAACCTAGTGTTTGACCAAGGTCTTCATCGTGTCTTTCCCATCCAAGATCTGTTTTTGCAGGATCAAAAAAGCCGCCTAGTCCAAAAATGGTATTTACTACAAATCTTCCGGTTTCCTCGGCAGAGTTTTGAATTTTGAATTGCAATAAATTATTTGCTAATCTTATCGGAAAACGCAGATGATGAATAAAATTATTTACCGAAATCCTAGCTTTTTCAGGCAGTATTTTGGAATAGCCAGTAGCTATTGGTTCGGCAATATTTTTGTAAAATTTATCATTTACATTTGTCATAAATTTATTATATCCGCTAAATGGATCTAAAACAGCAGTTTCATTAACATCCCCGAACTCCTCATCAAAGGAAGCTGTATCACCTATGTTTGTGCTGATTTCATTTGTTGTATTAGCATCAGACGAGCTAATTATTGACGTTGCTGTAGAGTTGTTTTCGATTGCTGTATCAGCAAATGTATTTGTAAAACTTAATAACAGTGCAATGATAAAAATTTTTCTTGCATTCATTTGAAACTGCCTTTATGTAAATTTTATAATATTATATCTATATTTTTTTGAATTTGCATCATAAAAAAATACCTATAAGTCGTCTATACTTGTTTTTCAAGAATATTTTTAATCGCAATAAATTATTTGCCAATTCTATTAAAACCAAATCAACTCTGCACCGTATTCTAGTAACCCCAATCAGTCTGCCAAGTCTGCATTTGGTTAATTTCTTTGGTTTGAGTTACCACAATGTCATTGGCCATGTTTTTAATTTCGTCGTGTTTAGCATTGGTTTTGGCAAGGTTGGCCATATTGATCGCACCTTGGTGGTGCACAATCATCTCGCTTAAGAATGCTTTATCAAAATTATCGCCGGTTTTGCCTTGCAAGCCGGCCATCATCTGACCCATCGACATATCTTCGTTACTCATCATCGTGCCAGCCGCATCATTATCTGAGGTATACATACCCATCATCTTCATCATACTCGTATTGTTGTTATTGACGGCGAGTGTGGCTGCCACGATAGCTATAACCGCTCCAATAAGTAGTCCGACGATCCCATATAATAGTTCTTTTTTCATAGTCACTCCTTATGTTTATAAATTTTATAATATTATATCTATATTTTTTTGAATTTGTATCATAAATAATACGAATAAATAATCTATTTTGTTTTTTAAAATTTAATTACTTTTAAGAAAAAAATCAAACAAGTATAAATATACAATTCGATAAAATATATCTATTGTTTTTCAAGGATAATTTAATATGGCAAAAAAAATTGCATCAGCTAGAATCGGCACAGAGAGTTCGCAACTATTAAAGGAACTAAACAATTCATTTCCTTTTGATAAAGTGCTTTATCTTGAAGATATAGAAGGCTCTAAAGCTCATGCTGCCATGTTGGCAAAACAAGGCATTATCTCCAATGATGATTTGTCAAGTATTACAACCGGACTAGATCGTATTCTTAAAGAAATCGAGTCGGGTTCTTGGAAGCTTAAAGGCGACGATGAAGATATCCATATGGCAATCGAGGGTCGTTTGACAGCAAAAATAGGAGATGCAGGCAAGAGACTCCATACTGCTAGGAGCAGAAACGATCAAGTTGCACTTGATTTTAGACTTTTTGTACAGCGACAAACAAAAGAGATAATCTCGTTGCTCGCAGAACTTATATCGACTTTTGTAGATATTGCTAAAGCTCATAGTGATACGCTATTGCCGGGAATGACGCATTTGCAACACGCACAGCCTATTAATTTCGGATACCATATGATGGCTTATGCCAATATGTTTAAGCGTGACTATGAGAGATTTGCGAGCAGCTTTGAGAGAAATAACCTTTCTCCTATCGGTTGCGCTGCACTAGCAGGAACCCCATATCCTATAGATCGTCAAATGACAGCTTCAACTCTTGGCTTTGACGCACCGACATCTAATTGTCTTGATACGGTAAGCGATAGAGATTTTGCACTTGAAATTTTATTTAATATATCTACCATGATGATGCATATTAGCCGCCTTAGTGAAGAGTTGATACTCTGGAGCAGCAGCGAGTTTCGATGGATTACGTTATCTGACAGACATTCTACTGGAAGCTCTATCATGCCGCAAAAGAAAAATCCGGATATTCCTGAATTGCTTCGCGGTAAAACGGGCAGAGTGAACGGTAATCTTATATCGCTGCTTACAGTTATGAAAGGTTTGCCATTAGCGTACAATAAAGATATGCAAGAAGACAAAGAAGGCGTATTTGATAGTGTAAATACCGCAAAGCTTTCAATTATGGTGCTTGATGAGATGTTAGAGCAGATGACCGTCAATATTTCTCGTATGGAAAATGCATGCATGGTAGGACATTTAAGTGCAACCGATCTGGCTGATTATTTGGTGAGAAAAATCGGTATGCCGTTTCGAGATGCCTATCATATAGTGGGCAATGTAGTCAATCTTGCCGAAGAGCAGGGGCTAGATATATCGGAACTTAGTTTAAAAGATTTGCAAAGTGTAGAGAGCCGTATACAAGAAGACGTTATGGCTGTACTTAATAACCGCTCATCCATGAATGCCCGTACCTCTGAAGGCGGTACTGCGACTTCTAGAACACTAGAGCAGATAGAGAAAATGCAAGAATGGATAGAGAGTATTAAATAAAGTGTATAAAAACTAGTTTTTATACACTTTTATGCGGGTCATCGTGTAGATAATCCCATTTTAGTTTGCCGCCGCCTAGTAAATGAAAATGCAAATGATATATCTCCTGGCCACCGTCTTTGCCGTTATTTGTTATGAGTCTATATCCTGTTTTGTCAAGACCTGTTGTTGTTGCGACTTCTTGCATGAAAGTAGTCATGCCGGCCATAGTTTCAGGTGACGTTTCTTGAAAGCAAGATACATGAATTTTTGGGATAATGATAATATGAACAGGAGCTTTTGGGTAAATATCATGAAAAGCTAAAAAATTTTCATTTTCATGAATTTTGTTTACCGGAATTTCTCCTTTGATAATTTTACAAAATATACACATTTATAAATCCCTTTTTTATTTTTTTATTTTTATAATTATAACACATTTGAGAGTATAAACAATCTTCTCAAACTATTTTATTTTTAGATGTTACAATCATATTGTCAGCTATAATAAGGTAAAATCGCTTTACTTTAGCCTATATTGATAGGTGTAGAATTGAGGATATATGGAAGAATTAACTATATTAGAAGAGAGTATAACTGCATGTACTTCACTAGATGAACTAGAAAAAGTCAGAGTAGATATTTTTGGTAAAAAAGGGACTTTGGCCAAAGAATTTGCCAAGCTGGCAACGCTTAGTGCAGAAGAGAAAAAAAGTTTTGCCCAAGGATTAAATTTAGCCAAAGAAAAATTGCAAGAAACATTTGATGCTCATTATGATGCTATTAAATCAGCATTAATAGAGGCAAGGTTAAAAGATGAAAAAATAGATCTTTCGCTATACAATACGACTCCAAACATAGGTGCATTGCATCCGGTTATGGAGACTATGGATAAAATTATAGAGTATTTTGTGTCACTTGATTTTTCTGTCGAGAGTGGACCTATGGTAGAGGATGATTTTCATAATTTTGAAGCATTAAATCTACCAAAACATCATCCGGCAAGAGATATGCAAGATACATTTTATTTCGCTGATGGATCTTTATTGCGTACTCATACTTCACCTGTGCAAATTAGAAAAATGCTATCTTCCAAGCCGCCTATCCGTATGATAGCTCCCGGATCTGTATTTCGCAGAGATTATGATCTTACCCACACTCCGATGTTTCATCAGGTTGAAGGGCTAGTGGTGCAGCATAAAGGCGAAGTGAGTTTTGCCAATCTAAAATCTATGTTGACTGAATTTTTACATTTTATGTTTGGTGAAGTTGAAGTTCGTTTCCGCCCAAGTTTCTTTCCTTTCACAGAACCTTCTGCCGAAGTAGATATCTCATGTGTTTTTTGTAAAGGTGATGGATGCAGAGTCTGCTCCCATACAGGATGGCTAGAGGTTTTAGGCTGTGGGATTGTGGATCCAAATGTATTTAAAGCCGTTGAATATGATGATGTCAGCGGATATGCTTTTGGTTTGGGAGTAGAAAGATTTGCTATGCTATTGCATAACATTCCTGATTTAAGATCTTTGTTTGAGGGTGATATTCGTTTGTTGGAGCAGTTTAGATGATAGTTACTAGAAGTTGGTTAAATGATTTTATTGACCTAAAAGAGATTACTAATGATATGCTTTATGATACTTTCAATGCTATAGGCCTTGAAGTTGGTCATATGAAAGAGGTTTCAATACCAAAAAGAATTGTTGTAGGACGCATACTTTCTTGTGAAAAACATCCTGATGCGGATAAATTGAATATATGTCAAGTTGATATCGGAGTAGGAACAAGACAAATAGTATGCGGGGCAGCAAATGTTGTTGATGCTACATACGTTGCGGTTGCTACCGTTGGTGCCATATTGCCAGACGGATTAGAGATCAAGCCGGCCAAGCTTAGAGGTGTTGAGAGCGATGGTATGATATGTTCAGCCAGCGAGCTTGGACTTCCGAATATCGGTAGCGGTATTATGATACTAGATGATAGTGTCGGGGAATTGGAAACAGGGCGTGAGTTGTGCGAATATGATACGATCAATGATACTATTTTTGAATTAGAACTTACACCTAACCGCGGGGATTGTCTAAGTATTTATGGAGTTGCTAGAGATTTGAGCGCAGCTTTAAATATAAGTCTTATTGAACACAAGTCTGCTAGACAAAATAAAAAAGTAAAATTGGGAATTTCCAGAGAAGCTTCTTTGAATGTGCAAACTGATATTGATGCACATATAAACTGTAGTCTTGCTATACAAAAAGAAGATAGCAAATTGCCATTGATCGTTTATATCCGCTTAGCTATGATAAATGTACCTAGCAAAAATAAATTAGATGATACACTGGAATATTTGCTGCATACTACCGGTGTTATTTTGCATGCATATGATGCTGATTTCTTTAGAAATGAAGATGGAAAAATAGTCATAGAATTAAAATCCGATAAAATGATAAGCATATCCAATGCTGCCCAAACAGGATCTGTTATCGGTGTTTATCAAGAGCCAAAAAGTAAACCGGCTTCTCAAGATGGTCAAATAGTTTTAATTGCAAGCTATATTCATCCTGATACACTCAATGCAATGATCGGCGATATTAAAATCCCAAAAGATGATATTTATTACAATACATCAAGAGGAAGCAATCCTGACTTTGCATTTGGTTTGCCAATAGCCGTTGATCTTTTTGAGAAATATGATATTTTGGATTTCTATGAAGGTACACTAAATCATGAGCCAAGCAGGGACGATAAGATCGTTGTTGTAGATGTTAAAGAGTTGCATGCTATTATTGGTCAAGAGATCGAAAAAACAATAATCACAAATGTGCTCCAAAGATTAGGATTCAAGGTGGCAAATGTAGGTGATGATGCTGTTGCAGTTACTGTGCCAGTATTCAGACCTGATATTTGCAATATTCAAGATATTGCCGAAGAGATTGTACGTATCATTGGAATAGATCAAATCGAATCAAAACCGCTATATTTTCAAGAGCATTATCATACCAATAGTGCCATAGCAGTATATAGAGCCAAAAAGACAGTCAGAAACCGTGCAGTGTCGGTAGGATTTTTTGAGAGTATCAGTTATGTTTTTTCAGACAGCGCACTCTTGGAACAATATGGTTTTGAAACTACGGATAGCAATAGCGCATTACTAAATCCTATAGTTCAAGAGATGAATTCATTGCGTTCAACACTTCTTGTTAATTTGTTGCTCTCTGCAAAGAGAAATATCAATTACACGAAAAAATCAATCCCATTATTTGAAATTGGCACGGTTTTCGATGCAAAAAGAGATGAAAAAGAAAAGATAGCATTTGTCTGGAGCGGGCAAGGGGAGCTAGAATCTGTAATAAATCACGGTAAGCCATCTATGATGAATATGCCTTTATTTTTACAAAAACTTGGATTTGTTTTGGGTGATTTTGCACTTGAAGAGTGCAACCAAACAAACAAACTGATACACCCATATCAATCTGCTAATATTTTGATCAATGGAAATGTTTGCGGATATGTTAGCAAGCTGCACCCGGTAGCACAAGAAGAGTTGGGATTATATGATACTTTTATTGCCGAATTGGATTTTGATGCTTTGACGCCAAAACATATTTTAGCAAATCCAATTTCTAACTATCAGGGTGTTTATAAAGATTTGAGCGTTCTTATTTCAAAAGAAATCGCATATTCACAAGTAAAGAATGCCATTGATGCATTATCATTGCCGATATTGCGAAGTGTTTATCCTGTGGATATTTATGAAGACAAATCATTTGGCAATAACGTTAGTTTGACTATCAGACTATTTATCCAATCTCAAGAGAGTACACTCGATGAAGAAGTAATAGAAAATGTTACCGGCGATGTTCTCTCAATACTTGGAGCCAATTTCGGAGCAACATTGAGATGAAAAAAGTAAATATTTCTTCTGTTGCAGACAGTTTTGATATAGTATGTGAAGATATCGCATCAGATAAGTCGATTTCTCACAGATGTGCCATGTTTTCACTACTAAGCGATAGACCTTCAACCATAAGGAATTTTTTACAAGCAGAAGATACGCTTAATTCACTCAAAATTGCATCAATGCTGGGTGCAAATGTCATCCAAGACGAAAGCAATATAACCATAATTCCACCATTACAGTTAGAAGAAGCCGATGATGTTCTTGATTGTGGCAACGCAGGGACGGGTATGCGTCTTTATTGCGGGTTATTAGCAGGAGTGGAGGGTGCATTCGTGCTTACCGGAGATAAATACCTTCGCTCTCGCCCAATGAAAAGAGTAGTAGAGCCTTTACGCAGCATCGGTGCCAAGATCGATGGCAGAAAAAACGGCAATCAAGCCCCGTTATTTATACGAGGCGGTAAACTAAAAGCATTCAGATATCACTCTCCAATTGATTCGGCTCAAGTAAAATCCGCAATGATCTTAGCGGCGTTAAAAGCAGATAATATTAGTTATTACAAAGAAAATCTTTTGAGCAGAGATCATACGGAGCGAATGCTTAATGGTATGGGTGCGAAGATCGAGGCCAATAGCGACGGCTGGATAGAAATCCATCCGCTTAATGGTCCTCTTGAGCCTCTTGATATCACGGTGCCAAGCGATCCGTCGAGCGGATTTTTCTTTGCTGTAGCTGCAGCTATTATCCCAAATGCAAAAGTACATTTAAAAAATATGACACTCAATCCTACAAGAATTGAAGCTTATAGAGTTCTTGAACGAATGGGCGTAGATGTTGAATATATTCTAAAAGAAGATATATATGAGCCTATGGGAGATATTACAATCTCGTACAATGGCAAATTAAAAGCAGTAAGTGTTGATCAAAACATAGCCTGGCTCATTGATGAGCTGCCAGCACTTTCAATTGCTATGGCACTAGCCGATGGTACAAGCAAGGTGAGTGATGCAAAAGAACTCCGTGCAAAAGAGAGTGATCGCATAAGCTCAGTGTTAAACGGATTAAAAGCTTGCGGCATAGAGTACGTTGAGTTTGAAGACGGCTATGAAATTATAGGCGGTACTTTAAATCAAGCTACCATCAATAGTTATGGTGATCATCGTATAGCTATGAGTTTTGCAATCGCAGGACTTGTGTGCGGTATGAATATAGAAGACGTTGAATGTATAGATACATCATTTCCAAATTTCTTTGATATCTTAAAAACTATCACCAAGGTTTCTTAATGAAAATAGAGCTGGCATCTTCATATGGGTTTTGTTTCGGGGTCAAAAGAGCTATTAGAATAGCAGAAGAGCATCCAAATAGCAAAACATACGGTCCGCTCATTCATAATAAAGATGAGATAAACAGGCTCAAAGCAGGATACAATATCGGCTTAGCAGAACAATTAAGCGATGTAGCACCAAAAGAATCTGTAGTCATCCGAACCCATGGTATCCCAAAACATGAACTGCAAAGTTTAAAAGAACAAAACAATATAATCATAGACGCTACGTGCCCATACGTAACAACACCCCAGCAAATAGTACATCAAATGAGCTCGGACGGTTACGATATTGTTATTTTTGGAGATATTAGTCATCCCGAGATCAAGGGTGTTATGAGTTACGGAGCAGATTCTTCTAGGGTTTTTGTAGTTTCAAATGAGCAAGAAGCATCCGCGCTTCATCTTAGAAGCAAGATAGCCGTTGTAGCTCAGACGACAAGAAAACCGGAAGATTTCACCAAGGTTGTAAATTCTTTAATGTTTACATGTAAAGAAGTGAGAGTTTTTAATACTATATGCAATGCAACATTTGAAAACCAAGACGCTGCAGCTTCGCTGGCAAAGAGGGCAGATGTAATGATAGTAATAGGCGGTAAGCACTCTTCTAATACTAAGCAGCTTCATTCTATCTGTAAATCTTATTGTGAAGATAGTTATTTGATAGAAAATTCATCAGAATTGAATGGTAAGTGGTTTAATAATAAAAAATTGTGCGGTATTTCAGCCGGAGCTTCAACGCCCGACTGGGTTGTACATGAAGTAATTGATGCCATAAAAAAAATCACTATAAATTAGCATTAAGTATTTTAAAATATTTATTGTATAATATCGTCACATTAGGCAAATAATAAGGAAACGGTATGAAGTTCGAAGATATCGAAATAGAAGATGTAGATTTTGGAGCAATGCTCGAAGAATCTTTTAAAAGAGAAGAATCAAGTAATGATTTGATTGAAGGTAAAATTGTTAAAATCAATGAAGGCGATAATCAAGCATTAATTGATATTGGACGAAAAAAAGAGGCAGTTATCTCTTTGGATCAATTGAGAAATAGTGACGGTACTCTTGCGTTTAGCGAGGGAGACAATATAGATGTCATTATAACTGGTACAAGAGGTGAACGACCTATCGTTTCATATGAATTGGCAAAAAAACGTGCAGCATTAAATGCATTTATTGAAAGCTATGATGATACTCAAGAGTATCTTATAGAGGGCACAATAGCCAAGAAAAATAAAGGCGGATATGTAATAGAATGCGATGGGCTAGAATTCTTCATGCCAAGAACATTGTCATATCTTAATCAAAAAAATGATGCTCCAGGCAAAAAAATAAAAGCGATTATTACTAAAGTTGATAAAGACAAAGGTTCTGTTATAGTATCTAGAAAAGAACTTATTGACAGAGAAGGCAATAAAATCGATGAAATAGCCAACAAACTTCTTGAAGATAAAATAATCGTAGAAGGTACTGTAAAAATGATTACAAGTTACGGTATCTTTGTAGATGTCGGCGGCGTTGATGGACTTGTTCATTATTCGCATATTTCTCACAAAGGCCCGGTAAACCCTTCTAAATATTACAAAGAAGGCGACAAAGTAAATGTAATTGCACTTGAGTATGACAAAAAGAAAAAACATCTTTCTCTTTCAATTAAAAATGCTCACAATGATCCATGGAAAGAGATAGGCAATATTATCTCTGTAGGCGATACTGCCACAGCAACTATTAGCAATATAGAAGCTTATGGCGCTTTTGTAGATCTAGGCGAAGATTTGGAAGCATTTTTGCATGTTTCTGAAATCTCATGGGATAAAAACGTCAAACATCCTAGCGATTATCTTACGATCGGTGATCAACTCAAAGTAGAAGTGATCGAAATCGATAGAGAGAAAAAAAGACTTAGAGTAAGTTTGAAAAATTTGGTTGATAAACCTATTGATGCATTTGCAACATCACATAAAGTTGGTGACATTGTAAAAGGAACCGTAACATCTGTAACAGATTTTGGCGCATTTGTAAAAATCGGAGCAATAGAAGGATTGTTGCATAATCAAGAAATTTCTTGGGATAAATCTATAAATGCAAAAAACACATTCAATTCAGGCGATGAAGTAGAAGTTAAAATTATCAATATTGATACCAAAACAAGCAAAATTTCATTAAGCAAAAAAGCATTGGAAGACTCACCGCTCAAAAAATTTGCAGTAGAGCATAAAGTAGGCGATATCGTGACCGGTACGGTTAAAGATAAAAAAGATTTTGGTGTATTTATCGCATTGGGCGATAAAGTAGATGCTCTTATCCGCACAGAAGATCTTGCTCCATTAAATTTCGAAGAGATAGAAAAAGGACAAGAGATCCAGGGTGTTATCGTATTGCTTGATCAAGCTAACGATAAAATCCGTGTATCAGTGAAAAGACTTGAGCGTCAACAAGAAAAAGATGCTGTAGCAAAACTAAACAGCAAACAAGATGATAGTATGACTCTCGGTGATGTTTTCAAAGACCAACTAAAAAAATAGAGGCCAACAGATGTCAAAAAAAACTATTGTAGTGTGTGATCATATTCATGAAAATGGTCTAAAGCTTTTATTTCAAGATCCTGATATCATGATGATCAATGCATCTGATGAGCCAAAAGATAAACTTATAAATGAGATATTGCCACTTGCTGATGTCGCTATTACTCGTAGTTCCACCGATGTTGATGAAGCGTTATTAGTAAAAGCTACAAAACTTACAGCAGTAGTAAGAGCCGGAGTCGGCGTTGATAACGTTGACATTGATGGATGCAGCAAACGGGGTATTGTAGTAATGAATGTCCCTACTGCAAATACAATTGCGGCAGTTGAGCTTACAATGACTCATATGCTTTCTTGTGTTCGCCAATTTCCGTATGCTCATAACAATCTTAAGATTGATCGTGTCTGGAGAAGACAGGATTGGTACGGTACAGAACTCAAAGGCAAAAAACTAGGTATTATCGGTTTTGGTAATATCGGTTCTCGCGTTGGAGTAAGAGCAAAGGCTTTTGAAATGGATGTTATTGCATATGATCCATATATAGATTCATCAAAAGCAACAAATGTTGATATTGCATATACTACTAATTTTAATGATATTTTAGCGTGTGATATCATCACTATCCATACTCCAAAAACCGAAGAAACCATAGGTATGATCGGTAAAAAAGAGATTGCCAAAATGAAAGACGGTGTCATTCTTATCAATTGTGCTAGAGGCGGATTGTATGAAGAAGCAGCGTTATTGGAAGGTCTGAAATCAGGCAAAATTGCCATGGCAGGAATCGATGTCTTCGACAAAGAGCCGGCTACCAATCATCCTTTATTGGATTTGAATAATGTTACAGTTACACCGCATTTGGGTGCAAATACACTTGAGTCACAAGAAAATATAGCAATCCAAGCAGCCGAAAATGCAATTTTGGCAGTTAAGGGTATTGCTTACCCGAATGCACTTAATTTGCCTATCAAAGAAAATGAATTGCCTGATTTTGTGAAACCGTATTTGGAATTGACACAAAAAATGGGACATTTGAGTGCTCAGATAACAAAAAGTGCCGTTAAATCGATCAAAGTTATAGCCGAAGGCGATATTGCACCTTTTGTTGAATCACTTGGTACTTTTGCTACCGTTGGAGTATTGACTGAATCATTAGCCGACCAGGTTAACTATGTTAATGCCGAATTTGTTGCAAAAGACAGAGGGATTGAGATAATCAAAGAGACAAAACCAAACACCAGTGGATTTACAAATAAAATAAGTCTAAAACTTACTACCAAAAACGGCACGCTTCGCTTGGCAGGTACTGTTTATGACGGTAAAGTACAAAGAATTATTGAAGTAGATGATTATACATTGGATTTTGGACCAAAAGGAGTAATGATCTTCTTTAGAAATACTGATACTCCGGGCGTAATCGGTGATGTTGGCCGCATTATTGCACAACATAATCTTAATATTTCTGATTTTAGACTCGGAAGAGACAACAAACAGCAAGCTCTTGCTGTTGTACGCGTCGATGGAGCCGTAAGTAAAGATCTGCTTGAAGAATTATCTCAACTTCAAGCATGTATCAGCGTAGCATCTGCAACCCTATAACCATCAAATATATATTATAACCATTTTTTATCAGCAAATTTGGTTATAATATCCCTACCAATTTTTTAACTATATTTTATATCTAAGGAGCAAACATGAAGATGAGAATCTATCTCATACTCATGTGCGTTGCTTTTCCGCTTTTTGGAAATGTAACAAATCTTGAGCTTAAAGAAGCATTAGCCATGCTTGAAGAAAAAAATCTTGAAATCAAAATAGCAAAATTTGACGAACAGATGAAATTATTAGAATCAAAACTTCCTATGGCTACCCGCCTTGGTAAACTAGACGCTACATTGAATGCACTCAGGTCAAATGAAGCCGGAAATGTATTTGGGTTTAAAGTTCAGAGCAGAGAAGCGACATTTGGAGATTTTGGCGCTCCAGAATTTATGGATAATTTTGCTGATTGTTCACTGGGTAACACGCAAGCTTGTGCAGATATGTATAACAAACCACCACATAATCTTAATTATCCGGAAGCTAGAAATCACTACGTTACCAAATTTACTTATTCTCTCCCGCTATTTACCGGCGGCAAGATCACTCACTATAGCCGTATAGCGCATGATATGTATGAGATGAGCAAGATAGACAAAGAAAAGGTCGTCGCTCAAAAAGTGTATGAAACCAAAAAAACTTTTTATGACATAACTCTTGTAGAAAATTATATAAAAAATCTATCTAAAATAACCAAAAATACCTCTCGCCTAGAAAGTATCGTAAAAGAGATGGTAAAAGAGGGTTATGCTATCCAGACAGATCTTCTTGAAGTCCAAGCACATAAAGCCGAAGCTGATAGTTTGCTTATCCAAGCAAAGCTAAATCGTGAGCTTGCATATCAATATCTCTCTTTTTTATTGAACGAAGAAGTCGAATCCATTAAGAATGTCGACGAAATGGCTCCGCTTAATATGCCGTCAAAAGAAGAAATAGAAAATGATAGTTTTGATATACAAAAAGCACATTTAGGGCTGCAAATTACAGAAAATGCCGTTTGGGTCCAAAGAGCTGCATTTTTGCCGATGATAGGCGGATTTGCAGAATATGGTAGTGCTGATAATGTAATTTTCAATGATTTTGCAGATAAAGATTTTTACACTGTCGGAGTGCAAGCTACTTGGAATATATTTAACGGCTTTTCTGATAAGATAAATTTAGAAAAAGCAAAATTAGAACATCTCAAGACCATGACGCAAGTAGAACTCGCAAAAAGCGGAACGGAGTTGAAAGCCAAACAGCTGCAAACAGAAGCATTAAGTGCATTTGAAATGGCAAGAAGCGATGAAAAAAGATTGGCTTTTGCTTCTAAAGTGTATGAAAATTATTTGGCAAAATACAAAGAGGGTATGATTTCTATCGGTGATGTTTTGATCAAGCAATCAAAAGAGCTAGAGGTACTTTTGAAATTGATTACTACCAAAAATACATACAATGCTAAAGTCTTTGAACTAGATAGTCTAACCAATAAAGGAGAATAATAATGAATTTAAAATTAGCGATTATATTTTTAATAACATCAATATATAGTTTTGGAGCCGAATTGAGCTTAAGCGGCACAGTAATATCAGATAATCAAAAAATGCTTTCAAGCCGCAATATGGGCTATGTCAAAGAGATGTTGGTATCAGAGGGGGATTTTGTCAAAAAAGGCCAACTCCTTTATTCTATTGATCCAACAGAAAACAGTGCAGCCGAACAAATGAATAGAAATCAATTGAATAATATACTTACAAATTTGGCAAGACATGAAAGATTGTATGCAAAGGGCATGGTATCTAGATATGACCTTGAAAATTTAAGACTTGCTGCAAAAAACCAAAAAGAGATGCTCGGAATTTCACAAGGACAAATTGACTATCTAAATGTCAGAGCACCAAATGACGGAATAATCATAGCCAAGAAGATCAATCAAGGCGAAATGATAGCTCCAGGGATGCCTACGCTCATACTAACTGATCTGAGTAAACTTAGAATTGTAGTAGAGGTAAGTGAAAGCAATTTACGCCATATTAAAATAGGCAAAATGGTCAAAGTAGAGATACCTTCCGTAGGATTAAAGACAACCGGAAGCATTAGCTCTATCATTCCATCGTCAAATCCAATGACCCACAAATTTACTATCAAAATTAAATTTAACAAAGGCGACGTTCAGATCTATCCTGGTATGTATGCCAAAGTTATTATCCCTGTGTAAGAGTGGCTGCCATGAATGAACAACAACACGAGGCATATGAAACAAAAGATGTAGCCGGTCGTTTGGCTAGAGGTTTTTTAAAAAATCCACTAACAGCACTTTTGGGTGCTTTTTTGCTTTTGATGGGATATTTGGCACTCAATATAATGCCAAGAGAAGAAGATCCTCAAATAGCAATATCAGGCGGAACTGTAATGGTTGCAATGCCTGGTGCTACAGCCAGTGAGGTAGAAAAAGTTATTCTTAATCCTTTGGAGAGAAAACTAAGAGAGATCAAGGGTATAGAGCATATCCAAGGTATGGCTATGGACAATGTCGGTATGGTCAATGTCATGTATTACATAGGTGAAAATAGAGAAGATTCAAATTTGAAGCTTTATGATAAAGTCATGCAAAATATGGATGAATTGCCAAAAGGCGCAATGCAGCCGCTTATCAAGCCTTTTGATATAGATATAGATATTCCGATTGTAACAGTTGCCTTTTATGCCAAAGATCCGAACAAAGTCAATCAAGTACAACTATATGATAAAATCCGCTCAATTCAACAAGAACTCAACGGTATAGATAGTGTATCAAAAACCACACTCAAAGGAGACCATAGAGCTCAATATAATGTGCAAGTTGATCTCAATAAACTTAGCGGATATCATCTGTCTCTTGGCCAAATAATGCAAGGAGTTAAATCTGTTGCCAATAGCGCTCCTAGCGTAAAAAGCCGCACTGATGACGGTGGAATGGTTGTGCTAGGTGTAAAAAATGCAATCGAGAGCGTAGAAGATGTCGGCAATATTGCCGTTGCAGATTACGGCGGGTCGCTAATTTATCTAAAAGATGTTGCTACTATCACTGAAGGTATAGATATCCAAAACTACAAAGATGCAACTATTGTATTGCGTGACGAAAACAGTTCAAATATGAGTGAACAATATCCTCAAACTACACTCAGCATATCAAAATTAGCCGGTACAAACGCAGTTAATGTAGCAAATGATGTACTTGGGGTATTCAAAAAAAATGAGAAAATATTAAGCGATGCAGGCATAGGATATATAGTTACTAGAAACTATGGCATCAGGGCAGATAATGCGGTAAATGAGCTTATGCACCATTTGATCATCACAATTATTATTATTTCACTTATGCTTATCTTTGCTCTTGGCTGGAGAGAATCACTTATTGTTACTTTTACGGTTCCTGCAATTTTGGCAATTACGCTTTTTGTTGCTTACTTGGGAGGACAAACTATAAATAGAATTACTCTATTTGCATTTTTGCTTTCTCTTGGGCTCTTGGTTGATGCAGCTATTATAGTTATTGAAAATATTCATAGACATCTTCATAGCCATACATCTCATGACCAAAGCATGGAAGAGCTGCTAGTAGAAGCAACTGACGAGATCGGGCCACCGACAAATATAGCTACACTTGCTATTATCCTAACAATGGTGCCTATGGCATTTGTGGGAGGCATGATGGGATCATTTATGAAGCCTATTCCATATAATGTTCCGGTTGCGCTTGTAGCATCATTGTTCGTAGCATATATATTTACACCATATTTGAGTTTGAAATTACTCAAAAAACCGACACATAAAAGTACGCACAAGGAGACAAAATGATGAATAAGTTTGAAAATTTTGTCTTTGGCATATTGGATAATCCTAAGAAAAAAAAGATGGTTTTGGTTTTGACAGCTGTCGCATTTGTGCTGTCATTGCTTATGTTTCCTACAAAGATAGTATTAGCCAAAATGTTGCCAGGCAAAAGTGATAATACATTTTCTGTCTATGTTGACGCTCCATCTGGCACATCAATAGACCAAACCAACAGAGTGAGCCAATGCGTAATCGACTTGCTAAAAAAAGAGCAAGAAGTCATGAATATTGAACTTTTCTTGGGTCAAGGATTGCCACTGGATTATGCCGGGCTCGTTAAGGGTTCGGGAATGAAGCAAGCAGAAAATGTAGCTGAAATTTCTGTCAATTTGACAGACAAACATGACAGGGATGAGCCGTCATATCTTATGGTACAACGCTTGAGACCTATTGTGCAAAAACAATGCGAAAGTATAATAAAAAATACATCCATTAAATTCATTGAACAGCCTGCAGGCCCTCCGACGATGGCTTCCATTGTGGTAGAGATTTACGGTGAGAATATGCCTAAAGTGAGAAACCTGTCATCCGAAGTGGTCAAAATCCTCAGTTCCACCGAAGGACTCGTGGATGTAGATATTGTAGGAGACAAATTGTACCAACAATATCAACTTGTGCCAGACAAAGAGAGAATCGCTCAAAGCGGAGTAAGCGTAGAGCAGCTTAATAATATACTTTATTTGGCATTTGAAGGCATGGTTATAGGAGAAAAAAACACAAAAGATTATGCTGATCAAATCCCTATATTTTTATCATTGGATAAAGAGAGTAAAAGTATGGCATCGGCAAGCGAGATGGAGGTGCAAAACAAATTGTCTTCTCTGAATCTCATGAGTCCTACAGGCTCTATGATATCTGTTATAGAATTGGTGACATTAGAAAAAGTAGATTCCAATCCGGTAATTATGCATAAAGATCTAAATCGAATGATAAATGTAGTGGCCGAAACAGATATGGTCTCTCAAGTCTATCCTCTATTGGATGCAAGAAACAAAATGATAGAACATTTTTCAAAGAATTATGAAGTTACTAAAGAGCCAGGCATGTCGACATATATGTTTGATCTTCACTTGAAAGATAAAAAAACAGGAGAAAAGTTTTTGCTTAGATGGGATGGCGAGATGAAAGTGACACTTGATACTTTCCGAGATCTAGGCGGAGCATTTATCACAGCATTGGTTCTGATTTTCTTGCTTTTGGTAATTTACTATAAAAGCTTTACACTAAGCGGCATAGTTTTGCTAGGTTCATTTTTGTCTCTAATAGGTGTAATCGTGGGGCATTTCGTGGCGGATCTAGTCACAAGAGATACATTCTTTTTGACGGCTACATCACTCATCGGGTTTATTGCCCTTATGGGGATAAGTTCAAGAAATTCGCTTTTGCTCATTGATTTTGCAAAATCTCTCATGGAGTGCCACGGCATGCAAAAAAGAAGAGCTATAGCAGTAGCTGCTGCTACAAGAGCCAAACCGATAGCTTTGACTGCTGTTGCTATTATACTTGGTTCTGCACTGCTAGCTAGTGACCCAATATTCGGAGGATTGGGAGTAGCTCTGATTTCAGGTACGGTTGCGGCAGTATTCGTATCATTGCTCTTTGTGCCTATATTGATGGATAATGCCAAAGCGATGGATTTTGAATCTAAGGCTTGCGACATAAAAGAAAATATATCTATAACTAAATAATAAAATTGATACCCTAGTTTTTCTTAGGGGATCAATTTGGCTATCATCTTTTTCTCATTTTTTAAGTTTTTTTGTCAAAGGATGTTATAATATAATAAATTAATATATTATTGAGGCTGCAAAATGAGCAAAATTATCACTATACGTAAACTATCTACCGGAACTATTTTCAAGCTTATTGCTATCGGAAATCTTTGCTCAATTATTCTATTTAGTTTGCTTATGGGAATTTTTGCTTTTTTTGGCATGGAAACAGTTTATTGGAATAATAAACAGCTTGTAGGACTAGAAGGATTAATAGCTTCTCCTCTTATTGGCTTATTTATATCTTTGATTTCTACTGTATTTTCGGGTATTTTGGTTTCATTTGGCCTTTGGGTATTTTCTAAATTTAGAACTATTGAAATTGATATTAAGGAATAATATTTTTTGATTAAGTTTGGTAAGTTTTTCTTCTTTTCGCTTTTTTAACCAACCATAGGATATAATTAATATATTTTTATTAAACAAGGAGTAGTCATGGCTACAATAGGAATGGGCGATATTAAAAAAGGCGCTAGATTAGAAATAGACGGCAACCCTTATAGAGTAGTAGAGTTTCAGCATGTCAAACCAGGCAAAGGTGCCGCGTTCGTTCGTACCAAGATAAAAAATTTAGGTACCGGCAAAGTGATCGAGAAAACAGTTCATGCGGGAGATAAATTTGAAGTTCCGGCATTAGAGCAAAAAACTATGCAGTATCTATATGATGATGGAGAATTTTTACAATTTATGGATACTACGTCATACGAGCAAATAGGTCTTACTAAAGAACAAGTGGGTGAAGACACATTTAGCTTTATGATAGATGGTATGGAAGCTGATATATTGTTCCATAACGGCAAAGCAATTTCAGTTGAAATCCCTCAAACCGTGGTACTTAAAGTTGTAGAAACTCCACCAAACTTCAAAGGTGATAGCCAAGGCGGTAAAAAACCGGCTACATTAGAAAGCGGAGCTGTTGTGCAAGTACCATTTCATATACTAGAAGGCGAGATGATCAAAGTAGATACGGTTGAAGGCGTTTATTTAGAAAAAGCAAAATAATACATTTTAAAGGAGCAATTATGGCAACTGTTTTAGTACCTCTAGCAACTGGATTTGAAGAGATTGAGGCTGTAAACCTTATCAATATTATGCGCAGAGGCGGTATAGATGTCGATATCGCATATCTTGGAGGAGAATTTACAAGTGATCTTGTAACAGGTGCAAACGGTATTGTCGTGCAGGCTCAAATAGACATAAATCTTGTTTCGTCTGATGACTACGATATGATAGTTCTACCTGGCGGTCACGAAGGCACAAACAGATTGGCTGCTAATAATAGAGTCCAAGAATTGCTTAAAGAATTTAAACTAAAAGATAAATGGATCGGTGCTATTTGTGCTGCTCCATTTGCGCTCCATAAAGCAGGAGTGCTTAATCATAACTACACCTGCTATCCTTCAACACAAGATAAAATACGCTATGAAGGTTATACCGACAAAGAAAAAGTCGTTACTGATGGTAAGGTTATGACTTCCAGAGGGCCTGGAACTGCTATCTGTTTTGGCTTGGAAATAATCAAAACTTTGGTTGGAAACGAAACGTATGAAGGAGTAAAAAAAGGTACTCTTAGCGATTTTTGCTAAGAGTCATTATTTGTAGTCTGCAATTAGTTTTTTAATTGCAGGAACCATTTTAATAGCAGCCTTTTCTCCTTCCAGAATCGCTTGATGTTTCGAATCAAATGAAACAGAACTTAACCTTTCTAAATTCGGCTTGATGACAACATTTGCTTTTTTGAGCTCGTTTGTAAGTGCAACTTGGCTCATGATATTTATGGTTTGATCTAGCGTAGAGAGCAGCCCGCTTGCCCCGCTTTTTGGTCTTGCAGATATGTCAACAGCGATTACTATATCTGCACCCATTTTTTTGGCCGCACTTACAGGAACAGGTTGTGTTAGCCCGCCGTCGACATAATAACTGTTTCCTATTTTTACAGGTTGAAAAATATTTGGCACGCTTGCACTTGCTCTGACGGCTTGTCCAGTGTTACCAAACCTAAATACTGCAGTTGCACCCGTATCTTTATTGGTTGCAACTATTCCAAGAGGGATTTTAAGATTTTGAATCTGTTTGTGGTTGACTGATCTGTTGATAAAGTTTTGTAGCGCTTCACCTTTTATAAAGCCGTCCGTGGAGAGCGTGAAATCCATTAGTCCATTTGATTCAAGATCTATCGCTTTTTGTTGCAATTCAATGCTGTTCATTCCGGATGCATAGAAGCTCCCAATGATTGAGCCGGCACTTGTGCCGGTAATGATATCAGGTTTGATGCCATTTTGTTCCAAGATCTTTATAACACCTATATGTGCGAAACCTTTTGCTGCTCCGCCTCCCAAGGCAAGAGCTATTTTTGGTTTCTTTTTGACTATGGGTGGTTGAGTCGGAGCAGCTTCTTTTGTGCCGCATCCGGTAAGTGTGATAGCAATGGTGATCATCATTATATATAGTATTCGCATTAAATAACCTCGTTTGTTTTTTTATTACTCCACCCGGTAAGTATCTTAAATTTTGAGAGCATCAGAGATGTTAAGATTTGGATGAACAAAAGTCAAAGGACTACCCTATAGGTAATTCGAGACTTTTTTTGTTCAAAGATTGCTTATCTATCATGCTCCCCGCAGGGTACAATGCTTTTGTGCATACTCATCGTTAAAACTTCTTGGCGTAGCTTTGGCTATGCTTTCAAAGTCCCTCCTTGATTATACACAAAATCATTTGTATTAAAATTAAGGTATTTATCCGGTGGAGTAATTTAATGTGCAATTGTACTCTAAAACTACAAAAACTACAAAATATGATATACTATCGTCTTATTTTTTTTGCTATAGGCAATTAAATTTTTAGGAGAAGACTGCTGATGGAAATAATGCTTATATTGCTTGGTGTTTTCGTCGGTATTCTTTCCGGCTTTTTTGGTATAGGCGGCGGCACTGTAAGTGTTCCAATACTCCTATATATGGGGTTTGGCATCAAAGAAGCAATCGGAATCTCTGTTATGCAAATGCTAGTCGGATCATTTGCAGCTTTTTTGATACATCGAAAACATCAAACTTATAATGCTGACGAAATTAAATATTTTGGTTTTGGAGGAATAATTGGCGCGGTTGTCGGTGGATATTTAGTTAAAGTGCTCAATGCATCATTGTTGGAGTGGTTTTTTCTCTCTTTGGTAATTTTCACTCTAGTAAAATTGTTTATGTCCAATCCTGAACCAACGCACAAAGAGATTGTAAGCCGCCCATTGTATATGCTTGTAGGCGGAGGCATAGGGGTATTTTCCGGAATGCTAGGGGTTGGCGGTTCTATACTTATGACACCGATATTGGTTAGCTTTCTTGGATTTTCACTCAAAAAAGCTTCGGCAGTCGGACTGTTTTATGTGATGTTTACATCTATTTCATCTTTTTTGACATTATCGTCATTTGGAATGATAAATTTTCAAGCAGGAGCCTTAATGGGTCTTGGTTCTTTGGTTGGGATATGGATAGGCATTTGGCTTATGCATAAAATGAATATCAAACATTATAAGCGATTTTTGGTTATTTTTTATATCATTATATTGGCAATTACATTAAATAAATTAATTTTAGGTTGAGTATGAATAGTATTAAAGTATTTGGAGCAAGAGAAAATAATCTCAAAAATATTTCTCTTGAAATTCCAAAAAATAAATTGGTGGTCGTAACAGGGCTAAGCGGCAGTGGTAAATCTACCCTTGCTTTTTCTACTCTTTATGCAGAAGGACAACGACGCTACATAGAATCATTGTCTAGTTATGCCAGACAGTTTCTTGGAAAGGTAGGCAAGCCAGAAGTTGATAAAATTGAAGGATTAACTCCAGCAATTGCAATAGACCAAAAAACAACTTCCAAAAATCCTCGTTCAACAGTAGGGACTATTACGGAGATTTATGATTATATAAGGCTTCTGTTTGCCAGAGTCGGCAAGCAATATTGTAATGAATGTGGCAAACCCGTCTCATCTATGAGTGCTAGTGATATTATCGCTGAAGTTCTTAAGCTCCCGCTTGAAACTAAAGTAGTTATTTTAGCCCCATTAGTCAAAGAGAAAAAAGGCTCTTTTACCGAAATGCTGGAATCATTGCGCCATAAAGGTTATGTGAGAGCGATGATAGATGGAGTAATGGTACGTCTTGATGAAGAGATCGAGCTTGGCAAGACCAAAAAACACACTATCAAAGCCGTCATAGATAGAGTTGTTGTCAATGAAGACAGTCGTGAGAGAATAGGGCAAGATGTCGAAAAAGCATTAAAAGAGAGTTATGGTGAAGTCGAGATAGAGATACTTAACCCTGAAGAAGTGGGGCTGGAGTCACATCATATCCACTATTCGGAACATTTAGCATGTTTTGATTGTAAGATCAGCTTTGAACCATTGGAGCCTGTGAGTTTTTCATTCAATTCTCCAAAAGGTGCATGTAATGTATGCGATGGTCTTGGTATTAGATATGTTTTGGATATAAAGAAAATTATAGATGGATCTCTTAGTATCGATAAGGGTGCTATCAAGATCGTATATGGATTTAATAAAAGCTATTATGCGAAGTTTTTAAATGCTTTTTGCGAATCTCAAGGGATAAATATAAATATCCCTTATGAAGAGCTGGAAGAGCATGAAAAGAAGGCGATACTGTACGGTAGTGCCGGAGAGGTAAAATTTATATGGAAACATCACCCGATCAAGAGAGAATGGCCGGGTATCGTTAAGATCGCTTATGATATGTTCAAGGATGAAAGAGACTTAGCAGAATATATGACAGAAAAAAAATGTGATAGATGCGATGGACATCGTCTATCGCCAGCATCATTGGCAGTTAGGATAGGGGATCACAATATAGCCTCCATTATAGATATGCCTATAGAGGAGAGTTATAAATTTTTCAGAGATGATAATAATTTTTCTTTTTTGACCCCGCAGCAAAAACAAATTGCAGAGCCTATTTTGAGAGAGATCAATGAGAGATTGTTTTTCTTGTATGACGTGGGGCTTTCATATTTGACTCTTAGCCGTGATGCTAGGACCATTTCAGGCGGAGAGGCTCAGCGTATCAGGATAGCATCTCAGATAGGCTCAGGGCTCACCGGAGTCATGTATGTATTGGACGAACCAAGTATTGGGCTTCATGAAAGAGATACCATGAAACTTATCCGTACGTTGAAATCTTTGCAGTCAAAAGGCAATAGTGTTATCGTAGTAGAGCACGATAAAGAGACTATTATGAATGCTGACTATATAATCGATGTAGGACCCGGGGCCGGTGAGTACGGCGGCGAAATTATCTTTGCCGGGACTCTTGCAGAGCTTAAAAAGGCAAAAACTCTCACAGCTGATTATCTATTTGGCAGAAAAAAGATCTATTATCCTCACAATAGGCCTCAAGAGAGATGGATAGAGATAAATAATGTGAGTATAAATAATATTTCATCCTTGTCTACTAAAATACCTCTTGGTAATTTCGTTTGCATAACAGGTGTGAGCGGCAGCGGAAAGAGTTCGCTTATATTACAGACACTTCTTCCTACTGCACTTGAGATGTTAAACCGTGCGACAAAAGTGACCAAAGTTGATGGAGTAGAGATATTGGGACTTGAGCAGCTTGATAAAGTAATATATTTAGATCAAAATCCAATAGGAAGAACTCCGCGAAGCAATCCGGCCACTTATACAGGTATGATGGATGAGATAAGAAAGCTATTTGTTAAGACAAAAGAGGCTGAAATACGAGGCTATCAAGTAGGAAGATTTTCATTTAATGTCAAAGGCGGCAGATGTGAAAAATGCCAAGGAGACGGAGAGATCAAAATTGAGATGCATTTCTTGCCGGATGTTATGGTGCAGTGTGATGCTTGCGGCGGAAAGAGATATAATGCGCAGACACTAGAGGTAATGTACAAAGGCAAAAATATAGCCGATGTATTGGATATGAGTGTAGCGCAAGCTCTTGAATTCTTCAAGGCTGTACCTATGATCGCCACAAAATTGCGTACCCTAGAAGCCGTAGGGCTTGGATATATCAAATTGGGGCAAAATGCTACAACCTTGAGCGGCGGCGAAGCTCAACGTATAAAATTAAGCAAAGAGCTTAGCCGTAAAGATACAGGCAATACGCTATATATATTGGATGAGCCGACAACTGGACTACATTTTTCCGATGTGGATAGACTCACCGGGGTGCTGCATCATTTAGTCGAGCTTGGCAATAGCGTAGTAGTCATCGAGCACAATTTGGATATGATTAAAAATGCAGATTATATTATAGATATGGGACCAGAGGGCGGCAATAAAGGTGGACTTATAATAGCAACCGGTACACCGGAACAATTGGCGAAAAATTATAAGCAAACCGGTAGCTACACAGGGGAATATCTCTCAAAAGAAGATGGCGTTTTATAGATAAAACTCGATATAATTAAAAACTGCAAATACCAAAAATCTCTTAAAAGCAGACCGATTTGAGATTGGCCTGCTAAAAATTTGAGTATTCAAATAACAACACAAGAAGGAACTCATTTTTATGACCACAATTACTATAATAGATACCTTCGGTTTCTTTTTTCGCTCTTATTATGCATTGCCGCCATTGCGAAATTCAGAAGGCTTTCCTACCGGCTTACTCACAGGATTTATTAATCTCATTGACTCTCTTCATCGTAATCATAGTACTGATTATATAGTTTTTGCTCTTGATAGCAAAGGAGATACATTCCGAAATGAATTATACAGCCAGTACAAAGCGAACCGTCAACCGCCACCTGAAGATCTGACGCTTCAGCTTCCTGTAGCTATAAAGTGGATAGAGGAGATGGGATTTGCTAATTTGGCATTGGATAAATATGAAGCAGATGACATCATTGCTACAATTACATCTAAAGCAAAAGCAGACGGGATAAAAGTACGTATTATATCTCATGATAAAGATCTGTATCAACTGGTAGATGATGGTATAGTAGTGCTTCATGATTCTGTCAAAAAAGTCGATATAGACGAAGCTGGATGTGTAGCTAAATTTGGTGTGAATCCGCGTGATTTTACCAATTTTCAAGCTATTTTGGGCGATAGCTCGGATAATGTCCCAGGGATCAGGGGCATAGGGCAAAAGGGTGCCAGTGATCTTATAAATCGTTATCATACTTTAGAAGCTATATATGAAGATATTGAAAATGCCGGTACGCCACGCATCCAAAAGCTATTATTAGAAGGCAAAGAGCAAGCTTTTTTGTCCAGAGAGCTTGTAACCATGAAAACAGATGTGATAGACAATTGCAATTGGGACAAGTATAGATTTGATGACAGAAACTATCTATCTGTCTTGCTAAACGAATTTGAAAAATATGAAATGAAACAAGCTATCAAAAAAGCTAAAATGAATGGTAATGGTTTGGCATCAAACAATCCAATCGCATCTAAAACTGCAAATGAAAAACCGCAAACAAACAATCACTCATCAATATCTAAATTTGAAGCCATTACGCTTGACACTGTAGAGAAATTAGAAAATATTATCTCTAAGCTAACCCCAGAAACTTTAGTAGCATTTGATACGGAAACAACAGGATTGGATACCAAGGAGGCAAATTTGGTAGGCTTTAGCTTTTGCACAGATGAGAGTAAGGCATATTATGTACCGGTAGCACATAGCTATCTAGGCGTAGGCGAACAGGTAAGCTTGGACGATGCACTCAAAGCTATCAAAAAGATATTGTCATGCAAAGCAATAGGACAAAACCTAAAATTTGATCTAGGTTTGCTATATAATCGTTATAACTTTATTCCGGTAGAACCATTTGCTGATACTATGATCTTGGCATGGTTAAGTAATCCATCAAGCAGAGTAGGGCTTGATACTTTGGCAAAAGAGTTTTTTGGATATGAGATGCTTTCATTCAAAGATACCGTCAAAAAGGGTGAAAATTTCTCGAGCGTATCTATAGAAGAGGCTACATTTTATGCCGCAGAAGATGCATGGATGGCGTACAAGCTTTATGATACGCTCATTAAAAAGATGGAATTAACATCTTTGGATTTTTTAATCAAAGAGGCAAAATCAGTAGAATATCCTTTTATCAATGTGCTCATACGCATGGAGAGTGTTGGTATCAAGGTGGATTTGGACAAACTCCAAGCTTTGACAAGCAATCTGGGCGCTATGCTAGAAGATCTGACCAAAGATATATATGCCCTTTGCGGTAATGAATTCAATATTCGCTCCACTCAACAGCTCGGCGCCGTGCTTTTTGGGCAATTAGGCTTAAAGGGCGGCAAGAAGATCAAGACTGGCTACAGCACAAACGAATCGGTCCTAGAAGAGCTAAAAGGCGAGCATCCAGTCATAGAAAAGCTGCTTTTGTACCGCGAATATTCTAAGCTGCTATCTACTTATGCCCAGCCATTATATACTCTAGGCAAAAAAGATGCCAACCATAGGATCTACACATCATTTTTGCAAACAGGTACCGCCACGGGCAGACTTAGTTCAAAAGACCCTAATCTTCAAAATATCCCGGTTCGCACAGAGCTGGGACGAAGCATCAGAGAAGCATTTGTAGCCAAAGACGGATATAAATTAGTCGGCATAGACTATTCTCAGATAGAATTGCGGCTTTTGGCACATTTCTCCGGAGATAAAGCTCTAAATGACGCATTCAACAATCGCGAAGATATCCACTATGCCACATCACATAAACTTTTTGGGGAAGAGTTGGCAAAAGAAAAAAGAAATGTAGCCAAATCGATCAATTTCGGTTTACTTTACGGTATGGGGCCTAAAAAACTCTCAGCCGCACTTGGCATATCTCAAGTAGAAGCCAAAGAGATAATATCTAGCTATTTTGCGTCATTTCCTACGGTTAGAAATTTCTTAGATTCCATCCAAAAAGAGATAATTAATATTGGGTATGTAGAGACATTGCTAGGCCGCAGACGATTTTTTGATTATGAGCAGGCCGGCGGTATGGAAAAAGCTGCATATCTGCGCGAAGGGGTCAACACCGTATTTCAAGGCAGCGCAGCAGATCTCATTAAGCTCTCTATGAATGAGATAGACAGTATGATTATTGATGAGAATTTGGATGCTAGATTGTTGCTGCAAATCCACGATGAACTTATATTTGAGATAGAAGCTTCAAAGGCCGAGGAGCTTAGTAAACGTTTTGCTTATATGATGGAGAATATATATGAACTTAATGTGCCACTGGAATGCTCTGTGAGCATAGGGGATAACTGGGGCGAGTTGAAGTAGCGAAGTAGGCACTTTTTGCTGTTGACAAAAATTAATATTATGAGTTATACTTTGTCGCGGAATAGACAATCATGTAGTTTGTTGGGCTCAAAATCCAATGATCGTTAATCCAAATTTGGCTTTTAGAGCCAAATTGCAATAAAAATAAAAGAATTAAGATATTATGCAAACAATAGCACACCAAAAAAAAGAACGACTAGATAGATTACTGGCAAATCTAGGCTATGGTAGCAGAAAAGACGTTCAACGGCTAATAAGAAGGGGTGATGTGAAAATAAATGGTGAAATAACCAAAGATATTTCGCTCAAAGTACTTCATAGCGATGTGTTGGTAAATGATGAACCACTAGATCCTGTAGAGCTTACTGTAGTCATCAATAAACCAGCTGGTTATGTGTGTTCCCATGACAATAATGAGGGAATGACTATATACTCTTTGCTTCCTCTTAGATGGCAGAGCCGCACACCAAAGATCTCTTCTGTCGGCAGGTTAGATAAAGACACCACGGGTGTAATAATACTCACCACGGATGGCAAACTCAATCATGCTCTCTCGTCACCCAAAAATCTTATAACCAAAATATATGAAGCGACACTTGCATCACCTCTGCGTGGCGATGAAGTAGAGGTGTTTGGTAGCGGAACTATGATGTTGCATGGTGAGGACAAGCCATGTCTGCCAGCTAAAATGTATATTATAGATGATTATCATGCAGTAGTTGAGATAGTGGAAGGTAGGTATCATCAGGTCAAAAGGATGTTTGGAGCAGTGGGCAATAAAGTTGTTGAGTTGCACAGGAGTAGATTTGGAGATTATAATTGTGATGGGCTTGGGAATGGAGAATACATACGAATTAATGTACCGTTGGAATGCCCGGTGAGCATAAGGTGATAACTGGGGCGAGTTGAAGTAGTGTAGATTAATTAAAGTTTTGGTTAATACAATAATTATGGAGAATTAAAATGGCAAGCGGATGGGGATGTCAGCATCTAGGCAAAAACAATAAAGAGCTAGATTGGTGCAATCTATTAAAGTATAAATGCGATCCTGGATGTAAAGGATGTGTACTTAATAAAGCCGGTGTTTTTACTACTCAAAAACCAAATTTTGATGAAACAAAAAAGCCAAAAAATAGAAGCGATAATCCATTTGGCAGAAAATGATTTTTGCAATATACTAAAAGATAAAATAAGACAATATCACCAATCTACGATATGATCTTCTAGTATTATATTATCAGTCTCTTCTATATGATTTAAGGAGTTCACGCCATGTATCCTTACACTTTGGCTGCTGCCGCTGATCAGTGGATGCCATGACGGAAGAGGCTTGCCTGCATAGCGTAGACGATAAGCGCAAGTCTCTGGCAGCCAGTCAAACTCTTTGACTCTTTTTAATGTTAGCTGCATACATTCCGGCACTATCTCAAACCGATTAGGATAGTCCCTGCAACCGCCATGCTCTATATCAAAACATCTGCACACTACATTTGTGGAGACTATACTATCATCATCACATACGAGTCTATGCACGCAGCATAGTCCGCATCCATCACATAATGCTTCCCATTCTTCATGAGTAAGCTCAGTTAATTGTTTTGTTTCCCAAAATTTATCAGACATTGGTTATTTTCTTAGTATTGTAGTTTGGAATTGTATGCCCACATCGTTCCAAGTCTTACCTTCATGCAAATCGTAGCAGCTTTTCGAAATTGATGCTAAAGCATTTGCTCCGCCGAAATCTAATATATCTATAACGCCATTTGCTTTAAATATATTGTTGTTTAATTCATATTTCATTGGTATGATTTTGGTTATACCTCCCATTTGCAACTCAATATTTATCGTTGATTTGGTTTCATCAAGAGAGATAATTTTGCCTTTTATTATCGTTGTCTGGAGATGTTTAAAAAACATTTCAGAGATCGTAGCATCTCTAGCAGGATTTTTTGTGTCTATTTTGGTACTGTCTATGATGATCTTTGAGCCCACCATTAATGATGATAGATCCTTGTTTTGTTTATAAGCAGGGATATATAATGTAGAGCTAAAATCCCCGGACACTCCTACTTTTGCCAAAGTTTTAAATGCAGTCCATGTAACTGTTGCTTTATCTGTCTGGGCTAATGTCTGCGAGAAACAAAAAGCATTCAAAGTTATAAGCAAAAAAAATATCTTTTTCATGAAAATCCTTTTATTTGTATTATAATAATGTTTTTACCATAAAGTTTTAAAAATGAAACTGAAAATACTATTAGGTAATAATAATTTTACACAAGTCATCCAAATCTAAAGCTTTTGTGAATACAATATCCTTTTTGAACAACAAGGAATTTTATGAATATACTAAAAAAACTTTTTTCTATGAAAATGGCTGTTGTTATGATGGTACTTTTTGGTGTCATTATAGGTGGTGCGACATTTATTGAAAATGATTACGGTACCGGTACAGTTCAGGCTTTGATATACCAAACCAAATGGTTTGAACTGTTTTTATTTTATTTTATAGCTATTTTGGTTTATCAAATGTCAAATTACAAATCATACAAGCATAAAATGCCGGTATTTTTGTTTCATCTCTCTTTTGTAGTTATTGCATTGGGGGCTTTGCTTACTCGTTATGTTGGATATGAGGGCAAATTATCCGTAAGAGAAAACAGTGCAACCAATCAAATGCTTTCTATGGATACATATATGCAAATACATGCCACAGACGGGAAACAAGAGGCGTATGAAGAGTATCCTCTGAGATTATCATCTCTGTTTGGCAATAGTTTTGATAAGTCATTGCAATTAGGGAACAAAAAAGTTTCCGTTACTCTTAAAGAATATTTGCCGCAAGTAGAGTATAAGTTGGAGCAAAATGCGACAGATGGCGTAAAAATGCTAGAGCTTATGGTGAGCAGTGCTAATGGTGCAGGGGAATCAGCATACATCCAAAAAGGCGAATCCAAAACTGTGGGCGGTATGATCATATCTTATGATACAAATGAAACAAGCCCTGATGTATTTCTCATCAAAGATAGTGCAGATGGCTTGATAGCAAACTTTCCAAGCGAAGCCATGACGCTAAATATGGATAATCAAAACGAGGGCTCTCTAAGTGCAGGTCAAAACAAATTAGAACAAAGAATGCTATATAGATTTGACAGTAATGCAATTGTGCTTAAAGCTGTATATCCAAAAGCAAAATTTGTCAAAGTCTCAAATGGTCTCAAGCCAAAAGCAGGCAAGCCAGGATATGTCAATATGGATATAAAAGTAGGAGACAAATCTTCGAACATAGAATTTACTCCGATACAAGGTATGCCTGGAGAGATAAAAAGCATTGAAATTGACGGAGTTGAGGTATCTATGAGAATAGGGGCCAAGGTGATAGAACTTCCTTTTGAGATATTCTTAAAAGACTTTAAGCTTGATCGTTATCCAGGATCCATGACACCGTCATCATATGCAAGTGATGTAATTCTTATAGATAAGGAAAACAATGTGACAATGCCTTATGCAATATACATGAACCATGTATTGGATTATCGTGACTATAGATTGTTCCAAACGTCTTATGACCCGGATGAAAAAGGTACGATTCTTTCTGTTAATCACGATCCTGGAACAAATATGACATATTTGGGTTATCTGCTTTTGTCTATCGGTATGATGTGGGCTCTTTTTGCTAAAAATGGAAGATTTCAAAAATTGCTCAAAGATACAAAATCATTGCAGCAATTAAGCATAGCTCTTGTTGTGATGGGCGCATTTGTCTATACACCGCTCAAGGCTGCTGATGCAAATGTTACTATTCCCAAATTTGACAAACAGCATATTGAAAAATTTAAACGACTTGTAGTTCAAGACGGCCAAGGACGAATGAAGCCTATTGATACTATGGCAACAGAAGTGGTATCCAAGATTACAGGTAAAACAACCATGTTTGGAGCAGATTCTAGTGAACTATTTTTGAGTATGATGCTAAAACCCGAAGAGTTTCAAACAATTTCTATGATACAAATAGGTCATCCGCAAATTGCAAAAGATCTGGGATTGGATGAAGATTCTAAATATGCCAAGTTTTCAGACTTTTTTACGCAAAGCGGAGAGTATAAACTTTTTGACGTTATACAAAAAGCAAATCAAAAAGCTCCACTAGAAAAGACCCAATACGACAAAGAGCTTATCAAGGCTGACGAGAGACTAAATGTCGCTTATATGACATATATGGGAGATTTCTTTAGAGTATTTCCAAAACCGATGGACTCAAATAATGCATGGTTTTCCCCGATTAATGCTATGAAATCATTTCCTCAAAAAGAGGGTGAAATGGTGCAAATGATCACAGCAAACTATTTCTCTCAATTAGTAGATGCATCTAGTAGCGGCAAATGGGACAAGGCAGATGACGGACTGGAACTTATAGTAAAATTCCAAAATATATTCGGCGAAAAGGTCATGCCAAGTGCAAGACATATTGATTTTGAGATAGCATACAATAACTACGGGCTATTTGCTAAACTTGTTCCATTCTATATATTGCTAGGAGTTTTGCTTATAGTTGCAGCATTTATACATATACTTAGACCATTGTCGTTTATAGGTTTGATCATGAAGGGTGCAGTAGTACTTTTGAGTATCGGTTTTGCGGTGCATCTAGTAGGGCTTGGTCTTAGATGGTATATCTCTGATCACGCTCCTTGGAGCAATGCTTATGAATCAGTCGTCTTTATAGCAGCGACTACGGTATTGGCTGGATTATTGTTGGGCCGTAAAAGCTTATTTACCTTGGCAGCTACTGCATTATTGGCGGGTGCTACTATGGGTGTAGCACATTTGAATTTTATGAATCCTGAAATTACTACTCTAGTACCTGTACTTAAGTCATATTGGCTCATGATACATGTTGCGCTTATTGTTTCGGGAGATGGCTTTTTTGGACTCGGATTTATACTTTCTTTGCTAACCTTGATACTTTTTGTATTTAGGGGCGAAAATAGACCCAATATTGATAAATCAATTCATGAATTATCAGCACTTTCGGAAATGTCTATAATTATAGGGCTTGTTGTATTTACTATAGGTAACTTTTTAGGCGGCGTATGGGCGAATGAAAGCTGGGGTAGATATTGGGGGTGGGATCCAAAAGAGACATGGGCAGCTGTGACTATACTTATCTATGCTGCGGTTATTCATTTGAGATTTATACCGAAACTCAAAAGTCTCTACGTATATAATGTAGCTGCAGTATGGGCTTACAGTACCGTGCTTATGACATATTTTGGAGTTAACTATTATCTATCCGGATTACATTCATACGCCGCAGGAGATCCTATGCCAATCCCAGGGTGGATATATGTAGCAGTAGCAGCGGCAGGATTTTTGACCATATTGGCTAGTTTCAAAAGAAAATTAAAATCTAAATTTGAGAGATCTGTCAATTAAGATCGCCCAATTTAGTTTAGTATCCAAGGCGCTAAAAAGCGTTTATGGATACAAATAATGTTTATGTTTGTAGTGAGTGATGTTGTTTGAAAAGAAGTTTATTGAGTCAAGCAAATTATTTTATGCTTTCCCTTTTTTTGGTATGTCGACGATTTTTTTAATTGCTTCAGAGCAAACAGTAAGGCCAAATGCCCCGGTAACTGCTACGCATGAGCCTTTTTCCTTGCAGCTCGCTTCTTCTGTAGAAAATACAACAGTAAAATTACGATCAAACTTGGCTTTTTTTAGCTCTCTGCGCATTTTGTTTGCCAGCGCTTCCCCTTGAGTTTTCCAAATAGATGCTACAGATATTTTGCTTGTATCGTATCTTTTAGCTGAGCCTACAGCCATTATGAGTTTGCGAAAACATTTTTTTGCTATTTCTATTTTGACTTTGGTTGTATCACATGAATCAATAACAACATCATATGGGGCAAAATCAAAATGTTTTACCCATGAGATATCCATTTTTTGATTGATACTCTTGATGCCTGGGTATAATTCTTCTAGTCTTTTGGTTTTGAATTCACCAATTGCTTCAGAACCTATTTGCCTATTTTGATTGCTTTCTTCATATATATCATAATCTACTATGGTAATATGCCTTACACCGCTACGATATAAGCAATCAAGAGCATAGCTTCCTACCCCGCCAACTCCAAGTATCAGTATAGAGGCATTATGAAGCTTGTCAAATTTATCTTCGCCAAAAAGCATTCGGCATCTATCAAATCTCATAGCCATTGCTTCAAAGTTTCGATATCTGTATGACTGGTCATGTCTAGATGAACTGGAGTGATGGATATAAAGCCTTGGTCTATTGCGTCAAAATCACTCATTTCACCTTCTGTTTGCTCCCAATCAAGCCTAGGTAAACCTATCCAATAATGTTCTAAGCCTCTAGGGTTCATATGAACTTCTGCATCGTTGCCGTATAATCGTTTACCGGCACGGGTGATCATAAATCCATTGCATACATCCGGAGATATGGGTGGAATATTAACATTGAGAAATTTTCTATTGCTTAGCGGAAAACCATCTTCTAAAATGCGTTTTGCCAAATCAGCAACAGCATTTTTGGCTAGTTCATAACCGAAATCATCTATATTTTGGCATTGGCCATGGCAAACTTGTGATACTGCAATAGCAGGAATACCTTGTAGCACTGCTTCCATAGCTGCTGCAGCGGTACCGGAATAGGTAATATCCTCTCCCATGTTGGAGCCTTTATTAATACCGGAGATTATTAGGTCCGGTTTACAATCTTCATTGAATAATTTATTAAGAGCCAAAAATACGCAATCAGTGGGTGTGCCGTCATCGAGTTTGAAAAAATCATCACCGATCTCAACAAATCTCAGCGGTCTAGTGAGAGTAAGAGAGTGTCCGCAAGCTGATTTCTCAACGGTTGGAGCTACTATTATCACTCTGCCTAAAGGTCTTAGTGCCTCTGCTAATTCGTGTAGTCCTTTTGATTCAAAACCGTCATCATTGGTAATAAGTATATGTTTCATTATATCTCTTTGTAAAAATTCAAACGCTATTATAGCCTTTTTGGTATAATACTAATAATTAAATGGTTGTCATAAGCTTCCATAAACTATTACATAGGAATAATCGTGCAAAAAGAACCAATGCTTCATGTCACATATCAAAAGTTAACCAAAGAACTAGAACACCTCAAAACAGTAGAGAGAAATGAGATAGCTAGGGTCATAGATGAAGCCAGAGCTTTGGGTGACCTAAAAGAAAATGCAGAATATCATGCTGCCAAAGAGAAACAGGGGCTTATGGAAGCACGTATCATAGAACTTGGCGATCTGCTATCACGTGCACATATCATAGATCCGTCTACCTTGAGCCATACTAGAATTTGTTTTGGATCCACAGTAGAGCTTATAGATCAAGACAGCGATAATGTTATCAAATACACTATCGTAGGCACTCAAGAATCTAGCCCTGCTCATGGGCTTATCTCACTTTTTTCTCCTTTGGCAAAAGCACTTATGGGCAAAGAAGAGGGGGATGAGATAGAGGTATCGTTGCCTAGCGGACAAAAATGCTATGAGATAACGACAGTATGTTATGAAGAGATTTGTATCAAGGATAAATAATGAGAGTTGGCATAGTAGGGGTAAGCGGATATACCGGATTGGAATTGATCAAGCTGATTTTGACTCATCCCACATTTAAACTTACATATTTGGCTACTACCACAGGTGATAATATGGTAGAATCTATCCATCCTGCATTGCAAGATGTGATCACAATGGCAATAGATAAAGCTTCTGTGGATGATATTAAAGTACATTGTGATGTAGTATTTTTAGCCCTTCCGCATAAAGCTTCTATGGGATTTGCAAAAAAACTTTGGGATTGTGATGTTAAAGTTGTTGATCTCTCTGCTGATTATCGTCTATTGCAAGAGACTTATGAGAAATACTACTGCTCGCATGAAGATGCCTCTAATGCTCACAAAGGTATCTATGGGCTAATAGAGTATTATCGTGATGATATAAAAAGCGCAAAGCTTGTAGCAAGCCCCGGATGCTATCCTACCGCCACACTGCTTGGTATTTTGCCGTTTATTCCATATATAGATACCAATGCTCCACTATTCGTGGATGCCAAATCTGGAGTGAGCGGTGCTGGTAAGAATTGTACCGAGACTACACATTTTGTGAGTATTAATGACAATATATTTGCATATAATCCGCTCAAACATCGTCATGCTCCAGAAATTGCAGAAAAAATAGCAGATATTCACAAAGTGGATATAAGCGTGCATTTTGTTCCTCATCTTGTGCCAATGACGAGAGGAGAGCTAGTAAGCGTATATGCTACACTCAAAAGCGACATAGATCCTCTTGAGGTACTAAAGAATCATTATATTAATGAACCTTTTGTGCGTATCAGAGAAAAGCCGGTAGATACCAAAAGTGTATCCGGTACTCATTTTTGTGATATATATGCTGCTAGAGAGGGTAATGCGCTTTTTGTGAGCAGCAGTATCGATAATCTCTTAAGAGGAGCAAGCTCGCAAGCATTGGCTGCAGCAAATATTATGTGCGGGTTAGAAGAGAGTGCCGGGTTGCCCATACTGGCTTATGTTCCATAAGAAATAGAATGACTGAGATCAAAGAAGGTGCTTTATTTATAGCTGACGCACATTATCCACATCACGGGGATGAATTTATCAAGCTTCTGCATAAGCTAGACAGTGGTGATTTAACCACTCCTCAGCTGTTTTTGATGGGGGATATTTTTGATCTGCTGTTCGGATATAATGATTATATTCTCACATTTTGCGATGAAGCCATATCTTTGCTCCAAAAACTTTCTCAAAAAATAGAAATGCACTATTTTGAAGGCAATCATGATTTTTGCCTTAAAGATATATTTCCTAATATCAATGTATATTCCAGAGAAGAACAGCCGGTTATTATGAGACTAGGCAGCAAGAGAGTTGCACTTTCCCATGGAGACAAGTATGAAACCGGATTTGGGTATGGAGCCTACTGTAAGCTTCTTAGAAATAAAATAACTTTAAATCTATTAAAGCCCTTTGAAAAAAAGATCATAAACTATCAAATGGAAAAGCTTCCTTCAAAAATCATTTGCCGTAAAATGCCAGACTTTGAACAAAAAGCCAAAGCAATTATGAGTCACTACAAAGATGTAGATCTTGTGATAGAAGGACATTTTCACCAAGCTATCAATATAGGCAACTATATATCACTACCATCTCTTGCCTGTCAAAAAAAAGTTGCTATAGTGCAAGAAAGAAACATTATTTTTTCAAATATTCATTAAAAAAACAAATAATTTTAGTATTGTATTTGTTATGTTATCAAATAATGATATAATCTAATACTTAATTGTTCCAAGGTTATCTCATAAAGGATAAAGAATGAAAATTAAAACTATTGAAGAAGCCGTTGATGCTGTTGCAAAAAACGGTTTATTATTGAAAAATATTCCGCAATCACTTTTGACACAAGATGTTGTCTCTTTGGCTATCAAGCAAAACGGCTTGGCTCTTGAATATGTTCCAAACAAAAGAAAAACAGATGCTTGTTGTCTAGAAGCTGTTAAACAAAACGGTTTAGCCCTTGAATATGTTCCAAAAGCCATCAAAAGTGAATCGATTTGTCTTGTAGCAGTTGTAGAAGATGGTTTAGCAATTGAATTTGTTCCAAGAATTCTAAAAAATGAGATATTATGTTTAGAAGCGGTCAAACAAAACGGTTTGGCTTTGGAATTTGTGCCAAAATCCATAAAAACAGAGGAATTATGTAAAGCTGCAGTGAAACAAGACGGTCTAGCTTTGACATTTACCAAACTAAAAGATGAATCTTTGTATCTGGCAGCTGTTAAGCAAATTGGTTTGGCACTCAAGTATGTCCCAAAATCATTTAGAACAAAAGAAGTGTGCCTAGAGGCCGTTAAGCAAAATGGTTTGGCACTCAAATATGTCCCAAAAAGTCTAAAAGGGGCTACCATGTGCCTAGAGGCTGTCAAGCAAAATGCTATGGCTTTGCATTATGTGCCTAGAGCCTTCAAAACCAACATATTATGCATAGAAGCAGTCAAGAAAAATCGCTGGGTATTTTTGGATCTGGAAAATGAATTTAGAATCCCTGCTGTTTGCTTGGCTGCAGTTGCGCAAGATGGTGATTTGCTGCAATACTCACCAAAATCTTCAAAAACACCCGAAGTTTGTATAACAGCAGTACAAAATAATGGCTTGGCTTTGGAATTTGTACCAAAATCACGTAGAAGCGAAGAGACCTGCATAGCCGCAGCTAAGCAGTATGGCAAGATATTTAAATACATCCCAAAAGAACACAGAGATGCTTGCCGAAAAGCATTAGCTTAGTGGGATTAATTTGATTTTTGCTTTGCAAAGTTTTTCGGTATAAAAACTTCCAAACGGAATGAGTGAAAGTAAGAAATACAACCAGCTCTCTTTGGTGGTGAGAGGCACTTCATTTTTTGATTTCAAGAGTTGATAGACAAACCATGTAAATAATGCTCCATGGATCATGCCGGCTATCTTGGTGGCCATCGGATAGCCAAAATAATATTTGAGCGGCATAGCGATAAATACCAAGATTATAAAAGAGTATCCTTCTATAGTATTTATCTTTCTAAAATTGTTAAGTGATGTCAAGATTTGCTCCGTAAATTTTTGTGAAGTATATCAGAAAATTCTTATTTGAAAATAATATTTATCTAATTATTACCCTATCAATTCACTACACAGATCAAATCTATTGTGTGTCATGAGATGCACTTTTGGATGCAATGCCATCACGGCATCATAGACTACTTTCGAGAGTCTAAATCCTATTTCATATTCCCTCTCGCTACCATCCATGCTGGCTAGGTTCATCTCGTCGATTATAGCTTTTGGTACGGAGATGCCAGGAACATGCTCATCTATAAAGTTAGCCGTCTTGGCGCTCACTACGGGAAACTGTCCGAGTATGAGCTGAGCTTCTTTTGCTGTTTGGCGGACACTTTCGCTTTTTGCATTTTCAAATAGTTCCAAGAGTAGCTTGGCGTTTTCTATATCATATACCGGTTGGGTGATGATGGCTCTAGCTCCGTAATTTAGTTTTTTAACCATTCTTTTTTGAAGAGTTTTTGGATCTTTTGCATATGCATTGCTCACCGCAAACGGATAGATAGGCTTAGGTCCAGGGTGTAGCGGCTTTTTGCTATAGTCAGTACCGCTATTGAGGCGATGTATAATGCTTAGCAAAAGTGTAGAATCTCTCTCTAGTACACCTTTGACTTCCGGCTGATCAGAATATTTGGCAGGATCACCCGTCAAAGCCAATATGCATCTAATATCAAAATCATTGGCACCAAGTAAGGTTGATTGGAGCGAAAGTTTATTTTTGTCTCTCATACTCATGGTGGCAATTACCGGTTTAGAGAATTCTTGCTGCAGCTTGACAGCAGCTAGCACGGCGTCCATTTTGAGCCTAGCTAGAGGGTTATCGGTAGTCGTAAAACCTGTTACTTTTGTATCTAGATCAAAATCTCTGATCTGCTCTATAATATTATCCATTGAAGCTCCATGAGGAGGAGTAACTTCTACAGTGATAAAAGGTTTAGGGCTGCATAGGGTGGCACAAAAGGCATCAAATATCATTTGTCATTCTTTGTATTAGATTTTTGCTATCTCTAGTCAAAACATGGATCACTTTGATCTAAAAACACTGAGTCCATCTTCTTAGCAATAATTTGATACAATCTTAGCTAAATTTTACTTGTAAAATCGTATTAAATATTTATAAATATGAAGGAATATTTTTGAAGTTAGCTGTTTTTGATTTTGATTCTACACTTATGGAGGGGGAGACTATAGATTTTCTTGCCGCCGAACTTGGACTGGAAGCTGAAGTAGCAGCTATCACTCATGAAGCCATGGAGGGAAGATTGGATTTCTATGCTTCATTAGTTAGAAGAGTCGCTCTTCTGAAAGGATTGCCTAAAAGTAAAGTAGATGAGATATGTATGTCTTTACCGTTTGTCAACGGTGCAATGGAATGTGTAAGCGGACTCAAAAGCAGAGGATATAAAGTAGTGTGTTTTTCCGGCGGATTTCGCAATGCTACCGCTCATGCTGCAAATATACTTGGACTTGATGCTGATTTTGCAAATACTTTACATCATGAAGATGGCATTCTCACCGGTAGAGTGGGCGGGGAAATGATGTTTGGCTCGTCAAAAGGAGAGATGCTTTTGCGACTGCAGGGATTGCTTGGCATAAGCATTGAAAATACTATTGCAGTCGGAGACGGGGCCAATGATCTTAGTATGTTTTCACATGCGGGTACTCGTATCGCATTTTGTGCTAAACCTATACTAAAAGAGGCTGCTTCTCATTCTATCGATGTTAGAGATTTGACCCTTGTTTTGGATATAGTAGATTCTCTATAATGTTGTGCAATATTTCTTTACTATTTAAAGATATATTTAAGTTTAAAAAACTGCTTTTGGGGGGGCAGGTGGTAGCTATAATGTCCACCATGCTTGTAGCTATTATTCCTCTTTTTATCCCTCTTTTGGTTGATGAATTATTGTTGCATAAAGAGCCTAGATTAACGTTCTTTATCTCCAAATATTTAGGCGAGATGAGCATTAGCGGCTATGTGCTCTTGGTGTTATTTATTATTATATTGTTTCGTATATCATCGGCCATGCTTGGCATCCTGCAGTCCAAGATCTTTGCAACAATATCAAAAAAAATCAGCTACAAACTCCGTATATCTCTATTGAATCACCTCAAAAGAGTTTCATTAAAAGAGTATGAGAATTTTAGTGTGGGTTCTATCACATCCAAGCTGGTTACAGACATAGAGACTATCGACGGCTTTATAAGTACAACCATCAGCAAACTGGTAATTGCTATACTTACACTGCTGTTTTCAAGTATAGTTCTTTTGTGGATCCATTGGCAGCTTGCACTTTTTATACTCATCACAAATCCCATAGTCGTATTTTTTACAGCCAAGCTTTCACGCAATATAGGCATGCTCAAAAAAGAAGAAAATAGAGCTATAGAAGAATTTCAAGGAAGTCTATCGGAGACATTGGAGCTTTTTCATCAGATCAAAGCTACCAATAAAGAAGAATATTTTTTTGATAAAACCACTATCAAAGCAGATGAGCTCAAAAATCATGCTATAGCATACGGGTACAAAAGCGAAGTAGCGATGAAATGGTCTTATCTTATATTTTTAAATGGTTACGAAATATTTAGAGCTGTGAGTATCTTGGCTGTTGCATACAGTGATCTTAGCGTAGGACTGATGCTTGCGATTTTTTCTTATCTGTGGGTTATGGTGGGACCTACTCAAGACATCATCAATTTCCAATATGCTTTGTCCAATGCCAAAGCAGCCTGTGGACGAATAAATAGTATTTTTGCGATGGAGCAAGAGAGATCAATACCAAATGCACTAAACCCATTTAAAGGCAAAGAGAGTATAAGCATTGAGCTTCAAAATGTCTCATTTTCATATAAAGAAGGCAAACAAATATTAAGAAATATCAATATGAAATTTGAAACAGGACAAAAGATAGCTATAGTTGGTGCAAGCGGCAGCGGCAAGACTACTTTGGCAAATTTGATAGTCGGCTTTTATCATGCTGATAGGGGAGAAATATATTATAATGGCATCTCTTCGAAAAATATCGCTTTATCGACCATACGTGAAAATATACATCTTATATTACAACATCCTAAACTTTTTCATGATACAATACGATTTAATTTGACATTGGGGCACCCATATAGTGATGAAGAGATTCATCAAGCACTGACCATTGCTCAATTAGATGATGTAGTAGCTAAACTTGAAAACGGCTTAGACACCAAAGTCGGACGAGACGGTATCAAGCTTAGCGGTGGACAAAGACAAAGAGTTGCAATTGCCAGAATGATCTTAAGTAATCCAAAAGTGGTTATATTCGATGAATCCACTTCTGCACTTGATACTCATACAGAAGTGAGATTATTTAAAGCCTTGTCTCACTTTTTGGCGCAAAAAACGGTTATAACAATTGCCCACAGACCAAGCACTATTCAAAATGCAGATATTATTTTTGTACTCGAGCACGGCGAGCTTATTGACAGCGGCACGCCTGAAATACTTTTGGCAAGAGAGAATAGTTATTTTGCAAATATGCATTAAAGTATTTTTGATATTTTTTATCGTTAGATTTTTTCACAATAGGTTACTCTGAAATATTTTTATTGGAGAACTTTGTTAGTTATATTTTAGTTTTTAGGAGTTTAAATGACAATTTTAGATGCGTTGATCTTGGGTACGATTGAAGGCTTAACTGAATTTTTGCCCATATCCAGCACAGGACATCTGATCTTGGTTTCTGATCTTTTAGGATTAAATCAGACCGATGCTCACAAAGCATTCGAAGTCTCTATACAATTAGGAAGTATATTGGCAGTGTTGTTTTTATTTGCGCAAAAACTATTGGTAGATAGATCATTGTGGCTTAAAATTGTTGTAGCATTTTTGCCTACGGCAGTATTTGGCTTTTTATTCTACAAGACTATAAAATCATTATTTGGCGTTGAGACGGTGGCTGTGATGCTCGTCATTGGCGGTATTGTGTTTTTGATCGTAGAGTACCTTCATCGAAATAGAGATGATTCAAAAGATAAAACAGTCGAGAGCCTTACTATAAAAGAGTCGTTCATGATAGGATTGTTTCAAAGTATTTCAATGATCCCGGGGACTAGTAGATCAGGTATGACTATGCTTGGCGGCATTTTCGCGGGACTTTCGCGTAAAAGTGCAGCTGAATTTTCATTTCTCTTGGCAATCCCAACCATGTTTATAGCTACAGCATATGATTTGTATAAAAATAGAGCCATGATGATGGTAGATGACTATTCTTTAGTGGCTATAGGTTTTGTGACCGCATTTGTAGTAGCCTTGATTACAGTCAAATGGATGATGCAATTCCTGACTAGCCATACTTTTGTGGTCTTTGGTATATACCGCATTGTTGTTGGCTTGGCATTTTGGTTTTTTGTGGTACAGGGTTAGTCAATATTGGATTTATAGAGCCTCATTAATGAGGCTCTATTAAGTTCAAAGAGATGAACTTGAAAGGTTATGTATGAATTTTAATGAATTTAATTTTCACCCAGATATTGCAAAGGGTGTTCGAATTGCAGGCTTTAGTGAACCTAGCCCTATCCAAAAGATGGCTATTCCTATAATTGAAGACGGTAAGGATATGGTGGGCCAAGCCCATACCGGCACGGGAAAAACAGCGGCATTCGGTTTGCCAATTTTAGATAAAATTGCCAAAGGCAGTTGTGAAAGAGCTTTGATCATTACTCCTACTAGAGAGCTTGCTACACAAGTTAGTGATGAGCTTTATCATCTTGGCCGTTTTGCAGGTATCCGCACGTTGACTGTATATGGCGGAGTTGGATATGGCAGACAAATAGCTCTTATACATAAGGGTGTGCAAATAGTTGTAGCAACTCCGGGGCGTTTAAAAGATCTATACAAAAAAGGCAAAATAGATACTTTTAATCCAGAAATAGTAGTTCTAGATGAAGCAGATGAGATGCTAGATATGGGCTTTTTAGATGATATTAAAGAAATCTTTGAGTATATACCGCAAAATAGACAAACACTTCTATTTTCAGCCACTATGCCAGAACCTATCAAAGATTTGGCGGAAAATATACTTTATCGTCCTGAGTTTATTTCGGTGGTTAACGAAGCTGAGACGGTAAATAGCATAATAGAACAACGGTATTATGTAATAGAAGAAAATCAAAGAGATGAAGCTATAGTTAAATTGCTTGAAACCGAAGATACGGAAAAATGTATCATATTTTGCCGCATGAAAAGAGAAGTAGATAGACTAAGCGAACATCTTGAAGCTCTTGGTTTTAGTGTCAAAGGATTGCATGGCGACTTAGAACAAGACGACAGGGATGCTGTCATCAAAGCATATAGAAGAGGTGAGGCTAAAATCCTTGTAGCAACCGATGTAGCAGCAAGAGGGTTGGACGTCAAGGGTGTAAGCCATGTATTTAATTATCATATTCCTTTTGATCCGCAAAGTTATGTGCATAGAATCGGCCGTACAGGCAGAGCCGGTAAAAGCGGCCAAGCTATTACATTGGTATCAACTGAAGAATTCAAAGAGCTGCAGCGTATACAAAAAGAAGTAGGAGCAGACATGAGACTAGCGACCATAGAAAATAGCTATGCTTTGGAGGATGAAGATTATAAAGCGATCATAACAAACATCTCTTCAATCAATACTACATCTGAAGCTAAAAAAATGCTGGAATCTTTTATGTTAAATGATAAAGATTTAGTTCTGGAGAAACTTTTGAGTTATTATCTCGCTAGAGAATCCGGCGGTTTTGGCGGAAATATCGGTTTTGATGAATCAGAAGTAAAAGACTTGATGGCAAGCTATAATATTGAGCAAAATGCTACAATTAAGCAAAATCGTCGTAAAAAAAGAAGATAAATTTTTTTTTTAACTTAGGAGTAAGTAAAAGTAGTTTACAATCTCACACCAAAATATCAACTGAGATATTTTGAAACATAATACTAAAAATACTTGTATTTTTAGTATAAAAAAAGAAAAGTCAAAGGTACCGTTAGATGGCTAAAAAATATATTGATATTATGGACACTACCTTTAGAGACGGATTCCAATCCGTTTTTGGCGGTCGTGTACTCATGGAGGATTTTTTACCGGCTGTAGAAGCTGCAAAAAAAGCTGGCATTAATCATTTCGAATTTGGTGGAGGAGCTAGATTTCAGTCTCTTTTCTTCTACTTAAGAGAAAATGCATTTGATATGATGGATAAATTTAGAGAAATAGTTGGCCCAAAAGCAAATTTACAAGTACTTTCTCGTGGTATAAATACTGTTATGCTTGACACTGGCAGTAGAGAAATGATAGATTTGTTTGCCAAAATGTTTGCCAAACATGGTACTTCAACAGTGAGAAATTTTGATGCCCTAAATGATGTCAATAACCTCGTATATAGCGCTGAATGCATTAAGAAATACGGGATGAATCATGAAGTTGTAGTTACGATGATGGATTTGCCTCCAGGATGTACCGGTGCTCATGATGTAGCTTTTTATGAAAAAACATTACGAAATATTTTAGATAGCGGTATAAGTTTTGATAGCGTTTGCTTCAAAGATGCCAGCGGCACATCTAATCCGCATAAAGTTTTTGAAACTATTGCCATGGCAAGAAAACTTTTGGGTGAAGGTGTACACCTTAGACTTCATACGCATGAAACAGCCGGAGTGAGCGTAGCTTCTTATCTTGCAGCTCTCGAAGCAGGTGCTAATGGTATAGACCTTGCTGCAGCTCCTGTAAGCGGAGGAACAAGCCAGCCGGATATTCTCACTATGATACATGCAACTAAAGGGTCAGATTATAATCTTGGTGATCTAGAGGTTGGTAAAATACTAAAATATGAAGATACTCTAAGAGATTGTCTAAAAGAGTATATGGTACCACCTGAAGCCACTCAAGTTTCTCCTATTATTCCTTTCTCTCCTATGCCGGGAGGTGCCTTGACAGCCAATACGCAAATGATGAGAGATGCAGGAAATCTTGATAAGTTTGATGAAGTAATACTTGCCATGAAAGAAGTGGTAGAACGAGGCGGTTACGGTACTTCGGTAACTCCCGTGAGCCAATTCTATTGGCAACAAGCTTATGCAAATGTTATGTTCGGACCATGGAAACAAATTGCTCCGGGATATGGTCGTATGGTATTAGGATATTTCGGTAAAACTCCAGTTCCTGCTGATAGTGAAATCATTAAACTTGCCAGTGAGCAACTCAATCTTGAGCCAACAACCCAAAATCCTTTGGATATAGCTGACAAAGATGAAACCAAATCAATTGCATATTGGACAAATGTGCTTGAAGAAGAGGGTTTAAAAACAACAGATGAAAATATATTTATAGCAGCATCATGTGACAAAAAAGGTATAGCCTTCCTTAAAGGCGAAGGACCATTAATGGTCAGAAAAGGCAAATATACAACTACACAAGGAGGAGACATGAGTGGCAATTATACCGTAATGGTTGATGGTAAAAAATATAGTGTGCAAGTAGCAGAGGGCGATGCTGATATCCAGATCAAAGAAATTACAAAAGAGAGCAGTACTGATCCTGTAGCTAGCACTAGCGGCAATGCAGCAGGAAGTATTAAGATAAACTCTCAAACACCTGGTAATGTATGGCAAATTTTAGTTAAAGTTGGTGACAGCGTAACTGAAGGGCAAAAAATAATGATACTTGAAGCTATGAAAATGGAAATCGATATTCTCGCTCCAAAAGACGGTGTAATTGCTTCTATTGATGTTGCATTGAATGATGCAGTTCAAGATGGTCAACTTTTGGCTTCTTTGGAATAGTAAAAATATTAAATAACCGGTATATTTAAGATAGAGTTTGAAGTAAAAGATATTTTTTAACTTTTACTTCTTTTTGATTTTTAAAAAAGAGGAAAATATGGATACCAAGTTACCCAAGGGGCTTGAAAAATTAGGGCTAAAAGATATTCAAAATGTCTATTATAATTTAGATTATGATATATTGCAAACACATGAAGTCAATCAATTGGAATGCAAACTTTCCGATAACGGTACTGCTATGTGTGATACAGGTATTTTTACAGGCAGAAGCCCAAAAGACAAATATTTTGTCAAACAACCGCCATCAGAGTATGAAATTGCATGGGGGGATGTTAATAAACCAATTAAAAAAGAGATTTACGAAGAGTTACTTGAGCTTAGCAAGGAACAGCTCTCAGGCAAATCTGTCTATGTAATGGATGTTTATGCGGGAGCAAGTCTTCAGAGTCGTAAAAAAATTAGATTTATTTCAGAAGTGGCATGGCAAGCACATTTTGTTAAAAATATGTTTATTCGTCCGACAGAAGCTGAATTGGAAGATTTTGAGCCAGATTTTGTTGTATTGAATGCTTGCAAAACCGTCAATGAAAAATATAAAGAACATGGATTAAATTCTGATGTTTTTGTGATATTTAATATAGAAGACAATATGTCAATAATCGGCGGTACTTGGTATGGCGGCGAAATGAAAAAAGGCATATTTTCTATGATGAACTACTGGCTTCCTTTGGAAGGCAAATTGCCTATGCATTGTTCTGCAAATGTCGGCAAGGACGGGGATGTATGTCTATTTTTTGGGCTTTCAGGTACAGGTAAAACAACTTTGTCTACTGATCCTCATCGTGCATTAATAGGCGATGATGAGCATGGATGGGATGAAAACGGTGTGTTTAATTTTGAGGGCGGATGTTATGCAAAAGTCATCAATCTAGATCCGTCAAGCGAACCTGAGATCTATGCCGCGATACGCAAAAATGCTCTTTTGGAAAACGTAGTATGTGACAATAGCGGTATTATTGACTATAGTGACGACAGCAAAACCGAAAATACCAGAGTTTCTTATCCTATTGAGCATATTGATAATTATCAAGAAAATCTCCAAGCAGGACATCCTACCAATATAATCTTTTTGACAGCTGATGCGTTTGGAGTATTGCCTCCTGTAAGCAAGCTTACCAAAGAACAAGCGATGTATTATTTCCTAAGCGGCTATACTGCCAAAGTGGCTGGAACGGAATTAGGCATAAAAGAGCCTGTTGCTACATTTTCTGCATGTTTTGGAGAAGCATTTTTGCCGCTCCATCCTACTAGATATGCTAAACTGCTTGGTGAAAAAATCGATGCCCACGGTGTTAATGTCTATCTTCTAAATACCGGCTGGACTGGCGGATCATATGGTATAGGCAAAAGAATGAGCATTAAAAATACAAGAGCTTGTATTGATGCTATTTTGAATGGCAATATATTGAAAGCCGAGTTTGATTCGTTAGATATTTTCGATCTTGCTATACCTAAAGAATTACCTGGAGTAGACACTGCTGTGCTTAATCCTCGAAATACATGGGATAATAAAGAAGAATATGACGCAATGTTGCGTAAACTAGCTGTTATGTTTACGGAAAATTTCCATCGCTATGATGATAACGGTAATGAATTTGATTATGCTTGCGCAGGTCCAAAACTTTAAAAATATTTTATTCGTATAGCAGTCCTTTTGTGACTGCTATGAGACCCTCCATCTTTTTAACCTCTTTTTTATATATGTTTTATGAATTCAGGTATGTGATAATGCTGTTGCATTTTTTCCATTTTTTGACCCATCATTTCCGGATGAGAAATAAAATTGTATCCTTTAAATAGAGTCCATGCGCCATAAAGCATTATCATTATAGCCCCGATTTTTGTCATAGTTGTTCTCCAGCCGCCCTTTTGAAGCAGTTTTGCCAATGAGCCCAAAAACAAAAGAGCCGGCATTGTTCCCAAACCAAAAACAAACATAACCATAGCTCCATAAAGAGGACTGGCCGTGCTGGCAGCTACAATAGCAAATGCATACACAGGCCCGCATGGTATAAGTCCATTCAATACTCCTAGCATATAAAAACTAGAAGGTGTTTTGCTAGCAAGCAATGTTCTAAAAGATTTTTGAAACCATCCTTGCTTCGATATTGATAAATTCGACGAATTTAGAAATTTGCCTCCGCCGATTATGGAAAATCCTGCCAATATCATAAGTATTCCGGTTGCAACAAACAGTATCCCTTTTGTAGTCATTGTAAATGCGAAAGTTTTACCAAGAAGCCCAAAAGCTGCACCCATAATAGTATAGGTTGTAACTCTGCCAAAATTATATGCTAAGTGAGAAAAACCCTGCCTAGCCCAAGATGTTTTTTCGTCTATTTTTGCAGTACTATATGCTACTACTATTCCTCCGCACATTCCTATACAGTGTCCAAATCCTATCATGAATGCAGTGCCTAAAATAGCAAATAACTCAATATAATTCATATATCTTAACCTTTATGTTGTTTTAATAAGAAACTATAATGATTTATTGTTAAAATGATGTTAAAATTGTTAAATGAATGTTAAAATATCATATTAAAATGCAGAAATGATATATGAAATAAGATTTCATTACAAATACGCTATAATAAATCAACAAATCGTAGGTAGGTCGGAATGGATAAAACGCGCAAAATTAGAATATTGCTTCTAGAAGATGATAGTAATTTAAATGATACTATTACAGAATTTTTAGAATCAAAGGGTTATTTTGTAGATAGTGTATTCAATGGGCTTGAGGCGCAAGATAAGCTGTATGAAACTAGATATGATCTATTGCTTTTGGATGTTAATGTGCCTAATGTAAATGGATTTAAGTTGTTAAAAGAGGCTAGAGAAAACAATGTGGTAGCCCCGGCAATTTTTATTACATCATTGGATAGCGTTGATGATTTGGAAAAAGGTTTCAATAGCGGGTGTGATGACTACATAAGAAAACCGTTCGAACTAAAAGAGCTTTTGATACGTATAGAAACACTTTTAAGAAGAGAATTTTACCACGAAGTAAAATCTACGGTGTATATTGCAAAAGATATTGAATATAACATTGACAATAATGATCTCATAATCAGAGGAGAGCATATATCTTTGGGTAACAAAGAAGCCAAGCTATTGAAGCTGTTTATGCAAAATGTCGGCGAAATTTTATCACACGAGAGAATATATGAATATTTATGGGATTACGATGAAGAGCCAAGCGATACAGCCCTTAGAACTTATATAAAAAACATTAGAAAAATTATCGGAAAGGATTGTATTGCTAGTATCAAAAAGCAAGGGTACAAATTCGTTACTTGCGAGTGAAAAAAAGTCTTTATTTAGATTTTTAACACTTTATGTTTTGATGATGATGAGCATCATAGTATTGATTGCACTTTTTTATTATCAAAATCAAGAAAAAATGATGTTTCTAAGTAAAAGAGATACGTTGTCTGATTATGCATATGAACAAATTAAAAAATTAAAAATACTTCACAACACATTTCCGGCAGACAATACTTATCCAAGAGATCCTAGATTTAAAAGCGGTATTTATGACCTGGAATACGTCAAGATATTTTCTATTCTTGAAAGCGATGATATTGATTTTAATAAAGATATGTATAGAACCAGTGATAATAAGATCCATTTTGTTAAAACACTGTTTGAATATTATCTAGGAGCTAAATATCTTTTTTTGGAGATTCCAGATGATGGAGATTGGAGAGAAGAGACATGGGAAAATATATTTATTTTTGGAGGATTAGCTATTATTTTTTTTACCATAATAGGATTTTATATCGCCAATCTTTTTTTAAATCCTATGAGGTCATCTTTGTTGCTTCTTGATAGATTTATAAAAGATACTACTCATGAGCTAAACACTCCTCTTAGTACGATTTTGGCAAATATTGAAATGATTGATACATCCTCAATAGGAGAAGATAATAAAAAGAAGATCAATCGTATAAATATAGCAGCCAAAACAGTTTCGCAATTATATCAAGACCTAACATATATTACACTGGAGCAAGATATACATAAAAATGATGAAGATGTTGAAACAAAAGCTTTAATAGAAAATCGTATAGAGTATTTTGATAGTTTTGCAAAATCAAAAGATATCACTTTTGTTCTTGATCTTAAAAAAAGTTATATTCATATTAATCGTCATAAATGGACAAGGGTAATAGACAATATACTCTCAAATGCTATCAAGTATAATAATAGAAAAGGCGTTATCTATATAACTCTTAAAAAAAATACGCTCACTATCAGCGACACAGGCATTGGTATTGAATTGACTAAAATACCATTTGTTTTTGATAGATATATAAGGTTCAATCATAGCGAGGGCGGTTTTGGTATCGGGCTTAATATCGTAAAAAAAATCATTGAAGAGTATGATATGAAAATAGAGATCAAATCCAAACCAAGCGAAGGAACCGAGGTGGTTATAAAATGGTAAGAATATTTGTATTTGTATCTATTATGTTATTTTCATCTCACGCAGATGATGCATACGAGAGGAATTGTATAAAATGTCACGAGGTACTGCCTTTTTCTTTGCAAGAGATATTTATGCGTTATCTTGCTGCATACGGAGGAGAAAACAATGTCAAAGTAGGGCTTGATCACTATTTTAAATATCCTGCAAAAGATATTTCTGTTATGTCAATCGCATTTTTAAATCATTACGGTATAGATCATCATTCGAAAATAAATGAGGAAGAGTTAAAGCAAGCCATAGATATATATTGGCAAAAACATAAAGTAATTGGGCGATTAAAATAATTTGCCTGTCTATTTGATATTAATTCTTTTCACGAAATTATCACAATTGTTATGATACAATGCGATTATCTAAAATATAAAAGGATACAACAATGAAAAAACTAACTACCCTTGCAGTTGCTGCATTACTTGGAATGACTTTGGTTTCTACAACAGCTTCGGCTGATGCATCTAAAGGTCTAAAAATATACTCTAAAAAGCTTAAAGCTCCTTGCGGTATGACCGGCGCTAAATTTGCGGCTAAACATACTCAAGACCAATGGGAATCTATCAAAGGCGCAGGTAAATTTGGTGCAGAAGTAAAAAAAATCTGTCCTAAAGCTGCTGCTGGATATGATGAAAAATGGACTAATGATCTTTATGACTTTGCCTATGAGTATGCTTCTGATTCAGGTAACGTACCAAGCTGCTAATTTATCATGAGATACCACCTTGGTATCTCTAGATAGATTTTTTAGTAAAATTAAAAGGTTTAATTTATGGAAAAAAAATATTTGATCGCATTGTTTGCTTTTTCTTCAATGCTGATGGCGGACGGAGCATCAATATATGCAACTAAATGTGCTAGTTGTCACGGCGTAAATGGCGAAAAGCCTGCACTTGGCAAATCCAAAGTAATTGCTGGACAAGATGCAGCTACATCTATAAAACAAATTCAAGGCTATAAAGCCGGTACTCTTAATATGTATGGAATGGGTGGGGCTATGAAAAACATGGTTAAAGGTCTTGATGATAGTTCAATCAGAGAAGTTGCAAATCATATTGCAAAATTAAAATAAACAAAGGTTTTTGCTAAGCAAAAAGCTTAGCATTCCCCCCTTGGATTGTATTTATACCAATCCTTGCTCAATCATAGCATCAGCTACTTTTTTAAATCCTGCTATATTGGCTCCCAATACAAGATTTGTAGGTTCTCCAAATTCTGCAGCAGTTGTACTTGCAGCTACATAAATATGTTTCATAATATCTGCTAATTTTGCATCTACTTTTTCAAAATTCCAAGTTTGCATAGAAGCGTTTTGCGCCATTTCTAATTGACTTGTAGCAACACCGCCTGCATTTGCCGCTTTTCCTGGACCATAGCATATTTTTGATTTTACAAATTCATGTACCGCGTCAGCAGTAGAAGGCATATTGGCTCCTTCGCTTACACATATACAACCATTTGCAAGAAGTGTTTTGGCATCTTCAAGATTTAGTTCATTTTGTGTTGCACTTGGGAATGCAGCAAAACACGGCACGCTCCATACTGCATTTCTGCCTTTTGGATATTCTGAAACTGGAGTATATTTAGCATTTGGTCTTGATTTTAGATATTCGCTCAATCTTGCTCTTTTGACCTCTTTGAGCTCTTTTAAAAGTGCCAAATCAATTCCATCTTCATCTAATATCATTCCGTTTGAATCGCTGCATGTAATAGGAAGAGCCCCTAGGTGATATAATTTCTCTATTGTGTATATCGCAACGTTTCCAGAACCTGATACTACGCATCTTTTGCCTGCTAGTGTTTCGTTTCTGTCTTCAAGCATATATTTTGCAAAATATACAGCACCATAGCCGGTAGCTTCGGTTCTAGCCAAAGATCCGCCCCAAAGAAGTGATTTCCCTGTCAATACACCTTCGTAGCTATTTGCTAGTTTTTTGTACATACCAAAAAGATAACCTATCTCTCTGCCGCCAACTCCGATATCGCCAGCAGGAACGTCAGTCGTAGCGCCGATATGTCTAAATAGTTCACTCATAAAGGCTTGGCAAAATCTCATGATTTCAGTATCCGATTTACCTTTTGGATCAAAGTCACTTCCGCCTTTTCCGCCGCCTATTGCAAGACCTGTAAGTGCATTTTTGAAAATTTGTTCAAATCCTAGGAATTTAATGACACCGGCATTGACGCTAGGGTGAAATCTAAGACCGCCCTTATATGGCCCAAGAGCTGAATTGAATTCAATTCTATAGCCTTTGTTTACATGAATTTCGCCTTGGTCATCGACCCAGTTTACTCTAAACATGATTTGTCTTTCAGGCTCAACAATTCTTTCAATTATTTTATGCTTGGCATATTTTGGATATTTATCGATTAGTGGTTTGAGTGATTCTAAAACCTCTTCTGCTGCTTGGTAAAATTCTGTTTGATGTGGACTTGTTCTGTTTAAGTACTCAAACACTTCTGTGATGTATGACATCTATTACTCCTTTGATTTTGAATCAATTATTGTATCTTGTATTTCTTTAATTTTTATAATTAAATTCACTTTAAGAGAAACTATTTTTCATATTTATATCATCGCTTCTTTAACTCATTTTTGATATAGTCCGTTATTATTTGGAAGGTAACCATTATTTATGTCTGAACCAAAATTTACTCATCTGCATTTACATACAGAGTATTCTCTACTTGATGGCGCAAACAAGATAAAAGCGCTAGCCAAAACCATAAAGAATCTAGGCATGAGTGCCGTGGCCATGACCGATCATGGAAATATGTTTGGTGCTATTGATTTTTATACTACTATGAAAAAAGAGGGTATCAAACCTATCATCGGGATGGAATGCTATTTACACAACCAAGATGAAATTGGCGATAAAAGCGTAAGGCAAAGATTTCATTTGTGCTTATATGCAAAAAATGAAATAGGCTATAAGAATTTAATGTTCTTGAGTTCTAAAGCTTATATGGAAGGTTTTTATTATTATCCGCGTATTAACAAACAGCTGCTTAAGGATCATAGTGAAGGATTAATATGCTCTAGTGCTTGTTTACAGGGTGAAATCAATTGGCATCTCAATCAAAGTGAGAGAAATATCGGTTTTGGAGCCAAAGGATACGAAGAAGCCAAAAGAGTTGCTTTGGAATATAAAGAGATCTTTGGTGAAGATTTTTATCTAGAACTTATGCGCCACGGTATAGGCGATCAGTATCGTATAGATGCACAAATTTTGCAAATATCCAAAGAACTGGGTATCAAAATCATAGCCACCAATGATACTCACTATAATAAAAAAGAAGATGCAAATGCACATGAGGCCTTTATGTGTATCGCTATGAATAAACTCTACGATGATCCAAATCGTCTAAGACATTCAGTGCATGAATTTTATATCAAATCTCCTAGCCAAATGGCAACTCTTTTTGCTGATATCCCAGAAGCTATTTTAAATACCCAAGAGATAGTAGATAAATGCAATCTTGAGATAAAATTAGGCAATCCAACACCTCCTAATTTTAAATTTTGTCGTGAGCGTTCATCGCTACACGGTCTCATGCTTCCTTTTCCTGATGAAGAGTATTCTTTAGAAAATGACAAAATCCTTTTTGAATTTGAGGCAAAAAAGGGTTTAAAAGAAAGATTAAAATATATAGATCAAAACAAACATGAACTATATAACGCACGTCTTGAAGAAGAGATCAGGATCATTAATGAGATGAAATTCCCTGGATATATGCTCATAGTTTGGGATTTTGTTAGAGCAGCTAAAGAGATGAGTATACCAGTTGGTCCTGGACGAGGAAGTGCAGCTGGTTCTTTGGTCGCATTCAGTCTTAAAATTACAGATATTGATCCACTCCCATATGGACTTCTATTTGAAAGGTTTTTAAATCCGGAGCGTGTATCTATGCCCGATATAGATATGGATTTTTGTCAAGCAAGAAGACAAGAGATCATAGATTATGTAGTATCGCAATACGGCAGAACAAATGTGGCACAGATCATAACGTTTGGTAAACTTTTAGCCAAAGGGGTTATCAGGGATGTAGCAAGAGTTCTGGATGTGCCTTATGCCAAAGCCGATGCATTTGCCAAACTTATTCCTGACGAACTTGGGATCGATCTGGAAAATTCATACAAAAAAGAACCCAAGATATCAGAGCTGATAACTAATGATGAAAAATCCGCACAAGTGTGGGAATTTGCCAAAGCATTAGAAGGATTAAACCGCAATGCCGGTACACATGCTGCCGGAGTTGTTATATCAAATGAACCATTGTGGCAAAAAACGCCGCTTTTTAAACCAACCGGCATGGATACTGTAGCTACGCAATATAGCGGTAAATATATTGAAGATGTTGATCTGATCAAATTTGACTTTTTGGGTCTAAAAACATTGACCGTCATCGAAGAAGCAAATAAATTAGTAGAAAAGAGATACGGCAAACGTATAAATTTTGCAATAGAGGATATAAATAATAAACAGGTATATGATTATATAAGCACGGGACAAACACTTGGATTGTTTCAAATAGAATCAGCCGGGATGCAAGATCTAGCAAAAAAACTAAAGCCGTCAGGATTCGAGGATGTTATTGCGATGTTGGCACTTTATCGTCCAGGCCCGATGGAATCTGGTATGCTGGATGATTTTGTGGAGAGAAAACACGGAAGAGCAGCGATCACATATATGTTTCCAGAGCTAGAGCCTATACTTAAACCTACATATGGTGTCATAGTTTATCAAGAGCAAGTTATGCAAATTGTGCAAACAATAGGCGGTTTTTCATTGGGCGGTGCCGATCTTGTACGTCGCGCCATGGGTAAAAAGATCAAAGAAGAGATGGATAAACTGCAAGCTGATTTTGCTAATGGAGCAGAACAAAAAGGGTTTGACAGGGCTAAGGCAGTAGAACTTTTTGATTTGATCGTCAAATTTGCGGGATATGGGTTTAATAAGTCTCACTCTGCAGCATATGCTATGATAACGTTTTATACCTCGTATCTAAAATGCTTGTATCCTACAGAGTTCATGGCAGCACTTTTGACTCTAGAAAAAGACAACACTGATAAGATCGTCAAATATGCCGATGAGTTAAAAAGGATGAATATTCTCCTGGTAGCTCCTGATATTAATCGTTCGGATTTGGTATTTGTAGCTGATCATATAGATGGTAAAGATGTAATTTTATTTGGTCTAGGCGCTATTAAAGGGGTAGGAGATATTGCAGTAAACTACATCTTAGAAGAGAGGCTAAAAGGCAAATTTGACTCTTTAAGCGATTTTATAACCAGAATAGATACCTCAAAGGTAAACAAGAGGGTAATAGAGGCTCTTATCAAATCAGGAGCCCTTGATGGGCTTGGATATACCAGACAAGCAATGTTGAGCCAAATAGAAGAGATCATAGATGCTTCAGCCAAAGCTACACAAGCTAAAAAGATGTCCGTTGGATCTCTCTTTGGTGAAGAACAAGATATGATGCAGATCAATATAGAGTTATCCGATATGGATGAGTATGAACCGCTTTATGTATTGGAGATGGAAAAGGAATCATTAGGGTTTTATATATCAGGACATCCTCTGGATAAATATAGATCTCAACTTGATGATATAAATTATACTTTAAGTTCTCAAATAGAAGAGCTTGCCCATGGTTCGCAAGCGCTTTTGGTTGGAAAGGTGGAGCATATCAATGAAAAGATCTCCAAAAAAGGTGCAAAATTCGGCATAGTAACGCTGCTTGATCTGCACGGAAATATAGAATTGATGCTTTTTGAGGATAAATTAAAAGAACTTAAAGATGAATTTGATCTAACAAAACCAATCGGCTTTAAAGTAAAAATTACAAAAGATGGTGATTTTACAAGACTAAATCTTATTAAGATAATTACACTAAAAGAGACAAAAAAAGAAAAAATAAATCTCATTAAAGAAAAAGAAACTATAGAAGAACCACCCGTATCATATAAGCCGATCACGATCGGAGTATTATTGGATAACGATACAATGATTTTGCAAGATCTTTATAGTCTCGCAAAAGAACATACCGGTAATCATCCATTAGTTGTTTGTATCAAAAGTAAACTTGCAGATATTATAGTAGAGACGACTTTGAGCGTAGATGAATACTTTTTATCAAAAGCGATTATATTGGGAGTTTTTGAAATAGAGAATAGTTAATGATCTTGAACCATTGTGAAGTTTTGAAAAACAAAACAAAGCATATGTGATTTATACATATGAATTAACTAGATAGCCAAATTACACCAAGTATGTTGTACTATTTTTGTGTAGTATAGAAACATATAACTAATATTGAGATTTGTTTGTTGTGAAAATAATATAGTTTGTGATAAAAAAGTGTTACACTTAAGATACAAAAATATTATTATTATTTTAAAGGAAAAAAACAAATGTCATCATTACCAAAAATCGTATGGTCTAAAATCGATGAAGCTCCTGCATTAGCAACTTATTCACTTTTGCCAATAGTGCAAAAATTTTGTGCTTCTAGCGGCGTTGATGTAGAAACAAGAGATATATCTTTGGCCGGTCGTGTTATCGCTACTTTTGGTGAATATTTAACTGATGAGCAAAAACAAAATGATGATTTGGCTTATCTAGGAGATCTGGTACAAAAACCGGAATGCAATATCATTAAATTACCAAATATTTCTGCTTCTATTCCACAGCTAAAAGAGTGTATAGCAGAGCTTCAATCTCAAGGTTATAAAATCCCTGATTTTCCTGAGGATCCGCAAACAGACGAAGAGAAAGCCTTGAAAGAGAAATTTTCAATTTGTCTTGGTAGTGCTGTTAATCCAGTGCTTAGAGAAGGAAACTCTGATAGACGTGCTGCAGCAGCAGTTAAAAACTTTGCAAAGAAAAATCCGCATAAATTAAGAGCATTTAATGATGATTCTAAAACTTGTGTTGAACATATGGATGCAAATGATTTTTATGGTAATGAAAAATCTATAATTAAAAAAGGTGACGGCAAAGTAAGAATAGAGCTTAACGGCAAACTTTTAAAAGAGATAGATGCTGTAGATAAAGAGATACTAGATGGTACTTTCATGTCAGCAAATGCACTTAGAGCATTTTATGCCAAAACTCTTGATGAAGCAAAAGAAAAAAATATCCTTTGGTCTCTTCATCTTAAAGCAACCATGATGAAAGTCAGTGATCCTATTATGTTCGGCCATGCGGTTGAAATATTCTTTAAAGATGTATTTGAAAAATACGCAGAAGATTTCAAATCAATAGGAGCTAATGCTAATCTTGGACTTGGCGATCTCTATAAAAAATTAGAAAAACTTCCAGCTGATAAAAAAGCAGAGATTGAAGCGGCGATTATGGATGTTTATACAAAACAACCACATATTGCAATGGTTGATAGCGACAATGGTATTACTAACCTTCATGCATCAAACGATATAATTATTGATGCTTCTATGCCGGTTGTTGTCAGAGACGGCGGCAAAATGTGGAATAGTGAAGGCAAAGTTGAGGAATGTGTAGCAGTAATTCCTGATAGAACTTATGCTACATTCTATAAAGAGATCGTAGAAGATTGTAAAAAGAACGGTCAATTTGACGTTACTACTATGGGTAACGTAGCCAACGTAGGCCTTATGGCGCAAAAAGCCGAAGAGTATGGCTCTCACCCTACGACTTTTGAAATTGCCGAAGACGGTGTTGTGAAAGTTCTAGATAGCGATGGAAGTGAACTTATGACCTTCAATGTCCAAAAAGGTGACATTTGGAGAATGAGCAGAGCAAAAGATATACCTATCCAAGACTGGGTAAGACTGGCAGTTGAGAGAGCTAGACTTACAGGAAGTCCAGCAGTATTCTGGTTGGATGAAAAAAGAGCCCATGATGCAAATATGATCAAAAAAGTAAATGAGTATCTTAAAAATTATGATACAAACGGACTTGAAATTTTGATTCTTGCTCCGCAAGAAGCTATGGCATATTCATTAAAAAGAGTTAGAGCCGGACTAGACACCATTTCGGTAACAGGAAATGTGCTTAGAGATTACCTGACAGACCTTTTCCCTATTTTGGAGCTTGGAACAAGTGCTAAGATGCTTTCAATAGTGCCATTGCTTGCAGGCGGCGGTGTATTTGAGACCGGTGCAGGCGGATCTGCTCCAAAACATGTTGATCAATTCTTGGCCGAAGGTCATCTTAGATGGGACAGCTTGGGTGAGTTTTTGGCTCTTGCTGAATCACTTAGAATGATTGGAGATAAGAGCGGAAATGAAAAAGTAAAAGCTCTGACAGCTGCACTTGACAAAGCAAATGCTGCTTATCTAGATAATAATAAAGCACCTGGAAGAAGTGCCGGCGAACCTGACAATAAAGCATCTCACTTTTTTGTAGCACAATATTGGGCAGATGCACTTGCACATTGTGACGATAAAGAGCTTGCAGATAAATTTGCCTCTGCCGCACAAGCACTAAAAGATAATGAAGCCAAAATTATGGAAGAACTTATGTCAGTTGAAGGTAAAGCGCAAGATATAGGCGGATACTACCATCCTAATGACGCTAAAGCAAATGCTGCAATGAGACCATCTAAAACTCTAAACGCAATTATTGATGCCATATAAGCATCAATAGATATTTTGGTAACAATATAGGCATTTATGTTGCTGAAAATTGTTACTAAAATGATATAATTAGACCCTACACTTTTTAAAGTGACAATAATCAAATTATAACAAAGCATAATTGATACTATTTAAGTAGTATGAGTGATGTTTTGCACCAAATAGAATTTCCTAAATATACAAAGGATTAATAATGATAAAAAGAGGTAAAAAAGTTACAGTAATCGGAGCCGGAAATGTAGGTGCAACAGTAGCATATATTCTAGCAATGAATGGAGCATGTCATCATGTAGTTCTTCGAGATAGAGATATTGAAACTGCAAAAGGAAAAGCTTTAGACATGAGTCAAGCAGCTAATGCAGCTAGAATGCATACTATAGTATCTGTCGCTGAAGTAGCCGAGGATATTGCAGATTCTGACATAATCGTAATCACAGCAGGAAGTCCAAGATTGCCTGGGATGAGCAGAGATGATCTGTTGATGATCAATGCAGCAATTACAAAAGAAGTGATCGCCGATATAAAGATCCATGCTCCAGATGCCATTATTGTTATGGTATCAAATCCGCTTGATGTTATGACATATGTTGCATTCAAAGAAAGCGGTTTTCCTAGAGAAAGAGTAATTGGAATGGCAGGTATTCTTGATAGTGCTAGAATGGCGCATTTTATACATGAAAAAATTGGATATGGTGCAGGACAGATCAGAGCATCCGTTATGGGTGGACATGGCGATGATATGGTTCCTCTTCCTAAATTTTCCACAGTAGCCGGCGTTCCTCTTTCTGACGTACTTACACCAGAAGAGATTGCAGAAGTAGTAGAGAGAACAAAGCATGGTGGAGCAGAAATAGTCGGTTATTTAAAAACCGGTTCGGCTTATTATGCGCCTGCAAAATCAACGTCTATGATGGTTGAAGCTATTTTAAAAGATACAAAATTAATATATCCGTGTGCTGTTTATTTGGATGGCGAATATGGATATAGCGATGTAGTCACTGGTGTACCTATAGTACTTGGTGCAGGAGGAGCTGAAAAGATCTTCAAGCTCACTCTAAACGAAGACCAAGAAACAAGATTTGCAAAAAGTGTTGCTTCAGTAACTAAAATGATACAAGTGCTTAAAAATAAAAATTTTTTTGAAGGAGAATAGAAATGTCAGTAAGAATTGAAAAGGATACAATGGGCGAAGTAAGAGTACCAAATGATAAATATTGGGGTGCTCAAACACAAAGATCATTGGAAAATTTTGAGATAGGCAATGAAAAGATGCCACGCGAAGTAGTGTATGGTTTTGCGAACCTCAAAAAAGCTTGTGCTTTAGTCAATCATGATCTAGGAAGACTTGATGAATCTAAAACCAACGCTATTGTGAAAGCTTGCGAATGTGTATTAAGCGGAGAGCTTGACGGTGAGTTCCCTTTGGTTGTTTGGCAGACTGGTTCAGGCACACAATCAAACATGAATATCAACGAAGTAGTTGCCAATAAAGCCATTGAGATCCTTGGCGGTGATTTTACAAAAGACAAATTGATCCATCCAAACGATGATGTAAATAAAGGTCAAAGTTCAAATGATACATATCCTACTGCAATGCGTATCGCCGAAGTAGTAGCAGTAAGCGATGATCTTTTCCCGGCTATTGAGCAGCTTAGGGCTACTCTGAATGCCAAAGCTACAGCATTTGACAATATAGTTAAAATCGGAAGAACACACTTGCAAGATGCGACACCACTTACATTGGGCCAAGAGTTAAGCGGATATGTAGCGATGCTGGATACAAACGTGAAACAGATCAATGATGCATTGGCTTATTGCAAAGAGCTTGCCATTGGCGGAACTGCGGTAGGAACAGGGTTAAATTCTCATCCTGAGTTTTCTGAGCGTGTATCTGCTTGCCTTAATGGTTTTATGGGTAAAGATTATGGTTTTGTGTCGCAACCAAATAAATTTCATGCGCTTACAGGTCATGATGCAGAAGTAGTATTGAGCGGAGCGTTAAAAGCACTTGCAGCTAACCTTATGAAGATAGCAAATGATATCAGATGGCTCGCTAGCGGACCTAGATGCGGTATAGGCGAGATTACAATACCTGAAAACGAGCCGGGAAGCTCTATCATGCCTGGTAAAGTAAATCCTACGCAAGCTGAAGCTATGACTATGGTAGCTGTTCAAGTAATGGGTAATGATGCTACTGTCGGTATAGCAGCATCACAAGGAAACTTTGAACTTAATGTATTCAAACCTGTAATTGCTTACAATATCTTGCAATCAACCAAATTGTTGGCTGATGCAATGAGAAGCTTTGATAAAAACTGTGCAGTTGGAATTGAGCCGGTACAAGAAAGAATTGAAAGCTACTTGCATAATTCACTTATGCTTGTAACCGCTCTTAATCCTTATATTGGATATGAAAATGCAGCAAAAATTGCTAAAACTGCTCACAAAAACGGTACTACACTAAAAGAAGAAGCAATAGCTCTTGGGCTTTTGAGTGCTGAAGATTTTGATAAGTATGTCAAACCTGAAGAGATGATAGCAGCTAAAGCATAAAGCATCTGTTGCTATATAGGCATCCGGCATCTCTTTTGATGCCAAAAAGTGTGTAGATATGTACCATCTGCACCAAAAATAAACTCACATTTAACACATTTTATTTAAAATATTCCCATAAAGTTCTATAATTTATACATTCAATCAAGAAGGAGTCCTAGTGAATATACACGAATATCAAGCGAAACAGATTTTCGCAAAATATGGTGTGCCTACACCTAGAGGAATTATAGCAAATACGCCTGACGAGGCGGTTGCAAATGCAAAAGAGCTTGGCGGCAACATATGGGTAGTAAAAGCTCAAATACATGCCGGTGGCAGAGGATTAGGTGGTGGTGTTAAGCTAGCCCGTTCTTTAGACGAAGTTGCGTCTTTAGCAGATGAAATCTTGGGAATGACTCTCGTTACACATCAAACCGGACCAGAGGGGAAATTGGTCCAAAAGGTTTACATAGAAGAGGGCGCTGATATAAAAGATGAACTATATCTTGGTGTAGTTTTAGACAGAGCAAAAGAGATGCCTGTTATTATGGCAAGTACCGAGGGCGGTATGGCTATCGAAGATGTAGCTCATGACACTCCTGAAAAAATTATAAAAGTTGCTGTTGACCCGGCTATAGGCTTTCAAGGATTCCACGGAAGAGAATTAGTATTTGGTCTTGGAATTACTGACAAAGCAGAACAAGCTAAATTGATCTCTTTTGCATCAAAACTTTACAAAGTTTATATGGAAAATGATGCAGAGATGATTGAGATCAACCCTCTTATCAAAACCGGTAGCGGTGACTTCTTGGCTCTTGATGGAAAAATGGGATTTGATGATTCTGCACTCTATAGACATGCAGATATCGAAGCTATGCGTGATATAAGCGAAGAAGATGCAGATGAGCGAGAAGCTGGAGAATATGGACTTAGTTATGTATCTCTTGATGGTGAAATTGGTTGTATGGTAAACGGTGCAGGTCTTGCAATGGGTACTATGGATACTATCAATTATATGGGCGGAACTCCGGCTAACTTCCTTGACGTTGGCGGTAAAGCGAATGCACAAACTGTTGCAAAAGGATTTGAGATAATTCTTAAAAACCCAAATGTAAAAGCAATTTTTGTAAATATTTTTGGCGGAATAGTAAGATGCGATAGAATCGCAAACGGTATCTTGGAAGCTACTAAAATGGTAGATGTTCATGTGCCGGTAATTGTTAGACTAGACGGTACAAATGCTGCTGAAGCTGCTGAAATATTGAAAAACGCAAATATACCAAATGTAATAGCTGCAACTGACCTTGCAGACGGTGCAGCAAAAGCAGTCAAAGCAGCAAAAGGAGAGAATTAATGAGTATTTTGGTAAATAAAGATACAAAAGTTATCGTGCAAGGTTTCACAGGAAGCGAAGGCACATTTCATGCTGAGCAATGTTTGGCGTATGGTACAAAGATAGTTGGCGGTGTTACGCCAAATAAAGGCGGAGAGACACATCTTGGCAAACCGGTATTTAATACCGTTAAAGATGCTGTTGCTGCAACAGGCGCTACTGTATCTATGGTATTCGTTCCGCCTGCATTTGTAGCGGACGCGGTTATGGAAGCAGCTGATGCGGGTATTGAGCTTGCTGTGATTATAACAGAAGGCGCTCCTGTACGTGACATGCAAATGGCAAAAGCTTATGCTACTAAGAAAAATATGAAAACAATCGGACCTAACTGCCCAGGTATTATTACGGCTGAAGAGTGCAAAATTGGTATCATGCCGGGTAATATTTTCAAAAAAGGAAATGTTGGTTTGATCTCAAAATCAGGTACTCTTACTTATGAAGGCGCAAACCAAGTCTGCAAAGAAGGCTTTGGTATCACAACAGCAGTTGGGATCGGTGGGGATCCGATCATTGGCCTTAGCTATAAGCAATTATTACCTCTTTTTGAAGCTGATCCAGAGACAGAAGCTATCGTAATGATAGGAGAGATCGGCGGTGATTTGGAGATTCAAGCAGCTGCTTTTATCAAAGAAAATATCACTAAACCGGTTGTAGCATTCATAGCCGGACAAACTGCCCCTAAAGGCAAAAGAATGGGTCATGCAGGCGCAATCGTGAGTGGCGGTGCTGGAACTGCTAAAGAAAAAATGGATGCCCTTGAAGCGGCCGGAGTTAAAGTTGTTGTATCTCCTGCCGATATAGGCAAAGCTGTCAAAGAAGTTTTATCAAAATAAAAATGGTGGGATAGCAATCCCACCTTACAAACCATCTCGCTATCACTAATTATCAATTATGCTATACTTATTAAAAAAACGAAAAGGATTTTATTATGAAACAAACTTTTGAAGTTCTTAATGTAAAATGTGAAGGGTGCGCAAATACTCTTAAGACTAAATTAGCAAAAGACTTTGGCGATGTAGAAGTAAATTTAGAGGCCATGCCTAGACAAATTACACTTGATATTGAGCCGGAACAAATTGATGAATTAAGAAAGATGTTAAAAGCGATTGGTTATCCATTGAGTGATGAAGAGCTTAATGGTGTTGAAAATGTTACAATCAAAGCAAAAAGCTTTATTTCATGCGCTGTAGGCAAAATAAATATATAAATTTATAGCCTCTATATGCACTTAGAACAAGTTTGAAACTATTCTAGTGCAACAAAAAGTAACAACTTATACTTTTATTTCACAATTACTATAGTTTCAAACATTCATTATTAAAAATTGGTTATGCTATTCTCAAGTGAATAGGAATACCATCACTTTGAAAGAGAAGCCCGTCTCTTATCAATAAATTATTTTTAAAAGGGGAATAGGATGTCTAATATTATGAAAGCTCCTGAAAATACACCAGTCTGGGTAAATACTAAAAGATGTAAGGCATGTGATATTTGTGTTGATGTTTGTCCTGCTGGCGTACTTTCTATGAAGCAAGAACCTACATCAACGTTAGGTGCCATGATCAGCGTAATTGCACCGGAATCTTGTATTGGCTGCAGAGAGTGTGAATTATCCTGTCCGGATTTTGCAATATATGTAGCAGAAAAAGCAGAATATAAATTTGCTAAACTTACTGATGCTGCCAAACAAAGAGCAGAGGCAATTGCCAATAATAATTATAGATTACCTGCGGGTTACTAAGGAGAAAAAAGTATGGCATTAAGAGAAATAATTTCGAGTGGAAACGAGCTTGCAGCACACGCTGCAATAGATGCTGGATGTAAGTTTTTTGGTGGTTATCCAATTACTCCGTCTAGTGAAATTATGCATGAATTATCAGACCTTCTTCCGCAAATCGGAGGAACATGTATTCAGATGGAAGATGAGATCGCAGGAGTTGCATGTGCAATAGGCGCATCTATGAGCGGTGTGAGAGCTATGACTGCTACAAGCGGTCCTGGTATTTCACTCAAAGCAGAGAATCTTGGTCTTGCTCAAATGGCTGAAGTACCATTGGTAGTAGTCAATGTTATGAGAGGCGGACCATCAACAGGTCTTCCTACTCGTGTATCTCAAGGTGACGTTGCACAAGCAAAAAATCCAAGTCACGGTGACTATAAATCTATTACTTTATGTGCTGGGAACTTGGCTGAATGTTATACAGAAACTGTAAGAGCATTTAATTTAGCTGATAGATTCATGCAGCCGGTATTTGTACTTCTTGATGAAACATTAGGTCATATGCACGGTAAAGCTATGCTGCCAAGCGAAGAAGAGGTAAAAGCAGAGATTAAGACTAGAAAAGAGTTTACAGGTGATCCTGCTGATTATCAACCTTATGGTGTAGCTCAAGATGAGCCGGCAGTTCTTAATCCAATGTTCAAAGGATATAGATATCACTTCACTGGGCTTCATCACAATGCTACTGGTTTCCCAACTGAAGAGATAGAAACATGTCGTAAACTTATTGAGAGATTATTCAATAAAGTAGAAGCTCATCAAGACGAGATCGATTCATACGAAGAATATATGCTAGAAGACGCAGAACTTCTAATTATAGCTTATGGTTCAGTTTCACTTGCAGCAAAAGAAGCTATTAGACACCTAAGAGCTGCTGGAATCAAAGCCGGATTGTTTAGACCGATTACTTTATGGCCAAGTCCGGCAAAAAGAATCAAACATTGGACAGATAAGATCGAAAAAGTATTATGTGTAGAGCTCAATATCGGTCAATACAGAGATGAGATACAAAGAGCATCAGGCAGACTAGATATTGATGGGCTGTTCAAAGTAAATGGTAGAGCACTTTCTCCTTACGAAATTGTTGAAAAAGTGAAAGGAATGTAACATGGCATTTAATTATGATAATTATTTAAGAGTAGATAAAATGCCAACACTATGGTGTTGGGGTTGTGGTGATGGTGTAATCCTCAAGGCATTTGTTAGAGCAATTGATGAGCTTGGATACAATAAAGACGATATGTGTATCGTGTCTGGTATCGGATGCTCAGGAAGATTCTCATCATATATAGACTGTAACACAGTGCATACTACTCATGGTAGAACAATAGCATTTGCAACAGGTATTAAACTTGCAAATCCGGATAAAAAAGTTTTTTGTGTAGCAGGTGACGGCGACTCACTAGCTATCGGCGGTAACCATACAATTCATGGATGCAGAAGAAATATAGATATTAATTTTATTCTTATCAATAACTTTATTTATGGTTTGACCAATTCTCAAACAAGCCCTACTACTCCACAAGGTATGTGGACTGTTACAATGCAAAAAGGAAACATAGATCCGACTTTTGATGCTTGCAGACTTGCTATAGCAGCGGGAGCTTCATTCGTAGGTAGAGAATGCGTTACAGATCCTAAAAAAATAGAAAAACTTTTTGTAAAAGGATTCCAACATAAAGGTTTCAGTTTCTTTGATATTTTCTCGAATTGCCATATCAACTTAGGCAGAAAAAATAAAATGGCTAATGCTATGGAAAATCTTGATTGGATCGATAGCAGAACCGTATCTAAAATTAAATTTGACAAAATGAGCGAAGAAGAAAGAGAAGGCCTATTCCCTACAGGTGTATTGTATCATGATGAAAATGCTTCAGAATATTGTGATATGTATGAGCAAGTTAGACTAGCACAACAAGGCAAACGCAAGCCTATCACAGCAGCTGACTTTGCTAAAAAAGCATAAGGAGAGAAGAATATGGCTAGAACATTAATGAGATTTACAGGTGTTGGCGGACAAGGTGTACTTTTGGCTGGAGAGATTTTTGCAGAAGCTAAAATCAAGGCCGGCGGTTATGGATTAAAAACAGCTACATATACTTCACAAGTACGTGGCGGTCCTACTGTTGTTGATATTACACTAGACGATGATGAGATTTTTTATCCTTATGCGAATGATGGTGAAATTGATTTTATGCTTTCTGTTGCTCAAGTAAGTTTTGATCTTTTTAAAAACGGTGTATCACAGGGTGGTACTATAGTAGTAGAGCCAAACTTGGTAAAACCTACTGATGAAGATCGTAAAAAATGGAATATTATTGAGATTCCTATTATTACTATAGCAAAAGAAGAAGTTGGTAATGTAATTACGCAATCCGTTGTGGCTCTTGCTATTGCAAATACTCTTATGAATGCTATTGATAGACAAATACTCATAGATACAATGCTTAGTAAAGTGCCTGAAAAAGTACATGCGCTTAACTTAAAAGCGTTTGATCTTGGTGAAAAATATGCCAAAGAGGCTATGAGTAAATAATTTTTTATATTTTTAATAACTTCTACAACTTATAGCTCCTGTGGGCTATAAGCGTCCTTCCATACATTTTTTAATTATTGTTTTTTATTTTTTATCTCATTATCCTAAGAAAGTTAATATTTTATTTTGTGTACAATACCGCCACTAAGCCAAAAAGGATATATAGTCATGAACCGCTTCAAAAAAATACTGATAGCAAATAGGGGAGAAATTGCTCTTAGGATTATTAGAGCTTGTAAAGAACTTGGAATTCAAAGTGTCGTTATTTACTCCAATGTTGATAAATATGGTGTGTGGGTCACAAAAGCAGATGAATCTCATTTGATAGATGGAGATCCGATTCAAGCATATCTAAATTATGATCGTATTATAGATATTGCCAAAGAAATTGGTGTGGATGCTATACATCCTGGATATGGATTTTTGAGTGAAAGTGCTGAATTTGCACAAGCTTGTGTAGATAATAATATCACTTTTATTGGACCAAAACCTGAACATATATCACTTTTTGGCGATAAAATGGCTTCAAAAACAGCCATGAAAGAGCTTGGAGTACCCGTAATTGAAGGTACAGAAGATCCGATTACAGACATAGAAGAAGCCAAAAAAATAGCAGTCCAAATAGGTTTTCCGGTTATAATCAAAGCTGCTTTTGGCGGCGGCGGTCGTGGTATGCGTATCGTCAAGCAAGAAGAAGATTTTGAAGAAATGTTTTTAGCAGCCTCCAAGGAAGCGGAAAAGTTTTTTGGCAAAGGCGATGCATTTGTAGAAAAATATATAGAAAATCCAAGGCATATTGAAGTCCAAGTTATGGCGGATAAATATGGAAATGTAATACACTTAGCTGATAGGGATTGTTCTATCCAAAGACGTCATCAAAAAGTAATTGAAATTGCTCCAAGCCCTAGATTGTCGATGGAAGTAAGAAGAGAACTGTATAGGGTTTCTACAAAATCTATGTTTAGACTTGGGTATGAAAGTGTGGGTACGCTGGAGTTTTTGGTCGATGCACATGATAACTTTTATTTCATGGAGATGAATACAAGGGTGCAAGTAGAGCATCCTGTAACTGAAATCATCACAGGAATTGATATTATTCAAAGAATGATACAGATTGCCATGGGGGATAAATTAAAATTTTTGCAAGAAGAGATCCATTTTAAGGGATATGCAATAGAATTTAGAATAAATGCCGAGGATCCACGCAAAGGCTTTATCCCGAGTCCTGGAAAAATAGAAACTCATCTCGCTCCCGGCGGTCCTGGTGTAAGATTGGATTCTATAGCATACAAAGATTATGTGATACCTCCAAACTATGACTCAATGATAGGTAAATTGATCGTTTGGGCATTGGATTGGGAAACATTGGTAAATAGAACCAGAAGAGCATTGGAAGAATTTATTATTGCCGGTATACCAACAAATATTCCGCTTCATAGAGAAATTGTTTGCGATGAAGATTTTATTAATGCAACATTTGATACTACATTTTTAGATAAAAAACTTCCACAAATGTGTGAAAAGATGGTATTCGATATAGATTATAAAGAAGATGAATTCAATAAATCAGATAATGAAAACGATAGAATCGCTGCTATAATAGGAGCCCTTACTTACATGCGAAGGGCTTAAGACAAAGCTTAGCCCTTTATTTGCATATTAATATGAAATAATATTAATATGCAATTGTAAGATAATTAGATATTTTGTCAAGCTCTTGCTCTGTTACGCTGCCTTTTTGCGATGGCATAAGTCCAAATCTATCGATTTTTTGCGGCATGCATAGTGCTTTTTCTTTTGACGGATTAAGCGTATAATCTTTGATAAATGTCATAGCCGCTTTTTTATCATACCCAAAAGTCATATTTACATGACGCATCACGCCTTGCATCGGAGGAGCTATTAATGAATTCATAGCTTCTATCGTGGCAGGCCTGGTTGCTGTGTGGCATGCTGCGCATTTGTTTTCAAATAATATTTTGCCCTCATCTATATCACCCCCAAACGACAAAGTTAAAATAAACATTGCCGAACTTGTATAAAATATTTTTTTCATAAAAAATCCTTTCAAATAAGTTTGTTACCTTCCCATTAATAATAATACTTATATTTATATTAACAATTATTAATTAACATATTGATAAATGACGAAAAAAGTGATATTTATGCTATAATTCCATCCAAGGTGCGATAGGTAGTTGCTATCGATTTATCGGTAGAGGAAAGTCCGAGCTACAAGTGAGACAAGACTCCACCTAACGGGTGGCCAGAGTAATCTGAGGGCAAGTGCAACAGAGAGTAGACTACCGCTTCGGCGGAAAAGGTGAAAGGGTGGGGTAAGAGCCCACCAGTGTCTGTGGCAACATGGATAGCTAGGTAAACCCTGTCTGTAGCAAGAAGTATATGGTATAAGTCTCACAATCGCCAAGCTTGCTTGGCAAAATACTTCGCTCGAGCCATGTGGTGACATATGGCCTAGATAAATAACTACCCACGACAGAACTCGGCTTATCGTCGCGCCTTTTTTCTCTTTTTATGATACAATCCAAAAAATATTTTACTATACGGAAACTCAATGAAGCAGAGCGCTTGTGGATTAGATTGTTATGACGGATGCAGCATGGTTTATGAAAACGGCGATATACGCGGTGACAAAGCCCATCTGGTTACCCAAGGTTCTCTTTGTGCAAATATAAACGTCAATATAAATAAAGCGCCACGCATAACAACCCCGCTAATAAACGGCAAAGCAGTAAGTATGAATGAAGCTTTGGCATATGTGGCAAATGTAATAAACGACAAAACTCTGCTTTGGAGAGGCGGCGGCAATGTGGGAGTAATGCAAGAGATCACAAACTTGCTTATAGACAAAGCCGGCGGATACCTAACCAAGGGCAGCTTATGCGATGGGGCAGGAGATGCCGGGATAATTGAAGGCCGAGGGGTAAACTTGACTTTGCCGCCGGAGCAAATCGAAAAAAGCGAAGTCGTAGTAGTGTGGGGTAGAGATATAACCGTAACAAACAGACATATACTCCCATTCATTGAAGGCAAAAAATTAATTGTTATAGATCCTATTAAAACAAAAATAGCCAAAAAAGCCGACCTTCATGTTCAGTTGGCTCCAAGAAGCGACTTTTATCTTGCTATACTTTTAGCTAGATTTGTTTTTTTAGAAGAGCTTTACGATAAAGAGTGGCTTGAGAAAAATGCAAGTGAATATGAAGAGTATTATGATTTTGTACGAACATTTCGCATCAAGGCCCTTTTGGCGCTCATTGATACAGATCTGGATACAATAGGTGAAATACTTTCACTAATTGACGGCAAAAAAGTTGTATTTTTGGTTGGTGCAGGCGTACAAAGATACAGTATAGGCGATCAAGTCCTCAGAGCTATTGATTCTCTAGCTGCACTGCTGGGGCTTTTTGGCAAAGAGGGGTGCGGTGTTAGTTATCTTGGCGATTCAAAGCTTAGCTTTGATAACCCATTTAGTGTAAATGCAAAAAAAGTATCAAAAGTAGACACTCCATTTGATAAGTTTGAAACCGTTATAGTGCAAGGCGGAAATCCATGTGAATCTATGCCAAATACAAACGAAGTGGCAAACAGACTTAAAAAAGTAAAAAATATTATTTATTTTGGATTGTACGAAAATGAGACCTCCAAAAGAGCTCATGTCGTAATTCCTGCAAAGAATTTTTTCGAAAAAGATGATGTCAGATTAAGCTATGGACACAGTTATGTATCCAAAATCAATCAGATAAGAGAATGTGATTTTGGAATAAGCGAATATGAATTTGTAAAGTCTATATTTGATATCAATAAATATAATGGGTTTAAAAACGAAGAGTATTATATAGATCATTGGCTAAAACAATGCGAAATAAAAGAAGATATTTTTATATCAAAAGCATACCGTAAATTACCATATAGCAATGGTTTCGGCAAAGATGGAGGCGATGAATTTGTCTTTTTGGATGATTATGACGACGATTTTATCGAGCATAAGAAATTGAGAAGGCCTAGAGGCTATCAAAGACTGTCTTGTGACGATAGTTCTTTTTGGTTGGTAAATAGCAAATCAAATGATTCAATTAACACTCAGTTTAAACAAGATGATAGAGTTTGGGTGCATCCTGATTTGGAGTTTTGTGATAATGAAGAGATATTGGTAAGCTCGCAATACGGTGAAGTAACACTTAGGGTAAAAAATAGTACAGATATCAGAAGTGATTGTGTCAAGATAACTGCAAATACAATAGGCGTCAATAGATTGACTCCTTCAACAATATCAAACGAAGGCCATAGTGCCTGCTTTGGAGAAGTAAAGGTGCGACTATCAAAATTGGTGCTATAATTACACAAAAAATTATATAAAGAGAATAATAATGACATTAGAAGAAATAGACAAGCAGTTTGTGCTGCAAACCTATGCGCGTAATTATACTAATTTCACTCACGGCGCAGGATCAACGCTGTACGATGAGAGCGGCAAAGACTATATAGATTTTGCTAGCGGAATAGGTGTAAATAGCGTAGGGCATGGAAACGAGAAATTAGCCAAAGCAATTTGTGATCAAGCAAGTAAAATAATTCATATATCAAATCTGCAAGTTATAGAACCTCAAACTAAATTGGCACAAAAAATTTCAGAGCTTTACGGACAAGATGTGGCAACTTTTTTTGCCAATTCCGGCGCTGAAGCAAATGAAGGCGCAATTAAATTGGCTCGCAAATACGGCGAAGTTAAATTTGATAGTAAAAAATATAAAATTATAACTTTGGAAAATTCTTTTCATGGTAGAACATTGGCAACAGTAAAGGCTACAGGCCAAGATAGCTTTCATCCATCATGTTTTGCTCCATATATAGAGGGTTTTGTCCGTGTTCCTAGTGTCCATGATGCTGTTGATGCCATTGATGATGCTACAGTAGCCGTGATGCTTGAGCTCGTACAAGGCGAGGGCGGAGTAGAAGCTTTTTCAAAAGAAGAGATACAATATCTAGCAAGTGCACTAAAAGAAAAAAATGTATTGCTTATAGTTGATGAAGTACAAACAGGTATTTATCGCACAGGAGAGTTTTTGGCTTCTCAGGTTTATGGTATTGCTCCTGATATTATAACACTTGCAAAAGGCTTGGGCGGAGGTGTGCCGATCGGTGCGGTCGTAACTCCACATAAGGATATATTTAGTGCCGGTGATCATGGCAGTACATTTGGCGGTAATTATCTAAGTACATCTGCTGGACTGGTAGTTTTGGACATTTTAGAAGATCTGCACAACTCAAAGAAATTGGCAGAAACTATAAAATATTTTAGTGCTAAGCTGGAGAATATTGCAGCTGTATATCCTCAATATTTTGAAAAAAGTTCAGGTATAGGGCTTATGCGAGGACTTCGAGCCAAAAATGCCGACATACAAAGCAAAGTTATCAAATCTTGTTTTAACGAAGGTCTTATCGTGCTAAAAGCAGGACGTAATACGGTACGATTTTTGCCTAGTTTGACTATTGCAAAAAGTGAAATAGATGAAGGCTTTGTGCGATTTGAAAAAGCATTGGGTTTGATCGCCTAATGAATTTTAGCTCTTATATGACCGATTGGCTCTATGGAGAGAATGGATATTATACCAACTTCAAAGCCATAGGTAAAAGCGGAGATTTTTATACTGCTGTGAGTACAAGTGCTTTTTTTGGTGCAAGTATCGCTAATTATCTAGTAAAATTATTAGATGAAGATGACAGCAAAACAGATGGATGGCTAGTAGAGATAGGAGCCCATCAAGGTTATCTGCTTTGTGATATGATACAGTGGATATATACCGTGCGTCCAAAATTATTGGAAACAATACGCTTTGGTATAGTAGAAAAGCATCCTAAAATTCGTGAGGCACAGTTGTCTTACATCCATGAAAGATTCGGTGATGAAGTCAAAGTACATCATTTCTCTTCTATTTGTGAACTAAAAACTGACTATGCATTCGTAGTCTCAAATGAGATATTTGATGCCTTTCCTTGTGAGCTGCTCAAAGACGGTAAGATAGCAAAAGTGGATAACCACACCATATCATGGGAAGTTGCTCCGTCAAATATGTTGGAGTGGGCCGATAGACACCGTCTCGTACAAGGTGAGATAGCAATAGGTTATGAAGATTTTGCCAAAGAAATAGCTAGTTTACCCAAGTGTGATTTTGTCTCTTTTGATTATGGTGAAGAGTATGTGAGAAATGATTTTTCTATACGTATATATGAAGAGCATCAGACATTTCCGCTCTTTGATGAAAAAGTTAATTTAGAAAAATCTTTTAAAAAAGCAGATATTACATATGATGTGAATTTTGCCCATGTCGTAGAAGCTTTTGAAGCGGCAGGATTTTCTAAAAAACATTATGAGACACAAGCTAGGGCATTAGTAAGATTTGGCATTATTGATATACTTGGAGAATTCGCGAAACAAACAACGCAAGAGAGATATGCCAGAGAAGCTGACAGGATAAAAACTCTTCTAGCTCCCACTATGATGGGGGATAGATTTAAGATGGTACATTTAGCTAAATAATTAAGCTAATTTTCGCCCGGCAAAATAGTTTATCTTCCAGTCTCCATTTTCTTTTGAAAAATGAAGCTGTTTTTTTGCGCCATCTTCTAAGTAGTTGACAGTTTTTCTGTCTATTCCATTATCTTCGGTAGAAACGATCTCTATTTTGGGTGATAATTGTCTGGCTGCTAGATCTTTTGATAGCATAGATTCTACCTGATCTAAAGATGAAGCATCATCTTTTATCTTTTCTAATAGATCTTTGAAAGATGCATTTCTTATCGCAAGACTCAAGCCAAAAGATTCAAGTGTTATAAAATAAGACGGCTGCGTCATTGTTTCACTAAGTTTTGTCAAATCCCCGCTGTATAGCAGGTGATAATATGACAAAACTAGATCACAAGGCTCACTATTTTTGTTTGTCAAGAAAGTCTTTTGATAGCAGTTTGGAATGCTTCAAGGTGGTTATAGCTTCCTTCTTCCAGGTTGCTATATACATTTACCACATCGGTAGGCATGCCGATTGAAGCTTCTTGTAAATCTTTTATGTCCGTTATTTCTATCAATTCGCCTATTTTTACGGCATTTAGTTGAGATTTTTTGCCCTCGTATATGCAAGTATTGTAAAGCTCTTGAAGAGGAGGCAATATAAATTGACCTACTACGCTTTCATCTATTCCGGTAATATTTACACCATATTTCACGCATAAATTTCTAGCAGCATCCATGTGTCTTTGCTCTGAAAGTTGAATGTTGGCAAATGTGTTTTCAGATGGATATACTTTGCCAAGAGTTATATATACATCTCTAGCTACTTTCTCTTCTTGGTATATAAATAGCAAATGATCTTTTTGTTCATTTGTTAAAGTAGTAGTACCGCCTGAGCCGCCTTTTCTTGCAGCTTCTCCTGATGATACTAGGCCGACAACACCTACACTGACAACTAAAAGTTTTGAGATAAAATCTCTACGATCTTGATTTTGATTGTTCAACATTCCTTGCCTTTTTAAATAAAATATAATGATTATAACATAATAAAAATTAACTATAATAAAAAATTTTAAATATTTTAAGATAATAAGCATTTTTTTTATGTATTATATTAAAAACTAATATTAAAAATAAATAAAATTAATTACTTTTGCTGTATGTTTGCAATTTCAAAGATATTATGTTATATTTAAACAAAAAATAGGTTGAAAATGAAAAGAATATGGATGATTTTACTCTTGCCATTATTGGTATTTAGTGATAATGTAAATGGCTGGACTTCTTTGCATGAAGCTATCTATGCAAATGATACAAAAAATATAGATATGCATATAAACAAGCGCCAAAATATTGAAAAACCTTCTCGTGCAGGAATAGCTCCATTGCATCTTGCTGTCAAGATGAGACAAATGAGCACTGTAGAAAAATTATTAAGCAAAGGCGTTGATATAGATATTCAGGATAATAATGGTCTGACACCACTCCATTATGCTATAGGACAAAAGCAGACAAAACTTGCAAAATTTCTCATAACCAAAGAAGCCGACATGAATATACCAAACAAATACGGTATGACTTCACTTCATCAAGCTGCATTTAGAGGTGATACGGATATGATACAATTTATGATAGATAATGGAGTTACCGTGGATATCAAAAATAAACAAGGAGCTACGCCTTGCCAGCTAGCCTATGCAAAAAAAAATATAGGTGCTACTTCACTATTGCAACACTATAGTAAACTACCATGCGGGATGAAAACTTTGCCAAAAAAGGAGTAAAAAATGAATGAAATAGTTACCTCTTTAGCTAGAAATGCCATCATGGCTGCTTTGGGATATGAAAGCAGCTTCGACCTCGAAGATGCACTAAAAAGATACCCAGAACTAAGGCAAAAAGGTGCTTCATTCGTCACTCTAAATACTACTCCTTCTATGCAGCTCAGAGGTTGCATAGGATCTATTCAAGCTTATCGTCCTTTATATGAAGATATTATATCAAATGCCAAATCAGCTGCTTTGCATGATCCTAGATTTATGCCGCTTACTCCTGATGAGCTAAAAAATGTAAAAGTAGAGGTCTCTATCCTCTCTGAACCAAAAGAGGTTTTATATAAAGATATCGAAGATCTCAAAACTAAGATCGCACCATTCAAAGATGGTGTTGTGCTTCGATATGGAGGGTATGGAGCGACTTACCTGCCTCAAGTATGGGAGCAATTACCTGATTTTGATCTATTTTTTGGTAGTTTATGCCTCAAGGCAAATTTGGACCAAAATTGTCTATCAAGACATCCAGAAATACTCACTTATCAAGTGGAAAAATACAAAGAAGAATGATATTGAAATTTTTCATATGATTTTCACACTCTTTGTGATATAGTAAAATCAAAAATAGGATTTTTAAAAATGACGATAATCGTAAATGGAGAATCCAAAGAAATAGCACAGGGTACCACTATAGCTAAGCTCATAGATTCACTTGGGGTCAAAGTGCAAGTGATGGTAGCAGCGGTAAATATGGAAATTGTTAAAAAAGATAAATGGGATACTCATATATTAAATGAAAATGATAAAGTGGAGTTGCTTCACTTTGTAGGCGGGGGATGATGTTTTCTGTCATCCTGAACTTGTTTCAGGATCTCTAATTTGTTTTTTTCTTTACTACCTTTTTATAAAGGTAGTGCCAAAACTAGCGAATAGCGGTTTTTAAGAAGTAAAAAAGTTTCTTTAGAAAATCGTCATTTTCGCGAATCGCACACGCTCGTGTATGCACTACTGCCACAAGCGTGGCTTTCAAGGAGCGCTCAAATGACATTATTTTATATATGCAACGTCATTCCCTCACAGGCAGGAATCCAGTCTTCTAATCATCAATCACTACTCACTTATAACCACAACAGCGATAGCAAATCCGCCGTCATGACTGATGGATAGTGAACTTGTGGCATGTGGAAATTTGAGAGCTGCTTTTTGGCTTAGCGTGAAATATGGAGCACCTTTGTGGTTTTTGGATATGATGATATCATGAAAGCCAAGCTCTCCGCCTATACCGCATCCAAATGCTTTGCTGATAGCCTCTTTGGCTGCCCAAAATCCTGCTATTGAGGCAGCTTTTTTGGCGAGCTTTATCTCATGTTCGCATAAAAATCTCTCTTTGAAGGTATCTCCAAATTTCTCAAGAGCTTTTTCTATTCTATTTATGGCTATGATATCTGTTCCTATTTTCATAGTGCAAGTTTATCATAGGTTTTGGTTCAAAATGATAAAATCGAGTCAAGGTATATGATTTGACAAGTTCAGAGGATGACGAGGTGGAAGTATGGATTCCTTTTGCCTACGGCGGTTTCTTTGAAACATCGCCTTTGGTTTCGAACCTACAAAGGTAAAGCAGTTTACCTTTTAACGGTTCTCATGCGAGAATGACAAGGTGAGGGCGAAAATTTCGTGTTCCGTAGGGTGTGTTTGCTAACACACCGAAATATAACGGTGATTTGAAACAATGGTGCGTTGGCAAACGCACTCTACGGTGGATGTGGATTTCGAATTGCCGTTATATCTTGCAAAATGTCATATTTTTTCAGAAGATTTATATGATCGGTTACAATAAACCATGGCAAATTACAGAAGAATATTTTTAGACGGATATAGCTATTTTATCACGGTTGTGACCCATGGACGAAAACCTATATTAATAGAGCATATCGATCTGCTACGAGAGAGTTTTCGTGAAAGCAAAAGGTATTATAGCTATAGCATCGGAGCGATAAGTGTGATGCCCGATCACTTTCATATGATTATTACACCGCACAATGCCAAAGATTATCCTAAAATCATCAAATCGATCAAATACAATTTCACTAAAAGATATCAAAGCGAAGATGACGTACTCCAATCTTTTAGTAGATACAAAAGAAAAATGCAACCTATCTGGCAAAAGAGATATTATGAACATACGATTAGAGATCAAAATGACTGGGATAAAAAAATAGACTACATTAAAAACAATCCCATAAAACATGGTTTGGCAGAAGTTTGGAGCGACTGGAAGTATTCATCGTTCGGATTGTAGGGTGTGTTTGCTAACACACCGAAATATAACGGTGATTTGAAACAATTGTGCGTTAGCAAACGCACCCTACGAGTCACAATCGCATCAAATTATCAAGATGATATATTTTACTCAAACATCCATTCTACTACTTTTGCGACATCTTCGGCTATAAAGCACTTAATAGCCGATTCTTCAAGCGGTTTGGCAGGGATGATGGCTTTGTTGAAGCCTTGAGTTTGCATCTCTTTGAGCCTAAGGGAAAGATTACTAACATCTCGTATCTCGCCTGTTAGACTGACTTCTCCCAAAAATACGGTTTTAGAGCTCAATTCGCGGTTGCGATAACTGCTAAGAATGGCTGCAATGACAGCCAAATCGGCGCTTGGTTCATTTATCTTGATGCCGCCGCTGACATTGATGTACACATCATAAGTACCAAGTGGAAGATCAAGCTTCTTTTCTAAAAGAGCTAGGAGCATAGAAAGGCGATTGTTGTCAAATCCAGTGGAGCTTCGTCTGGCTCCACCATAACTCTCAGCTACTAGTGCTTGTATCTCTACTACTATAGGGCGGCTGCCTTCAAGGAGTATCGTCAGAGCAGAGCCTGCTTGAAGTTTTGATTTGTTATAAAACTTGCTTCCTATGGTTTTGGCATCATGGAGCCCCCCTTTGTTCATCTCAAATATACCGACCTCATTTGTAGAGCCGAAGCGGTTTTTAAATCCTCTAAGAAGTCTTAGCTCACTATTACTGTCTCCTTCAAAATAAAGAACAGTATCTACCATATGCTCCAATACTCTTGGCCCTGCTATAGAGCCGTCCTTGGTAATATGACCGATGATAAATATAGGTATATCTTGGCTTTTTGCTATACGCATAAGCTCAAATGTCACGCTTCGCACTTGAGCCACAGATCCTGGGCTTGAGGGCAACTCATCGCTATAGAGTGTTTGGATGGAGTCAATGACTATGAAGCCATACTCTTTTTGGATGATCTCGCTAAGTATGTTTGATAAGTTTATCTCGCTAAGCAAAAATAGGTTTGAGCTGTTCGCATCAAGTCTATCTGCTCTTAACTTTATCTGCCCTAGAGATTCCTCTCCAGATACATACAAGACATCTTTTTTGTTTTTGGCGATATTGCCTGCTATTTTGAGAAGCAGGGTGGATTTACCGATCCCCGGGCTTCCTCCGATGAGCGTAAGAGAGCCTTGTACTATACCGCCGCCAAGCACTAGATCAAGTTCACTGCTTCCGCTTGCAAATCTATGAAATTCATCTTGGACTATGTCTGTAATGGGCATAGCTTTGGTACTATACGTTGATGAGCTTGATATCTCTTTGAGTATTTCTATTTGAGCAGAGCTTAGCTCCATCATGCTGTCCCATGTACCGCAGTTTGTACATTTGCCTATCCATCTTGGTGATTGAAATCCGCATGACTGACATTCAAATAGAGTTTTTTTCTTTGCCATATTTTTGCCTTTTGAAATAATAAGCAAGTATAGCATGCAGGGAGATAGGGTATTAAAAATATTGCAAATTGTTATATTTTGATGATATTAGTATGATTTTTGGAGATTTTGGTTGCGGAAGCCAGATTTGAACTGACGACCTTTGGGTTATGAGCCCAACGAGCTACCGGACTGCTCTATTCCGCGATAAAAAATGTATTTCGATTTTCAAATTATAGATATTAGAAAAGTATAAGTCTAGATTTGGTTGCGGGAGCCAGATTTGAACTGACGACCTTTGGGTTATGAGCCCAACGAGCTACCGGACTGCTCTATCCCGCGACAAAATATTTACGATTTTTGTGGATGGGGTAAAGGGATTCGAACCCCTGAATGACTGGACCAAAACCAGTTGCCTTACCGCTTGGCTATACCCCAACAATTAACTAAAAGCTCATTGCTAATGTGGATGGCATTATAGCCCAAAACTAATAAAATGTCAATACCTTTTTGTGAACTTTTTAAAAAATATTAAAAATTGAAGCGAGAAAAGGTATAATGATAACTATGAATTACCTATAATTAAATAGAATATGAGGAATATATAAATGAGAGAATCTATCAAGAGGGTAGAAGATGCAATAAATGCCATTAAGCATGGGAAAATGGTCGTCATGATGGACGATGAAGACCGTGAAAATGAAGGGGATTTGGTATATGCGGCAACTTTTAGTACTCCTGAGCTTGTAAACTTTATGGCAAAAGAAGCCAGAGGGCTTATTTGTACCCCATTAACTGCAGATATAGCTTCGCATTTGGAATTATTGCCAATGGTGCAGAATAATGATTCTAATCATGAAACGGCTTTTACAGTCTCAATCGACTTGACAAGCGCAAGTACCGGAATTTCTGCATTGGAGAGAAGTGACTGCATACAAAGATTGGTTCATCCGATGGCAAACAAAAATGATTTTGTGCGCCCTGGCCATATATTTCCGCTCATTGCAAAAGATGGTGGCGTGCTCGTGCGTACCGGCCACACAGAAGGTTCCGTAGATCTATGCAAGCTTTCCGGTATAGCGCCGGTTGCGGTTATTTGTGAAGTTATCAAAGATGACGGTACTATGGCACGAAAAGATGACCTTGAAATATTTGCAAAAAAACATAATTTGCCGATCATATATATATCAGACATAGTGGAGTATCGTCTGGCTAATGAACAATTAGTGCATCGCATTTCAGAAGAAGATGCGCAGATCAATGGCACAAAAGTAACATTGATACATTATGAAGATCATTTGGGCAGAAAACACAAAGTCGTACAATTTTATAAGATCCATGAGCTTTCAAATGTCAAATTTCATAATATAGGACTTGATAGCGATCTATTGTTATCTCCAAAGCGCTTTGAAGTATTGATGCATGGAATTGATTATCTAAAAGCAAATGGCGGGGTACTTGTCTTTTTGGATGCCAAGACAATATCTCACGAACAAGCAAAAGAGTTTGGCGTGGGTGCTCAGATCCTAAAAGACCTAGGCATCTCTCAAATTCGTCTTTTGACGACAAATGCTGATACTGAATTTGTAGGCTTGGGTGGTTTTGGTCTTGATGTTGTGCAAAAAGTTATATTGACATAAATTAGAAAATGTTCAAAAACAAAACAATTACTTCTACATATATATGGGGATTAATTGTAATGTTTTTACTGGTTTTATTGTTTGTAGTACTTTTGATCTACGAAGAATATAATGATTTTGATAGAGAAGCGAAAGTTTTACGCAGCACCTATATAACGACACTGCAGCATGAACAAAATATTAGTATTAATGAAAATTTAGACATTGAAGCTGAGATAGCCCAGAGAAAACAAGCGCTAAAAAAAAGATTGATAAAACTAATGATGGAGATTTTGTCTCTAGGCGTTATAATATTTGGTTTTGCCCTTATTTGGGCTTGGATAGTGCACTATATTATCACTAAACAAGTAAGCACTTTTCAAGATTTCTTCGCAAGAGCCGCCAAAGAGCATATATTGATTGACGAAAATGAGATGATGCTTAGCGAGTTTAAGAGCATGGTCGGCAATGTCAATAGTATGGTCGATGAAATTCATAAACGCAAAAACAAACTCAGAGACATGAATGTACTGTTGGAGCAAAAAGTAAAGCAAAAAACAAAAGATTTATCCGAAAAAAATATATTATTAGAAGAAGCCAAAAGTTATAGTGAATCTTTGGTAAAAGCACAAGACAGCTTCATTAAGCATTCTATACATGAGATCAATACACCTTTGGCGGTTATTTTGATGCATTTGGATATATACAAAATGAAATATGACGAAAATGAATATATATCAAAGGTGGAAGCAGCCACTAAAATGATCGCTACAATTTATGATGATCTGACATATATGGTAAAAAGAGATCGTATGGACTATAAAAAAGAGTGGCTAGATATGAGCGATTTTTTATATCAGCGTATCGATTTTTTTAGTGAGATAGCAAAAGCCAACAATCATGCAATCTTGTCAAATATTCAAAGCGGTGTAATGGTGTATTTTAATCCACTTGAATTGCAACGACTAATCGACAATAACCTATCAAACGCCATCAAATACGCGAAAAAAGAGAGTGATATCACGGTATTGTTGTATCAAAACAAAGAAAATATTATTCTTGAATTCGTAACTCTTTCTAATAAAAAGATAGAAGATGTAGAAAAGATCTTCTATCCGTTCCATCGAGAAGAGAGCAGCCAATTGGGCCTTGGTCTGGGCTTGGAGATCGTCCGTCTGATATGCGACAAGGAATCTATCAAAATAGCAGTAGATTCAACAGAAATTGCCACAAGATTTGCTTACTATTTTTCACGAACAAAGGAAGATATATGAGAGTATTGCTATTGGAAGATGAGCCAATGCTGCAAAGTGCTATAACAGAGTATCTGCAAGAGACTGGATATGACGTAGAGGCATTTGAAGATGGGCTTGAAGCATATAAGCACATCGTGCCGCATCGTTATGATCTATTTATCTTTGATATCAATACACCATCTATAGACGGATTGAGCTTACTCCAAAAACTCCAAAAAGATAAAATTTTTGTACCCACGATTTTTATAAGTGCAATTACGCAAATAGAACAGATATCCCAAGCATATGAATTGGGGTGTTATGATTATCTCAAAAAACCTTTCCATCTCAAAGAATTGACACTGCATATACAAAGACTCATAAAAAAAGGTGATATATGCACAAAACATCATGTCAATATCAGCAAAATGTACACATATGATCTTGATAACAAGCGATTGCTTTTTGACGGCGAAGAACAGGTACTTACGCTAAAACAAGCACAGATCATAGAATTATTGGCGCTAAATAATAATAAAATTGTCGACTTTGATCAATTGCGCTATGGGGTATGGGATCGCAGTGACATCGATAACGCTACTATTCGAGCAGAGATGCATCGTGTCAGAGAAGTTCTAAAAGAAGATATTATTGAAACGATCAAAGGTGTTGGATATCGTCTAAAAAGTACATTTTTTACATAAAATGTCACCAAAGGTTACACTTAAAATATTTTTTTAATATTTTTCATTAAAAAACCCCCATGCTATGTTAATGCTACGATGTTCATTCATAATTATCCTGTGAGACTTTATAAAAAAAAGGGGGATATGTAATGCAAAAAATTCATTTGAGTTTGTTAACCACATTATTGCTCGCTAGTGGCGCAGTAATGGGCGATACTATTGATGAAGCATTTGCTGAAGGCAAATTTACAGGACAGTTTAGGACCTTTTATATTGACCGCTCCTATAGCGGTGTTATAGAAAATAATCGTAACTCATTAGCAGTTGGGGGACATTTGGGTTACGAGACGGCTCCTTGGTATGATCTTAGTTTGGGTGTCAGACTTTACAGTACAAATTTCATGGAAATTCATGGAAATAATCCACGTACGACAGATAGTTATGACCCATCATTATTCGGCAGTGATTTTGAATCATATACATTTATAGGAGAGCTATATGCTAACTATAAAATAAATAATACGAATATCAAAATAGGTCGTCAAAAGCTTGACACACCATTAGCCGGCGCTGATGATGCACGAATGCTGCCTAGCCTTTTTGAAGCCGTAGTAATAAGCAATACAGATATCAAAGACACTACGCTAATTGCAGCCCATGTAACCAAAGAAAGCGTCGGGACTTTTGGAAATGCATATGCTCCGGCAGGTCCTTTGGGTTTGCAAAGCGGCTATGGACTAGGTTTTGCAAATGCGACTAACGGAAGATTCCGAGATATGGGTAATGTTGCTCTTGGCGGCGATGTCAATACGGATGGCGTAACGGTAGCAGCAGCTATCTATAATGGTATGCCTGGACTCAAACTTCAAGCATGGGATTATTATGCATATGATATTCTAAATGCTATCTATCTTCAGGCTGATTATGGATGGAATGCTACCGAGGCACTTAAATTAAATGCTTCTGCACAGTATATCAATGAATCTGATGTGGGCGATAGGCTTGCAGGAAATGTAGACAGTAACTTCTGGGCTGCCAAATTTGGTGCTAGTTATGGCGATATGGCTGCATATGTAGCTTATTCTCAAACAGGATCAAGTGATAATAGTCCTGCAACAAAAGGCGGTATAATTACACCATGGGGCGGCATGCCGGCGTTTACGCAAGCTATGGCTACCAGACATCAATTCTTTGCAGACACAGATGCATGGAAAGTAGGGGCAAGCTATAATTTCAAAAACTTGGGACTTCCGCTGTTGGCATCAGTTTACTATACTTCATTTGATATTGGTGCGGATAACACATATACCAATACAGCATTCAAAGCATCAGAGAGCGGGTTTGATATGACTTATGCTCTTGCAAAAAATGCCGAGATCAGGCTAAGGGCAAATTATCCGATAGATTTTAAGCCAGGTCTAGATTGGGATGAGTATAGAGTAATATTTAACTATAATTTTTAAAAGGATAAAAAATGAAACAAGATATGGTTAAACAGATTCTTTCTAATCCAAAGTATCAAGAACTAGTGTCCAAACGAAGTAAATTTGCATGGACGCTCTCAATTGTGATTTTGGTAGTGTATTATGCATTTGTATTGGTGATAGCATTTGATCCGGCTTTGCTGGGAGCAAAAATAGGTGATGGTGTAATAAGCGTTGGAATTCCTGTGGGGATGGGCATTATTGTCCTTTCATTTATATTGACAGGTGTTTATGTAAGAAGAGCCAATAGTGAATTTGAAGCTCTTACTCAAGATATTAAAAATTCACTCAAATAAAGGAAAATTATGAAGAAGATACTTTTTTTATCTTTGGCACTCAGTCTTGCAGTGTTTGGTGCTGAAGCTCTTAGTGGTGAGGTGCAAAAGCAACCTCTCAATATTTCTGCAATTATAATGTTCCTTGTTTTTGTAGCCGGCACTCTGGGGATCACATATTGGGCGGCTAAACGCACCAAGACAGCAAAGGATTTTTATACAGCAGGCGGCGGCATTACCGGTTTTCAAAATGGTTTAGCAATCGCGGGAGATTATATGTCTGCAGCATCATTTTTGGGAATTTCGGCATTGGTTTACGGAGCTGGATTTGATGGACTCATATATTCTATAGGATTTTTGGTAGGATGGCCATTGATTTTGTTCTTGGTATCTGAGAGACTTCGTAATCTTGGCAAATATACATTTGCCGATGTAGTTGCATATCGTTTGCAGCAAATACCTATTCGGACACTCGCTGCTGCGGGATCTATCACGACAGTTATTATCTATCTGATCGCACAAATGGTGGGTGCCGGTAAATTGATCCAATTGTTATTTGGACTTCCTTATTCATGGGCAGTAATCATCGTTGGAACACTTATGGTTTTGTATGTTACATTTGGCGGAATGCTGGCAACTACTTGGGTGCAGATCATCAAAGCTGTTTTACTCCTTGCTGGGGCTTCATTTATTGCATTAGCGGTATTGATGCAATTTAATTTTAGCTTCGAAGGACTTTTTGCAAATGCAGTAAGTATTCATCCTAAACATGACGCTATTATGAGCCCAGGCGGACTTGTGCCTGATGCTTTTTCTGCGATTTCACTTGGACTTGGTTTGATGCTTGGAACTGCGGGCTTGCCTCATATCTTGATGAGATTTTTTACAGTAGCTGATGCAAAAGAAGCACGTAAATCTGTTTTTGTTGCTACAGGATTTATAGGGTATTTTTATATCCTTACATTTATTATCGGATTTGGTGCTATTGTAATGGTACTTAACAATCCTCAATATCTTGACGTTGCCAAACAAGCAGCTGAAGGTGGAGCACCGATCTTGGGTGGTAATAATATGGCTGCGATTCATTTGTCGCATGCGGTAGGAGGCAACTTTTTCCTAGGCTTTATCTCAGCTGTTGCTTTTGCAACTATTTTGGCTGTTGTGTCTGGCTTGACGCTTGCTGGTGCATCTGCAATTTCACATGATTTGTATGCAAATGTCTTTATGCGTGGTAAAATTGATGAAGCAAATGAAATGAGAATTTCAAAAATTGCTACAATTGCTTTGGGCGTCATTGCTATTTTCCTAGGTATCGTTTTTGAAAAACAAAATATTGCTTTCATGGTAGGGCTTGCATTTGCGATCGCGGCATCTGCTAACTTTCCGGTACTTTTCCTTGCAATGTTTTGGAAAAAACTCACTACAAGAGGAGCAGTTATTGGCGGTGCATTAGGACTTACTACAGCAATTGTTTTAGTTATTTTGAGTCCAATAGTTTGGGTGGATGTATTCAAAAATGCAGAGGCCATCTTTCCTTCTAAGTATCCTGCACTTATTTCTGTTACGGTAGCATTTGCGGCTATTTGGTTCTTTTCGATCACAGATAAAAGCGAAACAGCAGCCGAAGAAATAGAAGCATTTGATGCACAAAACATTCGTTCTCAAACCGGTATAGGCGCAGAGGGTGCATCGTCTCATTAACCTAATTAGTCAAAGTCCAAAACGGGCTTTGATGCAAAGGAGTCAGTATCAATGATGGAATTGTTAAAAAACCTGCAAGCATATCCGCCTTTTTCTTTATTGGATATTGAGGCAATTAAAGAATTTGAATATGCTGGTCAGATTGCATACTATCCCTTGGAGACAATATTGGTTAAAGTCGGTCATGTGTTTGAGGTGCTATATATAATTATAAAGGGTCGCGTAGAGGTATATCACGATGATGAGCTTATTAATGTATATAATACCCATGATTCTTTCGGGGGGATAGAGCACCTCAAGCAACATCCATCCAATGAGCGCTATATAGTTAGTGAAGAGTTGATCTGCTACGAAATACCAAAACATATTTTTCTCGATGTTTGTGAAAAGAACCATGCTTTTAGAGATTACTTTATTGCTTCATTAGTAGATCGTGCTGATCTCCTAAAAGAGAAACAAGAATATGCTTCTATGAGTGATTTAATGATTTCAAGATTGGAAAAAAATATTTTGCAAGATGTCTGCATAGTAGAATATACATCAGATATCAAAAAAGCACTTCAAATGATGGAATCGCAAAAAGTCAGCGCACTGATTGTACGAAATCAGAATAATTACGGCATAGTAACCGACACCAATTTGCGTCATTATATTTTGCATAAAGACGAGCAAAACCTAAAAACGATCGGGCAAATACAAACTAGTCCCATTGTTAGTGCCAAAGAGGGGGAATTGCTTTTTAATGTGCTTTTGCTTATGACCCAACATTCCATCAAGCATCTTCCTATTTTGAATGATAAGTATGAGCTTGTAGGCATGCTTGAACTTATTGATCTGGTAAGCTTTTTTTCCAATCAAACCCATCTAATAACTGCCCAAATTGAAAATGCGGCCAGTTTGGAAGCTACTATAGAAGCCTCTAAACGTGTCATTATAATGATAGGAGCCTTACATTCAAAGGGAGTTAAAAGCCGCTATATAGCCAAATTGGTTTCTGAGATCAACAAAAAAACTTATACCAAGCTTTTTGATTTTATAGTACCAAAGGAATGGCATGAGCATTGTGCTTTGATACTTTTGGGAAGCGAAGGTAGAGGTGAGCAGATCTTACGCACCGACCAGGATAATGCCTTTGTATTTGAAGATGGATTTGCGCCTAATGATGTAGAGAAAATATCGCTTTTGTTTATTGAAGCATTGGACGATATCGGATTTCCAAGATGCGAAGGCAATGTGATGGTAATAAATCCTAAATGGAGACAGCATGCCGCAGACTATGCTCAATTGTTTGATGTGTGGGTAGAAAATCCTATACCAAATCATATAATGGATATGGCTATATTTTTTGATTCTATTTGTGTAGCAGGCAAACAATCATTACATACTGATCTTAGGGAAGCCTTGATAGATAAAATACAACAATATCCTATATTGATAAGACATTTCGCTAAATCTATAGAAAATTTTGATTCAGCATTGGGTCTTTTTTCGCAATTTTTGACTTTGCACAAAGAACATAAAAATGAGATCGATATCAAAAAAACAGCCCTTTTCCCAATGATACATGGCATAAGAGCACTTGCTTTGGAGCAGGGTATTGGGGCAACAAATACATATGAGCGTATCAAAGAGCTTAATAATAATGGTTTTTTAAGCAGAGAAGATGCGCAAGCCATGATAGAAGCTTTGGAGGTCATTAATACTTTAAGGCTTCATGCACAGCTCAAACAGTACAATACCAAAAAAACTATAAGCAACTATATTTCATTATCGGGATTGGGCAAAATGGAACGAGACTTGCTCAAAGACGCACTAAAAACAGTAGCGCATTTTAGGAAAATCGTTTCTTATCATTTTCAATTATCTATGGTGGGATGATGTTTAGTTCATTGAAAAACTATTGGCAAAAAAGAGGGCTCAAAGACGAGCGTTTCACATTTTTATTTGATGATCCGCCTCCGGACGAATTTGTGGTATTTGATACAGAGACCACGGGGCTTGACCCCAAAAAAGACAATATTGTCTCTATTGGGGCAGTTAAGATCAAAGGCAATAAAATATTAACCAATGAGGCATTGCACATTTATATTAAGCAAGAAAGCCTTATCTCTCAAGAGAGTATAAAGGTTCATAGAATAAGAAATTGTGATCTAGAAGGTGCTATCACCATAGAAGAAGGGATAGAGCGATTTTTGTATTTTATCGGAAATCGTACGATGGTAGGATATTATCTAGAGTTTGATGTCGCGATGATTAATCGTTACATGAAACCGATGCTAGGCATAAATTTGCCAAATAAACAGCAAGATGTATCCGCAATTTATTATGATAAAAAAATATCATTGATTCCGCAAGGAAATATAGACCTGAGGTTTGATACAATTTTGGACGCTTTGGCATTGCCAAGGTTGCAAAGTCATGATGCGCTTAACGATGCCATCATGACAGCCATGATGTATCTAAAATTACAACATAGTCATTCACTACGATAACAAGGAGAACAGAAGTGTTAGAAAAAAAATATTACCCAAATAAAGAACATATGCCATTTGCAGCAATAAAGAGCATGGAAGAATATAATGCTCTTATGAATGAAGCAATGGATGATTATGAAGGGTATTGGGGCCGCTTTGCGAAAGAAAAAATTGATTGGTTTAAACCATTTGATAAAGTGTTAAATGAATCTCAAGCACCTTTTTATAAATGGTTTGAAGGTGGACAGCTCAATGTTGCTCACCAATGTGTAGATAGACATATTGCTACAAAGAAAAACAAAGCAGCTATTATATTTGAAGGGGATAATGGAGATCAAAAAATTATTACTTATCGCGAGCTTTCATACGAAGTAAACAAAACTGCAAATATGTTCAAAAACCAATTTGACATTAAAAAAGGCGATAGAGTAGTGCTTTATATGCCTATGATCCCAGAAGCTGCTATCAGTATGCTGGCATGCGCAAAAATAGGTGCTATCCATTCCGTAGTTTTTGGCGGATTTAGCGCAGAGGCACTCAAGGATAGAATTATAGATGCAGAGGCAAAACTAGTAGTTACAGCAGATGGAGCATTCCGCAAAGGCTCTCCATATATGCTCAAGCCTGTAGTGGATGATGCGTTAAAAAGCGGATGCGAATGTGTCAAGGCAGTCTGCGTGGTAGAGAGAAATGGTGAGGATATAGAGTGGGTAGAGGGCCGAGACTATTCATACAATGAACTTATCAAAAATGAATCACCTATTTGTGAAAGTGAAATTATGGATAGTGAAGATCCGCTATTTTTACTCTATACAAGCGGAAGTACCGGTAAACCAAAAGGAGTACAACATAGTAGCGCAGGATATATTCTTTGGGCACAAATGACCATGGAGTGGGTATTTGACCTTAAAGATAATGATACTTATTGGTGTACAGCTGATGTGGGTTGGATCACTGGGCATACTTATATAGTTTACGGTCCTTTGGCTGCAGGGGCAACTACTGTGATGTTTGAAGGTGTACCTACTTTCCCTGATGCGGGAAGATGTTGGAAGATGGTAGAAGAGTATCAAATAAATCAATTTTATACTGCACCTACTGCCATAAGATTGCTTCACAAAATGGGAGCTGATGAACCTAAAAAATATAATCTCTCTTCCCTAAGAATTTTAGGAACAGTAGGAGAGCCTATAGATCCATCTGCATGGAAATGGTATTATGATGAAATAGGCGGCGGCAAATGTGCTATTGTTGATACATATTGGCAAACAGAAACCGGTGGACATATGATATCTCCGCTCCCATTCGCAACTCCTATCAAACCTGCTTGTGCCACATTCCCACTTCCTGGCATAATGGCAGAGATCTTAGATGAAGACGGACATCCTACGCCTATAGGTGAAAAAGGATTTATGTGTATCACAAAACCATGGCCAAGCATGATAAGAAATATATGGGGTGATAGCGAAAGATTTGTAAAATCATATTTTGGAGATTGCAAAAAAGACGGTAAGGCTGTATATTTCACAGGTGACGGTGCAATGATCGACGAAGAGGGATATATGACAATCACCGGCAGAACAGATGATGTTATTAATGTAAGCGGCCATCGCATGGGCACAGCAGAAGTAGAAGCAGCTATTAAAAAACACGCGGCCGTTGCAGCCGTAGCAGTAGTCGGCAAGCCTCATCCGATAAAAGGAGAGGGAATTTTCGCTTATGTTGTACTCAAAAATGAAGATACTATGGCTGAAGAAATGGCACTGGTCAAAGAGATAAATAGTATCATCAAACAAGAGATCGGCGCTATCGCAGTATGTGACGATGTAGTATTTGTGCCCGATCTTCCAAAAACAAGATCAGGTAAAATAATGAGAAGAATATTACGCTCTGTAGTCAAAGGTGAGGCTATTACTCAAGATACCTCAACTCTAGAAGATCCAAGCATAGTAGGCAAAATAGAGTCTATAGTAAATTCTTGCGTATTGTAGTTTTCAAGCTGCAATACGTATATAATATGACAAAAGCAGCCCTAGTTATTAGGGCAAAGCATCATATAACTTTTTAATTTTTTTAAAATCTTCCCAAGCTTCATGTTTATGTGAAGGATTTCTAAGCAGGTAGCTTGGATGATATGTAGGCACGATTGTGTAATCGTCTTTTTCTATTGCAACACCTCTGATTTTTGACATTTTAGTTTCATCTCCTGTGAGATAATGATAAGCAATACCTCCTAGTGCTACTACTATTTTTGGTTTGATCAGCTCTATCTGCTTGTATAGATATGGCAAGCAGGTATGAGCTTCAACAGGGCTTGGTTCGCGGTTTTTGGGAGGATGGCATTTGACTATATTGGTTATAAATACATTTTCTTTGGATATATTTAGAACATTGGTTATAATCTTATCAAGTATTTCTCCGCTTCGTCCCACAAACGGTTTGCCTGATTCGTCTTCGCTGCTGCCCGGAGCTTCTCCGACAAAAAGTATCTTGGCATTTATATTGCCTTCTCCAAAAATTACATTTTTGCGATATTTACTAAGTTCGCAAAGGTGGCATTTTGATATTTGTTTTCTAAGTTCTTGCATATTTTGGGGTAATTGTAATGATATCTCATCTTCTTTGTATGGTGAAATATCGCTATAGTCATAACCTAATGAACGAAGTGTATATAATTGTTTTAATTGCAGTGCATTATAGAGGTTTTTCATAGCGGTATTATAACTTTATGCATCTTAAACGGTTAACTTTAGACATATTGCTATATATCTTGATTTGTCAAAAAAAATCCAAAAAATAAATAAATATCACAAAAAAATTGCCTGAATCATGTTTTTTTGGTACAATCAATTTGTTATTATAATTTTGAAAGATATTGTTTTGTTATAAAATATTTATTTATGATCAGCAAAGCCGGTCATATCGGAAAAATGATTTCTCAAAGGCTATAAATGAAAGTGCAGTGGATCAAAAAAGAGCCTGACAACTTTTCAATTCGTCCTAATTTGATGGATTATAAAAAAGAGTATAGTGCTTTTAAATGGGAAGATGTCGCTTTGCAATTTCAAGGATTGCCTTCAGGCGGGCTCAATATAGCTCATGAAGCTATAGATCGTCATGCCAACGGGCCACGGGCACACAAAACAGCATTGGTGTGGCTTGGGGTTAACGGTGAGAGACGTGAATTTACCTTTCTTCAAATGAAACAGGAGAGCTCCAGGTTTGCTAATGTGCTCCAATCTTTGGGATTAGCCAAAGGTGACCGTATTTTTACCCTTGCTACACGTCTCCCGGAACTCTACATTGCTGCTATAGGAATTTTTAAAAATCGCAGTGTGTTGTGTCCTCTTTTTGCACAATTTGGCCCTGAGCCTATCTCGCAGCGTATGAAAAAGGGTGATGCAAAAGTACTTTTGACGACCAAAGCTATTTTTGAAAAAAAAGTGCGCTCCTTGCTTGATGGGCTCCCACAACTTCAAACCGTCATACTTATAGATATCATAGAGGACGAAAGCGACAAGATACGTTCTTTGAGCAGCTTGATGGCACAAGCCTCGGATATATTTGAGATAGCACCTACCGATCCTGAGGATATGTCTATCCTTCATTTTACCAGCGGTACGACAGGAATGCCAAAGGGCGTTGTGCATGTCCACAAAGCCATCTACATGCATTGGATGAGCGGAAAATATGTTTTGGATATGCACCCCGATGACATCTATTGGTGTACGGCCGATCCGGGATGGGTGACCGGCACTTCTTATGGGATCATTGCCCCTTGGCTTCATGGTATCACCAATATCGTAGATGAGGCAGAATTTGATGCCAAGAGATGGTATGAGATACTGCAAAACGAAAAAGTGAGTATTTGGTACACTGCTCCCACGGCTGTAAGACGGCTGATGCGTCTGGAACTTGATCCTCTCAAGGAGTATGATCTTTCGAACTTACGATTGGTACACAGTGTCGGTGAGCCGCTCAATCCAGAAGCGGTTCTCTGGGGAGTTGAAAAACTTGGACTGCCTATTCATGATAACTGGTGGCAGACAGAAACCGGCGGTATCATGATCGCCAATTTTGCATCAGAGCCGATACAGCCCGGCTCCATGGGGCTTCCGATTCTGGGTGTTAAAGCATCTATCGTCAACCATGACAGTGATAGCGGCGTTTTTGAGATGGCAAAAATAGGCCAAAAAGGCGAACTTGCCATAAAGTCGGGATGGCCCTCTATGTTTCGTGGATATTTGCATGAAGAGGAACGCTATAAAAAGAGTTTTTTTAATAATTGGTATCTTACCGGAGATTTGGCATATCAAGATAAATACGGCTATTTTTGGTTCATCGGGCGTTCGGATGATATTATCAAAACTTCCGGGCATATGGTAGGACCGTTTGAGGTCGAAAGTACGCTCATGGAGCATCCTGCTGTAGCTGAAGCAGGAGTAATAGGCAAGCCTGATCCTGTCGTAGGAGAAGTGGTCAAAGCCTTTATCGCATTAAAAGCCGGTTTTATGCCAAGTGAAGAGCTCAGACGTGAACTGATCGGTTTTGGACGACAAAAACTCGGTGTTGCAGTAGCGCCCAAAGAGATCGAATTTCAATCCGATCTGCCCAAGACCAGAAGCGGAAAGATCATGCGCAGGCTTCTGAAAGCTCGTGAGATGGGTTTGCCTGAAGGCGATATCTCAACATTGGAACATTAAGGAGCAAACATGCAAATAGATATCAATCAAGCCAGATCTTACTATCATCAAATGTTGCTTATCAGGCGTTTTGAAGAAAAGTGTATGGAGTTGTATAGCCATGAATTCATTCGAGGTTTTTTGCATCTTTATATCGGGCAGGAAGCTATAGCAGTAGGGGTTATGGATGCAGCCAGCGCAGAGGATGCCATTATTGCTACTTATCGGGAACACGGCCACGCTCTTGCGCGCGGGATAGAGCCTAAGGCTATTATGGCTGAACTGCTTGGAAAAGTTGAGGGGTGCTCGCGTGGACGAGGAGGTTCTATGCATCTTTTCGACGCTAAAACACGTTTTTATGGAGGTCTTGCGATCGTAGCAGGAGGGTTGCCGTTGGCTGTAGGCATGGCTCTTGCTGATAAGATGATGAAACGAGATCGTGTAACTATCTGTTTTTTTGGAGAAGGAGCCGTAGCAGAAGGAGAATTTCATGAATCGCTCAATTTGGCTGCCTTGTGGAAACTGCCGATACTGTTTGTATGCGAAAATAACCTTTATGCTATGGGGACTGCCTTGGAACGTTCAGAGTCCGAACAAAACATTGCAACAAAAGCTTCAGCCTACAATATAACTGCAACTCAAGTAGACGGAATGGATGTATTTGCCGTAGCAAAATCTGCCAAAGATGCTATTGTGCAGATCAAAGAAAATAGTGCGCCCGTATTTATTGAGTATCTTACATATCGTTTTCGGGCCCATTCGATGTTTGATGCAGAACTTTACCGAGACAAAACAGAAGTAGAAAAATGGAAGCAAAAAGATCCTTTGGCAGTATTGAAAAACAAACTTGAAAGCACAGACCTAGGCTCTCAATTAGGCGAAGATGAGCTCGAACAAGAGGTCGTCTCAGTGGTCGAAGAAGCCGTAGAGTTTGCCAAGAACGGCACACTAGAATCCATTGCAGATCTAGAAAAATTTGTTTATTCTGCGGAGGTGCAGCAATGAGTGAGATAATAACTTACCGCGAGGCGATACGAGCAGCGATACGAGAAGCTATGCAGAGTGATGAAAGAGTCTTTCTGATGGGAGAGGATGTAGGAAAGTATGGGGGCAGCTACGCAGTAAGCATGGGACTTTTGGAGGAGTTCGGAAGCGAACGGATCATAGATACTCCACTTAGTGAATCAGGTTTTACCGGAGCTGGGATAGGTGCTGCACTGAATGGTATGCGGCCAATTGTTGAGATCATGACTGTTAATTTCAGTTTTTTAGCACTTGATCAGATCATTAACAATGCTGCAACTATGTTGTATATGTCAGGCGGACAATTCAATGTCCCGCTTGTGATCCGTATGGCAACGGGAGGCGGCAACCAGCTGGGTGCTCAGCATTCGCATTCTTTGGAGGGGTGGTATGCCCATATCACCGGGCTCAAAATTCTTACTCCCGCAACAGTTCAGGATGCGTATGATATGCTGCATCTTGCACTCAAAGATCCAGATCCTGTACTGATCTTTGAGCATGCACTTTTATATAATAGTAAAGGAGAGCTGGATACACAAGTTGCACCAATTCCTATAGGAAAAGCTTTTGTGTATCGACAAGGAAAGGATATAAGTATCATTACCTACGGTATTAGCCTATTTAAATCACTTGAAGCGGCCGATATACTTTCCAAAGAAGGGATAGAGGCCGAAGTGATAGATCTTCGCTCGCTGCGCCCTATGGATAATGAGACGATAATGAGTTCTGTTCGTAAAACCAATCGCGTACTGATCGTAGATGAGGGGTGGAAGTCTGGCAGTATATCCGCAGAGATCATGGCCCGTATCAACGAACAGGCTTTTTATGAACTGGACGCTCCCATGCAAAGGGTCTGTTCTGTCGAAGTCCCATTTCCTTATGCACATCATCTTGAACAAGCAGCTTTGCCTCAAGTAGAAAAAATAGTAGCCGCCGGGCACAAATTAATGGAGGAATTATGAGTACATTTGTCATGCCGAGCCTGGGCGCAGATATGCAATCCGCGGTACTCATGGAGTGGAAAGTCAAAGAAGGAGACCATGTCAGCAAAGGTGATGTGATAGCAGAAGTAGAGACAAGCAAAGGGGTTATTGAAATAGAGGTATTTGAAGACGGTATAGTTGAAAAGATCTTAGTCCCAGAAGAGACCGAATCTAAAGTCGGAACCCCTCTGGCTATTATCCGTAGTTCAAATGAAAGTACAGCGGTTGAAAAACCGACCAGCCCCAATGCAGCTGCAGAGACCAAAGAAGCAGAGTCGTCTATCCCGCCTCAGCCATTACCTGATGAACCCCAAAGGGTTAAATCCTCTCCTCTTGCTCGTAAAAAGGCTAAAGAACTGGGTATAGAACTTTCAACTTTAACCAAAGATGACAAACCTGTGCATCTTGCACAAGTTGAATTCAAAAAAGCGTCCGGCACTACAGAAATGGGCGGTATGAGACAGGCAATTGCCAAAGCCATGAGCCGCTCCAATGCCGAGATACCGCATTATTACCTCAGTACTTCCATTAATATGACATCAGCCTTACATTGGCTCGAAGAGCTCAACGAAGGTAAAACCATCGAAGATCGTATCTTGCCGGCAGCCTTATTGATACGTGCCGTTGTACGTACACTCCAAGAAGTTCCGCAGCTTAATGGTTTTTGGATGGATGACGCATTGCATTTAAGTGAGGCTATCAATCCCGGTATTGCTATAGCGCTTCGCAAAGAGGGGCTCATAACCCCGGCACTTTTGAATGCAGAGCATATGAATATAGATGCCACTATGCACGCACTTGGTGACCTAGTCACCCGTACTCGTTATGGAAAACTTCGCGGAAGCGAGATCACGCAGCAGACCATTACCATTACAAATCTCGGTGATCTTGGCGTGGAGAGTGTATATGGCGTTATTTATCCTCCGCAAGTAGCATTAGTAGGACTTGGGCGCATCATGGATACTCCATGGGCCGATGGGGATAGCTTAAGTGTGCGCAAAGTGATGCAAGCGACACTCTCAGGAGACCACCGTGCAACAGATGGACGCACAGGAGGGCAGTTTTTAAATAAACTTGACCAGATTTTACAAACACCCGAGGAGTTGCTATGAGTGCCGAAGAGATAAAACAGATCATCATCAAGCAAATCTTGGAGATCGCGCCGGAGATCAATGAAGAGGATATCGATCCGAATGCGCATATTCAACGTTCGCTTGAAATAGATTCATTTGATTTTTTGCGAATACTTACCGCGCTCAATAAAGAGATTGGAGTAGGGGTACCGGAAGCAGATTATGGTCAAGTAGATACTCTTAGTCACATGGTGGACTATTTTGTCAAACATCTCTAAGCTAGCAGATGATGATTTTAAAAATCTCAAAACTGAAATGATAAAAATATGAAGCAATGGCGACTGATTGATACCGGGCTTAGAGAAGGAGCGTGGAATATGGCAGTAGATGAAGCATTATTAATGAGCTACAAACGAGAAGATATGCCGATATTGCATCTTTACAGATGGGAAAATACTATTAGCCTAGGACGCTTTTCGGCTATAGAAAAGAGTGTAGATATCGGTCAGTTGAAAAAAAATCATATCGGCTGTGTCCGCCGTATGAGTGGCGGTGGTATTTTGGTGCATGGCAGTGACATTTCATATTCTCTTATTCTTCCTCGGATCGAATGCAAAGAGGGAGTGAAGGCAAATTATCGCTATTTGTGTACTTTTTTGCTGCGTTTGTATGAAAAACTGGGACTAAAGGCTTATTTTGTCAAAGAGTTGGAATCGGAGCAGAAATATTCCAATATCTGTCTGGCCGGATGCGAACCGTATGATATAGCAATAGATGGTAAAAAAATAGGAGGCAATGCACAACGCTATACGCGAAATGTTCTGTTCCAGCACGGGAGTATACCGATGAGTTTGAATGAAATGGTATTTCAAGCATTATTTCTAGAAGAGTCAGGTATGAAATCTGCCGCATCTCTTCAAAAATGCGGAGTTAAAATAGCGCACGAGATGCTTGCAAAGCTCTTGATAGAGACATTTTGCGAAACATTTGAAGCAGATGTTATGTCAAGTTCATTGAGTCCATATGAAGAGCAAAATGCCATAGAGCTTTTTGAGAACAAATATACACAAGAAGGGTGGAATATATATGCCAAGAATTTTTACTCCTAAACCCGAATGGCTCCGTAAAAAGATTACGCCAAGCAGTCATCAGGCAATGAAGAGCTTACTAGGAGAGGGCAATATCCATACAATTTGCGAAGAGGCACTGTGCCCCAATATTAGTGAGTGTTTTTCGCAAAATGTGGCAACTTTTATGATCCTAGGAACACAATGTACGCGCGCTTGCACTTTTTGTGCCGTAAGCAGAGAAAAACCCATACCCCCACCAGATCCTTTGGAGCCTGAAAAAATAGCCAATGCGGTTTTGAAGCTTGGGCTCAAGCATGTAGTCATTACTTCACCGACCAGAGATGATCTAAATGACGGCGGAGCAGAACATTTTAGCAAAACAACGAGCGCTATCAAAACTTTGGATGATTTGATCGATGTTGAGCTGCTGATCCCTGATATGCGGGAAAATGATACAGCATTAAAGCAAATTGCACTGAGCGGCGCGAAGATCATCGGACACAATTTGGAGACCGTACCAAGACTCTATAATGTACGCAAAGGTTCAGGGTACCAGCGTTCGCTTCGTGTTTTGCGTAAACTTTTAGAATTCAATCCCGAATGTATCACCAAAAGCGGCATCATGCTGGGTCTTGGCGAACAGGATGATGAAGTAATTAAACTCATGGATGATCTTTTGAATGTGGGCTGCCGCTTTTTAAGCATAGGGCAATATCTTGCTCCATCCTTGCATCATGCAGCAGTGGTTGAGTATGCAAAGCCCGAAAGGTTTGAATTTTTTCGTAGAGTCGGGCTTGAGATGGGCTTTGGGTATATAAAGAGTTCGCCATATACACGCAGCAGCTATATGGCGCATGAATATTTGGAGGAATAATGAAACAGGTTCAAACAGTTGTTATTGGTGCAGGTCCTGCAGGATATGAAGCGGCATTACAATTAGCCAAGGCGGGGATCAAAACACTGCTTATAGACAAAAGCAAAGAACATATTGGCGGGGTATGCCTCAACAAAGGGTGTATTCCGACTAAAAACTATCTACAGTATGCAGAGTTTGCTGCCAAAGCTTCTTTTTTTGGTACTCGCGGGCTAGAGCTGGAGATAAAAGGACTGGATATCAAAGAACTTGCCATGCATACAACATCACTCAAAAACGAACTTCGCTCAGGTGTCTCATGGCTGCTTGAGCAGGCTGGTGTCGAGATGCTTTATGGATCTGCATCGTTTGTTGACAATCATCATATCAGCGTATCAGATGAAACCATAGAGTTTGATCACTGTATCATTGCAACAGGTTCTGAAAATAAGAAAGTATCTGAAATTCCAATAGACGGCAAACGTATCGTTTCAAGCGATGAAATATTTCAGCTAGAAACCATTCCGTCTTCTATAGTGATCATTGGAGGAGGGTTTGTTGGATGTGAGTTTGCAACATTTTTCAACGCTTTTGGTGTAGATGTGACGATGATAGCACGCGGCACCCAGCTACTTTCAAGTGAAGATGAGGATGTGTCCAAGGCCTTACTGCGGGCGTTCAAAAAACGCTCAATCAATGTTTTATTCTCATCCAAAGTTCTAAATACAACAACAGATGAGGAGGGAGTAGAATTAGCAATAAACACAGAAAACGAAGAGCATAACATTAAATGTAAGTTGGTACTCTGCGCAACAGGCCGCATACCATATACGGATGGTCTTCAACTCGAAAATGCCGAGATAAAGCAAAGTGACAAAGGATTTATAGAAGTCAATAGATCATTTCAAACGACCCAAGAGCACATTTATGCCGCAGGTGACTGTATTGACACCTTAGGCTATGCTCATGTGGCTTACACCGAAGGAAAGATCGCTGCAGACAATATCATTTTTGGCGAAATCAAAACAAACACCCATATCGCACCTGCGACTATTTTTTCAGATCCGCAAATTGCAACTTGCGGTTTGAGTGAAAAAGAAGCAAAAAGACTAGGGCTTGAAATTGATGTAAAAAAAGCCTATTTCAAAGCGAATGCCAAGGCAAAAATATTAGGCGATGATTCTGGATTTATAAAAATTATCATAGCTTCTCAAGATAGAATAGTTTTGGGGGCATCTGTCGTGGGAATAGAAGCGGTGGAAATCATACATATATTGACCGCAGCAGTCGAGAGAAAAGTAACATTAGAAGAGCTTGCCGAAATGATATATGCTCATCCTACCATCTCGGAAATTATAAGAAATTTTTGATGTTAAGTTCATCGTCTATAATGATATAATAATAGGTATCTTATCTCAAGGAATATATAATGAAACATCTATGGCTGATTCTCGTTGCACTGTTCACAGGCTGTGTCGAAAGACCAAAACATGTTACACCGGTGGAGCATTTTCAACTTGAGCGTTACCTCGGTACCTGGTATGAGGTCGCACGGCTTGACCACTCCTTTGAGCGCGGGCTAGAAAAGATAACCGCAACTTACTCCATGCGTGAGGATGGCGGGGTCAAGGTCATTAACCGGGGATTTGATACCAAGAACAAGATGTGGAAAGAGGCAGAAGGCAAAGCCTACTTTGTAGAAAATCCCAATACAGGTTTTCTGAAGGTCTCTTTTTTTGGACCATTTTACGGTGCTTATGTCATTATTGATACCGACTATAAGACCTACACGATGATTAGTGGACCAGATCACTCCTACTTCTGGATACTCTCGCGTACCCCACAGCTTGATCTGAAGATTCAGTCTCGCCTGATCCAAAAGGCCAAAGAGGCAGGCTTTGAGACCGATAAGCTGATCTTTGTTAGTCACGAATAAATAAGTGTAAAAAAATTAAATGAGAGATAAAACTCAAAGAGCTTGTCGGGATAATCTATGTTCATCCTGTCATCTCGGAAATTATAAGAAATTTTTGATGTTAATTGAAAGGTAAACAAGTAAGAGCAAATGCCCTTTCTTGTTTGTAGCAAGATGATATCTTGGATTACGCTTCCACAGTCACTTCTACAGGGGTACCTTCCCAGATACCGTGTTTTGTACAGTAACCATGTGCTACAAGGTTAAGCTTTTTGCCTGTTGGGATGATAGTAAAAGTCGTTGTGTTGTGTGCTTTTGTATTGCCAAGAGTTCCAGGAACATAACTAGCTTTAGCCAACATTGTATCACCATCAAAAAGTGTTACAGATTCTATATAATGGTCAAAATCATCCGGGTGAGTGTATTCGTTGCCCATTTTGACAGTTACTTCAAACGGTTCACCTGCTTTAGCAGTGTCAGCACAGTGGATGAATGGTGAGTGTCTATCAATTAGGTCTTTTTTTGCTTCTCTCTCTACTGTATCTATATCTACATATTTATTTATTTTTGGCATATTATTTCCTTTTAAATGTTTTTAGAAAATCATTATAACATAAAAAATAATAAAATTAAGATAAATTTTGTCCTAATTTTAGCAAACTATATTTTTAATCTAAATATGAACAGCAATAATCAGTAACCGCGGTCACTTCAAGAGAAAATTTACTATTTGCAGGCACATTAAAAGTAGCAGGCGCAGTAATATCTACCCAATCATCATTTTGTGGAAGTTTGACGCGGAGTGTACCGGCTATAATTTCCATCTCTTCAGCACTATCTGTTCCAAACTCATAATCACCAGGCAGCATAATGCCTAATGTTTTTTTAGTATCGTCAGGAAATACGATAGTACGAGACGTAACCTTGCCGTCAAAATAAATATTAGCCTCTTTTATCACATCCACTTTAGAAAAAATCATTTTATATTAACCCTTTTTATTATTTTGTAAGCCATGTAGCTATAAGATCGAACTCATAGTAGTTCGATGGATATCTTGTTACACCAGCTTCAATGAATTGTATTTTGGTGATTTGTCTATCCCATAATCTATACGATAATTTTTTGAACCAATCTTTTTCCTCTTTGGTTTCAAGATTGATCTTGTTGTACTTAGGATCCTGCTTTACAACCGAAGCAACTTCTTCTAGTTTTGCATCGAAAGCTTTTTGTTTCGCTGCCGATACCCGTTGGGACTCATTATTCATATAAGTCGTATCCAATTGAGGAGCACATCCTGCAAACATCATAGCAATAAATACCAAAATACCTAAAACACTTATATTTTTCAAGTTTTATCCTTTTGAGTATATTTTTTAGAATTATAACATAATTAATTAATATTATATATAAATTTGTTATTAATCCTATCTTTGATAACATTTTTGTAATTACCAAAGCATCCATTCATAGCTATGTAAACTCCAGGATTTTGGAGCGATGAAACATATCCTACTGCAGAAGCAAAATTTGCTGCTGCCTCAACAGGGTCAATGCTAAACGGCACCATAGCTCCTGTAAAAACTATTATATGAGGCAAAGCGGCCTTGGCTAAAACCTCGGCACTCAGATGTAGAGTGTCCGTGCCATGAATAACAATAATTTTAGCAGAAGAAGACTGAGACTTAATAGTCTCTAGTAGTAATATCCTATCATTGTCATTAAATTCTAAACTGTCTTTGCCAATAATGTCTATCATGTCAATTTCGCATAACCATTTTTTTGTGATATCTTGGATAGTGCGGGAAGTTTTATCTACTTCTAATAAACCATTCGAGGGATTGTAATATTTGTTAAATGTTCCACCGGTATTGATGCATATAATATTATTCATTGTTTCCCATTGTTCTTTTGTCTTTTTATCTGAATAATGGTAATATATCATAAAAATTTTTATATGGAGATATTGCTTATGATTATGCAAGGCAAAAAAGGTGTTATTTTAGGAATCGCTAATAAAAAATCAATAGCTTACGGTATTGCAAAGGCTTGTAGAGAGCAGGGTGCTGAAGTGGCAATTACATTTTTAAATGAAAGATTCGAAGAAAAATTAGCTCCTGTAGCAGAAGAACTTGCATGCACAAATAGATTTTATCCATGCGATGTAAGCAGACCAGAAGAGATAGCAGCTCTTAGAGAATCGTTGGCGCGTGATTTTGGCGAGATAGACTTTGTAGTACATTCTATCGCTTTTGCTCCAAAAGAGGGCTTGAGCGGCCGCTTTGTGGATATCTCAAAAGAAGCATTTGATGTAGCTATGGATATATCTGTTTATTCGCTTATAGAGGTTACTAGAGAATTAAAACCGATCTTGTCAAAAGACTCTTCAGTTTTGACTCTTAGCTATTATGGCGGGGTTAAATATATACCAAACTATAACCTTATGGGTGTAGCAAAAGCAGCCCTGGAGATGACCACAAAATATCTAGCTGAAGATCTTGGAAAAGACGGTATTAGGGTCAATGCCATCAGTGCCGGACCTATCAAAACTTTGGCAGCAGCCGGGATAGGCGAATTTGGATTTATGCTTAAATGGAACGCAGCTCATGCACCGCTTAAACAAAATATAACTATAGAGCAAGTAGGCAATAGCGGTATGTATCTGCTTTCAGATCTAAGCAGCGGCGTAACCGGAGAGATACATTATGTAGATGGCGGATATAATATCATGGGTATGCCTGCAACGAAATTTGACGAAAATGGTAAGGTTAAGCTTGCTTGGAATGGCGAGAATTAGGAGACCCCCGATTGCAAGATTCTCAAAACTACAAAAATAAAAAGGCAGCATTTGCAAAGATGTTGACTTTGTACGGTCGAAATGCCGTACTAGAAGCGCTTTTGGAAAACAGTGTTGTCCCATTTAAGCTTCATCTTTCTACTTCTAATCAAAAAGCACCTATATTGGATCAAATGCAAGAAATTGCACAAAAAAGAGGTGTACAGATATGTTTTCATGACAAACTTTCTTTATCTCGTATCTCCAAAAACGCCAAACAAGACCAAGGTGTGGCACTGGATATCCAAATGGATAGTTTCATAGATGAAGATGAATTTATAGCAAATAATATCAATTATACTATTATAGCTTTGGACGGCATATCTAATCCTCAAAATTTGGGTATGATTATACGCTCTGCAGCTGCGGGTAATATAGATGCTATCATTTTGCCAAAAAAAGGAGCGTCATCTATTACGCCCCTTGTCATCAAAGCAAGTGTCGGGACGTTATTTAAGATACCTATAATAAACAGCAATTCCCTAACTAATACGCTTAAAAAATTTCAAACCAATGGTACTAAACTTTATACTTTATCATCTCATGCCAAAAAGAGCTACAAAGAGGTAGAATATAACAACAAGAGTATATTTATCCTGGGCAACGAGACAAGCGGGGTATGCAAAGAGATAGAAAGATTAAGCGATGAGAATATATCTATACCTATGCGTAGAGGTGTAGAATCGCTTAATGTTGCAGTGACCGCGTCTCTTTTGGCTTTTATGTAATTTATTTTCGTCGTTTGAGCGTATAGTTAAATACCTAAAACATTTAGCGCATCTCGGTAGATAGGTTCATCTATGAATCCATATTTATCATCCATGAAGCCATTTATGCCTTTTGACGCATTGAGTTCGAAAACCTCTTTTATGTATTTTGCTCTTTTGATTTCCATATCATTTATGCCAAAAATTTCATTGGCGATAATCGCTTGTTTTGGGCCCATGCAGGCTTTGCTGCTAAATCCAAGTGATTTTTCGTATTCGCACCATTTGCGAAACTTGTCTGTATTATTATAGTCTTGATACATAAATGAAACTGGGTGAATGTTGACCGTTTTACAGTCAATAAGAAATTTGGCAAGGATATAATCTATAGTAGGATTGGCAATTTTAACAAGTGATTGTGGCAGATTAAGAGATGCCAGCAAGTCGAGTATCCCAAGGTTTGCCGTAGTTATGCGATCGTCAATTTTGAGTGCTCTTGTATCAGCAAACGCCTCTTTGGTTTCTAACGAAAAATGAAGCTCATGATCTTTGTTTAAAATTTTTAGAGCTGATTCAAGTTCTTTTGGACTTTTAACTTTAGCAAGCCTGATTGCATCAAAACCAAAATCATTCAAAAATTCTATCTCTTCTTTGCCGCCCTCATCAAAAGGGTTTGTACGAATAACTATAAAACTATTTGAATTTTTTAGATGGGATAGAAAAAGAGCTATATTATAAAGTGCTTCTTTTTTTCTTGATGGTGCGATGGCATCTTCGAGATTGAGTGTGACTACGTCGGCAATATTTTCATCAAGAGTATTTAAATGTTTTAAATTAAGCGGATTTAACATCATATTTGAGCGATGGAGTTTATTTGCGGTGGTTACTTTCTTTTTATTTCCAAATAATTTCTTTTTTTCTTCTATGCTTTTGTCTTCAAATATACTCAAATCGTCAAATATCATCCAGTCTCTTTCAATCTAGCTAAAATGGTATTGATAGTATAATACAACAATTTTAAAAACCAGGGTAACACATATGCGAATTATCATCACACTTCTATTGCTTTTACAGATAGTATATGCTGATAATTTTATAATAGCAAATAAATCTTGCAAAGCCAGCAATAATCTAAAAGCTACTAAGAATTCAGGAAATATCTCGGTAGTTCCGGCTCAAAGATATAGAATATTAGACGAAAAACCGCACAGTGTATATATTGATGTCCCATCTGCCTCTCCAAGAGGCAGATGGGTGGACAAAAGCTGTTTTGGTATCGACAGAATATCTGCTGGATATAAAAAGAATATTACGCCAAAAAACAAAACTGCCTCACAATTTATTTTATCGCTCAGTTGGCATGATGCTTTTTGTGAAACGCATAGAAATAAAAAAGAGTGCAAACGAAATATATTTGGCAATAAAGATCATGGCTTCGTGCTTCACGGACTTTGGCCGCAGCCAAAAAGCAGAGCTTATTGTGGTGTGGACAAAAAGACTGTAGGTATGGACAGGAATAAACAATGGTCAAGATTACCAGAGCTTAATCTATCACAAAAAACCAAACAAGAATTATATGATGTGATGCCGGCCATTGTCTCAGGATTGGATAAACATGAATGGATCAAGCACGGTACTTGCAGCAGTATGAGCAAGGATGAATACTTCGTTAAATCGGTTAATTATACAAAACAATTTAACAGTTCAGCCTTAGCAGCATATATAAATGCCAATAGAGGCAAGAGAGTAATATTAAAAGATATAAGAAAAATGGCCGACAGATCATTTGGTGCAGGAAGCGCAGATAGAATTGAAATGGTATGCAGTGGCGGTTTGATGACAGAAATCAGGCTGAGCTTGGGAGAAAATAATAGTATCTCTTTGGCTAATGCATTAAGAAGCGGTACTAAGATCAAATCATCTTGCTACGCAGGCATTATAGACAAGGCAGGTTGGCAATGAAAAGTTTAGATTCTATCTGTAAGCTCTTAGAAAACAGAAATGTATTTCTCACGGGCGGAGCAGGGGTGGGCAAGAGTTATATGACTTCACAGATCATAGAGTATTATAAAAGTCAAGATAAAAATGTAGTCACCCTAGGCTCAACTGGTGTGAGTGCCGTTGCCATAGGCGGCGTAACTGTGCATAGTTTTTTTATCTTTGGTATATCAAACAGCTTTGAGGAGCTTGAGATAAACGACAAAAAAGCCAAACATAGATTAAATGAACTAAAAAAAATTATCGCCTTGACTGATCTAATAATAATAGACGAGATATCGATGGTAAGCACATCTCTGCTTGATATGATAGCTTATAGGCTAGAAAGTATGGGATATAACGGTCAGGTATTATTTGTGGGGGATTTTTTCCAACTCCCGCCTGTAGTCAAGTATGCGCCAAAAGTAGGGCTTTTTGAAGAATTGTTATATGCTTTTGAGAGTAGTGCATGGGAAAATTTTGATCCTGTTTTGGTGGAATTAACACAAATGCATCGTACTGACGATGTTTATTTTACTCAGATTTTATCCAAGATACGTCAAGGTATTTGTGATGGAGAAGTTTTGGAGTATTTAAAAACACTTCAAACAAATGAAATAAATCCAAATGCTACATATCTATTTGGCAGAAACAATGAAGTAGAGCACATGAACCATAAAAAACTTCAAGAGTTACCATCCAAAGAGGTTATGCTGGTAGCTGAGCATAAGAATTTGGAAAAAGTACATGAAAAAAGGTTGGAGACTTGGCAAAAAGTATTGCCGGTATCAAATATGCTTACGCTAAAAGTAGGAGCTCCTGTATTATTTTGTATTAATAAATGGGGCAAATTCGCTAATGGCGAAAGAGGGGTTATAAAAGAGATCGGCAGTGACTCTATAATCGTAGAAAAAGATGACGGGCTAGTAAAGGTCGAGCCTCATGTATTTGAATTAAACGAAGTCCATCCAAATAAAGATGGGAAACTGCAATCAGTTACACTTGCCACATTGGCACAATTCCCTCTTAGGCTGGCATATGCCATTACTATACACAAATCCCAGGGGATGAGCATAGAACATTTGGTTTGCAATGTAGATAATATATTTGCTCCAAGCCAGTTTTATGTAGCTATATCTCGAGCTACAAATCCCAAATATCTGAAAATCGATTTTACTAGAGGCAACTTTGAAGCATATGCAAATCGCATAATCAATGTAGATCATCGCGTAAAAGAATATTACAACTCTATATTATGACATAAGTGTGACACTTCCGGCTAGATCAACTTTGATAGTGGAGTGATAGAATACTACTATATCTCCATCTAGCTCTATGAGGTTGTGGTTGCTTTCTAGTTTCTTTCTAAACGGTACTACTTCCCCATAGAAATTACCGAATTTTTTTATTATTTTTAGCGGTGTAAAAATAAAAAAACGATGTTTGGATAATAATTCAAACGGTGTCATTGCAATGTGTAAAGGCAATAGATATATTAATGATATAAGATACTTGATCATACCATTTTTTATGATACCAAAGCGAAGAGTTTCTGAAAGTAGTATATGTCTCAAGTCGCCCATATTTCCTGCAGAAAATAAAAAAATCTCATCATTTAGCTTATAAATAGGTTGAGATATTTTTTTGATATCATGATTATTTGATAATTTGTGCAGTACGTCTTCCATCTTTGGAAGTTTATTGATTTTGGAGATGACATTAAAAGATCCGGCAGTATCTATGATAAAATTTGGATTGTGCTGATTGTAGTAAAAAAATTGTACAACTCGTCTAATGGCACCGTCTCCGCCATGAACAATAATGTAATTGTATTGCTCTATATCTGATAAAGTTTGCAGATCTTTGAAACTTACAGATGTTATATCTAATCCGTCAAATTTTACTTTTCTATCAACGGAGAGTATTTTCATTATTTCTCTTTAGCGGGATATTTGGCATCATAAGCATTAATAGCTTCTTCTAGCACTTCTTTAAAATTAGTCTCGTCTTTGCCGCCTACCATCGGTCCAATAAGTTGTTCATTCTTGCTATCAACAAAATATACAGTAGGCGTTCCAAACGGTTCTTCTAGACCTTTTGGTAACTCGCCGGCTTTGCTAATATCAATAAATATTACATTAAATTTGCTTGTCAAAAGAGTCTTTATTGCCTCTCTTTGCATAATAGCCTTGAGCTTTTCGCATGCACCGCAACCATGTTGAGTAACAAATATCATGTTTATTTTACCTGATACGGTTTTTATATCTTTAGATGTTACATTTTCAGATACTGTGGCAGTTTTATTTTCTTTGGCAGTATCGCTGCAAGATGTCATCATAAAGGCACCTGCTACAAGTGTAACGACAGTTAGATATTTTAACTTTAACTTCATAATTGCTCCTTATGCTATTTTATTGTATCAAAATGAACTTTATAGGTCAATGCATATTAAAAAGATTATATTTTTGCTGTAATTCAGGCAATATGCTCTTATCCAAACTATACACAAAAGCGTAATTATAGATAAGTTTTTTTAGGCTGTTATGGACATCGTCTATATTGTCGAACCAAATAGGGTTTTCGTCTAAATCCAATTTGGTTTTTCTAGGTGTCAAAATGATACTTCTGATCCATCTGATTCGATATTTGATATATTCTTTTGCAGAGTAGATGTCTTTTAGATTATCAGCAAAGATCACAACCTTGTCACTCTTGCCGGAAGGCAGCGTTTGCAATTGGTTGTCTATAAAGACAGGTAAAAAGTGTTTAGTGTATTTGAGTTTTTCTATGTCATATCTGATATGGTGTTCATCTAAAAAATGTAATACTTTACTTAGATATGCTATGTGAAATGGAGCTATTTCATAATTTTGGTAAACATATCCATCAATTTTTAGCGAACATCTAAACATTGTTTCAGATATTAGTTGGATCTCTTTTTTCTCTTCAAGTTTTAGAACATCCGGTTTTATGGTAGTCAAAAGCTCAACATCATCACCGACAAAAAGATGATCAGAAGAGTTAACTATCTGTTCAAAAGCTTTTTTCCAGTCACTTGATATAATAGTGACATTTCGCTTGTCTACAGCAAGCATTTTCAAAAAACTAAGCTCATGTGGGGTTAGAAGATAAAAATCAGCCTCTTTTTTGAGTAATACATATCGTACCAACTTCATCGCTGCTAGTCGGATATCACTTACTTTTATCCAAGCTATCTCATTATCATTTTTGACTATTTCTTCATTGTCATATACTATAGCATATGCACCATTATTAATAGCACTATCTATTTCATCTTGCGAAGAAGAGAAAAAGAGATCGCCATGTTCTATCTTTGATGGATAGACACTGGCACTATCTATAGCTTGGACTTTTGGAATGCCTGCAAGCACTCCTTCTGTGATGTTTACGATATCGCTTATATTCATTATTTTACTGGTGTCCCTGCTTTTTTTTGTGCTTCTGGTCTAAGAAGATGCAAACCATTCTCATCTTTGGCTGCTAAGAGCATGCCTTCACTGTGATTGCCCATTAATTTAGCCGGTTTGAGGTTTGCTACTACACATACTTGTGTATTTACAAGTTGCTCAGGAGTGTAAAACTCTTTGATGCCGGCTACAATTTGTCTCGGTTTTTCTTCGCCGATATCTACTTGCAATATAAGTAATCTATCGCTTTTTGGAACCTCATTTGCCTCGATTATAGTTCCAATTTTTAGAGAAGTTAAGAAGAATTGATCTATGCTTATCAAAGCAATTCCTTCTTCTTTTTTCTCTTCTTTTTTTGCTTCTTTTGGTTTTTGAGCAACTTCAGGTTCAACACTGGCAAGCAAAGGCTCTTCTATACGAGGGAAGAGTGGAGGGATTTTGGATATTACAAAAGTATCCAACAACTCATTGCCCTTAATAAAACGTTGCCATGAATCGTTATCTATATTGAAATCAAGAGAAGTTGCTATCTTTTTGGTGATACTTGGCATAACAGGGTAGAGCATAGTAGAAACACGAGCCAAAATATTGGCTATTAATGCTACCAAAGCCATAGCTTCATCTTCTTTTCCGTCTTTCATGAGTACCCATGGCTGATATTTGTCTATTGCTCTGTTTGCTACGCTAAGAGGTCTCCAGAGTTCTTCTAGATAACGATGTATTTGCATTTCAAATAGCAATGGTTCAAGTTTGTCAAGTGACTCTATGACTTCATCAAGTTCATTTTTATAGTATTTGGAAACATTGACTGAATCTATACGGCCATCAAAATATTTTTCACTCATGCCTATTAGACGATTAAGGAGATTACCCAAATCGTTTCCAAGGTCATTGTTAATTCTGTCGATTAGTGCTTTTTGGCTAAAATCACCATCTCCGCCGAAAGGTACTTCGCGCAGCATAAAATAACGGAAATTATCCAATCCGTAAGCATCTGCTACTTCTTTTGGATTGATAACATTGCCTTTGGATTTACTCATTTTTTGACCGTCTCTTGTCCACCATCCATGAGCTGCTATATGTTTTGGCAACGGCATATCCAGGCTCATTAAAAATGCGGGCCAATAGATAGCATGGAAACGCAAGATATCTTTACCTATAAGATGTACGCGAGCCGGCCAATATTTCATTTTGCTCTCATCATTGCCGTATCCAAGAGCTGTTAGATAATTCATAAGGGCATCAAGCCATACATACATTACATGTTTTGGATCATTGAATTTTTCAGGCAGCTTCACACCCCAATCGAAACTGGTGCGAGTGATAGAAAGATCATCAAGTCCGCTCTCTACAAATCTAATGACTTCATTTCGTTTGCTTTTTGGCAAGATGCATTCAGGATTTTCGTTGTACCATGCTAGAAGCTTGTCTTGATATGCTGATAGTTTAAAGAAATAACTCTCTTCTTCTACGATAGTAGTAGCCTTGCCGCACTCAGGACAAAACTCATCATCTACTAATTGTGTTTTTGGAAAAAATGTCTCGCATGAGATACAGTAGTGTCCTTTGTATACATCTTTGTAGATATCGCCCTTATCAAACATTTTGCTAAATGCGTATTGGACACCTTTTTTGTGAGCTTCATCGGTAGTGCGTATAAAGCCATCGTAACTGATCTCAAAATCATCCCATAGATTTCTAAAAGTAGCTGATATTTTATCAGCATACGCTTGTGTGGTCTCGCCTCTGGCTTTAGCTGCTTCTTCTATCTTCTGACCGTGTTCATCGGTACCGGTGAGAAAATATGTATCGTGACCGATCATGCGAGAATATCTGGCTATTGTATCGGCTATGATAGTAGTATAGGCGTGACCAATGTGTGCAACATCATTGACATAATATATTGGAGTTGTGATATATACAGGTTTGTGACAAGTCATGAAGTTTCCTTAACAAATGAGTTTTCTACTTCGTAAAGCTCGTAGCTTTTCAAGAAGGATTTTACAAAATTGACGTGTAAAATATTGATGAGATTTTATCCTAAAGATGCTGTGGTTTTGCTAGATACTGATTTGTTGCTTTATGCAAAAAGCAATTTATAAAAAGAGCAAATCCTATGTTAGACCTACAGATGACAAAAGAGAGCCTTTTTTTATTCGATATAAAAAAATCATAAAAAAACAGCTATAATAATACTAATTATAATAGCAAATCATTATCAAAGGTTATTGATGTTTAAAAAATACTATTTTCAGTTTTTTTTACTGTCCTTAGCATTTATTATTTTTTATAGCAATGATTATAAAACCATAATTGCCGGTATCGCCATATTTTTGGTTGGTATGGTTTTTTTAGAAGATGGGTTTAAACTTCTTAGCGGAGGAGTGTTAGAAAAAGCTCTTTATGTTAGTACCGATACACTGCCAAAGGCTATAGGAGCAGGGTTTATTGCAACTGCTATTATGCAGAGTTCATCTCTTGTTACCGTTATTGTTATATCTTTTTTAAGTGCTGAATTTATAACACTTAGCGGTGCTATCGGGGTCATATTTGGTTCAAACCTAGGAACGACTGCAACAGCATGGATAATATCTTCATTTGGCGTAAAGATAGATATCGCTACTTATGCGATGCCTATGATAATTTTTGGCGTAGTACTTAAATTTTCACATATCAAAAGTTATCATGGGGTAGGGAATTTACTCCTAGGAATCGGGTTTGTTTTTCTTGGTATTGATTATATGAAAGATGGATTTGAAGTTTTGCAAAGCACTCTTGACCTATCGAAATATCAGCTTGAGGGGTATCTAGGCGCATTGGTTTATATGTCGCTTGGTATTATGGCAACTGTTTTGATGCAATCAAGCAGTGCGGCAATGGCTATAATAATAACGGCACTTGCAGCAAATCAAATTGTCTATATAAATGCTATTGAATTGGCTATAGGCTCAAATATAGGTACGACCGTTACAGCCATTCTTGGAGCAATTTCTTCAAACTCAAACGGAAAAAGGGTAGCTGCAGCACACTTTATTTTTAATTTCATTACAGCTTTAGCAGCTATAGTCTTTCTTTATCAGTTAAGCGATTTGACGACATTTTTGGCCTCAAAAATAGGTATTGCAGACGATGATTATGCCATGAAACTTGCACTTTTTCATACTATTTTTAATCTGCTTGGAGTCATAATGATATCCCCATTTGCATATAGACTTGAAAAATATCTAGAGACGCTTTTTGTGGAAGTAGATGTTTACGCGCTAAAACCGCTTTATCTTGACAATGTGGTCATCAATGTGCCTGATGCGGCCATCGAGTCTATAAGAAAAGAGACGATTCGCCTCTATGATAGTGCAGTGGAAGTTATCGCGCACTCTATATTTTTGCATCGTCATGAATTCATAAAAAATAGAAATATTGATAGTGTCGTAAAAAACTCAGAGATAGACGTAAGCACGGATATAAATGAGTTTTATGCAAATAAGATTAAATCACTTTATGGAGAGATCATTCACTATGCAACCCTCTCTCAAGAAGATATGAATGAAGAAGATAAAAATAGGGTTTATGATTTAAAGCTTGCTGCACGTGAGATAGTGGAAGCCATTAAAAACGTACGAGAATTGCAAAAAAATATCTTTTACTACTCAAAATCAAAAAATAGTTATATAAAAGATGAATATAATAATCTAAGAATTCAAATAGCTAAAACTATAGACACTATAGAAAAATTAAAAGAGGATGGTGATGATTTGGATACCATATCATCACTTGAGCTCTTAAAGGAAAAAATTAAAGCCTTAGGCAGTATAAAAAACAGCAGAATTGATATGCTTATCAGGGAGGATAAGATTGATTCAAAAATGGCGACATCACTTATAAATGACAGTTCATTTGCAAATGATGTCGCGCAAAAATTAATACAAGTTGCTACGATTTTGTGGATAAAAGATATAGATATCAGAACACTAGGAGCATAAAAATGAAGATAGGTAAAGTATTAAAGGGTATAGACAAACTTTTTTTTGGCAAGCCAAATGATAAAAAAAAGCAAAAAAAGCTAAAAGAGAAGCTTTTAAAAAAGATAGAGCAGACCAAAGAAGAGATAATGGCAACTTCAAATGATGAAAAAAAGCAGGATTTAAAAGACAAACTTTATATTCTAGAAAATTTTTTAAAGAGAGTTTAGGGTAGTTTCTGCCTAGCTTATTACTCGTCGCAATGGCTATTATTGGTTGCTTTTATCTTGTGCGTTCAATCTGTGCAAAAAAGAGACAAAAAATATATATTTATTAGATTAAAACTCAAAGCCGCCAGTCTCGCCCTTGTTCATGCTCTCATATACTGCTTTTACGTAATTGTTTCTAATCTCACAATCTAACAATTTTTCGCAATCAAAACAACTTGTGAGATTGCATGATTTTTGACACTCTTGCAATGAAGTGATAGCTTCTTGCAAAGCCTCCTCCCATTGATCCAAAACTTTATCAGACATTAATGAAGTCCATAAGCACTCTTAAGAGCCTTTATTTCTTCTTTGGAGCCAAAAAAGCATGGGCTTGTATCATGCAGATGTGAAGGAGTGAGAGCAAGAAGTCTTTCTCCTTTGTCGTTGATGGCTTCTCCGCCGGCCGATTCATACACAAGAGCAAACGGCAATACCTCAAAGAGTTGTCTGAGTTTGCCGTTTGGTTTGTCGGTAGTTCCAGGATAGCTGAAAAGTCCGCCGCCTTTGATAAGGATTTGATGAAGATCAGGTACCATTCCTCCAGAATATCGCAGGCGATAACCTTCGCCAAAAAGAGAGTCTATGAAAGCTTTATGGTGTGGTGCCCAATGCTGTTGAGTGCCGCCTGGAGCACATAGTTTGCCCTTGGATTTAAGAGCAATGCTCCCGATTGATACAAATTCGCGATTCATAAATCTATAATGGATTGGAGCCTCTCCTTTGATAGTGACTACTATTTCAATTCGTGGGCCGTAAACCACATATGCAGAAGCCACAAGTCCTTCTCCGCTCAAAGCTCCGTCATAAATACCAAATATAGAACCCACAGATAGATTTACATCTACAAGGCTAGAGCCGTCAAGAGGATCATAGCATACTGTAAATTTTCCGTTTTCATGAAGCTCAAGAGCGCTTTCTTTTTCTTCGCTTACGATTGATTTAACGATCGGTAACCTGCCTAGCATATCTTCTATGATCAAATCACTTTGAACATCAAGCTTTAGCTGCTCTTCGCCTGAAGAGTTCGCACTTTGCGAATATCCCATATCGGCATTTTTGATAGCATTATCGATCTGTATGGCTATCTCTTTTATAGTTTCTATAATAGTATTCATTAAATCTCCTTGGCGTTTTTCCATATCCATTCAATTACTTTTGCAGGTTCATTGAGCGGCAATATGTCTATATTTTTTGGCAAATCAAGCTTGGAAGCATCCAGGCTCTCATCGATAGCAACAGCTTCGCAAAAATCCAAATAACTCTTGTCAAGTTCACCTCTAGCGATACAAATGCGAGGCAACGGCAATGTTTTTAACCCCTCGACAAGAACTATATCAACTTTGCCGAACATTGCCACCGTCTCTTCAAAGCTCTTGGGTTGTTGAGAAAAGTAAGTGGTGCGAGTCGGGGATGCGACAGCCACTTCTGCACCGGTAGCAGAAAATTTTTGGCTATCTTTGCCCTTGGTATCGAACACAGCCTTGTCTTTTGGATCATTTTTAATGATAGCTACTCGATATTCGGGCACAAGAATTGTAGCTATTTTTTCTATTAGAGTTGTTTTGCCACTATTGGACATTCCTGTAAATGCTATTGCAACTGCCAATTTGTTACCTTTAGATAATATTTGAAATTATACTTAAAAGTTCATTGAAACTATGTTAAAATTATATAAACAAGGAGCGACTTAATGTCATTTAAACCTATATTTGCTATTGCTATTGTCGGATTATTTTTTGGTTGTGCATCAAAAGAAGAGGAAAAGCTTTTGAGTGATTTTGCACAGCAAAAGCATCATTTCGGGCAAATACAACAGACACAACAAGTCACTATTGTACAAAACAATAGAGTATCTGCTCTTATTAGCGCATTATATTTGAACTCAAAAACTGATTCATCAGTATCAAAGAAATATGAAAAATTTATCATAGGAATTTATAGTGATGACGATATAGTGCCGACCTCGATGCTAAACGGAAAAGATGCTATAAGTATAACAAAACTCGAAAGTGATGATTCAAGAATTGAAGGTATTCCATTAAAAACTAGATGGAATAGATATTATATGGCATCATTTTTACATGATGATGCCAATAAGATGATACTTAAAGTATCTTTGGGCCATCTTGGTCAAAGAGAGCTGATTTTTTTAAAAGTAGCCAATCTGGAGAATATACAAGAATAATTTAAAGAGTAAGTTCTTGTTTTAATTTCTCTTGATTTAGTTTTTTTATCAATACTGTGACTATTTCGTTATATCTGTCGGCATCAAGTTTTAATTTAGTGCAGACCTCTTCAGTATTTTTGCTATATGCCAAAACATCAAGTATTTTGTACTCTTTTTTTGTTAATCGTCTTTTTAATACCTCTTTGAGCGATACTTCATCTTTAAGTGGCAGCCTTGGATGTGTGACTACTGAGATAATATATTGTTGTAATGGCAAATAAATCCTTTATTTTGATAATTGAATGGTCACTATATATCCGATTGCAGCCATAGCAATAGTGCCAAATACATTGATGATGATATTTAAAACTCCATGTATGTATCTGCCGGACTCAAGTAAAAAAAAGCTCTCAATGGCGAACGTAGAATATGTTGTAAGTGCGCCAAGAAATCCTGTAACTAAAAAACTTTTAATATGCGGCGACAGAGTGGCGTGATGATGAAAATAAGCAAACAGCATACCTATAGCTAAACTTCCCGATAGATTTACGATAATAGTGCCATATGGCAAAAAATGGCCTAGATATTTCGAGGACATGCCATTCACTAAAAGTCTAGCAACGGCACCAAGTGCGCCACCACTACCGACTGCGATGATTGTAGCTAAGTTCATCATCTATGATCTCCTGCATTTGTCTCGCAACATTATCATACCAATCTTCTGGTGCATTTGTCATATCGATTGTAGGTAAAAAATTATATACGACAGTGCTGGAGTGTGCCGTTTTTTTTCCTTCGTCAAATAGCATTTTGCTGCCGGTAATAACTATAGGCTGGACTTTTAAATTTAATTTTTCCGCAATTATTTTGGTTCCAGCTTTAAAAGCTAGAAGTTTTTGGCTTTTTGCTCTTGTGCCTTCCGGAAAGATAGCAACTTGTCTATTTAGCGTATCACGAGAATATCTAATCTCTTTCATTAATCCAGGCAAGCTTCTTTTATCGCCTCTATCTAATGGTATCATTTCTCCTAAACGAAGCAGATAACCAATATAAGGTATTTCAAAAAGCTCTTTTTTTGCAATCCATCTGAAATGATTTGTTTGCAATGCTTCAAGTCCAATGATATCTACTATACCTTGATGATTCATAATAAATATATCAGCATCGGGATCTATGGTGCCGATTTGCGATAATTTACCGCCGATAAGCAATAATATTAGACGATTTAGTCTATGAATGATGATACTTTTTTTATTTCTGAAAATAGCTATCAATGGGATCATAAAAAATGCGACGATAACAAAAATTATAAAAGAGCTGTAATAAAATTTGATCTTCGCGAAAATATTCATTAAGATACAAATCCTTGCAGCATATTTATCCCATCATCTGAACCAAGTATATCTTCTATAGCACGTTCTGGGTGCGGCATGAGGCCAAAAACATTTTTTTCTTTGTTGCAAATACCCGCTATTGCTTCAACTGAGCCATTGATAGAGTCGATATTTCCATCGCTATCAACATATTGCAGTAAAATTTGTCCATTTGCCTTCAGCTCTTTAAGGCCTGCATCGTCAATATAATAATTACCGTCTGCGTGAGCTATTGGTACATAAAGTATATCGCCAGCTTGAAATTTATTTAAAAAAGCATTATCTGTGTTGGTAACTCTTAGATGTTGATATTTGGATATGAAATGCAAATTGGTATTTCTCTTTAAAGCCCCTGGCAATAAACCTGCTTCGGTAAGTATTTGAAAACCGTTACATATTCCAAGCACCTTGCCGCCATTATTTGCATATTGGCTCACGGCTTTCATAACCGGGGCAAATCTTGCTATAGAACCGGAGCGAAGATAATCGCCATAAGAAAACCCTCCCGGCACTACTACCAAATCAATCCCATCAGGCAATGCGGTATCATTATGCCATACTATTGCTACATCATGACCTAATTTTTTAAATGCGTACTCGGTGTCAAATTCACAATTTGTTCCGGGAAAGCGTAAAACAGCTACCTTCATTGCACAATCTCTATATCATAATCTTCTATAACGGTATTTGCCAAAAGAGTTTCGCTCATCTCTTTTACCTTTGTTATTGCTTCTTCTTTGCTCATATTGCCAAGCTTAATAACTATTTGTTTTCCTATTCTTACATCTTCTATACTATGAAATCCTAGTGATTCCAATGCATGGTGAGCTGCTTTTCCTTGTGGATCAAGCACTCCTTGTTTAAGATATACATTTACAATTGCTTTCATTTGTTACTCCCTAAAATTCTATTCAATACTTCCTCGTATGCCACTTTGAGTCCGCCTAGTCCTTGTCTAAATCTATCTTTATCCATTTTCTCGCCGGTAGTGCTATCCCATAATCTGAAATTATCCGGACTTAATTCGTCTATAAGGATAATGTTATCGTTTATATCTCTTCCGAATTCCAATTTGAAATCAACCAAAGTAAGGTTCAATTTAGCATAGAACTCTTTAAGTAATACATTTATTTTGCGTGCTATGTATCTGATATAATCAAGTTCTGATTCATCTCTGACAAGATTCAAAATAAGACAATGCTGATCATTAAGCTTTGGATCCCCTAATGCATCGTTTTTATAATCAAATTCTACGAGGGTAAAAGGCAAAACAGTACCATCTGCGATACCCAGGTTGCGGCTTAGGCTGCCAGTGGCAATATTTCTTACTATAACTTCGATTTTAATGACTTCTGCTTTTTTGTGAAGCATATTATTGTCATCTATCATTTTGACAAAATGAGTTGCTATTCCTTTTGAATCTAGATAGCTAAATAGTTGAGTTGAAATTTTATTATTTAAAGCCCCTTTGCCTTCTTCTACGGCTTTTTTTTCGCCATTAAAAGCAGTCAGCTCGTCTTTAAATTCAGATATATAAAGAGCATCATCTTCGGTACTCCAAATTTTTTTTGCTTTACCTTCGTAAATTAGTTGTTGTTTTATCATAAATTATTTCCTATTTGCTGTGATCATTAATGCTTTTAATATATCAATCGCACTTTTTAATTGTGCATCTTTGTTGATCTCTGTTTCCGTGATAACATTCTCCTTGCTATTGCTTATACCGTTTTGTATGACCTTTTTGGAAGTATTTGAGTCTGTATTTGTTAGATGCTTGCTCAATTCGCTCTCTTTGATCAGGCTGCCACTAGTTGTTTGATTTGTAATGGCACCGGAATGGACTATAATATCAGGCTCAACACCTTTTGCTTGGATAGATCTGCCGCTAGGAAGATAGTATCTAGCCACAGTTAGTCTTAGTCCTTCTTCTTTGCCAAGAGGAACAATTACTTGTACGCTTCCTTTCCCAAATGTTTTTTCGCCTATTACTACGGCCCTATTTAAATCTTGCAATGCACCGCTGACTATCTCACTTGCACTTGCACTTCCACCGTCTACCAAGACAACCATAGGTATTTTCGTATCACTAGCATCGGCTTTCGCTCTATATGTAATGTTTTCTGCGCTATGGCGTCCCTTTTGAGATACTATCACACCTTTATCGACAAACAGATCAGTTAATCCTACTGCTTGATCTAGAAGTCCGCCAGGATTGTTACGTAGATCTAGAATAATTCCTTTTGATTTCGGATACATTTTTAATACTTTTTTAACATCATTTACAACTTTTTGATCAAAAGACGTTACTTGGATATATAAAATATCGCCTGCGATCTGTTTGGCAAAAACAGATTGGACTTTTATGATAGCCCTAGTAACCTTGATCTCTAATGGCTTAGGATTGTCTTTTCTTACGATTGTAAGCTTGATGCTGCTTCCCGGTTTACCGCGCATTATAGCTACCGCTTCATCAATACTCATTCCCATTGTGGCTTGATCATCTAGTTTTACAATAACATCACCGGCTTTTACTCCGGCTTTGTATGCAGGGGTATCTTGAATAGGAGCAATAACTGTAAGCAGATTATCTCTCATGCCCACCGAGATACCAAGACCTCCAAACTCACCTTTTGTTTGAATATTCATGTCTTTATATTCTTTTTTGTCCATATATGACGAGTGTGCATCAAGATTGCCGACCAATCCTTTGAGAGCCTTATCTACTAATGTAGTAGTGTTTGTTTCATCAACATACTCTTGTTCTATGAGATTCAAAATTTTTGTAAATTTGATATAGGCTTCAAGTTTGTCTTTTGATATTTGTTGTGGAGTTGTTTGCTGCAAGTTACTTTCGGCTTGAGCTTCAGCACCGATATAAAAGCTAATAAGTGCAATAGCTATGCTAGAGACAATAAATGGTTTGCTTTTGTTTATCATAATGGTTGCTACCTTTATCTGGAAGAGAATATAAAAACACTATTTTATTTAAAAAGCCTTTATAAAATGCTGATGAGAGAGGAGCGTGGTTCAATCAAGCATCCAAACTCTAAATTTTCGCTTCTTGATTGTCGTTTTTTGAAGAGCTTTTAGCGTATTTTTGGCAATGTGTTTTCTGATAGCAGCAAACGAGGCTTTATCCGTTATATCTATTTGCCCAATATCATTTGGATCCATTCCTAACTCTTTGCATAATGTACCAAGTATATCGCCTTTTCTTAGCTTATCCCTCTTGCCACCGTCTATATGAATAGTCCTAAAGTCTCCTTGGATGGCAAAGTTTTTATCAGGTTTGAGTGAGCCTAGAGAGCTGATCGAAGCATTTGGCATGATTTCTTCTGCGGACTCTTTTGATCGTCCCGTAAATAAAGATATAGCTATGCCGTCTTTGCCTGCTCTTGCTGTTCGTCCTATGCGGTGAGTGTATGTTTCTCTTTTGTGAGGGATATCATAATTGATAATCATTTCTATATCATCAATATCAAGTCCTCTTGAAGCCACATCTGTAGCCACAAGTACAGGAAGAGAACCATTGGCAAATTGCAACAGTGATTCGTTGCGGTCCCTTTGGTCGAAATCACCATGAAGCGTCGCCACATCAAAATCATGATCCAATAAAAAGTCTGATAATTCATCGGTCTGTGCTTTGGTATTGCAAAAGATCACAGCTGAGCTTGGCTTGTATGATTGCAATATCGTCAAGATAGCTTCATCTTTATTTTTGACCTCATAGGCTATCTCTTCGACGTTTACTTTGTGCTTCGTTTCTGTTTTGACAGTTAACGGATTTTTCAAAATCTCGCAGGCAAGCTTGTCTATATTTTCAGGATATGTGGCAGAAAATAGCAAACTTTGCGGTTTTTGACTCAAAGCAGAAGTGATCTTGATGATATCATCATAAAATCCCATATCTAGCATTCTGTCCGCTTCGTCAAGTATCAGTGTTTGAATATTATCTAAAATGAGGGTTTTGCGAAATAAGTGGTCATTTAGCCTGCCGGCTGTTCCAATGATGATATCTGCTCCTTTTTCAAGCGAAGCACTCTGTCCTCGTAGAGGCATGCCTCCGTATAGAGTAACCACCTTTAGATTGGCTTTATGGGTGGAGATACTTTTTATCACGCTTGCTATTTGCTCACAAAGTTCTCTTGTGGGGGCTATGATAAGAGCTTGGGGAAGTTGTTGTTGCGGAGTGATCTTTTCTATAAGAGGCAGGGCAAATGCCAATGTTTTACCAGAACCGGTTTGAGCTTCGGCTATTATATCACGTCCTTTCAATATGGCCGGAATTGCTCCGGTTTGTATTGGAGTTAGAGTCTCAAATCCTAAAATAGATAATGTTTTTTTTGCTTCTTGCGAGATATTTAAGTCTTTAAAATGTTGCAATGTTTCTCTTTTTTTATAGTATTATATCATATATAGTTATTTTTGCAAGGTTATATAATTTTTATTAGGAAACTTGACAATAAGTGACTAAATGTTATATAATAATTCTAGACTTAAACCCAAAGGATTTTTATGAGTATATTAGAAAAACTTACCAATCAAATGACCTCAACCATAGAGTCATCTGTATCTTTAGCACTACACAATAAAAACCAAGAAGTAATGCCGATTCATATAATTTGGTCATTGTTGACTAATAGCGGGTCCATATTACTGCAAGCATTAAATAAAATGAATATCGACAAGTCAGCACTTGAGCTTGAAGTCAAAAGTATAGCAAGCAAGCTCCCAGCAGTTTCTACGGTTACCAAAGAAAGTATCCGATTGTCTAGAGCACTTGTCTCTTCGCTAGAACTTGCTGAGGGCATGATGAATGCAAGCGGAGACAAGTTCCTTGCAGTTGATACTTATTTGCTCGCAAATATTGGTGAACAGTTTATAAAAGATAGTATCGGTAAATATGTAGATATGATGGAATTCAAAAAAACTTTAGAATCTATCAGGGGCGGTAAGAGCATTGACTCTCAAAGCGGAGATGAGACACTCGAAGCTCTAGCTCAATACGGTGATGACCTCAATCAAAAAGCAATTGATGGCAAGCTTGATCCGGTTATTGGCAGAGATGAAGAGATCCAAAGAACCATGCAGATATTGATCCGTAAAACAAAAAATAATCCGATACTCTTAGGAGAGCCTGGTACCGGAAAAACTGCTATAGTTGAAGGATTAGCTCAACGTATAGTAAACAAAGAAGTGCCTTTGAGTCTCCAAAAAATGCGTGTAATAAGTCTTGATATGAGTAGATTGATAGCAGGTGCGAAATATCGCGGTGAGTTTGAAGACAGACTAAAAGCAGTAGTGGATGAAGTAAAAAAAGCCGGCAATGTTATACTTTTCATTGATGAGATCCATACAATCGTAGGAGCAGGAGCAAGCGAAGGCAGTATGGACGCGGCCAATATACTCAAACCAGCCCTTGCACGCGGTGAACTTCATACCATTGGGGCAACTACGCTTAAAGAGTATAGAAAATATTTTGAAAAAGATATGGCGCTTCAACGCCGTTTTCAGCCGGTAAAAGTAGATGAGCCTAGCATTAATGAAGCATTGCAAATACTAAGAGGTATCAAAGAGAGACTAGAAGCCCATCATAACGTCAATATAACAGATGGTGCACTCGTAGCAGCTGCGAAGCTAAGCGATAGATATATTACGGATAGATTTTTGCCTGACAAGGCTATTGATCTAATCGATGAAGCAGCAGCAGAGCTCAAGATGCAAATAGAAAGTGAACCCAACGAGCTTGCTAAAACTAAAAGAGAACTCTCTACTTTACAGGTAGAAAAAGAAGCTCTCAAAATGGAAGAGGGTGAAAAAAACAAAAAAAGAATTAATGAGATAGAAAAAGAGATAGCCAATCTTGAAGAAAAAAGAGTCGGGCTTCAAAACCAATTTGATCTGGAAAAAAATGTATTTAATGATATAGCCCAAATAAAAACTGAGATAGAGTCACTCAAAACTAAAGCCGAGGCGGTCAAACGCGAGGGTGATTTCAGCAAAGCTGCCGAGATAGAATACGGTCAGATCCCGGCAGCCAAAGGCAAGCTAGATGAATTAGAAGCTAAATGGGAACAGATGAAAAAAGATGGAGTACTTCTCAAAAATTCTGTCGACGAAGAAATGATAGCTAGTATAATAAGCAAGTGGACAGGCATCCCTGTAAACAAAATGCTACAAAGTGAAAAAGATAAGATATTGCATATAGAAGATGTTCTCAAAGAGGAGGTCGTTGGCCAGGAAGAAGCATTAAAAGCTGTAGCACGTGCTATCAAGAGAAATAAAGCAGGGTTAAGTGACGTCAATCGCCCAATAGGAAGCTTTATGTTTCTTGGGCCAACCGGAGTTGGTAAAACGCAAGTAGCTAAGACATTAGCTAAATTTCTATTTGACTTAGAAAAATCTCTCATACGTATAGATATGAGCGAATATATGGAAAAACACGCAGCAAGCAGGCTGGTTGGAGCACCTCCGGGATATGTAGGGTACGAAGAGGGCGGACAACTCACAGAGGCTGTAAGACGCAAACCATACTCTGTAGTACTATTTGATGAGATAGAAAAAGCTCACCCAGATGTATTCAATACGCTTTTGCAAGTGCTTGACGACGGAAGGCTTACAGACAACAAAGGCGTAACGGTTGATTTCAAAAACACTATTATCATAATGACATCCAATATTGCCAGCGACAAGATCATGACCATTACTGACAGAGAAGCAAGAGAAAGCGCGGTTAATAATGAGCTTAAAAACTATTTCAAACCTGAGTTTTTGAACAGACTCGATGATATAGTGATATTTAATCCTCTTGGACTTGAAGCTATTACGGGGATTGTTGATATATTATTTGACGGTATCCGCAAAAAACTTCAAGCAAAAGAGATAGAGATCGCTCTTACTGATAAAGCAAAAGCTTTTGTGGCAGAGGCTGGATTTGATCCGGTATATGGCGCTAGACCGCTCAAACGTGCACTTTATGAGATAGTAGAGGACAAGCTTGCTGAGCTTATACTTGAAGAGAAAATTCACGAAGGAAACAAAGTGGAATTTGATGTAAAAGATGGTGAGATAGTAGAAAATATTAGTTAATATAAAAATAATTAATTAGCTTAAGAGGCAAGAAGAAGGGGAGTCTTGCCATGCTCTGAAGTCAATCATATGCTTTGATCGGGGAGACATATCCTCTAGGTTTGAGTGCCAGTAGCGAGCAGCCAAGTTTTTCGATGACGTTCTCGGTCGTGTTGCCTATAACAAATCCAGCTATTCCCGTGCGCGCGACGGTCCCCATAATCATGATGTCTACCTCTTGGTTGTCTGCGAATTTGCTAAGCTCCATTGCGGCTTGACCGCGCAAAAGGTGAATGTGGTTTTCACCCGTGATGCCAGCATCTGCTATAAGTGCGTCAAGTGCAGTGTGGTGTTCATTTAGGGTAGCCAAAACCGCATCATTAAGGTCTTCATTTGTTACCATCACCCAGGCGTTATGGCGAACATAGTCCTCATATGGATACTCCCAGCAAGATACGATATCTAGTGTCCCGCTACAGCTATCAGCTATGCTTCGCGAGACTTGCAGTAGCCGTATGTTGAGATCGTGTGCATCTTCACTCTCAGTTAAGGGATCGATCGCTACTGCTACACGGATATTCTCTCTTGGATTAGAAATCGGCCGTGCAAGATATAGGGCACTCGGGCATTTGCGCAGTAATGTCATATCTAGTGCCTTGAATCCGCTCTCCCCGCCTGTATCTTCAGCCTCCTTGACTAGCAGATCATATTCGTGTCGCAGCACATAACGGGTGATAGTCACAGACGGCGAAGAGTCGTCCGCCATCACCTCAATGGTCGGTTCAACCACTTCATTGCCCAACATCTCACGTGCATTTTTCAGTGAGGTATTGATACGTTCGGATAAAAAAGCTTCAAAAGCCGCCTGCTGAGATTGCAGTTCTTTTGGTAGCTTAGGATAGAGCATTAATAGATGCAAGGAAGCGCCGTTGTTGCGCGCCATACTGAGTGCTTGCTTGAGTCCGTCGATGCCTTCATTAGAAGGGTTCATGACATAGAGGATGTTATGGTAATGTTTCATGATATTTTCCTTTCGCTTATTTGCTTTTCGAGTTGTTCGACCGCGTTTTTAGCAGCGTCCCTATATGGTAGAAACACCATGTCTGCACCATGTTCGATCAGCTGTTTTTGTACCTTGTGGTCATCAACATCATACTGCTGTACGGTCACGGCGATTATGCCTTGATAGCCGTACCCCTTAAGGGTGTTTATAAGTACTAGACGTTGGTCTTCTTGTCTAATGTATGGCGTAGGTTGTGACATGGCGAGGATCACGCACTCGCTTCTAGCAAGCGGTAGTGTCGAGATAAACTCCTGATCACCGGCGTCGCCATATATGGCATCAAATCCGAGTCTTTGGTGGCGCCTTACCTCTTCTGGATTAAAATCGATGATCAAAAGATGCTTGCCGGCGGCCTTGAGCGCCGAGGCAAGCGCACTACCGTATCTACCGGCGCCGAAGAGTATCATATCATAAGAGAGTGATTGTCTCGTAATATGACCGTTCAATTCCTCACGGAAGGGAAGTCGCCGCTCAAACACTCCAAGTGTTGGTTCAAATATGTTGTAAAGTCGATGAGAATAGGTGATCATATAGACCGACATCGCGATGGTAATGAGTCCTATAAGAGTTACAAGCCCAAGTGATTCGGCGCTCACATGTCCAAGCGTGAGTCCCATTGCCATAAAGATAAGTGAAAATTCGCTGATCTGCGCTACGGTCAGCCCTGCTAAAAACCCCGTGCGTTTTTGATAACCCATATAACCCATAATGGCCATTACTATCAATGGATTGCCGACAAGGATGAAGAGCGAAAATACAATCGCTTGACTGATCTGTGTTCCCAGCAAGGAGAGGTCCAGATGCATTCCTAACGCAATAAAGAAAAATAGCAGCAAGAAATCTCGCAGTGCCGCCATTCGTGATATGATTATCTCACGGTAGGCCGTGGAGGCGAGCGAGACTCCTGCCAGAAGGCCTCCTAGCTCTTTGCTAAAGCCCAGATAGCTTCCTAGAGCGGCAAGAAGCGTGGCCCAGCCGATGGCAAAGGTGATCAAGAGTTCCGGTAAATGTGCCAAGCGTCCGACCAGCCAGTCCGCGGCGTAACGGATAAAAAGATAGACAAAAAGGAGCATCAAAAGACCGTAAAAGAGCACTAAAGTAATGTGGCCCAATGCGCTGCCGTTTGCATTCTGTGCTCCAATACCGAAAGCCGAGAGCACCATCATACTTAGTATAACAAAAAGGTCTTGCACGATCAAAAAACCGATTGCGATACGTCCGTGCAGAGAGTCAACCTCTTTTTTGTCCGAGAGGAGCTTGACGATAATGATCGTACTAGAAAATGTAAGCGCCACTGCCACATATAGAGAGGTGAGCGCATCGAGCCCAAGTGCAAGTCCGATAAAAAAACCCACAGCAGAAGTGAAAAAGACCTGCCCAAGACCTGTTGCGAGCGAGACGACGCCAAGAGAGCGAATAAGGTGCAAATCAAGTTTGAGTCCTACCAGAAAGAGCAGTAAGGCAATTCCAAGTTCTGATAGAAGACTAATCAGCTCTTCGGAGTGAACAATGCCCAATGCTGAAGGCCCAGCCAGTATCCCGACCGCGATAAAGCTGACAATCATCGGTTGACGCAGAAGCATGCCGACAAAGCCGAATATTGCTGCTAATACTACGAGTGCAGTCAGCTCGTAAAATGGCGATGTATGTATCAGCGAGATTAGTGCAGAATGTTCCAAGATGTTGTTTCCTTAGTAGTCTCAAATTACCTCTTAGTAGTCCTTTGACTTTTTTATACAAACTTCACTTTTTCTAATGTTCTCAAAATTTGAGATATTTAGTCTGTTAGGTAATTTAATTATACAAAAATAAACTAAAAAAATTATAAAAATGTATAATCCAACTTAGAAAAACTCTTATCGAATTTGCCGGTTATTTATGCTTTTGAAATAGCGAAGGCTACCATGAGCCTCCGCCACCTCCACCACCACCGCCTCCGGAAAAGCCTCCTCCTCCGCTAAATCCGCTGCCGCCACTCGAAGAAGGCGACATTGAAGCGCTGCGCACTGAAGAAGAAAAACCTCCCAAGTGTTGGATATTACCATGATACCAATATGGTGTTGCGACACCTAAGATCGTAAAAAAAGCGAGCCAATGCTCTGTCTCACCAAATAAAACCGCATATGGCAGTATTTTTTCAAGATATAGAGGATCTGCTTCTAATCTTCTTTTGATCTCATCTTGCTTGACTCTTTTTACGAACATCTCTAGTCCCAAAAGATGCGTGCGCGCTTGAGCACCATGTTGAGTGAATTTACCTATTTTTTTATAAACAAATATCATTAAAACCACTAAAATCAAAAATACACCGAAAGGACCTGTAAGTATCCCGATCAGCGAAAGTTTTGTACCTTGTATTAAAGCCAGCAAAGAGCCAACACCTGCAAGTAGAAAAATAGCGCCGCCAAGTTTTTGGATCCACACTTTGCTGCCTAGAAATACTCCTATGCCCACGCCACCGAAGATCAAAGGAAATATCATAAAAAATAGTATATCAACACCATATTTTTGCATAAGTGTATAAAATGCCAACCCAAGTACGGGCAGCAGATATAGAATACTTTTGAGTAAAAAGCCGTTTCTTATCTTTTGAGGGTTTTCGCTCATATACCCTGCGCTGGCTACCCAAGTATAAAGCTGATCATTGACATGCGCAAAGCCGTTTTGCAAAGATTGGGCTTTTGTTTGCGAACCGGCAGAAAATGTATAGCTTTTTCCTGTTTTGAAAAGTATCTCAGATAGTAGATATTTTTGATCCTCGCTGAGATTTGGATCGATCGGTTTTTCTGTCCTTATTAGAATAGGATCGTTTTGTTTGCTTTTTTGTTCGATTTGGATATATCCAAGTTCTGCAAGTTCTAGCACAGCTGCAGCAAAATCTTCATTATCGGCAAATCTATCCAAAATAAGCCCTGATTGCAAAAGACTAAGTCCTTTTGGAGGGTTGTACTGTACGGCAATAGAACGTTTATCAATAAAACCGGTATTTTGTTCGAATATCCTTTTGAAATAGAGTACAAATCCGATCAATGCACCCCATTGCCAATAATCCAATATCCAATCGAACAATGTGCCCTCAACATTGTCCAAACCATGCTGATCTAAACGATTTGCCGGATATGCAAGCTCTAGAGTCAATCCTTCGTGCGGATACAGCAAAGGAACGACAACTTTTAAACTATAAGAATCTACCCATGCTGCGCTTGCTTGAGATGTTGTTGCACCGTATGCCCCCGTGAAAGTGGACAGGGATATGTCTTGCTTGGAAAGAGAGTCGGGCAGAAAGATATTTGCTTGCACATTATAGATGGGTATTGCCCATCCTGTGCCTATGATGTTCCACCTGATAGCATCATTTTTGTTGTTTTGTGCTGCAGGAAGCACTCCTTTTTTTACACGGTAAGAGATCTTATAGGTGTGTTGTCCGCTTAAATATGTATCGGCTGATCCAATCTTTAGGCGTATGACATCTCCTGCTTGTGCAGAACCCATGGTTGATTTTTCCCATTGGACGTTTGAGCCGTCAAGCTGTACTGAAAAATCATAAAGTCCTATGTTTTTGGGACGTCTTTCTCCTTCGATCATAAAGGGGATATCCCGATAGATGCCGTGTTTTTGTTCTTGCTCGAAATCATACTTTATAGACTCGACGATACCAAGCTCTCCACTTTGCTCCACGGTAAGATTGACATCATATGCTGTAATCTTTTCCGCCCATATATTACTGATCCATCCAATAAAAAAAATGGCTATAAAAAGCAACTTTTTCATAACGACAGCTAAAAATTTATTTTAGGCATTTTTTTGGCTTCTGCAGCCTCACCTTCATCAAGTTCGAAATACACACGAGGTGTAAACTGAAATTGTTTAGCCACGATAAGATCCGGAAAAGATTCTATTTTGGCATTATAGTCTCTGACTATAGCATTATAGTATCGTCTGGCATTTTGGATCGCATCTTCAAGAGAACTAAGCTCTCCTTGGAGATGCATAAAATTTGTATTTGCTTTTAGCTCGGGGTATGCTTCTGCTAGTGCAAAAAGCTTACCTAGGGCGCCTGAGAGCATATTAGCTGCTTCTGCTTTTTCGTCAACACTGATAGCATTTAGTCCTAACTGGCGTGCTTGTATCACTTTTTCAAGCGTACCGGCTTCGTACTCTTTGTAACCTTTAACCGTATCGACAAGCGCGGGTATAAGATCATAACGGCGCTTTAGCTGTACATCGATATCAGACCATGACGCATCTATCCCGGCTCGAAGAGAAACGAATTTATTGTATATTATGATTAGGTAAGCAACCACCGCTATGACGATCAAAAGCAAGATGTATCCAAAACGCATGTGTTATCCTTTATATATAATATTAATATTTAATTATACAAGAATAAAAACTAAAATGATATAATTTTTCTAAAAAAAAGAGTTTTTATGGCATATGATCTAACCGACAAACTTGTAATCGCTATTTCATCACGAGCATTATTTGACCTAGAAATTGAAAATAACATCTTTGATACAAATGGCTTGCAAGCGTATTACGACTACCAGCTTGAGCATGAAGACACACCGCTTGAATTGGGTACTGCATATAGATTTGTCAAAAATTTCCTAGCCATCAATAAAAAGTTTGATGATAAACTTATAGAAGTCATCATCCTTTCTCGCAATAATGCAGCTACAGGGCTTAGAATAGGGCGAAGCTTAGAGCATTACGGTATCAATATAGAACGCTCAGGATGGACGGCAGGAGCACCTGTGGCACGCTATCTCGAAGCATTCAAGGTCGACCTTTTCCTCTCAGCAAATAGTGATGATGTCCAAGAAGCGATCAATGCCGGAGTCGCAGCTGCTACCATCTTGCCTCACTCGCATCAAAACAAAGATGATTCCGAGATAGTACGCATAGCATTTGACGGTGACGCCGTGCTTTTTGGCGACGAGAGCGAGAAGATATATCAGCAGTATGGGTTGGATGCGTTTTTGAAACATGAGATGGAAAATGCCAAAAATCCTCTCAGCAAAGGCCCATTTTTCAAATTCCTCAAAGTCATTTCCAGCATACAAGACCGCTTCACTATGGAACAATCTCCTATCCGCACGGCGCTTGTGACTGCGCGTAATTTCACTACTTATGAGAGGGTTTTGCGTACGCTTGACGCATGGGGCGTGAGAGTAGATGAAGCATTTTTCCAAGGCGGAGTACGTAAGCATGAAGTCATAGCGGCGTTTGGAGCGGATATATTTTTTGATGATCAAGATGCCCATTTGGCAGATACGGCACCTCTCACACCATGTGCGAAAGTGCCGTATAGGAAATGAAGAGAATAAATATAATGAATCATGTATGCCCTCGAGCATAAAGCATGCGAGGTACAAATACGACAAGTATAAAAAAGCTCGCAAGTCGTTTATATTCTATGCAGTATAATGTCTCCAAGTGAAATTGAGTGAAATTTTACTACAATTATATGAAACCATAGCCAGGAATATAAATATGCCGACAAACGAACTCAATACAACAGCATCATTGATAGTGATAGATGACATTAATAAGAACTTTGCCATTATGGTTCAAACGCAACTTGCGCCTTTGTACAGCAAATTTCCTTTTTTGGCTGAAACTGTTTGGAGTATCCCGTTGGCAAATCTCATAGCAGCTACTATTGTTTTATTTTTCTTTTTGCTATTACGGAAATTTTTTACTTTGATCGTGATGGGTTCTTTGCAAAAATTAGCATCCCGCACCAAAACCTATTATGATGACAAGATCATCTCTGCACTCAAAGGACCAATAAGCTTTGCGATGATAATCATAGGGCTCCATCTTTTTTTTATGCTGATCTTTAAAGAAACACAAACCATCAAAAATATTTTAAATACACTCATCATCTATGATATCTTTTGGGCTATTTTTGCCATGACTGAGGCACTGCGAGATGTTCTCTACCGAGCAACAGAAAAACTCAATCCTGATCTTTCCAAAGAAATAGGAAACTTTATATTGATTCTTTTGCAGATACTGCTAGGCGGTATTGGATTAGGCACAATGCTTCAGTTTTGGGGCATTAATGTAACCGCACTTATTGCTTCGTTGGGGTTGGGAGGTCTTGCTTTTGCTTTGGCGGCCAAAGATACTGCAGCAAATCTTTTTGGTTCTTTTTCTTTGCTTGCAGACAAAACCATTCGTATCGGTGAATGGATCAAAGTCGATGGCGTAGAAGGCGTAGTGGAAGATATAGGTATAAGAACGACCAAGATTCGTTCTTATGAAAAATCACTCATCACTGTGCCAAACCAAATCGTAGCAAATCAACCCATAGAAAACTTTTCAAGAAGAGATGTAAGGCGTATTAAAATATCTATAGGCCTTACTTACGGCACAAGTGCGAAACAAATGCGAAATATTGTTCAAGAGATAAGGTCAATGCTTCAAAAACATGAAAGCATTGCACACGATGAGACACTTCTGGTTAATTTTGACTCTTTTGGGGATAGTGCACTCAACATCTTTATCTATACTTTTGCTGCCACATCCAGCTGGGAAAAGTATTTATATATACGCGAGGATATACATCTCCAAATCATGAAGATTGTAGAAAAAAATAATAGTGCTTTTGCTTTTCCATCACAATCAATCTATATAGAAAATATGTCTAAAAAAGATATTCAAACAATAACACAACAATTATGAACAAAACTTCACAGTTAAGTAATGGTATTACAAAACAGATCCGCAGTTTTCGTGCAAATTGTATATTGAACTTTAAATACTACCAATCATATTAGTTCCGCGCAAAGTATAGTATTAAGAGCGACTAAATGAAAAACCAAAAAATCTCCTTGACTTATTACTGCAATTGATTTATAATAATCATATATACACTCAAAGGAGCATATTATGAATACCATAGACAAAGAATTAGAAAGCAGAAGAGGCGAGATCCATTTCGGCCTTGAGGTATTGTACAATTTAAATATGCGCATCACAGGATGGGATATACCTGAACTTGATGAAAAAGAAGCGTCAAAAAAACTTTTTAAGATGATAGACGAAGAACTAGCCAAGCTCAAAAAAGAAGTAAATAACCAATAATGATCATCGATAAAATAGAAAATTTTGGACTTTATCCTTTGGGCTCGGCATGGAATCTTATCTTTGAATTTCTAGGCACATTAACACCAGAAACAGAAGATAAAAAATATACTATAGATGGCGATGATATCTTTGCTATCGTGATGAGCTATCACACTTCTACGCCTGAGACGGCGGTGTTTGAATCTCATAAAAACTACATAGACATTCAGACTGTCATCACTGGCAGCGAAGGGTTTGAGTGTGCTTTTGCTGATAAGCTAAGCGTAACTACTCCATATGATGCTAGCAAAGATGCAGCATTTTATGAGCGGAATACCCATGGGCAGACGCGCGTTGATGTCTATCCTAGGACATTTGTGATGCTTTATCCACACGATGCGCATATAGCAGGACTGATGGTCGGGTCAGAATCAGAGCTTGTCAAAAAAGTGGTAGTAAAGGTCAAAGTAGAACTTCTAAAAACTGGGTGCTAAAACATAGGATAGTCTAATGAATACAACAGATCAGTCTAAAACTTTAAAATAATATTTTAGGAAAGATCATGGAGCAATATTTATCTGCTACTAGTATTATCGATTTTACCAATTCTGCCCTAGAGGCAAAAGCTCGTGAGCTTTCTATTGAATGCGAGAGTGATACCCAGATCGCAGAACGATGTTTCGAGTTTGTCCGTGACAAGATACATCATATGGGCGATGCGGGTGAGGGGATAACGACGTGTAGTGCGAGTGAAGTCTTAGAGCGCGGCAGCGGATGGTGCTATGCCAAAAGCCATCTTTTAGCAGCATTGCTGCGTGCAAATGGCATTCCGGCAGCATTATGCTATCAGCGTCTAAGCTGTTCAGAATATGTCAAGGATATCTATTGTCTTCATGGACTTAATGCAGTGTATTTAAAAGCTTATGGCTGGTATCGTATCGATGCAAGAGGAAATAAAGAGGGTGTAGATGCCCAATTTACTCCACCTCATGAAAAGTTGGCATTTGAACTAAATGAAGGGGAATATAATTTACCGGGCCTATATGCTGAGCCTCTCAATGTCG
>Ga0265293_10000061_pt1 | contig 238330 bp, 209 predicted proteins | sample Munlanlewell138R_FD_192505 | JGI IMG/M metagenome (GOLD analysis project Ga0265293, IMG submission 192505) | Leachate microbial communities from a municipal landfill in Southern Ontario, Canada - Leachate well 138R | ecosystem: Engineered > Solid waste > Landfill > Unclassified | place... | reverse complement strand
ATGTATTTAAGCAAGAAAACTCTGCAAATTTTGAATTGGTAGCTAACACAAATGAAACAGTATTTACAGAAACACTAAATCCAGAACTTAGATATCGCTATTATGTTTTAGCTCACTATACAATTGGTGTAAGTGATTCATCAAATGTAATTTATGTTGATCCAAATATTGTTGGAAGTGATGATGATATTGTTGAACCAATCACATTTAATCTTGCACAGAATTATCCAAACCCATTTAACCCAACAACTAATATCGCCTTTAGCATTCCTGAACAATCACATGTGAATTTGTCAGTATATAACGTTAAGGGACAGCTTGTTAAGCAATTAAAGAATGAAGTTATGAGCAAAGGTCACCACACAGTTGTCTGGAATGGAAAAAACAATAATAACAAATCGGTTAGTTCAGGTATTTACTTTATAAAAATAAATACCGAGAAAAATCGCTCAATAAAAAAAGCTTTATTACTTAAATAAAGAATTTACTTAATAACGTAAAAGGGAGCTAAAGTGCTCCCTTTTTTTATATATGATTCAAAGAAAAAACTTAAAAACCAGCTGATATTTATTCTATACATCAAAATAAAACTAAAAATGTGTTTTGATTATTATTCAAAAGTCTTACTTTTCTTAAAAGTATTGTAATTATGTGTTTCTATGTTTTTATTTGTTAGATAAAGAGATTCAAGAAGGTTATTTTTTTATAAGATATCAGGCAGATAGAATCTATTAGCGAAGTTTTACTTTTATATAGAGTAATTATTTTACTTTTTGGTCTATAAAAAGCTCTAAGTCACGCTGAGTGTTGATATTAAAAAAGAATTTTTCATCTTCACTTTTAATGTCAAACCAGTTAATAGAGATTTTATTGAAAAAGCCTCTCACTGAATACTTTTTTTGTTGTAACAATGCTTCAACAAAAGGGAGACAGTTTTTATGATAGAAGCTGTGTAGCGGCTCATAACCATTCGGATGGCGTGGCACAACGGCAAGCACATTAGGGTTTTGTTCTAATAAATCTAATTGTTTTATAATAAATCTTTCATTAAGGTTTGGCATATCGCATGCAACAATAAACACTCCTTTTGTGCTACACTTTTTAAGTGCAGCATGAAGGCCAGCAAGTGGTCCACAGCCATTAAAATAGTCTTTTGCAAAAGTGATGTTTGGAAACATGTTTTTTATATCTTCTTTATCAGTCACAATGATTAATTCTGAGAATATATTTTTAAGAATATTAATTTCTTTTTCGATAATACATTGATCATCAACCTCAATCAAAGATTTTTCACTTTTGAAGCGTGTATTTTGACCTCCAGCCAAAACTACACCAGAAACGTCTTTAAAAATATCATAATGTTTCAAGAATACGTCTTCCTTTTTCTGTGATATAGCGATAATCTCCATCTCTTCGTATTATACCTTCTATGTCAAATATTGCGAGCATTAGTAAACATATTTTTCTGTTACCATCAACTAAGTCCCTAAAAATAGATACAGTAATTCCTTCTTTGTGTTCAAATAAATATTTTAAAAGAATAATGCGACACTTATCAACAATAGTATAATGAATATAGCTTTCTTCAATATAATATGCTTTATTTTTTCTGACTAAATATGTAAGTAGTTGTTGTAATAGTTTGTCATCAATTCCTTGATATTTGGACTTATGACTCATTTCGCTCCATAGAGGTGTTTTCATACTTGATTGTCTAATAAAGTTTTCTGTCCATTGTAGTGCTTTGTTTGTTTCTACGGTAAATGTTACTTTATGTGTTGTTAGTGCGTATGTATTTTCTCTTTTTTCAATTATTTCATCTTCTAAGAGTGCTTTGATTGTCCAATTTGCAGCCGCAGGTTTTCTTTCTTTTGGATATTCAAACAATGCAAGTAATTCTTCAAAGGTTTTGCCAGTAGTGTCGAATGGATTGTTTTTGTGCCATGATTGGATATGCCTTTTGACACGATGATAATATCTTTTTAGTTGAGTCTTTAACCAGAAAAAAAGTTCATCGTTTTCTTTAAGAATAATTTGATTATCATTATCAGATGACAAAGTTAATCCTTGTAATTCTTTATAGTTTAATGCAAGCATAAAAGCCACATCTTTTAGAGAGATGGGGTAGATGTGCTTCTCTGCAGTAAGGAAAATAGTGTTTTCCAAGTTTCCTTCTGCAAGTTTCTTTAGAGCAAGTTTCATTTTTTCAGTACGTCGTCTATGGTGCAAAGGTTGTGCATCTATAATACGTCCACCGCCCAACGTAATATCACCGCTACTTTTTCTGATAATAAAACTATCATTATAAACAACGGGTATGTATCGATCAAGATGAATTTGAGCAAATGCTTTTTCACCTGGTAAGAGTTTATCTTTATCAAGTAAATGTACTCTTGCGGAAGCTTCAGTAGACCCAGAAATAAACAAAGTTTGAGACCAAAGAGATAGTGCTGTAGCATCTTCAAACAAGTTGAGCTCAACGTCGATCAAATTAGTACTATCGTATAACAAAGAGCTAAGTAGCATGCCTTTTTTATATTCTTTATTGTCAAGCCCGGTAAGGTTTATAGAGGCTCTGTCTCCTGCTTGTATTGTATCAACTTCATCGCCATGTCGTTCTAATCTTTTGATTTTTATATTTTCTTTACCAGGTAAAAGGTATACGGACTCATTTTTGCTAAGATTGCCACTTAAAACAGTTCCAGTGATTACTGTTCCAAATCCTTTTACTGAAAATATTCGATCAATATATTGTCGATAAACACCTTTATTGCTTTTTTCTTGTATATTATCTGATAGTTTTATAATCTCTTGTTTTAGCTGTTCTATACCCATGCCATTTTTGGCTGATACATGAACAATAGGGCAATTCTCGAGAAAAGTGTTTTCTGTTAGCTCTAATAGCTCTAATTCGAGCAATTCTAATAGTTCGTTGTCAGCTAAGTCAATTTTATTTACAACCACAATGCCTTTTTTTATGTTCAACATTTGCATGATTTGTAAATGTTCTCTTGATTGTGGCATGATTCCGCTGTCAGCAGCTATAATAAATAAAACAAAATCTATTCCATTTGCACCAGCAATCATTGTATTGACAAAGTTTCTATGACCAGGCACATCAATTATGCCTATATCAAGCTCATCATTAAGTTTTAAGTGACTAAAACCAAGATGAATAGTAATTCCTTTTTGTTTTTCCTCAGGATGGGTATCACAATCTTGTCCACTCAAAGCCCTTATTAAAGAAGTTTTACCATGGTCAATATGGCCAGCAGTACCCATAATAATATGCTTCATTGAAGATCCTTTGTTATTGTTTTACTAAGCTCATTAGAAATAATAGTCATTTCATTTTCAGTTATTGTCAGCATGTTAAAAGAGAGTTTACCTTCTTTTAACACAGAAATAATTGGTCTTTCACTTTTCATTAATTGTAAATACAATTCCTCTGCTAAATTATCTTTTAGATTAAGTTGAACACTATAACTGGGAAGGGTGAGATCGGGCATTGTTCCGCCGCCAGTTTTACCTTCTGAGCTGATTAATTTACAATCTATAGTCTGTTTTTTTAAATAGTTAGTAAAGATAATCGCTTTTGTTTTTAAATCGCTTTCAGTTTGGGAAAGCATTTTGAAAAGTGGGTTGTGTTTTATTAACTCTTTTTCATCTAAATATAAAGAAATGCATTCATATAATACCCTCAATGTCAACTTATCAACACGCAGTATTCGCATTAGTGGGTTTTTTTCTAACTGCTTGATTAGATTCTTTTTCCCTACAATTATACCGCACTGAGGACCACCTAATAGTTTGTCGCCGCTGAAACTAATCAAGTCTATACCAGATGCAATACAACTTTGAACGTTTGGTTCTTTTTGTGTACCAAGACTTTTTAATTCTTTCAATAGTCCTGAACCGATATCATAAACAAATGGCAAGTTATTATTCTTTGCTAATTCAGAAAGAGTGTTAATATCAACCTCTTCTGTATGCCCAGCAATATAGAAATTTGACTGGTGTGCCTTGAATATCATGCCTGTGTTTTCATTAATAGCATTTTGATAGTCGTTGATATTTGTACAATTAGTAGTACCGACTTCTTTTAAAAAACAGCCACTGGCAGACATGATATCAGGTATTCTAAATGAACCACCAATTTCTACTAACTCGCTTCTTGAAATAATTACCTCTTTATCTTTAGAAAGCTGGTTGAGAATTAAAAAAACAGCTGCTGAGTTATTATTTACAATCAAGCAATCTTCAGCACCAGTAATCAGGTTGATTAGATCACGTAAATGTTTATTCCTATCTCCTCTTTTACCACTTTCTAAATCAAACTCCAGATTTGAATAAGAAGATAAAGTATTAAAGCTACGACTTAATATATATTCACTTAATGGAGCTCTGCCAAGATTAGTGTGCAAGATAATACCAGTAGCATTAATAACTTGTTTGAGCTGTGATTGAGTAGTCAATAAAATATAGTTATAGATTTCATTTATAAAATCATTTTTGCTTGTAATATATATCCCATTGTCTGCTTTGTACTTGGCAATATAATTTTTTACGATAGTCTTTAATAAAACAGAATCTTTAATCAGACTATTTTTAATCTGCTCATGATTTAAAATATAATCAACTGAAGGTATTTTGATCTTTTCGTTCATTATAACTCCTTACAATAGCTCTTTTCCTGCGATCATTACTTGTTCTATTTGATTAGATTGGTCAGTATAGATCAATTTAGAAACGATATCATCAGAGGATAAGCCTTGAAAGTTTTGGTAATTGTAAAATACCATATCGGCTTCTTTGCCAGTTTCAATACTACCAATTTTATCCTCTAATGATAAGACCTCAGCACCAGCTAATGTCATTAAATAAAAAGCTTTTTGTGGCTCTATGTATATCGAATCCTGTCGATATGATGATATTTTTGCATGATATGGCATGTAGAATGAGGTGCCAGCTCCTATATCAGATGCAAATGCAAATGGAACTTCAAACTCTGTAATTTTTTCTAAATCAAATTTACCGCTTTTTAGATAGAAATTTGAGTCTGCACAATAAGCTATTTTTGATTTAGTGTCTTTTAATAATCTAATCTCATCATCAGACAAATGAACACAATGACCAAAGATGCTTTTTGAACTCATGAGACCGCACTGATAGTAAATGTCAGTATATGATTTGTATTTGGGATAAATTGATTTTATGGTAGCAATTTCATTTAGACTTTCAGATAGATGGGTTTGTAAGTAAGCATTATTTTTATGTATAAAAGTGCCAACTTCTTTCATTAAATCGATACTGCAAGTAATTGCAAAGCGTGGCGAAAAGATATAGTTTAATAATGGAGTTTTATTATGCCATTGCTCGTATAGATAAACACTATCTTCTAAGCTTTTTTGTGTTGTTTCAACGAGTTTGCTTGGACTGTTTGAGTCCATCATTGTTTTTCCAATAAAGGCTCGAATACCAGCATTATTTGCATTTTTAAAAGCAATATTACATGCTTCACGATGTGTAGAAGAATATGCAACAAGGCAAGTTGTACCATTTTTTATTGCTTGATCAAAAAAATCTTTGCTAACATTGTCTGCATATTCTGGGTCTTTAAACTTACCTTCTTCTGGAAAAACATTTATATTAAGCCACTCAAGTAAGTTTGGCTTTTGTTTGCCCATAATATTAATTTGTGGAATATGGGTATGTGTGTCAATAAAACCAGGTACAGCCAACATATTAGAATAATCAACGTGGTCACCATTATATCTCTCTTTTATACTTGCTATTTTATTATTTTGTATCTCCAGAAATATGTTTTTTTGAAAAACTAATTCTTTTTTATTAGTATAGGATAAGTAATTGGTTTTTATAATCATATTTTAATATCATCATAATTAAGCTTACAAGCTATAAAAAAGCCTGAAAAAATGATAGTTAGTAAGTTGTTTACAATTAACAGTACAATAGGTGCAAGTGTAACTACAGCAATAATAAATATGCTTTTAACAATTGCAGTATTAGTACCATAACTAATTGATATGATGGCATAAATGGCAATTAATAATGTAACAAATTGTAAAAAAAGTTTTTTGAACTTAAAAAAAATTGGTATCCAGGGCCTTTGACACGAATCGTCCATCTGTATGAAGTTCCATATTTTTGTTATATAATAGTTGAATCCAGCAAAGAAAATATTAGATACAACAAACAAAAAGAGGTCTGCTCTATAAGGTGAGAATAATATATAAACAATTATTACAGACATATAGAGTAAAAAAGAAATTAAAAAAAGTTTTCTATCAAGAAACAAGAAACTGAAGATGTTTACAAATAAGCCAATTATCATTAAAATTATGGGATTTTTCATATAAGCCACCATACCTTTCTGATGATAATATAAATAATAGTACAAAAAAGTCAATATAATAATCAAAAAAAATGCTTTAGTAGATAATGTTTTTTCTTGCATTAAGATGAAAGATTCTATTCTTTTGTTAAACAAACTATAAAAAATAACTTGCAAAAATATCTGTGTTAATAAAAGATGTATTTAGGGAGCTTAAATATGAATAGAAAATATAATAAAACTATTGCTAAGAAGAGTCTTGGACAGCATTTTTTGAATAATGAACTAATCCTATCCGACATTGTTGAAAGTGCATGTATTAACCCAAATGATACAATATGGGAAATTGGTCCAGGTACTGGCAATTTAACTAATTATATTATCAAAAAAGGCGTCAAACCATATTGCTTTGAGGTTGATAAAGACCTGTGGGATATGTTAAAAAACAAGTTTGGAAACAAAATAAACCTTGTTGAAAAGGATATACTTAAGGTTAATTGGCAGAGTTATTTTACTAAGGATAAAATAAAAATAGTTGCGAATTTGCCATACCAAATTACAAGCCCATTTTTGTTTCTTGTTATAGACTATTTTGAACACTTTGAACAGCTTGTGTTAATGATACAAAAAGAAGTAGCATTACGCTTGGCAAGTACCCCCAATAAAAAGGACTATGGAGTTTTAAGCCTTAAGTTACAATACTATTTTGATTGTGAGATTCTCTTTGATGTTGCACCTGAACATTTTACTCCACCACCCAAAGTTTTCTCATCTGTAATTAGATTAAAACCACGTACGAATAAACCAAAAATTGATAACTTAGATTTGTTTTGGAATATTATCGAGATAGCTTTTTTGAATAGACGTAAAATGCTAAGGAATAACTTAAAATCTTTTAAATATTCAGTTGATTATGAACAAGTGTGTGTTAATGCACCAATTGATTTTTCAAGACGAGGAGAAACATTAAGTGAGATTGACTTTATCAATTTGTATAATTATCTTCAGCCTCTCATTATTCGCTGAAATAACTGTACAGTCATCATATCTTAATTTCAATCATTACAACACATTAGAGACAAATATAAACTATAATACTAATTTTACTAAAGGTTTTGTGTTGGACTATCAGGCAGACTTTGCAAATGTTTCTAATAGTTTTTTTGAACGCAGCAATAAAAATACAAAGATAAACTGGATTTTGCATAATAACAATAAATACCTTCCTGTTTCAATTGATTACGGATATCATTATTCTCTTAATCAAGGGTTACCAGAAGACACTGTTTCTGTCGTTGACAGGCAAGTTCAATTAGTAAAGTTGTCGGCTAATAAGAAATTTATGGACATATTTAGTATAAAACAAAGTTTTGCTACAACAAAAATCGATGCACAGTTAAATGAATATAGGGGAAATCGCACTGAAACAACATTTGAAACTAATTATAACTTAGCTAATTGGGGTTTATACAATACAATGAACTATCAAAACAACACTGTATTTCTTGATAAATATGAAAACTACAACAACAACTTTTTTGCCACGTATAATAATGGTATGACAAGAATTGACACAGATTTGAATCTAAGTCATCAAGTTCAAGACATTTACACATATAACGCCAAAAGTGATCAGAGTAAAAGAATAGATTATAATGATAATATCAGATTACAAATTCCCTTGATGTATGGTTTAAATTGGAGTTTTTTACACTATGGAAGTTACAAAAGAAACAACTTTGATTATAACAAAAATCGTGAAAATAGAACTTTAGAACAATTTATTGACTCATCAATACAGAATGATAATCAATACTTTTCTATTGTTTTTGGTGTGCAAAATGGGTATGCAAAAAGATATATTAACGTAAATAAGCAGGATCGAAAAACTCTTGATAAATCTATTTATTCAAATATTAAAATAAACCAAAGCATTATTGACTCAATAAATGTTGTATTGTCTGTTTTATTAACTCAAAACTTTCATTCAGAAGCATTTAAAATGCTCGATAATGATAGGCAAATTCAGATTGGGTCATTGTATTTACAGGAGCAGTTGAACTCAATAGTAATGCTTAAATCAACGTTTTCTATTCAACGAAACCATGAGGTTTATATTGATAAAAGCCTGTCAAGCAATAATAACCGCAAAACAACGTATATTCTGCAACCAGAGATAGTTAGTAGCATAACTGAAAAGATACAACTTTTTAATAGTTATAATCTTAAAGCTAACTACGAGAACTATATTTGGAATGAGCACATTAACGATCGATATTATCGAAGGCTTAGTGCAGAATATGGCTTTAAAGCAATTCGTCTGAATAGTAATCCAGAGTCGAGTGTTCAAATAAGCAGCATTTATGAAACCAACGAAACAGCAGAGAGGCAATCGTCTCAATGGTATAAAAATAGCCAGAATATAATTAGAACTTACGCTGTTAAGCTAAAAATGTATAAAGATAATTTTGATTATCAAGTTGAACCGCAGTTAAAATATCATTTTAAAAAGCATGAAATTGATATTATGTTCAATATGAATTGGCATTATGCAACAAACTCTTTTATACGAGTAAATATAAACCCTATTGGTACAACCTTTAATAAATTCATTTGGAAAGCATTTATAGATATTAACTTTACGTATTAGTTTTAATTGTAAAGAGCTCAATTTGTTTAAAAACAACTTAATACATCAATTAATCCATTGTGACTTTATTGTAACCAAAAATATCAAGTAATCCGCTCTTTTTTCTCCAGCCAGGCTTTATTTTTATCCATAGATTGAGCTTTGTTGGTTTTCCACTTAATTGGGAAATTGCAATTTCAGCATCTTTTCTGATTTTACCAATTTTAGAGCCTTCCTTACCCAAAATTATGCTCTTTTGACTCTCTCTTTCAAGATATATGGTGGCTCTAATAAAATCATGAGTATCTCGTTCTTCATATGAATCAACTAAAACAGTGCTTGCATATGGTATTTCTTTATCTATATTTATGAATATTTTCTCTCTGATTATTTCTTGGGCAAAGAATCGCATAGGTAAGTCAGACAAGTTATCATCTGGATATAATGGTGGGTTATAAGGGATATCTGTAATAATTTCTTTTAAAATGCCCTCAATATCTTTTGCAAAAAGTGCTGAATATGGAAAAACTTTATTAAAGAAACTTTTGGCTAATTCAACCTTTTTAGAGACATAGGGCTCATTTAATAAATCTACTTTGTTAAGTATTGCAATTACAGGCTTATTGGTTTGCTTTATAATATCGATGACTTTGGTATCGTATTCTGTTGGGAAGTCAGTAATATCAGTAATAAAGATAATTAAATCAGAGTCTAATAACGAATATTTTATATGAGAAATCATTCGGTTTTGTAATTCGTAACGTGGCTCTATAAAACCAGGCGTGTCTAAGAAAATTATTTGTGCATCATTACTATTGTAAATACCTTTTATACTTATTCTGGTTGTTTGCGGTTTAGGGGTTACGATTGACAGTTTTTCTCCTAATATCTTGTTTAAAAAAGTCGATTTACCAACATTAGCTTTCCCAACGATTGTCACAAATCCAGCTTTAAAGTTTTCATTCATAGTTTACTTAGTCTCCTGTATTTAAAGATTGCAAATTTTATAAATCATGGTTTGAATTAAGATAAACTCACTTGCCATACTTAGTTTTGCTTGTTGATCTGTTTCTAATAATATTTTGATTGTATTCTTAATTTTATTTAGAGGATAGTTTTTTAAAAAGTTTATATATTTGTCTCTGAAAGAAGGGTATATTTCGTTCATATACCGTGATTTTAGTTCAGCAGCTGAAATGTTTTTATTCATAATAGCCGAAAACTTCCATAAAGTAAAGAAGAAATTGCTAATCATAGTCAAAATCATAATGTGGTTTGTATCATTTTCTAATAAATTATCAGCTATTTGTATTGATTTTTGTGTATTCTTATAACCAATTGAGTCCAGAAGGTCGAATATTGAATAAGTCTTAGATAATGCAGTACAGTTAATTACGTCATCCCGTGTTATAGTTTTTCTATTGCCAATGTATAATTCTAATTTAGTCAACTCATTAAAGGCAACATAATAGTCAAGCTCTACACTATTTAAAAACTCATTTTTTGCATTAGGTTCAAATCTAAGACCCCTTTGCTGCGTCTCATCATCTATCCAGCGAGCCAGCACATTAGGGTATCTTATTTCTTTACTTTCAATAACCATACAGCTTTCAAAAATGATTTTTGTTTGTGCTTTTCTGGCATCGAGTTTATTTACAGTAAAAATAAATATATTATCTGGTGATGGGTTTTCGAGATATTTTACTATACGTGCTTGGTTGTCGTTATTCAATTCATCAAAGTTTTTTAAAACAAGAGTTTTATGTGTTTGAATAAATGGAAGCATATTGAGCTGTTCTATCATAGAGCTAATCGAATTATTCTTTGTTGTAAAGTCATCTCCGTATACAAGAAACGAATCAAAACCATCAAAATCAGATACATTAAAGCTATTTAGAACAATCTTTAAGGCTTGATTTTTTTGAAAGTCTTCATTACCTAAAATACAAAAATTGTTGAATTCTTTGATTCTTTTCTGATTGCGATATAGGTCACCATAGTCAATTTTATAGCTTGCCATAGTATATGTTTAACGACCTATTAGTATAAAAATTATTGTTAGTAGCGAAACAAGCCAGCAATAGTATGCGAAGTACTTTAAATTAGCCTTTTTAATCATTTGTAAAAGTAAACTAATAACTAAGATTCCTGAAATAAATGCAGCTGCACAGCCAATAGAATACTCTATTAATTGTGATCCATTCAAAGCGAACAATTCTTTGATTTTTAACAAATTAGCACCTAATATTACAGGAATAGACAATAAGAAAGAAAATCTTGCTGCTTCATCTCTTTTCATGCCAGTAAATAAAGAAAATGCGATTGTTGTGCCAGATCTTGATATTCCTGGTGCAATTGCAAATGCTTGCCCTAACCCGATTATCAAAGATCTTGGAAAGCCAAGTTCGTCAACTTGTAACTTACCTACTTTTATTTTGTCTGATATGTATAGTATTAAACCTGTTATTATCAGCAGTACAGCAACATATAAGGCATTAGAAAAAAGTTTCTCTATAATATCTTCAAATAAAATACCTATCACACCTGTTACAAATGTAGCTGCCAACAAATAATAGACTTGCCTATGCAGGCTATTAGTTTCAGGTGATTTATCCCATTTAAAACAAGACAGGCAGAGCTTTAGCAAATCTTTTCTAAAATAGATTATCACAGCAACTAAAGACCCTAAATGTAAAAATATTTCTAATGTCAAATCTGTGCTAAATTCTCCTTTACTGAAAAAATGTTGTGCTAAAACTAAGTGTCCAGAACTGCTCACTGGTAAAAACTCTGTTAAGCCTTGAATAATACCAAGCAATATAGTTTTAATCACATATCCTCCTTAAAATAATACTTCATCAAGTGATGATACATTAATTATATCATAGCCATTATTGTCAAGTATTTCACAAAAGCTATAAAAAGTTTTATAATTACCTAACTTGTAAAAGGGTATAGTAATTACAATTAACTCTGATGATTGTCCTATTTTAACAATTTCATTTATTTTCTCTTTGAGACTGGTGTTTTTTTGACTAAAATCAAGAACCATGTTTTTTTTAAAAGCAGTTAATGTATTTTGTTGAGCAACTTTAAATGCAATTGATGATATTGGTGTCAAATTATCAATAAAATATAAGTTATTTGCTTTTAAAAATTGCATTGTATAATACATAATGCTCTCATCAGTTGTAGCAAGAGAGCCAAGATAGTTGATTCCACCTTTAGCACTCGGCAATTCTTTTAATTGCTCTTTAAGTGCATTATGAACTTCTCGTTCTGAAAATTTTACTTCAATACCATGTTTTCCATGATCTACTCTTGGATAATTTATATCTTCCATAGGAATATTTATAAGCACTTCAGCATTATACATCATCACATGCTGATAAATTGAGTTACTATATTTTCTAAATGGTATTATTGCGAAATTAAGCTTATATGGAATGTTCAAATAGTTCGATATTTCGGAGAACTCTTTATCTCCAAGTTCAGTAATTACGAGTGCGATTTTTGGTCTTTCAACTGGGTATGATTTTGAATTATCATAATAGATGTTTATAACGAATTGCTTACCTAAATCTGGAGTATTGAATGTGAGCTTTTGGCTTCTTTCAGATGCACTTTCTTCGCCTGATATTAAGATCCATTTCTTATCTAATAATTCTTTACTGATTAGGTAGTTAGCAAAGTTAAGGTCAAGTCTGTTTGGATTAATAGGTAGATTTATATTTACAATATTATCTTTCACTTTTAATCTAAATAGCTTATCAGGGATTTCAAGTTTTTTAGCACATTCATATACAATATATTCATAGCTATCCTTTTCAAAGCTAATTGTATTAACTTTTACCATATTTTCATTTAACTTTTTTGGGATAGTATCTGTATCAGATGCCTCAATTGTGCTAATCTTATCTTGATTGTTTTTTGGTATTTTGGCAAGCCAATTTATCAAGAAAAACATTAGCAAAAATATTATAAATAGAAAGAAAAAGCTTCTACTTTCTCTTCCTACCTGAACATTCTTCTTTTTTGAATTATTTTTTATTCTTTTACTCATTTTTGATTACCTATATTTAAGTCTTAAAAATAAAAAGATTAACTTGTCAAGGGATTTTTGTTTTCTATTTGATTCAATTTATTAAAATATTCAATTCTAATCACAAAATCTATAATAAACTTTACAATGAATATTAGAAAGTAGTTAAAACATGGAACAATTAAAACTGCAGCTTTAAAAGATATTTGTATTAGTAATTCTTTTAGATGATTTTATTTACTATATTGTTGACATAAAATGACATATTATAAAAATTGTTAAAAGAGGTGATTATGAAAAAGATGAAACTATTTTTGCTTACAATAAGTATTCTATTGTTAGCAATTGCATGTAAAAAGGCTGAATTAGCCATAGTAGAGCAGCAGTATAACGAGTTGAATTATGATTTGGTACAAAAGTATGTAATTGAAAATTTTAAAAAAGAAGAACAAAAAGAACAATACTTTTGTGTTTACGACAATATTTGGATTGAAGAAGATAGCTTTTATATCAAAAAGTATATTATAGCTTATCTTGAGGCTATTGACAAAGATTTAAACAGCGAATACGCAAACACATTACCACTCTTACTCGTGATTGATAAGGAGAATAACAAGATTATAAGACATTTACTGTACTCAACAAATGACAGTGAATTATATTCTTTATCAAAGGATTTTCCACCTGATATCCTAAGAAAAATGTTAGACAGCGATCCCATGATTATGATGTATAAAAACAATAAGATGCATGAAGAAGTTCTGATTCACGCAAGAGAGTATTACAATATCTCTGATAACGATGAATAAACAAGAATCTACATCTTTTGTTGTATCTGAATCTGCTTTCCATCATTATGAAAATATTGATTATATAATCAATTGTAAAATAGAAACAGTCAATTTATATATAGTCATCGATCAGTTTGGGAATATTGAAGACAAAGGGGTTGCAGCACAATTAGTTGCATTAACAATTAAAGATAAAATTTCTTCTTCTGAAGAAAACTATCAGCAAAGCATCGAAAAAGCTGTATTTGCAGCTAATCAAGCATTAATTGATTACGTTACAAAAAAGAAGTATTATAGTGGTATAGGCTGCTCATCATTAATTGCCATAGAGGCAAACAATTATTTGTATTATACAATCATTGGAAATTCTACAGTATTTATAATCAGAGATAAACAAATTCAAGTCATAACACATAAGAATATTTATCCCAACACAGAGCTTAAGTATCTCGGTAATACTACTTTAAAATATGTTAATGTGTTAAAGGAATCACTTTATAATGAAGACACTATTGTGCTATCATCTCACAGTTTTTTAAAACAATTTACCAGAATTGATTTATTAAAATATGTGTTATCAACACAGTTTGACACTTTAAAAGTTAATTTGCTTACATTTTTACGCCAATACAAATTAAAAAACGATGTCAGTATGATTTTTATTAGAGTTAATAACCAAATAAAAAAAGTAGAAACTACACAGAGTGAAAAGCATTTGCCTTTCATATTTGTGATAACTTTGCTATTCTTTTTAATTAGTCTGGCATTTTTTATGCACACATGTTATTTCCTTTTCAAGCCATACCTAAAACACTTTATATTAAAATAAGGTTTTTTTCGTGAAACGCTGCATAAAAATACTTTTCATAAGTGCAATATTTTTAACAATATTATCTGTTATTGGAAAAGCTATTACTATCTATCAATCAATTTCTCCAATAATTAGGATAACTCAAAATGCAAAAGTTTTAAGAATTGAAAATAATAATGTGCACATAAGTTTATCCGCCGAAGTAGAAAACCAGTCAATATTTCCACTTTCAATTATTAGTTCTCGCTTCTCACTTTATGATAAAAATAAACAATTGGGGTATATCACATTACAAAATTATGATAATATAAAAGCCAATTCTACGTCAATAATGAAGTTTCAAATTGTAATCCCATTAGAAAAAATAAATTCTGCAAAAAATATAGATAAGAAAAGCATGTATCTACAAATGCAAGGAGTGTGTGATGTGAAAGTGTTAGGTTTTATTAAAAAAGTTCACATCAATCAAGCTTTTAATTTATCATTTGAATCTATATTTGAGGAGTATATCTTTAGAGTTTTTCAAAGCTCGGTAAGTGCATTTAAAGCCAAGTATAATCATCAAAGTAAACAGCGCACAATTATATTACCAATAAATATTGAAAACAAATTAGGCACAAGGATTGACATCCTTAGTATAGATTCAAAGTTGTCTGTAAACAAGATTCAAAGAGCAAGTAGTCTGCAAAATACAAATATAATATTATTAAATAATGCATCTACAGAGTCTATAACAATTATTTATAAATTAGAAAACACAGAAGAAATGAGATTCTCAAACCCATTGTTAGCAGAAAATAAAAACACTTTCAGTGCTCTTCTAAATTTTAAAGTTAAATTTTTTGATAACTTATATCCCATTAGTATAGAGATAATAGGGGAGATTGAATAAATATTAAAAATTATGATAGAAGCATAATATGTGTATAGATTTTAAATTGTTTTCTTGACAAAAAGACTATATTCATATTTTTGGCTTAAAAAGAATAGTTTTATTATGGAGGAGCTTAATGGAAAAGGTGTCCATCAAGTCAGAAATTGGAAGGTTAAGAAAAGTTATTGTACATGAGCCAGGTCAAGAAATAGAGATTATGACTCCCAAAAATTCTAATGACCTATTATACGACGACATTCTAAGTTTACATTATGCAAAAAAAGAACACAAAGAGTTTACAGATATATTAAAAATGCATTCTGAAACATATTTTATTAAAGATTTATTGAAAGACATAGTTGCCGACAATTATGTTAGGGAGACACTATTAAGGTCTTTGATTAAGGAAATGAACAGTACTTTATTTCTTCTTGATGAGATGATGATGCTCGATTCAGATACTTTTACAAACATGCTTATAAATGGTGTAAAGAAGCAAAACAACAGTTTAAAAGATATATTGTCCATTGATTTATACGCTTTACCTCCTCTTCCTAACTTTATATACACAAGAGATAGTGCTATTGCAATTAATGACTGTATTTTAACAGGTTCGATGGCTAATAAGATTCGTACTGCTGAATCAATTATTATGCATAATATTTTTTCACATCATCAAGAGTTAAAACCTAATGGCTTTTATTTGCAGAAAGATAATGGTTTTGACATAAATATTCAGTTTGAAGGTGGAGATATATTAATATTACGTGATGACGTGCTTGCAATAGGAATTTCAGAGCGTACAAATGCTGACGCTGTTGATTTGCTTGTAGAAAAGCTTAAAGAAAAAGGAAAAATAAAGCATGTATTTGCTATAATTATGCCAAAGGAACGTGCGATGATTCATTTGGATATGATTTTTACAATGATTGACAAAAACTATTGTGTGGTATACGAACCTGTGATTCTTGGCAAGGATAAACTTGGTGTAATACATATTGAAATAAAAGAAGATAACAATAAATACTCAAAAGAAAGAGATATTTTACAAGCTTTAAAAAAAGTTGGTATAGAACTTGAACCTGTGTTGTGTGGTGGAACTGATAAACTTCATCAAGAAAGAGAGCAATGGATGTGCGGTGCAAATTACTTTACTATGGCACCAGGTAAAATCATTGGATATTCTCGAAATATCAGAACGTTTGAACAGCTCGATAAAGTCGCTAATATGCCACGAATTGAAGCACAAGATGTTATAAATGGTAAAGTAAATTTAGCAAATTATGAGCGTTACGCAATTGCAATTAACGGTGCTGAGTTATCACGCGGAGGTGGAGGAGCAAGATGTATGACTATGCCTGTTTTAAGAGATGATGTATAATAATAAATTTGTCAATTAATGAGCTTAATAATTATATTTTTGCTTTTTGATTTTTTAATTAAATACTTACGATCATTTATATAAAGATTTAATTGCTTTCTATCAGGTGGCCAAAAGATAAAAAGCAAACCTTTTTCATTGCTTAAAAGGGGTTTTACAATATCCTGCTTAAGAGTATTATAATGAACTTTTGACAAAATATATGGCTTACCTTTGCTATCAATAATCTTTACTATGCTTGTATTGATGTCCAAGTATTCAAAGCTATTTATAAGAGCTTTAATGTTTTTATCAACAATTATGTGCATATTAGCATTATCAGGAAATATTATTGACTTGTTTTTATAAATACCGCCTACCTCTATATCAAAGAAAAATGTACCCGTCTCTGCATAAGACCAATCTCTTAAAAAGCCTACTTTGGTAGTGTTTCCTGTATGGACGAGGTAATTTGCAGAACTATAATCTTTCTTTAAATTTTTTGATATAATAGAAGCAATTGCTTTCATTTCATACCAATGTGGAGATTTTGCTCCAGACCAATTCCATGGGAAAAAAATACGTTCATTCAGATCACCAAAGTATGAACTGTGGTAATTTATTGCCAAATAAAACCTTTCTCTTTTCATAAAATCAATAATAGCTTGAGTTTCTTTTTCCGATGCTGGGCTTTCTCCTGCATAATGTGGATCATGAGGTAGTTTTTGAGTTTCATTATTCCAGTTTAGTGGAAAGTTACGATTAATATCAACTCCATCTATTCCTCTATCAAATCTATTATTGCTATTGATATCAGTTTTATTTTTTCTATGGTTTGCGTATATGCCTGAACTGACAACTTCAAAGCCTTCGGGGTTGATGGTTGGGATAAAATGAAAACTGAATGAACGCAGTAAACTTTTTACTCGCTCATTATTTTGGTAATTTTGCAGTAAATAATCAGCAAATCTCATACATATCTCAACACCAAGTGGCTCAGATGCATGTATTTGACCAATTATAAGGATAGATGGCTTATCAAATGATTTAACTTTTGGATCAAACGAGATTTTAAAGCTACGAATAGGCATTTTATCCTTGCCTGTGTAGCCGAGAATTTCAGAGTAAAATACATTGGGGTATTCTATTTCCCATTTTTTTATTGAATTTTCAATATCTTTTGTTCTATGATAATTACTATCAAGTGGGTATTTATTACTATATGCAGCTAAAGTAATTACGTAAAATAATATTATAAAACTAATCAATGATATTTTTCTGTTAATACGATACATTTTTTACCTCAAAAGACATTCTAAAATAATATGAAAATAAATCAAGAAAATCTTGCTTTTTTTTTAAATCTCTGTATATTATTATCATATAAGTGTAAATTTTACATTTTTAACATATATAAAAAACACTTATTTATTAAATAGGAGGACTTATGAGTGTACAAGATATTTTCCACTCTTTTATGGAAAAATTTCAGATTACTGCAAATGTTGGTATTGTGTTTGGTTCACCTGTCGAATTTGAAGACAAAATGATTATACCATTGGCAAAAACACAATATGCATTTGGAGCTGGAGGAGCCAGCCTTGCCTTAAATACCGATAATAACGATAATTCTGATGCTGGTGGTGGTGGAGGTGGCATTAAAACCACACCAGTTGGCGTTTTAGAAATAACAAAAGAGAAAACAAGATTTATACCAACATTTTCAATTTCTGATATAGTTATGCTGCTTAGTATAATTTTTACATTTATTTATAGAATAAAAAAGATACAAAGGAAGGCAAAAAGAAATGAAAGTATTTAGTGTGTCAGGGCTTCACCATAGTGGTAAAACCACAGTTTGTGAAGAAGTTATGAAAAGTTTAAAGCAAAAAGGTTACTCAGTCTCTTCTATCAAAGATATCCATATGGAAAACTTCGAAATGGATAGAGAAGGTTCAAACTCTTGGCGGCATTTAGCCGCAAATCGTGAATCTGTTATCGCACGAGGACTCAACAAAACATTCATGATATGGAATCGTCAGTTAAACTTAAAAGATATGCTCGACCATATGCATACAGATTGGGTTATAGTGGAAGGTATGAGATCATCGCCATTACCAAAGATTATTTGTGCTCAAAATATGGAGCAATTGGAAGAAGTGTTTGATGATCGCGTATTTGCTATTAGTGGACCAGTTTCTGAGCAAATTAAAGAATATAAAGGAATACCTGCAATAAATGCAAGAACAAATATCGAAGAATTAGTAGCCTTGATTATTGAAAAAGTGTTTCATGTTTTACCTTTTCATAAAGATGGCTATTGCGGGCATTGTGGGCTTAACTGTTTTGAGTTAACTGCTCAGATTTTGCAAGGGAAAAAAACACGAGAAGATTGTGCTGTCAGACGACCCGATAATTTTAGTTTACATTTTAACGGCGAAGAAATTATGGCAAATAGCTTTGTAACTGATATTTTAAATGATGTTTTAGTTGCTATTTGCAGTAATTTAAAAGGTTATAAACCTGGTGATCAGGTAGAAGTTTCTTTTAAAGAAAAAATTAAAGACTGATTTCAATAGTTTAAATGGGCAATAGGCAATATATATTTGCCTGCCCATTATTTAATATGCACGAAATAATAAAATAATTTTCAAAAACACATCAGTTTATAGCATTAATTTGCCTTTTTTGTAAATTTCATAATTACCAGCAGCACTAATAGATAATCTTATTACTTCTCTTGTTATCTCTGAACAAATAATGGGATTCAAATATAAAATCAAGAGATACTCATACGACAGCTGTTGGACTTCAAATTTGAAATTTGTACATACGAGAATATAGAAACAAATAAAGCACTAAGATTTTTTATTTGAACAACAAAAAGATTTTGTTTTAACAACGAACATCTCAAACAGATACGAACTTTCTGATCATTTGTCACAGTGGTATTTGTGGTTTTAGATATAGCCTGTTTAAAAGAAACTGTTTAAACTATTCACTACTCGCTTCTCAAGTTAAACCTTAATCGAAGTTGGCTAATGTGGTAAATTTTATATTGCCGATTTTACTAAAATGTCTTATTAAAAACAATGTTTAACACAAATCGATCCCCTATCCACTCCTACTACACTCCTACTACTTCTCCAAGATAGCAGGAGGAGTGTAGTAGGAGTCAAGGGGGAATCTCAGGGGTTAAGATAAATCTTATTGGAGGTTTCAGACACACTCAATGGGACGCACCCAAATTTTATGATAAAGATGGGACAATCATGTATTTCTTCTCATTTATAGAGAATTAAGCTTATGAGAGGCATCTTTTATATTATAAAATCAATTTGTAATTTCTCTTGTTTTTGTCAACAGAGACACACTTTTTGTGATGTTTCCAAAAGCATTCTATGTGTGAATTACTTCACATTGTATCAAATAATACTCAAAAACTATTTAACAAGAAAGGATTGCTTTATTCTATGAATTGCAAAGAATCTTTTTTTAATATGAGACAACGAAATCGACAATAGTAAACTACTTGGGTAATTAATATGTTTATATGGCTGGTATCTTTGATCGAACGGGCACAAGGCACTTCATCTTAAAACCAAGAGCACGATTTTAGTTTATTATATCGATATTTGATTGATATTATTATCTAAAACAGCTCTAACTTTGTTAGCTAATTCGCATGTAGTAAAAGGTTTTTGCACAAACTGGGCATCAGCACCGAGATAAGTTTGATATGCTATAATACTTTTTGGGTGCCCTGAAATGTATATTACTTTTAGGTCATGTTTGTATTTCTTTAATTTATTGTAGAGTTCTTGCCCAGTTTGGTATGGCATGACAATGTCAGTTATCAATAAGTCAATGGTACAGAGATATTCATTTGCTAAACTTATAACTGTTCTTGGATCATTTAACGCAATTACATTGTATCCAAGACTTTCAAGCATCATTTTGCTCATATTGAGCATAGATTTTTCGTCATCTACAAGAAGAATTTTTTCATTCCCTTTTTTTATGCTAACTGTTGAATTAGAAATTCTCTTTTCTTCTCTTTTATCAGCCAAATAGCGTGAAAAATACATATGGAAGCTTGTTCCATATCCTTCTTCGCTATAAACTGTAATATAGCCGTTATTTTGTTTAACAGCACCATAAATTGTTGCTAAGCCCAATCCAGTGCCTCTGTTTTGTTCTTTAGTAGTAAAAAAAGGTTCAAAAATATGAGATTGAACTTCTTTGCTCATTCCAGAGCCGTTATCGCTTACAGTGATGCGTACATATTCACCAGGAGCTATAGAAAAATTTTCGTACACTACTGGATGAGGTAAGTCCATATTTATTGCTTCAATAATAATTTTACCATCTTTTTGAAAAGAGTCTCGTGCGTTTAAGCAAAGATTTACGATTATTTGTTCAATCTGAGATGGGTCAATCATTATATTCCATGTTTTAATATTTGGGGTGAATTCTATTGAAATTTCTTCTCCTACTATTTGCTTTAACATCTTTAACATACCGCTTATTAAGTTATTTATATTTACAAGTTCTGGTTCTATTACTTGTTTTCTTGCAAATGTCAAAAGCTGTTTAGTCAAGATTGAGGAACGTTTTGCTGCTTTTTTAATTTCGATAATATTTGAATATATCTTATCATTACTATTCATTTTATTTAGTGTCAAGTCAGTAAAACCAATAATAACCCCAAGCATATTGTTGAAATCGTGTGCAATACCTCCTGCAAGATTGCCGATATACTCCATTTTTTGTGAATGAGCAAGTTGTTCTGCGAGCTTTTTTTGTTCCATTTCAGCAATTTTAATTTTATTAATATCACGTGTGACACCTTGTATACCAATTGGTTTACCTTTATTGTTTCTTGCGAAACTTGCGTTTATTGAAACCCAAATAGGCTCATTATTTGAGTTAAATTGTTGTACTTCTAAAATAACACTTCTATTTCTATCAACTGTTGAGTTTTTCTCAAGATTGAGCTGTTCATTTACAATTGATTTTATTTTTGTTAAAGATTCTGCTGTGTAGCAACTATTTATTTGCTTTTCCAAATATTCATCTGGTGTGAAGCCAAGAATTTTATAAACAGAAGAGCTTACGTAACTTGTATTAAGTTCCAAATCGCAGAACCAAGACATGTCAGACATATTCTCAGTTAAATTTCGATATTTTTCTTCGCTTTCACGCAGTGATTGAGTGTGTTTTGTCAAACGTCTTTTTAAAATATATGAGAAAACAGATAAACTCATAACTAATAGAATCAAGAATGCAACACTAAACTTTATAAGTAGAATTGTTTTTTCTGATATTCTTTGATCAAGATTAAACCATTTTTTGGAGATATTATCAATTTCTTCTTCTGAAATACTATTAATAGTTTTTTCAACAATGCTGTATAATAACGGATATTTTTTGCTAATTCCCATATGGAATGAGTATGTATAATCAATATATCCTGCTACTTTTAGATTGCTAATTTTCTCTTGCTGAATATAATAAGCTACAACCGCATAGTTCTCAAAAAAAACATCAATTTGTCCAAACGATAAATCTGTTAGGGCATTACGTACAGAATTGTAGTTGACAATATTGTAATTATATACAATTTTACGTTCTTTTAAATACTTTTCAGTAGCATAATTTTGTATTACACCAATTTTCTTAGATGACAGATCAGATAAAGATAAGTTTGATGGATAATCATTTTTTGATATTAATACGAGTGGAACTGTCAGATAAGATTTGGAAAAGAAGATGTATTCTTCTCGTTCTTCGGTTTTAATGATTGTCGGCACTACAGCACATTCACCTGATTTTAAACCTTCTAATTGGCTTACCCAGCTCTCTGATGGCGTTTTTTGAAACTTAATATTTGCTTTTTTTTCAATAATATCTACTATATCTGCACCAAATCCCGTAAATTTACCTGTGTAGGAGCTAAATTCGATAGGTGGAAACCCTGTTTCGAACCATAAATTTAGTTTACTTTGATTATTCTCTAACCAATCTATTTCTTCTTGTGTGAAAATATTGTCTGATGATGGTTTAGCATTCAATATATGTAAAGTCAGCCCAATGATAAGAATAATAAAAAAGTATTTTCGAATACTTGAAGTAAAAAACAAAGTAAGGTTCATTTTTCCTCCCTATTAATATATAGTAATAATAAATTTTTCAAAGTCAAGAAAAATTTAGTGTTTTGTGTATTTATTTGTTAATTATGATTGTGATAGAGCTTTATAAATATTACAATAACAAAATGTATTTGATACAAGCATCTATTTTACCATATCTACAACAAGTAATTAGGTTTTATAAGACATTTAAATATTAGATAAATCAAGTTTTACAGTTATCGACTCTACAAATTAAAAAAGATAAAAAATCTAATTTAACTTTAGTGTTGACAAAATACTTTTTTATAAATTATATGTCTAAAGATAGTAAGGAGTGAATATGCAATTATGTGTTGATTTACATTCTCATTCAGGTTACGCTGGTGGGGTTGGTGATATACAATTGAATGACATTGTTAATACTATGTCATACAAAGGGATAGATGTTTTTGGTACGGGAGATTGCTTGTATCCAAAGCGAACGCACGAATTGTATCAAGAATTAAAATATGAAAACAACCAGTTGTATCGATTAAAAAAAGATGATAAACAAAGTTTTTTATTACAAACAGAAGTGATTTTTTCAGTTAAACTTGAAGCCTATACCCATAAAATTGTTGCACATCACATTATATTTTTTCCAAACTTCAAAGCAATTGAACAAATGAGCAAGCTTATGAATAAATGGCAACAAAAAAATACAATAGGACGCCCATTTATCGTATGTAGAAGCCAAATTGAACTTGAAGATAGGCTTTTTGAAATACAATCGATTGACAGTATGATAGAAATTATACCAGCCCATATTATGACTCCAGAAGGGCTTATGGGTGGTAAAAATAAACTTACATCTATGAAAGAGTTTTATGGTAACTTTTTACCAAATATACATGCAATTGAGACTGGTTTGAGTGCTGATCCTGCAATGCTATCAAAGCTTGATGGTATTAACCTACTGGCTATGTTGTCATTTAGTGATTGTCATAGTGCAGCTTTGAATCGAGTAGGGCGAGAATTTACTGTTCTTGAATGTAAAGATTATTCTTATGCGTCAATTATAGAAAGTATTAGGCAGAAAAGAATTATATATACAGCAGAGTTTAATCCAGCAGAAGGTCGCTATTATCTAACAGGGCATAGAGCGGGGAAGAATAATCATATCGAAGACACTTATTTTCTGAATGATGCTCCTCACGACTTAATTTGCCCAATATGCAATAAAAAGCTAATTATCGGTGTTCGTGATAGATGCAAAATGCTTAAGCAAAGCTGTGCACCAAAACAAAACTTTATCCATTTGATACCATTAATTGATGTTTTAGCCTACGCTAATGGCATAAAGAGTGTAAACTCAAAACGCGTGATTACAAAGTATAAAGAAATAATAAAACATTTTGCCACAGAGATAAATCTTTGGCAAAGTACAGACAATATTATCGAGAATTCATTAAAAGAGATTTGTAGTAATGACGAACTATATTCAATAATTGCTGTTAAGAATCAAAAGTTTACATACAATCCACCTGGTTTTGATGGATTATACGGAAAATTAGAAATAAATAATAAAGGAGTCGCATTATGTCTTTGAACCATGTTGAGTTTTTCATGAAAAGACGTGAGAATTTAATTAACAGTCTTAATGATGGAGAGTTAGTTTTAATTTTTGCCAATGAGGAGGCAACAGGTGCAAACCGTTTTCTCCAAAACAGTAACTTTTACTATTTCACTGGACTAAATACACCAGAAGCAATTTTGTTAATGGGCAAAATTAACGGTAAATCTTTGGATGAAATATTTATTCAGAGAAATATACCAGAAAGAATTGTCTGGGATGGCGAAAAAATCTATCCAATTCATGTAACTCTTCTTACAGGTATTAACCTTGTTTTATTCATTGAAGACTTTGAAAAAAATGTTGTATCTCATTTAACTCAATTTAAAAAAGTTTATATCAATTGCGGGGTAGTTGGTTTGAATCAACCCCTAAATAAATCATTATTGTTTATCGATAAACTAAAGCAAAGGGTTCCTCATCTCGAAATTCAAGAGGTAAGCCCAATAATTAGACCATTGAGGCAAATAAAAGATGAATTAGAAATTGAAGCACTAACTCAATCAATAAAGATTACATGGGAAGGCATAAAATCTATTTGGCAAAATGCACGTGCTGGTATGAAAGAATACGAACTTGAAGCTATGCTACATTATGAAATGCAAAAACAAGGCTGTCGGAATTTTGGTTTTGTTCCTATTATTGCAGCAGGAGAAAATGCTGCAACTTTACATTACATTGACAACAATACTACAATTGAAGACAATCAGCTTGTTCTTTTAGATGTCGGTGCATCTCATGAGAATTATAGTGCGGATATTAGCCGAACTTTCCCAGTGAATGGTAAATTTACAGATAGACAAAAAGAAGTATATCAAGAAGTTTTAAATATTCAAAAAGAAATAATTTCTATGGTAAAGCCAGGTATTTCAATGGTTGATTTAAATGCAAAAACTCGAGAATTAATGTTCGCTGCAATGATGAGGCTTGGCTTAATAACAGAAGAAAAAGATGTTATCAAATATTATATGCATAGTATTGGGCATCATTTAGGTTTAGATGTACACGATGTTGGCACAAGAGACTCTATACTTGAAGAAGGCATGGTAATTACCGTAGAACCAGGTATTTATATAGCTGACGAAGCTATTGGTATTCGCATTGAAGATGATGTACTTGTTACAGCAGAATCAAATCGTGTTTTATCAGATTTTATCCCTAAAGAAATTGATGAATTAGAAAGCTTTTTGCAAAAACACAGGTAGAAGGTCCAGATGAAAAAAGCAGTATATCCTGGCACATTTGATCCAATAACAAATGGGCATATAAATATTATTGAAAAAGCTACAAGGATATTTGACGAAATTATTATCGCTGTGGCTAATATAACTGGTAAAAATACTCTATTTACAACAGAAGAAAGGCTTTATCTCTGTAGAGAGTCAGTTAAGCATATTGAAGCTGTTAAAGTAGTGGAATTTGATGGATTAACGGTTGATTTTGCTAAAGAAATAGGTGCTGATGCTATGTTAAGGGGTCTGAGAGCTGTGTCGGATTTTGAATATGAGTTACAATTAGCACTGATGAATAAGTATTTAGACAAGAAAATCGATACAGTGTTTTTGGTACCTGACTACAGATATTTATATTTGAGTTCGAGCATAATAAGACAAGTAATCGGGCTCGGAGGCAGACCGCACGATCAAATACCCGCAGTTGTTGAAGAGGCTATTATTAAAAAATTTGAAGAGAGAGAACTAAAAGATTTAAAAGATTAATTACATACAAAAGGATATAATATGAAAAAAGCCATTATTTTGGCAAGTGGTGGTATGGATAGTCTTGTTACAACAGCAATTGCCAAAAATGAAAACGACGACATATATCTATTGCATACGAATTATGGGCAAAGGACAGAAGATAAGGAACTTATGGCTTTTAGGTCAATTTGTAGTCACTATTCTCCAAAAGATATACTTATTGTAAATATTGACTATTTAGCACAAATAGGTGGCAATTCATTAACTGATAAGAGCATAGATGTTCCCAAGAATAAACTGGGTGAAGAAGATGTACCAAATACTTATGTACCTTTCAGGAACGGTAATTTGATTGCAATTGCCACTTCTTGGGCAGAAGTAATTGGAGCTCAGTCTATCTATATTGGAGCTGTAGAAGTGGATGGTTCGGGCTACCCTGATTGCCGTAAGATTTTTTATGATCAATTAGAAAAAGCGATTAATTATGGCACAAAGGAAGACACTAAGATTAGTATCAAAACTCCTTTGATTCATAAAAATAAGAGCGAGATAATCAAGTTAGGAAAAACATTGAATGTGCCCTTTGAATTAAGCTGGAGTTGTTATAATAATAATGATATAGCATGTGGAGAATGTGATAGCTGTATTTTAAGACTTAGGGCTTTTGATGAAGCAGGCATAATTGATCCAATCAAATACATTAAAAAAATGAGAAGACTATCTAATGATTGATTTCAATGAAAAGTTTCTTTATCATATTTGGGACCAACAACATCTTTTATTTGAAAAGAAGACTGATTGTGGTAAAGATATCAAGGTAATATTTGCTGGTCATTTGAATAGAGCTAAAGGTCCTGATTTTAGAAACGCGATAATTGATATTGATGGTACTGAGATACAAGGAGATATTGAAATTCATATCAATAGTTATGATTGGAAAGCACATAATCATCATGAAGACCCAAATTATAATAATGTTATTCTGCATGTTGTATTTTCTAATAAATCTGGACTACCTTATACAATCAAGGAAAACGGTGAATTAACTCCTATACTTCAAATGAATAATATATTGTCTACCGATATAGAAAAGTTGTTTAAAGAATCTAATGAAGAACAATTTGTAGAAAAAGAGAAGTTTTGTACTTTATTTTCAAGTCAAAGTCACTGGATACCACAAATATTAACTGAATATGGAAAAGAAAGGTTTGAAAGAAAAGTTAAAAGATTTTTAGCAGAACTGTCATTTTGTTCTTTTGATCAATTGCTTTATCAGGGTATATTTGAATCCTTAGGGTATGCAAACAACAAATTTCCATTTTACCAGCTGGCAAAACAGGTTCCTTATATCAAAATACAAACTTATATCAATCAGGGGTTTAATAAAATAGATATTCTCTCTTTATTATTGCATTTGTCTGGTCTTATCAATTATCTACCGAGTCAAGTTGAGTCTATACTCGGCACACAAATTCAAGATAGCTTTGTCAAACAAAACTACGTGATATCCGATTATCATTACGATTGGAATTTGTTTAGATTGAGACCCATAAATCATCCTGTTTTGCGTTTAATTCAAGGCTTAGACTTTATTTATGATAGCGCTTTAAGTATGCATGAAAACAGTTTAACAAAGCATATTCTCAAGCTTTTTTCATTCGAAAAAGATAATCTTAGTGTATCGGCATTTAGAAAGCGTTCCCATCTTGCTATATCAAAACAAACAATTGAAGGACTAAATACAAGATTAGGTATTTCGAGGATTGACTTGATGCTAATAAATATTATCATACCTCTTGTTTATATTTATGCACAAAAAATGGATTATCCAGACTTGCAAGTCTATGCTTATGATTTATTTATGGATTTCCCAAGCTTAGCAGACAACTCAATAAACAGCACAATGAGAAAATATTTGACAGAAGATATTGAAGATAAAATCAGTAAAAAGGCTATTATGCAGCAAGGCTTAATTCAAATTTACCATAATTATTGCGAAAACCATTTATGTGAGTTTTGTACAAACAAGTTAGACGATATTAAGGCAAGGATAGTTTTGTGATGTATTCAAATGAGCGTTCTAAGAGAATTAGACGGACTTCAAGTCAACGTGAAAAAATAATAGATAATGTAACCCGTTTATATGTCTCAGTGCTTAAGTCTGATTCAGATAAAGAAATAAGTCCTTATGAAATAAATATACTATATAGTCTTTTAATTAATATGTTTAGGCGTGAAAGTATTTCATGGGAAGTCTATATCCGTCAAGTAGTTAGCGATAAGATTGATATAAATTCAGTTCTATTATTTTTAAATCAAAACCTTTCTGGTTTAGACAAAGTGCGTATATTACTAAGCTTAATTGTAATGGCATTTACAGAGGAAGATTTCTCAATTTCAGACATTACTTATATACTTGATTTGGCAAAGAAGCTTGATCTTGAAACAGATGGCTTTATGGATATGATTACAGCAATTGAACATCAGGCAAAAGACTCTGTATCAATAAAAGGGTTTCGTTATATTAATATGATTGATGAGTCAATATTTAGTGATTACTTATTATTTGGGCGTACAGATAAATGTAATATCCAGTTTGGAAACAAGAAAGTATATGCAAACGAATTTGTTATTTTTATGATTGATAAGTTTGTTTTTTTAGGTACAAGTCATCATGTTTCTTCAGAGCTTGATGGTAAAACACTTTTGCCTAATCAACTTTATATTATGTCAAGAGATCACAAACTTAGAATTAGCAACCAAGTAATAGATTATAATTGTATTTACGAGTTGTATAAAAATCAGCAAACATATGATGTAATAGACTTTAAAAAGCAAGACTATAATTTTAAAATCATTAATAATCACAACAAATATTCAATTAATATCAATGTAGGAACCGTGTTTAAAAACCAAAAGCTTTTGCCGAAAAACAGAAGTATAGAAATATATTATGATGACCAATTACAAATTAAAGGGTACTCTGTTTTTACATTATTGGATGTAATAAAAGAGAGGGGAGAGATTGGTGTTGACTATGTGAGACCCAAAGAATTATTTATCATATTTGACGAAGACTTTTTCTCTGTGTCTCGAAACGATACATCAAAAACTATTGGTTATCTCGAAATAAAGGACAATAAATATTATTTAAGCCCAACCAAAAAGAATTGGGACATATATTTAAATAATAAAATGATTGAAGAAACTGCTCAGATTTTTTTAAATACTGACATTATTACAATCAATAAAAAGAATTTTCGTTTAAATCAGTTTTTTGATTTAATTGAGATCCCTTTTGAAGTTGAGCACATAAATTTCTTAGATATCAAACACTTTCATCGAGATGGCAATTTAGCTGTTGATAGTATATCTTTTGAAGCTGAAAAAAATGAATTGATAGGAGTTTTAGGACAAAGCGGTTGTGGTAAATCAACTTTTTTAAAATGTATTGCTGGAGAGATAATACCAAGCTATGGCAATATAAAATATGATGGTAAAAGCTTTTACCAAAACATCAATTTCTATTCACAATTTATTGGTTATGTACCGCAAGAAGACTTGTTGTTTTCTAACCTTACTGTATATGAAAACTTATATTATCGTGGTAGATTAAGAATGCCAAAACTATCTTATGAATATTTAGACCAAAAGATAAGAAATATACTTTTTAATACTAATCTTGGTCATCGAACCAACACTCTTGTTGGGGACATAAAAAAGAAATTCTTAAGTGGGGGAGAGCGTAGAAGGTTAAACATAGCACTTGAGCTACTCTTTGAACCAACTGTCTTAATATGTGATGAGCCAACATCTGGCTTATCATTTTCTGATGCTGAACAAATCATTGACTCTTTACGCAAGTTTGCAGATCAAGGCAAAGTAGTAATTATCACTATTCATCAACCGACATCACCTGTATACATGTCTTTTGACAAAGTATTATTGATGGACAAAGGTGGAAAACAAGTATTTTTCGGTACCCCAACCGAGTCTTGGGATTATTTTGACTTGGAGTTGGCTCAAGTAAATTATCAGCATCAAGCAATAACCCAAAGAAAAGATGCTCAATTGCCAGAATACTTATATTCAATTATCGAGTATCCAGAATACAAAGCAAATGGAGATGTTGTATATGAACAAATCGCCCAAAATATTGCAATAAAAAGAAAGTTTTCTCCAGAGTATTGGCGTGATAAATACAAGAGAAAAATGCTTTATGATCTGATTCATCTCGATAGCAATATAGCCAAGACTAATAAAGCTCAAACCAAAAAAGGTGAAAAGAATGATCTGTATTCAAATTTAACTCAATTGTTTGCTTTCGTTAAGCGCAGTCTGAAGATGAAGATGAGGTCAAAAACCAATCTATTTATTACATTTGCAGAAGCACCTCTTTTGGCAATTATCATCGCTTTTATACTAAGACTTGATTCTGAAGGTGTGGGCTATAGTTTTTATCAAAATATTAACCTTGGCATATATATATTTATATCTGTGATAGTCTTTATATTTTTAGGATTATCTAACAGTATTGAAGAGATAACATCTGAAAGAAAAAACTTGTTACGAGAAAAACTATTAAATCTTCGTATGTCGCATTATGTAATTTCAAAATTCATTGTTTTAGGGCTTTTTTCGATAGTTCAAGTCGTTCTTTACTATCTTGCTTCTTCATTGATTTTAGGCATAAAAGGTATGTTTTTCCCATATTTTATTTATTTATTATTATCCGCAGTTTCTGGTTATTCAGTTGGTTTGTTGATCTCCTCATTTTTATCAGATACAAAGGCAATTATCAATATTCTTCCACTAATATTGATACCTCAGATTATTTTTGGAGGGGCAATAATCGAATATGAGAAAATGAATAAAAGCATTAAGCTTGTAGATACAAATCCTATACCTGAAATTGTTCAAGTAATGCCCTCAAGATGGCTTTTTGAGGGTTTATATGTTGCACAAGCAAAGCTTAATCCATACGATGCAAGCATTGGGTCGATTGATAAACAAAGACAAAAAATTAAGAAAATCAAGGGACCTGAGCTATTAAGACAACAAAACAAGATCTATAAAGATATAGCTATAAAAACCAAAAAGTACCCCAAAGAAAAATATACTAATCAGTATTTGAGCTTGAGTGTTAGTATGATGGATGGAAAGTATTTAAATACAAATAAAAACATATTCTTATCGAGCTATAAAACATTGTTTAAAAAAAGATACTCAACTTTTTGCTACAACCTGCTCATATCACTGTTTTATATACTTTTTCTAAATATTCTTTGCACTATAAAATTAAAGTATTTTTATAAAGAATAAAAAAATACTTGCCAAATAATCAAGTCTTTTTAATATTTGCATTAAGATGTTTATAAATTACTAATTAAAAGGAGATTTTTTATGATACAGAAAAAGATAACTGTTTATGGCATGACTTGTGAAGCATGCAGAACGACTGTCATTAGAGGTTTAGAGCTTGTAAATGGTATCAAATGGGTCAGTGTTAATTTACCTGAATCGATAGTTATAGTTCAATATGATGAAGATATTATTGATATTGACGGTATCAAAAAAGAAATTACCGCTCTTGGATATGATGCAATGTAAATAATGGAGGATGACATATGAAAGTAGTTAATTATCAAGATGTACCCTTAGAGGATGTAACAGTCGAAGGTGCTGTAAATACAAAAATAAGGTGGCTTATAAGTCAAAAAGATAATGCACCTAACTTTGCATTAAGGCTTTTTGAGTTAGGCGTTAATGGTAATACACCGTTGCATTTTCATGACTTTGAACACGAAGTTTTTATTCTTGCTGGCGAAGGTATATTTGTTGTTGAGGGACAAGAAAAACAAATCAAAGCATGGGATGTAGTATATGTTGATCCAAATATTGAACATCAGTTTAGAAATACAGGATCAGAAACATTAAAGTTTTTATGTATTATACCTCATGATAAACCAAAGACTAAAAAGGCAATCAACCCATTTGCATCGGGTACAGCAAATAACTGTTAATATCATATTAAAAGGAAATAATGAATGAATAATAAGAAACATTTTTTAAAAGAACTAACACAAGCTGTTGCACCTTCAGGTCAAGAGGAAGCAGTACAAGAAATATACAAAAACTATGTCGAACAATATAGTAATAATATCAGCGAAACACGACTGGGTTCAATAATTGCTCATAAAAAAGGCAATTCAGACCTAAAAATTATGCTATCTGGACATGCAGATGAAATTAGTTTAATGGTGAGTCATATTGACTCAGATGGTTTCGTTTACTTTAAAGAAATGGGTGGTTTTGACGCCGTTTTATTGCCAGGGCAAAGAGTAAATATTCATCACGATGGAAAGATAAGAAAAGGCATCATAGGAAGAGCACCAAAACATTTGTTGCAAGATGATGATAATGTAAAATCAAAAAACTTATGGATTGATATTGCAGTAAGCTCTAAAGAAGAAGCTTTGGAGCATGTTGAATTAGGTGATATAATCACTTGGACAGGCGAATTTGAATTCCTGACAGATGATATTATTATATCAAAGGCAATCGATAATCGTGTTGGTGTATATGTTTGTGCTCGTGTGCTTGAGGAGCTTAATAATATCAAAACTTATAGCTCCGTGTATGCCGTATCTAATGTGCAAGAAGAAGTTGGTGCTGCTGGTGCAAAAACCTCATCTTTTTATATAAACCCTGACATTGCAATAGCTATAGATGTTACATTTGCTGTTGATCACCCAGATACCAGTATAAAAGATTCAGCTGATATAAAACTTGGAAAAGGTCCTGCAATTACTATGGGCTCGAGAATAAATTATAAGCTATTTAAGCATTTAAAATCTATAGCTGAAAAAGAAAATATACCTTATCAAGTTGAAATATATCCTGGTCGAACAGGTACAGATCTTGATTCTATGTTTTCCGAAAATACTGGTTCTGCTGGCTTATTAGTTAGCATACCTTGTAGATATATGCATAGCCCAAACGAAATGGCTTCGTGGTCTGATATAGAAAACACTGTGAAGCTGCTGACTGCCTTTATTAAAAGTATAGAGAATAGTAATATTAGAGATTTATAAACAGAATTAAAACAGATATTAAAAAAGATTAAAGACTGCTTTGAAGCAGTCTTTTTTTATATTAAATATATAAAAAGTATGATTATGATTTGTAAGCAAAAGATGAGAGAACAACTATGTTATAATTTTTAATAATTTAGTAGAAACAATTTGTAAATACCACTGATAACGATTCAGGATTGTGCCATAAACGTGAGTTTGTTCAAGTCATAAGCCCAGTGCTATACATATATTGACTCTCTAAGACTTTAGAGGTGCTATCATGAGACAGAGGCGTAATGATAAGAGCAGGTTTGACACTTTTTTAAAGCCCTCTCTTACTTTTTTACATGTAAAAGGAAAGTAGGAGGAGTCGCCCGAAGATGAATAAGAGATGATTACAGGATTATTTGATATAATAGATTTTTTGGTATTATAATGCATAAATAGCTTTCTTATTAAACTAATTGGCTGTTTGAAGAAGCAAGCGAAAATAATATATTGTTTCTATTCTCTTTTCTGATCGTACGTAGTTGATTCTCGCCTTAAGCTCCTTTAGCTCTTCCTTGCAACCGTTAAGATGCCCTGTACAAACCCTATGTTTCTCTAAGATATCAAGGAGATGGTAACGGGATGGTAACGGGATGGTAACGGGATGGTAGGGGAATCGAAGAAGATATATGAGAGAAATATTGTCTTTTTGAGGTAATGTGCAGTTTATATTAACACACAATTGACAGATTAAATAAACACACAAATGGCTAATATTAGACGGTTTCGATTAACAAACAATTATCAGATTAAATAGATAAAAAATAAAGTGTTAATAAGGTCTTAATAAGCCTTATAAAAAAACAAAATAGCTAAGTTTGCTTTCAATATCTTTGATAGCGAAAAAAAATGAGTAAATGAAAAGATTGTCAAATAAGGTACAATAAAAAAAGGAGAGCTATCTCTCCTTTTATAAATATATTTAGACTTTTAGGTCTATTTCTTTTTGCTTTTATTTTTGTAAGCTACAACAGTGTCAAGAACTAATGATGATGCAATAAAAACAGACGAATAAGTACCTATTATAATACCAATTAGTAATGTTAGAGCAAAGTCACGAATAACAGGACCGCCCCAAATCAATAGAGCAAGATCTGCCACTAGTGTGGTGATACTTGTAATAGCAGTACGGCTCAGAGTAGAGTTAATACTTCTATTAAATATTCTGTATTCATCTTCTTTTCTGTATATCTTAATATCGTCTCTAATTCTATCGAAAATCACGATTGTGTCATTAATTGAATAACCGACGATTGTTAGTAAAGCAGCAAGCACAGTCATGCCTATTTCAATATTTAGAATAGATAGCATACCAATTGTAAGCAGTGTATCATGAAGCAATGCAACTGCTGCAGAAATACCCCATGAGAATTTAAATCGTATCCAAATATAGATAAGTATGAAAATAATTGCTATAAGAACTGCTTTAATAGCTTGATTTCTTAATTCGAAACCTGCTTTTGGTCCTACTTCTTCTTCCTGAATAACAAATCTACCTTTTGTTGCTTCAGGGAAAGTTGTTCTTAAAGCTTCTTTTATATGATCGCCTGCATTTTCAGTGCTTACAGTTTTTAAAATGAATATTTCCTTGTCTTCATTTGTAATTTGTTGTATTTCGGCATCTTTGAATCCAATATCAGACAAAACTGTACGCAGTTGTTCAACTTTTACGCCTTCTAATTCAACTTGCAGCATTAAACCGCCAGTAAAGTCGATATTGTATTTTATTCCTTTATGAGCTGCAATAGAAATAAAGCCTATAAGAATTAATGCAATAGATATAAAATAGCATATTTTACGTACGCCCATGAAATCAAAGTTTGTGTCTTTAAATAATTGCATTTTTCCTCCTAAATACTCAGCTTATCGCGGTTTTTGTTTGTTACAAAGTTGTCAAAGATTGCATTACTTACTACAATTGATGTAAACATTGATGAGAGAATACCAACAGAAAGCGTAACTGCAAATCCACGAATAGCACCTGTACCAAACTGATATAAGATAGCTGCAGTTATTAAAGTGGTGATATTTGAATCCAGAATTGTGACTGTCGCTCTTGAGAATCCATTATCTATAGCGTTTCTAATAGTTTTTCCTGCACGTAGTTCTTCTCTAATTCTTTCAAATATAAGTACGTTTGCATCAACAGCCATCCCAATTGTCAAGATAATACCAGCAATACCTGGTAGGGTTAATGTTGCATTGAATGCAGTTAGTGCAGCAAAAATGAAACCAATATTTAGCGATAAAGCAATCGCAGCATTAACACCTGATGCCTTATAATAAATAATTATAAATAAAACAACCAGCAATACTCCAAATATACCAGCCATTAAGCCAGATCTAATGCTATCAGCACCTAAGCTTGGTCCAATAGAAGATGTTTTACCAATATTAACAGGTGCTGGAAGGTTACCAGCTTTTAGTACAATTACCAAATCGTTACATTCTTCAAGAGTAAATTGGCCAGTGATTTGAGCTTCTCCACCTCTGATTCTATCTTGTATGTTTGGTGCTACATAGACAGTGTTGTCCAGTACAATTGCAAGGCTACGATTGATGTTTGAGCCTGTTACTCTTTCAAATATTCTTGAACCTTCTCTATTAAACTTTAATGAGATATACGGTTTATTTGCATTTCTAAAGTCAGAATCTCCTGATATTCTAACAGAAGACTCACTTAAGTACTTGCCCTCAAGCTCAGCTTTGTTATTTAAAAAATATATAGGTGTATCACCAAAAGAATCTTGCTTATCTTCACGTCCAAATGCTATTTGATATCCAGAAGGGATATTTGCAGCAAATACAGAATCTGCTAACAGTGTTTTCAAGTCTTCTTTATCTTCTTTAGCTACATAATAACGCCCCATATCAGATTTTACTAACATAGAGAAATAATTATTTTTATCATTGCTTTCTAAAGAGTCTTCCAATATTTCAAGTGGTGTGTTTGAAGAATCTTTTAAATGTGTCATATTATACAGATCAATGTTCTTTTCAAGATATGCATCTAATCTGTTGATCACAGTTTTTGTTTCTTCAGGTGTTAGAACTAATTTGAACTCTAATAATGCTGTTTTGCCAATAAGTTCTTTTGCTCTTTCATGATCATCTAATCCTGGTAATTGGATTACAATTTTGTTTTCTCCTACAAGCTGGATAGATGGCTCAGCAACACCGAAATAGTCAATCCTGTTACGAATAACTTCAAGTGCTGATTTTACAGCGCTATCTTGCTCTTTTTGAGGTACATCTGTTAAGTCAACATACAAATCAATTTGAGATCCGCCTTGCAAGTCTAACCCAAGTTTTAGCTTTCCAGGCCATATCTTCTCAGATATAAAGGCTGGTTTTTCTCCAATTAATAATGGGGCTAAAAAATAGAGTGTCAGCAAAAGAAAGATCGTAATGGCTGTTGCACGATACTTTGATTTTTTCATTCGAACTCAACTCCCTTTATTTTATTTAATTTTTTTTGGATTATTGTTTAATCAAGTAAAAAATAGATCCAATATTTTATTATTAGTTTAAAATTTCTTTGTGAATATACATAATTTACAAAAATCCCATATATATCAAATTAGTCAAGTAAATATTAAAGTTTTTTTAAGCTCCTATTGTTTTTATGTTTGAATTATGCTTTTAAGTACTGTTTTAAAGCTCATTAATTAGAGAATGTTGAATATAGATTTTATAGATTTAGATTGAATTGATAGTATTTTATCAATATTTTGAAATTCACTTAGATAGTTTATAAAATGATTTACTTGTTGGTATTTACTTATGACATCATCGATATCCGTAAAAGTATTGAGCTCAATATCAGTTTCAAAAACATACTGTTCAGTTTTTAAAATATTTAAAAGAGTTTCTATGTTCAAATGTTTATTAAAAAGCCTAAAGCTTATTGAGTAATAGGTGTTAAGTTTGTTAAATAGTTGAATAATTTCTTTATTGCCAGTAAAGCCATGCAAAAGAATCAATGCCTTTGGGAAGTTGTCTTTGATAATTTTTGCAATTTCATAGTATTTACCAACACAGTGTATTACAATTGGCAGATTGAACTCCAAAGCTATTGCCACTTGCTCTTTAAACAAAGATATTTGATCGTTAATATTATTAAATCTTTTGTCTAACCCGCATTCTCCAATACCGATTATGTCTCCATTTGATGCCATATAAAACAAGTCCTCTAAATCAAAATCTTGTTTTTTTTCAAAGAATAAATATGGATGAAGTCCAGCAATATGTCTTATTTGAAGCTTATTATGCTTTATTATCAAATCAGATTTGTTTATCACTGAATTTATAAATAACGAGAAATTGTGTGTATTCCAAAAGCTCAACAATTGCTCGTCATTTAACAGCTCTTGCTTGTTTAAATGACAATGTGCATCAATCAAATAATTGTTCAAATTACGCCTTTCTCTCCCTTTTAATAATATAATTTGTATTTTTTTAATAAAAGCAAGTTTTAAATTGACAAATTGACTCTTTATATAAAATGACGTAAGAAGGAAATATTATTATGATTGAAAAAAATAAACCTATTGTTGCGATTGTTGGGAGGCCTAATGTTGGCAAGTCCACCTTATTTAATAGATTAGCAAGAAAACGTTCGGCTATAGTAGATTTTGAAGAAGGTGTTACTCGCGACAGAAAATATGAGATTACTGAGTGGAATGATCGTAGCTTCATAATAGTTGATACTGGTGGTATAATTCCTGATTCTAATCTTGCTATTGATAAAAATATAAAATTACAAGCACAAATAGCAATTGAACAGGCAGACCTAATTATATTTTTAACAGATGTTAAAACTGGTATAACAGATTATGACCTGGAGATATCTAAAACTTTATCGACACACCGCCAAAAAGTACTATTAGTAGTAAATAAAGTAGATAATGAAAAGGATGAATTAGATCTATTTGAATTTTATAATCTTGGTTTTGGTGATCCGTTTGGCATTGCTGCAAATTCAGGCAGGAATACTGGAGATTTTTTAGATGAACTTACAAAAATCCTGCCAGACAAGTATTATGACGATGAGGAGAATCAAGAACGTGTTAATGTTGCTATTGTTGGGCGCCCAAATACAGGTAAATCTTCTCTAATTAATAAGATTTTTGGTGAGGAAGCTGTTATTGTAACTGATATAGCAGGCACAACTCGTGACTCTATCGATTTGGACTATAGATATGAAGATAAAATAATACGTTTTATTGATACAGCTGGTCTTAGGAAGAAAAGCCGGATTAAGTATGGAGTTGATTATTTTTCATCGATGCGTACTATCGACAGTATTGACCGAGCAGATATAATTATTCTAATGCTTGATGCTTCACAAGAGTTTTCTGAGCAAGACCAAAAGATAGCTTCTTATGCTCAAAGAAAATTCAAAAATATGATAATTCTATTGAATAAATGGGATTTAATTGAAGATAAAGAAACTAATACATACAAAGAGTATGTTCAAAAAATACGTCGAGAATTTACGTTTCTTGAGTATGTTCCAATTATGTCAATTTCCGCTCTTACAGGGCAACGAATAAATAGAATTCCTGATATGATTTTAAAAGTTTGGGAAGAAAGTCACAAAAGGATAAGCACATCACAGTTAAATGATTTTATGGAAAAAGTCATTCAAAAAAATCCACCTTCGCATTCAACTGGAAAACATATTAAAGTATATTATGTAACACAGCAAGCAACCAACCCTCCAACTTTTATATTTTTTTGCAATGACCCAAGCTTAATAAATGTAAATTACCGTAGATATATTAAAAACAAAATACGAGAAGCTTTTAAGTTTGAAGGAGCAACTATAAAATTAATTTTAAGAGGAAAAGAAGATGATGTACCCCATATTATATATTAGTATAAGTGTTGTAATTGCCTATTTATTAGGCTCAATACCAACTGCGTATCTGGCAGGCAAGTTGTTTATGAAGATTGATATTCGTGAGCATGGATCAGGAAACGTAGGAGCAACAAATGCTTTACGTGTTTTAGGAAACAAAATGGGCATCATTGTTTTGTTGATTGATATATTAAAAGGGGCTTTAGCAGTCTATATTGCGAAAATATTTTTAGAAAGCCAATGGCAAATTATACTTGCAAGTTTTTTTGCCATAGTTGGTCATATATATACTTGTTTTTTGGGATTTAAAGGTGGAAAAGGTGTTGCAACTGCTGCTGGAGTTTGTTTTATTTTGATTCCAGTTAACTTAGCTTTTGCACTGTTTGTATTTTCTATTGTTTTAATTCTTTCAAAATATGTATCTTTATCATCAATATCGGCAGCACTTGTACTACTAACTTTACAAGGAATGAGACTTTGCTTAGTAACTGGTCATTTTTATAATCACGAACTTGCAAATTTTATATTTGTATTGATAATTGTTGTGTTTGTAATAGTTAAACATATACCTAATATTAAAAGGCTTATAAATGGAAATGAAAATAAAATAAGTTTGAAGAAGAAAGTAACTTGACACAATATTGACAAATATGAGTTTAAAAACTTTGTATAAATATATGAAAAATAATACTTATTGTAATGAAAGGAGGATGATTCATAGTTTGTAATCAAATGTGTAAAAGAAATATGCATTATGCATTATGCATTATGAATTGAATAAATATGTGTGGAATAGTTGGAGTTTTCAATCAACAATATGCAGCAGAATATGCAGCTCGATGTTTATATGCAGAACAGCATAGGGGACAGGAAAGTTGCGGAATAGCAGTAAGTGACTCAAATACTATAAGGCTTGAAAAACAAATGGGCTTAGTAAAAGATGTATTTACACCAGAAGTTTTAGAGACCTTACCTGGAAATATAGCAATTGGACATGTTCGCTATCCAACAAGAGGTTCAGCAACAGCTACTAACACTCAACCTCATGTTGTTGAGCTTCTAAGTGGCCCATCTTATGCACTTGCAAGTAATGGCGATATTGTAAACTATTTTGATATTCGCAGGCAGTTAGAGGCAAAAGGAGTTTGGTTTAAAAGCAATAATGACGGAGAATTAATACTAAAATATATTGTGCATCAAATTGAAAAAGAAGGTAAGGAAATAGCCTCAGCTATAAAGTCGATGATGAAAGAAGTCAGAGGGGCATATTCTGCTGTTTTAATGACCAGAAATGAGTTGTATATGTTTAGAGATCCTTATGGGTTTAGGCCTATGTCTTGGGGTAAATTAGTTGATGATTCAGTTGTGGTAGCTTCAGAAACATGTGCACTTGATATTTTAGATACGAGAAATGTTCAAGTAGTTCATCCTGGTGAGATAATCGTTGTTAGCGAACGTGGCATAAAACATATAAATTTAGATGTTTCAAAATATAGAAACACAGATACTAATCGTCATTGTATATTCGAACATATTTACTTTTCCAGACCGGATTCATTCGATTTTGAAGAAGATGTATATGTTGTGAGGCAAAAGATTGGAGAGCTTTTGGCAGAAGATGATCATGACTTAAAGCCAGATCTTATTGTTCCTGTTCCAGACTCTTCTAACTTTATTGCTCAAGGATATGCAGAAGCAAAAAAAATGCACGTTACTTATGGTTTAATTAGAAATCATTATGTTGGAAGAACTTTTATTAAACCAGATCAAAAGATAAGAGATGAATCTGTGCGACAAAAGTTTAATACACTTGCTCATCTTTTTAAAGATAAAGTTGTCGTCTTGATAGATGACTCTATAGTAAGAGGAACTACTATTCGTTCAATTATTAAGCTCATCTTAAATGCTGGAGCAAAAGAAGTACATTTGAGAATCGGTTCACCACAAGTCAAATTTGCTTGCTATTATGGCATCGACACACCAAATAAAGAAGATTTGATCGCTAATAAAAAAACTATAGAAGAAATAAGGGAATATCTTAATGTTACATCATATAAACATATAGATATTAAGACATTAAAAAAATCCGTTGGCAAGCCAGATAACTTCTGCTATGCTTGTTTTGATGGTAAATATCCGCTATAAAGGTGAAAAAATGGAAATTAAAAAATTATTTGAAAAGTTTAAAAATCAAAAGATTGCCGTTATCGGAGATTTGATGCTTGATCACTATTTGTGGGGTTATGTAGAAAGGATTTCACCAGAAGCTCCTGTACCAGTTGTTGATATTAAACGTGAAGAATATCGACTTGGTGGTGCAGCAAATGTGATATCAAACATTACATCTTTAGAAGCAAAAGCAGATGCTTTTGGAATTTGTGGACAAGACAAATATGCTGAAATCTTGGAAAACCTTTTGGACCAAATATATGTTAATAAAAAGTTTGTAATAGCAGACTATAGCAGACCTACAACATTAAAAAGTCGTATTATGGCTGGGCATCAGCAAGTTGCACGTTGTGATTTCGAAAAAAGACATTATTTATCAGAAGAATTAGAAAATAAGATTTTGGAAAAACTAAATGAAAATATTCATACATACAGTGCTATTATTCTTGAAGATTATAATAAAGGCTTGATGACTGAACGCATTATTTCAGAAACAATAAAGCTTGCACATAAACATAATATTCCAATCACAGTTGACCCAAAATTCATAAATTTCTTTAGCTATAAAGAAGTAGATGTTTTTAAACCAAATTTAAATGAGCTACAAAAGAATTTAGGTATTGAAATTCATACACAAGAAGAATTAATTGAAGCAGCTAAAGTAATATTTGATCGTATTAACCCAAAATATTTGGTAGTAACCAGGGGTGAAAAAGGGCTAATAATATATAACCGTAAATTAGAGGAAACTATTATCCCAACGTTTGCCCGAGAGGTTTTTGATGTATCAGGTGCAGGCGATACCATGATCAGTGTACTTACTTTATGTCTGGCATGCAAATGTGATATTAAAGAAGCTGCAATAATTGCCAACCATGCATCAGGAGCTGTTTGTGGTAAAATTGGCATATCACCTGTGACACAGAAAGATATAGAATACTCTATCGAGTATAATAAGATTATGGAAGAAAGCTAAATGAGCTGCATTGAAAAGATTAAAAAACTGGATGAGTTAGTTGATTTGCGAAATAAATTGTATGGCAATAAGATTGTGTTTACTAACGGTTGTTTTGATATCATACACTCAGGGCATGTTATATATCTTGAAGAAGCAAAGTCTCTGGGGGATGTCTTAATTCTTGGACTGAATAGCGATACTTCGGTTAAACGATTAAAGGGAGAGAATAGACCCATTAATAATCAAAATGATAGAGCTATTGTGTTATCAGGGTTAAGCTCAGTTGATTATGTTGTTATTTTTGAGAAAGATGACCCATATGATATTATTCATGCTTTGCAACCTGATGTTTTAGTAAAAGGTGGAGATTGGAAAATCGAAGATATTATCGGTTCAGACATTGTTTTAGAAAAGGGAGGGGAAGTTATAAGCCTCTCTTTTATAGAGGGTAAATCAACAACAAATATTATTAAAAAGGTTGTGCAAAATGGGACACCATAACGATTTGAATGAGCCTTCAGCAGAAGTTGGAGTAGTGGTACAAGTAAATCAAGACACAATATGGATAGAGAGAACTACTTTAGATGGGTGTAAAAGTTGCTCTATGAGTGGCGTTTGCGGTTCGTCAAACCAAGCACAACTGGAATTTCCAAATAATGATAACTATCAATTAGGGGATTTAGTTGATATACATATAGCAAGTTCAACACGTCTTTTATCATCTTTTATTGTATTTATACTTCCAATATTAATATTTATATCTACATTCTCTTTAAGCTTTTACGTTTTTCACTATTCTGAGCCTTTGAGTATAGGATTGAGTTTCCTAAGTTTGATTATAGCATTTGGTGCTATTTTAGTATTTGATAGATTACTTGCGAAAAAAAACGTAATTAGAATCGTAAAAAAGGATTGAGTTAATGATTATTCATTTAAAAGATATGATCTTCTTCGGATACCATGGGGTTTATCCTGAAGAAAGAAAACTTGGGCAAAGATTCGTTGTTAATATCGCATTAAAGACAAATTTTTTGCTTGATAGTAAAATTTTGCACATTGAAGATACTGTTGATTATACCAAAGTATATGATGAAATAAAACATATAATGGAAAAAGAACAGTTTGTTCTTCTTGAAAACTGTGCAAACCGTATAATTAATGCCTTGTTAGATAAGTTTTTATTGATTTTAGAAATTACTGTCAAAATTGAAAAACCAGGTGTACCAATAAATGGAAGTCTATCTTCTGTAGCTATCGAAATGACGAGAGAACGCTAATGATTGCTATTTTGAGCTTAGGCTCAAATCTTGGTAATAGAGAAAATAATCTCGAACAAGCTGTCGATAGAATCAGCCTTATGCCCAATACTAATATATTAAAAAAAAGTGGAATAATCGAGACTAAGGCTTGGGGTAACACATCTCAACCTGATTTTTTGAATATGGCTATCATGATAGAAACGCAATTTCAGCCACAAGAATTATTGTATAACTTACTACAGATTGAAAAGCATTTAGGGCGGATTAGAACAGTTAAATGGGCTGCAAGGAGTATTGATATAGATATTATTTTTTATGAAGATATTGTGCTGAATAATGAAGAATTAACAATACCTCATCCATTTATGCATGAACGAAATTTTGTTCTTGACAGCTTATTAGAAATATGCCCTTATTATATTCATCCAGTTTTTAATATGACAGTTAAACAAATAAAAAACAAATATAAGGAAAAGTAAAAATGAAAACTTTAGCATCGATAATATTGGCTGCTGGTAAAGGCACACGAATGAAATCTGAAAAGTCAAAAGTAAGCTTTTCATTGGCTGGTAAAAGTTTAGTGCAAAGAGTGGTAGAAACCTCATTAAAAAGTAATTGTAATAAAATTGTCGTAATTGTAGGTTATAAAAAAGAGGAAGTAATTTCATGCATCCCACCACATGAGTCTCTTGAATTTTGTGAGCAAAAAGAACAATTGGGCACAGGTCATGCTGTTAAGGTAGCAGAAGAAAGCTTTAAGAATTGTGACGGTGAAGTCTTCATTTTATGTGGTGATGTACCTCTTTTGAAGGCAGAAACATTAGAGAAAACTTTAGATTCCCATCGTAAAAATAAAGCATATTGCACAGTTTTAACTATGATATTGGATGATCCTGGTCGTTATGGAAGAATGGTTAGAGATAATAATAATAATATTTGCAAAATAGTTGAATATAAAGATGCGAGCGATGAACAAAGATTGATTAAAGAGATAAATAGTGGTATTTATTGTTTTGATATCAAAGCTTTATTCGCAGCATTAAAAAAAGTAGATAATAAAAATGAACAAAATGAATACTATCTGACTGATGTATTAGAAATTCTTTATAAAGAAAACAAAAGGATTGATGCAATAGTACTTGAAGATGTATCCGAAGCAGCAGGAATAAATTCACAAGAACAACTTGCTGAATTAGAAGATGAATTATATAAACGTGTTAATAAATATTGGTTAAATAATGGAGTTGTGATAGAAAAACCCAATACTGTAATAATTTCAGAGGATGCTATCATAGAAAATGATGTTACAATACAAGCTGGAAGTGTGATACGCGGCAAATCAGAAATAAAAAAGAATTCTGTCGTAGGTATCAATACATGCATAGACAATTCTATAATTGGAAACGATTGTGTATTAAAGGGACATAATGTTTTAATAAATAGCAAATTAGAACCAAATGCCATTATGGATTGGCAGGAGATGTTAATTAATGACTGATTATTTATATTCACCTTGGAGGTTGCAGTATATCTTATCGGAAAAAGAAAAAGGTTGTATTTTCTGTATAAAACCCCATGAAAAAGATGATCAAAAAAACTTGATCTTATATAGAAGTTCATTATCATTTGTAATAATGAATTTATATCCATACAATAATGGTCATTTGATGGTTGTTCCAAATAAACATGTATCACGACTTAATGACTTGTCAAAAGAAGAATATTCTGATTTATTTGAACTTGTAATACTAACAGAAAAAGTGTTAACAAATGTATATCACTCTGATGGCTTTAATATTGGTTTGAACTTGGGAAAAGCAGCAGGTGCAGGAATTGCGGAACATTTACATGTTCATGTTGTGCCACGATGGAATGGTGATAGTAATTTTATGCATTCCATTAATGGAATCAGAGTGATACCAGAAGCATTTGAGACTGCTTTTGCAAAAATTAAAGAAGGGTTTGACAAAATTAGCTCCAAAAAATAATTTGTCATTAATCTTATGAAAAGAAAAATAATTAACATAAGTGTTTTGATCTTTTTAATGTCTTTTATTGCATTAGGATTAATATTTGTTCCAAAATTAAAAGATAGATATGCTAATTCAGAAGATCTCTATCCTGCTATTAAAATTAATCTTGTTAACGGATGCGGATATCAAGGTGTTGCAACAAATATTGCTGAATTGCTAACCAATATGAGCATAGATGTCGTTCATATATCTAATGCAAGAAAATTTATATATAATGAGACGATCATAGTTGTTAAAAAATATGATGAGGATGAATTGTCAAGGCTCAAAAAGACTACAGGTATAAAGAATGTAATTTATGCTGTAAATGAATCTTTTCCTGTTCCTTTTTTGATTGTGATTGGAAAAGATTATCAAACATATTTTTGTAAAGATGTAAAATAATGTTATTTGCTTAACTTTTTGATAACATACAAATAACAATAATTAAATAAAGGAGAGTTATGGGGGATAGCACAAAAGAAAAAATCGAAATAATAATTGAAGCTTTAGAAGCAAAAAAAGCTGAAAATATTAGTTGTATTGATGTGCACGGAAAGTCAACTATCACAGATGCATTTATTATTTGCAATGGCAGTGGAGAGCTGCAAAATCGAGCTATTGCTGAGCATGTGATAGAAGTTGCAAAAAGTAATAAGTATATCATCATGGGAAAAGAAGGTATGGAAAATGGAAAATGGGTTTTGATTGACTTGGGTGATGTTATTGTTCATATCTTCAATTCAGCATCCAGAAACTTCTATAAAATAGAAGAATTATGGACTAAAAATTTAAATAAGCAGGGAATAGAGCAAAATGAAAATCAAGAAAATAATTAGAAATGAAATTGAAAAAGTCGCAAAATCTTTGAAGATTAGTATAAATCCAGTTTTTTCAGTTGAGATACCAAAGAATGTTGATCATGGTGATTTTTCATCAAATGTTGCACTTGTGAGTGCAAAAGAGAATAAACAAAAACCTATGGACTTGGCTGAACTAATTGTTGCAAAGTTTAAGCGTAACAAAAATTTTAGTACAGTTACTGTTGCAAAACCTGGCTTTATAAACTTTACAATATCAAGAACTCTATATGTGAGCGTCATTAAAGAAATCCTGCAAGCTGGCGAAGAGTATGCTAAATCTGACTATGGGCAAGGTTCAAAAATACTAATAGAATTTGTTAGTGCAAATCCAACAGGTCCTCTGAATATTGTTAGTGCTCGAGCAGCGGCATATGGTGATACACTTTACCGTGTCATGTCTTATTTAGGGTATGCTCCGTCTCGTGAGTTTTATATGAATGATGCAGGTAATCAAGTTGAAATATTGGCAGAGTCTATAGAATTAAGATTTAGAGAAATACTCGGAGAAAGAATTGGTGAAATGCCCGATGAAGCCTATCATGGTGAATATATAATAGAATTAGCATCACGAATCAATACAATCGAAGGCTCAAGAATTCTTCACATGAATGAGATTGAACGTCTTGAAAAAATAAAAGATTTTGCTCTTAACGAAATACGTATTATGCATGAAGAGAGTTTAAGCAGATTTGGTGTTGAATTTGAATCATGGATTTCAGAGAATTCAATAAGAAAAACAGGTATTATTGAAGAAGTGCTAAGCTATCTTTATGAAGCAAAAGTTACATATGAAAAGGATGAAGCTATCTGGTTTATGGCAACCAAATTTGATGATGAAAAGGATCGAGTTCTTCTCAAGGCAGATGGATTGCCTACATATTTTGTGCCTGATATTGCTTATCACACTACAAAATATGACCGTGGATACAATGTGATAATTGATGTTTTGGGACCCGATCATCATGGATATATTCAAAGATTAATAGCAGCTTTAAAAGCTCTTAATTATGATGAAACAAAGATGGAATTTATATTTTTACAACAAGTAAACCTTTTCAACGAAGGTGAAAAGATCAAAATGTCAAAAAGATTAGGGAAAATAGTTACTATGGATGAGCTTGTTGATGAAGTCGGTAAAGATGCAGCACGCTTCTTTTTTATCGATAGAAAGCCAGCTTCTCATTTAAATTTTGATATGGAGTTAGCAAAAAAGCAATCATCAGAAAACCCAGTGTTCTACTGTCAATATGCTCATGCACGAATTTGCAGTATCTTAGAAAAAGCAAAAGCGTTACCTTTTGATACTATAGAAATAGATTATAGTATATTAAAAAAATTAAATAAACAAGACGAATTCCAATTAATAAAAAAATTACAGGAGTTTGAAGAGATACTAATTAACGTTGCTGAACAACGCGAACCGCATAGATTAACTGATTATTTAAAAGAACTTAGCGGCATGTTCCATAAGTATTACCACGATTTTAATATTCTTAATAAACGCACAAAAGATACAACATTAGCACGTTTGTATTTAGTTACAGCCATTAGAAATATTTTAAAAATTGGCTTTGAATTAATAGGTGTAAGTGCTCCAGAAAAAATGTCAAAAAAAGAATGAGAAAAGTATTGATAATATCTGATACACACAGTAATTTCACACTAATGAAGCAGGTATTTAAAATTGAAAAAGATTATGATACCTTGATTCATTTAGGAGATGAACATGACGATATAGAGTTCTTTTCTGAAGAAATTGATAATAAGCAGGTTTATACAGTTGCAGGGCTCTATCATCATGATTATGGAAAGAAAAGCAAAACTTGCATAAATATCAAGATAAATAATTGGAGCTTACAGCTTGCTCATAGCCCAAACGATTTAGAATTAAAACAACAAAACGCCGAGCTATACTTGCATGGACATACTCATCAAGCTAAAATAGAGCAAAATCCAACTTTTTTAGTACTGAATCCAGGCCACTTAAAATCTAAAAAAGATAGAGGCTTTTACCCTTCTTATATGGTTTTAGAATTTCAGAACAATGATTTAATAGTTAGATTAAAAGACATAAACGGCAAAGACATAAAAGTAAAAAACTATCGAAAGTGAAAATGATTTTGATGAATTATAAGCTTATAGAATGCTGTTATAGGTTTTTTAAAAATTTATCTTTATGTTGATTGTAGCTGCTTGCCTAAAAAAGACTTAATGGAGGTAGATTTTGTTTTCATTTACCCATTATTTTAAACCAATTATCTATTTTCTAATAGTCTTAGTTATATTTATTTTTATTATGTTTTATCTAAAAAGAAGAAAAAAGCGTATAAGAGATAGACGAAACCAAACTGTACCTGCCAATATTTGGTTTTATTCAAAACTAATAAACTATGAGTTATCAATAGAAAAGGTAAATCCAACCATTTTAATGAATACTTTTTTTGAATATTTAGCAAGAAAATATGATATTACGAAATATGATTTGAAACAAAAAACTATTTTCCAACATGTGAGCGAAAAAGAGCTTAACCTCGATTATATAGAATTATATGGTGACATTTATCATTCAATAAAAGAATTGAAACATAAGAACAAATCTGATGTTATATCTTATATTAAAATAATTAAAGTGCATTTTAATAAAGATAACTTGACAGAATGGATAGAAAAACGTAAAGATGAAAAGTGTAATAATTGTTAATAAAAGGAGAAAATATGATTTCTATAGAAGATATTCACAGACAGGTGCTTGAATATAGTCAGAAAACTGATAGCCTTATAAATGAAATACGACGCAATATTGTCGGACAAGACTATATGATAAGCCGCATGCTTATAGGACTTTTAGCAGATGGTCATATCTTGTTAGAAGGTGTGCCTGGCTTGGCTAAAACACTTGCAATTAGCTCTATGGCAAGCACTCTTAACGCAAGCTTTAGGAGAATCCAATTTACGCCAGACTTACTTCCTGCAGATATTTTAGGTACTCTTATTTACAATCAAAAAACAGCAGATTTTGAAACACGCTTTGGCCCAATTTATGCCAACTTTATTTTAGCTGATGAGATAAATCGTGCACCAGCAAAAGTACAATCTGCCCTCTTGGAGTCAATGCAGGAAAGACAAATGACAATTGGAGATGTAACAAAAAAAATGCCAGAACCATTTATTGTAATGGCAACTCAGAATCCAATTGAACAGGAAGGAACTTATCCGCTTCCAGAAGCTCAAGTTGATCGTTTTATGCTCAAACTTCAAATTACTTATCCCAGCCGAAATGAAGAAAAAGAAATTCTAAATAGAATGGTTAGTAGTAAAGCCCTTGAGCTAAATCAGATTTTAGATCCCAAAGATATATTATCTATGAGAGAGCTTGTCAAAGAAATACACATAGAAGAGAATGTAAAAGATTATATTATAAATCTTGTTTTTGCTACGCGTGAACCTAACAAGATAAAAGGGCTTGCTGAAATTGAAAACTACATAGACTGTGGAGCATCGCCCCGTGCAACATTGTTTTTAGCAAGAGCTGCAAAAGCACATGCATTTTTAGAACACAGAGCATATGTTACACCTGATGATATTAAAGCTATAGGGAGAGACGTATTACGTCACCGAATAATTATTACTTATGAGGCAGAAGCAGAGCAAATATCAGCTGATGATATTATCAATAAATTGTTTGATGAGATTGAGGTCCCATAGAGGATGGAAGCTTCTGAAATATTAAAAAAGATTAGAAAAATAGAAATTACCACCAGAGCTCTTGTGAATGAGGTATTTTCTGGTGAATACCACTCAATGTTCAAAGGACATGGATTGGAATTTGCAGAAGTTAGAGAATACCAAGAAGGTGATAGCTATAAAGAAATTGATTGGATGGTTACAGCCCGGATGGGTAAACCACATATTAAAAAGTTCAATGAAACACGAGAGCTCAATGTCTTTTTTTTAGTTGATAAAAGTGCATCATCGCTATATGGAACTTATAATAACATAAAATCAGATATTATAGCTGAGATAACTGCTTTATTGTCGTTTTCTGCCTTATCTAACAATGATAAAGTTGGGTTGATACTATTTTCAGACCAAATAGAGCAATATTCTCCACCACGTAAAGGAAAAAGAAACGCATTGAAAATATTACGTGATATTCTTTATTATAAATCAGATAACAAAGGAACAAAAATTGAAAAAGCAACTGAATTTGTATGGAAGATATCAAAAAAGAGATCTATTATTTTTATTATTTCAGACTTTTATGATGAGGGTTACGAACATAGCCTAAGAATTCTGTCCAGAAAACATGATGTCGTTGCTTTTAGAATTGTTGATCCATCAGAAATAACGATTCCAGACGCTGGTATTATGCATATGCAAGACCCAGAAACAGGTAAAAAGATTACTGTAAATACCTCCTCAAAACGCTTTAGAGAAAATTTTCATAGTTATATGAATCAGCAGAGTCTTGATTTAGAGAAAAATTTCAAGAAAATGAAAATTGACCTTTTAACAATAAAAACAAATGAAGACTATATTCCAAACCTAATTAAATTTTTTAAAAACAGAGTAAAACGAATAAGAAAGGGATAGTTTGAAAAAGAGTATCTTTATTATTGTTATATTTGTATTAATTTTCCCTTTATATGCAACAAATCTACCATTTAAGCTCATTAAACCCGACTCATTGTATATAGGGCAAGAGTTTTCTATCGAAGTTCAGATAGGTAAAGATGAACAAGCTATAGTTATTCCTCCCAAGCGACTGAATTCAAACGATGCAGTATTGTTGGATACAGAAGTTAGCGAGATGCAGGACTTGTATAAGTATTTCCTATCAATAGCTGTCTTTGATACAGGTAAGGTAGACATACCAAGTATAACTTTTTATCGAACAAAGGAGAATAAAGTTGATTCATTAAGCACAGCTTCTTTTTCAGTTTGGGTATCATCATCACTTTCTCCTGCTGACAGTCTGATAACCGATATAAAGGCTGCACAAAAAGTTTTTTTAAAAGTTTATGATTATTTAATTATTTTATTATTTATTGCTATAATTATTATTATATACATTGCTATAAAAGCAATAATAAGAAAGAAAAGAGCAAAGCCTGAACTTCAAATAATTGATACCAGACCTGCATGGGAGAAAGCTTATGAAATGTTGCTTGCATTAAAAGATAGACAACTTTTAGAGCTCAATGAGTGGATTGATTATCATTATTATCTATCATTGGTATTAAGGTATTTTTTAATGTATCACTATGGCATGAAAGCAGTTGAAATGACGACACAAGAAATTACAGATGAAATGGAAGTGGACTTGCCAGCACGAATAGATATTTTAAAGCTTTTAAGATTTTGCGATCAAATCAAATTTGCAAAGGGAATACCAAATATAAATGAATCAAAAGCCTATGAACAATGGCTTGAAGACTATTTACTAAGTTTTCAAATTGAGGATGTAGGAGAGCAATCATGACACAGTTTATAAACCCTTTGTGGTTACTTTTAATCCTCATCTTGCCTTTATATTGGTATTATGAGTGGAAAGTAAAAAGCAAAAAAAGACCTCGAGTTCAATATCCACTTGTTAAAGTTATAAAAAAAGTTTATAAGTATAACCATTGGTCTTTATATATACCGATAATAATTAAATCTGTTTTAATAGTTTTAATTGCATTGGCATTAGCACGACCAAGACAGGTAATTGAGCATAAAGATATTAATAAAAAGGGCATTGATATTGTTTTTGCGTTAGACTTAAGTGGAAGTATGCTTGCTGTCGATTTTAAACCAGTTAACAGGATTGAAGCTGCCAAAAATGTTGCAGCAGACTTTGTCAATTTACGTGAAAATGATCGAATAGGCATAGTGACTTTTGCTGAATATGCTTATACACTATCCCCTCTTACTTTCGATCACAACATGCTTTTACACACTATAGAAAATCTTGATGTAGATGAAGACCAAAATGGTACAGCAATAGGCAGTGGAATAGCGACTGCTATAACACGATTAAAAGACTCTGAAGCAAAATCAAAAATTATCATACTGATTACTGATGGTAGAAATAATGCTGGAGAGATTGACCCAATGACTGCTGCAGAACTCGCAAAGACACTTGGTATAAAGGTTTATTGTGTTGCTGTTGGAGGTACAGGACCAGTCGATTTTCCTTTTTTGCATCCAATTTTTGGTGTACAGTATCGTAAAGTAGAAATTGATATCGATATACCTGCGTTAGATGCTATTGCCAAAACAACAGGAACGAATAAAGCTTCAGTAGCAACGAACACAGAAGAGTTAAACAGAATAATGGAGGAAATAAACAGCCTCGAGAAGACAGAAATCACCCAAAAGAACTATTACGAATACAAAGAGACATTTCCCAAGATTCTTTATATAATAATTGTTATTATATTGTTTGATATATTAAGAAGAACTGTTTTTAGAAGAGAAATATTGTGAGGTTTTGATGAATTGGGGATATCCAAATATTCTTTATTTATTGTTGATCGTACCGTTTCTTGTATTATTTTTATATATAGGAACAAAAAGAAGGCAAAAACGTTTTAAAAGATTTGCAACTAACAACCTATTTGACTTTTTTTATAATAATTTTTCAATATTTCATTGGAATATAAAAATTGTACTACTAATATTAGCTCTGGTATTTGTTATCATTGCGGCTGCACGTCCACAATGGGACAAAGAAGAAAGAGTTGCACAACAACAAGGAATTGATATTGTAATTTGTATTGATGTATCAAAAAGTATGGATGCAGCTGATATAAGACCGTCCAGGCTTGAAAGAGCTAAAAACCATATTAGTTTGTTTGTTAGTGAGCTTAAAGGTGATAGGGTGGGACTCGTTGCATTTGCTGGGAAAAGCATGGTTATCTGTCCTCTTACTGATGACTATGCAGCCTTTAATATGTTTTTATCAACTCTCAGTACAGAAACCATTACTGCTTATGGAACAAATATTGGCGCAGCTTTAGACAGAGCAGATAAACTGTTTTTAAAAGAGTCTCAAAGTAAAGTAATTGTTTTGATCAGTGATGGCGAGGATTTAGAAGCCGAAGGAATTAAGATAGCTTCAAAGATAGCAAAAAATGACGTAAATATTTTTACTATAGGTGTTGGCTCGATTGATGGCAGTCCTATTGAATTGTTAAACTCTTATGGAGAAATTGAGTTTGCAAAAGATGACAATGGTAATATAATTATAACAAAAATGGATGTACACTCATTAACAGATATTGCCAAAGTATCTAATGGTAAATTCTATCCAATTACACCACAAAATTCTGAGATTTATGATATCCTCAACCAAATATCAGCAAAAGAAAAAGACCAGATTTCAAGTAAGCTGTATTTTAAGTTTAAAGAACAATATCATTATTTTTTAATTATAGCATTTATACTTCTAATTTTCGAAGCAATTGTTAGCTATGAAAACAAATTAAGGGGTAAGAAATGAAAAAAACTATATTAATTATGATTTTAGCATTTACTTTTTTATCGTTGAATGCCAGAGCAATGAATTTCAAAAAAGTATACCGAAATCTAAAAGGTAACCATGATTTTAAAATGAACGATTATGAAAATGCACAAAAATCATATGAAAAGAATTCTGTAGATTATCCTAATGATGAAAACTTACATTACAATCTTGCAAATAGCTTTTATAAGCAGAATAAATACGATGAAGCGATGAAAGAATATAATATTGCTCTTCAAAAAAACAATAAGAGCTTAGAACACAAAATACATCATAATATTGGTAACCTATTTTTTGAACAAGAAGATTATGAAAATGCAATTGAATCTTATAAAAAATCTCTTATTAGTAAGCCAAATCAAGAGGACACAAGGAAAAATTATGAACTTGCAAAACGTTTATTGCTTCAACAACAAGAGCAGCAAAATCAAGATCAGTCAGATAGTGAACAAAGCGAAGATCAACAAGATCAACAGGAAGAAGAAGTAGATCAGTCTCAAGAAGAAAAAGATGCTGAAAGTATTTTAAAAGCTATAGAAGAAAAAGAACAAGAGCATATGAAGAAGAAAAATCAGAATAAAGGTAAAATTAAAACTGGGAAATATTGGTAAATGAAACTCTTCATTGAACGCATCGATGATTTTATAAAGTATGAGAAATCAAAACACTTCTCCCAAAATACTTTAAATAGTTATCGTTCAGATTTACTACAATTCCAAGAATATATCATAAATAGGTTCGAAGGTTTTTTAATAGACTATACTAAAATCGATAAAGCCATGATCCAAGACTTTCTTATTGACTTATCTGAAAGAAATTTAAGTAATCGTACATTAGAACGTAAAATTGCCTCTTTAAAAGAGTTCTTTAAATATCTTTATATAAGTGGTTTGATAAAAGATAATCCAGCTAAAGCGATAAAGTATCCGAAATATAGTAAAAAATTGCCAACATTCTTTTCTTACGATGAAATGCAGGCTTTATTCGCATTACCAGATCTGAGTAGTAAATTTGGTATCAGAAATCTTGCTATTATGCAGTTATTTTATTCAAGTGGACTTAGAATAAGCGAGCTTTGTGAGTTAACAATCAATAGTATTAATCTGAGGAACAGACTTGTAACTGTCATAGGAAAAGGTAATAAAGAAAGAATTGTACCCATTACTGATGATGCTATTAAAGCACTGACTGACTACCAAAGAATAAGGCACACTTTTAAACCAAAAGATAATAATTATTTTGTTAGCAAAAGCGGTATTGCATTAAAACGAACAGAACTTAATGAAATAATAAGAAAATATTTTGTTCAAATTGCAAGAGATGAAAATAGCTCTCCACATACTCTTAGACACACATTTGCAACTCACCTTCTTGAGGAAGGTGCTAATATTAGGGCAATTCAAGAAATGTTAGGACATGAATCAGTTGCAACTACCGAAATATATACTCATGTGTCAACAAAAAGCTTGCAAAATGTGTATAAAAAGGCTCATCCAAGATCAGGAACTAAGCCTAATAATAAAACTGAAAAGTAGCCTTCAACTGTTCTATTTTATCACCAAGTAAAATAACACCTTCTAAAAAGTTGTAATCAACGTTGTAGTTCGGTTCAAATATTCTAATTAAATTTACACAATCTTCATAACGTTGTAAATTGTAAAAAGAAATAATTTTTAGAAGCATAATATCATCATAATTCAAACCTTCTTCATAAACAAAAGACCATGAGTTAATCACTTGATTTGAGTGATTTATGCAGTCGTTAAAATCAGATCTTAAATATGCATTAAGTGCAAGACCTGCTTTAGAATCTTGATAAAGCGTATCAATAGGTGAATATATTTCCAAAGAATCAGTGTCAAAGAATCTTTCAAAGTATCTCACTGAATTATTAACTTGCCTTTTTTTAAAATAAGTCCAGCCCAAAGCATGATAGCCTTTTAAATAATTTGCATCTCTGGTTGATAATTCAGAAAAGTAGGGTAGAGCCTCATCATAATTTTTTTGTAAATAAAAACTCCAGCCGTTAGACAGAAGTTCGTCACTTGAGAGTTTTGTGATGTCAAAGCTTGAATCTCTTTTATCACAAGCTGTTAGCATGACCAAGACTATAAGCATTATTATATAGATACAATTTTTCAAGATACCTCCTATTTTAATAAAAGCATTTTATTGTATTGTGTTTTGCCGTTATAATCTACTCTATAAAAGTATATCCCTGTGCTAAGTTCAATACCTTTATTATTTTTACCATCCCATTGTATTACCATTTTATTTTCATCAGGTAATCCATTAAATAGGTTCCTAACAACCTGCCCTTTAACATTATAGATAACAATATTTATCTTTTCTCTCGTATCTAATTGTCCTAAATCCAAATAAATATTTGTGTTTGGGTTAAATGGATTTGGGTAATTTGATACTTGAAAAACGGGCTTACTTATATTGTTATCAATTAGCCTAATCTTTGTTGGATTGACAAATGTATGGAATTTGAGTTGTTTTGTATTATATTCAACCCAATTATCTTTTTCCAATACCAAAACATTCTGATCTTTAGTAAATATTCTATAAATGTTTTCATTGCTTTTAGCATATTTTATCTCATATGTGTCATTGCCAATATCCTCTATAATAATATTCTGTTCATTAATTAGTTCAGATTTTAAGCAAATTAGATTGTCATATGATCTTGCTACATTGTTATTTACATTAAGGATATTTACGCTTAGATTTTTGTTAATAGTGTAATCTAAACCATCTATTAAAGCCTTGAATTTTATATTTAACATTTCTGACTCTTGCAGTTCTTCACGGTAATACCACTGTTGCTGGTTAATCTGTTCTAATTCGACGCTTTTATTGTTAATTGACATGTTGACCGTGTCAGCTATAACGCGGTTGGTAAAAGCGTTAATATGTATTAATTCGGCTATATAAGGGTGCTGTATCACATTGAGGTAAAGTCCTTTTTCCAAGCTTGCATTTCCACTATTAAATATAAACAATCCTTGATTTACTGTTGCAAAAAGCTTCTTAGTTTTATTCTTTGATACATATTCAAGTAAGACCAATTTTACATTATTATCAGTTAAATTGCTATTTGAACTGTTGTAGTTTTGCCAACTAAACTCGTCTGTTTTCACAACTCCTGAAGCCGTTGCTATCCAAACAAAACCAGAGCTGTCTTGTTTCACATCATTAATAATATTAGTGGGTAGTTCGGAATTGCTTATATTATAAACCACCCAAGTATTATTTTGTTTTTTTACTAAACCTGCATCGCTTGCTATCCATGCTGTTTTAAAGTCGGGTGAAAAGTTGATTTTTTTTATGTCATTATCAGGCAGTGGAGTATTATACTTATTAAATATTTCCCATCTATCTGTAATTGGATTATATGTGCACAATCCATAATCTGTTGCTACCCATAATACATCATTATTGTCAATATTAATATCTTTAACAACATTTGAAGGAATCTGAGAGTTACTTTCATTATAGTTTTGCCATTCATCCTGGTTGCTGATTTTTATTAATCCTCCACCTTCCGTTCCTACCCAGATATTATGAAACTTATCTGTTTTTAATGCTGTAATTGTATTTGAGCTAAGCTCCGAATTGATTGTATTATAAACTATCCAGAAATCTTCTTCAATATCATATTTAGCAAGTCCACCACCTAAGTTTTGATATGGTTTAGTACCTACCCATAGCTTTCCAAAATCATCGAGAGTTAAAGAGCTTATATTATTTGAGGGGAGTGCAGAATTTGCTACGTTGAAAACTGTCCAATTAACTCCATCAAAGCAAGTTAAGCCCACTGATGTGCCAATCCATCTAACATAGTTATCATTAACTCTTTTTGATACAATTGTATTTATTTTATTGTTTGGTAATCCAGAGTTTAAAAAACTATAGCTATTCCAATTATTGCCTGATAGGCTAATCAATTTCTTGTCAGTACCAATCCATTTAAAATTATCTTGGATCTTTACACTAAAAATACTATTACTTTCTAATTGTCCTTGAGTATTGTTTGTATTGTATAATGTCCAAGTACTGCCTGTTAGCTTTGCAATACCGTTATCTGTTGCTATCCATACAGGATAATTACTTTCATTTGGATCAGAATCTATATCATAAACATAGTTGGAAGGAATATTACTATTTTCTGTTGTATAAATTGACCACACATTTAGCGAGTCGATTTTTATAAGCCCTCCTCCAGTATTTGTGTTTTTATTATAAACGGCGAGCCATTTATTTCTTCTGTTGTCTATATGTATATTGTTTATTGTATTGCCTGTAATTACCGAATTTGATGTATTATAACGAATCCATTCCATATTCCAATCATCATATCGAAATAAAGAATTTGCTGTTCCAATCCATTTTATATAAGTTCCATTTATATTTTCTATTGCTATACTAAGTATATCATTATTTGTTAATGGTGTGTTTTGCGAGTTAAATATGTACCAATTATTATCTGCATCTAATAATAATAAGCCATTTTTTGTGCCTACCCATTTGTTGTTATAGTCGTCAAATTCGATTGTATTGATATCATTCACAGGCAGAAGTGAGTTTGTTGTGTTGTAAATAGTCCAGCCCATATCATCACTAAGTTTTGCCAAACCTCCATTTGCTGTGCAAATCCAGACATTATTATTTTTATCTACTTTTAGGTCATTAATTTGGTTTGAAGGTATTTGTGAATTACTGGTATTAAAGATCTCCCAATTTGTTCCATCATATTTGTAAACACCTTTGTATTGTGTTCCAATCCATTTGTTTCCTTGCATATCAAGATCTATTACTTTATATGGATTTGAAGGAAATGCCGTGTTGTTTGTATTATAATTAATCCAATCTTGCGAAAATAAAACAGAATTTGCAAGCAAAACTACCAAGATTATAAGAAACATTTTCTTCTTCATTGCCTCTCCTTTTGATTTATCAGAAGTTTTAGTCATAAATGGAGTACTTTCACTATATGTAGATGCAAAGTACATGCCAATACAAGAAATATTATAAACGCTTAGCAAAAAAGGTATCCCTCTACTTATATATGCGCCCGAAATTGCAGTAATATTAAAATAAATTACATTCATTTTAAAAAATGGCTCTGAGAGCAGCTTTGAAGGCTCTTATTTTTTTTGATAAATAATATTATGAATAATAAAAAAATTAAAAAGGTGCCCCCGAAGGGCACCATAGGGTTGAGGAGGTTATATGATAGAATCTTGTGATTCTACTATAACAATATAACCAACTTCTAAAAGAATGTTACAATTTTTTTAATTATTTTTTACAATATTTACATTCACTGCATTTTTTACAGGTTTATTATTCTTTTTATCAAACGCATCTATAATATTAAAGATTACTCTTGTACCTGCTTTTAAATAATGTTTATCACCTTTAAACTCTCTTTCAGAAAAAAAATAACTATTATCATTTGAACTAATATAGCCGTAATGCTTGTCTTGAAACACTTTACTAATCACTCCTGAAAACAATTCTTGTGAAGAAGCTGTATAGTTATCCCAAAAGTTACGCAATTTTGAATACAAAGAATCAATAGTGTTTTTGGAAACAGTATGCACATTATATTCTCTACACAAATCCTTTATTTCGTTGTTTAATTTCCATTTATGTTTATTGTAAATTAGGCAGGTTAGTTCCAGGTGATCAGCTATAGCTTGAGTATCATTTAACCTTTTCAACATGCGCACTATTTGCATATAGCACTTAACTTTTAATGATGGGTCAATTTTTACTAAAGCACACTGAATTGCGTAGTTTAATGCTTTTTTATATTCATGTTCTTTTTCATATATTTGTGCAATTTCAAGGAGCACTGTCCAATCGTTGCCTAAAGCCAATAAGATATCTAAAGCCTCTTTATTTCGCTTCAAATTAGAAATAGCTAAAGCTTTATTTTTTAAAAACCAATTTTTAGATTTAAGGCTCATATTTTCAATACTTTCTAATGCCTTATCACATTCGATTATGGCTTCTTCATTACGTTCTGTTCCTCTTAATGCTTTTATATAGTTTGAATAATATTTTTCTTTTTGCGAGGGTAATTGAATTGTAACGCCTCGTTTACTCTTATAGCTTGCGTTTTTATTATCCAATAAATCTGGATTTAAAAGAAGCAAATAGTTAATTATTTGTTCATAAGGCACTGGTCTTTTGAGACTTAAGGCGTCGATAGCTTTAAAAATTGTTAATGCCAATGGAGAATATTCATCGTCTTGTTTAAACAGCATTAGAATTTTTGAAACAGCTGCAAAAAACTTATTTTCTTTTACTTCTTTATAGTTTTTTACATATAGATTGTAATAATTCCAACCTAATAATGATATTACTGGTTCAAACTCTTGATCTTTTTCGAATATTTTTTCACAAAGGGCAAATGATTCTTCGTAATTATTTAGTTTATATAGGCAGTAAGCCAAGCCCCATAGATCCCACTGTGAAGCTTTATCGCCCGATTTTTCGATAATTACACTATATAAATCACCCGCTTCTTTAAATTGTTTGTCTTTTCTAAGCATATTTGCTTGTTCTTGCATTTGTTCGATGTTCACAGAGGCTCCTTTTTGTTTTAATTTTCAAAATCTATAACTGAGAGTTAGCTTTGAATCTGTAAATCTTATTTCAACTTCATTCTTTTTAAATTCAAAATTGTACAAATGTGCATCAACATATGCATCAGCCATAGACAAAAAGCAGGTTATTCCAACCCACCAATAGCTACTTTGACGTTTTTCCATATGATAGTTCATTTGTCTTCTGTAATAGTTACCTTCAAATTCGTTATCACTTTCATTAAGTTTGTTTTTATATTTTATTCTCTCTTTATCATGATAATTAGCCATTTTTAAAAAGTAAGCATCTGAAAACAACACAATACCTGCTTTTACAAAACTTCCATTGTATAATTGTCCACCGCTGGGAATAACAAGAGACAAAGTACTTGCCAAAGTTGGATTTTTATGTTTATAATCAATAAAGCCGTTGTTACTATGATCAATTAAGTCTATTTCCTGTCCCAATAAACAAGAAAAGAGAAACAAGATACTAAGAGTTATTAAAGATTTCCTCATTTACTTATTATTTCACCTTTTCCAATATCTATCTTGTTCACTAAAAATACAGCCGCAATATTGCTGTCTATACATTTCATGCTCTTTGGAAAGCAGAATACCTTCTTTCCAATATTCTCTAAAATCTTGATAATAAAATTTGATGCCAAGTTCTTTTGCAATTGATTCTGCAATAGAGTGTATCAGCTCATGTTTCTGAAACTTAGAGTACAATAAACTTGTAGTAAAAGCATCAAAATTTCCTTTTTTTGCAATATAAGCAGTATCTTTTAGTCTCTCGTAATAACATGAATAGCAACGATTATCTTCGCGATAAACAGTATTTCTTAAAAATATACTAATATCATATTCATCTTTCATAATCAGCTTAATATTTTCTTTTTCACAAAATGCTTTTAAAGTATCTCGCCGCTTCATATACTCTTGTGCAGGGTGAATATTATGGTTGAGCCATAACGCTGTGATATTATATTCATCTTTTAAGTGAGTGTAAGGTGCTATAAAGCATGGTGCACAACATGTATGAAACAAAATTTTCTTCATTAAAACAAATCCAATATGATTTTATTCTGATTCAGATCCAAAATAACGAGATCTTTCAATCATTTTAGTTTCTAAATCAAAGTAAAAAATTGAAGGTGGTTGAATAGAATCAAAAATTCTCTTTACTCCATCGCATTCAAGATACAGTGGGGGGAACACTTTTTTAGTGATTTGTATTTTGGCATTTTTAAGTGTTTCTATCTTACTTTCAAGTTCCTTTTCCAGCATACCTTTCATCATGTTAAGCCTTGCGTCGAGCTTATTTATTTCTTGAATTGAGGCTATAATATTGTCTTTTACAGACTTAGCAAGAGTTTTGAGATTAGTATGTATTGTGGGCGAGGTTATGTCAAGCTCATACTTATCTTTTATTTCTTGGATTTGTTCATTTATTTTTTCTATCGCTTCTTGTAAATTATTAATTTTATTTGTTTGCAAGAAGTCATAACCAAATACTATACTTGACTTTGTACCTGATTCATTACCAATGGTTGGTATCATTAAACTATTTTTAATTTTTACATCACAATCAACAATTGCTCCTTTTTCATTAAGGTTTATACCTGCACCCATTACTATCAGGCTATTACCACATTCTACTTCTGAGCCTAAAATAAACCTTTGTATTGTGATATTGCCTTTAGCACTCAGTTTACAACCTTCAACGAATTTAGCAGTCAAATTGCCACCAGAACTTATAACGGTATTCATTCCACTTGCACCGTTTTTGATATAAATATCACCATCAGCCTCGATAATGCAACTATCTTCAACATAGCCACCTATATAAATATTCTTGCCAGATTTTACTTTAAAGCCTGTAATTACATTGCCTGAAATATGCACATTAACCTTTGCATCAATATTTCCAGTACCATAGTCTATATTGCTGTTAAATTGAAGCTGTGGAAACACACTTATTATATTGTTTTTAAAGTCAATTACGCCATCAACACGGCTGATTATCTTCTCTTCAGTCTCGTCTTCGCTTTTATAAGTATTCATACCATTTTTTAAAATTACGTCTTTAGGGTTTCTTGCATTTATTGTGTTGCTAAACAAGTCTTGACCTGATTCTCCTTTTTGTGCAAGTGTTTTGATAGCTAATACTTCTTCTTCGTTAGCATCAACAAAAGTCTTAATCTCACGATAATCCAATTTTAATCTGTCATTATTTTCAAGTTCTTTTTCTTTATCTTTTTCTGTTTTAAACATTAGCTTTATTTCAGCATCAATGCTTTCTCCAGGATACTCGCCTTCTGCAATACTAACGATACTATTTTTGTGAATACCTTCTAAACTTTTTGTTTTTAAGAATTTTGTATCTATTTTGTATTTAGACAGATAGGATGTAATGTCTTCTTCACTTGGATAATCATCAGAAGTTTTTTCAAAATTATAATAGTAAAGATTCATCTTATCATCACTTACTTGAAATGGTGAAATTATAGATATTCTTGACTCTTTTAACAATAAATATCCACATGCACCAGCTATAAATATTTTTTTTGTTTCATCATATTTAACATTTTCTCCGGCAAAATATTCTGTTGCTGCAGAACGACCCAAAAGAACATCTTCACCAAAAACATTTGTTCCATTTAATGATTCTTCATAAACACCATTTTGTACTATGATATCGTTTTTTGTATGGAATACAAGTGGATATGGAATATCATCTATAACAACATGGTTTTCTAAAGTTAAGTTTTCAAAGTGTTTCCAGATGCAACTCTGCTGATAGGAATAAGGTGATTTGGTAAATTTTGGGAAAAAACTGCCTTTTCTTGTTGGTGGTTTTGAACATGCAACCATAATATTAGTATAAGTTTTGTTGTATTTTATCGCACGATTTATATAGTATTCAATTATCTTAGTATCAATGCCAAACACAACTTTATTACTTTCCAACTCATCGAGTATATGTTGAACTGTTGTGGGAGTATCAATATCAATATATGGAAAAAGTTTTGCTATTGACGCTGAGCTGCCCTGTCCATTTATTTGTATTTCAGATTTACCAAAAAGTATCATTTTGTCCTCCTTAATACTCATTTAAGTACAACATAAATAAATCTGCATTATTTATCAAGTGTTTTTTTAGAATTTTTACTTACAATCTATTATCACTATAAAAAATTTGTATTTAGCGTCAATAAAAGGATACAATATTTAAATATAAACGTTACTTACCAAAACTTTTATTTAAATAAAATACAATAATTGGTCATCTGACAGAACTTATTATATAAAAAAATAGCTTTGATGATTTTGCATACCGATATCAATTGAAAAATGTTGATTAGTTATCAGAATCAATTTTGCAAGCTTCAAATTATCATCTCAAATTTAATAAATCAACCTTCACTTGCTCAATCTTTCTTTTTTTATTCCTTTAATGAATACCTAAATCAGCCCCTTTGAAACCCTTTATAATCCTACTCATTCTCCAAGATAGCAAGGGGATGGTAACGGGATGGTAACGGGATGCCTATGATAATCAGAGGAAGATTTTATTAGAATTAATGCTTAATTATGGCAGTTTATAACACGCAATTTTTAAAAAAAGTATTAAAATTAACTTTGTATTTATTAAAACGGTAAGAATAAATTCTGAATTTAATAAGAGCTTATTAACGGTTTTTGTTGTTCAAATGTGGTGAAGTTTATATATTTTCTCAGCAAAAGATAAATTTTTGTAAGAATATCTTGACAAATTGTGCAAAACTATAAAAATGTAAAGATAACGTGGTTATTTCTATTTTTTTAGAAAGCAACTCTTTAATATTTTAAGGAGGATTTATGAATCTTAAAAGCATCATCATGGATAAGGATGCTATTGATAGGGCTTTAAAACGAATGGCACATGAAATAATTGAACAAAATAAAGGCTTGGAAAACTTATATTTAGTTGGCATACGAACTCGAGGTGTACCAATTGCACAAAGATTGCAAGGCTATCTAAAAAAGATAGAAAATGTTGACATTTCAGTTGGCTTGCTGGATATAACTCTTTATCGAGATGACTTAACAACTGTTGCTCACCAACCAATAATAAAAGGTTCAACGATAAATTTTGAGCTTGGTAACACAAAAATCGTTCTTTGTGACGATGTTTTATTTACAGGAAGAACTGTCAGAGCTGCATTAGAAGCTTTATTAGACTACGGAAGACCAAAAGAGATTCAGTTATGTGTATTAATTGATCGAGGTCATAGAGAATTACCTATCAAAGCCAATTATGTAGGCAAAAATGTACCAACTTCTTCAGACGAAATTATTAAAGTATGCTTTGAAGAAACTGACAGTGAAGATTCAGTTAAGATTTGGACGAGGTAATATGCAGTTTTACAATAAGATAATAGAGGCATTAAATACAAACAAAAGCTCTGTGTGCGTAGGCTTAGATAGTGATATTAGAAAAATACCTGAAAGCCTAAGAAATGACACAAATCCGCTATGGAAATTTAATAAAGAAATAATCGATGCAACTAAAGAAGTAGTAATAGCTTACAAACCAAATTATGCATTTTATTTGTCAGCTGGATCAAAAGGTCTTGAAGCTTTGGAGAAAACATTAGATTATATACCATCAAATATTCCCGTCATACTTGATGTTAAATGTGGTGATATTGGCAACACAATGGAACATTATGCAGATGGCTATTTTGATGTGATGAAAGTCGATGCTATAACAATAAATCCCTTGATGGGCAGCGATGTTTATAAAGCTGTTTTCAAAAAACAAGGTCGCTTTGTATTTGCTCTTGCATTAACCTCAAACCCATCAGCCCAAGACTATTTATTAACAAATGAGTTGTACAAAACACTTGCTATCGATATACATAGTTATGGTAAATATCAAGCAGGAGCGGTAGTTGGTGCGACACAATCAGATCAGCTTAAACAAATGCGTGAGTTAATGCCAGAATCACTATTTTTGGTGCCAGGTATAGGTGCACAAGGAGGATCTGTGAAGGATGTTGTAGACAATGCAAAGATTAATAAAGAAATACCTGGTTTTATTATTAACTCATCACGAGGAATAATTTTTGCAGATAGTTCAACAGATTTTGCAGAATCTGCATATAAATCAGCAGAAGCTTTGAGAAAAGAGATAAATGCTTATTTATAAATCACAAGTATTTAAAATATAGAAAGATATAAACACAGTTTATTAAATTGTAAAAAATGGTTGACAAAAAACTTAGAAAAAAAGAAACTTTGAAAATAAGAACAATAAATAAAAAGGAGAGCCAATATGCAAAAAATGACGGTTGATCCTAACTACTGCAAAGGCTGTGGTTTATGTATTAGTGTATGTCCTCAGAAAGTTATTAGATTTTCTGAGAAGATTAATGAAAAAGGTTATCATTACGCAGAATGTTTTGACCAAGAGAAATGCATTGCTTGTGCGATGTGTTACAGAACTTGCCCAGATGTGGCAATAACAATTCAAAAATAAGGAGGAAAGATGGGCAACAAAGTCTTAATGAAAGGTAATGAGGCAGTAGCTGAAGCTGCTATTCGTTCAGGTTGCAGATTATATTTTGCATACCCAATTACTCCTCAGAGTGAATTAATCGAATATATGGCGAAAATGATGCCAAAAGTAAACGGTACATTCTTACAAGCTGAGAGTGAAGTTGCAGCAATTAATATGGTTTATGGTGCAGCAGGTATGGGAAAACGAGTAATGACGTCTTCTTCTTCACCAGGAATATCATTGAAAGCAGAAGGTCTTTCATACCTTGCAGGTGCTCGACTACCTGCAGTAATAGTAAATGTCCAACGAGGTGGACCAGGTCTTGGCGATATTCAACCAGCACAAGGCGATTATTTTCAAGCAACAAAAGGTGGCGGACATGGAGATTATCGCTTGATAGTTCTCGCTCCAAGTTCCGTACAAGAATTTGCTGATATGGCGTCAGACGCTTTTGACTTAACAGATAAATATAGAGTTCCCGTGATGATTTTATCAGATGGTCTTTTAGGACAAATGATGGAGCCTGTTGAGTTTAAAGAATATAAAACAGATGCAGAAATAGAAGAGCTTGGAAAACAACACTTTGATTGGTGTATGCATCCAAATGTTGACGGTCCAGGCAGACATCATCATGAAATCAACTCGCTTGAAATAGACCCTGTAATGCTTGAAAAACATGTACTTAATCTTGAAAAGATTTATAAAGAAATTGAAGCAAAAGAAGTTAAACTCGAAGAATACAATATTAACCCTGATAATGAATATGTCTGTGTAGCATTTGGTACAGCAGCACGTATCGTAAAATCAGCAATTGATGATCTGAATGCTGAAGGTCACAATATTGGTCTTATTCGCCCAATTACTGTATGGCCTTATCCATATAAAGAAATTGAAAGAGCAATTCATGACAAAATTAATAGAGTTTTTGTTTTTGAATTAAACTTAGGTCAAATGTTAGAGGATGTTAAGCTCGCTGTAAACGGCAAAGTTCCTGTCGAGTTTATGGGTAAAGTTGGTGGTATTGTATTTACCCCAGAAGAAGTAAAAGAAAAAATTAAAGCATATTTATAGGAGAATTACATGGCAATAATCGCAGAAAGACCTAAATCATTACGTGATATTAGTTTTACATATTGTCCCGGCTGTACACATGGTATTGCTCATAGGCTTATCGCAGAAGCTGTGGATGAATTGGGTTTGAGAAACTCAATGGCTGGTGTGGCACCTGTTGGCTGCTCAGTTTTTGCATATAAATTTTTTGATTTTGATATGGCAGAAGCTGCACATGGAAGAGCTCCTGCTGTAGCAACAGGCATGAAAAGAGCACGCCCAGATATGAATATATTTACGTATCAAGGCGATGGAGACTTGGCAGCTATCGGTACTGCTGAAATAGTTCATGCAGCTAATCGTGGTGAGCATATCTCTGTTTTCTTTGTTAATAATGCAATCTATGGCATGACTGGTGGTCAAATGGCTCCAACAACCCTGCCAGGTATGAAAACAACAACTTCACCATATGGCAGAGATGCGGATGATATAGGGTACCCAATTAGAGTATCTGAATTACTTAATACACTCGAAGCACCTTATTATATTGAAAGAGTAACTTTGTTAAGTGTTCCAGAAATTATCAAAGCAAAAAAAGCTGTTCTTAAAGCTCTTACATATAACAAAGAAGGCAAAGGATTTACATTTATCGAATTTGTCTCTACTTGTCCCACAAACTGGGGCGTAGATCCAGTAGATGCTCTAAAATGGGCAAAAGACAATATGGTTCCTTATTTCAAACCTGGCTTATTTAGAGATAAAGGAGAACAAAAATGAAATATGAAATGATTTTCTCTGGATTTGGTGGACAAGGTGCATTAGCTATTGGTAAATTTATCGCTCAATCTGCTATGACTGAAGGTAAAAATGTGTCTTGGCTACCATCATATGGTCCTGAAATGCGTGGAGGAACTGCAAACGTATCGGTTGTTGTTTCTGATACAGAAATTGCATCTCCAGTTGTATCAACACCAACAGTTATGGTAGCATTAAACCAACCTTCTTTGGATAAATTTGGACCAGATGTGAAACCACAAGGTTTAATAATTGTTAATGAAGACTTATGCCCTAAAGTAGTAAAAAGATCTAATATCGATTATGTAGTAGTACCTTTTAATACCTTAGCAAAAGAAATCGGTAGCGATAAAGTATTGAATATGATTGCAATAGGCATTATTATTGAAAAAACAAATATCATCAAATACGACACTTTAGCTGATGAGTTGACTGCTTTTTTAAAAGATAGAAACCCAGAATTACTAAAATTAAACTTGGAAGCTATTCAAAAAGGAATGGAATTAGCTAAATAACAATAAATCAATAATATTGGGGTTAGTATTTATGCTGACCCCTTTATATAAAATAAGGTAAAGCAATGAAATATTATGATTTTCCAGAATTATATGACTTATTCTATTCAGATGCTTTTGAAGAAGAATGCTTAAATTTTTATAAAGTAATCTTTGCCAAAAAGAAATTCCAAGAAGTCTTGGACTGTTCTGTAGGCACTGGTAAAATGCTTTTACCAATGGCAAAATTAGGCTATTCTTGTACTGGTTCTGATATAAATCAGAACATGATCAGGCAAGCAAAAATTAATTTTGCTAAAGAAAACATGATAGGTCAATTTATTCTTTCTGATTATAACGAGCTTAGTAAAAATATTAAAAGAAATTTTGATTGTGTTATGTGTACAGGTAACTCACTTGCACATGCAAAAAATGAACAGCTGGAAAATGTAATAAGCCAAATGGATAAAATGCTTAGACCTGGTGGAACATTATATATTGATAGTAGAAACTGGGATAATATTCTTAAAAGAAAACAAAGATTTTACCTTTTTAACCCTGTAGTTAGAGATAAAGGACGCGTTAATTATGTTCAAGTATGGGATTATAACAAAAATGGTTCGATAATTTTTAACTATCTCATTTTTGAAGAGCTTGATAATAAAATTGTTAGTAAAAGGCAATTTTATGAATTTTACTATCCATTTAGTATTGAAACTTTAAAGCAGATTATCGAAAAGCTTAATTATCAAAACATAAAAGTCACCAAATTAGGAGACTCTAACTCAATAGATTTAGAACAAATAGACTGGTATGCATTAACAGCTGAAAAGCCAATCGAAGGCATTGGTCTTGGTTCAAAATTACATACATAAACATCTACTTTAAAAAAAGAATATTGTTTTTGAAAACATAATTATTAAAAATCTCTCCAAAGTGATAATAAATGATGTTATAGATGGATAAGGCACTAAATAAACGTTATTCTTTTCTATTATTATTATTGCCTTTTGCTTTTTTATTCATATTTTTTTATTACCCTATTCTCTTTATTATTCAAAAAGCATTTTATATAGATGGCAATTTCTCTTTTCAAGCATTTGTAAATCTTTTGCAACAGCCCTGGCAGAGGTATGTGTTAGCTTTTACTGTCAAACAAGCCATTCTAAGCCTTGCTTTAACTGTCGCTATAGGTTTACCAATAAGCTTAATATTTACATATTACGAATTCCCTTTTAAAAAGCAATTTAAAGCATTAATGATGGTGCCATTTGTCTTGCCTGGAATTAGCGTTGCACTCGGTTTTATACTCTTTTATGGACAGCAAGGCTTTGTTAATAAGATTTTAAGTTACTTTAATACAAATATACAGATTCTTTATTCCTTGAAAGCTATTTTGTTAGCACACGCATTTTATAATGTTCCTCTTTTTGTAAAAATGTTGAACGATACTCTTGAAAACTTTAATAAAAACCTTGTTATATCTGCTCGCACACTTGGTTCTGGTAAACTGTATAGCTTTTACAAGGTTGTTTTGCCTTGCATTATGCCATCTATTATTAATGTCTCTATTCTAATATTTTTATACTGCTTTATGTCTTTTGGTATAATTTTAGTTTTAGGAGGTGTTAAATATACTACTATAGAGGTAAATATTTACACACTTGTTAAGCATATGTTAGAAACTGAAAAGGGTATAGCTTTGAGTTTTATCCAGATAATTATATCGCTGATAATGCTTAATCTTGCAAACTATTTTTCCCGTAAACATCAAAAAATGTCTGATCAGATTAGAGGTGCTAAACAGTTTTGTAGCCCACTATTAAAACAAATTTCAAGCATAAAAGTTTTATCTTTAGTTGTGCTGTTATTGTTTTTAGTTTTTATTATATCACCATTAGTTTCCATATTTGTGTATGCTTTTAAGAGTTTTGTACCGTTTTTAACAAAACTATTCTCTTACGATCCATATATAGGTACACAAATGTATCAACCTATTTTAAATAGTGTATTGCTTGGCTTATTAGTAGCTCTTTTTGCTCTACTAATATCTCTGCTTTTCAGAATTTCTCTTGCTGGAAAACCATATAGAAAGTTTATTGAAAACTTAATACTATTGCCGTTAGGCATTTCAGGCATTACTTTTAGCTTGGGTTATTTATTCATATTTAGACCACCTACTTTTAATTCGTTTGCACTTCTTGTCATAGCCCAAACTATCATCTGCTTACCTTTTTGTTATACTGCTGTATCAACAGCAATTGATACGGTAAATGTTAGGATTATTTATTCAGCTAATTTGCTCGGAGCAAATCAAATTAAAGCATACCTGTCTATTGTTTTACCTTTAATATATAAACCGATAATAACTGCTTTGTCTTTTTCATTTGCTATTTCACTTGGCGAAATTAGTTCAGCATCAATGTTAGCTAATAGATTTGTCACTATTCCTATTTCAATTTATAGATATATATCTGCAAGACAATTCGCTTCTGCAACGAATATGTCTTTGCTTTTAGTTTTAACAGCTATTTTTGCGTTTACTTTGAGCGAACGACTGAAATTTAATAAACAGAGGAGAAAAATAAGATGAAAAAACTGAGCTTTGCTTTACTTTTAGCTTTTATTTTTGTAAGTAATTTATTTGCAGAACAGATAATTATTCTACATACTAATGATCATCATGGCAGACCGCTACCTTTTGATTATAAAGGTACTGTAATAGGTGGTTTACCAGCAAGAGCAACTATTGTTGACAGTGTAAGAAAACATAATGAAAATGTGTTACTGCTTGACTGTGGTGATATAAATGATGGTCTTATAGAATCTAATCTATTCGATGCAGAGCCAGATATAAAAGGATATAACTACCTAAAATACGATGCTATGACTCTTGGTAACCATGAGTTTTACAAATCGTTTGAAAAGCTTGAAAAACAAAAAGATATGGCAACATTTCCTTTTTTATGTGCAAATATATTTAAAAAAGATAATACTTATTTAGCAAAACCTTATGTGATAATAGAAAAAAGTTCATATAAAATAGGTATTATAGGCTTAACTACCAACAGCACTCAGTATTCAGCACCACTATCAATAAGCTCTCAACTACTTTTCTATGATGAAGTTGAGATTGCACAAAATATAATTAACGCTATAAAAGACTCAACTGATTTTATCATAGCACTTACTCATCTTGGTATCAGTGATAAACCTGACTATGGAGCAATAAATCTTGCAAAGAAAATACATGGCTTAAATCTAATTATTGATGGGCATAGCCATACATACTTAGACAAGCCAATTTGGGTGAAAAACAGTTTAAGCCAAGATAGTGTAGCTGTTGTACAGGCAAACTGTTGGGGTACCCATATTGGCTATGCTGTAATCGAGATAAATAATGATATTAAAAAATTAGTAAGTTGGGAAGCAATTCCAATAGTTCATAATGATAAAGACGACGAATTTCTTATATCAGAACTTTTACCTTTTGTATATGAGGCTGAATCAATTATGGGGCAAGTCGTTGGAAAATCTGATAAGCATTATAGCAGCGATGAAGTTAGATTAAAAGAGAACGAATTAGCTCAGCTTAGTGTTGATGCAATGCAATGGTATTTTAAAGATTATAAACCTGATTTTTGTGTAACTAATGGTGGTGGCGTTAGGCATTTTTTAAATTCTGGAGACATAAAAAAATCAGACATTTACAATATATACCCGTTTGATAACCATCTAAGTTTAGTTGAGATTAGCGGTAACGATATAATAAAAATTATAGAGAAATTTGTTAGTGATAAAATTGGTACAGGCGGCTATTTACACTTTTCATCAGGCTTTTATATAAATGTAAATAGCGATAAGACAATAGGTGAAATTAGAATAAACAATATTTCAATAGACGCCAACAAGAATTATAAGGTGGTTACAAACTCTTATCTTGCAGGTGGGGGAGATGCCTATAAAGAGTTTTTAAATGGTAAAAAATTACCTATATCTACAGTATTTGAACGTGATGTGGTCAGTGAATACATTATACAGGTACTAAAAGGCAAAATAGTGTTAACAGCAAAACCCCAATTACACTATGATTTACGATAGTTGTGAAATAATATTTGACAAAAATTGCGAGATATGTTTTTGAGAATATATGAAAAATATTTTGATTAGTGGAGCTAATGGTTTTATAGGTAGCCGTTTATGTAATTACCTATACTTAAATGGTAATAAGGTTATCGGTTTGGTTCGAAAAGGTGCCGATACAAGCCTAATAAATAATAAGTTATCAATCGAAGAAGTTGACTATAATGATAATGAACGTATAGCTTACTTTATGAACCAAGCAGACATTTTTATACATTGTGCAGCACAAACAAAAGCACGCTCTTTTGATGAGATTTGTAAAAATAATGTTGATTTAACATTAAATATGATTAATATATCAAATAATTCTGCCTCAATTAAACACTTTATTTTTATCAGTAGTCAAGCAGCAGGTGGGCCTGGAAATGGTCATCAAGAAGTAAGAGAAACAGATATCCCTATGCCTATTAGCTGGTATGGTAAATCTAAGTTATTAGCTGAAAAAAACATACAAAAGCATTGTCAAAAAGATTGGACTATACTTCGCTCTGCCTCAGTTTATGGTCCTGGAGATAAAGATTTTTTTGCTTATTTTCAGCTTATCGAAAAACATTTAGCCATACATCCTGGTATGTCTGACAAGCATATTAGTTTGATATTTATTGATGATTTAATTAAAATTATTGATCAAATAATGTATAACAAAAATGCCTTTTCTCAAATATATTATTGCTCTGATGGTAAAATATATACTATGAAAAAATTTATTGATAACCTATCTTTGGCAATGGGTAAGCTCGTGATCTCTTTATCTGTGCCAGATTATCTCGTGTCTATGACAGGGGCTGTTGCTGAGATGATTGGAAGATTACAAAGAAAATTACCTATTTTAAATAGGCAAAAAGCGAAAGAATTTAATCAAAAAAACTGGCTTTGTTCAAACTCTAAACTCATTAACACCATTGATTTTAAGCCAGAGAGATTGCTACTGGATAATCTAATCATAACTTATGATTGGTATAAAAAAAATGATTGGATTAAAGAATGATTATGTCAAAAAGATTATTGATTGTCATATTTTTTTCAATTATTTGTTTAACAAGCTTACTTTATGCTGATCATTCTATGACAGTACCAGATTCCTCAGATGTTGAAGTTATAAAACTATCTAAACCCGTATTTCCCAGTAACTTAAAACTTAAAACACAAACGGTGAAAGTTCTCTTGCTAATTGATGAGAATGGAGGTTTTGAGGTTCTTAATATGCCTGATCACGCCCAAAATATTGAGGAATATCTAATTGCAGCTCTTGAGACAAGCCAGTTTAAACCAGCAATGTCGAAAAAGAAAAATGTTAAAGCTGAGATTGTTGTTGAGTTTTATATAGAAGGAAGCACTAAAACAATCCTTAAGTCATTGCTAAAGAAAGAAGAAAAGATTGAACCAAGTGTTCTAAAAAGTCATATTGAAGACTATATTGTAGAAGATTCTAAAATACTTGATAAATCTTATTATCATAACTTCTTTTATTCGACAAATATTTTTCAAAAGGGCTTATTATATCAAACTCAAATTGTTAGGAAAAACAACATAATAAGCTATAATAACGTAAAAAATAATAATTTAACTTATCAAAATGATATCTTATTATATCAATTTGAAAAACCCAATGACATAAGTAATATCTATAGTTCTTCGCTACCAAATAAAAAAGGATATACAAATCTGCAAAACTCAATCTATAAACAAAGCGTGTTTTTACTATCTACTGATATGGGTATGGGGGAAAACGATATATCTTTTGCAAAGGTTAAAGCCCAAAAGAATCACCTTTTTAACGTTGAGAACTTATCATTTCACACAACATTTTTGGGGTATCAGGGTGATATTCCATTAATCAAAGAAAGTGCAGCAAATAGCAATGCATGTATTAACTATAATCTGAGAAATATTAGTTTGCAAATAGGCGTAGAGACAATAAATCAAGACTATTCGTCTAAAAGGTTGAACAATTCGTACTTTGCTCTTGAGAATGAAGATCTAATAAACGAAAAAGGCTCAGAATTATGGTTATTTGGTGCTTATAAATATTTATATTTTGGTATGAACCGTCAGCATGACAATTTCGGTGTAAGTACAGGTAAAAAAATCGATAATAAAAGCCACTCTCATATTATTGGAATTAGGTCTATAGAAGAAATATGGAAGACCGAATTTGACTTGTATTTGCAACAAACAAAGCAAGATTTTGATATTGTTTTAAGTAATGAGAAAATGTTTAAAGACAATAAGTCTTATCTTGGTTTAAATATTTTGCAAAAGCATAAAAGACTTATTCTTAAAAGTGATTTGATTTATGATACAGAAGAATCTAATTACCATACTTTTAATCGATTTGATTATTTTATAACTCAATACTACTCTATCGGGTTGTCTTTACTAAAAAATAGCCTTGAATATAAGTATGATGAAATGAGATATGTAGACCAAAAAGAAAAACAAGAAACAGCAATATGTATGAACGTTTACACTAAATACAATGAATTAGAATTGTTTGTTGGCAAACGAAATACAAAACAAAATATCAATGCTTCTTACGACAAGTCTATCGAAGAAAAATATCCATTTCTTACTATACAGAATTCAGCGTTCATCACTTACGCACCCTACACTCTTAGAATCAGGCATATGTTAGAATATCAAAACTCCGAATTGTTGTATTATACATCTCAACTGTTAAATAAGACACAAGTGTCAATTGAAAAAGACTTTAGCCGAGATAACGTGGTAAGCATCGGCTTAGATACATATTACGCAGATCAAATGATAACAGAGCAAAAAGTTTGGGATTCATCATTTATTATTGATGTATTTGCAAAAGTTCAAATTACCAAGTTTTTTGAGCTTGTCGTAAAAGCACATAATATTACTGATACTGAATATTACCTTGCTGAAGAATTAAACCTGTTGCAATATTCAGGAAATATTAGATGGAATTTTTTAAATTAATAAATAATGGCACAAATAATGCATTATAATATGTAAGGAGGACCTATGAATAAAAAACAAATAATCATCTTTATAATAGTAAGTTTTATCTGCTTATCGCTATTTAATACTATAGAAGCAGAAACTTATAAGCTTGACGATCTTATAAATATAGCTATGGAACAAGCTAACACTCTTCAAATAGAGAATATACAAAAAACAATATCTGATAAATACTATAATAAAGCTTTGTATGACTTTTTACCAAGTGCAAACTATAATCTTTCAGCAACTGATGGTACAATGGGTCATCAATACAGCTCTACATTAGCAATCTCTAAAAGTATTGCATTGAATGAACCAACTTATTTCAATTTAAAAAAATCTATTATCGATAAGAAAAATAATGAATTAGCACTCGAAGATAAAAAGAAAGAGCTTGCATTAACGATATTTAGTCTTTATGTTGACATTTTACAGACTCAAAAGAATATTGAGATTTTAAGTGAGAATTTTGATTTACAAAAGAAGATTTATGAACAAGTTAATATCCAGTATCAAAATAACAAAAAGACAATTTATGATATTCAAGCGAGTCAAATTGACACTCTTACAGCAATGACAGACTTGCTCGAATTTAATAAAAACCTTTTCTCAAAAAGACAAGATTTGTTCCAAGTGCTTGGCATTGAAGATTTAGGGTTTGAGTTTGAAGACATTGATCAAGTGGAAAGTCAAGATATAGATCAATTCTCAGATAATATAACAATACAGATTAGCGAGAATAAACTTAAACAAAATATGCTAAGCCTCACTCAATCAAGACTATCTCTATTACCAAACATCTATGTCAGTTACTCGTATAATTTAGGGGTTACAGATAAAGAAAGTGAACCAATTTTTAAGCCTAAAGAGTATCAAGATTCATATACTTATGGTATTCATTTTTCTTATCCGATTTTTAACTTCTTGGATAGAGGTGCTGAATATAATATTCAAAAACGACAAACACAGATAATTGAAATCAATCATAAAGACCTCGTAGATAAACAAAATGTTAGGTTTCAACAAGCACTGAATGACCTAAAAATATATCAGCAAAGCTATGAGATTTATAGACAAAAACTTGATTTATCCACTACCCACTTAGAGATTGCTCAAAAGAGATTTGAGATGGGCTTAATCAATATGTTAGATTTGGACAAATCAAGAATACAGTATCTTGAGGCACAACTAAGCATGAATTCGAAATACTACTCATTGTTAAAAAAACAACAAGAAATAAATTATCTTAAATCTGGAAAAGTTCTCGGAAAGTGGTAGAAGGAGATTTATATGAAAAAAAAAACAAAGAAGAAATGGTTTTGGCTTATTATTATTGTAATTCTCATTATTGTCTTAATAGTGGTATTTAGTAAAAAAGAAAAAGTCGCAGACGTAAAAAAGTCAATTCAAACTATTGAGGCAAGCTTAGGTGAAATTACAATAAAGATAGAAGAAACAGGTGAGATTCAACCAATAAAAGAGATTGCAATCAAATCTAAAATCAGTGGTAAAGTAATAAAGTTTTATGTAGATGAAAATGATTATGTGAAAGAAGGCGATTTGATAGCTGAAATCGAGCCAGATTATAATCAGGCACGTAGTATCTCTTCTATAAAAAACGAGCTTAAAATAGCTGAAATACGGCTCAGAAACGCCGAGAAAAACTTTGAAGACATCCAAGTATTGCATGAGGGTGAATTTGTTTCGACAAAAGAATTTGATGATGCAAAAGATGAACTTGAAAAAGCAACACTCGACTACAATATTACATTAGATCAACATAATCTCATTAAAGAAATAGACACTTCTGATAATATATCAAAAGTGTATGCAACAGCGTCAGGGACTGTTATTGAAAGAAACATAGAAGAAGGAGAGATGGTTACATCGAGTAACAGCTCTTATAGCGATGGAACTGTTTTGATAAAAGTTGCAGATTTAACCCAGATGTTAGTTAAAACAACTATAAATGAAGTTGATATTGCAAAAATAAAGATGAAACAAGATTGTGAAATACGTATTGATGCATTTCCATATGATATTTATACTGGATACATAAACAAAATTGCAGCAAAAGCAATACCTGACAATAATGTAAAAGTGTTTCCTATCGAAATAATTATCAATCAGAAAGATAAACGATTAAAACCTGGATTGTCTTCCAATGTTACTATTTATGGAGAAAAACGCACTGATATTGTGACTATCCCCATTAGAGCTATTTTCAGTGACGATCAAGGTAATGATATTGTATATCTTGCAACACAAGACTCAATTAAGCACAGCATACCTATTAAATTAGGCATAAACGATTTGCAAAAAGTGGAAGTACTACAAGGATTAAATGCAGGTGATCGTATATCATTGCAAGAGCCTTTGAAACAAAATAATGGACAGTCATCTATGTCTATAAGCTTTCAGTGAGGTATTTATGAGCAAGAGAAACACAGCCAGCCCAAGCTTTCCCAGCTTGACAAGTTTTATTACCTGGTTAAGAACTCGCAAGCAATGGACCAAAAAAACACCTAAAGAAGGTAATCATATAAGAGTAAAAAGATGGGATACATTTACACCTTATTATAATCACGGTATTTATATAAGTGATAATGAAGTAATACATTTTTCAACCAAAGAAATTGGAACTAAGCAAATGTTAGTCAAAACAGATTTAATAGAGTTTTTAAATGGTGGAGATGTCGAAATAAGGATTTACTCAAAAAAAGATGAGCTTCAACTCAAAAAAACAGCAGATATTATTGAATCAGCAAGAAATCGTATAGGAGAAATAAGCAGCCAAATGTTTAAAACTGACATTGGAATTGATTTTGCCAATGATTGCACATTTAAAAGAAAGTAATAGATATGGAAGACAAAGCATTTTTTAGACAATGGTGTATCTTGCAAAGCATATTTGCACACGCAAATAGAGGAATATCTTTAAGTGATTTGGCTCAAGAACGTGGGGTTTCAAAGAAAACTATTCAACGTGATGTATCGTATTTATCATCTCTATCTTTTCCTATATATTCAGAAAATATTAGGGAAAACAATCAGGTGATCTATAAGATGCTCCCTCATTATCAATTCCCTTCAATTAGCTTTAATCAACATGAGTTTTTTACATTATTATTCTTATTTAAAAGTGCTTATCCTCTTCAAGCATATTTTGATGGTGTAATAAGAGATTGCTTTAATAAAATGCATAGCCAGTCATCTCCTGAATTAGTTCAGTTTTACCGTAAAATATGGAATTATATTTTGCCTGATACAAAAGCAGCAATACCTTGGAGTGATGAATCAAGCAGAAGTTTGTCAAAGATTTTATCTGCAATTATTGACGGTAAAAAGCTGCGTTTTAAATATATGAGTGTTATGTCCAGAATAGAAAAAGAACATACTGTTACAGTGCTATGTTTAAAGTTGCATGAGAATAACTTTTATATAGCAGCCCACTCAAAAGAAAAAGACAAGGTCTTGGTTTATGCGATAAACCGTATGTTAGATGCGGATACTTTAGCAGACCATAAAGATAAAATTGATTTTAATGCAGAAGAGTTTTTCGAGAATTCCTTTGGTATATATGTTGGAGATAGTTTTCAGGTTAAACTGTTGTTCAATAAAAATATTGCTCCTTATATTCAAGAAAGAGTTTGGCATACAAAACAAAAAATGCAAATCTTGAGTGATGGAAGCGTAGATTTAGAGTTTCCAGCATGCTCAATAAATGAAATAAAAAAGTTTGTTTTATCTTATGGATCAAATGTTAAAGTACTGGAACCGACTGAGTTAATTGAAAGTATTAAAGAGAGTTTAAACGAAATGAGTCAAATTTATCAAGATTAATAAACTTTTTTTTGTCTAAGGACATAGCTTGTCCAAACCATATGTTATAGTCCAGCCATAAAAAACAAATTGGAGGATAACATGACAGAAGAAAAAATGAAAGACAAAAAAAATGAAACTTTTGAAGAACTTATTAATGAAGCATTTCCAGGCACTTACGAATCAAACAAGAGTTTTTTAGAAAACGTAAAGGATGCATTAGCAGGTAGTTTGTCAACTTTTATATCTCATAAAGCTGACATGATGTTGGAGAAAGAACAAAGAGACCAAGAAGAAGATCGTAGAAAAGAAAGTTTAAATTATTTTGCTCCATATGTACGATTCGAAGACGAATTAGATGAATTTCTATTGATTTTTGCACAGTTAAACAAAAAGGAAGAAGATCAAGATATTGTATTAAAAATCAGACAATTGATCAAAACACTTTATGATTGTAAACTTGATAATCCATTTAACTTTTTAAAACGTTTTCTAATTAATGAATACTTCGATGAAATATCAGAGAAATACATTAATAGTTTTGATAGACACGCTATACCTCATGGAATAACATCTGCAAAGTTATCTGATGATCTTGAAGACCCTGTTTTAGCTTATACTGATGAACTTGATAACTATTTTTATGATCAAATAGAAAGTCTTAGAGATGAGCTTGAAAGAAAATTTGTTCAACTACTTAAGATTTTTCTAAAGCCTGAAAACTATAAGTTAGAAAAGCTTGAAAAAGTATTAGAAGAGCTAGTAGAAAAATTAGATTTGATATGGGGAAGTAAAGAATTTAACATCAAAAACTTTGAATATGAGCCAGACATTGAATTTGTAACTAATATTCATCCAATATGCTATCCGTTAATCCCTAAAAATATTTATAACGACAATACGAACTTCTTCAGTAGCTGGGATATTAAATCAAAGTTGGAAGAAAGTGAGATTAAAGAGTATCAAAGACATGGTAAATCAAATGTAAAATATGTAGTTAATTTAGCGAAAGATAGGTTTGTGAAAGAAATAAACCAAACACTTTTTCCACTCGATAAGCATTTAAACCATTTTGCTAAAATTATTGTTAAGTTATATAATAACAACTAAATAAAAGATTCTATTAATGGGCTTTGACTTGTAATAATATCCCTTATTCGTGTCAAAGCCTGAATCTTCACGCATGCATCATCTTCATCAAAATTATATTCTCTACTATTCATGAAAATCCTTTTATTTATCTCAATTGTCAATGCTACAACTTTGTTATTAAAACTTGCGTTTAGATAGCGTGGGAATGTTCCACCTGGAAAAGGATTATTAAAATCTACAGACAGATTAGAGCCAAAAAAGTCGGCTGTTCGAATATTCTCTACAATCTCTTTAAATAAAGGGAAAAAAGCTGAGTTAGCATTGCTTGTACCCAAACAAATGTCTGGCACTGCATTATCAGCATTAAAATTGTTAATATCCGCACGTCCTCTATTGTTGAAACTGTGTATATCCCAAACAAATATTGTTTTATATGTGTGAGAAAGTTCATTAAAAATAGCATCAATCTTATTGTAAAACTTCTTATACTTATCTAACGATGTAGTTATCATTTCACTGCTTATCGGTTTTTCATATATGTTTAAACCCCAACAGTCTTCTGGCGATTGATAAACAGCATTTATTGGATTTCTGTTTATATCATACTCAAAACGGCTTGTTAATTGTACAATAGATGAGTCAAAACCAAAAGCAATGTAATCGGTAAGAGGATCTTCTTCATGAAGACGCTGTTTATTATTAAGTGCAACTTGATCTTGCACATCATCTCTCAAATTTGAGCCAGAGTGTATTGCAGTTGCAATAATATTTTTATTAAAATCAATATTAAAAATCGTTTCTTTCATAATAAAGCCTATATTATACATAATTCGTTTGATATATCAAACAAATGAGACTTATCCATATCAAAGCTTACTAAAAGAGTTTTGTTAGTTTCTGGTAGTTTTTTGGGGTCAAATCGAGCTGTAACCTCTTTTTTCCCAATCTTTAAATACACCATATATTCGTTACCCAAAGGTTCAACAATTTCACAGAATGAATGAACAGTTTGCTTTTCTTCAACCAGGCTATCGAAATTTGTATCATATATATCTTCTGGTCTTATTGAAAAAATAATTTCATCAGACTTATAATTATTTAATGCAGTTTTTTGCTTATTTGTTAAAGTAATTTTCATATCTTCATAAATAAAATAAAGATGATCTTTTTCAAAAAACAGTTTACCTTTAAATGAGTTTATAGCAGGGCTTCCGATAAAACCAGCGACAAATAAATTAACTGGATGATTATAAATTTCAAGGGGGCTTGCTATTTGTTGTATCACGCCATCTTTCATGACAACTATTTTATCAGCCATTGTCATTGCTTCTATCTGATCATGTGTTACATAGATCATAGTTGTTTGCAGGTTTTTATGAAGCCTTGATATTTCAGCTCTCATTTGTACTCTCATTTTTGCATCAAGATTTGAGAGTGGTTCATCAAATAAAAATACTTTTGGATTGCGCACAATTGCCCTACCAAGTGCAACTCTTTGTCTTTGACCACCTGACAGTTGCTTGGGTTTTCTATCTAAAAGTGTATCAATGCCGAGCATTTCAGCTGCATCTAAGACTTTTTGCTTAATACTTGATTTATTCATTTTTCTTAATTTTAACGCAAATGCCATGTTTTCGTATACACTCATATGCGGATAAAGAGCATAATTTTGAAAAACCATTGCAATGTTTCTATCTTTAGGCAATACATCATTAACTATTTTGTCGTCGATTAAAATTTCACCAGAGCTTATAGTTTCTAAGCCAGCAACCATTCTAAGTGTAGTTGTTTTACCGCAACCAGAAGGTCCGACAAGTACGACAAATTCTTTGTCTTCTGCAATAATATTCGCATCTTTGACTGCATGAAATCCATTATCATAAATTTTATTCACATTTTTGATTAAGACCTGAGCCATATTCACCTCTTTTAATTATTTTTTATATATTGAAACTTGGTTTTTACCTTTTACTTTTGATTCATACATTGCTTTATCGGCTTCATCAATCAAGTTTTCAATTTCTTGAACTTGGTTTTTTACTTTTTGCTTATGACTTATTCCAATTGAAACACTAACTTTGATAGTTTGATTTTTTGCAATGAATTTATGGTTACAAATTATTTGTTGCAACTTTAAACATTTATTTTGTGTGTTTTCTAAACGAGATTTTAACAATAATACTATTATTTCTTCACCACCAAATCGAACAATTATATCGGTTTTTCTGAAATAATTTTTTACAATTTTGCCAACTTGTTTGATTATTTCATCACCAGCTTGATGTCCATATTCATCATTGATTTGTTTGAAATCATCTATATCAATCATAATACAACTGATAGATATGTTTTGCATGTAAGCTAAACTAATAAATTCTGGTGCTTTTCCCCATAAATAATGCCTATTATTAAGTGAGGTTAAATTATCTATTATCGACATTTCGTGCACTTGGTTGTAAAGGTTCTTTAACTCTTCATATGCGTATTTGAGGGAGTGCAAATAATGTGAACTGTGTAAATTGTTTTCCAGTATTAATTCGTGCATCTTATCTTCGTATGCAATCCTAATATTTAGATAGTCTGCTATCTTTAGGTGGTTTTTTAGCTTCCCAATATTATTTATATATATTTTCCATTTTATTGATAAAAAAGAATTGGCTAAAGTAAAGTGATAAATAGATTTCTCAAAGTTCTTTCTAATTGAAGCATAGTATTCGCCAGCAAAAATGTGAATTGTGTACCAATCATCAATGTCTAAAAAATCTGTACACATAGGTATGAGTAAATTTACCCAATTTATAGCTGAATCCAAATTGTTTTGTTTTTTATGGCATAGAAAATAGAAAAAAAGTATTCTTGCATAATTATCGTCTTGTTTAGGAAAAATATTTGTGCTTATAAATGTTAGTAACTGTTCTGCATAATCTATATATCCGCTTTCGATAAAAATATTAATCCAAGATATTAACAAAAAAGTCTTCTCATTAGTTGTTGCACAATCTTTTTGTGTTTCATAAGATTTTATAAAGTATTCATTAGATGAACGATAATCAGCCTTATGCAATGAAATAATTGCAAGACAGTAGTATAGATAAGAAATAATTGATTTTTCTTCCATTTTTTTAGGCGTCAGCTTACTAATGACAGGCAAGATATATTTTTCAGAAAAATTGTATTCTTTTGTTAAAAAGAAGATATTTGCAACGCTTAATATGCGCCGAACATCTTTTGTAAAAATATTGTTTTTATCAAGATAAAGTTCAATCTTTTCTTGAGTATCCTTTTTAAAGTATTTTTCGTTTTGCTTTTGTTTTTGCAAAGCATCTTTTAGCTCTTGAGTAATATAATCACATGTCATTGAAAACCATTTATCCAAATCCCATACTCTATTTTTACCTTCTAAAAGCTGAATTACAGAAACTTTCATTTATACCTCACTCTTTTATTAAAAATACTGCCATAAAACATATATAAAAAACAATAAAAAGCCAACTATATAGGTTTTTACTACATGATACCCTTTAAATATGTGTATTACAAGTCTGCATAACACAATTATAAGAATTAATAAAAATAAGGTAAATACGATTCCTGGTTTTTGTTCATTTTGATAAGACTTATTTATTATTATCTCGCTTGTCCCTGATTGAATATTGGATATAGTTAAATCAATTATAAGCACATGCCTGTTTTTCAATCTTTTCATATAGTGTTTGTGTTCTGCATACCCAGTTAGTAACCATTGTGGCGTCTTAAAATTTGGCTTGTTGTATTTATCTTCAAAGATAGGGTCATTTAGCTTTAACTGTTCAGAAAATAGCTTTTTTTGTTCTTCTTTACTTACAAGCACACATGTTTTTTCTTTGCTAAGTTTAGAAAACAAATGTTTGCTAAAGCTTTCTCCAATATTACCCTCAAATTTTTCATACAAAAGCACATCTTCTTTTTTACAAATATTTTGAAAAGTAGATAATAAATCATCTGAAGCTGTGGAAAACAAATCGTTTATTGTATCACCAAAACTTAAAGAAAACAAAAAAACTAAAACTATAAACAATATATATTTTTTCATATTTTATCCTTTGTAATAGGCATTACCAGGCGAAAACCAATAAAATTATTTCGTGTAAGAGGCTTTGCACTACCACGATAAATAGTTTTCATTTGCTCTGTTCCAAAGCACCAAGCACCCCCTCTTACAACCTTCATTTCCCCGTTTTTAGGACCTTTGGGATTGTTCTCTGGCGAAATATCATAATAATATTTATCATACCAATCATAACACCACTCGAGAATATTGCCGCTCATTTCATATAATTTGAGACTATTTGGTTTAAAACTTTTAACAGGAAAAACAGAATGCCACAATGTGTCATTTATATCAACAAGATAGTTTGCATTGTTTTTGTTTAATTTGCCGTTAATAGCATATAGATTGTTTTTTCCTGCTGATCTTGCTGCATATTCCCATTCTGCTTCTGTAGGTAATCTTCCACCTTTCCACTCACAAAACCTCATTGCTCCGAACCAGTTTATATCATATACAGGAAAATCATTGTAAGGCTCTTTGCATATATATTGTCCATGTAATTTCTCAATACGAGCGTATTGGCTATCTTCTTTGTACCATGAGGTTCCATATTCTCTTTGATTACCTTCAGCATTTAAAAACTCACAAAATTGTTTATTGGTAATTACTGTGTCACTAATTTTAAAAGATTCTACATGTACTATGTGAGGTGTTAGAGATTTATCAGAAAATTGTACTGTAAAATCACCCATTAAAAAGCTTCCTTTTTTTATTTTTTTCATTTTAATTAAATAGTTTTTCAAAAGGTGCTTCTTAGCCATTTTTAGTTTGCTTGAATAAACTTCATTTGGAAAATATTGATTACAAGCATCACTAATCAGATAAATAGCTTCATATTCATCTCGCTTGACATGCAGTTTGCATTTATCTTCCAATATACCTATTAATTCATCTTTAAGACTCAATAGCTCTTTGTCTTGATCATTGTCATTCAACAATGTACCTAAATAGTATAGTGCATTATCTTTTGGAGGCGTGTAGAGCCTATTATCATCTATTGATGTTCTAATAAGACTTAATTCTCTGCTGCCGTATGCTTTGATCTTTTTTTGTGGTTCTTCTTGCTGTTCAGCTTCATCTATATCTGCTACTATATTATTCAGTTGCTTTTTAACTTTTTTAAATAAAAGCCTAAACAAGAACACTATAACTGCAGCCATTATCAGTGTAACTAAAAATAATATGAAATAAAAATAATTATTGTTTTTCTTTGAAATATATTTATGCCTGATACTTTTCTGTGCATTAGATCTATCTAAAAACTGTCTAAACTCTTCGATAGTACTCTCTTGAAAGCCCTGAGTATTAGTACTAATTGATCGCAAATTTGATAATTTATAAAGCGGTCTAAAATCACTTATCATGTTTGTTGACAGAAACAGGTTCTCAAGGCTATTAAGGTTTTCAATACTATTTAGTATTTCAATATCTGTATCGCTGATGTCGAGATTTTGAAGTTGAGTTTGCTTTAAGATAGGGGAGAGGCGTTTAATTTTTGTTTTCTTTAAGTTAAGATGCTTAAGTGGCTTAATTTCTTTCAGATCCTCAGTGTTAATTTCACTGTTTTCAATGTTTAACCCTTCCAGATATTTCAATCTCTTTAAGCTATTAATTGTTTTGATTTTTTTATTATTTTTCATATTAATAAATGCTGTTTTATTTGGTAGTTCACTAAAAATCTGTTCGTCTATTACTTCATCTAAGTTGATAATAAATCCGTAATTATTTTGTTTTTTAAAATCTTTTTTTGATAAGAAAATATCTGTTTTAAGATATTTTAAATTCTTTCCTAAAGGTAAATCATGCACATGTTTTACAGTTTGACCGTATAGTTTCTTGTTAACAAATATCTTTTTTCTTTGAAACTCTATATCAAGTTTCTTTTCATTATTATAAAACATTTCAAACATACTATTACCTTGATTATCAACAAACTCTAAATGGTCGCCTTTTTTTAATGCTGTTTTAAGTGGCAATTGACCTTGATTAAGCATGTTTACATATAAATGATATGGGGGAGAGTCAATTTCAATTTCATTATAAGGCTGCTCATAATTTCTTTGAACAACTAAATAAAAAGGTAATATCAACAAAAGCGACATCAAAGCGAGCCATAAATATTTCAAATCACTTCTATAGTCAGGATTAATATTCTTGAGTTTAATTGTATTAGCAAATGTTTTTTTAAATGTATGCAAAAGTGGCTCTTTTGTTATTTTTATTGATTTTAGGTCAGTAATTACTTCATCAAATGATTGATATCTGTCTTCGGGATAATAATAAATACATTTTCTTATGATTTTATCTATAGGCTTTTTACTACGTCGTAATTTATTGGGGAGAATATACTCTATTTGTTGATTTGAGTTTGTCTTAAAGGGTAAGTAACCATAAACTAATTCGAACATAGTGATACCATAAGCATAAATATCACGCTGCACGTTATCAGTATTTTCCAAAACATTATTTAAAAATTCAGGAGCTATGTATTCGTTTGTTAAGATATCTTCACCATAAAGAGTTTTATGTAGTTGTGGATGAGAGAAATCTATAATTTTTATGATATCTTGATTATTAACCATGATATTAGAGGGCTTTAAGTCACAATGATAGATACTTTTGGCGTGTGCCATTTGCATTGCCTCTGCAATTTGAAGTAAATAAGGCAGAATTTGTGATTTCTTTAATAATCTTTTATCATTAAGGTGTTCTAAAGTGTGGCCTTCTATGTATTCCATTACTTGAAAAACATAATTGGAATCGATGAAATCTTCAATATTTACGATATTTTTATGTTTTAATGTTTTAAATTGATTGGTAAATAACTTAAGAAACTCGTAATTATCTTTTAATTCGAAATATTTGCCAAATATTTTAATAACAACAAACTTGCCTAAATTTATATCTTCAGCGAGATATATTTGGCTGAATCTACTTGAGTGAAGAGGCTCGATAACACGATATCTATTGTCGATAAATTCATTTTCTTCCAATTGAAAATCTTTAACAACGTGCTCTTGTCCTTCGCTTTTACTTTGAAGATTTACTTTTTTTATTGTTTTTCGTTTCATACTCTTTACCATATATTAAAGATATTTGAATTTGTATTAATTTGTCAATCATTTTATTACTTATTTGTTAAAATCATTTTTAATATTGCTATTTGTTTAGTTTTAAGTATTATATTAAATTGAAATGTATTAATAATTCTAAATTCATAGATGATGTAAGAAATATATTTGTAGATTTTTTGTTAAATCAATTATTCTTTAGTACTTGTTTAAACTAAATTGTAACACTTATTATTTGCTTTTATAATTGAATAGTTTATTATATTAATAAAATAATATGATTAACAATTATTAGTTTTGTAAATCAAGATGATCTTTAATAAAAATCGGGGGACAAATGAAAAAAAATGAAATTGGCAAACAAATTTATGATGTGACTAACCAGATCGCTCAATTAATGGGCAGCTTTGAATTTATGCAAAAAAAATGCTCTAAACTCGGACGAGTAGAATGTAATTTATTGCATTATTTAATTCAAACAGATAGAAATGTCAATATGAAAGAGCTATCTGAACATCTTGGCGTTACACATAGCCGAATAACACACTTGGTTGATAGTTTGATTAAGAAAAATTATCTTGTACGTTTTCCTTCAACTGATGATAGAAGAGTATTTTATACTCAGATTAATGAAGAAGGTAAAGAAATGCTAAATAAGCATATAAATGAATCAATTAAAAGTTATAATAAAATCTTGAACCAGCTTGATGAAAATGAACTGACTCTTATTTTTGATGCATTGTCAAAATGGAAAGATTTTTTATATCAAATTCCTCAAGGAAAATAAAAAAACAAAGGAGTAATTATGATCGAAACGAAATTATCTTGGAAAGAGAGATTTACTTTTTCAACAGAATTAGATAACCATACTTTCATGCTTGACGTTGATAAAGAAAATGGAGGAGATGATAGAGGTCCACGTCCAAAAGGATTAGTATTATCAGCCTTAGCTGCTTGTACAGGAATGGATGTTGTATCAATTCTTGATAAAATGAAGTTCAAGAATTATAATTTTGATCTCAAAGTGACAGCTGATACAGAGGAAACGCACCCAAAAGTCTTCAAAGATGTCGAATTAAGCTACATATTTGAAGGTGATTTAAAACCAGATAGTGTTAAAAAGGCAATTAGCCTTTCAAAAGATAAGTATTGTGCAGTTTCGGCAATGTTACAAAAAGCTGTTGACATAAAGGTAAAAATATTTTTAAATGGGGTGGAGATATGATAAATAGATTAATCGTATCTGTCTTATTTTTATCACTTTTCATGGTGGCATGTGCTAAAGATTCTCCTAATACTATTTGGTTAGAAGATTATAATCAAGCGATCGAAATTGCTAAGGAACGTGATTTACCAATTTTAATAAATTTTACAGGTTCTGACTGGTGTATATGGTGTAAAAGATTGGCTTCTGAGGTTTTTGATACAGAAATCTTTATAAACTATGCAAATGAAAACCTTATCCTATTAAAATTGGACTTTCCACAAAAAATTTCACAATCCGAAGATTTGAAAAGAACCAATAGAGCACTGGCTCAAAAATATGGAATTCAAGGCTTCCCAACAATCGTTCTAATAGACTCTAATCAGAAAGAAATCAATAGAACAGGTTATCAACAAGGCGGAGCTGAATCTTACATAACACATCTTAAAACATTGTTATCTAAATAATTATAAAAAGCCAGGTAACTGGCTTTTTTTACTGTCTGCAGGTTTACATAATGTTGCTTATGTTTCAATTTGATTCAGCGAAATATTCAAGAGGTATTTAATGTGAAGCAACCCCTTTCTTTGATGTTTAAAAGTGATAAACAGATTCCAGAACATGAAGTTAAATTAGAGTGTAAATACAGCTTTAAAAAAAAATCATAGTATCAAAGCTCTTCTAAGGATCAAAAAGAGCCTTAAAATAGCTTATAATTCCAAATACAAATTAAATTTATCTATTTAAACTTTTATCGTTAAAATATTTGATTTCCAATTTATTTAAAACCATCTAAAAAATAACTCTGTTTTGATGAGCAATTTTAATATTTCTATGAAACCATACATAACTCTGTAAAATCATATTAACATTATTAAAAAACATCAACACAAAATATTATCACAAATTGTTTATCACTTATAAAATTAACATTATTAATGGAAGAGAAATAGCAAAACACTATTAAAGAAAATCGATACCATCCCGTTACCATCCCGTTACCATCCCGTTACTTTCCCACTATAATCACCATTTTTAAACGCAAAATTTACGAGATAAAAAGCTAATACTTAGAATTAATATCTTATTAATTATCTAATTTCATTCTTAATAATACTTCTTGATTGACTTCCAACAAAAATATAACCTTTTATACCCTATCATTATGTAATAAATCAAAGCACATAAACTATAAAAGATTTATATCTCGATATATAATGGAATTATTTAATTATAATTGTAAAAAAGGAATTGCTTAATACGAAAAAAACATTGACTTCTCACCCACTATATTAAAAAATATTTAAAAGAGAATTAAAAATTGAAAATATACTTTGACAAATGTTTGTTAAAAAATATATTGTAATTATATTATAAAACAATAGAGTTTTCTATAGAAAGGTGAAATATTGGGTGAAATAAGATTAGAAAATGTATCAAAAAGATTTGGAAATTTTAAAGCTGTTGATAATGTATCACTTACTATTAATAATGGTGAACTCTTCTCATTTTTAGGACCAAGTGGATGTGGTAAAACAACTATTTTGCGTATGATTGCTGGATTTGAAATGCCAACTAAAGGACGAATCTATATCGAAAATCAAGATATAACAGAGCTTCCCCCATATAAACGACAAGTAAATACAATATTTCAAAACTATTCTCTTTTCCCACACATGAGCATATTCGAGAACGTTGCTTTTGGGCTAAGAATCAAAAAAGTGCCTGAAAAAGAAATAAAAAAGCAAGTACATGAAATGCTTGATATTGTCCAGATGTATGATCATAAAGATAAATATCCCAATGCAATAAGTGGTGGGCAAAAGCAGAGAATTGCAATAGGTAGAGCACTTATTAATAAACCAAAAGTCTTATTGCTTGACGAACCAGTAGCAGCACTCGATTTAAAATTAAGACAAAGAATGATAATAGAATTAATGAATATTCATGACTTAGTAGGTATTACATTTATATATGTTACTCATGATCAAAGTGAAGCTATGAGTGTTTCAGACAGAATGACTATTATGAATAAAGGTCAAATCATTCAAACAGGACAACCTGATGATATATATGAAAGACCAAATTCTATTTTTTCAGCTTATTTTATTGGAGATACAAATCTTATAGCAGGAAAAGTTGTCGGAATTGAAGATGAGTTTATAGAAATTGAAACCGATCTCCAACAGGAAGGAAATAAAGTTGTATTAGACAGCTCATGCCACCTTAAAGTCGATATTGGAACTAAGATCACTCTTTCTTTAAGACCAGAAAAAATTGCTATTTCCCGTAAACAACCAGCTATTAAAAGCGACTTTAATATTCTTAAAGGTAAAATAGAAGACATCTTATATCTTGGTACACACACTCAATATATTGTAAAAGTTGGACAACATAAATTCAGAGTTTTTAATCAACATAAAAGAGTGTATTTTGACGATGTTGCCCTTGACTGGGAAGAAGATGTATACTTATTTTGGCATGATATTGATTCATTTGTAATACTTGACCAAGAGAATAATTAGATAGAAGGATAATGCTGTGACAAACGAAGAAAGTTTACAGAAAAAGAAGAATATATATAGTTGGCTATTGTCCTTTCCAACAATGGCTTGGCTTGTATTTTTCTTTTTAATTCCATATATTATTATAATTCTCTATAGTTTTTTCGAAACTGATATTTACGATGTTAAAGCAGTTTTTACTCTTGATGCATACCGTGAAGTTTTTTCAAAAGAATATTTTCGCTCCTTTTATTTATCTTTTAGGCTTGCCACAATATCAACTCTTGTTTGTCTTATATTAGGATATCCTTCTGCATATTTGATTGCCAGAAGTTCTGAAAAGGTAAAAAACTTTCTGCTTGTCTTAATAATAATTCCATTTTTAACTAATTTCATAATCAGAATATTTTCTTGGAGAATTTTCCTTTCACCAGAAGGAATTTTAAACAATTTATTAGTGTTTTTTAAAATTACTGATACACCCTTACTACTTATCAGAAATGACTTTGCAGTAATATTAGTTATGGTTTATGTTTATTTACCATATATGATTTTACCTCTATATAGCAATATAGAAAAAATGGATTTTAGTTTGTTGGATGCAGCTATGGATTTAGGAGCTAATAAGATTAAGGCGTTCTTCAAGGTTACGTTACCGCTTTCAAAAAATGGTATTTTAGCTGGCTCTATATTAGTATTCATCCCTGCACTTGGAGCTTATATAATTCCCCAATTAGTTGGTTCACAAGACTCCTTATATATCGGGCAAATAATCACTTATAAAATTAAGAATATACCAAGAAATTGGCCTCTTGCCTCTGCCCTATCAATAATGTTACTAACATTTATTAGCTTATTACTTGTGGCATTTTATTTCTTACACATAAAGTTTAATGAAAAAATGGTGAGTAAAGATGATAAATAGACCCAAAAAATCTTGTTTACTAAATCTAACAACATTTACATTTGTGATAGTATTTCTATATATACCTATATTATTACTTATAATATATAGCTTTAACGATTCTAAATTCATTTCATCTTGGCGTGGTTTTACATTCAAATACTATCATTTATTATTTCAAAACAAAGATATTATTAATTCTTTTAAAAACACTATGTTAATTGCCGTATTATCAACTATTTTTTCAACAATTCTTGGGCTTTTTTCTGCACTTGCTCTTGAGAATAAAAAGTTTAAAGGAGCAAAGTTTTTTCAAGGACTAATATTTATTCCTCTTATTATGCCTGACATTCTGATGGGTGTTTCTTTGGCATTGCTTTTCAGCTTTGTCAAAGTAAAAATGGGAATGCTAACTGTTCTATTCGCCCATATAACATTTTGTGTTTCTTATACAATAATTGTGATACAATCTCGATTGGAAGGCTTTGATTACAACTTAATCGATGCTGCAATGGATTTAGGGGCAAATAAAAGACAAATATTTTTCAAAATACAATTACCGCTTCTAATGCCTGGTATAATAGCGGCAGCATTGCTTGCTTTTACTTTGTCGATAGATGATTTTATGATTACTTTCTTTACATCGGGAAGAGGGTTTAACACACTACCTGTCTATGTGGAAGGTGCAATACGTCGTGGTACAATAACAACTATCAATGCTCTTTCTACTCTCATGATAGGCTTAGCACTATTCTTTGTTGTGATTAGCAAAAGAGTAAGAAAATACATTATAAATATATAATGTTAAGATTTTTGGATGTAATATGTCATACATAGTTTTAGCAAGAAAATATAGACCACAAAACTTTACTGAAGTATATGCTCAAGATCATATTGTGCAAATTATTAAAAATGCCATCGAAAGCAAACGTGTTGGACAAGCATATTTGTTTACTGGTCCAAGAGGAGTTGGCAAAACTTCATTAGCAAGAATATTTGCCAAAAGTTTGAACTGCGAACACGGTCCCACTATCAACCCATGCGGAAAATGCGTAAATTGTAATGAGATTACTCTCGGAAACTCAGCAGATGTTGTTGAAATTGACGGAGCCTCGAATACCAGTGTTGATGATATAAGAGATTTACAAAAAGAGCTAATGTATTCAACTCACAATTCGCAATATAAAATCTTCATTATCGATGAAGTTCATATGCTAAGTAAAAACGCGTTCAATGCTCTATTAAAAACCCTCGAAGAACCACCAAAAAACGTGATTTTCGTCTTTGCAACAACCGAACCACATAAGATACTTCCTACCATAATATCACGCTGCCAACGATTTGATTTTAAGAGAATACCTGTTAGTGCAATAGTTGATAGGTTAAAAGAAATTTGCAGAATTGAAGAGATAAGTATTGATGATGATGCACTATTTATTATTGCCAAAAAGTCAGATGGCGGTATGCGAGATGCCTTATCTTTGATGGATCAGGTGATCTCATATGGCAATACACACACCACAAGTGAAAACATCCGGACAATTTTTGGTATGGTTGGTAATGATGTTTTTCACAATATGATGCATGCAATCAATAATCACAATCCAGCTGAGATGATTTATTTATTAAATGAGATTACTGATAAAGGTATTGATATCAATGAGTTTATTAATTCTTTTCTTGATTATTTACGTAATCTTCTTTTGATACAATTGCAGATTCCAACAAAGGACTTAGACAACAGCCAAGCAGAGATTATGAAAGAAATAAGTTCTCTGTTTAGTCAAGACGAAATTATATATATGATGTCATTTTTAGTTGAATCTAAAAACCATATACGACAGAGCCATAATTCAAACATAGTTGTAGAAATGTGTTTTGTAAAACTTTCAAAAATCTCAGAAATGAAATCAATAGACAAAATACTTCAACAATTAGAGTCAGGTAAAGTTACTGTTCATCAAATTCCTGCATCAATACAAAATATTCAAATTCAGGATATAAGCCACAAACAAAGCACTGCTATTCAAGAAAAAATTATCAAAGAGGTAAAAAATACAAGTCCATTAGTCAATGAAGTGAATCTTGATATTATTAAGAATAATTGGAAACATTTGTGTGAAAAAATTAATAAAGAGTTTCCTGTAGTTGGGTCATTTTTTGAGAATGTTCAACTAAAAGCGTTTGAGAATAATGCACTTTACCTTATTGTAAATCAAACTTTAGCACATAATATGTTACAAAAGCAAACAAAGGATATTGAGAATATTCTTAATAAACATTTTAACTTAAAAATTAAGTTATTTTTTGAACTAAAACAAGCGAATAACTCTGGTGTTATAAAGAAACCTACTTTACAAGACATAAGAAAAGAATCACCTAATTTAGCTGATTTCATTGAGATGACTGACTCTCGGATAACATGATTATTGCTATTATAATAATAATTCTCTTTTTATCTACATCATATCTTATTTTTTTTATCTACTTAAGCTTAGGGCATTTTAAACACCTGTACAAAAATAAAAAAAAACCAGATAATAAGTTTTCTGTTATTATTGCTGCGAGAAATGAATCTCAATACATAGATAAGCTTTGCGAGCTATTAACAAAACAAGATTATCCTGAATCTCATTATGAAATTATTTTTATTGATGATAGATCGAGTGATGATACTGTTGAGAAGATTGAGAACTGTAAAAAAGAATATAATATCTCTATATACAAAGTATCTGATTATGTTGAAGACGAAAAATATAAAAACCTAATTGGGAAAAAACGGGCTTTGCAAATCGGTATTGACAAAGCAAGATATGAACTTTTGGCTTTTACAGATGCTGATTGTTTACCTTCATTACAATGGCTTAGTGAGCTAAACAAACACTTCGAAAAAGATATAGATTTCGTAGCAGGCTTCTCCCCCTTTATTTATGAACAAAATAGTTTTATTAATATCTTCAAATCTTTTGAGAGAATCTCTATTTTTGCCTTATGCTCTGCCAGCTTTGGACAAAAGATTGCAATGACTTGCACAGCACGTAATATGGCATATCGAAAAGAGAATTTTATAAAAGTTGGTGGTTTTAGCAAAATCGGAATGATTATGTCTGGCGACGACGATTTAATGCTCTTGATGCAAAGAAAACTCATTCGAGCGTATAATTTTATGTTTACAGAGAGCTCAATTGTACCAGCGAAAGAAAAAAAAAGCCTTATACAACATCATCATCAAGAAATTAGGCGTGCATCAAAGCTTAAACATTATCCAGCTTATCTAAAAACAATTATCCTATTGGTAGCATTTTATTATCTGTTAATATTGATCTTATTCTTTTTGAGCTTGTTTAGCTTTGTAAATTGGTCTATTTTCATATTTTTATTCTCAATAAAAGTTGTTTCTGATTTGATATTAATTATGCCTTGGTTATTTAAAATGAAAATGTATAAGTATCTTGTAATCTTTCCTATTATTGAGTTGTTTTATATACCTTACTTTTTGTTTTATGGATTAAAAGGAACATTTGGTAAATATAGATGGAAAAACTAAGAATCAAACATCTCGAACGATTCAAATTATTTGAAAAACAAAAGTCTGAGATTAGAAGACTTTGGAACGTTGATACAGAATCTGCTCAACTTTTATTTTTTCTTCTTAAAGCAAAAAATGCAAATAATGTTTTAGAAGTAGGAACATCGAACGGTTTTTCTACTTTTATTATGAGTCTTGCTGTCAATAATAATTGCATGATTGAAACAATTGAGGTTGATGAGAAGCGTTATCAAATGGCTATAAAAAACCTCTGTGGTTTGGAAAATATCAAACAATACTTTGGCAAAGCAGAGGATATTATTCCTTCATTGACAAATGATTATGATTTTGTTTTTATTGATGCAAATAAAAAAGCATACATAGATTATATCAACTTAATAATGCCAAAATTGAATGATAATGCAATAATTGTTGCTGACAATATTTGCTCTCACTGTGAGACAACAAAACTTTATCAAAACTTTATTAAAAACGATAACCGCTTTACCACAATGCTTTTAAATCATGAAGCAGGATTTATGATATCTTTATTTAAAAAAGTACTTGACTTTTAATTTTAAACATGATTAACTAAACTTAGATTTTTAATGTAAAAACTTATTGTAGAAAGGGTGATGATGAAACCAGTTATTATTGGCATTGCAGGCGGCTCAGGTTCTGGAAAGACGACGATTACAACAAAAATTAAAGAAACTTTCGGCAATAAAGTTTCATTGATTTTGCAAGATAATTATTACAAAAATTATGGCTCTCTTGATTTAGATGAGAGAGCAAAGATTAACTTTGATCATCCAAACTCTTTTGATTATGACTTATTTGTCGAGCATATTGAGTTATTTAAAAATAATCTACCCTTTGAAATGCCCATATACGACTTTAAAAACCATTTAAGAACACTTGAAACAGTGATGATAAAACCAAACCCAATTATGATTGTTGAGGGCATTCTGATATTTGAAAACAAAATTCTTCGTGAATTGATGGATATTAAGATATTTGTTGATACAGATGCTGATATTCGTATCTTGAGAAGAATTCAAAGAGATATAAAAGAACGAAATAGATCTTTAGATAGCATTATAAATCAATACCTTGAGACAGTTAGACCTATGCATATTGAATTTGTAGAACCAAGTAAACGATATGCTGATATCATTGTCCCTGAAGGAGGTTTTAATGCGATTGCTATTGATATGATATTGACCAAAATCTATAATATATGCAGTAAAAGGGAGGAATTATGTTAAAAAGAATTTTTATTATTATTTTATTAAGCTCTGTGCTTCTTTATGCTTTAGACAATCTGACAATTTATAATGACAATTTAGCTGTTTTTAAAACTGAATTAGATTTGCATCTTCAAAAAGGAATCCAAAATTACCTTTATAATGATATACCAGAAAGAATAGAACCAAGCTCTCTAATCTTTTCTTCTAAAAATAAGAATCTATTTTTGTTTTCACAAAACTATGAATATGACTTGGCAGACACTGATGCCATACTCAAAAAGTATATCAACTCCAACATTAGCATTATTATGAAAGATAATACAGAGTTTGATGGTATTTTACTATTTTTCAACATGAATACAATAGGATTACAAGATGAAAAGACTAAAGAGCTTAATTTATTAAATAAACAAGAAATTAAGAGCATTAAGCTTTTAAACTTACCCTCAAACTTTTATACTAAACCAACGTTAAATTGGCAGCTCAATGCTCCGTTAACAGGTAAATACCCAGTTACAATTTCTTATATAACAAGAGGTTTAAGCTGGTATGTAACATACAATGCCGTATTAATTCAAAACAAAGTCCAAATAAGCCCATGGGTAACAATTAATAATCAGAGTGGAAAGTCTTATGATCAAGTAGTTTTAAAATTGGTCGCTGGTGAATTGAACAAAGTAGATACATACCGTGCTGGAAATGTGTTGTACTCTAAAGATGCAATGATGGAAAGAAGCTCTCCAACATTTGAAGAAAAATCCTTTGCCGACTATCATCTTTATACATTAGACCAAAAAGCAAGTATAAATGACAAGCAAATAAAGCAAATGCTTTTGTTTGATACAAAAGAAATTACAATTGAAAGAATATATCGATATGATAGCAGTCAATATTCAAATAACAAAGTTAAGTCTACTATTAACTTTAAAAACACAAAGAAGAATGGATTGGGAATCCCATTACCAAAAGGAATCGTAAAATTATACCAATACGATGATGCAGATAATAATATCGAGTTTATTGGCGAAGATGATTTACCACATACAAGTATCGATCAAAATGTCTTATTGACTATTGGAAACGCTTTTGACGTTATTGCAAATACAAAAATTATCAAAGATATAAAAATTGGAAATGATATAGAACAACAGTTTGAAGTCAAAATACAAAATAAAAAGATAGAACCGATTAAATTAATCATTTCACACTATATTGGCAATAATAACTATAAAATCATAGAAAAAAACTTCGAATACACAGAAAAAGATGCCTATACCATCACAATTGAAAGAAATATTAAAGCAGGAGAAACTGACGTTATTAGATGGACTCAAAGAATTAAAAGGAGATAAAAATGAACATAGGGTTTAAAGATATTAACGAATTGAGCCAAAGTCTTATAAGTAAAAACACTATAGAAGAAAACTTATATAGTGTTATAAATAATATTGAAAATGAAATTCCTTTTCAATCATTAGGAATCTTTTTGAGAAATAATGAAGATAATCTTTTTCATATAAAAGCACACAAGCACCTGTCCCCTACTTTTATAAAAAACCATATATGTAAAGATAGTGATAAGATTGTCCATAGCTTGCAATCATTCCAGTCATTACGCTATAGCGATAACCGTATGTGTTTTGAATATATTGCTACTGATCTAATTATATTCCCGCTTTATTATCATGTTGATCTTATTGGTTTTGTGTTTATTGATAGACAAAAAGATTATTTTAGCGACTATGAAATTGAAAAAATAAATGTTTATTGTTCACTTTTATCATTAATCCTAAAAATTAAGCAGCTCCAATTAGAATTAGAACAAACAAATGAGATGGATAGCAATACTGGATTTTATAACCACAAAGGCTTTATTAAAAATTGTATTAAAAAACATGCCGTATTGGCAAGATATAATAGAACTTACACACTTAGTCTCGTTAAAATTAAAAAATTAGAAGAAGTATCTCAGGCATTTGGAAGCCATAAACTGTCATTATTTTTGCAAGAAATATCTAATCTTATAAAGAAAAATATTAGAGATACAGACTTTGCAGGTATATTATATCCTGATACTTTTGCAATTTTTTTATATGAGGTTAACAAAATAGACGGTGAAAAAGTGATTAATAGAATTCATAATTCAATAGTTAATAACCCAAGATTTATTGCCATAGAATTCGAATGGGCAATAAATGATAATTCTACAAAAGAACAAGATTTCGTACAAATCATGGCAGAAACAGAGAAACAGCTTTTATAGATGGACTGTTTGTCAGTAATTATATATATTTAAAACATTTTCAATAGATGTCCACAGGAAGGGCTTTGTTATTACATTATCTATACCATAAGGTATGTATTCGATAATCATTTCTGCTGTTGGATTTTCCGCTACAAGAATAACCACAGCTCCAGGGTTATAAATTTTTATTAAATCAATTAGGAAAGTTGTTTTTTCAGTATTTATAACATCAGCTATAAGATAACAATCATATTTTGTTAGCTGAATCTCATTTTCTGCATTCAGAATGTTGTTTATGAGTTTTACGTCAATATTATGATATAATAAAATTGAATTAAGTTGAGCATAGTCTTCAATATTTTCATCAATAGCTAATAAACTTTTAATGCTTGTATTAAGTGTTTCCATTATCTCTCGCTTTTAACTTTATTTTCAAAAATTCTAAAAACAGTATAGTTTTCTAAATTATATGTGACTTTATTGTATTCCTTGCTACAAATTAAATTATATCCGCTCTTATACAACCTAAAAAAACGCTTTTGGTTACTAAGGGGATTAATTATTAACCTACTATAGTTGGAATTTGAATACAAATCTTCTCTGTCAAATTTATCGTTTTGATTAATTCTACGGAGTGTTTTTTGAATATTGATTAAGGCTTTTAATCTTTTTATAATAAATATCATAACTATTGTAATCAGTATTGTGATAAGAATCAAGCCTGTATAGAGTTGGCTAATCATGTTCAAATAACCTTTTTATCAATTGGTCATAATTTACTTCGTCAAAAGGATAGCTAATAAAGTCAACGTGACTAATACCTTCAGATATATTGCTATAAACACTGGTGCTTTGTTGCTCTGGAATAAACATCTTTTTCAGCACATTTTCAGAATCTCTTTGAATCAAGTGTGTCGAATTCACAATAGCAATTTTTAGTTGAGCATATATTTCTTGTTTGGCTTTTTGGCTAATGTTTTCGAAAGCAGCGATCAAATATACTTCTTTTTCTAAAACATTATCGACAAAAAGGCACAGTAGCTCATCATGCTTCTTTAATATAGGAGCTACAGAGTTAATATTCATATTGTGCATTTTTATCTTTATAAATTGAATCGATGATGCATTTGAAAAGGTTTTATATAGATAGTTTTTTAACTCTCTGTAGATATTATCGAAATATACAATGCCTTGATTGTCCACATTAAACTTTATATCTTTTGTGTAAAGCAGTGATATTTGTCTCTTACTACTACTATGAGTTACGATTGGGTAAAGTTTAGCAAGAAGTTCACTGATTTTATCAATAGAAAAGGGTATTTCAAGAAAACCGTCAATACCCATTCTTAAAAACCTAATTTTTTGTTGGACACTTATTAAGTTATCAACTAAAAGAATTAGTTTTATACTATTATATTTACATTTTAGCTCATACCCAATTTTTACACCATTTTCATTTTTTAATAAGCCTGGCAAAAATACAAGCATATTTTTATCTTTTAGATTATCTAAAATGCTTTCAAGTCGATCAAAAAGTACAAATTTTATCTGAGTAGTAAGAACTTTTATAAGTATATTTTCTAATGCTTTGTATTCTTTATAAATATACACTGTTTCTATGTCGTTTACAGATATATTGGCTCCAGTATAAAAGTTCGGTTTATCAATAAATCTATTTGATTCCAGGCTAAAAGCGAATTCTTTTGATATATCTGATTTTATTTGTTTATATGTTAGTTGGTGAATTCTATGTTTATCACTATACTTTAAAGAAAATATTGAATTCATTTGCTTTTCAAAGAATAATACTAAATCATATTCAATGTCTGAAAAATCAATAATACATGTGGTAGGCAATGATTGCAAAAAGTTGATTAACTTATTTATTATAATTCTACTTACAGAGCTATTATTTTTTGGTAGAAAAGACATTAAAGATTCGATAAATATAAAGTCTGGAGTAAAACAGTTTGTATGTACCAGAAGGTCGTCAAATACGATCTCAAGGTTATTTAAATTAGATAGTATGCTACTTAACTCAGGAGGTTGCTCTAATATGACAAGTTGTTGGCTTTCAATATATGGTTGAGTATCGAAATTAAAGATTTTGTATGTATCAACCAATATATTTGCTGTTGTATCGCATAGTATTAATACTGACTTTTTGTGTTCAAGAAGATTTGTTATTATAGGTGCAACAAATAGTTGAGCAAGTTTTGCATTATTAGAGTGTACTCCATAAAGCGTTCTTGTTTCTAAACTGTTCAGTGCTTGGTCAAAATAAGGTATTCCTAAATTAAACTTTTCCATATTACACAATATTTAAAAATGCTAAATATGCATTATATTTTTGTTGAATTAAAGGAATTATTTTGTAGAAATCCTCTTTGTTTAGTGAGATATAACTCCAAACCCATTTGGGAATTAGTTCTACCAACATAGATGTAGATTGTCCTAATTCCATACCTTTTACGATGTTATTTGCAACACTTACTGCTGCAACTATATCTTTATTATCTTTAGCAAAATCAATATTATGATGATATCTTATAACATTAATTATTGGTTGGGGCAGGTCCCATGATTTTGCAAAAAGCTCACCAACTTGCTGATGGTCAATACCTATGAATTTATTATCAAGTCCAATAGAATATTGATATGGATTTTTGTTAAATTCTTTTAAAAGATTATTGTAAGAATCTGGCAGTAAATTCATTATCAAAAACTTACCAATATCATGTAATAGTCCAGCAGTAAAAGCCAATTCTGACATCTCTGGTTTTATATTTGAAACTATTTGTTGAGCTGCTATAGCTACAGCAAGAGAATGTTTCCAAAGATTTTCACCATGAGCAGTTCTTTGTTTTGAAATACTCTTACTAAACACATTAACTGTAAATATTTTTTCTAATGACACATATCCTAACAATGAAACGGCATGTTTGACTGTCATAACTCTTTTGGAAAGACCATAATAGCTTGAATTTGCCATTCTCAAAACGTTTGCAGTCAAGCCAGGATCTTTTTCAATAATATTACTTAATTTTTCGATTTGTACATCTGGACTTGACATAGCACGGTTAAATTCGGTTATTACTGAACTATAATATAGTAAGTCTGATGAGTTTTGGATATTTTGTTGTATTAAATTTAAAATTTCATTCTTACTTTTCATTCCATTTTTCCCATACAGAATTTTGTACCACTGCCTCATACATTTCATATATAAAGGGATCGGTTATACATTTTTGAAAGATCATTTTTTTACCAGGTCTCACTTGCATCATGAGAGCTGCTCTTTCTTCACGCGACATTTCTCTTGATTCTCTATCACCTGCGACCATTATTACATCAATATTAAACTTATTTAAGACATTAATATAATAATCATCTAATGTCACGCCAGATTTTATTAATATTTGCCCTTTTGGGTTTAAAACATCTTGTGCTAACACCATTCCGTCTTCTATTTTATCAATTGTTATAGCTTTCATAAATCTCCTTATATTTTATTTTCGATCCATTTATTGTCATACTTATAAAATATTTTATCAAATTGAGCATCTTTTAATAGGCATACAGTTTTATCATAATATTTGTCAAAAAAATCGATTCTATGAGAATCAGAACCAATAGTAATTAGTTCTCCTCCTAAATTTTTATATCTTGTTAGAATAGGAAAATCTGGCAATGTATGATTGCAAGAAGATCTAAATCCTGAATAATTGACTTCAAGACAAATCTCTCTTTTAATTAAACTTAAAAGAATATCATCTAAAAGTTCCTGTATGTATTCGTGTTGTTTAATACTTGTTTGAAGCTCTCTTTTAAAAATATCCAGATGACCCAGTGTATCAAACCCTCCTTTTTCAATCATTTCTAATGTCTCAAGATAATATAACATAATATCACTATCTTGTAAAGAAAAATTTATCGGAGTGGATAAGTTTTTCTCATTCCTTAACAAATGTATAGAACCAATAATATAGTCAAGCTTTATTCCATATAATATTTTTTCTCTTAATTCACGTGTTCTATGCATCTCCCCCATCTCTAAGCCAAAACCTATTTTTATTTGTGGAAACTTATCTCTCAATGAATCTATTTCGGTTTTATATCTTTTCAAAGACAATATTCCATATTTTGATAATTCTTGTGGTAATAAGTCAAAATGATCTGTAAAGCAAATATACTCATAGTTTCGTTCTATTGCTTTTTTTACCAATTTTTCAGTTTTAATTGTGCTATCAAAGCTATATACAGAGTGTAGATGAGTGTCGATTTTCATTTTTTAGCTCTTTCTAAACTATCATTTGCAAGAATTGCAGCTCCTAAAGCACCAGCAATGGAAGGGTTCTCTGGTGATTTTATTTCGCATTCATACAACTCAGAGAATATTTCTTTTATAGTTTCGTGATGAGCAACTCCCCCTACAAAGGATATTGGTTTTGTTAATGAAAGTGTGCCTGACTGGCTAAATACTCTCCTTGCAATAGAAGAGTAGATTGAGTAAATAATATTTTCAGCTTTTTCTTCATTTGCAAGAAGACCTATGATCTCAGATTCAGCAAAAACAACACATGTACTACTTATAATAATTTTTCTATCATGTTGCTTGGCAAGTGGATCTAACATATCAAGACTCATGTCGAGTATTTGGGCAAGTTTTTCCAAAAATCGACCTGTTCCTGCTGCACATTTATCATTCATTACAAAGTCAATAGTTTTGCCTTTATCATCGATCAAAATGACCTTAGAATCCTGACCCCCAATGTCAATAATAGTATGACAATCTGGTAACAAATAGCTACTGCCTTTACCATGACAAGTAATTTCAGAGAAGGTAAATAGCGGAATTTGTTGGTTTTTAAGACTATTCAGATTATGCAAATTTACACTATTCCTCCCGTAGCCTGTTCCAGCCAAAGAAGCTATATCATATGGTTTTATTTGATTTTTAATCAATATATTATCAAGCAGTTTATTGATGTTTTTGAGAGGAAATAAGCCGTTATCTAAAATACCATAGTCAATTATTTCTTTTGTCTCACAATCAAATATCACTGCTTTAACAGTGCGTGAGCCACAATCAATTCCAACACTTACTTTCATAATTTTAACTATAAGTTAAAGTATACAACTGTTCTGGTCTAAAATATTTATCGGCAATTAATTGAATCTGATCCTTTGTTACCATCTTAATGCGCTGATCCCTTTTTTGATAATAATCATAATCTTTATTTTCTAAAAACAGTGAAGACAATGTTTGTGCTTGAGATAGTACGCCTTCTTCTTCGAAGTAACTCAAACCTTTAATATATTGTTTAGATGTATTTATTTCTTTTAAATTAACTCCTCTTTCTCTTATTGTAGAAAATATCTTATGAATAACTTCTAAAGCTTTATCCTCAAAACTTTTATCCACAATAGTATAAGCATTAAAATAGCCTGTATGCATTAAACTATCAAAGTTAAATCCAATAGAATAAGCTATTCCTCTTTTTTCTCGTAATTCTTTTAAAAGTCTTGAGTTTAAATCGCCACCTAATATTTGTGATAGCACTAATAATGCCATACGCTCTTCTGTTTCTGCATATGGACAACTAAAGCCTCCAACAAAGATGATTGATTGATCTGAACCATTTCGTATCAACTTTTTTCGTTGTTCAGATGGATTGATATCGGCTATAATACTTAAATCGTTTTCTTGTGGGTGTTTACCTAATGTGAAAATGTTTTCGCAAGCTTTAATAGTTTTATCAAAATCCAAATCACCTGTAATGACGAGGCTTGCTTTGCTGTTTATTAGATGATCTTGATGCCATTTAACACAATCTTCTTGTTCAAATTTGCTAAGTGTTTCTATTTGACCATCTTTACCCAATAGATTTGAATTCATACCAAATAAAAGCTGTTTCCAGGAATACAAAGCCATTGTTTCTGGAAAATCAGTTGCACGTTCTATATTGCTAATATATGTATTTTTAACATTATAAAAATGTTCTAAAGGAAAGGTTGGCTTATAAAGAGTGTCAGATATACAAGATAAAGATTCAACCAATTTATCTGAAAAACATTTTGCCCGAATTTTTGTATTTTCTTTAGAGCATGAAACAGAGAAAGAAATACCATTATTGCTACAATAGCTTAAGAAGTCAACATATTCCATAGACTTATTTCCATACAAAAGCATACTTGAAGTAAGTTGATTTAGTCCTAATTGTGATTGATTTTCATACAACTGAGAGCTTTTCAATGCAAGTGATATACCACACAAATCTTTTTGAGAACTATTATTAATAAAGAGCTTTATCCCATTTGGTAAGATATGCTCCATATGTCTATTTTTTTTTAACATAGTATGTGATATTTTTAAATTTGCATAATTCTTGCTTTTGCCTTTATCTATCTCACCAATTATTGCTGGATTGCGTTCTGCAGTGCTATTATAATTATCATTCAAATTGAGCTTAAATAATTCTTCAATTTTTTCTTTTCTCAAACTTGTTTTGCCTGCACTAACGACCATAAGTTTATCTGGTGAGAATAGTTCTTTAGCTAAATCTCTTAGATTGTGGATGCTTATCTTTCTTATTTTATATAGCCAATTAAATATCTCTTTATAGTCTCCAATTATTTCTTCATAAGACAAACAATTATTCAAAGATTCTATATATTCAAATGAGTAATAATAAGAATACTCAAGTACAGTACGGGAATTATCAAGTTCTTCCTTACCTGATTTTCCTGTCATAAATTTAGTTATTTCTTCAAATATTGTCTCAATTACTCTATATGCATAGTTTTGTTTACGTAATGATATCAACAGAATACAAATTCCACTATTTACTCCAGAATAAGAGTGGACTTTCATATCATAAATGAGCTTATCTTTTAAAAATAAACGCTTATGAAGAATTGAATTATTGCCAAGAAAAAGTATTCTTGTTAATAGTGTCTGCTGTAACGATTCTTCTTGCTTATCAGAATATTCAGGAAAAACAAAAGCCAAATATTTACTTTTCATTTTTTGTGGGAAATGTTCATATATTAGATGTCTTAAATTATTGTCGTATTGAACATTATTAGTTTTACTATATTGTGCAATATGATATTGTAGTTTTGTTTTGTTCTCATTGTTACAGGTCCACTCAGAAAAGTATTTTTCTACAGTCTTATGAATTCTATAAAATTCAATATCTCCAGTCACACATAAAAAGCAGTTTTCAGGAACATAGTATTGTTTATAGAATTGTCTGATTTCATCTGCTTTACATTTTTTGAGTGCAGTAATTGAACCGATGATAGGCTTATTGTATGGGCTTTCTTTGAAATACAAACGCGGTATTTGCTCTATAAAATATTCTTCTTTGTCTTTTTGATATTGTTTCAATTCCTCAATAACAACTTTTTTTTCTGATTCAAAGTCCTCATCAGAAAAGTTTGCAGAGATTGCTAATTGAGACAAAAGTTCGATTCCTTTTGCAGTCTTATAGCGGGGCAAGCTTATATAAAAACATGTCGTATCATAATCAGTATAAGCATTAATATATGCACCAAGAGATGAAGCTTTTGACATAATACTACTATTTGGATACTTTTTTGTGGATTTAAAAACTAAATGCTCAAGTAAATGAGTAAAACCTTCCTGCTCATCGCTTTCCCAACCAGAGCCCATTTTAACATAAAGCTGCATATTAACGATTGGGTGAGAATTATCTTTAGCATAAATAGCTTTAAACTTATTTGCAAGAATTTTGTCTTTTAACTTCATTGTTTTATACGTTATCCTGTTCAATAAAAGCATAGGCTGAATGATTATGAATCGATTCAAAGTTTTCTGCTTCAACTGAAAACCAGGTAATTCTTTTATCTTCCTTTACTTTTATAGCGATCTCTCTGACAATGTCTTCGACAAAGTATGGATTATCATAAGCTTGTTCTGTAACAAATTTTTCATCTACTCTTTTTAACAAAGGAAAAACCTCACAACTTGCCGAACTTTCAATATATTCAATTAATTCCTCCAGCCAGACAAAGCCTTTGTATTTAACTTTGAGAGTTACAGCAGATCTTTGGTTGTGTGCACCATACTCGCTTATTTCTTTCGAACAAGGGCATAAAGCGGTAACAGGTGCTGTAACACCAATTATAAAGTCTAATTCATTTTTTAGACTTGCTGAAAATTCGCATTGGTAGTTCAGCAAAGACTCAATTTTCGACACAGGTGCTATTTTTTTTATAAAATAGGGAAAACTTAGATTAATATATGCAGTATTGGAGCCAAGCTTTTCTTTAATGTCGTTTAAAAATGCTTCTAAATTATCAATCAGCACTTCTTGATGATAGCTATTAAGTACTTCTAAAAACCTACTCATATGTGTGCCACGAAAGACTTCGGTAAGATCAACAAAAATATCAATATTTGCAATAGTATGTTGAGTTTTATTTGTCCTATCTTCAACAATAATTGGATAGCTAATATTTTTAACGCCTACTTTATCTATTTTAATATTACGATTATCTTTTTGGTTTTGTATATCATTTTGTATCAATATTCAACTCCGATACTATGTATTCTTTCATTCCTTCAGACTTTAATGATATGAGCCCATCGCCTGACTGATAATATATAATAGCTTCTGTTTCTGGATATTGTTTTATTAAATCAATACCATCTATTGGGTTCATTACAAATAAAGCTGTTGACAATGCATCTGCCAATGTAGCAGACTCAGAAATTACAGTTACAGAGATTGTGTTTTGAGCAGGGAATCCTGTTTTGGGATTTATTATATGGTGATACCGTTTCCCATCCTTTTCAAAATATCGCTCATAATCTCCTGAAGTAACTACTGCTTTATTGCTAACTTTTAATGTAGCAATTATTTTATTTGGTATTCTTGGGTGTTGAATTCCAATTTTGATAGGTTTTTCATCTTTTCGATATACTTTTAAGTCTCCACCAGCATTAATAAATGCCTCTTCAACACCTTGCTTAACAACAAAACTCATTGCTTTGTCGATTATAAACCCTTTGCTAATACTGCCAAGATTTATTTTCATATTTTTTGGTTTTTTAAGTATTTTGCTATCAAACTGAATCAATTCAAACGTATCGTTTCCTATTATGGAGTCAAGTTTTTCTTTCGAAGGAATATCTCCTTCATTAAAATCCCAAAGCTCGATTAAGTTACCAATAGAAACATCATACAAACCGTTACTTTGTTGGTATATATCTTCGGCTATTTTAAAAATATCATAAAAATCACGATCAATATTTATTGAATCTGAAGTGCTGGCATTGATTTTATTAAGATCGCTGTTCTCGTTATAATACGAAAATTTGTCATCAAAAATCCGGACAATGTTAAAACTTTTATCAACAATTCTGTTAACAGATTTATTTTTCGAAGATATTGAAATATCAATCTGTGTATCCATCATAATCTGTGAATTTTTTACAGTATAGATTCTTTGTTTGTATCGATAAAATGAAAAAGCTATTAACAATATAATAACAATTAGATTAAGCCAGTATCGTTTTTTCATATGCCCTCAATTAAGAATTTTTATCCATTTTGCAAGACTATCTATTTTTGTCAAACATTATTTTAGTGTCTTAATTGCTCAAATCCTTTTCCAAAAACAGCCATTACACGAGCCATTGATACAAAGGCTTCTTTATCTATACTTGAAACAATTTGCATAATCTCACTCGCTTGCGTTTTGTGGGACATTGTCATTACAACTTGTATATCTTCTTTTGAATACCAACCTTTGCCATTAAGTAAAGTAACACCTCTATTCAATTCAACACCAATTTGATTTGCTATCTCTTCAAAATGTTTTGATATAATCATTATTTGCACTGATTCTCGTGCACCGTTGATAACCATATCTATTGAATATGTTGCTACTGTCATTACAATAAAGCCATAAATGATTTTTTCAATTGAATTGTAAATAAAAAATGATGATGAAATGATAAAAATATCAATAAATAAGATTACTTTACCAGGGCTAATGTATCTGTATTTATTGACCATCATCGCAATAATATCTGTTCCTCCAGAGCTTCCACCTTGCGTAAAAGCAATACCCATACCTGATCCACCTATTGCACCTCCTAATAATGTTGCTAAAAAAGGATCTGATACAAGTGCATTAGGAATTAGTTTTTGTAGAATTGAAAGTGATGTTGATAATGCAAATATACCATAAATTGTCTTTGCTCCAAACTTTGAACCAAGCACTTTGAGTGCTATAAGAATAAGTATAAGATTACAAATTAGAACTGTAATACCAACTGGAATGCCTGTCTTTGAAAAAATTACCAGACCTACCCCGCTGATTCCACCACCTACGATTTCGTGAGGGATGAGAAAAGCTGCCCATGCAAAAGCATTCATAAACAAACCAATAGTTATGAAAATATAGCTTTTTACTTCTTTAAGGTTCATTTATCCTCCATTTATTTTATCTCTTTAAATTGACAAATTTCTAAGCATACAATATAAGTCAATATATATCTTCAAGTATCGGTTTATTAATATTAAGTAATATAGTTGTTTATATGAGATGATTAGTCCAAAATAATTGTTTTCTTAATACCATCCCGTTACCATCCCGTTACCATCCCGTTGCTATCTTGGAGAATGAAGGGGATTTAAAGGGGAATCAATAAGGAGTGTTTAGAGTTTAAGATAGCCTTATTTAGGATAATTAAAGGAGATTGTTCAAGAACCTATAATATTTTCAGTTTAACAAGTAAATATCCATAATAGTTATCAGTAGAATACTAATTTTTATGTGTGTATAACCGAAAAAAAAACTAATATCAAAAAGCAATTGCATCGATATAGTTTCAATAAACTGATATTTTAGCTCTTCTAATTATTATTTATAAATATAAAAAGGAATATATCTCCATTATCGAACTATAAAGAAGATAGTTACAAATTGCTAATCTATGCAGTATTTATAATAATATTTACAATATAAGCATATTTATCTGTCTTGTTATTAGTCTTTTAAGAATTTTCAAATAATCAAATTATTGGTTTTATTATTTTTTTATCACAATTATTAGTGAATTTTCTTGACAAATCTCATTAATTGTAGAAAGTGATATAAAAGATCTAATATAGAAAGTGAGTATGTTATGAGTTCAAAAGAAATTTTAAAGAATCTTACATTATTACCTGGTGTTTCTGGGGATGAAAAGCCAATCAGAGAGTACATGATATCTCAAATTGGAGACAATGTCCCATTTATAAAAGACAATTTAGGCTCTATTGCATTTGAACTAAAAGGTAGTTCAGAAAAACCTCGAATTTTACTTGTAGGTCATCTTGATGAAATTGGCTTTATGGTCCATTCTATCACAAAAAATGGTTTGCTGAGATTTATAAATATCGGTGGCTGGGATCCACGTACTCTTATGTCATCTCCTGTTGAAGTTATAAATCATAAAGGGCAAAGATTTACAGGACTAATTGGCTCTGTGCCAGTTCATCATCTCAAAGACAGCACTGGGCGACTTACCTTGGAAGATATGTATATTGATTTAGGTGCTGAATCAGACACTGAAATAATCGAAAAATTTGAGATTAGAAAAGGCGACTTTATTGTTCCAATTACTCACTACCATTATATCGAAGATAAAGACATTATGATTTCAAAAGCTTTTGATGATAGAGCAGGTATTGCACTTGCAATCGAAACAGCCCAATATTTTAAAGAAAACAAACACCCCAATACAATCTTCTGTGCAGGATCAGCACAAGAAGAAGTTGGTACAAGAGGAGCTCAAACCATCGCTAATTTGGTAAAGCCAGATTTGGCTATTGTACTTGAAGGCTCTCCTGGAGACGACTTTCCAGGCAATCGAGACGAAATGCAATGTGGTTTGGGCAAAGGTCTGCAAATGCGTGTTATAGACCCTACCATGATTACAAACCCAGCATTAAAAAATCTTGTAATTGATGTCTGCGAAGAAAATAAAATACCATACCAGATTGCAGTAAGAAAATCAGGTGGTACTGATGCTGCAAAGATTCATGTGTCAAACCTCGGAGTCCCTACTGTTGTGTTAGCAGTACCTGTACGCTATGCACATAGCCATAACGGTATGATTAAAATGTCTGATTATCAAGCTACACTTAATTTAATAATAAAACTTATTGAAAAGATTGATGAAAAAGTATTAGAAAACATCCTACCATAAGAGCTAATAATGAAACGAAAAAAACAAGCAATTGGAGTATTTGATTCAGGTGTTGGAGGGCTAACAGTCTTCAAAGAAATCCGCAAAAAATTTCCATATGAAGATATTATCTATTTTGGAGATACAGCACGTGTCCCTTATGGACCAAAATCAAAGAATACAGTGATTGATTACTCTATTCAAAACACCCGTTTCTTGATACAAGAAGACGTTAAAATGGTTGTTATTGCTTGTAATACATCCTCTGCAGTTTCTCTTAATGTTTTAAAAAAAATGTTTGATATACCAATACTCGGAGTCATAGAGCCTGGTGCAATGAACGCTGTAAAAGTAAGTAAAAACAATAAAATAGGAGTAATTGGAACAGAAGGAACGATTCGAAGTGAAGCGTATACAAAGACTATTCATAATATTAACCCTGATGTTATTATTTATTCTAAAGCCTGTCCCCTATTCGTTTCGTTGGCAGAGGAAGGTTGGGCAAATCATCCAATTACTCGTGATATAATAAAAGAGTATTTAGAAGATTTTAAAACCAAAAACATTGACACACTTGTTCTTGGTTGTACACACTATCCAATCTTAAAAACAGCAATACAAGAATTTATGGGTAATGAAGTAAATCTTGTAGATTCAGCAACTTCGATTTTATCTGATATAGAAAGTGTTTTAAAGAATGGTGAAAATATCGAAAAAGGTAAAGACTTATTCTTTGTTAGTGATAATGAGGAGAAATTTTGCAAAATAGCACAGGATATTCTTGATATTAAGAATTTTACACTATCCAAAGTTAAACTTGGTGAGACTTGGTATGTGGATAGACTTTAGCATCTTAGTGTTATTATAGAAAGTTTTAGGAGTATAACAAATAATGGATTTAGCAGCAATAGCATTTAATATCATTCATAATGTCATAAAAGTTAAGCAAAATATGACAATAAATCTTAGTGCTGAACTTCATAATGGGTACGATTTGGATGATCCTTTGGTTGAAATACCGCTACTTGAAGAATTTGCTTTGGTTGTTAGGAAAATTCAAGCATTCCCTATTTTGGATATAGCGTCTGAAAATCTTCGTAAAAGAGTGTTTTCTGAATTAAGTTTGAATGAGTTAAATATGCCAAACCAATACTATGAAAAATGGGTTAGCCTTGCTGATATATTTATCGATTTTAGTTGGAAATCTAATCCATATTTTATGGATGATATGCCTTTATATTACTTGAGCCGCTATAATATTTCAGCTAATGAATTATGGCACCAAATAAGAAAACAAAGTAAAAAAGTTGTGCTTATGGGATTGCCTACCAATGCTTTAGCCACATACTATAATCTTGATTATCAAGCTCTTAATAATAGCTATCTCAAAGCAATTAATATTGACTATCATGAACTCAAAAAACAGTCACTCATAGCTGAGAATAAGTTTAAAAAGCATGATAAATGTAATTTAATAACTGAAGATAGAAATCTTGAAGTAAAGTTCACAATTACTGATACTCAGATGTATAATGGAGATTTTGGAAGTCGTTGCTTTATGGTTCTCCCAACAGGTAGGATAGAAAAGAAAATTGACAGCTTAGATGGCATTTTTTATGCAGATAAGGTGTATTTGGATACCAAATCCTATAGCGATGTTCAAATAATCTTTGAAAAAGGTAAAATCATTGCTACTGATTTTCTTAATCAAAATGATGACAATATCTTTTTAAACAAATTATTAATGAATTCTTTGCAAGAAGCATATCTAACTGTAGGGCTGAACCCAGCATTGACAAAGAACACTGGTTATTTACTGTTCGATGAATGTATGTTAAATAACTGCTGCATAAGATTGCAAATAAACAATAAAACAATTAGCTTGGCAAATTCAAAAACTAAGCTTTATCAACATAATATTAATATTCTCGAATCAGAGACATAGGTTTGTCTTTTGACTAACTAAATATAAAAAAAATATGAATAAAAGAAAAGGTGGTTATAAATGGCAAAACATATTTTCGTAATCGGCGGTGTATTGTCGTCTCTGGGTAAAGGTATAGCATCGGCATCCATAGGATTTTTGCTACAGAAAATGGGTTATAAAGTAGCTATGCAAAAGCTTGACCCTTATTTAAATGTCGATCCTGGTACAATGAGCCCCTTTCAACACGGAGAAGTCTTTGTAACAGAAGATGGTGCTGAAACTGATTTGGATTTGGGTCATTATGAAAGATTTACTGGGCTTGCAACAAACAGAAATTCAAATACGACCTCTGGCGTGATTTATGAAAATGTGATTAAAAAAGAAAGAAAAGGCGAATATCTTGGTAAGACAGTTCAAGTAATACCACACGTTACAAATGAAATTAAACGCTTTATCAAAAAACTTGCAGTGGATAACGATATAGTTATCACTGAAATCGGTGGTACAGTCGGTGATATTGAAAGCTTACCTTTTTTAGAAGCAGTTAGACAGTTTAGGCTCGAAGTTGGTTATGAAAACTCAATGTTTATCTTTCTTTCTTATGTGCCATATATCCCAACAGCAGGAGAAGTTAAAACTAAGCCCACACAACATAGTGCTTATAAGCTCAGAGAAATAGGAATTCAACCTGACATTTTATTATGCCGCTGTGAAAAAGAGCTTGATGAAGAAATTAAGCAAAAAATTGCTCTTTTTACCAATGTATCAGAAAAAAATGTTTTCAGTGCAATTGATGTAGATTGTGTCTATGAAATACCAAAGATTTATTTTGATGATGGAATGCAAAGCCGTATTTGCCAACATCTTAGAATCGAAGAAAGAAATGTTGATTTTTCCAGATGGGATACTTTCTTAAACAATATAAAAAACCCCCAAGATGGGAATATTAAAATTGCTATTTGCGGTAAATACATAGAACACAAAGATGCATATAAGAGCGTTGTTGAGTCTCTGTATCATGCAGCAGCATGGAATAATGTAAAACTTTATATTAAATGGATTGACTCTGAAGCACAATACACTTCACAAGAGTATCATAGCCTTTTGAACGATGTTGATGCTATTCTTGTACCTGGAGGCTTTGGTATAAGAGGAATTGACGGTAAAATCGAGATTGTTAAGTATGCAAGAACAAATAAAATACCTTTCTTGGGAATTTGTCTTGGTATGCAAGTAGCAAGCATCGAGTTTGCCAAAAACGTATGTAATATAGAAGATGCATACAGCAGTGAGTTTAATGAAAATTGTAAAAACCCAGTTATCGCTCTTATGCCTGACCAAAAATATATCGATGATATTGGTGGCTCAATGAGACTTGGTGCATATCCTTGTAAATTAACTCCAGATAGCCTCGCATTTAGCATATACAAACAAGAAAATATAACTGAAAGACATCGTCATAGATATGAGTTTAATAATAAATATCGAGACATCTTTGAGAAACATGGAATGAAGTTTAGTGGCACATCACCAGACGATTTGTTAATTGAAATTATTGAAATTGATAATCATCCTTTTTACTTAGGGGTTCAGTATCATCCTGAATTTAAGTCAAATCCAGAAAACCCACACCCAATATTTAGTGCATTTATAAAGGCGGCAAAGAATAACTAAATATTTTGATAGGAGGTAAAAATGAAAAAAATATTTGTTATTTGTATTCTACTTTTATACTCTTTATTTAGCATATCATGTATAAAAAAAACAGATAAAAAAGAAAAAATTAAAGTAGCGTTTCTCTACTTAAATCAAGTTGGAGACTCTGGTTGGACATATGCACACGAACAGGGAAGATTAGCTATCAAAGATTTGGATATTGTTGAAAAAACGATAGCTATAGAAAATATGAATACAACTGAAAAAACAGAACAAGCTTTGAAACAGTTTGCAGATCAAGGTTATGACCTTATATTTGCAACATCTTATGAACACGCAGAAGCAGTGTTTAATGTTGCTTCAAATTATCCAAGCATAGTGTTTATGCATTGTAGAGATTCTGGCTTGTCATACAATGTTGGCTCTTATATTGGAAGATTATATGAGGCTAACTACCTCGCTGGCATAAGTGCTGGGTATTTAACTAATAGCAATAAAATTGGTATTGTTGCCTCTGAGCCTATTGCAGAAGTTGTACGCAATATAAATAGCTATGCTCGTGGTATTGCAAATGTCAATCAGAATGCACGCTTATATGTTAAATGGACTAACTCTTGGGATGACCCTATAGAGGAATCTAAAGCAGTTGATGCTCTTGTTAAAAATGGTTGTGATATTATTTTACAAAATCTTGATACTGCTAATGTTCAAATTGAGGCAGCAAAACATAATGTTTTGTCTATCGGTTTTAACTGTGATATGTCAAATTATGCACCTAATACTCATATCACTGCTCCAGTATGGAATTGGGCTGTTCTATATGATGAAGTTATAAAACAAGTATATAATAAAACGTGGCAAAGTGAAGCTGTGGATTGGGGGCTAAAATCTGGGCTTGTTGGTTTGTCACCCTTTAATGAATTTGTGACAGATGACATAAAACAATATATCGAACGCAGAAAACAAGAATTACAAGTTGGAGTTATAAATGTTTTTGAGGGTCCAATAACTGATAATAAAGGAAAACTTAGACTAAAAGCTATGGAAGTCATAGACAAAGATGATCTTTTGCATATGGATTGGTTCGTTGATAACGTAATTGAGTATTAAATCACAAACTGTTTGGTAAATCTAAGTTAGGGTTATAAATGGAAAAGAGCATAAAAATACTTTTAATTGAAGATGACAATAATCATTACGAGTTAATTGCACATTCCTTTTTAAGAGATATTAACAAATATCACTTGATAAGGGCAACAACTATTGGCAATGCTCAAGAATTATTGAACAATGATACTCCTGATATTATCTTGGTTGATTTAAAGCTACCTGATGGTGATGGCTTAGAAATATTAGACTATAATAACACAGCAAAATTAATACCTACTGTACTCTTAACGAGCTTTGGTAATGAGGAATATGCTGTTAAAGCTATAAAGTTGGGGGCTCTTGATTATCTTGTCAAAAGTCCAGAATTATTTCAAGACTTGCCTCGCCTAACAAAACGTTTTTTAAAAGATTGGGAAATACTTAAATCAATTGAGTTGAAAGATAAAGAAATTGCTCTCATGAGCGAAAGGCTCAAAAGCTTATTAAATCTAACCCCTTTTGCTATCATTGAAATAGATGAATACTTAAATATCAAATATTTTAACAAATCACTTTTAAAAATCTTTTATATTAAAAATGTTAATACCGTTAGCTTTGATAAGATTTTTGCCAAAGAAACAAAATCCTTTGTTATACAACAACTCAAAAAACTAAAATTAAATAAAGAGTATAATAGATTCGAATGTACTTTGTATAGATATAATAATGATCCGTTCTATGCACAAATAGAAACAGTTGCTTTATCTAATGAAGATAATAATTATTTAATAATATTAACTGACCTAACTGAAAAAAAGAAAACTGAAGAGCTGCAAATCAAAGAAAATAAATTAAACTCAATTGGCCACCTTGCTGCTGGATTAGCACATAGTTTTAATAATATCTTGTCAACAATTATCGGAAATATTAGCCTATCAAAGCTATCTTTACCAAGCTTTTCTGAAATATATAAATATTTAGATGACGCTGAAAAAGCATGTGGTAGAGCAAAAGAGCTTACAAATCAACTTCTTACTTTCTCAAAAGGCGGAACGCCTATGAAAGAAAACGTAAATATTCAAGATTTAGTGCAAAACGCTATAAGTATTGCAGCAGCAGGAACAAATATTATTTATCAGCTGTTCTTTGAACCAATGCTAAGAAACGTTATGGTTGATAAACAACAAATTACACAAGTAATTCAAAATATTCTGATTAACTCATATGATGCTATGCCAAATGGAGGTGTTATAAAGATAAACTTAGAAAACTATAGACCATCAAATCAAACTGATTCTCGGCTTACAGAACAAGATTATATAAAAATATCCATAAAGGATAATGGACAAGGAATAAGTGAGGAAAATTTAAAGTATATTTTTGACCCATACTTTACTACAAAAGAAATGGGCGATGGACTTGGACTTACAACCTGCTATTCTATTATTAAACAACATAACGGACTGATAGAAGTCGAATCTAAAGAAAATTATGGCTCAACATTACATATTTACTTGCCTGCAGGAGAAAGAAAAGTGATTGATGAAAAAGAAATAAGCAAAAAGAAGCAACCCATGCTTGGTAAGAGTAGAATTCTGGTGCTCGAAAATGAAGAAATGGTGCGCACAATGATACAAAAATTGCTTAAACACTTTAATCATACTGTTGATTTCGTTTTAGATTGTAGAGAGTTGTTTGATATTTTAAAAAACTATACAGAGAATAACTTGCCATATGATTTGATCTTAACAGATTCATCAATAAAAGTATGTATGAATAACGAAGATAATTCCTTTGCCAATTTTAAAAGCAATTACCCAAACATCCCAATAATTATCATGAGCAGCAATGCTACCGATCCTATCGTTAAAAACTTTAAAGAAAATGGATTTGCAGCTCTTCTTATAAAACCATTTACCATAAATGATCTTATGAGAATCATAAACAGTACCTTACAATAAAAATGAATTTGACTACATCAGCAATTATAACTCAAAAAACTGAGTGGAAAGAATCAAGCTATATAGTTCAATGTTTTTCCAAAGATTTTGCATTTATTTCTTTTATAGCACATGGAATCAAGAAAACTAATAACCCAAACCAAGAAACAATACAACTATACAACGAGTTAGAATTAAAACTCAGTAAAAGCCCAAGTGCAGAGCTCTATACAATGCAAAATACAGCTATTTTAAACAAGTACTGTTCAGGATCAAGTTATAACAAATTAGTTTGTTTATCAGCTGTTTTTGAGCTTTTAAGGCACATAATAATCAATAATGAAGACTTGGAATCGGTGTATAAATATGTTAATCAGTTTTTATACCATTTTAAAAGCATTAATGATAACTTCTTAGTCTATTTTGCACGCTTTACATTTCAATTATTATCTATAATAAACCCACACTTTCTGCCTATTACATGTGGGTTTTGCCAATCAAATGAAACCGAAATCATGGCAATTGATGGATTTAATAGATTTATTTGTGAGCAATGCCTGCAAGAAAATATATTAAATACTGATTATCAGCATTTAGATTCAACGCTAAAGCTTATATTGTATCACCAAGACTCTTTCTGGAAAATGATTCACTTAATACAAGAAAGTGAACTATTTATCAGTCAGTATAAAACTGTTTTAAATAACCAATTCAATGTTCATTTCAATAAAGAAATAAACCTCAAATCCCTTAAACTATACAGCCATGAATATAATTTGTAGTCATTTTAATTGCGACTTAGATGCATTAGCATCAATGATAGCTGCAAAGCTGCTTTTTCCTGATGCTAAGTTATGCTTAGCTGGTGCAGCTGATATAACTGTAAGACAACTTATTAAAGACTATCCTGGTCGATTTGATATTATAAAAGAGAGAGCTATTAATCTAAAAAATATAAAAAGTGTTATCATGGTTGACAATTCCAATTATGAAAGAACAGGAAAGATCGGAGAATATTTAATAAACAACCCAGAAGTGCCAGTGATATGCTTTGATCACCATCCACCAAAACTTGAGAATCATAAGTTTCTCTACTATAGATACGAAGCTTACGGTGCATGCACCACAATATTAATTAAAGAAATAATTGAAAGGGGAATTACTATTGATCCCTTGACAGCAAGCTTTTTAGCTCTTGGTATTTATTCTGATACAGGTTCATTTAAGGCTATCAATACTTCCTCAGAAGACTTTTCTGCATTGGCTTATCTAATTAATATGGGTGCTTCGATAAGCTTTATAAATAGTTATTTACAACCACAGTTGAACACTAAAGAAATTCAATTAATGAACAAGTTAGTTTCGACTATGGAGGTATTAGATTTTAGTGGAATACAAGTACACTTTTTTGACATTATTCTTGAGAATGAAATTTATAATATCGCAAAACTATTACAAATAATTCGTCAGTCTGAAAATATTAAATGTCTCTTTGCGTTTGTTATCTTACCTGATAAAACAATAATTATTGGACGCAGTGATTTTCTCTTTATACAAGTTAATACAATATTGAGTGAATACAATGGCGGAGGGCATTTATCATCTGGCTCAGCTACTGTACACAATATTCCCCCCGATATTATCAAAAAAAGAATTCACCAATTAATACATGACAGTATTATCAAGCATGGTACTGTTGCGAACATTATGACTAAAGATGTAGAAACAGCTACGGTCAAAACAAAGATTTATGAAGTTGGTAAAAAGCTAAGTAATCAAAATTTTGGTGCTATACCAATTCTTAAAGACAAAAAAGTTGTTGGTATTGTTACTAAAAAGGACGTTGGACAAGCTGTATTACACAAATTAAGTGCAAAAACAGTCGATAATATCATGTCAACTGATATCATCTCTGTAAATTCTAATACTTCAATTTACAAAGCACAAGAAACGCTTATTAGACACAATATCGGTCGCCTTCTCGTTATTGACAACGATAAAAAAGGGCAACCCGTACTAATTGGAATTGTGTCACGCAGAGATATCATCAAAGCAACTTTTGAACAACAAGTAGAATTTAGCGAAGGAAGCTTTGATAATGCAAGTGGTTACCTAAAAAAGATTAATAACGAGATTTTAAAAGTTATCAACCATACTGGTGCATTTGCAGATATTCTTGGCATAAATGCATGGCTAGTTGGTGGTTTTGTTCGTGATTTAATAATGAATAAAGAAAATGTGGATATTGACATTGTGATCGAAGGAGATGCAATAGAGTTTAGCAAAGCATTGAGCGATAGATTCAATCTACCAACAGCAAGTTTTCCCCAGTTTCGTACTGCTATAGTCGTGTTTAATACCAAAAACAATAAGAATATCAAGATAGATTTTGCAAGTGCTCGTTCAGAAATATACGATAAACCAGGTATTTTACCTGCCGTGAAAATGTCATCAATAAAGAATGATTTATATAGACGCGATTTCACTATCAATAGTATGGCTATTCAAATAAATCAAAAGTTTTATGGTAGGCTTTTTGACTATTATAATGGAAGAAAAGATATTCAAACTAAGACAATTAAGACTCTTAACAATATGAGCTTTTCTGATGATCCTACTCGTATTTTGCGAGCTGTTCGCTTTGAACAGAGATATCAGTTCGAAATAGATAAAAATACTAAGCATCTAATAACAGCGGCACTCGATCTAAAGCTATTAAAGCGGGTTTCTGTTGAAAGAATTACTCAAGAATTAGTAAAAGCTTGTGAAGACGAACATGTTCATCGATTTTTCTCAAGACTAAAAAAATTAAAAATATTATACAGTATTAACCCAAACTTGACTATGAATAAAGAAAAAGAGAACCAAATGGAGACTGCTTCACGTATGATTCTTTGGTATCAAGAGAGCTTTACTAACAAAAGCATTAAAAATTGGCTTATTTATATGTGCATTTTAACAAAAGACATGACTAAACGCTCAGCAGAAAAATTCTTTCAACAGTATAAGTTTCCGTTACAACTTAAAAAATCTTTTAACGATTATATCTGTATCAAGGCATTTTTTTGCGATAATCTGAGTACAACCACAAGAGGCGAAGTTGCATGGCATTTAAAAAAGATTAACCACGAAGTTTTACTTGCACTTGCATCAAACAGTAAACATAAAGAAATTATAGATTATATAAAGAACTTTTTATTGTACGACAGCTCTATAAAAACCGAGCTAAACGGGCATGACATCATCAATCTTGGTGAAAAAGATGGAAAAGTTATAGCTAAGATTCTTCAAGATCTATATATTAGCAAAATAGATAAAAAGTTTTTAACAAAAGAAGACGAATTAAATTATATAAAAAATAAGTATAATTATCATGAAAAATAATATTCTAAACACTATACGCCATTGGCAAGATATTAAAATGAAGCTTGTATTTGAGTCAATTTTAGTTGGCTTAATCACTGGTATTGTTGTTGTTGCATATCGTATCATGCTCGATTTTGCAGGCAAACTATCTACAACTGCGTATAGATATATGAAATCACACTATTGGTTAATCCCTATTTGGTTTTTATTATTAATACTTATTGCCATTTATGTTAAATACCGCACAAAAAGAGTGCCAATGATCAGCGGTAGTGGTATCCCACAAGTAGAAGGTGAACTTTTAGGGCATATTGATATGAGTTGGTGGAAAACTTTATTCAACAAATTTACCAATGGTTTTCTGATGATTGCAGCTGGTCTATCGCTGGGTCGAGAAGGACCATCTGTACAAATGGGAGCTTTAATTGGAAAGGGCGTCAGTCGTATTTTCAAGAGAGTTAGAATTGAAGAGAAATACTTGATTTCTTCTGGTGCAGGAGCAGGATTGTCTGGTGCTTTTAGTGCACCACTTTCTGGAATTGTCTTTGTTCTGGAAGAGGTGCACAAAAACTTCTCCCCTCTTGTCTTATTACCGACAACTGTAGCCTGTATTACAGCTGATTTCTTCAATAAAGTGATTTTTGGTTTTGACCCTGTATTCAATTTATCTGTTCTTGAGATTTTACCTCTAAAGTATTATGGATCAATATTATTGTTAGGAGTAATAATCGGTATATCAGGAGTTTATTTTAACAAGTCATTGATTTTTTCATTAAATTATTACAAGAAAATGAAGTTTATCCCAGAACCATTTAAGATGGTAATACCTGTTTTAATTGCTGGTGCACTTGGCTTTTTTCTGCCTGATATATTAGGTGGTGGGCATCATCTCGTAATAGATTTGGTTCATCAAAGTACTGCTCTAAAGTTTCTATTGATTCTTCTTGTGGGTAAATTCCTCTTCACAATGATTAGTTATGGTAGTGGTGCACCTGGAGGTATTTTTTTGCCACTTTTAGTTATTGGGGCTCTGATTGGTAATGTTTATGGATACTTGATTACTTCAGCTACTGGCATAGATAGCGTATATATAAATAACTTTATTGTCTTAGCTATGGCTGGCTATTTTACTGCCATTGTCAAAGCTCCTATTACAGGAAGCCTCTTAATTACTGAAATGACAGGCTCATTTAGCCATCTACTTTCTCTAAGTGTGGTCTCAATTACTGCATATTTGACAGCTGATTTGCTAAAATCTGATGCTATTTATGAAACACTTCTTGCTCGCTTTATAAAAGAGAACAAAAAGAATATCATAGAAGAAAGTAATCAAAAAGTTATTATAGAAGTAGCTGTTCGCATGGGCTCCCATATCGACCAAAAACAAATTATGGATATACAATGGCCCAAATCTTGCCTATTAGTTGGAATTAGACGTGGTAGAAATGAATTAATTCCTAAAGGTAATACAAAAATATTTGCTGGCGATTACTTAATAGTACTCACAGATAAAAAAGACGAAATCTACATGTGTGAATATGTACAAAATTTAGCAGAAAAAGAATAGTAATATAACAATACTGTAAGACAAAAACAAAGCTGGATGCTTGCATAAAATACGTGCTTCCAGCTTTGTTTAGTTTTACAGCTGTAACATTAGATTATTTAAAACCCTAAAACTTCAATCGCCTTTTGTAATTGTTTATCATTATCTGTTATTATGTCTTCAATAGTCATTGGTACGAATATATCAGGCTCTGCAGGGTTCCCTTCCATATTTCTCAACCCATCTTTATCTATTGTATACCAGCCACTCGATGGCATTCTCATAGAAGAGCCATCCATAAAGTTAACTGACCCAGTGCCTATTACAGAGCCACTTGTTGGCATACCGATTATGGTTCCGAGTTTTAGGTATTTAAATAGATTAGGAAATACTTCAGCATCTGAAAAAGAGTCTTCATCAATCAATAATACCAGAGGTTTTTCATAAGTGCCTGTTGGAAAGCTTATCGGTTCCTCATCTGAGTATCTGCTTTGGGTGTATGAATGATGTTTTCTTGTTAATATTTCAACTAAATCATCAGAAATATTACCTCCACCATTTTTTCTCACATCGATAATCAATCCATTTGTATAGAAGTTTTTTGCTAATAAATCGTCTTTAAACTTATCTAAACTTTGCTTATTCATGCTTCTAATATGTAAATAACCAATTTTGCCACCAGTTGCTTTATTTACTATTTCTGCTCTTTCTGCAACCCAATTGTTGTAACGTAAGTTATTCTGCGATGAATAGTTTAACGCTTTTATTTCAGTCAACCCTTTAGACTTAAAAAGCAAACTTACTTTCTCACCAGCTTTATGATATAAAAGCTCATCAACTGCTGTTTTTTCGTTAATTTCCACACCATCAATAGCAAGCAAAATATCTCCAGATACAATACTCCAAGTTTCAGCTAATTGAGAATCTTTATATACTTTTTTTATTCTTAAACCTTTTTTTAGTCTATTTGAATAGTCAAAAGTAGCTCCAATGTATGAACTTTGCTTTGTATTACTCAAACTTTCATGGCGACCATAATACCCAGTATGAGAGGCATTTAACTCTCCTATCATTTCATCAATCACTGAGCTCAGCATACTCACACTCAATAGATTTTCTGTATATGGGAAAAAGCGATTATAAAGCTTATTCCAGTCTTGTTCATGCATATTTTTATCATAAAAATTATTTGCCATACTTGCCCAAACATGCTCCATTATAGAACTATTTAACTTAATTTTATCGTATTTATATCTATGCGTAAAAGCTAATTGCTCACCTTTACTGCCAGGTAGTTGAGTATTATATATACTGCCATTAGTCGAGTAATATAGAGTTTTACCACCATTTATAAAATCAAATGTATCTATCTTGCTATTTGCATTAAATACTTCCTTATCATCTTTTCCATTATAGCTTATTTTCTTAATAATGCTATTCTTTCTACTATAACTCATATAATATAATGTAGAATCAGATGTGGCAAAAAGTGGATAAACCCACATGCCTTCATCTGCACTAACTATCTTGTTAAAACGATTATCAAGATTTTGCCAATTGAATTCACCGGCGACTTTATGTTCGGCTTTTTCACTCTTGGTTGTTAAAATATCATCCCATTTATCTTCATCATTTTCAAATTCATTAAATCTGTTCAAACTTAACTTATGTATTCCAGACTCAAAGGACAAAAACAAATAATTATTTGCTGGATCAAGAGAAATACTGCTGATATATGATAGTTGACTATGAATATGCCTGCTTTCATTTTTCTTTATATCTAAAAAATATAAATTGCTTGCTTTGGATTGCCTGTCGTAAACTGTATAAAAGACGTATTCACAATCTTTACTAACGGTGTAAGAACTTACATTATGATCTTTAATCAAATCTTCTACTTTGTTATAATTTGAATCCATCACGGCAATTCTATTTCTATTATCCCCTTGATGATATCTAATAAATATTCTATCATAAAAGCTGCTAAAGCTAACAATTCTTTTATCTTGAGACCACTTTATCATCTCAATTTTATCAAGATTATTGATATTTGTTTTGAATAGCTTCAAATCTCCTTTAAGATATGATGTGAATAGAATGGTTTCATTATCTTGACCGATAACAATATCTTCAATTCCAGCCTGATTATTAGTAATTTGCTTTACTTTTCCACCTGCACTTGGTACAGCAAAAAGATCGTATTTATAGTTAAAAACAACTAATTTCCCATTGGGTGATATTGCAAAAGATTTAACCTTATTATGGTTGGTTTCTTCAACAATACTGCTATCTAAAAAGTCTTCTGCAATAGTGATCTTTATTTCCTCTACTTGTTTAGTTGCTGTATTGAGTTTACAAATTTTATTAAATAACTCAAAAACTATTGTATCATTATCTGATATTGATAAATCTCGTGGCGACCATAAATCAAAATTTGTGAGCTGTTCTTTATCTGACATGTTGGCAATATTAGATTTATATATTTGAAACACTTTTCCATCCGATGCACAATAATAGATAATATCATTCTCAACATGAGAAAAAACAGGATATCGCTCGGTTATTTGTGTATCTGTCAGTTGTGAATAAACTTTCTTTTTGATGTCATATAAAAACAAATCGCCGTTATGGCTACCTTTATAAGCCTCTCTATAAGGGTCTCCCCTTCTATTAAATATAATGCTTTTATCGTCTGGAGACACACACGCAAAGGAATCACCATATTCAGCTATAATGACAGGTCTTTTCCCATCTTCAATGCTTACTTTAACTAACTGAGAATACTCTCCTGGTGATGTAATTCCTGCTAAAATATGTTTATTATCGCTAAACCAATCGTGAAATACAAGCCTTTCTTGAGAAATAGCTTTTGCTAAACCACCTTTTGCAGGTATTATATATATTTTATTCACACCATCACGGTCAGAGTTAAACGCTATCATACTTCCATCTGGAGAGTACTCTGGATTATAGTCATAACCGCTTGTGCTTGATAGTCTTTTAGCTATGCCTCCATCGATGGAAACAACCCATAAATCATTTAAATATGAAAAACATACTTCGCTTCCATCAGGAGAGATTGCAGGATCTACCATAAACTCAGGCTCAAATGAAAACAAAATGAAAATGCTCCCAATTAAGAAGAGTATAACCATAAATTTCTTCATAATAATACCTCTAATATCATTTTTTAATACAATATTTAAAAAGACAAAAAAATGTCAACCTAAAACAATTCTTTCGATTTCTTTTATATGTATTTGAATCATTTAAATTGAAGTGTGGTCATGTAACTTAATATAATAGATTACTAAAAGGTATTCAAAAAAACAATAAATTTAAGATACTCAAATAACATATTTATAGAAAAGTAAAAAAAGACTTTAGGAAGCATAATCCCTTTAATCAAACCAATATATGTTTTTTATTTTAATTACAAGGGGGTATTAAATAATAAAATTAATATGTTAATTGTCAAAAAACTGTTGAAAAAGATAATTGACATCAAAAAAGTACTGACTAACCCTCGCAAAACTTAATATCAATACGACAATCTTGTGTTAACTTATTAAGAAGATTTCTCTTGTTTTACCTGTACCATCCCGTTACCATCCCGTTACCATCCCGTTACTTTCCCGTTACTTTCCCGTTAATCATTCGTGAATATTTCGTGAACATAAGGGGGGTTCATCTGAATGAAAAAGATGTGCTAATATCTGTCAGTTCAAATTGATTACAAAGTCAAAAGTTTGAGTCAATGATTTTTACAATTACTGTAATAATTCTACTATTAATAGCTGATACAAACACTAATCAAATAGTTCTCTTTTATTGACAAATTTATCTTGACAAATAATGCGAACTTTATTTTTATGTATAATATAAAGATTATTGTATTAATCTTATATTAATTTGTTAAATGAAAGGAGGTGAAAACATGCCAACAGTATATGCTAAAGAAACAGAACCTTTCGAAGTAACTTTAAAACGTTTTAAGAAGAAATGTGAAAAAGCAGCTATCTTATCTGAAATTAAGAAAAGACAAGCATACGAGAAGCCAAGTGTCGAACGTAAGCGTAAAAATAATGCTGCAAGAAGAAAGATGATTAAACTCACCCGCAAAATGGAGAGGTATGGTTAGTGTTTACACGAATAAATAATGATATCAAAGAGGCTATGCGTCAAAGAGATACCCACAAGCTTGAAGTTCTTCGCATACTAAAAAGTGAAATGCAGAACAAAGAAATTGAGCTTAAAAAGAAACTTACTGACGCCGAAATCATTAGCCTAATCCAAAAAGCTGTTAAAAGTAAAGAACAGGCAAATGTACTTTTTCATCAAGGTAATCGAGATGATCTGGTAGAAAAAGGCAAAGCTGAAATTGATATTCTGCGGACATACCTTCCCATTCCTTTGACAGAAGATGAATTAAGTCAAATAATTGACAAATCAATTAATGATCTTGATGCAAAAACTATAAAGGAAATGGGAGCTGTTATTAAAGCTGTCAAAGAACAAGTAGGTTCACGTGCTGATGGCTCAATAATCAGCTCAATTGTAAAACAAAAATTATCTTGAAAATTTAGGGGATGAAAGTCCCCTTTTACAACCCTTTAGATCAAATATTATAGGTGCTTATGAATTATAATGTATTGAATATAGTGCTAATTGTTTACTTTATTGTTGCACTTTTTTTTGGCTTTAAAAAAGGCTTAATCGCAACAATAGTACATTGGGTCGGCTTGGTGGTAGCATGTCTTTTGATTATTAGATATGCTCCAATGGTAACAGCAGGAATTATGAATAAATTCCCTATTGGCGTATTCTTTGCTAATATTTTATCCTATCTCATAATCTTTGTCATGGTTGTAATTCTGTCAAAATTAGTAATTATTTTACTCAATCAGATAGCAAATCTTCTCTCGTTAACATTTGTAAATAAGTGTTTTGGAGCCTTAATAGGATTTCTAAATGCTGTTATTGTATTAATGATTTTAATTACTATTATTGAATTAGTTCCATATACTAAATCAATACAAGAATATATCAACAAGTCTTATATTATAAAAGAAACTCAAAAGATTAAAGAAGTTATTACTCCAAATATTGTCAGCCAAATTGATAAACACAAAGAAGCTAAGTCGATCAAACAATAAATAATGTATAACACATTCCATCATCTTGAATTCAATAAAATTATTGAATTGATAAAAAAAGACACTCATAGTTTTAATGGTAAAATAATAACTGAATCCATAAAACCATTGAACGCAAAACAAGATAAGATTGATAAATTACAACTTATTAACGAGTTACAGAGAATATCTATTTTAGGCTATAATTATCATTTTGAAACTCTGATAGACCTCAAAGAATTACTCTTAGAATGGGAACATAGCTCTTATAATTTTGAAGAATTTACACAAATAATTGAGTGTGTCAAAATCACAAACAAAATCTATTCAGATAAAGAATCTTTTTTAGATTATCCAATTTTCACTAATAAGATATTAAAACTATCGCCTTTCTTTTATCTTGAGAAACGATTTTATGAGATATTCTCAGCTGAAGGTGAAGTATTAGACACTGCATCTAAAGAACTTATGGCAATCAGAAAAAGGAAAAAACAGTTAAGAAGTAATATCTTAAAAGTTCTGGATGACATACAAAAAAACCAAAGCTGGGAAAACTATTTGCAGGATAAAATCATCTCCCATCGTGACGATAGATACGTGCTTTTAATAAAAGAAGGTGCAAGCGGATTTGTTGATGGAATAAGTCATGGACGCTCAGCAAGTAATGCATCTATCTACTTTGAGCCAAAGCAAGTAATGAATTTAAATAATGATTTAAACAAAACAAATAGCGATGAACAACAAGAAATTTATCGTATTTTTACAAAATATAGCCAAGAAATATTCGAAGTTAAAAAGCAAATATATATTAATTCAAAAATACTGTCTCAGCTTGATTCGGAATTTGCTATAGCACGGTTTTCTAATAAGATTATGGCAAACCCACCGCTATTCGTCGATTTACCTATCATTGAACTTACAAAAGCAAGACATCCACTTTTAATCGTTCAATATAATGACATAAAAAAAGTAATTCCTTTTGATTTAAAGCTTGGCAAAGAAAAGAAACTAATGCTAATCTCAGGACCTAATACTGGTGGTAAAACAGTAACTTTAAAGACAATAGGATTGCTTACATTAATGGCTCATTCTGGTTTACCAATACCAGCTGACAGTAACTCACAGATTGGCAAATTTGATAAAGTCTATGCTGATATTGGCGATAATCAATCTATTGAATCATATCTTAGCAGCTTTTCAGCTCATATTAAAAACATCGCTGAAATGCTCGAAAAAGGTGATGAAAACACGCTTATACTTATCGATGAGATTGGTGCAGCTACTGATCCAGAACAAGGATCAGCATTGGCACAAGCAGTACTTGAGAAATTTGTACAAAAAGGCGTAACTGGTATCATAACTACCCATTATACAGCACTTAAAATCTACGCTGAACAATCAGAATCATGCGTAAATGCTTCTATGCAGTTTGACTCAAAAAGTCACTTACCCACATACCAATTTAACTTTGGAATGCCTGGACACAGCTTTGCTATTGAAATTGCTGCTAAATTAGGTATTGAAAAAAGTGTCATAGATAAAGCTAAGGAATTAGCTGGAAATCAAAGCGTGGAACTTACTCATTTAATAACAAAACTTAATGATGAGAAGAAATATTTAGGGCAAGCAACATATAAGCTTGATATCAAAACAAAATTACTCGAACAACGTATTTCCGAGTATGAAAAGAAGACTGATGAAATCGAAGAACAAAAGAAAGTAAAAATAAGTGAAGCTTTAAAAAGAAAAAATGAAGAATTAACTCATTTACAAAGAGAATTAATAGCAGAAATTGAAGAAATAAAAAAGATTAACAAAGCTGAAAGAAAACAAAAACTTGAAGAAGCTCTCAATAAAACCAACAATCTTCAAAATGATATACTTAAACAATCAGAAACTCTTATAATGCGTAAATCAAAGGCAAAATCAAACGATAAAATAAAAGTAGGGTCTGTAGTCTGGTTAGAAAAATTAGAGACAAAAGCAACCGTTATTGAGCTAAATAAAGGTAATGCAAAAGTGGATATGAATGGAATTTTTTTTAACTCCCCTATGACAGATTTGGTTTTATTAGAAAACAAAAAAGAAGCTCAAGAAGCCATAATAAGTAGCCAAATTGTCAATAAAGAAGATTACTCAAATATCGAATTAAAGGTGCTTGGCTTAACTTTTTTAGAAGCAATGCCCCAGATTGATCAATTTCTTGACAATGCCATTCTCAACAGACTAAATAGAGTGCGCATAGTACATGGCAAAGGAACTGGAGCTTTACGTACAAAAGTTAGATCTTATTTGAAAAAAAACAAGAGAGTTGTTGATTTTTTTGCACCACCAATCGAATCAGGAGGAGATGGAGTTACAGTAGTATGCCTAAAATAAGTGATAATTCTTTCTCAACACAGGACTTATTAAAAGAAGATGAATTTAGTGATCATGTGCCATATAGTAAAATTGACGAGAAAATAATAGACACAATCATCAACAGTATCAATATTGCTGATGTTATAGGCTCATATATCAAACTAACTCGTGCTGGCTCTAACTTTAAGGCACGTTGTCCTTTTCATGAAGAAAAAACAGGATCCTTTACTGTAAGCCCATCAAAACAAATTTTCAAATGCTTTGGTTGTGGTAAAGCAGGCAATGTAATCACCTTTGTTAGAGATTATGAAAAGATATCTTTTATAGAAGCAGTAAGAAAGCTTGCAGAACGAATAAATCTTGAAATTCCTACAAATAGACCCAAAAAGAAGTTAGATAAAAAAACTAAGCTTTTATATACAATTTACAGTCTCGCAAACGACTATTATATTGAAAACTTAAAAAAGCACGGTAGCATGGCATTGACTTATCTAAAAAATAGACAATTGACTGAAGAAACAATCAATAAATTCAATATTGGTTTTTCTTTAAATAGCTATAAAGGTTTATTGCAACACCTCAAGAGAAATCAAATTAATGATGATATTCTTGATGAAACTGGTTTGTTTAAATCTAAAAACAATAATACTTATGATATATTTCGCGAACGAATTATGTTTCCTATTCATGACATAAATAGCAAAGTTGTTGCCTTTGGAGGGCGTGCACTGACAGCTGAAACAGAAAAGTTTGGAAAGTATATTAACTCACCAACCACACGTATTTATCAAAAAGGTAATGTGCTTTATGGTTTATATCATTCACGATATGAAATTAATAAGATGAAATACGTGATTGTTTCAGAGGGATATCTTGATTTTTTACGTCTATGGGAATGCGGTTTCACCAACTCAGTTGCTACATTGGGCACCGCATTGACAGAAGAACAGTTACAATTATTAAAAAGATATACTAATAACATTTATATTTTATTTGATAGTGACAGAGCTGGTAAAGACGCTGCTATAAAAGGTGCTGCTTTAGCATTGAAAACAGGATTAAGCGTTAAGATTATTAATTTACCCGTAAATGAAGATCCTGACACTTATCTATTAAAAAACTCACCTGAGTCCTTGCAACTTCTTGTTAATGAAGCAAGTACATTGATTGATTTTATATACAATAATAAATATCACGATCAAGCAAGAGAGTCAATTGACTTTTTGATTGAAGTAGCCCATGAATTAACAGATCTTATTAGCCGAGACCTGTTTTTGAACGAGATTAGTAAGCGCTTTGACGTTCAAATAAGTAGCCTAAAACAACAATTAAGCACAATAAGAACTTATGATAAAGTAGAGGCTGATTATAGTAAAGCTACACCACAACAAATAAGTTCTGAACCTAAAACAACCCAATCTAAGATGGCGAATAAATCCCAGAAATCTACAATTGACAAACATTTAGCAGAAGCATATTTGATACAATATTTGATAAAAAATAATAATTTGATAAAAAAAGTTGCATCTGAATTAGATTCTGATTACTTTATTAATAGTGATATGAAAAGTATTTATATCAAACTATGCGATAATCATGATTTAGGTATATATGAAAGGATAGATGATTTTCTGAATCAATTTGAAAGTGAGGCATTAAAAGGCATAATAACAGGTTTTATGCTTGCTAAAGATTTCGATTTTGATATTCAAGATTTAATTATGCAAATAAAACTTAGAAAACTACAAGAAAATTTAAATGAGATTAATGAACAAATAACAAAAAACCCGGACAATGCAGAATTGTATGAAGAGAAGATATTTCTTCGAAAAGAAATTCAAGCTTTATCAAAGTCTGTTGTCCACAAAACTATTTTTTAAGGAGAGTAAATGCTGAGTTATAATGATTATATGCAAAAATTATTTATACTCGGTAAGGAAGCAGGGTATGTAACATATAAGCAAATAAACGAAATATTACCCGACAATCCCTTATTTTTAGACAAAATTGACGATATTATTCATGACTTGAAAGATCAAGGTATTGACATTATTGATGAGACACAAAAGAAAGTCACAAAAAGCGCAGCACATGTCAAAAAGAATGTCCAAACAAAGAAGACAGTAAATCGTAAGTATTATGATGATCCTGTGAAAATGTATTTTAAAGAAATGGGACGAGTTGGCTTGCTCGATAGAGAAGGTGAAGTTCGTATTGCAAAGAAAATCGAAAGCTTTCAAAGGATGATAAATCAAAATGTGTTTAAATGTGGAAGCACGCTCAAAGAAATGTTTAATTTTTTATATCGTTATAATGAAAAACGTGTAAGAATTGACCAAATCTTTAGACTTGAATATGGTAGCTGGGTCGACAAGACTCAAGATCAGAAAATAATGGACGAGTTTAAATCAATAATAAGAGAAGCTGAAGATATATTTAACGAAGTCGGTGATATAATTGACAATTCAGGCTATGATGAAGATGGAATGCTCTTAATGGCAGACGAAATAGATAAAAAAAGAGAGCAAATTGTCAGTGCATTTCAAAGGCTTGTGTTTAATGAAAAGCTTATCAAACGAATGGTGTATAGGATTAAAAGTTTGGTAAATAGAATCGAAGAGTCCCAACAACAAATAAATGATTTGGTGCGAATAAAAGGATATTCTTTTGACGACATTTGTTTGCTTGGCAGAAGAGCAAAAAAATCCAAAGAAGACTTTGATGAGGTAAAAGCAGAAACAGGCGTTAATCCAAATCAGTTTATCGAAACATTACGAAAAATAAAAAATGCCAAAAGAAAAATCAGACGTGTAGAACTCGAAACCAAAATGAATTCTGATGAAATGATGAACTTATTGCGAGAAATTGAACGTGCTGAAAAAATGAGAGAACGCTCTAAAAATGAACTTATCGAAGCAAACGTTCGCCTGGTCGTAAGCATAGCTAAAAGATACATCAATCGTGGTTTAGACTTTATGGACCTGATACAAGAAGGTAATACTGGCTTGATGAGAGCTGTTGATAAATATGACTACCGTAAAGGCTACAAATTCTCGACTTACGCAACTTGGTGGATTAGACAAGCAATTACCAGAGCCATTGCTGATCAGGCCAGAACAATCCGTGTACCTGTTCATATGATAGAGTCAATTAATAAACTAAATAGAATGAGCAGAAAGCTTATGCAAAAGCTCGGTAGAGAACCTCATCCTGATGAGATAGCTGATGCACTTGAAATCACTGTTGATAAAGTTAAAAATATACTTTCCATCTCAAAAGAGCCTGTGTCGCTCGATAGACCACTTGGTAATGACAGTGAAGATAGTAATCTTGGTGACTTTATTGAAGATAAATCAACAATTTCGCCCGAACGAATGGCAGAAAGAAACTTATTAAAAAGACAAGTTGATGATATCTTAAAAACACTCAATCAAAGAGAAGAACGAGTAATACGCCTACGCTTTGGTATCGATGATGGAAACCACAGAACATTGGAAGAAGTAGGCAATATATTTAATGTAACACGAGAACGAATAAGACAAATTGAGGATAAAGCCCTTAGAAAGCTTAGACATCCATCAAGAAGTGCAACACTAACTCAATTTATCGAAAACTTTAATGTAAAACAAAGCTAATTTTATACAAAGAGCAAAATTAAGATTTTGCTCTTTTTATTCTTTGTTAAGAATAATTAGCATTATTCATTAGGAGAAAAGAAATGAGTTGGGTATTTTGTGTGTTAAGCCACAAACCTTTCGTAAAGTGGGAAATAGATAAATTCCTGCAAACCCATAAAAAAACAAATAACACAATTATAAAACCCTCATTTTACCTTGCTTTTGCCGATACAAAACACAATACAACTGTACATTATGATAGCTATGAACAAAAGTCTGGATGGTTAGTAGTTGGAAATGCCTATCTTACTAAAGAAACAGGATATGGAATAGCTGAAAAAAACGACTGGAAAAGATTAATAGATGGCACTATAGACTCACAAGATATGAATGGCGGCTATGTAATCTTTAAATGGAACGAACAGGAAATTGAAGTTTGGAACGATACACTTGGCATACAAGACATGTTCTATACGTCCTCACAAGGGTATACAATAATTGCCAGTAGGCTTGATTGGCTAACTAATTATCTTGATAAAAAGCCTTGGAATTACAGTGCATTTGGAGCCTTTGCTTTATTACCTAATATGTTTGTTTCTCAATCTTTTATGAAAAATGTATCTCGATTCGGTGCTTCATCCTATTTAAAAGCTTATAATGATAAATTTACTTCAGGAAAAAGACGTATTGATTTGACTGATTTTAAAGAGCCTGATATTAACACTTATTTTTTTAAGTTAAATAAGGCTCTAACTGTTTACCCTGACTCGCAAAAAAAGCTACTATTGCAGTCTGATGATACAACAGCCAATAGATACACTCTTTCTTTATTACTCAATAAAGCAAAAGACAATTGGTCTATGTTGGAGCCTTATGATAAAGAAGAATTAGAACAATTTACAAGCTTTCAAAATACTTTTAATATCAACTCTGAACATAATCCTGGAATTGACGACAAAAAGAGACTATTCAACCTATGGAATCAATACATATTAAGTACATTTAATAGCGATATTCCAGCTGAATTAAACTATATTCATTTTTCTAACCAGCTTAATAAAGCAGGCTACAACTTTATGTTGCATGATTTTTCACACTTTTACTTTAGAAACTATAATTATAGTATTAATAAATCTTTTATTAAAGCTCTGAATGAGGACAATATAAGCTCAATAATCAAGCACTTCAAAGTCGATTATAGCTGGATTCGAGAAGAATTTAGTAGATTTTTAAAGAAAGGACTTGCCCAGCATCTCCAGGACTTTAAAAGCCAGCTTTCTATGCATAGCTTTATCAATGATGAACAAAGAGATGAGTTTATTATGCTGATGTTGCATGGAGTGCATACACATGCCCATAAGTTAGCATTTCTTAATCAATATGCAAGCTTTTACAATCCCAATTTGCATTTCGATTTGATAAAAGCTCGCATAAATCTCAACACAAAACCCTTAATTCTTTTTAAAGAATACCATAACCAAATAGCGAGAAATTATCCAGAATTGCTTTTTCATATCAAAGCAAAAGAACCTAAAATAAAATTAGCCAGTCAAACAAACTCAAGCGTAATCCTATTTAGACTGTTTAAGCAAGATATAATCGAAAAACTCAACTCAATAGAAGCTCAACGAAGCCCATATTATAACCACATAAAGCTACAAAAAATCATTTCAAGGGCAAACGCTGAAGATCCAAAACATATAAATACTTTGCTAAAATGCTACGCATTCGAGCTTGTACGCTCTCATTTTGAATAAACTTGAAAATCTAATTGACTATTAAATCAAAAATTTAATCATTGTTTTATAAAAAATAGATACAAAGGAGTTATCATGGCAAAAAAGCCAAGAACAGCTATTATACCAACAAGAGAAGATGATTACCCTGAATGGTATCAACAAGTAATAAAAGCCGCTGATATGGCCGAAAATAGCGATGTACGCGGATGTATGGTCATCAAACCATGGGGCTATGCTATTTGGGAAAATATCCAAAGAAACCTCGACCAAATGTTTAAAGAAACTGGGCACAGAAATGCCTATTTTCCAATATTTATACCTAAAAGTTTCTTTGAAAAAGAAGCCGAACATGTTGAAGGATTTGCAAAAGAATGTGCTGTTGTTACTCATTCAAGGCTTGAAGATGATGGAACTGGCAAGCTAAAGGTTGCTGGAGAGCTAACAGAACCATATATAGTCCGCCCCACCTCTGAAACAATTATTGGTGCCTCATTTGCACGATGGGTACAATCTTATAGAGATTTACCGCTTCTGATTAATCAGTGGGCAAATGTTGTACGTTGGGAACTACGCACTCGTCTCTTTTTAAGAACAGCAGAGTTTTTATGGCAAGAAGGGCATACTGTACATGCTACAAAAGAAGAAGCAGAGGAAGAAACAATTAAAATGCTTGGAGTATATGCAAAATTTGCCAGAGAATATCTTGCTATACCTGTAATAGAAGGCGAAAAAACAGAAGGAGAAAGATTTCCAGGAGCAGTTAACACATATACTATTGAAGCGATGATGCAAGATAAAAAGGCACTTCAAGCTGGAACATCTCACTTTTTGGGTCAAAACTTTGCACAAGCATCAGATATTAAGTTCCAGAATAAGAGTGGCGAAGTACAATATGCTTGGACTACCTCTTGGGGCGTATCAACACGCCTAATTGGTGCACTTATTATGGCACACAGTGATGATAATGGATTAGTTTTACCTCCAAAAGTTGCTCCAGAACATATTATCTTTATTCCTATTTATAAAAACGAGCAAGATAGAGAAAAAGTAATTGATTATATAGGCAATATCATTACTGATATCAAGCCTTTACGCTATCATGATGAACATATAAGATACTTTGTTGATGATAGAGATATGACAAACAGCGAAAAAAGCTGGCATTGGATTAAAAAGGGTGCACCATTACGCATAGAAATTGGTCCAAGAGATATTGAAAACAATTCTGTTTTTATAGGCAGAAGAGATAAAGACGCAAAAGATAAGCAAAGTCTTAGTTCCAAAGACTTTGTTGCTCAGCTTATATCAATTCTCGATGAAATCCAGTCAAACATATTCAATAGAGCTTTAGAATTTAGAAAAGAAAATACAAAGCAAATAGACGATAAAGACGAATTCTACAAATTCTTTACCCCCAAAGATATTGAAAAACCAGAAATACATGGTGGTTTTGCAAACTCACATTGGTGCGGTAGTAATGATTGTGAAGATGCTATCAAGTCAGAGCTCAAAGTCACTATTCGTTGTATGCCAAATAATGCAGAATTAGAAGATGGCAATTGCATATATTGCAACAAACCAAGCAAAAAGAGGGTGATATTTGCTAAGAGTTACTAATTAAATATTGAGTGCTTCATAAAAATCTTGTACATATCTGTGAGATTCATGAAGCACTTTTTTTATATCGCTATGAATAATACTGTTGATAGCCAAAGCTGATGAAAAAGCACATCCTGTACCGTGTGAATAAACCCATTTATTTCTCTCATAGCTTAACTCTTGAAAATTGTCGTGGCTAATATAAGCTTCTTTTATCTGTTTATCAATAAAATGCCCACCCTTTAAATATATTGCACATTTATATCTTTTTACGAACAATTTAGCGTCTTGTAAAGCCATAGCATACTCTTCATACACTTTATCATTCAAAAGTCCAAATTCATAGCTATTTGGCGTTAATATGCTAATATTTTTCAACAGTATCGATTTTAATATTGAGATATAGTCTTTATCAACAAAATCAAAACCAGAACTTGATTTCAAAACAGGGTCAAGTACAACAAAAGCATTAGTTTTTTTTAAATAAAAAGCTATTAAATCGAGCATTTGGCTATTTGGAATAAGTCCTATCTTTATACAATCAGGGTTAAAAGTTTTAAAAAGTTGAGCTATTTGTGCTTCAAGCATATTTAAATCGACAGATTGAACACAATATACTTGCTCAAAGTCTTGCACTGTAATGGCTGTAATGACCGACAAACCCCAAAAACCGTAGTATTGTGCCACTTTTAAGTCTTGTTGAATACCTGCTCCACCAGACGTATCAGAAGCTGCAATAGTTAAGAAGTATTTCATTTGTTACCTCATGAATAAAGGTACGCCATCGTAAGACAGCGTACCTGAATTGGCTATATTTGTTGAGTAACTTTAATAGCACAATGCTTTCCACACATTGAACATTCATTTTTACCAGAACTTGTCTCTTGTTTTCTTGACTTTGCCAATTCTGGGTCTAATAAATGCTTATACATTTCATTCCAATCAAGCATTGCTCGTGCTTTTGAGACTTGATAATCTCTTTGAATAGCCGACTTGATACCTTTGGAAATATCTGCACTATGAGCTGCAATTTTAAATGCAATAGTGCCTTGCTTTATATCATCAACGTTAGGCAAGCAAAGATGTTCGGAAGGAGTCACACAGCAGAGGAAATCAGCACCATAAACAGCAGCTGCTGTTGCCCCTATTGCACCTGTTATATGATCATACCCAGCTGCAATATCAGTTGTAAGGGGACCTAATACATAAAATGGAGCATCCTTACATAAGCTCTTCTGCAACTCGACATTCATTTTAATATCTTTCCAAGGCACATGACCAGGACCTTCGACCATCACTTGTACATTTTCAGCCCTACATTTTTGTACAAGTTCACCAAGTACCATCAGCTCGGCTATTTGTGCTTGATCAGTCGCATCTGCCTGTCCGCCGGGCCTCAATCCATCGCCAAGACTCAAAGTTACTTCATGTTTTCTGCAAATTGCTAAAAGCCTATCAAAATGCTCATATAATGGATTCTCTTTTTTATTAACTCTCATCCAGCGTGCAAGCATACTTCCGCCTCTGCTAACTATGCCGACAAGTCGAGGGTTTTCATCAAGAAAGCTTAAACTTTTTAAAGTTATTCCACAATGTACCGTCATAAAGTCAACTCCCTGTTCAGCTTGCTTTTCAATTTCTTCAAAAAGCATATCTGTTGTCATATCATTAAGACTTTTATCATGCTCAATGAGGTCAGCAATAACAGAATAAATGGGCACAGTTCCAATCATGATACCACTATGAGCCAAAAGCTCTTTACGAATCTTGTCCAAATTGCCAGCAGTTGATAAATCCATAAAGCTGTCTGCACCAAAGTTTATTGCAACTTCCAGTTTTTTTAATTCTTCGTTTAAATCTATATTATCCTCAGACACTCCCAAATTGATATTTACTTTAGTAGTCAATCCTTTTCCAATGGCTCTTGCCTTAAACTTTCTATTATTATTTTTTGGTATCACTATTGTACCATCAAGCAGCCCATCAATAATGATTCTTTTATCTACCCCATCATATTCAGCTGCTTCATTAATAGCATTATTGTTCTTATTTATTTTAGCATCGTTAATTATACTCATTTTTCCCTTCTTTCTATCAGTTCTTTCATTTTTATTAGCCTATTTTCAAAATCAGTATGGTTCATAAAATACCGAACTAAAGCCACATTACGAATACCAGCATCTAAAACATCTGAGATATTAGTATCATTAATACCACCGATACCGACAACTGGTATGCCATATTCATCGCTCATTTTCAAAACGTCATTGATTGGAGATAATCCCACAACTGGATCAGGTTTTTTCTTTGTAGGTGTTGCAAATAAAGGACCAAAGCCAATATAATTAGGTTTTTTTTGCAATGCTATTTGAGCTTGTGAAATGCTGTGTGTGGATAAACCGATAATCTTATTGTTAAGAATTCTAATTGCATCCTCTTTGCTCAAGTCATCTTGACCAAGATGCACCCCATCAGCATTTGATAGCTTTGCAATAGCGATATTATCGTTAACAATGAATTTTGTATTTGAGCCTTTACATATTGATTGAATATCTTTTGCAAGCTGCAACAGATCTTTATCAGGCATTTCTTTTTCTCGGAGTTGTAAGTATTTAATCTTATGTTTTACACATATTTCTGCTGCTTTTGTATAGGAAATTGTTGGATTGGTTAATATGATATAAAGCCCGAAGTCATTCATTGCTCAATTCCTTTGCAATAGATTCTGCAGCACTTTTACCTGATTGTAGCATACCTCCAAATATTGGTCCCATTCTAAAACTACCAAACACTCCATTTGCTGCCATACCAGATACATAAAGTCCAGGATATGCTTCTTTGGTATTTTCGATTGTACTTTTTTCACCTTCATCAATTGAGAGAGACATCTCCCCCATTATCATACCAGTTACGGTATTTAGTTTGATATTATTTTTCTGTGCAGTAATTTTGGCAATTTCAGATGGATGACCTGTGGCATCAAGAACTACTTTTGAACGTACCATCAACGGGTCGACATGCATATCCAACCTGCCGATAGGGGTCCAGTTTATTACAACTCCTGATACTCGATTATTTATAAATACGACGTCTTCAACTGATATACAGTTAAACACTTTAACTCCAGCCTTACTACTGTGATATATTAGTGATGAAGTTGCTTGAATAGAGTCTGCAGTGGCAAGGTCTTCGGAGATTTTTGTATATTTGATATTAAATTCTTCGAGAATATGCCATGCTTCTTTTTGGATAACAAGCTCATTAAACATCATTGCTCCGCCCCACATGCCACCGCCTGGTGAGAGTTTTGAATCAAATAGAGCGACTTTAAAACCTTTTTTAGCAAGACTTTCACTTGCTACCAGTCCTGATGGACCACCTCCAACAACTACGACATCAAGACTCAAAGCGTCTTGTAGCTTTTTGAAGTATGAATGCACTATGGCATTGGAAACTATAGCTTCCATTACTCCTCCTTTCATATTTGCAGTAATATCCTGCATTGGAGGGTAATAGGCATAGGTATGGGATTTATCTATCCTCCCTACGCCGGCATTACCCGGATCAGGTTCAAAGGGTTTAATCTCAGCCCTTGCGAGCACCCCTGTAGAAATTCTCTACATAATCAAAACAAATTTAATACTATAATATGTCAAGGAATAATGATCAATAAGATAATAAAAAGCTAATATTCGTATAAACCAAGACGGATAAACGTCATACAACTACATTTTTTTCAGATAATTTTTGTCTTATAAGTGGTACTTTTAATCTAAATACAAAACTTGCTATGCAACATAATAATGCTGATAAAAATACTGAGTTTTCCACACCCAAATACTTCGATGCAGTACCGATAAGAAGGCTACCTAATGGCAAGAATATCAAAAACGACATAGAATATATACTCATCACTCTACCACGTTTGTCTTCGTCAACAATACTTTGTATGATTGTATTTGATCCTGCCATTTGCATCATCATGCCTAAACTTGTTAAAAAAATCAATACCAAGCTCAGGTAATATATTTTTGAATAGGCTACTACCATCAGGCAAACTGTTGCAAAAAAGCCTAAATTTGATATGATTGTAGTTAAGCCTTTAGTGGTTTTGCGTGAAGCTAAATATATTGCTCCGCTAAATGCTCCTCCACCAACTGCAGACATTATCAAACCTAAAATTCGTGAATCACCACCAAATACTTCTTTGGCAAAATAGGGCAATATCACTGTATATGACTGCCCTAAAAGGGTGAACATGCTGACATTAAACAACAAATAACGTATAGGCTCAAACTCAATTACATATGAAAAGCCTTCTTTAAGATTGCTGAAAAAAGGTGATTTAATAATGTTTTTCTTTACGCTATCAATTTTCATGTTAAAAAGTGCTAAGAGCATAGCTAAGAATGATATAGAATTAATCAAAAAACAATACGCCTCGCCAATATGTGCTACTAAATACCCTGCAATACCGGGCCCAACTAATCGGGCTATATTAAACATGGCTGAGTTCAAACCTATCGCATTTGCCATTTTTTCTCTATCTTTAATTATATCGAATATAAAAGCATGACGAACTGGTGTTTCAAAAGTTTCTATCGTGCCTAAAATTAATGATAATAATACAATTTGCCATATTTTTACATCATTAAGTAACACAATTATAAAAAGAGCAAATGCTTGTATCAACATGCATATCTGTGAAATCTTTAAAATCTTATGTCTATGAAATTTATCGGCTATTACTCCAGCAAAAGGAGTTATAAACAATGATGGGATTTTACCTACAAAGCCTATTAAACCAAGCCATAAAACAGAGTCTGTCACTCGATATATAAGCCAACTAAGTGCAGTACGTTGAATCCAAGTGCCTATAAGAGAAGTACCTTGCCCCAAAAAATAGATTGAGTAATTCTTTATTTTAAAGCTATTGAAGACGTTGAGAAGTCTATTTAAATATTTATTCAATTGTAAATATTACCAATTCAGAGTGACTGCCAATACGTGCTGGAGGACCCCAAAAGCCATAACCACAAGATACGTAATAATAAGAATCTTCTCGTTTTATCAAACCCCAGCTATTATCAAAGACTTTTTTAGTAATTAAAGAAAAGGGAAACATTTGTCCATGATGTGTATGCCCAGAGAGGTACAAGTCAATAGGCAAGCCTTTTCCCTCTGCAAAAGATTTTGGTTGATGATCAATTAATATAGTAAACATACTATCTGATTGTGGAGTCAATAATTCTTTAATAGAAGCTCTTTTTTTCTTGTTCATATTTTCTGACACTATATCATCACGACCAACAACAATTATTTCGTCATTAATAGTAACAGAATTATCGTTTAATATTTTGATATTATACTTATTAAAATGATTAATAGCACTTTCAATACTTCCAATATATTCATGGTTACCAAAGACTGTATAGACACCATACTTGGTATTGATTGATTTAAGCAGCCCTCCGCTATCGTGGTAAGACAAATGTGAAACATCTTCAGTAAACACATCGCCTCCAAGTAACATAAAATCAACATCGTTTTTATTTACAATATCCACTAAGTACTTAACAGCATCAGGAAAGAATAAATCATTGATATGCAAATCTGATGCATAAGCAATTTTATAAGGTCTGTTAAGTTTTTTATAAGCAGAGCTTTTAATTGTTATTTCTTTTACTTTTGCTGGTTTAGCATTCTTAATGCCTATCAAAGTTAATACGGTAATAATCATCAAAAACAATATTGGTAAAATATATTTTATTACATAAATAGAGCTAATTGATTTAAACACAGTTGGTAAGCAGTACTTAAATATAAGGTAAAATACATCAAATGAAATTAGAATAAAAAGAGCATATACCATTATTATTAGCCATATTGAGCCGATTTGTCCAAATATCTTCACAAATGGTGTAGAATGTATTTTGTCAAAAATACGATAGAAGAAATAAGAAGATGCAAGAACGATAAAAGTAGCGAGGTAGATATTTTTTACAAGTGGGTTGTTATTGAATATCGGAAGTAAATGTCTATAAATATAATAATTAATTGAACTGTAAACAACAATCACCACAGAAAAGAAGATTAGAAACAAAAGTACTCCTAAAAGTTATTATAAAAGTTTTTTCAAATCTCCTGTAATACGATCAACTAATATTAACTCAATTCCAGCCTCTTCAAGCATTTCTTTAGCCAATTTATCAGGATAATCTTCAGCAATATAAATACTATTAATCTCGGCATTTATAAGCATTTTTGCACATATTGAGCATGGGTGATTAGTACAATACATTATTGATTTATCTATAGTTGTTCCATTTACTGCTGCTTGTATAATCGCATTTTGTTCCGCATGCACACCTCTGCATAATTCATGCCTCTCGCCTGATGGTACTTTTAATTGCTCCCTTAAACATCCAGTTTCGCTACAATGCCTTATGTGCTTTGGTGCTCCATTATAGCCTGTAGACAGTATTTGATTATTTTTTACTATTAACGCACCAACTTTTCTACGCAAACAAGTAGCACGTTGTGAAACCAAAAAAGCCATTTCAATAAAATATAAATGCCACGAAGGTCTTTTATCCATTTTTATTTCCTTAAAATTAATAAAACCGCAACCCATTGAGAGTTGCGGTATTTGTTGAATATGTTTTTATGATAAACCTAAAATTTCACGTGCTTTAGCTGGGCTTGCAAGAGGTCTGCCATATTCTTTTGCGATACGTGCGATCCTTGCAACAAGTTGTGCATTTGAATCAGCCAATACGCCTTTATGATAAAAGATATTGTCTTCAAAACCAACTCTTACATGTCCACCCATTACGACAGCCATAATCGCACAGGGCAATTGCCATCTACCAACACCAGCCACGCCCCATGTTGCGGAGGGTATTTCTTCTTTTAAGTGTTCTGCCATATAAAGCAAGTTTTTTGGCTTTCCGCTCATACCACCAGGGACACCGAGTACAAATTGAACATGTAGAGGTGTATGTTTTATTACGCCTCTTTTAACAAGTCTTGCGACATAATCAATCATTCCAGATTCATAAACTTCAATTTCAGGTGCAACATTTACTTCTTCGAAATATGCTGCTAATCTCTCGATATCGGATGGACTGTTAACAAAAACTTCATCTCCAAAATTTATAGTACCTGCATTTAAAGTTGCCATATCTGGGCGTAACTTTAGTGGAGCCATTCTTTCTTCAAATGGTACTCCAACTGCTCCACCTGTACTCATTTGAATTATGATATCAGGTACAGCATTTCTGATTTGAGTAATAGCATCTTCAAATCTTTCAAGCCTTTGTGATGGTTCACCATCATCTTCTCTTACGTGCAAATGCATTACTACAGAGCCTTCTGCAAAACATTCTTTTGCTGTTTGAGCTTGTTCTGCGGGAGTAATTGGCAAGTTTGGTTGAGATTCTCTTGTAGTTTCTGCACCTGTCAGAGCTGTAGTCAATATTAACGGTTCCATTCTTTCTCCTTTATACTAAATATTTTTTTCTAACAACTTCAAAAGATTCTGCAATCATATCTGTAGCTTTTACAAGATCTTCATCTGTATGACGATAGCATATATAGCCATGATGATATGGTTGCAAGAATACATTTCTACGGATTAATTGGGTATAAAACTCAACCCTTAATTGTTTATACAAACCTTTTTCATCTTTATCAAAAGTAATAAATGGCATCCATGGACCGCCACTAAATGTAGCAGGAACTCCTGATTTTGTGATGATATCATTAACTCTATCAGCAAAGGCATTGCCTTTTTCTACAATTACGTCTATTACTTTATTCTTTTCTAAAAAATCAATGGTTGTTAATGCTGCAACTTGTGCATCACTATTAGGGAAGAAAGTAGAGCTTAAAAACACATCTTTTTCAAGTGTTTTCATAATATCTTCTCTACCTGCAACAACACCAATAGGCCAGCCGTTTGCAATAGCTTTGCCAAATACTGATACATGAGGGGTTACTCCAAATAATTTTTGTGCTCCGCCCATATCAACTCTAAAACCTGTTCTAATTTCATCAAATACAAGCACACTGCCATATTGCTCGGCAATTTCTTTTAATCCTTCTAAAAAGCCTGGTTTTGGCATTTCAACATCATTTGCAAGTGGATGACCAAGAGGAGTAATCATAATACATGCAACATCTTTACCGTGCTCTTTCATTAAGTCTTTGACTTGGTCTAAATCATTGTATTCAAACTCATAAACGTCTTCATAAAACTTTGTAGGAATACCACCCTTAACTTCTACACACCAATCATGCCAACCATGATAGCCACAACGCAAAACTTTTACTCTATTTGTATATGCACGTGAAATCCTAACAGCTGTTGTAGTAGCATCAGAGCCAGTTTTTACAAAAGCAGCCATTTCGCATGATGGAATGATTTCTTTTAATCTTTTGACCAATGTATTTTGGTATGTTTGTGTTAATGAAAAACAAAAACCTTTTTCTTTGATTTGTTTAATTACTGCATCGTCGATTTCTTCTTCACGATGCCCAATAATAATAGGACCATAAGCACAGAGCATATCGAGATATTCGTTGCCATCAACGTCGATTACTTTACCGCCTTTTGCTGACTCAAAAAAGATTGGATATTCTCCTGGTACAAAGTTGTAAGGTCTTCTAATACCGGCAACTGCTCCAGGTACTAATGTCAATGCTTCTTCATAAAGCTCGTTTGTTTTCTTTAAATTTAATTTCTCCGCCATGTTTAGCTCCTTTTATTTTAATTTATTTCCCCTCATTGCTTAAATACACTCTATATTTCATTTTTTTTACTACTAATTACAACTAAATATTTCTTTTTAATTTTGTCAATATATTAAATGATTCTTGACTAAATAGTAGTCTATCTTCTATAATACAGTACTTTGTCACGCCAAACAGATTTTAAATTGCTATTTAAATAGAACTTAATTATTATTAATGAATACAATTAATGGTACCTCTTTATAACAAAAATCTTATTAAAACAGTTGATACTCTCGACTATATTTTTAAAATATTTGTTGTTTGCTAATCTATTTTTTACGTAAATATTTGTTTACTTTTTATAAATAATTAATTAAAAACATACAATCAAGAAGTAAAAATGATTTCGTTATTATCTTTATCATCCCGTTAGCATCCCGTTACCATCCCGTTACCATCCCGTTACCATCCCGTTACTTTCCCCTTGCTATCTTGGAGAATCAATGGGTTTTTAAAGGGAATCAAAGATGTTTCAAAGCTGCTCAATCATATATATTTTTCTGTTTTCTTTGCAATACCGATATGCAAATCAGTATACACAACAAGTTCTGCTTGACAAATATATAATCATTTTAAAAATGAAATATATTTAGATACAATTAAGGGAGATATAAATAGATGAAAAATCCAATACCACGTTTAGCAGCAATCCATGATTTATCTGGTTTAGGCAAAGTCAGCTTAATGGTAGTGATACCTATTTTATCAACAATGGGTGTGCAAGTAACACCACTTGTGACAGCTGTATTATCTTCTAATACTGAATATGCAGATTTCAAGATGCTTGATTTGACTGAGCAAATGACAATGTTTTTTGAACATTGGAAAAATGAAGGCATCAAACTTGACGCTATCTACAGTGGGTTTTTGGGCTCAGATAAGCAAATTGATATAGTCAAAGAATTGATAGATTTTTATAAGCATGAGGAGCTATTAGTCGTGGTTGACCCTGTTTTAGGTGATGATGGTAAGCCATATGCACCAATGTCATTAAAACTTATAGAAGAAATGAAAAAACTAATCTGTAAAGCAAATTTAATAACTCCAAACACAACAGAAGTATGTTTATTACTCGATGAACCATATAATAGTCAACCAAATATCGAGCAAGTAAAAGAATGGGCTCTGCGTTTGTCCGAACAAGGACCTGAAAATGTAGTAATTACAGGTGTACATAACGAACAAAACCCCCATTTAACAGGCGTTATCGCATATACAAGATCAAATTCAAAGTTTTGGAGAGTGAGTTGTACGTATATTCCTGCTTCATATCCAGGTACAGGTGATATTTTTACAAGTGTAGTAACTGGCAGCTTATTACAAGGAGATTCCTTACCTATCGCGATAGATAGAGCTGTTCAATTCACCTCTCAAGCCATACGTAGCACATTTGGTAGAGATAGAAATATCAAAGAAGGAGTTTTGATAGAAAAGGTTCTTGATGGCTTAAAATCGCCAATTTTTGGTAGTAATTACGAAATTATTTAAGAATATACAGAAAAATAGAAATTGTCTATTGACATATTTTTTATGTTTATAAAAATGGTAATCTAAGCTATAAATATAGGGGGATTAGATGGATTGTAATAAATTAATAGCTTTAGCTTATGAAGAAGATATAGGGACAGGAGACTTAACAACACAGTACTTAGATTTGCCAAAAAAAGAATCAACAGCACACCTAATCGCAAAAGAAAATGGTATTATTTGTGGTTTAGATGTGGCAAAAACAGCTTTTCATTATATCGACTCAAATATCAGCTGGATCGCATACAAAAAAGATGGAGATTCTGTTACAAATGGCGATACAATTGCAAAGGTTACAGGCTATTCTTGTTCAATCTTGCAAGCAGAAAGAGTTGCATTAAACTTCTTGCAGCGTATGAGTGGCATTGCAACACTTACAAGACAACACGTGGATCTCATCAAAAAGTATGATTCTAAGCTATTAGACACAAGAAAAACTACTCCCTTATTAAGGTCTTTAGAAAAGTATTCTGTACGCGTAGGTGGAGGTTTTAACCATCGCTTTGGGCTGTATGATATGATTATGATCAAGGATAATCACATCGAGGCAGCAGGTTCTATTACAGAAGCTGTAACTCGTATAAAAAAACGAAATACAAGCTATAAAATAGAAGTTGAGGTAAAAAACTTAAAAGAGTTGCAAGAAGCTGTTGACTGTCAAGTTGACCGCGTAATGTTGGATAATATGTCAATAGAACAAATTAAAGAAGCAGTTAATATTTACAAAGGAGAAATTGAGCTGGAAGTATCTGGTAACGTAAAACTTCATACAATCGAATCAATCGCAAGTACAGGAGTCGACTATATTTCAAGTGGCTCTCTGACACATTCTTATCAATCATTGGACATAAGTTTATTATTTAAGGAGTAATATATGAATAAACAATTAGACATTCTAATACAAATGCAGCAAATAGACGATATAATTGGGAAAAAAGACATCTTGAAAAATGATTTGCCAAATAAATTAAGTGAATTGATTAGTAACGTAGATGTTTGTGAAGCAGAACTCTCTAAAATCTCAATAGAACTCGAAAGTAACAGAAAAAAACTTAAAGATAAAGATCTTGAAATAAGCACCCTCAAAGAAAATATAAAAAAGTATCATCTCCAACTTGATGCTATCAAGAATAATAAAGAATACAAAGCTCTTAATAATCAAATAGCTTCTTTAACTGAAAAAATTAGCAATTTGGAAGCTGAGTCAGTGCAAATGCTCGATGAGGAAGCAGCAATAGAAGGAAGAAAAAAAGAGTCTGAAGCTTGTTTGTTGAATGCTAAGCAAATTTTAAATGAAAACGAAGATAAGTTAAAAAAAGAGATAATTGAAGTAGATGAAGATATAGTAAAATTAAGAACCAAACGTAATGATTTGGCACGTGATATTCCTATGTCACTTGTCAAAAAGTATGCACAGCTAATCAAAAATAAAAATCGCAAAGCAGTGGTTTTCTTTAATGGTACATCATGCGGTGGCTGCGGATTCAATATAAGACCACAGCTGCTTATAGAAATCAATCAAAATGATAAAGTAAATTATTGCGAAAACTGTGGGCGAATAATTGCCCCAAATTCTGATAACTAAAATTTATATAGTGTGAAAAAAAGAGAAGACTAAATGTCTGCTCGCAATGCGAGAGGAAAGTCCGAACACCACAGGGCAAGATACTTCCTAACGGGAAGACACGGCAACGTGTAACCAGCTCCACAGAAACAAACCGCCCAATGCATGTCATTAGGTAAGGGTGAAATGGTAGTGTAAGAGACTACCAGTCATATCGGTAACGGTATGAGCTCGGAATGCTTTATCTGGTGCAATACCAAATAGGGGTAATTTTGTAGCAATACAAGCGAAATAGTCCGTTTTGTATATTACCCGGGTAGGTAGCTAAAGCCGTCTCATAATGAGCCTTAAGGATAGCGATATACGGCTGAGATGAATAGACATTGTTTTGCTTTTTACGCAAAATACAGAATTCGGCTTATTGTCTTCTCTTTATTTATTTTGCCCCCGTAGCTCAGTAGGATAGAGCAATTTCCTCCTAAGAAAAAGGTCAGCCGTTCGAATCGGCTCGGGGGCGCCATCAACTATCTTGAATAAGTGATTTCTTATTAATCACTCTTTATAATATAAATGTCGAAATAACGACACAAAGGTTAGGTATAAAATGTCTTATGCAAATATTTTAAAAGAATTAATGAAAGATGAAGCAAATCAATTTAGATTAATGTATTATGCAGAGATTAATCTAAGTTGGGGCAAAGTTCTGAAGACTATGGAATTAGAGTATAATGAAAACAATCTTGAAATCTTTGCAAATGCCTTGAGCTCTCATTTAAAGTATTTAAAAAACCCAAAATTTCAATATCATTCTAAAGATAGACCTCATGGTTTTACTGAAAATCATCAGGTTTTCTCCGAAAAATATTTAAGTGATATTGTTCTATACTTATTGAAACCAACCGATTTGACTAATAACCCATCTTTAGAGTTTGGTTATCAATCATTTAACTATAATATGCACTTTAAACGCAATTCATTTTCAAATATACTTTTACAAAATACTTTAAAATTCGAGACAAGTGTGCCTGTATATGCATTAAACATGAAAATGCATATACAATACAAACCAATAGCGAAAAAATCTTTTAATAGAGACAGCTTTAGATTTCCGCTTATGGTATTTATGATTTTCAAAAACTTTAGTAAAAGTGAATACAGTCTTGTTGAGCTTGTAAAACAACAATTGAATAACAGCAACCCAAACGCATTTTTTGTAATAATATGCGAATCAGTTGACAAAAACGCTATCAATCAATTTATGATCAATATAAAAGAATCATTAATCTTTAAAAATACAGCCGATAGTAAATATATAATCAATATAATTACCGAGTTTCACAATAAGATGTATAACTTTTTTAAAGAAAAGCAGATAGACTTCAATGAATATCTAAAAAATGGTTATTTTAAAGATGATATGACTTCGAAAAGTAAAACTTATAATAAAAAAAAATATACAAATAAAAATTATAATCGGAGGAATAATGAGCAATCAGCAAATTAAAGATGCTATGTTTGTGAAATTACCTAATGAGTTGCCACCTAAAAAGAGTTTCTTAGAAAACATAAGGCGAGCTCCATCAAGAGGATATGATTTAAACCAACATGAGACTCTTATTGCGTTAAAAAATGCATTGAGATACATTCCAGAAGAATTACACGATACTGTTGCACCAGAGTTTTTAGAAGAATTAAGAACTATGGGTAGAATTTATGGTTATAGATATCGCCCAGAGGGACGCATTTATGGTAAGCCAATTGATGAATACGAGGGGATTCCACAAGCTAAAGCAATGCAGGTTATGATTGACAACAACCTTGATTTTGATATCGCTTTATACCCATATGAATTAGTTACTTATGGAGAAACTGGTCAGGTTTGTCAAAACTGGATGCAATATCAGTTAATCAAAATGTATCTTGAAATAATGACAGAGGATCAAACTTTAGTTATAAACTCTGGTCACCCAATGGGGTTATTCCCCTCAAAACTCGATGCACCACGAGTTATATCCACTAATGGTTTAATTATCGGAAAATGGGATAACCCAGATGATTTTAAGAGACTTACCGCTCTTGGCGTAGCAAATTATGGACAAATGACAGCTGGTGGTTGGATGTATATTGGACCGCAAGGTATTGTACATGGTACATATATAACCCTTTTAAATGCAGGGCGTCAATATTTAGGAATACCTGCTGAAAAAGACTTGAAGGGTGTTTATTTTATTTCATCAGGCTTAGGCGGCATGTCTGGTGCTCAATCAAAGGCTGTTGAAATAGCAGGTGGTATTGGAGTAATTGCAGAAGTCGATAAAAGTAGGATTGATACTCGTCATTCGCAAGGATGGGTAAGCCTTGTATCTGATGATTTGAAGCAAATCGTTGACTGGATGAAAGAATATAAAGAAAAAGGCAAAGCAGTATCTATCGCTTATCATGGTAATATTGTTGACTTATTGGAATATTTTGACAAAAATAACGTAAAAGTTGAACTTATATCTGACCAAACTTCTTGCCATGCTGTTTATGAAGGTGGCTATACTCCTGCTGGCACGTCATTTGAAGAAGGTAGAAAGCTTATCAAAGAAGATATTAGTAAATTTAAACAATTGGTCGATAAGTCGCTTATTCGTCATTTCAACGTAATTAAAAAACTTACTAAAAAAGGTTCATATTTCTGGGACTACGGTAATAGTTTTATGGCATCCATCTTTGATGCTGGTGAAAAAAGCATTGCAAAAAATGGTGTAGATACTAATGAAGGATTCATCTGGCCCTCTTATGTTGAAGATATTATGGGACCAATATGCTTTGATAATGGCTATGGACCTTTCCGTTGGGTGTGCTTAAGTGGAAAAGATGAAGATTTGAAAAAAACAGATATAGCAGCTATGAACTGCATTGACCCTGATAGAAGCCCACAAGATCGAGATAATTATCATTGGATAGCAACAGCAGAAGAGAATAAGCTCGTAGTTGGAACAAAAGCAAGAATCCTTTATGCAGATGAAGAAGGACGTATCAAAATTGCACTCAAATTTAATGAAATGATTCGGAAAGGCGAGATAGGGCATGTAATTCTTGGTAGAGACCACCATGATGTCTCTGGCACAGATTCTCCGTTTAGAGAAACATCCAATATCTACGATGGTAGCAATGTAACTGCTGATATGGCAACACAATGCTTTGCTGGTAATGTTGCACGTGGTATGACTTTAGTTGTATTGTCAAATGGAGGCGGTGTCGGTATTGGGCGCTCAGTTAATGGTGGTAATGGTATTGTGCTTGACGGCAGTAAACGTATGGATGAAGTAATCAAATCAGGACTTTCATGGGATGTTATGGGCGGTGTTGCTCGAAGAAACTGGGCACGAAATGAAAATGCTATCAAAACTGCAACTGAATGGAATATCAAACATCAAGGACAAGGTCATATTACTATACCATTTGCTTGTGACGATGATTATTTAAAAACATTAATATAAGTTATCAAAGGCGGGTTTCCCGCCTTTTTTAATATGTAATTGTTGATAAAATTCATATTGATAAACTTACAACTGAGAAAAATATAATAAAAAAACATTGACAAGTTTATAGTATATATCAGAATTGCATTTAATAAAACCTTTAATCGTACCCTGTGAGGTAGAAAGGATGGAAAATATGCTAAGTAGAGCACCCTGAGCGACTCCTAAGGAATACTTTTTTTAAAATTTAATTAAGAAAAATTACAATTAGGAGGAAAATAATGAATAACAACTTTAGCCTGCTTGGCAGAAATCTTTATGACTTAGATGATTTTACAGAAGAAGAAATAATCAATATTCTCGAAGTCTCTAAAGTGATGAAAGAAATAAATTCACGAGAATATAAAAAATTACCAACACTCAAAGGAAAGACAATCTGCACGCTTTTTGTTGAAAACTCTACACGTACAAGAATGTCCTTTGAACTTGCAGCAAACCGTTTAAGTGCTGATGTAGTTACTTTTGAAGCTACTACTTCATCATTACAAAAAGGAGAGAGTTTACAGGATACTGTTACAACTTTAAATGCTATGGGTATCGACCTTTACGTTATAAGACATAGCTGTGCAGGAAGCCCTCAGATAGTTAACAAACACTCAGGAAAACCTGTAATGAATGCAGGAGATGGAAGGCATGCACATCCAACTCAAGCTTTGCTCGATATGTACTCAATTTATGAGAAAACTGGCACAATAAAAGGCATGAAAATAGCTATTGTTGGAGATATTGTAAATTCACGAGTTGTACGCTCTAATCTCATTGGAATGATTAAATTGGGTGCCGAAGTAACTGTCTGTGGACCACGTACTTTAGTACCAAGTCATTTGGAAGAAGTGTATGGCTGCAAAGTTACTTATGATCTAAAAACAGCGTTGAAAGATGCTGATGCAGTGATGGGTTTAAGAATGCAATTAGAAAGACAGACAGAAGGTTTATTCCCCAGTTTAGAAGAATATTCCAAGCATTATGTATTATCCAAACAAACAATAAAATGGGCAAAAAAAGATGCACTTGTTATGCACCCTGGACCAATGAATCGTGGTGTAGAAATATTACCAGAGCTTGCAGATAGCTCACAAAGCATTATTTTAGAGCAGGTATCAAATGGTGTAGCAGTGCGTATGGCATTGTTATTCTTAATTTTAGGTGGAAGATTTTAGGAGGTTTACATGAAAATATTAATTAAAAATGCGAATGCTTATATTAATGAAACTTGGGTCGATACAGATGTATTGATCGATAATAATAAAATTGCAAGAGTTGAGAAAAATATTAAAGATGATGCTGATAAAATAATTGATGCTACAGGCAAAAAGCTGATTCCTGGATTTGTAGACTTGCATTGCCATCTCCGCGACCCAGGACAAACTTATAAAGAAGATATTCATACAGGCACAAAAGCCGCTGCCAAAGGTGGCTATACTACTATCTGTGCAATGCCAAATACTGAGCCAACTATTGATAATATAGGAGAAGTTGAATATGTTCAACGAAAGGCAAATGATCTGGGACTTTGTAAAGTAAAAGTAATTGGAGCATCAAGTAAAAAACTCGAAGGCAAAGAAATAGCAGAAATTGCAACTATGAAGGAAGGCGGTATAGTCGCTGTTTCAGATGATGGTGCATGTGTTCAAAATGCCAAATTGCAATCAAATATAATGCTGTACGCACAAAACTTTGATATACCCGTCATTGTTCATGCAGAAGATTATAATATGGCAGGAAAAGGTCAAATTGCAGGTGGGAAAGTTGCTACGAAATTGGGATTAGCTGGAATACCCGCTCTTGCTGAAGAAATCATCATCGCCAGAGATATCATGCTTGCTGAATCAACAAAATGCCACCTTCATATTGCTCACTTATCAACAGCTAATTCAGTAGATATGATACGTATTGCCAAAAAAGAAGGTATTAAAGTGACTACAGAAGTAACTCCTCATCATTTAATATTTAATGAAGAACGACTTGTATCTTTTGACACAAACTTCAAATGCAAACCAGCAATACGATCTGAGAAAGATCGACAAGCATTAATTCAAGGACTTATAGATGGAACAATTGATATGATTGCTACTGATCATGCTCCGCATGCTGATTTTGAAAAAGATAAAGAATTTGACTTTGCACCTTTTGGTGTAATAGGATTTGAAACAGCATTTGCTGGTTTATACACTCACCTTGTGATGAAAAATCTTATTAGCCTTGAATTATTGATAGATAAGCTATCCGTTTCTCCTGCTAATTGGCTAAAACTTAATGCGGGAGCTATTGAAGTAGGCCGATGTGCTGATCTTGTTATTACTGACCTTAACAAAACAATAGACATCAATAAAAACACAATATTGTCAAAATCAAAAAATTCTCCATTCTTAGGTGAAACGCTATACGGAAAAATTGATATTACAATATGTGAAGGGAAAATCACATATAATGCAGATGAATAATGTTACAACTCAAAAGGAGGAAGATTGAAAGACCATATTGGAATCGTTGTAAATAATAAAAAAATAAATGAGCTATACAACGTTATATCTGTTCAAATAGAAAATGCTAATCTTGGAACACCTGGACAATTTTATGAGTTAAAAGTCAAATATTCACAGAGAATGAGAATACCAATAAGTATTTATAATATCACAGACAATGTTGTAGAATTTATGGTTAAAATAGTCGGTGATGGGACAAAAGAGCTCACTCAATTAAAAGAAAAGGATACTATTATGGCATTGGGACCATTAGGTAATCCTTTTACTCCTCCTCAAGCTGATCAAAACTGCTTAATATTATCTGGTGGTGTTGGATATGCACCCTTTTATTATTTTAAAAAACACTATCCAAAAGCAAACATCACCTGGTTTCACGGTGGGGCTAATAGGAATGAAGTTTTTGAAGCAGATAGAATATTTACAAATGATGGATCAATAGGTATTAAAGGCTTTGTTACAGCAGATTTGCATGAATACTTACAAAACAACAAAGTGGATAGAATACTAACCTGTGGACCACGTATAATGATGAAAAATATAGCAAATATTGCATTGCCCTTTGTAAAAGATATTGAGTGCTCACTGGAAGAATATATGGCTTGTGGTATTGGTGTATGTTATGGTTGTGCTGTTAAAGTTAAAACAGCAAAAGGTTTGGTTTATAAAACCGTGTGCAAAGATGGGGCAATATTTCAAGGAAGTGAGGTGATCTGGGATGAATAGGCTTGCGACAAAGTTAGGTAAAATAAACTTTAACAACCCAATAACTGTTGCATCAGGAACATTTGGATTGGAATGTGCTAATTTTTATAACATCAATAAATTAGGTGCTATAGTCACTAAAACTATTACACCTGAAGAAAAAATTGGCAATCCAACACCAAGAATTTATGAAACAGAATGTGGTTTGCTCAATTCAATAGGATTGCAAAACCCTGGTATTGACGAATTTTTGAAATATCATGTAAAAGAATATAAAAACTTCTCTGCCCCGCTTCTAGTTTCATTTTCAGCATCGACAATTGATGAATTTGCAGAAATGCTTATCAAGCTTGAAAAAATCGATTATATTAAAGGTTATGAAGTAAATGTGTCATGCCCTAATGTTGAGAATGAGGGGCTTGCATTTGGGATTGATGCTAAAATCGTTTATGAGCTTACAAAACGTTTGTCCAAGTTAACCGAAAAAGAGCTAATTATCAAATTATCTCCCAATGTTACTGATATTGTAAGTATAGCCAAAGCAGCTGAAGAAGGCGGAGCCAGCTCTGTCGCCCTGATAAATACGCTTTTAGGCATGGCAATAGACTGGAAAACAGGTAAATCAATGATTAAACGAGGTGTGGCTGGTTATAGTGGCACTGCTGTAAAGCCAGTGGCATTACAGATGGTTTATAAAGTATATCAGGCTTTATCTATACCAATCTTAGCAATGGGAGGCATACAGAACTATAAAGATTGCTTGGAGTTTATTTATGCTGGTGCGTCAATGCTCTCTATCGGCACAGCTCAATTTTGTGACCCTTGTTTGCCTATTAAAATAATTAATGATTTGCATAACCATTTTACACAAAACAATATAAACATATCTGATATAAAAGGGAAGGTTTGGGGAATAGATTGATTTTAAATGAAATATATGATTCATTATCAAAGCATTATAAAATCGACGACTGGTGGAAGGCTGATAGCATAGATGAAGTGATAATTGGTGCAATTCTTACGCAAAATACCAATTGGAAAAATGTTGAAAAAGCAATAGCTGTACTCAAAGATAACAATATCTGTAGCCTTGAAGGGGTAATCAAAACTAATGAAGACGTATTGTCTGAACATATTAGGGCTTCTGGTTTTTTTAAAATTAAAGCAAAAAGATTGAAGGCAGTAGCTGAGGGATTACATGATATTTCGTTAGGCAAGTATACACTTGATGATCTGAGATATTATCTGTTATCTCTGCATGGTATTGGCAATGAAACGGCTGACTCTATTCTTTTATATGCATACAATTTACCGAGCTTTGTCATCGATGCATATACTATGCGAATATTCTCAAGATTGGGTTTAATCGATAAAAAAGACAAATACAATCATGTAAGAAAATATTTTATGAATAATATTGAGCAAGATATTGGTTTATACAAGTACTATCATTCACTTTTAGTAACTCTTGCAAAAGAAGCCTGCAAAGTAAAGCCTCTATGCAACAATTGCCCTATTAAAAAGTACTGTAAATATTGGAGAGATAATGAAAGCATTGATTCAAAGAGTAAGTGAAGCAAGCGTAACTGTCGATGGCAGAATTATTAGCTCGATTGACAAAGGACTTCTTGTGCTTTTAGGTATACATCATGATGATAAAGATGAACATATTGATTGGCTAACTTCCAAGATTATTAATTTAAGGATATTTGAAGATAATGAAGGAAAGATGAACCTATCTTTAAACGATATTAATGGAGAAATATTACTTGTTTCTCAATTTACACTTTATGCAAACTGTGATCGTGGCAGACGTCCTGATTTCATACAGTCAGCCAAACCCGATTTTGCTAACGATATGTATGAAAGGTTTGCTAAAAAACTAAAATCGATAGGAATACCTGTTAAACTTGGTATATTTGGTGCAGATATGAAAGTGGCATTGATAAACGATGGACCTGTGACAATAATGTTGGAAAAATAACAGCTTTAATAGATTTTTAATATCATAATTTTTGTTAACTATGTTAAGATAACAGAATTGATAAAGATCACAAGTCGCTCTAAAGACTTTTCAATCTCCTCATATATTTCACAAATTTACAAAACGTTTCTCTGTTTTTATTTGATTTCAAATTCAGTTGTAACAGTAACCGAGATTTGTTTTTGTCTTGTTGACGTATTGTAGATACCATAAGATTGCACTTCTGTTGATAATGGTTCTGTAATTTGGAAGACTCCCACTCGTGCACTAAGAACCTTACCAATTTTATTGCCTCCACTTTCAGCAACTTTATTTGCTCTTATTCTGGCGTCTTTGGTGGCTTCCGCTATTATGTTATGTTTAAGCTGCGGCAATTCCGAGATATAGTACTCAATTGTTGAGTTTCGGGTTTTAACTCCTCGTTCAAACAAAACATCAGGCTTGTTATTTACATATTCAATAAACTTAAAAAGACTGGTATCTTGAATTGTATAAATAACGGTTTGTTCTATGTTATAACCTATTATCTGACCTGATTGACTATAGTTTGAATAAGTATACGGGCTTCTGATTGATAGGTTCTCGAGAGGTAAATTAATCTGACTAAGATATGACTTAAAACTATCTAAGGTTTTGGAGATCTTTTTATAACCATTACCCAAATCGTTAATTCCAGTGTTTTCATAAAAGCTAACTTGCCATCTTGCAATATCAGACGGGTATTCCATGCTTGCATATCCGACAACTCTAACTGAGTTTTTGTGATATTGTGCGTTATAGAAAAAAAGTCCAAAAATAAAAGCTGAGAGTATTATACTAATGCTAATAATTACTCCGATTGACTTACTCATTATGTCCTCCATTTTTTAAATATATGATTTATTATGTTTACTGGTGTTATAGCTGCGGTTTCGTATATTTCATTTAGACAATCGGCAGTATGCCCCATTAGATATGCAGCACTATAAGCAGAGTGAAATAGATTTTCTTTTATATCTTTACTTGATTTTCTATTTTGAGCCACGAAAGATGATATAATGCCAGCCAAAACATCACCACTACCTCCCGTTGACAAACCATCATTACCTTTTGAAACAATCTTTACACGTTCTTTATAAGCACAAAGGCTTGTTGATGACTTGAGCAAAACAGGTATATTATATTGTTGTACAAATTCTTTTAAATAAACTAATTGGTTCTCTATCATATCATTAAGATTGTGATTAGACAATCTGGAAAACTCAGCAAGATGAGGAGTAAGTAAAATATTAGCATTTATCATTGTTTGCATTAAATCGCTATTTTTAGAAACAATATTAAGTGCGTCAGCATCCATAATAACTGGAATATCAATAGCGATTTTTAGCACTGTTTTAACGAGTAATAAGCTATATTCACTGATACCTATACCAGGTCCAATTAAAACACAATCCATAGATTTTAAAAGTTGTTCTAATTCATCGCAATTAGGATTTCCATTTTTTTCAGGGATACTAATCTTAATTGCTTCTATCAGAGTACCATCATATCTGCCTTTTAAAGAGCTGGGAGAAAATAAGTAGACCAATCCAGCACCTGACTTGATACAGGCTCGAGCAGATAATATAGCTGCTCCTGTATATTGTTCAGATCCAGCAATAATAGCAACTTTCCCATAATCTCCTTTATGGCTTAAGATTGATCGTTTGGGATAAATAACATCGCTTTCTGTTACTAATCTAACATTAGTGTATTCATTATTTATTAGGGTTTTAGGTATACCAATATCGATTATTTCTATAGTACCGCAATTTTCTTTTCCTTTATATATTAAATGCCCATACTTAAGAAAAGCAATACACAAAGTATAATCAGCTTTGATCGCATTTATACCAGCAGAGCCAGTATTAGCACAAAGACCTGATGGCAAATCTATTGAAATAGTAAGATAAGACTCATCATTAATCTTTTGAAAAAGTTTTGAGTGAATATCTGACAACAAACCAGAAAATCCAATACCAAAGACAGCATCAACACAAACAGAATCGGTAAAGTCTTGTCCATTAATCTCGTCAATATTCTTAATGCTAATCATGCTAATACCTAAATTAATACATGCTTCATAATTATTCATTGTTTCGACAGAAAATTTATTAATATTTCCTACAAAAACTATTTTTACATTAAAAGATAGTTGATCAAGCCAGCGTGCAATAACAAAACCATCTCCCCCATTATTACCATGTCCACAGATAATATAAATATTATTATATTTATTCTTTTTCAAAAGAATATCTTTTATTTTATCTGCACATGATTTACCTGCTAATTCCATTAAAAACAATGAAGTTCTTTTTAAGAAACTAAAGGTATTATAATCTAATTCTTGCATTTGATTTTGGCTTAATACAATCAACTTTCAACCTCATTTTTGTAGTGTTTAATTATATTCCACACTTTATCCATTTCTTCGAGACTGGATTTTTGCAAATCAATTTGGTGGTCTTTATAGTATTGCTCGAGTTTTTTAAATCTATTAGTAAATTTTTCATTACTCTTACGAAGTGCAGTATCAGCATCAAAGCCAAGTTTTCTTGATAAATTAACCAGAGTAAACAATAGATCTCCAATTTCCTCTTCAATATTATCATCATTATTAGAGTTGATTGCTTGCAGCAGTTCATTTTTCTCTTCAACAAGCTTCCCAAATACTGGCTGAGAATCTTGCCAATCAAATCCTATAGCAGCGGCTTTTTCTTGTGTCCTTTGTGCTACTATTAATGACGACATTGATTTTGGAATACCATCGAGGATTGACTTTCTTTGCTTTTTCTCCTCCATTTTTATCATTTCCCAATTTTTTTTAACTTCATTAGCATCGGATGCATTATTGTCTGCAAATATATGCGGGTGACGTCTGACGAGTTTCTCAATAATTTTTTTGAAAACATCATCATCAGAGAACTGTTTCTTTTCTGCAGCAATATTAATCTGCAAACATATATGCAATAGCAGGTCGCCAAGCTCTTCAGATAAATCTTCGTAATTTTCATTATCAATTGCTTCAATAGATTCGTAAAGCTCTTCAATAAAATTAGGTACCAATGACTTGCTTGTCTGAGCGTTGTCCCAAGGGCAACCAGTTTTTGGATGTCTTAATTGCTGTACTATTTCCATAAGTTTTTTAAAGTTATATTTCATGACATTCTTTCTAACTGTTTTATTATTGATATAATATTTGATTTGATTAAGTCGTCAACAGAAGATTTTGACAACGTGTTAAAAACTGATTTGAGAATGGTTTTGTCGACCCATTTAAAATTTACACAATAATAACTAAATAGATAAATAAGATAAAACCGTGCTCTATCATTATATATCAACTCTGAGAGTATTTGCATATGAGAAAATTCTTTTGATTGTGAGGTGCAGTAAATAATAAAATCATTTAAAATTTCATTTTCTTTGACAGATATAATTAATCTAATTAATTCAGATTTATTTGACGTTTGAGACTTACATATATTAAGCACCAATGCTTTGGTCAAAATAGGATCTTTTGATTTGATAACAGCCTTAATAATATTATATTCCATTTTGGTTACTTTTTCTAAATCATTTAATAAAAGAGCAATAATTAGCTCATTTTTTGGCATAATTTTCTCGAGGTTTTTCTCATAATCTTCTTTTAATTTTACTATATTTTGGGTATCGCTGGACGCTTTTAACTCTTTATCAAGCTCTTTTTTCAAATCTTCTACATAACTTGTATAGTCATCTTGCTCTAAGATCGTTTTTTTAACAAATGTATCAATGCTCTTTAATTCGTATTTTGAGTATTTTGTTAAAAACAATGTATATTCTCTTGAAAACCAATCATTTGTCAGCTTCCAAGTATTCTCTTCAAGCATGTCATCAATCATTTCAATAAATGGTTTTATAGGAATATCAATACCACGTTGCAGCTTTTCAATAGAAACATCTGCTGTCACTTTCACATATTCATCTCGATCAATACTAAGTTTTTTTAATATTTTCAAGCTATCTTTGAAGGGCAGGTTACCCAAGGCTGTAGCTAATGCAATTTTTAAACGAGGAGATGATGATTCTGTATACTTACTTAAAAGATTCATAACTTCTGGGTTGCCAGTAAAGCCAAGTGCTTTTATAACCTCTATTAATACTTCTTCTGATGGTGAACTCAAATACTTGTTTAGAATATTTATTGTTTTTTGATCTTCTATCATGGAAAGTGCTTCAATAGCAGAACGTTTTATATCAATTTCATCTGCTCTTATGAGCTCATCAAGAGCAGCCCATGCATTATCAGAGTTTTCTATAGTAATAATAGCACGATATATATGTGCTTGTACGTCAAAGGACACATAATCAATCTGTACTTTTATAAATTCATACAAAACTTCATTATTAGAGCGAATTATATAGTCAACAATATGTATTTTTGTATCATTATCGCCTTTATTCCATAAGTTTTGTATAAAACTATTATTATCTTCATGGTATATTTTGTCTAATGCTTTTAAGGCAATTCCGATATTTTGACTATTTTGAAAGGATGAGATAGTTTTTATTAGATTATAAGCTATTTTGTCAGGATAGTCATTTAATGCCAAGACAATTTCTTTATGTTCTGGATCATCCATACTAAGAGTATTTTTTTCTAATTGATCTATCAAATTTAGTTCATCGTTTTTTGCCATTATTATTGTTGCAATGGTTTTACATTTAAGAGAATTACTGTTATACAGTATCTTGATTTTGTCTTTTACTTCATTGTATGGCAATAATGAAAAGAAAACTGACAAATAATAAAGCTTGTTGTAAGCTTGACTTTCAAACAGATCGTCGATTATCTCGTTAGCAGCTATTTCATTATATAGATATAATTTAACAATTGCAAACCCTGCAACAAGAGCATTTTGGTCTTTACATAACATCAAAACTGTCTTAATTTGTTCAAGACCTGCTAATTGTATATACAAAATCTTTGCATATTGTTGTACCATTGTATGGTTAATTGTAAAGTATTTTGTAAGATTAATCCATGCATTAAAGTTACCGAGATTAATTAAAGCTTTTGTTCGTTCAAGCTCTAAAACAAAGTTTTTATCAAGTTCAATATTGCTCAATATATATATTGATAAAGGGTGATCGATATTTGCAAATGCTTTGATACCTTCAAGATATAGATTATTATCCCCATTTTTGAGCAGTTCAATTATTATTGGAATAACTTTTATAGTATTTAATTGAGAGAATATTTGAATCATGTGATATCTATTTTTTAATTGGATTTTTTGATGGATTTCAGTAAAAATCCTCAAACAAAAATCCTGGTTGAGAGAAGCAATAAAGTTCATTGTATATTCACTAACAAGAGCATTATTGTCCAATGCCATCTTTACAATTGTGATTTCATCATAATCATCTCTAAATAGATGTAAGGACCGTGCTAATTCTTGCCTAACTAAAACATCATTTGAATATGCCAAATCTTGGATATAAATACTTATATCATCACCTAAGCTTTTAAGAGATAGTATAGCTTGTATTGCTAATGAAGTTTTTTTGGACTTTACAAACTCTTCTAAAATAGATCTTTGATCTTCAATCTTTAATAAAGCTATCAATTTGCATATCATAATTTTAGATTCTAAATCTGAGTCTGCTGCAAAGCCTTTCAAATCTGGTATGTTTACTGTCAAAAGCTTTCTTAGATCGTCTGAAACATATTTTAACATAGAAATATTTTCTATCCATACTTTCATAAATGAGCTATAGTAATATGCATAGATTATTTTTTGTTTATCGTTTTCTTCTTCTTCAACAAGTTTTTGTATTTGTTCTGCGGTATTTGCATTTTTCTTTAATTTAAGATACTTTCTTTCTACTTCTAATTGAGCAACTTGTACATTTTCAACTGGTTTTTTCTTAGTTTGTTTGGCTAAATATTCAAAATTGACTTTACCACCAATCATAGAAAGTGCTTTTAGATAATAGTCTATTTCAAAATTTGCATGTTCAAGTCTTGAGTCAATGAGATCATGGAGTGAACGTGAGCTTTTTTCAAGGTTGTCTAATATGATGCTCTCTGTAATCATCTCAAATAGGGTGAGATTTAATTTCTTCGTAAGGTGTGAGTTTTCATTAAAATATAAATTATCGACAATTTTTGCGTCGAATCGTTCTTTTACAAATGGTTCTACCCACTCAAACCCTGGATAAAAATGACTCAACCAAATAAGATCATGGTAATAACTGTTCTTGAAATATGTATCAATCCATTTATTTACAATAGGTCTTGATAGAATATTTTGCATCTTTTCTACATCACCAAATTGAAAATTTGTAAAGCAAAAGAAGAAGTCTGGCTCGTAAAAATAATCTGATTGCAAATGCTCAATCAAGCTAATCTTTTCATCAAGGCTCATATCTAAAAAACCGAGTATTGTTAATAAACTCTCTTTATTTGGTGGTTCAAGTAAATAATTTTCATTAATAAAGTTAATTAAGAATTCTTCTCTGTTTGGACTCTTAGCTTGATAGTTTGATAAAAACTTTAAAACAATCTCGTTTAATTCTACTGTATCAAAGTAAAGGTTTTTATCTTCCTCAGCATATATTTCTTTTGACTCAGCGTAAATCATTTTCAGTTTTAAATACTTTTCATCAGTTGTATATAACTCATTTGGGTTTTCTATTGGTTTTTGCTGATTGGTTAGTATGCTTTTTAATCCTCTTCTTGCATTTTCATCGAGATACGTGTTTTTGACAAGCTTTTCTATATGCTTTTTTTCTACCCTATTCTTTAAATAAGTTAGTATATGTGATTGCATCTTTGATGGCTCTAACCATTGTAGAATATACTCTAAATGTAAGATCTCTAATTTGTGTTCTTGTAACAACTTTAGTATTATAGAATCTCTTACTTTTGGGTCTATCTCTGATATACTCAGCAGTTCATCAACTGCATCTAATTCAAAAAGTTTTTGAATGATTTTATGTGTATTGTTAGAATCAACGCGATAAGAGTTTAAAAGCCGCTGAGAGCTTTTAGAAAATATTGAACTTAAGGTGCTTAGCATTTTATTCCTTTGTTTAACTTATTTATGTTATAATTCTTTTCTTTTAGTCATTTCTTGCACTATATATGAAGCGACATCTGTTGAATATGAACCTGCTCCAAATCCTGCATCATATCCAAGCTCTATTGCAAGCTCATGAGTAATGCGAGGACCACCACAAATAAAAAGCATCTTATCTCTTAGCCCTTCAGCCTCAGCCATTTCTATAAGCTTTGTAAGATTTTGTATATGAATATTCTTTTGGGTTACTATTTGAGATACTAACACCACATCTGCATTCATTTCTCTGGCTTTTGATAAAAGATCTTCAGATAATACTTGTGCACCCATATTCAGGGCATTGAAGCTTCTATATCTTTCAAGTCCAAAACGGTGATTATACCCTTTCATATTAATTATGGCATCAATACCAACAGTATGAGCATCTGACTCAATACAAGCACCAATAATTGTTATCTTGCGACCTATGTTTTTGTCAACAAACTCGTCGGTTTCATCCATTGTCATTACTTCTGTATCCACAGTTTTTATTTTAATCTTTGTTAAATCAACATATGCCTTAGTGTTTCCATATGCAACTATATGGGAAAAGCCTTCTGATAGGTCACCAATATAGCATATTTCTATCTCTTCAAGCCCCATTTGTCTTAATAATATCCTTGCAGCCTCTTTACCAGTTTCATCAGCCTTTACCGGCATTGAAAAGGAGATTTGAATTCGTCCATCATTATTTGTGTCTCCATAAGGGCGTATATAACTTTGGTCAATTTTGTTTTGCATTTAATCTCCTTTTTAATTTATATTTAATTCTTGTTTTATTTTATCCATAAATGGATTGATATAGCTATCAGACTTTCGAAACACACCATCTAAGCCTTTTCCTGTAGTCTGAGTTCTTTTGATATCTGCAAATTCACCCTTTTCGAGTGCATTAAAGAATCCCTGCTCTGCAACACGCTTCAAAAATACTATCGCTTCATCAAGTACTTTTTCTGCTCTTTTATTTATAAATCCATCTTTATCTATAGAAATTTCTTTGTTAAAATCTTTTACAGCATTAAAGACATATTGTGCATTATCAATAGCCAAAGCCCTATCGGCAAGATGTGGAGTATGAACAGCCTCTGTAAGCATTCCCAATAACTGTACTCCCTGACCTGTCATTTGAGCAACCATATTAAACAATGCATTTATAACATAAGCTTCGAAAATATTCCCTGTAACGTGTTTTGTTGGAGGCATGTATTTGATTGGGGAATCTGGGAAAAGAGTTTTGGTCAAAAGTGCATGTGATAACTCATACATAAAAGAGTTTTCGATTGTTGGATCGATTTCAAACGCATGACCAATACCCATCTTTTCGGGTTTAACACCTGATAAGTGAGCAAAAGATTCATTTATAAGCTGAGAAGCAGTAACTGTATATGCCTTTTCAATAGCATCAGAAGTTGTGAGATAATTATCTTCACCTGTTTGTATTTCGATGCCAGCAATAGCGTTTATCATGCGTGAAAAGTATTGGTCTAAAAGTGTTCTTTGTGGATTAATATCTCGAAAGAGAATTCCATACATCGCATCATTTAGCATCAAATCTAATCTTTCCATTGCCCCCATTGCAGCAATTTCTGGCATACAAAGACCTGACGCATAGTTGGTTAAGCTGATATATCTGTTTAACTCTTCACCAACTTCATCCAGTGCTTTTCTCATTATTCTAAAGTTTTCTTGTGTCGCGAAAGTACCACCAAATCCCTCTGTTGTTGCACCATATGGAACATAATCAAGCAATGATTGTGCTGTAGAACGTATAACAGCAATAATATCAGCACCTTGCTTTGCTGCGGCTCTTGCTTGCAATGCATCTTCATATATATTACCTGTTGCAACAATTACATATAAAGAAGGTTTATTTCTTTCACCATATTTGGCAAAATATTCGTCTCTTGTGGCTTTCTGCTTTTTAATATGGGCTAACATTTTATCAGTTAGCTCATTCATAACTTTAATAGTTTTTTCAATTGGTTGCTGTATAATTTGTGTGAGTTCTATTTTTCCATCTTTGACATTTTCTGCCACTTCTTGTGCAGTTAATCCTGTAGACACCATAGCATTAGATATCCAATAAGCAGCACCTTTATCTAATGCATTTTTTTCTTTTAATTGATCTACTAAAAAGTTTGGCAGAGGTGTTCCATCGGCAAGTGCTCCGTCTATTCCCAATAATCGTAATACAGTTCTTTCAATAGTGACAGAGCTATAAGCATTTAGCAAGTCTTTAAGAGTGCTTGTGATCTGCTTTGCATACTCTCTTGCAGCCTCTATTTTCTCTTGTGGTATAGTTAATTGTAACAAGTCTCCTCCTTATAGATAATATGTAATCTATTATTTTATACATAGCTTTGTTAGTCAAGTAAAATTTATAGCATTTCGTCTTTATCTCACTTTGAACCAAAAATACTTTTTTAGTTTAACTTCTGGTATGTTTAAAAAAACATAATACCAACCTATAACACACCCGCTATACTCCTCCTGGTTCTCCAAGATAGCAAGGGGAGTGTATAGGGTATCATACGGAATTATAGTGCTTTATACTTTTTGTTAATTTTTACTAAAAAAGCTCTTTTTTAAATTAAAAAGTAATCATACTTGACAAAATTTTAGCACAAAATATATTGATTTTAGAAATATATTCGGAGGTTCATGATGATAATTGTAACGGGCGGTGCAGGATTTATCGGTAGCGTAATAGTTGATAGGTTAAACCAAGCAGGTATATCAGATATAGTAATAGTAGATTCATTAAAAACAACAGAAAAATGGAAGAATCTTGTTGGTAAGAAATACGCATTATATCTTGATAAATCACAACTATTTGAATATTTACAATCTCAAAAGAGTATCGAATGTATTATACACATGGGTGCTTGCTCATCCACTACAGAAAAAGATGCAGACTATTTGGCAAGCAATAACTATCGCTATTCTATCGATCTTGCAAAATTTGCTATAGACAGAAATATTCGCTTCATATATGCCTCAAGTGCCGCTACATATGGAGATGGAAGCAAAGGTTTTTCTGACGATATTAGCAAAATCAGAGAATTGAAGCCTCTTAATATGTACGGATACTCTAAACAAATGATAGATGAATGGGTATTAAATAATAATTTTCTCAACAAAGTAGTAGGTATAAAGTTTTTTAATGTGTTTGGTCCAAATGAATATCATAAAGGAGAAATGAAGAGCGTTATTTTTAAGTCCTATTATCAGATTCTTAAAGAAAAAAGAATACACTTATTCAAGTCGTATAAATCAAATTATTCAGATGGCGAACAAAGAAGGGATTTTATTTATGTAAAAGACTGTGCTGAAGTTATTTATTCTTTGATTAAAGAAAAAAATATCAATGGGATTTTTAATCTTGGTACAGGAAAGAGTAGGTCTTGGAATGATCTTGCCAATGCTGTATTCAAGGCAATGAATATCGAGCCAAATATTGAGTATATAGAAATGCCTGATATCTTAAAAGAAAAATATCAGTACTTCACTGAAGCTAAAATGAAAAGCTTGCAAAACACTGGTATTGACATTGCATTTACAAGTCTTGAAGACTCTGTGAAAGATTATATACAGCAATATTTAATGAAAGATCAAAAGCATATTTAAGTTATCTGAAGTCTTTATATATCACCCTTTGACCAATCTCAACACCTAATTTACGGCAAAGGCCTGCATTTATTTCAAGTGCATAAAGAGCTGGCATGTCGGATGCTATAGTTTCTGTACTAAAGGGCATACAGTTTTCAAATATGGATACTATCTTGAACTCATCATCAATAAACAATATGTCTAATGGTATATAAGTATTTTTCATCCAAAAATTTTGTATTCTTTGGTATTCAAAAATAAAAAACATTGACTCATTCTGAGCCATTTTATTTCTATACATTAGTCCAAGTGCTGTTTTATATGGGGTGTCGGCAATTTCAATATCAAAAGATAAAGAATCATTAATGCTTGTAATAATTACAATCTGACCCTCTTTTTTAAATTTGTACTTATTATCAGTATCACTCGACTTTTTTTCTTCTTTACACCCTATTAGGAGAAACAAGATAAGAAATAATACAATACTGTATTTGTATTTAGTAGCCATATTTTTTTATAGTTGAGACTATGAAGTCAGCTTTAGCTTTTGTGTATTCTTGTCGGTTTTGTGCAAAGTTTGAACTTATTCTCTGTTTTAATTTTTCATATTCTTTTAGTTCATCAGGATACTTTAACATGACTTCTCTAAAGCCAACATGATTGTTGTAAAAGTTTGATTTATAATGACAAACATGTAGATGATGAGTATAAAAATCTCCAACTCCTTTGGCAAGAAAATGCCACTCTTTAGGATCAAAATTAGCTTTATATTGCCAACCAATACGGTTTAGTATAGATAAAATATCTGTTTCCTGTTCAGGTTTAATCCCCAACATGATATCAATAATTGGTTTTGCACATACACCTGGAACAGCAGTACTACCTATATGCTGTATTTGGTCTGAGCTTATGTCTAATATGCTTAAAATAGCTTCTTTTTCTATCTGAAACAACTCATTCCAATTATGATTATTGCAACTAAGTTTTACTTGCTGAGAATCAAGTCCCATATCTGATAGCTTGCCTTGTTCTAAAGCAAGTAAATATTTCTTTCGCCACAAATCTGCCCTAAAGCCTCCAATTCCATTTTTTGCAATTACTCTATGACACGGATTAATAATAAGTATTTTGTTATCGCCAAGTGCCTTTCCCACAGCCCGAGCTGCTTTTGCATGATCTATTCTTTCAGCTAACTCCGAGTAATAAATAGTATTTCCAAGAGGTACTTTTCTCAACTCTTCCATAACCTTTTTATAAAAGTTATTTCCAGTATTTTTTATTTCAAAAGAGTCAGTTGGGTTTTGGCTAAGAAAATATTGATCAAAGTATCTATTAATTCTTTCTACAAAAGCTTTATTATTTTCATGTGGCTCTTTTACATATGTTTCTTTCTTTTCATTAATAAATTGTACTGAGTTGATAACTTCATTGTCAAAATCGATCTGTATCTCACCTATTGGAGAAAAATAATTATGTTTGCTCATAAATCCTCCTAAAAAAAAGTGCCTTTTTACAAAGGCACAGTCTTATATTCTCATTTAATCGCTTTTAAATATAATTCAAAAATTACAGCTTGACTTGGGCCAACATCACCAATACCATATTCACCAAAAGCCAAAGAATCAGGTAAAAATAGCTCCCAACGAGCTCCTTCTTTCATATTTTGAAGTGCGATGCTCCAACCAAGCAAAAGATCACTAACTGGTGCAATTATAGGCTCAATACTATCGCTTGAATTCCAAAAAACCTTTCCGCTTATTGTTTTACCAACAAATTCAATTTCTACTTCATCATTTGCTGCGGGTGTTTTACCGCTTCCTTCTTCAATAATTTTGTACTGTAGACCATCCAGTAATATAACACCCTCTTTTTGAGAGTTTTCTTTAAAGAATTGTTCTTGTTCTTTTTTGTTTTTCTCTGCATCTTGATCATGTTTTTGCATCATCTTCACTTGTGCTTCTTCTTGGTATTTATCTAAAATAGAATAAATTTCCTCTTCACTCAACGCAATTTTTGTTTCATCACCAGCATCTTTCATAGCTCTGACAAACATTTTATAGTCAACTTTTGTAAGAGTCTGATCAAGACTTTTACCAATTTGCAAGCCCAAGACATAACTGAGGCTGTCTTGGTAGGTTTTTAGGCTCACTTTTCCAGTTGGTGTGCCACAGGCAGATGTAATTGTCAATATGGCAACTACAAAAAGAATGTAAATGATTTTTTTCATTTATCCTCCATATTATTTTTTTTAAAATACACTAATCCTAAAATATTTACGCGGGTTCTTTTTGATATCAATAAGTAGAGAGTCAACTTTTTGTGTTGAATTAATTAAGTTTTGGTATAATTCTTTGTCATTCACCAAGGCACCTAAAGAATTGTTATTGTTTGATATATTTTTTGCAACTTGGTTAAGATATACCATTGCTGAATCGACAGTTGAAAGTGTATAGTTTACGCTTTCAAGTGCTATGTTTGAGTTTTGTATAGCTAACTGCAGGTCATCTTTGTTGTCTGAAAAGAACTTATTTAAGTCAGTAGTTGATTGGCTAAGATTTGTTATAATAGTTTTGATTTCATTCTCATTTATGCTATTTAAGATATCATCAACTCTTACAAATGCTGAATTACTATTTTCAATGAACTTGTTTATGTTATTTAACATGTCGTCTGCATTTTCAAGTTTAGAAAAGATATTTTCAACATTTGAAATCATAATATTTAACCTGTGAATAAGATCGATAAAGCCTTCACGAGAATCCCCTTTTTGTATCTTTTTTAAGTCCAAAATCTCGCTTCCTGTGCCTGTAATTATGTCTACTTGATGACTTCCCATTATATCAGATTCTTTAGCAATAAAAGATGTACCTTGTTTTAAAGGAAAATCTAAATCCACAAATAGTGTAGTAATAACTCCTTCTTCGCTAATTCTGATATTATGAACTTTCCCCTTTTTAAAGCCATTGACAGTCACAGCACTTCCGAGTTCGAGATTATTAATGTGATCAAATAAAACGTCAATTGTGATGTATTTATGCCTATCCAACAAATCATTTAGATAGGAATAACTCACAATAAATATAGCGATTACAATTATTGTAAAAATACCAACTTTGAATTTAATACTGTTCTTGTCTTTAAAAAATTGTGACATTTATAAACCTCTATTTCATGTTCTAAATAAATAAATTATTGTCAACAAAAAGTTTATTATATTTAGAAATAATAATATACAATGCATATTTAAAGCAAACAAAGCTATTTAATTATATGACCCTTAAGGGTCCAACCAGCAGCTTCTTCGACTTTTACGTCAACAAATTTACCAACTAACGACTCATCACCTGGAAAAATTGTTATTTTAAAATCTCTACTTTTGCCAGAATATTCATTAATATCTTTTTTTGATGGTCCCTCGACATACACTTCTTTAATCTGTCCAATTTGGTTTTTGTATTTTTCATGAGTAATCTCAGTTTGTAAGTCAATTAGTTTTTGCAGGCGCTGCAAACGTATTTCTTCATCAATTTGATTGGAATAATCTGCAGCTTTGGTGCCTGTTCTGGGTGAATATTTAAACATAAAAGCAAAGTCATAACGAACTTCTTCCATAAGTTTATAGGTGTCCATAAACTGCTCATTGCTCTCACCAGGAAAGCCTGCAATTACATCAGTAGTTATTGCAATATCAGGCATTAATTCTCGTAATTTATTGATACGATTTAAATAATGTTCTACAGTGTAATTTCTATTCATCATTTTGAGTATTTCATTATTGCCAGACTGAACAGGTAAGTGTATATGCTCACATATCTTATCATAGTTTGCCATTGTCTCAATAAGCTCATCAGATAAGTCTTTTGGATGTGATGTAACAAAGCGTATTCGTTTGATATTATCTATTTTGTTTGCTTGTTGTAATAGCTTTGGGAAATTTATATCTTTCCAAAGATAAGAGTTTACATTTTGCCCTAAAAGAGTAACCTCTTGTATTCCATTTTCTCCAGCAAAACGTATCTCATTCAAAACCTCATCTATGCTGCGACTTCTCTCTCGTCCACGAACATAAGGCACTATACAATAAGTGCAAAAGTTATTGCATCCACGCATTATTGTAACAAAAGCATTCAGGTTATTCTTTCTAACAGGATACACTTCATTATATATTTCTTGATGATTCATCTCAACTGAATAAACAAAGTCTCTTTTGTTATATATTTGTTCAATAATTTGTGGCAATTGGAAATAATTATCGACACCAACTACGAAATCTATTTTTGAATTAATTTCGTTTAACTCTTTTCCCAGTCTTTGTGCCATGCAGCCAACAACGCCGACGATGAGTTGTTTATTATTAAACTTCCTTGCAACCTCATTGGATATTCTCCCAATCACTCTATCTTCTGCATTCTGACGCACAGAGCATGTATTAAACATTATTATATCTGCATCATCTACACTATCAGTAAGTTCATAACCACTATTTTCCATAATAGTAGATATCATTTCACTGTCTGCAACATTCATTTGACAACCGTACGTTTCTATAATAAATTTCATAAAACCTCGTCTATTTTATTTTAAAATTATTTAGTAGCCATTCATCAGATATTTTTGTACCATTGTAATAAAACAAAAGTATGTCCTCATATGAAAATCCTAAGTATGCTTGTACAATAGCACCAATTTGACACATACCGACACCGTGTCCAGTACCATAACCATTTAATAAATAGTACGAACCTTTGTCTTGCAAAACAAAATTGCTACTCTTGGCATTATTAAATAGTTTTCTAATCTCTAATTCATTCTTAATAGTCTTGCTTGCAAGGCTACCATTTACTTTAATCGTAAGTATACGACCAGATTTGCCTCTCTTCTGAATTTGGATATTTTGGATATTGCCAATTGATAGTTTATTTTTAATATCATTCTTTGAAACTTTACTCGACCATTGAAAAGCACTTTTATACCAATTTATGTACTTGCCTCCTAATGAGCAATAAATTGACTCATTATTTCGAGAATCTTTAGTGTGTATTAGGTAATTTCTACTACTACCCCATAAGTCTTTAGCATCTTCAGTCGATCCACCACAGCAACTATGGTACACAGCGTCGACTACTTCATTTTCAAATATTAATATCTCATTTGTAGTTTCTATTGCTGCTCTATATGTTCGTTCTGTTTGCCTTGTAAGACCATTATAAACTTGGCAGTGTGTTGTGTTACACAGATCGTATCCATCATTACTATGTTTACTATTTAAAAGTTGTTTAACAGTATGGCTTCGTGCAGCGACAGCTTGTGCTTTAAGAGCTTCATATGGAGCTTCAACCCCTATTTCATAGGGAATAACACCTGCAATATAGTCTTCCATTTCCACATTGTTTATCAGTTTAATCTTGTTTTCTTTAGTCGCAGTTAACAAGAACATTCCATTATATTTATAGCCGTTAAATTCAATAGGTTTATCTGAGGCAATAGTAATAGGTAAATTATAGAAATTACCATTTACCCACACGCTTGGTTGAGATTCATTTCCATCATAATTAATTTGCAAAACTTCAGGAAAAGTGATATATGTACTATCAGATGGTGAATTTAGATAAAAATAGCTTTCAGACTTTAATTGTAGATATTGGGCTTCTCCAATAAAAATATCGAAGTATAAATGCTGATCAATATATTTTGCAGCATTAAGCGACAAAAAAAAAGAAAGCATTATTATTGTAATTACCAAACTTTTAAAAAGCATAACAAGTCTAATTATGATAGCTTTGCTCCACTTTGTATTGTTTTATCAGGCACAAGCACACTCAAATCTTCACCTATCTGTGCTGATAGAATCATTCCTTCAGACATCTCCCCCATCATTTTCCGTGGTTTTAGGTTTATGATCATGACAATATCCTTGCCCACAAGCTCATCTGGTTCATAGTGTTTTGCAATTCCAGATAGAACCTGCAATTCTTTATCACCACATTTTACCTTCAGTTTTAGTAATTTATTCGACTTTTTTACTTTTTCAGCACTTACAACCTTTACAATGCGTAGATCAGCTTTTATAAAATCTTCAAATTCAATAAAGTCTAACATTGGTTCACATTTTATCTCTTCTTTTTCATTTTGCCTTGCTTGTTCTTTTAATAAACTTACTTGGTGTTCAATCTCTGAATCTTCAATTTTTTTGTAAAGTGTTTTTACGTCAGTAATCATAAGCTCTGATGGATTTAAAACTCTTATATCGTCCCATTTAACATTAGGCGACATTGACATCATCTCTCTAATTTTAGTGCTTCCTTGTGGTATAATTGGTTTAAATACTACTGTTATTACTTTAAGTATTTGACCACAAACATATAATGTTTCTGCTGTTTTTTCTTTATCTTCTTTAATTGTAGACCATGGTTTCATTTCATCAAAATACTTATTTCCAAGTCTTGCAATATCCATGCAAAGCTTGCTTGCTTTTCTCACTTTATACTCTTGATATGCATGATCAATGTCTTCAGTTAAGTTAATGACTTCATTTAGGGTTTGTTGAGAATATTCATTTAAAGAACTACAAAAAGGAATTATTCCATTAAAATTTTTATTTGAGAAAGCTAATACACGATTAACCAGATTACCCAAAATGTTTGCTAATTCTGAGTTTACTCTTGTTTGAAATTCTTTCCAAGAAAAGTCTGCATCTTTTGTCTCTGGTGCATTTGCAGACAAAGCATAACGCAATAGTTCACCATCAAAATAACTAAGAAAGTCTTCTACCCATACTGCCCAATTGCGACTTGTTGATATTTTTTCACCTTCTAATGTTAGATATTCATTTGCTGGTATATCATATGGTAATGTATATTTTTGATTCTGCCCCATCAGGATACTTGGCCAAATTATAGCATGAAACGGTATATTATCTTTGCCTATAAAGTGCACTAATCTTGTGTCTTTATCAAGCCAATATTCTTTCCATTTGTCAGGTTGTCCTATCTTTTCAGCCCACTCTATAGTTGACGATATATAGCCAATTGGAGCATCAAACCAAACATATAATACTTTGCCTTCAGTTCCCTCGATTGGAATTTTTACACCCCAATTTATATCGCGTGTGATAGAACGTTCAATTAAGCCGTCTTGTATCCAACTGAGAATAAAATTCAAGACATTATCTTTCCAGTTTTCTTTTGTATCTAACCAATTTTTTAATGGTATTTCAAACTTTGGTAAATCTAAAAACCAATGTTTTGTTTCTCTAACAATAGGGCTATTCCCACAAATTTTACAGTGTGGAGATATCAGCTTTGTTGCATCAATTAACTTTCCACACGCATCACATTGGTCCCCTCTTGCACTGTCTGCATTGCAATGATAGCATTTACCTTCGACATATCTATCAGGTAAAAATCTCTTGTCATGTTCACAATAAAGTTGATTTGTTATATGCTCATTTATATATCCATTATTTAATAAGTCAAGAAAGAACTTTTGGGATAATTCATGATGCTTGGGTCGAGCAGTGCCAGAAAAGTTATCAAACTCAACTGAAATACCTGCAAAGCTTTTTTTAATAGAATCATGATAAAAATCGACTATTTCTTGAGGTGTTTTCCCATCGGCTTCTGCTCTAATTGAAATAGGTGCACCATGTTCATCTGTACCGCAGATATAGATAACATTTTCCCCTTTTAATCTAAGATATCTCACAAAAATATCAGCAGGTATATATGCACCTGCTACATGTCCGATATGTAATTTACCATTTGCATAGGGTAATGCACTGGTAACAATGAATTTTCTCATCTATACTCCTTTATAAATAACCATTATAAGTATGTACTTATTATTCTTCTTATGTCTGCCAAGCTAAATGGTTTAGCTATAATCTCAGTAAACCCCATTTCAATATAAGTATCTTTATCATCTTCTAAAAACATACCTGATGCCAATATTGCCACAAAATCTTTTCCCTTTTCTTTCAAAGCTTCATATACGTCGATTCCAGATGATTCGTCAAGATTCATATCAAATATTGCTAAAGCTATTTTATCTTGATTTTCTTCAAAGATTTGCACGGCTTCATTCATTGTGTATGCTGTTAGTAAAGGTGTTTTTAATAAATTAAACATCTCTGCAACAAGCTCACATAATGTTTCATCATCTTCTATCAATAAAACAATATTCTCCATACTTCTAAACCTCAACAAAATATTTATGTAGAATTAAAAGTGCTTCTTGGAAGTATTTTTGTTCAATTAAAAAGCTAAGTCCAATTCCATCATTTTTAAGTTCATAAACCAATATCTCTTCTTTATGTAATAGATCGACAATTTTTGCTGCAAATTCATTATCATATGCTAAACTATATCCAGTAAGTGCAATAGAAGTAAATCTAATTGGGCTTTCGAATATTTTTTGTACCTCTATATCAATTTTAAGTGATTCTACCCTTATTTCTTTGTCAGATAGATTTATATCACTACGCTTTAGATAAAAATCAAAAATATCAGCTTTGAGTGAATCTAACTCGCTTTCTTCTATTAAAAAAGTAAAATTACACAAATGTATATAATAGTCGTATATATTTGTTTTTAAGGATTTTAATAAGTAAGGTATATCTTCACAAGAGCATTTGACTTCCACCATTAGCAAGTTTTCTTTGTGTGCTATTGCTTTTATTTGATTTGTCTCCATATTTTCAATCATAGTTCCCTCCTTAAACGTAAAAGAAGATTTTACTTCTACAGCGATCTTATATTTATAAGCAAATTCGATAGCGCGTGGTTGTAAAACGCTTGAACCCTTATATCCCAGATATAGCATTTGCTCGTATGAAATTCTTTTGTGTGCTTGAGCAGTACTAACAACATGTGGGTCTGCTGAATAAACAGCATCTACATCGGTATAAATCTCACATTTTGAGGCTTTTAGATAACAAGATAATGCTATTGCACTCGTATCAGATCCACCTCTTCCCAATGTTGTTATTTCTTTTTCACGACTAACACCTTGAAAGCCAGCAACGATTACAAGTTTTCCTTTATCAAGCTCTTCTTTAATTCGAAAAGCATTTACTGTTTGTATTCGTGCATTTCCATGAGATGAATTTGTAATTATGCCACTTTGTGATCCTGTGAAAGAAATTGATGAAATACCCAATTCATGCAAAGCAAGAGATAAAAGTGACATTGTTACTCTTTCGCCTGCAGTTAGCAACATATCGAGCTCGCGGGCATTAGGTTTTGGTGTAATTTCTTTAGCAAGTGATATCAATTGATCAGTCGTCTTAGACATTGCTGATACTACCACGACCATATTGACATTTTTTTTCTTTTCTTCTGCTAAATGTGCAGCAATGGCTTTTATTCTTTCAATTGTGGCAACAGATGAGCCACCAAACTTTTTTACTATTAAATTCATTTAATTAATTGTTATTTCAAAGTTATCAATAAGTCTTGTTTTACCGATATAAACAGCCATTAACACGCGGAGTGTGCCGATTAAATCAGCTTTTAATTCCAAAGTATGAGGGTCAACAAATTCTATATAGTCAATTCTTCCATCTTTTTCATTGATTAATTTTCTCATTTTTGAAATCACTGTATCTATATTTCTTTCTCCTTTGTAAATCATCTCTTTTGCCAGAATTTGTGCTTCATAAAGGCTCAGTGCGTTACGTCTTTCTTTTTCATTAAGATAAGCGTTGCGTGAGCTTAACGCAAGCCCATCAATCTCGCGTACAATCGGACATGGACGTATATAAGTATCATAATTAAGGTCTTCGATCATTTTTTTTAATACTGCAATTTGCTGAAAGTCTTTTTCTCCCATATATAAGTATAGAGGTCTTACAATATTTATGAGCTTTGAAACAATTGTGCTTACTCCTTTAAAGTGTGTAGGTCTGCTTCTTCCACAATATAGGCTCGATAGCTTTTCAACTTCGACCCAAGTAAGATAGCCTTCTGGGTACATTTCTTTATTATTCGGATAAAACACGGCATCTACATTATACTTGCATAACAAATCTAAATCTCGATCAATATCACGTGGATAAGTCTGCAAGTCTTCATTTTCTCCAAACTGAGTGGGATTTACATATATACTAACAATTGTTATATCAGATTCCTTATTTGATTGTTCTACAAGGCTTAAATGCCCTTCATGTAAATAGCCCATTGTTGGTACAAAACCAATATTCTTTGTTTCATATATCAGGCTACGATACTCTCGCATTTCTTGGATAGAGTCAATTACTCTTATACTATCCTTCATGTTTTTACCCTTTCCTCTATTTCATTCTTTTCATTTAAAATTATGACTTTTGGTTTGTGATTCTTTGCTTCTTCTTCGTTAAAGATACCATAGTTAACAATAATTACTTGATCACCACGATGAACAAGTCTTGCAGCGGCACCATTTATGCCAATAATACCCGAGCCTCTTTCTCCTTCAATTACATAGGTTTCGAAGCGATTCCCATTTTGTACATTGAATATTTCAACTTTTTCATAAGGCTTCAAGCCGACAGCTTCAATCAGATTTTTATCTATTGTAATACTGCCGTGATATTGCAAGTCAGTTTGTGTTATAGTTGCTCTGTGTATCTTACTCAACAACAGTGTTCTTAACATATTTTCTCCTTACTTAATACTTAAGTACAATAAAAATTAATATCGTTATTTTGTAAATATATTTTTCAATAAATATAATATAATCCTATTTTATCTAAAAAGCAAGCAAATACTGATCTAATAATTAATATAAACAATCTATTTAAAGTATCTATTGTCAGCTATCTATGCATCTTTTATCTAATTCAGGTAAATACTCCAAAATAATCTTTGCAGCTCTCTCCCCTGCTTTACCATCGAGTTTATCAAACATAATAATATTTGCTTTTTGGCGATTATCCCTAAATTCGTCTTTGTTTTCTATTGCAAAATTCAAGTAGTTTAAGATATCTTGCGATGGGTCAATCTGATAGGAAATGCTTTTTATCAAGTCAGATATTTCATCAAGACTTCTTTTCGTTTCTTTTGTTTCATATGTGATGATTGGTTTATCTAAAGCACATGCTTCCGCTAAAATAGAGCTTGTATCACCAACTACACAATCTGCAAGCATCAGATATGCTAAAGTGTCAGATGTACTTAAAAAGTGTATATTTTGACTTTCTATAAGCTTTTTTTTATAATGAGTAGAAGTCCACGGATGCACAGTAACCATTACATTAAAAGCTTCTGTTAAGCTATCAAGTTTATCAATCCATGCATCTATAGCAGACATGCCAGATTTATCCCAAGTAGCTGTAAATAAGACACTTTTCTTATTGTTCGAAAAGCCCAAATGATTTGATAATATAGATAAGTCTTGCTGGCTGATCTCACCATTAAATGCAGGATCGAGTTTTGGATACCCAACAGCTACTGCAGTATTTATACCGATTTTTTTGGCTATATCTACTTCATGTTGGCTTGTCATAAAATACTTTGTAAAAGCATTGTAATTATTCGCATTAGTCAACCTTTTAAAATGGTAAGCTCCATGTCTCATACCAAACTTAACAATTCTCTTTTCTGGGAATTTGTGGCATACATGCCTGCAAGTGATGATTGCTTTTGGATATACAGGATAAATTTTCATGGGATTATATGCAGGTTGAAAGCTATTGGCAACTACTTTGTTTTTTGCAACTATAGGCAATTCAGCTAAATATTTTTGTACTGATTTAAACACAACCATATCAAGATAGTCTTCAGCATAGAAAACGCTTTGTTTTCTTTCTTTAATAATGTTCAAAGCGTTCCAAGCCAACTTATACGGATACTTTAAAAGAAGGTATGATAGTACCATAGCTTATGAAAAACTCTCTAATACTTTCTGCAAAACAACATTTGGTTCAATATTTTTCATGCAATTATGATGTTTCAAAGGGCAAGATTTGCCTCCATGCCCACCACAAGGGCGACATGTTAAATCGATTTCAAACACAAAATCCCCTTCTCTAAATGGATAGTAACCAAATCTCTGTACTGTAGGACCAAAAAAAGCAAACACTTTAACTTGCATAGCATTAGCCATATGTAAAGTTCCACTATCATTGCATATAACTAAGTCACAAGACTTCATCAAAGCTGCTGTTTCCAGTAAAGTAGTTTTACCGCTAATATTAATAATATTTCCATCTTCTTTTTTTTCTAATCTATTCACAATAGAATCGCACAGCATTTGTTCGCTTGGGCTGCCGCTAAGTATAATAAAAAAGTCATTTTCTAATAAGCTGTCTATAAGAGTTACAAAGTGACTATCATCCCACCTCTTTGTGTCCCAAACAGAGCCAGGTGCAATAAGTATAATCTTTCTTTTTTGGGTATTATTTGCTAATTGCTTGTCAGCATAATCAAAATCATTTGTACTTGGATAGAGCTCAGTCTGCATATTTAGTCTTTTGTTTGTAAATAATGATAATAAATTAAGCAGCTTTTCAATTTTATGCGGTATATGATTTAATTTCATTGCATGACATTTTCTATGTGTCAAAAAATGTCTTGCAAACCAACGGTTATAGCCAATTCTAATCTTAATGCGTGCAAACAAAAGGAGGATAGCGGTACGAGTTGAGCTATGTGGCGTAATTGCAATATCATAATTGTTCTGTCTCAATATTTTAACTATTTTTATAAACTCACCTTTTACTCTTTTATCATACACTATTAATTCATTTATATATGGGTTATTGGCTAATAATGGTGCTGTGCTTGGTATTATCATCACATCAATCAAAGCATGTGGAAATAATTTAGCACTCTCTCTAATCAAAGGAGTGATTAAGACAACATCACCAATAAAAGCTGTCTGGACAATAAGTATCTTACTTGGTACAAGATCTTTGAGTGATAAAGGGTTGTCAGAAGCGTATTTTATTAGCATTGTTATACTTCGATCAATTCATATTCCATTGAACCAAGTCCAATTTCTGCACCATATGATAATTGCCTGAGAGCATCAACTTTGGGGTGAACATTTTTGAATACTTCACCTGAACAGCCAGAAATTGATGAATTGCTTAATGGTACTTGTTTATTTACCATATCCAAAGATGCTTTGTCAATTGCTATTGGATCTTCGCTAATCAAAAGCCCAATATCATTAACTATAGAGTTATCAACGGCTCCATCGCAATCGCAGTTTGGTGTTATATTTAGCATGAAATTCATATAAATTAGCTTTCTATCGAGGATATTAACTGCTGCTAATGCAGTTTCAGCCATTTTTTCTGATAAAATAGAGGGGGTTTCATTCCACAAAAGTTTCATAGCTTGAGTAGGACAATGAGTAATACACTCTGCACAGCCAATACAAATATCTAAATCAATAATAATATCACTACTTTTTCCAGATACAGCATTGACAGGGCAAACACGAATACATTCATGACATGCTATGCATTTACTTTTTTCGAAGAGAGGCTTTATATCTCCATGCATACGCTGTTTTTGTGTTCTATTTGCCAAGCCCATAGCTAAATTCTTTATTGCAGCACCCATACCTGTGAGACCGTGCCCTTTTACATGAGACATAATCACAGCACCATCTGTTGCACCTAAAGCTCCAACTATTTGTACATCTTTAAAATGCTTTCCATTCAAATCATAAGTCTTATAATAGTCACTTTTTATACCATCTAAAATCACTAATGGTGCATTTACTGAAGCATAAGAAAAGCCATGTTCCAACGCTAACTCAAGATGACTTATTGCTTTGTTACGTCTTCCTTTGTAAAGTGTACTTGAATCACCAATATAAGGCAATGCATTCTTACTTTTGATCCAATCAACAGTTTTTCTAATATATTGTGGGTTTATATAAGCGGTGTTTCCATCTTCACCAAAATGCGTTTTTATCAGTATTTGCTTATCTTTTGCCAAGAATGGCAGATCCAAGTCTTTTAAAAAGTTGGTATATCTATTGATCAAGCTTAATCTGTTGTGAACACGTGAGGTTAAAAAGTATACTTTTGACATATTGCCTCCTTTATAATAGTTTTAATCCACTCTTTTTATTCTTTTCATCTAAACTAATTATTTCAACTTTAACTATTTGTCCAGGATAATAATTAGTTGTTTGATAATCAGTAAATGTAGAGCGATAGGCTAACCCATCATAGCCAACGCCAATATCAATAAAAATACCAAAGTCTGTAATATTTCTCACAATACCTTCGAGTTGTGTGCCAATTAATAGGGATTCAAAAGAATTAACTTCACTCTTTAGCTTTATCTGGGGGAACTCATCTCGTGGGTCAATATTCACATTTGACAAAGCGGATATTATGTCTTTGACCAAAACATCAGATATCAACAGGTTTTGTGCTATTGTCTTATAGAACTGCTTATTAAGTGCTTCCAGTAAGTCTTTTCTGTTATTATTTATATTTGACAACGTAAAGCCTACATATTTTATAATATTCTCTGCCTGCTGATAAGATTCTGGATGTATTGTGGTATTATCTAATGGGTTATTTGATTCTGGCACACGACAAAAACCTGCTGCAAGCTCATAAGTTTTATCTCCAATACCTTTTACTTTTCTTAATTCAGAGCGCTTTTTAAAAAGTCCATTTTTTTGACGATACTCAACTATATTTTTTGCTGTTTTCTTATTTAATCCTGATATATATTGCAACAAATACTCAGAAGCGGTATTGATATCGACTCCCAATAAATTGACTACAGATTCTGTTTCCAAAGATAGTTTTTGCTTTAAAACATTTGTTGATATATCATGCTGATACATACCAACACCAATTGATTCAGGCGGAATTTTTACAAGCTCATTTAACATGTCTTGAACACGCCTGCCAATAGATATAGCACCACGTACAGTTACGTCAAGCTCAGGAAATTCTTCTATACCTGCAGTTGACGCTGAATAAACAGATGCACCTGCCTCTGAAACAATGATATACTTCATTTCTGGGTATTTTTTTAAAAATTCACTCACAAAGCTCTCGGTTTCTCGCGATGCTGTGCCATTACCTATTGCTATCAGTTTTATCTCGTATATTTTAATAAGTCTATCCAGTATCTTTTCTGCTTCGATTATCTTTTTAAATGGCGGTGTAGGATATATATTTGCATTATCATGATACACTCCATTTTCGTCGATTATTGCTACTTTACAACCAGTTCTATATCCTGGGTCTATTGCCAATATTCTTGTTTTTTTGAGAGGTGGTGTTAGTAATAAATGTCTGAGGTTATTTTGAAAAATTGATACTGACCTATTCTCTGCTTTTTCTGTCAAATCAGTACGTACCTCACGCTCAATAGCAGGCAATATCAATCTCTTCAAGCTGTCTTTTGTCATTGTTTGGAATAGTTGAATATATGGATGTGTACTTCTTATTTTGGCTAATTTCATCAACATAAGTACAAGACCCTCCATATTTTCTTCACCCGTTTTTCTTGTGAGATATAAATTAAATCTTGACCAATCTATTTGTATTTTTACTTTGATTATTTTTTCTTTTTCTGCCCTATTGATTGCTAAAACACGCCATTCTGGAATAGAATATATCCTGAATGAATTATCATAATAACTTTTATAGACTTCTTTTTCATCTTCAATTTTGTCGTTTTTATTAGTCTCTATTATGCCATTTCTAAATATATTGTCTCTGACAAAATCCCTTATTTGGGTATTATATGAGATTTCCTCTGCAAGAATATCAATAGCTGTATTGAGAATATCTTCTTTATTGAGCAAAGAATGTTCTTCACTTTTAAATCTCATTACATATTCATCATCGACAGATTTAGCATCCCAAAGCCATTCAGCAAGGGGCTTTAAGCCCTTTTCTATCGCAAGATCAGCTCGTGTTTTTTGTTTTTTCTTATATGGTAAATAGACTTCCTCTAAATCTTTTAGAGACTCAGATAACTCAACAGCTTTTTTTAGCTCATCGCTCAAAACTTTTTGATTTTCAAGGCTTTGTAATACTTCTTTTTTTCTCTCTGAAAGCTTTTCTTGAACATGATATTCATCAAATATTTCACGAATTTTTATCTCATCCAGCTCGCCTGTCTGCTCTTTTCGATATCGTGCAATAAACGGAATTGTCTTGTCGTCAATAATCAGCTCGATTGTTTTATCTACCTGCCATGGTTTTATCTTTAGTGTTTCTGAGAGTTTTGTTATCCAATTCATTTATTTACCATAAACCTTTTTTAAAGTTAAATGCGGTACTATTAGGCATTTTATCTGCATTATAATATCCATTAATTATTTGATTGTAAAGTACACGTGTTGGCATGCAAAGCGACAAGTCTGTCAAAAAGCGTTTAAACCCTTTTTTATACACTTTGTCATAATAATGATAAATTGAAACAGGGTTTTTTGAGACTATATTAGTAATTCCGTCTTTTACATATTTACTATACTCGTATTTAATGTCGGAAAAAACTGTGTTCTGTTTTAGGTTAACAGGCATTCGTGAAAAGAAGAGTTTTGGATAGAAGAAAAGAGGGATAATTCCGCTACGATCCATGCCTGTAAAGAGGTTGTCAAAATCATTTTCAAAAGGATAAATAAACCTATTTACATTATTTTCATACAAAAACTTAATACTATAATCATTCAAAGCATATATGTTTTCATTCGCTATAATCTTTATATCTTTATAGCCTTTAAGTAAGAGAAGTTGATTTATTTGGCTTATCGAAAAGTATCTAAAACCTTTTTGATAATATTCTTTGATTAAATTTGCCCAATGCTCAATGCTCTCTTCAGCCATAAATAAAGGCAATTCGATGACAATATGCTCTTTAAACATATCGCATTTTTCTGTAAAGTCATCTAAATCTTGCCACATTCTTCGAGTAAAAGCAAGAATTAGATAAGTAAAATCAGTCTTTTGTACAATATCGAGCCAGTGTGGATTATCTATACGCATAAAATGCTCATCATTTGTGCTTTTGGAAACAATACTATCTTTTTCTTTTTTTAATTTGTTTTTTATTGCGTTATGGTGAGTTAGGTTATATTTTTTTATTGGTAGAGATTTGCATATGTTTTGTTTAAAATCAGACACCAAATATATTTCATCGTCAATACCTATCCTATGTGTATCATTTTTTGTGTTAAAATAGATGTTAATCATTTCTCCTGCCTTTGCTTCATCAATAGGCTGTTCATCTTTATTTGTAATTTTCTTGATTTCTATCAAATCTGAATCTATATTTTTATCACTTATTATGCGAATTTTAGCATAATCATGCAGATCCAAATCAGTTGTAAAACTGATTTTTGTATCTGAATTTGTGGAGGCATTAAAATTATCCACTTTACCCAAGTAGCCACCTACGGTCGGCGAGGAAAATATATCGTGAATATCTGAACCCATAAAGTATGCTGTCTTATCACGTGCTAAATCACGATTTAATATATTTTTTGCTTCTTCTATACGGTTATTATCATCTATAGCCATTCTATAAGCACGTGCAGTATTATAAACATAATCAGCTGATTTCATCCTACCCTCTATTTTGAGGCTTTCAATTCCCAAATCAATAATCTCAGGAATATAATCAATCAATTGTAAGTCTTTTAAACTAAATAAATAATGTTGCTCTTTACTGACAGCAAAAAGCCTGCGACATGGTTGTTTACAAAGCCCACGGTTTGCACTCATACCGCCCAAATAACTACTAAACAAGCAATGTCCAGACATTGAATAGCATAATGAGCCATGAATAAAGAGTTCCAATTGAGTTGTTTTTTTCTTAGCTACTTCTTCAAGCTCGTGAAATGTCAGTTCTCGTGCTAATACAACCCTTTCAAAGCCTCTGTTTTTGGCGTCTTCATTACCAATACTATTATGAACTCCCATTTGTGTACTTGCATGTATTTTATTTTGTTTAAAATACTTAGATATAAGATAATAAACGCCCCAATCTTGAATTATTATAGCATCAGGTCTCATAATATTAAGTTCTTCAAGTAGATCAACCAATTCATATGTTTCTTTATTCTTTAATAAAGTATTCAGAGTAAAATAAACTTTTTTATTGTTTTGATGAGCATATTCTATCAAAGAAGCCATTTCATTCTTTGAAAAGTTTTTTGCTCTTTGTCTTGCATTAAACTGCTGCATACCGGCATAAACGGCATCTGCACCGCCTTCAAAAGCACACATAGCCATATCAATATTTCCTGCTGGCAAGAGTAGTTCTGGCTTTTTCATAAAAATCTCCTATTTAATTATTATAACTTGTTTAGTGCTTCAATCACACCTTCGCTATAATCGTTTTTACAAAGATAAATTGCATTTATAAAATCTTTATTATACTTATCAATAGAGCTATATTTAATACTATCTAATAGTTTTTTTGAGCTATTTGCTGGTAAAAAACATACATCTGAGTTAATTGCCAAATCATAGTCATTCATTGAGTCAAGCAAACTGATAATTTTGACATTATTGGCTACGTTTTTGATACCTGTATATTTATTAATGCCTTTCGGTATAATATCAATCGCCACATTTGACCATGTAATATTAAAAAACATATTTAATGGATGGGACAACATAAAGTCTTTAATAGTTGCCACATACATATCAGGTGCTGAACCTGTTTGTTCTGTGTGTGTAAACATGCTGATAGTTGCTTTTCGAGTTGCAAAGTAATGTATGAATCGAAAATCAGCCATCTTTAGATCATCTTCAAGACACTTAATTTTTTCAATCATATCAACATCAATTAATATAGTTTCTTCACCTTTTTCCCAATACAAAGCACCAGTCTCAAGTATAAAGCCTTTGAAAAATGTTAAAAATTTATTTGGCAGATAACGTGTCAAAAAAGAATAATCGTTACCAGTACAAATATAAAAGTCAAAAGTATCCTTTAGCCTTTTATAAGATTTATAAAAAGCTTCTTGTTGGGCTTTTGGGAGCTGCCAATGCTTATTTAAAAGCGTACCATGTAAATCAATTGCAATAATATTTTTATTCATATAAGCCATTAAATTTTTGCAATGATTATTGTCAATGCAGAAGTGTAAGAATTAATTATTAAGCAATGATACGCATAGATTGCTTGTTTTAGTTCAATAAGCTAATTAAGATATGAACTTAAGCATAATGCATACAAAATTTTAATTCCTTTCTGGCTTTATTAAAGCAAATCAACTGTTTTTAAAGAGCATATATAATTATTTTTTGTATAGTCACTTTTTTAAAAGCAAGTCCAAAAAGTAAGAATTATTACTCTTCATGAGAGCTAATATTAGAAAAAAGCATTGTTACTTCTTACTCGTTAAATTCCGATAGATATCTCTTAAAAACTATGGGAAAGTAACGGGAAAGTAACGGGATGGTAACGGGATGGTAACGGGATGCTCGGAGAAATAAATCGATAAAAATTGCTTGTTTTTTATGTTTATTGTTTATTTTTAGCAAGTTATTTTAGTTTATGACAACATGTTTACTTGTAAAAGAATCTGGCAATAATGATTTACAGTACACAAACATTTCAAAAGTTATTAATATCGCAAAAGAGTAATAAAACAATATAAATCGCTTGACAAAAAATCATAATATCAGATCATGTATTAGAATATATTATTATAGTAAGGATGAAAATGAGCTTAGCAAATAAAGATAATACATTGGTAATCTTACCTGTTTATAATTCAGCAGGCTATTTGTGGCAATTAGTGAATGAGATTTGTGAGTATATTCCTATTATGCAAATAGTTGCAATTGATGATGGTTCAACCGATAATTCGTATGAAACATGCAAATCAATTGGTATTCACTGCATTCGATTTAAGACAAATCAAGGCAAAGGAGCAGCTTTAAAAGCTGGTTTTGCCTATGGTTTAGCAAACAAATATGAATTTGCCTTAACAATAGACAGCGATTTACAACATTCACCCAAAAGTATTCCACGTTTTTTTAGAAAGCAGAATTATGTAATGGCAGATTTAATCATTGGTAAACGAAACTTTTCTCTGACAAAAATGCCTTTTATGAGGGTTTTGTCAAATACAATAACCTCAAAAGTTGTGAGCTTATTGTCTGGTCAAAAGGTTTATGATTCTCAATGTGGATATAGATTATACCGTCTTGAAAGACTTAGAAATATAGAAATTACCGCAGAACGTTATCAATATGAAACAGCTGTTATTTTAGAACTAAGCAAAGAACTTGGTAAGATTGATTATGTTACTATCGATACCATATATAACGACGAAATAAGTTATATAAATTCTATAAGGGATATAAAAAACTTTGTAGAAGTGATTTTTAAACATATTTAGGAGATTTAATGAATATTTTAATTTGTAATGATGATGGCATCCATAGCAATGGAATTATAACTCTGGTAAACACATTTAAAAGCAAAGGACATAAAGTCTTTCTTGTAGCACCTGCATCTGAAAAAAGTGCTCAATCACACGCAATAACTATAAGAGAAGCCTTACGTGTTAAGCAATATGATGAAAATAGCTGGTCAGTATCTGGTTCTCCCGTTGATAGTGTCTTAATTGCATTAGAGCATTTATTGCATGAAAAAAAAATAGATTTGGTAATTTCTGGAATTAATGCTGGACAAAATATAGGTGATGATGTTTTATACTCTGGAACTGTTGCAGTAGCTGTAGAGGCTATGTGTCTTGGTTTTAAAGCAATAGCGATATCGATCACAAGTTATGAAGATCAATTCTTTGAAACAGCATCAACAATTATTGACAAGCTTGTTGATCTTCAAATATATGATTTAATAGGTCATAGACAATTAATCAATATAAATGTGCCAAACTTACCATTATCAGAAATAAAAGGGCTTCGTATTTGCAAAACAGGCTTTAGACGCTATCAAAACATTGTTCATCAAGATAAAGACCATAGAAATAGAGATATTTTTTGGATAGGCGGAGATTCACCAATTTGGGAAGAATACAATGAAAATATTGATGGCTATCTTGTTAAAAATGCAATTGTGGCAATATCACCGTTAAAAGTTGATTATAATGATTATCAAATGCACAAGACTTATATAGATTTTTTGGAAAAGAATAAAGAACAATTAAATTTTTGGCATAGTTAGGTTAAAGTAAATGAGGTTTGAAGATCAACGTAAACTAATGATTGAGAGGCATTTGATACCTCGCGGAATCAATAACACCGCTGTACTGTATGCATTCTCTAAAGTTCCCAGAGAGTTATTTATTGATGAAAAATGGAAAGAGCATGCTTATCAAGATCATCCCTTACAAATTGAATGCAAGCAAACTATTTCTCAGCCATTCATTATTGCCTATATGATGCAATTGGCAGATCTTCAAGCAGAAGATATTGTATTGGAAATAGGAACAGGGTCTGGTTATCAAACAGCACTTTTGTCAGAATTATGCAAGGAAGTCTATACAGTAGAACGATATAGCGAGCTATCGATTTCTGCACGTAAAGTACTCAGAAGTTTGAATTATGACAATATTTTTTATAAAGTAGGAGATGGTACAAAAGGCTGGGAAAATTCGATTCCACCTAAATCTGAGTTTGATAAGATAATTGTTTGTGCAGGTTCACCCACAATACCTGAACCATTGATATCGCAATTAAAAATTGGAGGCAAGCTGGTCATTCCAGTAGGTAGTGCAATATCACAGAGAATGATTGTATTAACAAGACAAGAAAAGGAAAACATCATCGAAGAATTAGCTTTTTGCACATTTGTTCCATTGGTAGGTCAAGAAGCTTGGAAAGAGTAAGTTATGATTGCATATTTAAAAAACTTTTTTAGTGATAAGACAAATACAACAAAAATGAAAAAAATATTGTTGTTTAAAAAGCTGAATAAAATAGAGCTTAATCATTTATCGCAGTATTTGATAGAAAGACATTTTAAAAAAGACGAAGTTATTTATTCCAAAAACTTTCCACACGTAGTTCTTTATTTTATAATAAGCGGTCAAGTAGATTTATACCTCGAAAAAGATGATACTAATATCACTTTTGTTACTTTAATTGAAAATCAACACTTTGGGGAAATGGGTTTATTTAATGAGGGGGTTCGTATCAGTTCAGCAAAAGCTGTTACAGATTGTACATTGATGGCAATTTCTAAATATGATTTTGTAAAATTTATAAGTAAGTATCCAGCAAGCGGTATCAAGCTTCTTTATAATTTAACAGAAGATATTGCAGGCAAATATCATAGTTGGTTGATAAATGAATTTAGACAAGATTAACCTAATGAAGCTTGGCTTTATCTTGCTATGCATTGCAATTGCAGGATTTGCGATCTTTATTTATAAAAATATATTTACATATATTCTTTTATCTTTTATTTTTATATATTTTGCAAACCCATTTGTAACAACTTTTGAGAATCTTGGAATTCGGCGTATTTTTGCCATCCTAATATTCTATTTACTTCTTATAACAGTGATTTTTTTTATAATTTATTTTCTTGTTCCAATTGTGATTAGACAGAGCTCTGTCATTCTATCAGCATTCAATGATTTCATTAATCTCCCTATCGAAGAATTAAACGAGTTAGAGTTTGTTAAAAGTTATAATGCCCTATTATCTGGCATAGATGATCTATTTCCGTTCATAAAAATTGGCAATTTCCCACAGCAGTTGCAACATATTATGTCTGAAACCGCAGCCAAAATCCCGAACTATCTATTATTGTATACGAAATATTTAGCGAATTTTGTATCTTTTTTATTTGTCGTGCCAGTAATCAGCTTTTTCATGTTAAAAGATTTACATATATTTAAAAGAGAGATATTTAAGTTGATCCCAAACCGTTATTTTGAAATAAGCATCATCTTGATTAACCGTATCAATACAAGTGTTATAACATATTTAAAAACACTCTTTATTGAGGTATGCATAGTTGGTCTTTTAACAGCTATTGTACTCAGTCTTTTGGGCGTAAAATTTGCTTTAATAATCGGTATGATCGCAGGTCTATTTAATATTGTGCCTTATTTAGGTCCATTTTCAGCCGCAATATTTGCAAGTCTATCAGTATTATTAACTGGCAAGCCTGTATCATTGGCAATATGGACAATTGTAGGTATGTGGGGTGTGCAAGTAATTGATAATAACGTTGTCTTTCCGCTCGTGATGTCTAAAGGTATTGAAATACACCCAATGTACATATTTATCACAGCAGTCGCCAGTGGTTTAACATTTGGATTTCTTGGTATACTTTTAGCACTGCCAACACTATATCTTATTACAACAGTGCTTCAAGTTTTGTATAAAAACTTGAAAGACTTTTCAATTATTTAATTATATTCATATAGAGAGGTGATTATGAGGATATTAGATAAATGTTCAAAATATCAAGACGCAAGAGAAGTGCAAAAGATGGGATATTATCCTTACTTTAGAGTGATTTCATCTGAACAAGATACAGAAGTATTAGTCAACGGGCAAAAAATGTTAATGATGGGATCTAATAGCTATCTTGGACTTACTACTCATCCAAAAGTGAAAGAAGCAGCTAAAAAGGCGATTGACAAATATGGTAGTGGCTGTGCAGGATCAAGATTTTTAAATGGAACACTTGATATTCACATTGAACTTGAACAAAAGCTTGCAAAGCTCGTTGGCAAAGAGTCCGCACTAATTTTTGCAACTGGTTATCAAGCTAATCTTGGCTGTATCAGTGCATTAGTTGGAAAAGGCGATTATATAATTACAGATAAGTTAGATCACGCTTCTATAATTGACGGCTGTAGACTATCGTATGGTCAAATGATACGATACAGTCACAATGATATGAATTCTTTGGAAAATGCTCTTGAAAAGATTGAGGGTAACCAAGTATTAGTCGTTGTAGATGGTATTTTTTCTATGGAAGGAGATATTGCTAATTTACCCAAAATAACCGAGATATGTGCAAAATATAATGCAAGCTTAATGGTAGATGAAGCTCATTCTATTGGGGTTTTGCATAAGTCTGGTGCAGGTACAGCAATGCATTTTGGATTGACGAAAGAGACAGATATTATCATGGGAACTTTTAGCAAATCATTGGCTTCAGTAGGTGGGTTTATAGCCGCAGATGATAATATTATCCATTACTTGAAGCATTTTTCACGCTCATTAATTTTTAGTGCATCCCTACCACCTGCATCCACAGCAAGCGTAATTGCAGCTCTCGAGATAATGCATGATGAGCCAGAAAGAATTGACAGACTATGGGAAAATACACATTTTATGCTAAGCGAGCTAAAGTCAATGGGATATGACACAGGCAATTCAAATACCCCAATAATACCTCTTTTGATAGGCGACATGACACTCACTTTTAAAATGTGGAAACGCCTGGCAGAAGAGGGTGTATTTATCAATCCTGTTGTACCTCCAGCAGTGCCGCCAACTGGCACAATGATCAGATGTAGCTTCATGGCAACTCACACTAAAAGTCAATTAGAAATGGCTTTGGATAAATTTGAAAAAATCGGAAAAGAATTAAATATCATATAAGGAGAACAAAATGAGCAAATACTTTAAAAATCTTGTGGGAGAAAAATGCTATTTATCCCCATTATCAACAGAGGACGCACATTTATACACAGAATGGCTAAATGATTACTACATTACTTTAAATCTTGGCGGAGTGGGCCAAATGTTGAGCCTCGAAGTTGAAAAGAAAATACTTGAAGGATTCCAAGAATGTAATAACTATATTTTTGCTATTGTTGACAGAGAAAGCAACAAATTAATTGGTTCATGTGGTTTGCACGATGTCAATTTTATAAATGGAACAGCTGAAGTTGGTATAAATATTGGTGATAAGAACTATTGGAATAGATCATATGGTCTTGACTCAATGAACCTTTTGTTAGATTTTGCATTTAATGTTTTGAACATATATACAGCATACCTAACTGTTTTAGGCTTTAATAAAAGAGCCCAAAAGCTTTTTACAAAAGTAGGTTTTGAAAATAGTGGCACACTCAAATCTTTTAGAAAGATTGCAGGCAACCGTTATGATGTAAATTATATGCAGATTTTTGCTGAAAACTTTAAAAGCCCTTATATTAATAAGGTTTTAAATGATGTACAAAGCGATAAAGGAAGCCTTGATTTAAAACTGGAATTATAAGATGCTGAAAAAGATAGTTGGACAAGCTCTTGCAGTTCGCATTTTAGAAAACTCTTTAAAGAACAATACAGTAGCTCAAGCTTATTTATTTTATGGACCAGAAGGCTGTGGAAAAATCTTCACAGCCTATATATTTGCTATGGCAATAAATTGCTATTCAGAAAAAGAAAGAAGACCTTGTGGAACTTGTTTATCATGCAAAAAGTTTTTAGAGTTTTCACATCCAGATATAATGTTTCTTTTTCCTATACCAAACTTCGATATGACAATTAGTGGAGAAATTAAAAGCCAAGCAAACCAAGAAGAATATCAAAAATATATTCAAGCAAAGATTAATCATCCTTGGAAAGATTATGCTTTTTCTGGCAATACAGAAATTCGAATAGATCAGATACGTATGATACAACAAAAATTAATAACTACGCCTTATGAAGCAGAAAAGAAAGTTATTATAATAGAAAATATTGAAAAAATGAATATTCAAGCAGCTAATGCCTTTTTAAAAACTTTGGAAGAACCGTCTGATAACACAGTAATTATAATGACAACTACAACAATAAATAGTCTTTTGCCAACAATCATCTCAAGATGTCAGAGAATTGAATTTCATCCTATCAGAACAGAAAAAATAGAGATTTATTTAAGACATGTTTGCTCATTGGATCCTGTGAAAGCAAAACTTATAGCAAAGCTATCTAATTCCAACCTCGAAAAAGCACGGATTTTAGCTGACGAAAATGACTTTGAAAGTCTTGATCAATCAATAAAGTTTTTTCAAATCTTACTCGCTGAAGACGATGAAGAATTCTTAAACTGGCAAGACAATACAATTGCTAAAGCAGGCAGAAATAACAGTATTCTCATTGAAACAATTAATACATTTATATTATTCTTAAACGACATTAAGGCATTTCAACTTTGTCAATCGGACATAGTCAATATTAATCAAATCAAACTAATATCAAAATTTTATGAGAAAAACCCCCATATTTTGGAAGATTTGGATAAATTATTCTATTTCTTAGAAGATATGCAAGGAGCTTTGAAAGGACATGTAAATCCAAAGCTTGTATTTGGACATATATACAACACTATAGGAAGATATTTTTCAACTTAAAGAAATATTTTCTTATTTATATGACAATAAACAAAGAATAATTGATTTTCCTATGGCATAGCTTTTGCATCATATTGTAGCAAGTGGCACGAAATCTGAAGTCACAGGGCGAAGCTGTGCTAATATTAAATCAGGGAAGATAATATGGAAAATTATGAAAGTGAATATTTATTAGGCTTAAAGTATTTTCAAGATAACGATGTACATAGTGCTATTAAGCATTGGGAAAATGCTGCAGAAATAAACCCTAAATCAGCAAAAATATTTTCAATTTTAGGCAACGCATACAAGATATTGAATGAAATAGATACATCGTTTCAATATATTGAAAAAGCAGCAAATTTAGAACCAGAAAATTTTAACTACTTATATAATTTAGGTCTTGTATTCTATGAAAATAAACGTTATAAAGAATCAATACAAATATTAGAAAAAGCTCGTTTGGTAGATAAGACCAATCACGAACTATTAAATGACTTGGGTGTAGTATATTTCAAGACTAATGATTACGAAAACGCTGAGATAAGAATTAGACAAGCTATGTCTTTAGCAGAAGATTATTATGTCGCAAAAATAAATTTAGCAACAGTCCTGCTTTCAGCTAAGAAATTAGTTGAGGCAGGGCTTTTTTTGTCTGAATTAGAAAAAATATACGGTATAGATGCAAATATTAAAGAATTAAAGACTCAATTAAAACTTATTTCTAATAACGCAGACATCCCTAATACCTCAATTCATATTGAGTTGTCTAATCAAATATATGAAATCGACCCATTTAATATTATTTCAAATATTGGTAAAGATGATATTAAAGGTATTGACATTTCTGTTGTTATACCGATTATGAATGAACGTAAAAATTTGCCAATCCTTTATGAAAAATTAGTAAATGTACTCGGAGATTTAGATCAACGGTATGAGATCATTTTCATTGATGATGGAAGTCGTGATGGTAGTACTGAATACTTAAGAAACTTGTCTTTGTCAGAGACGAATGTTGTCTTGATCCAATTTAGGCGTAACTATGGACAGACAGCAGCATTAAGTGCTGGTTTTAAATATGCAAATGGACATATAATTGTTACTATGGATGGTGATTTGCAGAATGATCCTGCGGATATACCTAAATTATTAGAAAAAATGGCAGAAGGGTATGATCTTGTTAATGGATGGAGAAAAGATAGGCAAGATAAAGCTATCAGCAGAAGACTGCCTTCAGCTGTGGCAAATAAAATCATAAACTACCTGATAAGTGGCACAGGTATTCAGCTTAATGATTTTGGGTGTACCCTAAAAGCATACAAAAAAGAGATTGTAAAGAATATACAATTATATGGTGAAATGCATAGATTCATACCTGTCTTTGCTGCTTGGCTTGGAGTAAAAGTTGCCGAAATTCCCGTTAATCATCATCCAAGAATACATGGCAAAGCAAAATACAATTTATCGAGAGTATCAAGAGTATTGTTTGATTTTCTTGTAATTAGATTTTTTTCAGATTATATGACGAGGCCTATACAGTTTTTTGGGAAAATAGTAAAAAAAATATTTCTCTGGGGTACTGCACTTTTTATTTCTTTATCTATCGCAAGTATTTTTACAACTCTTAGCTTTAACACATTAATTATCCTTTATGCAATAATGCTTACTTTATGCACACAAGTTCTCTTCATAGGTTTGATTGGAGAGCTTGTAATACGTGTCTATTTTGAAGTACAGAATAAAGATTATTATATAGTTGAAGCTATACACTCAAGGACTCAAGGTAAATAAATGTGTGGCATAGCAGGAATCGTAAGTAATACGTTAATCAGCAAAAAAGACATCCTTTCTATGACTAACGCTCTAAAGCATAGAGGTCCCGATAATGTTGGTTGTGAAATATTTAACCAAGATAATAAACTAAATATTGCGCTAGGGCAAAGACGATTAAGCATTTTAGATTTATCTTCTGCAGGTCACCAACCAATGTCATCTAACGATGATAGATACTGGATTGTCTTTAATGGTGAAATATATAATTTTCAGGAGTTGCGTAAGACATTGACTGCAATGTCTTATGTGTTTAATTCACAAACTGATACTGAAGTTATCTTGAATGGCTTTATTGAGTTCGGTGTTGAGTTTTTCAAAAAGCTTAACGGGATGTTTGCTTTGGCAATTTATGATAGACAGAACGACGAACTTGTGCTTGCAAGAGATAGATATGGACAAAAACCATTGTATTATTATTTTAATGGAAGTCAGTTTTTATTTGCTTCAGAGTCCAAAGCAATTATTTTGCATAAAGATTTTAAAAAAGAACTTTCAATGGATAGCTTGTCTGCTTATCTTCAATACGAGTATTTGCCTTTAGATTTAAGCATTTATAAAAATGTAAAAAAGCTATTGCCAGGGCATTATCTGGTTTTTAAAAACTATGATTATAAAATCAAACAATATTTTGAAATAAGCTTTTCACCATACAAACAATTTAATACTTTAAGTGAAGTTGAACTATCAAAAACATTAGTTATGAAACTTAAAAAAGCTGTTTCCAGCCATATGGTCAGCGATGTGCCAGTTGGTGTTTTTTTAAGTGGTGGAATAGACTCAAGTATTATCACAGCTTTAGCTTCTGAGCTCACAGGGCATAAGAAGTTAAAGACTTTTTCTATTGGGTTTGATGAGAAGTCTTTTGATGAAAGCTCTTATGCAGAACAAGTTGCCCGATTATTTAAAACAGATCACCATCATGAAACACTTTCTGTATCAACACTTGTTAATATTCTTCCTGAAATAATGGAAAGCTTAGATGAGCCTTTTGCTGATGCCTCAATCATACCAACCTATTTACTTAGTAAATTTACCAAACAACATGTAAGTGTTGCTCTTGGCGGAGATGCTGGAGATGAGTTATTTGCAGGCTATGATCCTTTTTTAGCTCATTACTGGGCAGAAAAATATAAAATAATACCAAAGTACCTTTCAAAATATATTATTGAAAATCTTGTCAATAGCGTACCAGTTTCTGAGAAAAATATGAGTTTAGATTTCAAGGCAAAAAACTTTCTAAAACACGTTTATAAAAGCCCTGTGATGCGAAACCAACTTTGGATTGGCTCGTATGATTTCGATGAGCAGAATCGCCTTTTTTTGGCATTTAACGGTAACTATCCTTTAAACCTAATTGAAACACCCCACGATTTGTCTAAAGAAAACAGCTTACTTTGGCATTATCAAAAGTTTTACTTGGCAGAAGATATTCTTACTAAAGTAGATAGAGCAAGCATGATGAACTCTTTAGAAACAAGAGCACCTTTTTTGGATAATGATTTCGCTGAGTTTGCTAATCATCTTCCCTATTCTGTCAAATTTAAAGGAACAACTCGTAAATATATATTGAAAAAAGCATTTGAAGGAATATTGCCAAAATCAATTCTGTACCGTCAAAAAAAGGGATTTGGAATACCACTGACTAAATGGATTAAACAAGATTTAAAAAACGAAATATCTCATTATCTAAGTAAAGAATTTGTCGATAAACAAAGCTTATTTAACTACCCATATGTCTATCGTTTATTGCATCAGCATTTGAAAGGTGTCAAAGATAATCGTAAACAAATATGGACTTTGTATGTCTTTCAAAAATGGTATGAAAGGGAGTTTTTATGATTTTAAAGCATACATTCACCATGAACACGAATCATATGATTGAGATATATAATGAAAATACTGTGGATGACAGGAGTTACAAATCACCAAATAGTTACAATGCGGGTACTCTTGAAAAAAATCTATTAAAACAAATAACGATTACAAATAAAAGTAATATAATAATGGAGAATGTTTACCCTATTGCTAACAATAAAGACTTTAGAAGTATTAATTCGCTTTATGCATATTTAGGAATTAACCCCAAAAAACAAGAAGATGCATTTAAGCTTTATAAGTTTTTTAGTGATAACATAATTCACGCAGTAAATGGGTTTAAAGAATCAGAAGACCCTATACAGTTAATTAATTGGTGGGGATACTGTATATGTGGACAAAATGCAAAAGCATTATTAAAAGCAATGTTACCTTTACTTGTAGATGCCCAGGGAATCAAATTAAACGGACACGCTGCTTTTGAATATTTAATTAATAAAAAGAAAGTGGTTCTTGATGCAGATATTAAAACGCATTATATCAATTTAGATAACTTCTCATTAAGCAGTTTGTCAGATATCATAGAAGACCCTTTTTTAGTTTATCGAACCAAACCTTATGGGATATATAGATCCAAAAACTCAAATACCAAAATAACCAATATGTCTCTGTTTGAGTATATAGACAATCAATATATAGGAAACAATATGGATCCAATTGCACCTAATTCACTATATGGTTGGAATTTATACCCAGATGAACATATAACAATTGACTATGAAATGATACCCGAAAAACCCTTAAATGCGGATATTATACATAGTGTCAACAAAAAAACCATTCATTCGTCAACAATAATTGTAAAGCATAAAATAAATTTAATTTACAGAAATAATAAAGTATTTACCTCGGATTTTCCTATTTATCAAATAGAAAATCGCAGTAAAAAAGAATTACTTAAATCACCACAAAATATAATTATCAAATCATTAAAAATAGATATTGATGACTTTGATGATGAAATCTATATCTATTATCAATTAAGCCGTTTATCAATGCCTGAGCTATATTCTAAAAATAATACTTTTCTAGTTGATAGTAAACAAGATGGAATTATAGAAGTTTGTGTAGAAATCGAGCAAGATTTTACAAAAATTAATCATGTACCCATAATTGTAAATAAATCAAGTGAATTCAAAGATACAAAACCATATTTTTCTATCTTCGCCAAAGAAAGTGCACAAAAAATTTGGTGGCAAATATCTCCTAACAATGACTTTAAGTTCATAAATCCTTCATTCAATACATTAGAAGATTTTAAAGAAACTATACATATTTCTGAAACGCACTCAAGCTTCTTCAACTGTGACATTAATTACTATTTTAGATGTAAACTTCAAAAAAATGGACTGTGGTCTAACTGGTCTGATACCTTCTCTTTTACACATGTAAAGCCAGATCAACCAATAGTCAGCTTGCAATATTCTCGAGATTGTGTTACTTTTATAATAGAGAACTATGAACAAGAGATTGAATACTGTATTTTTGGAAGCAATAGATTGGACTTTATTCCTGACATATATACAAATAAAGAATGTATTGCTTTTTCTGATTTTAAAAACTTAGAATTCAAAGATAATGAAAATTTGATTATTCAGGAAAATAAACAAGTTATCAAAACAAGCATACTTTATGCATTTTATCGTATTATAGCCAAGGAAAATGACATGTATTCCGTGCCTTCAAACCTTTTAAAAGTTAGTGAGCTTATGCATCAAGCAATCGTACTTCAATGCCGAACCTACTATTCATCGAATGCAAGAAAAAAACAAGGTCATTGCAACTATGCAGGAAAGCTATTAAAACTAACAGAACCTAATGAGGACTGATTGAATATTCTTTTAATAAACTATGAATACCCTCCTATTGGCGGAGGTGCTGGTAATGCAACTTATAATTATGCTCGCGAATTTGAAAAACTTGGGCATGATGTAGTTGTAGTAACTTCAGCTTTTGGGTGTATTTATGAATACATAAATGAAAATGGGGTGCATTTATATCGAATACCCGCATTACGAAAATATAAAGAGAAATCAAACCCAGTTCAGATGATGAGTTTTGTGTTTTCAACTTTATTGTTTAGTTATAGTATAATAAAACGTCACAAAATTAGCCATTCAATTAGCTTTATGTCTATACCTTCTGGTATTGTGGGATTGATTATTAAGAAAATGTATAATTTACCGTATCTAATATTTTTAGGTGGCGGCGATGTACCTGGCTCACAACCAGAATTAGATTTTTTCCATAAAATTGTTTCTCCATTACGAAAGTCGGTGTTAAAAAATGCAAAACACATTATTGCTGTTTCAGATGGGTTAAAGCAGCTCTCTATGCAAACTGATAGATATTCTACTATGACTATAAACACTGGAGTGGATATTAAATACTTTGAACCTAAGTTGAAAAATAATGAATCTGTTTGTTTTATTTATGTCGGACGTTTTTCAGCAGAAAAAAACATTGAATATATTATCAAGGAGTTTGCATTGTTAGCAAATGAAACAAACAATACTTTTTTGTACATGGTCGGTAATGGGCCTCTTTACGAAAAAGCTTTAGAGCTTTGTCACAAACTTGATCTAAAAAAAAGAATCAAGTTTTTTGGATGGGTCAATAAAATCGAACTAAGAGATATTTATCATTTATCTGACAGTATTATAAATGCTTCAAAGGCTGAAGGTTTATCCAATACAAATCTCGAAGCTATGGCATCTGGGTTAGCTGTTGTTGCAAGCAACGTTACTGGTAATAATGACCTTATAAAGCATGAAGAAAATGGGCTGTTATTTTCTTTAAATGAAGATAACGGGCTTTATAAAGCTTTAAAACGTTTAGTAGAAGATAAAAACTTGTTGAACTATTTAAAAAGTAAAAGTCGAGAGGAAGCCTGTGAATATTATGCATGGGAAATGTCTGCAAGAAAATATATTGAGTTATTAAGGAACTGGGCATGACAAACAAGCTAAAAATCGCACATACAAGTTTGCATATCGAGTATATAGCAGGTGTACATAAAATGCGAATAACTGAAGCACAAGCAGCTAAGCACATTGAGAATGCACAATGGGATGTGTATATATCATCTCCTTGTGATAAATTCCAAAATGATTACATAAAATATGTTCCAGTTTTTCGTTTAATAAATTATATTTTTAAAAAAGACAATACTTTGAATTTTTACTTAAAAAGAATTTTTACTCTAAATATGCTATTTGTTAGAATCAAGTATAATTTATTTGTAAATAGGCTAACAGACGAATATGATTACGTTATTTTAAGATATAATTCTGCTGATTTTTTTGCATTTACATTTTTAAAGAGAAAACATAAGATTTTATTCTACCACCATAGCGATGAAGTTGGGGAGCTGAAGCTATATTCAACAATAGGTTCACTAATCGAAAAAATAACAAGAAAACTACATCATAAAGGCTGTTTAGGGATAATTGGAGTAAGCCCCGAAATACTTAAAATTGAGTGTAAAAATATAAAAACAGCAAAAAGATTAATTTTACCAAATGGCGTATTTTTAAAAGAGGATAATGTTATTTCATTTAAAGGCAAACCTAATACTATTAAGTTTGTCATGATTTCCAGTGTTTTTCACTCCTACCAAGGACTTGAATTGTTGATCGAAAGCATCAGATCTTCAAAATTTAATAATTTCCAAGTACATTTTGCAGGCAATGTTAATGAACAACAAAAGAAATTAATTGAGTCAACCAATAGGTGTGTATATGATGGGCTGATAAAACAAAATGAAGCATACGATTACTTACAAAAATTTTCTATTGGTATAGGACCTCTTGCTCTATATAAAAAAAAGTTAACTCAAGCTTCTGCTTTAAAAGTAGGAGAATATTTGATAAATGGACTGCCTGTAATTGTTGGTTATGATGAATTTAAGTTCCCAAATGACTTCCCATATATTTTAAAAGTAAATCACTTTTTTTCTTTTAATGATTTTTTTGAATTTGCTTTAAAAATACAAAGTATACCAAGAAAGCAAATTGCACAAGAATCTTTTAAATATTTAAATCAAGTTAAAATTATGAATAATTTCTTGGAGCAATTAAGTAAATAGTAAATCAAAATTCGGAACTATAATATTTATTTATATTTGTAAGCCTGTAAACTATTATTTGCCTTCTACTTATAGGAGAATATAATGCTTTTATTAATCTATTTTTTTGTCATTTTATTATTATCGGCTGTTTTTCACTTTCCGATTTTGAAGCAAGAATTGTCAGAAGACGATGGTAACTGGTTTTATATATCTGTATTCAGAAAATATGGTTATTCTAATCTTATTAGCAAAAATAATACTTTTTATAAAGGCGATGCATTCTTTAACTTACAAACAATTTTCCAATACATATACTTGATTTTCAAAACTGAAGACCCATATTTTTCCAAAAAAATAAAGTACTACTGGTATATCATCACAGATATTGCCATCTTTTGTTGTTCCTTCTTAATTTGGGACAATATTAACATGAGTTTTATCATCTCTTCTATTTATATACTATTAATCTCTCAGCCAAACTCATACTCTGACTTAACATATGCCGAATTCTTTGTTGCTTTACCTTTTATAATCACCATTGCACTATATTTTTTAGGTGTAAACCATCATAATGTATGGCTTTTATTTATATCAGGTGTTTTTGCTAGTCTCGTTTATCAATTCAAAGCAATATATTTGTTTGTTTTAACCCTGCCTCTGTTCTATAGATATACTGCTTTTATAGAAAATCTATATTTTTTTAGTGGGTTTATATTTATTCTCTTAATATTACCAAATTATATAATTCTTTGTTTCTCTGACAAAAAAAAGGAAGATATTCAGTTCTACCTTAAAAGATTATTTCACTATTACGTCAGCTTTTATTACGTTATAATAAATCATATTTTTAAATCAAAACAGAATAACAATTCAACAGGAACTTCAGAATACATTGAGGGTAAGTGGAATGATCACATAAGTATAAAGGATGAAATATTAAAATTTTATATAATATTCAAATTTGCTTTTAAACATTCTATAGTATTTGTCTTATTATCAATTATCTCATTGGCTTTTGTTAAAGATCGTATTTTTTTATATATCTTATGTCTAATTCCATTCAATTTACTCGTTATTTTTATGCAAAAATCTTATCATCAACCAAAACTTGGTTTTTTTAATTTACCAATAGCTATTTTATCAGGTTTTCTGATTTACTATAGCTTTGAAAATACTTCCATAGTATCAAAAGTAATGATAATTTTTTTAATTTCATTTAGCACATTTAATGCAATAAAAACAATGTTGTTAAAACTAAAAAAAGAAAATATCTCTTATATTGCAAACGTAACAATAGGCTCTCAAGTCATGTACAATTTATGCCCTGTAATTGGTAAATATGTAAAAGACAGAACTATTAAAAATGACTATATTTATGTTTATGGTAACTACCCTTCAATATATTTACTTTCACGAAGACGAAGCATTATTAAAAGTGTTTTTTCCTTTCCTAACAGAAAGCAAAATGTGAAATATTTTAAAGATATATTGAAATATATGGCAAAAACAAATACACCAATATACTTCATTGACATAAATAACGTCTGCTATGAAGCATGGAAACCCCAACAAGCTTTTGACTATATGGGTGTAAACTATATTGTAGAAAAAAAATTCTTTGTAAAGAATCATAATAATGATTATTTTTACATGTATCCAGGGTTGCCTTATAATTTCACTGCATATAGGCTTGATGAGTATTACTTCATTCAAAACAATATTGAAAGACTTAGGTTGTCCAACCAACCTTTAAGTATCAAATTAGAACAAATCGATAAACTAATTCAAAGATATGATAACATTGCAGACCTTCATAGCTTAAAAGATATTTTTATTCAAGGTAACACTTCCATTAAAAGTAGTTTAACTGAGCAAATTGAAATTGAACAACTTATAAAAAATGAAAAGTATGAAGTTGCACAAAACTTACTCAATGCTCAAATACTGAATAGTAAATCAAATGCTGCCACGTGGCTTATGTTAGGAGAAATAGCTTTTGTACAAGGAAATCAATTAAGAGCTGAAGATTTATTCAAAGAATCTTTTGAGTTAAATCCATACAGTATAGTATTGTTAAATAATTTAGCAGTATTGACTTATATGCAGGGTAATATTAAATTAGCTAAAAAATATATTGACAACACATTGCAGTATTGCCCTACTTACCAAGATGCTTTAACAAATAAAGAAATGATTTATGGATAAGAGGCTTTAATAATGTCAAAATATAACATTCTGTTTGTATGTCATGATTTTCCACCATATAAATATGCAGGTGCCCAGCTTTATGCTATGAATTTAGCACTTGCAATCAATAAAACAGGTTTAGCTAACGTAGAAATTTTTCACCCAGTCTTTAGACCAGGCGATTTGGAATATCCGTCCGGTACTTTAGTAACAGCCTCATTTAATGGTTTAAAGGTACACAAATTGTATAAATCAGCACAAAATTACAATCCAGACAATCTTCAAAACGAACTTGTTGCAAATTCTTTTAATAGTTTATTGATGCAGAACAAATATGACTTAGTACACATACACGGTTTAGGACAGCTTTCTGCTGTGCCAATAGAGATAGCTAAGAAAAATGAAATTAAAACAATTATGACAATTTGTGATAGCTGGCTTATTTGTGAAGAATGGCATTTGATAGATCCAAGTCAAAATATTTGCTCAGGACCAGAATCCATAAACAAATGTGCAAACTGCTATATTAAACATTATACACATGGAACAGTTACACAGGATTTTATTGCTGCTATACAAAAATATAAAGATTTGAGGCATAAGTACAACTTACAGATGTTCAAACTCTTGGATGCACGAGTTGTAAGAAGTAAGTTTTTAAAAAACGTTTTCAATAGCTTTGGGTTTAACGACATTCAAATTATTCCATCTGGCTTTACTCCACAAAAAGTTTATACCAAAAAAATCAACAATAAATTTGTATTTGGTTATGCAGGAAGAGTAACAAAAGTTAAAGGTCTAAACCATCTTATCAAAGCATTTCAAAAAATACCACAAGAACAAGCAGAACTTCACATATATGGAGGTAGTGATGATAATTTATATTTGGACAGTATCTTAACCAAAGCTTCGACTGCGAACAACATTAAATACTTTGGCCCATATCACCCCGACCAGCTTCCAAAAATCTTTTCTACATTCGATATTACAGTTATACCATCGTTAATGGAAAGCTATTCGAGGCTAGTAAGAGAGTCGTTTATGTCTAAAACGCCTGTTATTGCCAGTGATGCGGGAGCAATACCAGAAGCTGTCAGAGATGGAGTAGATGGTTTGGTTTTTCAAGCTGGTGATGTACACGGTCTTTATAATTGCCTAAACTGTGTTTTAAATGACTCATCTTTACTGAGCAACTTAACAAAGAATATTAAACCTGTTAGAAGTATTGAGCAAGATGTAATAGACTACTTAAAGCTTTATAATCTAAAAGAGCTCAAGCTTATTAAACAAAATTCAATTGATCGAAAAAAGAAAAAAGTTTTATTGTATTACTTTAAAAACGTTCATATTCCGATTTTAAAACCTATCAAAGACAAATTAATCGAATTAAAAGATACAGTCGATTTAGCTATCAGTTGTATGCAATACTCACCAGATATAAGAGCAGGCTTCACTCCCAAAGAATTCGAGATAATAAAATCTTATAATATCCCCATTTATAATATACCTCAAGATTTTAATCCAGATATCACAATAATAGCAGACTCTGTTTATCCTTGGGTTCAGAATTGTGGCAAGCTTATACACATAGGCCATGGTATTTTGAGCAAAGGACAATATTATACCGATACAGAGATAGCAAAAAGAGAAGAGCATGCAGATATTGTTTGTGTACCTGGAGAGTACCATGCAAGCATATTGAGAAAAATCATCAGTAAACCTGTTATCATTACAGGCATGGCAAAACTCGATGCATTATATAATGGCACTTATCAAAAAGAGATTTTGCTTAGACAAATGAACCTGCCACTTGACTGCAAATATATCCTCTTTGCCCCCACTTTTAATGATGAGCTATCAACGATACCTTTTGTAATGAATCGTATAAATGATATCATCACAGACGACAAAACAATATTATTAATCAAACTACATGGCTCAACAAATCAAGTATATAAAAACATGTATATTGAATTAGCTAAAAATGACAATAGAGTTATATATATTGAAGATTTAGATTTAGCACCATACATAACTATTGCTGATATCATGATCACCGATGTTTCTTCAGCTATGTTTGAGTTTGCATCTCTGGATAAGCCTGTTGTCTTGTTCAATAATCCAAATTGGTATAAATATGCCAATTTTAATCCTAACGATATAGAATACACGTTTAGAGGCATTGGCTTTCAAACTAATTCACTCTTTGAAATTAAAAATGCAATAAATGAATTAATAGCAGGCAATGACCCTCATAAAGGCATTAGATTAAGTACCTGCAAACAACTAATTAACAACATCAACTATGCTGACGCAACTGATAATATATGTAGTATTGTGATGAAAACATAAGGCATATGTCTTTCCTATGTTATTATTAAAGTAAATATTACAAAGAAATTTATTATGAAAATCTTAAACATTAATTCGGGCTTCTTTTCTTCAGCTGTACATACAGGCTTACAAAGCTCTCTTTTAAACACAGGGCTAGATGTTTTTACGTATGTGCCATTGAGAAGCGATTTGCCAATCGTCTTGGGACCAAATGTTTATAATAACAATAGAGTTCTATCATCACAATGTTTTGGCAATTTTGATAGATTAATTTTTACTCGTAAACATAAATTGATTTTTGATGATATACAAGAAAAATTTAATATAAACGATTACAATTTTCTTCATGCACATTTTCTATTTGATAATGGTTATACTGCCTTCAAATTAAAAGAGATATACAATATCCCATATGTTGTTACAGTTAGAAACTATGACATTAATTTTATTATTAAATGGATGTTCCATTTACGTAAAACTGGTATAAAAATCCTTGAAAAAGCTGATGGAATTGTCTTTTTATCTAATGCATATAAAGATTTTTTAATAAAAAAGTTTGTGCCTAAAACTCAAAAAGAAGCAATCTTAAAAAAATCTATTGTTCTTCCAAGTGGAATTGATCAATTTTGGCATAATAACTCTTGTACAGGTAAAAAACTACAAGACAATCAACATATCAACATTCTTCATGTAGGCAACATCAATAATAATAAAAACCTACTTAGTACCGCAAAAGCAATTGACATACTTCAGCAACAAGGATTGAAAGTCAATTATACAGCTGTCGGAAATGTAGTTAATTATAATATTTTAACTAAGATAAGCAAGTATGTAAATTTTAAACACATAAAGACACAACCAAAAGAAGAACTACTAAAAATATACAGACAAAATGACATCTGCGTCGTACCTTCAATCAAAGAATCCTTTGGTTTGGTTTATCCAGAAGCTATGAGCCAAGGCTTGCCTATTATATATTCAAAAGGACAAGGCTTTGATGGGCTATTTGAAAATGGATTCGTTGGATATTCAGTGCAAGCTTTAAACTATAATGAAATTGCCATAAGAATAAAAGATATAATAAATAATTATAGTGTAATTTCCAAAAACTGTAGTGATAGTTTAGCAGTATTCGATTGGCAAATTATTGCAGAGAAATATAAAGCGTTTTACACTTCATTATGATTGTCAATTACCTTTTTAACCAGGAGACTTAAAAATGAAAAAATACCCTAAAATAGGTATAGTTATTTTAAACTATGTTACCTATCAACTTACCGTCAACCTTGTAAACTCATTAACTGATCTAGATTATGACAATTTTTTTGTTGTTATAGTTGATAATAAGTCTCCCAACAATTCTTATCATGAACTTCTAAAGTTTACTAATTCAAACGAGTATCTATTTGATATTTATTTAATCGAATCAGATAAAAATGGAGGGTATTCTTACGGCAATAACATCGGAGCTAAAAAAGCATATGAAGTTGGAGCAAAGTACACAGCAATAATGAACAATGATCTAGAATTCCCAAATAAAAACCTGTTAAAAAACCTTGTAGTACCACTAGAAAACAACAACGAATACGTTGTATCATGCCCTTTGATATTAGACTCTAACAATATGCCTGAAAAGCCTATATTATTTAATAGGCGCAATATTTTCTATGATACTTTTGATTTTATTTTGATCCCACTTAATAATGCTGTAAAATCACGAAAAAAGTCTGAAGGTTTTGAAGACAAGATATTAATGGGTTCAGGATGCTGCTTTTTGATAAACTCTATTTTTTTTAAGAAAATCGGGTATTTTGATGAAGCACTTTTTATGTATGGAGAAGAATATATTCTTGGTGAAAAGATTTATCAAGCAAATAAAAAACTAAAATACCTCACAAATATACATGTTATCCACAAACACCGACTAACCACAAGTAAATTCTATAAAGAGCGAAATATTCTCAAAATGGGGAGAAAAGCAAAATTGTATTATTACAGGAACTACAGAAAAGTCAATATCATCTTTTTAATCATCTGGTACTTTAGATTTTGGTTTGAAGCTGAGTTTTATAAAAGGTTTATATTGCGAACTTATGTTAAATGATTTTTAATAATTGAAATTAGAAGGTATTCTATGTATAAAGGTAAAAGAGTTCAAAAAGAGTATGAAAAAAGAATAAAACTGTTTGATAAAACGCAAAAAAAAGCTTTTTCGTATTTAGATAAAAATGATGAGCAAGCTGCTGTTTTTTTCCAAATAACATGCCACCTTGCTCATAAAAACAATTTTGGGTTGTATTACTCTCATGAAATTGAAAATGCATTACAAGAAATATCATTATCTCATGTCACCTGTAGAGACTTGCCTCCTTCAGATCGTATTAGAAATGTTTTGCATATTGCAACTGAAATTAACACAATAGGTGGGCACAATAGGATACTTCAAAATTGGTTTAGCTATAGCAACATTTTAAAAAATGATTTGGTAATAACAAACCAAACTCAAAATTGCACATCGAAAGAACTTATTTATTTTTTCAACAAACTTGGTGCAAAGTTATATTTTTTAAAAAATGATAAAAAAGATATTTTATCTAGAGCAAAAATGCTTTATAATATAGCCACAAACTATGATGCAATTGTCTTACATATTCACCATTATGACGTAATTCCTTCTATTGCCTTATCAAAGTTTAAAAGACCTATTATGCTTTTAAATCATGCAGATCATAGCTTTTGGGTAGGTAGAAACATAACAAATCTCATATTAGAAATCAGGGAAACTGGTAAAACCCTATCTAAACAAAAAAGAAACATACCTGAAACAAACCAGTACATACTTCCGATACCATTACAAAAAAAAGAAACTATTAAAAAACATGAAGCAAGACAAATATTAAAAATAAATCAAGATGACATTATTGTTTTTTCTGTTGCTTCTACGCATAAATACATACCAATAGAAGGAAGAGGAATTAATGAATTATTTCTCTCATTATCAAATAGATATGATAACATAAAAATCATAGTTGTAGGTCCTGATAAATCAACTAAGTTCTGGCAAGACTTATATATAAATTCTAATTATAAAGTGAATGCAATAGGGGGGAAAAATAATATTTGCCTATATTACATAGCATCCGACTTTTATGTAGATTCTTATCCTATAAGTTCATTGACATCACTTCTTGATGCAGCAAAATACAGAGTTCCAATATTTAGCATAAACAATAATAATGATCCATATAGTATTGATGACATCGCATTAAATAATATAAAATTTAAGTTTAGTAGTTTTCATGAATTAGAAGAAAGAATTGCACATTTAATCAGCAATAAAAAAGAATATTTAGCCTATTCGGAACAGTGTTATTCAAGCATATCAAAATACCATTTAGAAGATGGCTGGATAATATTTTTAAATGAAGCTTATAGAAAAGCCATTAAACTCCCCAAGATACACTCAATTAGTACAAATAAAACACAATACTTTTTTGATGACTATGAAGTAAACTCAATAAGAATAAACCAAAATGACGCTTTCACCGATTACTATAATATAATCAAAAAGCATTGGTTAAGTTTGTCTGTAAAAAATAAAACAGATTTTTTTATAACAATAACATTATACGTAATAGTAAGACCGAAATTTTTTCTATCATCGCTATTAAGGTTGTATTTTAAAAGAAAGGTGCGATAAATTAATGAATATTAAATTCAATCAATTAGATAGAGGTTACCGTAAGTATAAAACAGAATATGATCAAGCTGCAATATCTACACTTGAATCTGGTATATACATACTGGGTAACAAACTTGCAGAATTTGAAAAAGAGTTTGCTTCTTTTTGTGGTGCCAAGTACTGTGTTGGTTTAAATTCTGGTTTGGATGCTTTAACTCTGGCTTTTAAAGCATTAGATATAGGTGTTGGAGATGAAGTAATTGTACCAGCAAATACATATATCGCATCTATTTTAGGTATAACAAACAATGGTGCTAAACCAATTTTTGTCGAACCAGACGAGTATCATAATATTGATGTTGATTCAATTGAAAATAAACTTAATAATAAAACAAAAGCAATACTTGCAGTTCATTTATATGGACAATCTGCTAATATTAAAAAAATCAAAGCATTGGCCTGCAAACACAATTTATACCTTATAGAAGACTGTGCTCAAAGTCATGGTGCAATGTTTAAAAGTAAAACAACTGGTGTTTGGGGAGATATTGGCTGTTTTAGTTTTTATCCAACTAAGAATATCGGTGCATTTGGAGACAGTGGTGCCATAATCACCAACAACCCACAACATTATGAAAAAATAAAAATGCTGCGGAATTATGGAAGTAAAGTTAAATATCAAAACGAATTACTGGGAACAAATTCCAGACTTGACGAAATACAAGCTGCGTTGTTATCTGTAAAATTAAAACATTATGATGAACTAAGAAAAGAACGAGAACATATCGCACAAAGATATTTAAATGAAATTAAAAATAGCAAGATAGCATTGCCTCGAATTAGAGCTGGCTCAGATCATGTATGGCACTTATTTGTAATAAAAACAAAGCAGAGAAACCAACTTCAAGAGTATTTAGCAAAAAATGGAATCTGTACCCAAATTCATTACCCCTTACCTCCACACCTTTCATTAGCTTATAGTCATTTAGGTTTTAAAAAAGGAGACTTCCCAATCACAGAAGAATATTGTGATACTATTATTAGCTTACCTCTATTTGAAGGGTTATTAGATAGTGAGATTGATTATATTATTTGGATAATAAATAAATATTAAAGCAACCTATATAAGGAGGGACTTTGAATTTAAAAATATTTAGAATTAGTGAATTAAATGACATCGATCGTAAACAAGTAGACGAATTTATTCTTCACACACTCAGTAATGGTGAATTTATCAACACAACTAACTACTTGGCTTATCATCCACAAGATAGATTTATTGATGATTCTATTGTAATAAATGATGTTCATACTAAAAAAATAAAAACGGTATTTATGGCAGCTGCTAGGCCAAATGATAAAGAAACAATAATATCTCATCCTGGCACTACTTTTGCTGGCCCAATTTTTATGATTAATCAATCTATTAGAGAAATAGATGTTCTTTTACAACATATTTTATCTTATTATAAAAATCGATATAAAACCATTATATTAAAAACACAACCTACAATTTATACAACACAACCATCCGAGGAAATCGCTTACTTACTTTTAAAGCATGGCTTTAAAGCAGGTTTTAATGCTATATCTAATGTTATTGATTTAGCAAAAAGGAGCACTGAAGCAGACTTAATGGCTACATATAACACAAGTAGAAGAGCATCTGTTCGAAGCTTTCAAAGAAAATATAAATTTAAAATAGTAAAGGATAAAAAAGTAAGCGAACAAATTTGGACACACTTAATCAAAAACCTTCAATACAAATACAATGTTTCATCTACTCACTCATTGTCAGAAATAAACGAACTTATAGATAAATTCCCCGAATCAATATTGCCTTATAGTATTTATTTAGAAAGCAAATATGCTGCATTTGCACTTATATATAGGTTTAAGAATATAATGCACTCTCAATACTTAGATGTAAACTATGAGCTCGTTTCTCGAAGTCCAAATATTTATCTTATTCATAAAATATTACAGCTTGCAGTAAATGAAAAATCAAAATACTTTAGTTTCGGTTCATCAACTGAAGATAATGGAAACTTTATAAATGAAGGCTTAATGGATTTTAAAAACAAATTTGGCGGAGGCAGAATATTAATGCCAGTATTTACAAAATATTTATAAGTGGAGAAAAAATGAATTTCATAACTATCTCAAATAATCTCATATTAAGATTATTTGAACAAAAAGATGCTGAAGAATTTTTTAAATTGATAAAAAAGAATAAAACGTATTTAACTGAATTTATGCCAAGAATATTAGAAACAAAATCTTTATATAAAGCAAAAAAAGTTATTGAAATTTTTGAAAGTGAATATGTCAATCAAAAAGGGTTCAGGACAGCAATATTTTGGGGAAAAGATATGATTGGAGTAGCAGGACTAAAAAATATCGACACAATAAACAATAAATCTGAAATTATGTATTGGATTGATAGGGATTATGCACAAAAAGGTATTGCATCAGCATGTGTAACAAAACTAATTGAGATAGCCTTCGAAAAATACAATAATAACAAAATAATTATTAAAACAAGCGTTAACAACATAGCTTCAATCAGAGTTGCTGAAAAATGTGGTTTTATATTAGAAGCAACTTTAAAAGATGATGAGCTTTTATTAAATGGATATACTAACGTAAATATTTATAGTCTTTTAAAAAAAGACTATATAAAAAAAACATAAAGGAATAACTATGAAATTAAGTGACATACAAAAAATACAGTTACCAAAAATTGAAGATGATAGAGGTAACCTGTCTTTTGTTGAGAGTAACAATCATATACCATTCGACATTAAAAGATCGTACTTAATTTATGATGTCCCAGGAGGACAGATACGAGGAGGACATGCTTATAGGACTCTCAATGAATTTATTATAGCTTTATCTGGAAGTTTTGACTTAGTTTTAGATGATGGAGATGAAAGAAAAGTATTTTCATTAAATCGTTCCTATTACGGAATCTATGTACCAAAGATGATTTGGAAAAACTTAGAGAATTTTTCAACTAATGCTGTGTGCTTGGTTTTAGCGTCAGATTATTATAATGCAAACGATTACATAAGGAATTATGATGAATTTAAAAATATCAACAATCTATGATTGTAATAAGATTACTTTAAACAAAATTGAAAATAGAGCAGGTAATATTACTGTAATTGAAAATGAAATCGATATTCCATTTGCAGCTAAAAGAGTTTACTATCTTTATGATATTCCCTCAGGAGCAGAACGAGGAGGACATGCACATAAAACTTTATATCAATTACTAATCGCAATAAGTGGCTCTTTTGATGTGATGTTAGATGACTCTCGGAATAAAAAAACGATCACTCTCAATAGACCAAATGTAGGATTAATTATTGTACCAGGTATTTGGAGAGAGCTAATAAATTTTTCAGGAAGTGCAGTTTGTTTAGTATTAGCTTCAAATAACTATTTAGAAGAAGACTATATTAGAGATTTTACTTTTTTTTTACAATTGAAAAAAGATAAAATATGAGATTTAGATAAAACGTCAGAAGTACTAATGGAATACATCGATAAATTCAGGCAAAGCAAAATTTATAAGTTGTATTCATTAGTTTTCTTAAAAACCAAAAAGTTTAAAAGTTTTATCAGGAGCTATTACGTAATTATCTGGCAAAAATTGTTGCATACTAAAGCTTTAAACAAAGTAAAACAAAAGCTGCATGCAATGTAAAGATTACCGCAATACTTACCCCCAATAATTTTCAATATTATTCATTTGAAAGGGGTATATATAAATTGAATATATCATTTATTAAATCTAAAATAACACTTTATACTACTTATATCAAATAGCTTTAAATATGCAATATTTAGTTTTTCCAATTAAACAACACTTTGACTTATATTTTTTTTACAACAAAGATTCTCAAAACATATACAATTAATAAATTATATAAAACCATATCAACACTTTATCTAACGATTCTTTATACTGTTATCCTCAGATTTATTGTATTATTTAATAAATCTTGTTTTTCATTATAATTTTACTTGACATTAAAGCTCGATTTTTAAACATTAAATCAAAAGAATAAATCTTGGAGGTCAAAATGACAATGAAAGAATTTCTAGACAAGGTAGCAGCAAGAAATCCTGGAGAACCAGAATTCTTACAAGCAGTAGAAGAAGTTGTAGAAACAGTATGGGATACTTATATCTCAAATCCACGCTTTGTAAAAGCTAACGTTCTTGAAAGAATCGTTGAACCAGACAGAACATTTATTTTCCGTGTTCCATGGGTTGATGATGAAGGTAACGTTCGAGTTAATCGCGGTTATCGTGTTCAGTACAATGGAGCTATTGGACCATACAAAGGCGGAATTCGTTTCCATCCATCAGTAAACCTTTCAATCTTAAAGTTTTTAGGTTTCGAACAAATCTTTAAAAACAGCTTGACCTCTCTCCCAATGGGTGGTGGTAAAGGTGGAGCAGATTTTGACGCTCAAGGCAGATCAGAAGGCGAAATGATGCGTTTTAGCCAAAGCTACATGCTCGAATTATTCCGTCATCTTGGACCTGACACTGACGTTCCAGCTGGCGACATTGGCGTTGGCAGACGTGAAGTTGGTTACATGTTCGGTATGTATAAAAAACTTACAAACGAACACACTGGCGTTATCACAGGTAAGGGCCTCAATTGGGGTGGAAGTATCATGAGACCAGAAGCAACAGGCTTTGGTATTATCTATTTCTGCGAAGAGCAATTAAAAGAAGCTGGTACATCATTAAAAGGCAAAACAGTTGCAATTTCTGGCTTTGGTCAAGTTGCATGGGGTGCTGTTAAAAAAGCTAATGAATTAGGTGCTAAAGTTGTTACTATTTCAGGACCTGACGGATACATTTATGATGAAGAAGGTATCGCTGGTGAAAAAATAGATTATATGCTTGAAATGCGTAATTCAAATAGAAACAGAGCTCAAGACTATTCAGATAAATTCCCAAGTGCAAAATTCTATGCTGGTCAAAAACCTTGGGAAGTTAAAGTCGACGTTGCAATTCCATGTGCAACTCAAAATGAACTCAACCTTGACGATGCGAAAAAACTTATTGCAAACGGCGTTATGTGCTTAACAGAGGGTGCTAATATGCCTTGTACACCTGAAGCTGTTCACGAATTCCAAAAAGCAAAAATTATCTTTGGACCTGGAAAAGCTGCAAATGCTGGTGGCGTTGCTACATCAGGACTTGAAATGACTCAAAACGCTATGCACTTAAGCTGGGGTGCTGATGAAGTTAACGAAAAACTATTCTCAATTATGGTTAATATCCATAAAACTTGCGTTGAGTATGGAAGACAAGAAGACGGTAGTATAAACTACGTTAAAGGTGCAAACATTGCTGGCTTCGTAAAAGTAGCTGAAACAATGTGTGATTTAGGTGTTGTATAATTATTTATAAACCAAATAATATAGGCTGTCAGTAATGACAGCCTTTTTTTGCTAAAGGAGAAAATATGTCGTTACACATAAGTAATGCAAGTACATTGATGAAACTGATTAAAGAATTTTATGAAAATGAAGAAAACATTACTACCATAACGAAAATTAGTAAAACAATAGCTTTTTGCTTCGAATCTGGGAAAAAAGTATTAATTGCTGGCAATGGCGGTAGTGCATGTGATGCAATGCATTTTGCAGAAGAATTTACTGGAAGATTCAGAAAAAATCGTAAAGCACTCCCTGCAATATCATTAACAGATAGCTCACATATTACTTGCGTTGGTAATGACTTTGGATTTGAATATATTTTCTCAAGAGCTATCGAAGCTTATGGAAAAGAAGATGATTTTTTTATAGGTATATCAACAAGTGGGAATTCTGAAAACATTATAAAAGCTGTTGAAGAATCTAAAAACAAACAAATGATTACCCTTGCTCTTTTAGGTAAAGACGGTGGCAAGCTTAAAGGAATGTGCGATTATGAACTAATCATTCCTGGAGAGACAACAGACAGAATTCAAGAAATACATATGCTTATACTGCATTCTATCATAGAAGAAGTTGAACGAATATTATTCCCTGAGCTTTATTAAGTTAATATATTTTTTGGTTTAAATTGATTTACATTCTTTATATAGTCTTTTCCACACCCCTTTCACTCCCCCAACATTCCCCCTACTTCTCCAAGATAGCAGGGAGATGGTAACGGGATGGTAACGGGATGCTCAAGAGAATATCAATTGTTTTTCCTGTACATATCAACCCATATTCAATCGCATTTAAAAGGACTAAATTAATGCCAGAATTACCAGAAGTTGAAACAATTTGCAGAGAATTAAGCAATCTTTTGATTGGACGAAAAATTCTTAGCATAGAGCCTTTACGTGAAAACACTATTATTTACAATACTGAACTTATAGAAAATCAAACTATAAGCAAAATTGAACGTCGGGCAAAATATATTGTTATCTCTTTATCTAAAGGTCAACAACTTGTAATTCACTTAAGGATGACTGGTAAACTCATCTTCCCCATTACCAATAACTTCGATAGCAAATATACAAGAGCAATTATTTATATAGATAATGACGATGAAATCCATTTTGATGACATTAGATGTTTTGGTAAGATTTATATTAACGAGCAGAATCAGACAAATGATCAGTTTGCAAAACTTGGTATTGAGCCATTAACAGATGACTTTAATGTAGATTTTCTTTATCAAAAAGCAAAGAATAGAAATCAAGAAATTAAACCATTTCTAATGAATCAAGAAATAGTAGTTGGCATTGGAAATATTTATGTTCAAGAAATACTTTTTCACAGTAAAATCAATCCAACCAGAAAAGCCAAAACAATAAAGAAACATGAATGGCAAAAAATTATTTATAATACAAAGAACACTTTATTAATTGCAATTGATAATAATGGCACAACAATTTCAGATTTTCGTCGTGTCGATGATAAGACTGGCGAGTTCCAGAACTTTCTGCAAGTTTATGGCAAAGATAATTGTCCAATATGTGATAATAAATTAGAATACATTAAGCAAGCTGGAAGAAGCACAAGATATTGCAAAGAGTGCCAAAAGTGATTTATCTTATTATCACAAACTTCCCTTTTTTTGCTCCTTGGTTTGTTTCTATCAGGTAAAAATAAATCCCACTTGCACAGTCATTTCCTGAGCTGTTTTTACCATTCCATTCAAACTCAAAAAATCTATTTTCTTTTAACTCAATCACAAGTTGCCCATTCAAGTCAAATATTTTACAAGTATTTTTACCGATTGGCATGGTTTCAGTTGCAGTATTTTTAAAAGTTATATAACTTTCTTCTTTCGGATAAAATGGATTTGGATAGGCTATTATGGAGCCCAGATCTTTTGTTGTTTTATATTGTTTACCAATTTCAACAGAGTTTAGACCTTTATTAGTAGCTATAAACATCTTCCCTGATAATGGATCATAAGCTAAATCACTTATATAATTTGATAAAATCGGTGAGTTTTGAACATTAATATTTGTATATGAATTTTCGTGAGTATCGTAAATACTAATTCCTTGTCCGAGTGATCCAACCCAAATTCTGCCAAAAGGATCAGCCAGAATGCATGATGGTGATGATGGATTTCCAGCAAATAAGCGTTCCTCATCAGCAAAGTAATATGTTTCATCGAAGAAACTGCCTGCATTCCATATCTTTCTTTTTCTGCTGACAGTATATTCATACCAATTGTAACCATCAAACATGTATAGTCCTGATTGCATTGCAAACCAATATTCAGTGCTATAATTATTATTAATTGATGTGATGCCATAAGTTAAACCAGACAACAGAGGAGTCGGAGCTGGTCGCTTCCAAAACCCTCCACCGCTTTCAGGTATACCATCGTTGTCCCAATACACTATACCATATCTTTGCGTGCCTATAAACGTTTTATCCTCTGCAAAATATATCTTTACTGGGTCCTGTGAGTTAGTTAGACTAAGATATACAGGGTTGAGGATTTGATAATTAGGGCTTACAACATTAATACCACTTTGGCTTGATGCTATCCACATATTGTTATCTTTTGGATTAAAAGCTACTTCCGATATTGTATTTGAAATAAGTCCAGAGCTGATATTATGCCAAATTAAATTGTTTTGGTCTGAGTCATCCAAAACGGATACGCCATTACCCCATGGATTTTGATGTCTATCCCAAGAGCCAAACCACTTTCTATTTTGAGCATCAACGGCAATTCTCAAAATATTATTGCTGATTAAATCTGAGTTTTTATAGGTATAATGTATCCATTGATTATTGCCAAAACTTGAGACACCTCTTGTTCCACGAGCTAATGCTGGTCCACCCATATAACCATCTGCTACCCAGAGAGTTGAGTTATTATCAACACAAAGCTTTGTAATTGCATTAGATGATACACTATTTTGTTTAAAACTCTCAAGCTCAAACCCATCAAAAACATCAAAGCTTAATAAATAAATACCTTCCCCCCATGTAGAAGCCCATATTTTTGAATCTACACATGCAAAATCAGTTATGAAAATTGGATCTAAACTGTTTGTATGTAAGTTTACATATTTCTCGTTATCTTTTATATATACAAACTGCTTATTCTCAGGGTCTGGCTCATAGAAACCAGTACTCTCTGAGATGTAACCAAAAGATGCCCATATACCATAGTTATCATCTATATAAACTGAATTAATTGCATCAAATGAGAAATATGATGTAAGATGATTTTGATTAAATAATAAGTCTTTGGTCGTTATGTATAAGCCGCTCTTGGTTGCAAGTGCTATCTGATCATCTCTTATGGATATATCAAAAACTTCGTTATTTATTAAGCTTGTATTATATGTATCAAAATACTTCCATTTGGAGTTAACTTGAAGCGAATCAGCATGCACAACGGAAAAGCCAAACCTACCAGCAATGAATAAGTATCCCTCATCATCTAAAACCATAGCATTTATATTATTTGATTGCAGATAATTATCTTGAGTTAGGTTTTGTATAAATAAAGGATATGGGAATTCTTCATCGACTTCAAAAAGAGATATACCATCTTTTGTACTAACAAATAAAGTGCTTGCTACGCTACTATCGGGCATTGTTTTGTTGTAAATAGCAATATTTTTTGCATTATTTGATATCAAGCCAGTAGTTTGGTTACATGGAATTGCTCTAACTCCATTTTTAAATATATCAACTCCCTGATTCTGAGTTACATAGTAGCTTGTGTTACCGCTGATTAAAACATCTACAATATCTGAATCGCTTAAGCCATCAGTTAAAATAAAATCCTTTTCAAAAGTATTTGTATCTGTTGTAAAAGTACTTACACCTCCCCATGAAGGGAGGATCAGTTTGTTATCTTTAGTAATAATTTTATATATTGCAGATGTATTTGTATAAGATTGCCAATTTCTAATCGAGAATAAGAAGCATGTATTCAAAAATAATAATAATATTATAACTAATCTTCTCATTTAAAAAACTCCTTTTTAACTAAATAATAAAAGAATATTCCTGTTAAAATACTTAGAGACAGTAATATAACGAGCATTATTTGTCTATTGACTAATATGTAGCCCAAAGCAAGCAATGCAAACAAAAGCGTTACAAACCAAGAAATTAACATGACTGTTTTAACAGAAAAGCCTGTTTTTAGCATCCTGTGATGGATATGCATTTTATCAGCTTTAAAGATGTTTTGTTTGTTTTTTAATCTTCTATATATAGAAGTTAAGACATCTAAAAGTGGAACAAATAATACAGTTACAGGAATTAGTAATGTCATTGTAGTTAGTCCTTTTAATTGATATGTTCCTAATATTGATATTGAGGCAAATTGGAACCCTATAAATAGGCTACCGCTATCGCCCATAAATATTTTTGCAGGTGGATAATTATAGTATAAAAAAGATAAACAACCTGATGCTAATAATAAGCTGGAGACTAAAACAGTTATGTTTCCATAATAAAATCCTGCTATTGCAAGAACAATACAACATATTATGGTTATACCAGCAGCTAACCCATCTAAACCATCAATTAGATTCATAGCATTCATAATAACAAGATACCAAATTAATGTCAATGGAAAAGAAAAATCATATATTGGTATTGATGCTCCAAAAGGGTTTGTAATTTGCTCAATCCGAAAACCTAAAAAAAACATAGAAACAGCTAATAATAACTGACCTAAAAGCTTTAATTTTGCATTTAGACAGTATTTGTCGTCAACTATACCTAAAGTCAGTACGAGTATATTTCCAACTATCAGTCCTAACATGTTTTTGTGGAAAAACTCGTCTTGTATCATGAATAATAGTATGATTTCTGACATTATTATTGGTATAGCAAATGATAATCCCCCCGCAGAAGGAGTGTTTTGTGCATGTACACTGCGATCGTTAGGTATAGATATCAAGCCTACTTTGTTTGATATCTTGATATTTATGGGAACAAGGAAGAAACTAATTATCAAAACAAATAGGCTAAATATTAGTGGATATAATATCATAAAACCTCCATTATTCTAATACTATGTAATAAACTCATTAATCTTTATTTCTTACACTTTATTTGGCAAGCGTAAGTCAATCTCATTTATTAATTGTAAACATTGACTTTCTCTTGTGAATATGGCAATGTTTGCATTGTTTTTAGGCAGGTTATCAAAACGAGCCTCATTAATTTCTTTTATATACTTTTTTATTGATTGTATATCTTCCATAGAACATGATTTATGATAACCTAAATTGTTTAAAATATCTTTTGCTTCTCCATCTTGCCTTATCATTGGTAATATCATTTTGCCTGAACGAATATATTCGAATAATTTACCTGTTAAAACACCCTTTCCATCTTCAGATGAAATAAATAGTAATAAAACGTCAGCACTACAAATTTTACTAATACTATCAACGTGTGGGATTTGTGAATAAATTTGAACATATTTTTGGAGAGAACCTGTCTGCAAACTGATAACAGTCTGAGAATCAAAATTACCGTAAAATTCAAACTGTAAACTTGAAATGTCATAGTTTTCTTTTATCAACTCTTGCAAAGCTGTAGCAAAATATTTTACAGTACGATTTGCATTAAAAGTACCCATATACCTGATTATTATTTTGTTATCCACTTTCATATAGTTCGCAATTTTAAATTCTTTTTCATCATAGCCATTATAACACACAATTACTTTATCTGGAGTATTTTGTAAAAACTCAAATACAAGCTCAGTTCTCATTTCTTTTCCTACACAAGAGACAAGCATAGATTTCTTTAAAATCTTAGTTTCTAAACATTTTGACATGACTTTGTTTAAAGGATTATAGTCGAATTTATAAGTATTTAGTGTCCAATGATCTCTGTAGTCTATTACGTATGGGATTTTGTGTTTTTGAGCTATTTTTGAAGCTAACAATGCAGATGTAAATGGACCAATAGTTGCAAAACACAAATCATAAGTATGGATTTTAAACAATTCATTAGCTTTTTTTAAAGCTGGATATAGCCAACCGATTTTGTTATCAATAGGGAAAAATGAGTTTATTATTCTCTTTTTTCTTTCGCTAAAAACTATTGGTTCAGAAAGCTGAACGTTTTTCTTTCTTATCTTTTTCATGATGGCAAGAGGGTCATAAGAGTTTGCACGATAAATATTATTTGCTTGAGATTGTTGCAAAAGAGCCGAATCGTTTGTATGATAATCAAGCTCATCAACTGTTAATACATCAACATAATAACCGAATTCCCTCATATATTCAACAAGTTTTAAAGGTCTATATACACCTGAACCAGCCAATGGAGGATAATAATACGCAATAAATAATACTCTTTTACTCATTGATAACTCTATCTACTAATAATAACAGTTTTTTCTCTTCATTTTGCCAATTATATTTTTCTTTTATTGTCATTTTTGCATTTTGTGAATATCTTAAGTATAATTCTTCATCAGATAAAAGCTTTTTAACTGCATTAAATGTCATTTCGACATCGAAATCTACACAAAAACCAGCATTATTTTCAGTCACAACTTTGCTAACAATTGGAAAGTTGTTTGCCACGACTGGTAAGCCCTCCTTCATGTATTCTAAAAGCTTGAGGGGTATAGCTTTTTGATATCTTTTTGTATTGGGATTTAACAATGATAAACCAATTTTTGCCTTTTTAATATACAAGTAAACGTCGTTGCTTGGTACAGTTTTCTTGATAGTTACAAACGCCTTGATATCAAGCTTTCTTACTAAATCATATGCCAATTGTTCCTCTTTTTCGCTAAGATATGTTCCTAAAATCAAAAGGTTCAGTGTAAAACTCTGTTCTATTGCATAATGAACTAACTCAAGCATCAATTGAAGCCCTTTTGCTTGTGATATCCCACCGATATAAATCAAGTCATATTCTTTATTTGTAGCCTCCAATTCTAATACAGAGTAATCGGGGAAATTTGCACATGCAATAGTGTTTGTGTTGTGCTTTCTCATCTTTTCAACAAGTATATCATTTACTGTTATTACACCAGCTGCCTTTTTATATAAAAACATTTCAGTGATTGAATATATTTTTTCTAAAGTGTACTTTCCTATTTTAAATCTATCTGCAAAAGCCTCCGCAAAAAACTCATGGCAATCGTATATAAAAGGAATATTATGTTTTTTAAGTGCAATATTACCAATCAATAATGTGTATGGTTCGACACAAATGATTAATTGGGGCTTGTGGTCATAGATTATATCTAAAGCCTTAGTTTTAAATACTATTTTGTCATTAGATTTCAGATTTACAAATTCAATATTATTTTCGTTATCCACATCAATTATATGAGAATATAAAATTAGTATTTGGTATTTTTTAGCCAATGATTTTGCTATTTTTTGGTAAACTCGACTATCATCAGGTCTGTGGGAATTTGTTATTATCAAGATCTTTTGTTGCATTTTATTTCTTTAGTATTTATCAAAATTATGATTATAATCTAAACATAGTTTTATGAATAATAATTGATTTCAATTTAGCCAAAAAAGATTCCATTAATCTTCATCGTGCTCTTTTGCAAACAGTACTTTCACAGTTGTATCTTTTTTTATATCATAAAATTGAATAGTTTTATTTTTACAAGAGCAGTTGCCACCTTCAAATGAAGCAAATTTATAGGCACCTGAAAAAGTAACAGAAAAGTCATCGATATCATCTGGAAAAGTAAAGCTTGCGACATTATCATCTACTTTTATCTTTACATTATTTCGCTTATCAATCCATTGAATTATTTGACTCAAACTTGCTTTGTAAGCAGAATTAGAATTTGATTGATCTAAAATATAAGATAGTAATTTGTACAAATAACTAACGTCACAAAATGAGCTTATATCAAAGCTAAAATGAATTAGTCCCTTGTGTTCTTTGGTCATTGCAAAAAGCTCTCTGGATATTGTTTTAGCTTTTTCAAAATCAATAATTGAAAACTTTGATAATATAAAAGATTTTTCATTAAAGTTGATCGGTATTTCCCAAATAGGCTTATTTTTATTCTTTAATGTGTTTGACCAAACCTTATATGGAGTACAAACGCCACTTGGGAAGCCATAACTCTTATTGCTCTCTCTTGTTGAATCATATACAATACCATATTCTCTTTCTAAAATAAGGCTATTTTCTGAAAGGTTACTACGATATAAATGCCTAATACCAGTTTTTTTAATTTTTAAGATTTTAGAGAACTGTTCGTATTCATTTTCGAAGCTATTTGTTTCGCTTGCTTTTTTTGTTGGCAAAAAGGCTATTTCCGAGCCATAATTCACAATTGCTTTTAATTCATCTTGTAGGTCATAATCATCCAAATAATAATCAGTGTTATCGATTTTATTACTTTTTGCATGGAAAAACCAAGTACTTCGTGCCTTCACTTCTCGTTCTTTTTCGTTGATTTCTTGAAAGTTCCAATATGGTTCATTGTTTGAAATCATAAATTTAAGCCAGCTCATGATAATTCTAAAAAAATAATTCCATTTGAAAATAAAAAGTAGAATTATTAGCTCAAATATTGTAATAAAGAAACTCTTTATTTTCCATTTATGCAGTGTATTTACGTTATATGATAAAGCAAATGCAATAGGTGCATTCTGTGGCCATAGGCTTTTTTTAAGAAGAAGCATATTTGGGCGTGACAACTCTTGTATAGATGTCTCAAGCAGTAAAAGAAGTCTATTTAAATATGGTATTTGATAAAACTCATCAAATTGAAATAGATCCTCTTCCTTACTTTTCTTCTTCTTTTTTTTTGCTGTTGGCTTCAACCAGCAAGTTTCCTCTTCTGATAAATGAAAAAAGGTATTTCCTATTATGTCGAACTCGAAGCTTGCGTATTTGTAGTCAATCCCACTATGCATTAAAAGCGGATGTTCAATATTATTCTGAGAAATGATGGGAAAAAGCTTTTTGTTGATTTGCAACTTTCTTATAGATTTTCGTAACTTATCTTTAGTATATGCTCCTGTGATAAAAAAATCTTTATCAGCTTTTATGAAAATTAGAGGGCAATGCTGTGAGAGTTTAACTGTAACTTCTTTTTTGGGGTAATTATCTGCATAATAAAAAAGTATCTCATCTTTTGCAGGCATTTCATCTTCTTGAATATACTTCCAAGAATAGCCAAGTAAAGCAAAAATGTAGTCGATAGAATAGTCTATTTTACTCTTGTATCTTTCATAGTTTTTATCTATATATATTGATATCAATTAATTTCTCCATAATAATAAATAGATTTAAATAAAGTTTGCAATTTTCTTTTGTATAAAGAAGTAAATGTTTAGCTCTCCACCAAAATCATTTTTAAACTTTGCGACAGTTGGCACGTTTGCTCCGCATAAATCGTATTTCTTAATGCCCATTCCCTCTAAATCTTTAATAATGTAATCAAGCAAATAGCTATTAATTCCATTATCCATTGCAAACTTATTCGATGCAGTAAACCAGTCATATGCAACTGAATTTAATGAGTCCAGCAACACCATTCTGAAAGCAACGAGCTTTGAGTTATGGTAAACAGAATAGTTTTTTATATAATCTCGTGTACTTATCTTCTCCATAAGCGCATTATACAACTCGGCTCTTTCATTTCCCCAAATACCTTTTTGTTCAAATCTATTACCTAAGATTGTGAGGCTTTCATCTAAATGAAAGTCATTTGTTATTTTTAAATCAAATGTTTCAGCTCTTCTAATATGTGTAAGTTGGTTATTATTGTAGTCACGCACAGATGTGTCAAGAATAAATGTATATAGAGGTTTAATCAAATATTTATCAATTTGAAAAGGCCTAATATCATACGTTGCAGTAGAAAGCTTCAATTCAAGTTTCCGAAAATCTTTTCCAAGTAATATTGCAATGTAAGACATTATGTCATTTCTCATTTGGCGATTTCTTAATTCCTTTTCTTTTTCTGCAAAATAGTAGGAAATATGGTAATAATAATACTGTAATGGATTGAAAATATAATCAATTCTAAACGCTGTTTTATAGAATAAAGGTAAGCTTGCGACTATAGTTTTATTTCTATATATAAGCAAAATTTTTAGTGAGCAATTATATGTCGATTGAAAAATTGATAATAAATCAATACTGCTCCACATAGAGCCAGGCACAAGCTTTGCGAATTCTTCGTCATATATATTGCAATATCTATGTTTAAATCTGCTAATAGTTTTCTCCATCTTCCACATTATAAATATCAAGTTTATTTCTCAGTGTTCGGGTGGTAATTCCGAGTATTCTTGCAGTATCTTGCCTGCTATTTCCTGTTTTATTGAGAGTTTTCAAAATAACTTCTTTTTCGATTCGTTCTATAGTTTTATTATCAATATTTACCCAATTATCATCATCCTCATTATAGCATATTTCAGTTTTTTCATCATTGTCATTTTTGTCGAATCTGCCCGCTTGTTGGCTCAAAAAAAGAAAAGAATCTTTTTTTAAAACAGCATCTGGATTAGTAATGCAAGCACGTTCAATTGCATTTTGTAATTCTCTAATATTTCCGGGCCAGCTATAATCCATCAAGAGGTTTAATGCTTCTTGAGAAATTGATTTTTTATTAACACCAAGTTCAAAGCATACTTTTTTTATAAAGTTTTCCACTAAGTTAGGTATATCATCTTTTCTATATTTTAATGATGGTAAATGAATAGGAACAATATTTAGTCTAAAAAACAAGTCTTCTCTAAAATTGCCTTTATTTACTTCTTCAACGAGGTCTCTATTTGAGGTTGCAATTATTCTTGTATCAATTTTAATAGGCATTTCTGTGCCAATTCTAACTATTTCTCTTTCTTGGATAACACGCAACAACTTAGCTTGTAAATCTAAATTCATTTCGCTTATTTCATCAAGTAAAATTGAGCCTTTATCAGCTAATTCAAATTTACCCCTTGTGCTTTTTATCGCTCCAGTAAAAGCTCCTTTTTCAAAACCAAAGAGTTCACTTTCTATTAATGATTCAGGAATAGCAGCACAATTTATTTTAATAAAATTTCCTTTGTTACGTGGGCTAAGCATATGTATTGCTTCAGCGATTAATTCTTTACCAGTGCCACTTTCTCCAGTAATCAAGACAGTTGAGTTTGTTGGAGCCACCATCTTTACTAAATCCATAATATCGCTTAATCTTTTACTTTTACCTATTATTTTTGAATAATGTTGTGCATCTTTGATTGTTTTTTGCAATTTTTGGTTTTCTGCAATTAATGCTTGTCTTTCGAAAATATGTTTCACTATCATTTCTAATTCTTCTATAGAAATTGGTTTAGTAATATATTCATAAGCACCATAAGCCATAGCTTGTGCAGCAGATTCAGGTCCCCCATAAGCAGTTAATAAAACTGTATCAGTGTCAGGTGAATGTTCTGCGACATATTTTAAGACATCAAGTCCAGTTTTTATAGGCATCTTTAAATCGGTAAATATTAAATCATATTTCTTATTTTTGATTTTTGCAATAGCATCTTCCCCATTTACAGACATATCAATTTTGTATTCCGAATATTCAGGAATTGAAGCAAAAAAACTTGAAATAAAGTCTCTTATCAAAGATTCGTCATCGGCTACTAATATTTGTTTTTGCATAATTTTCTCATTCACTATAATTCTCATACAAAGGTAAATTAATTACAAATTTCGTACCTTTGTTTGTTTTACTATAAACATGTATATCGCCTTTATGAAGCTGAACTATCTTTTTACAAATTGCGAGCCCCAGTCCATTTCCTTCATTTTTTGTTGAAAAGAAAGGATTAAATATTTTTTGTAACTCTTTGTCATCTATACCAGCACCTGTATCTTCTATTTGAATTTCAATAAAACTAAACAAGCGAATCAATTCTTTTATTTCATCTTCGTCAAGCACCTCACTAATTGGCTCGAGTATACTAACTTTAGTACTGATAGTGATCTTTCCTTTTTCTTCGATAGCTTCCCATGCGTTTCTAATTATATTAGTCAAAACCTGTTGAATTAGTTGTCCATCACAATTAATCACGGTATTATTTGTATCAAACATTGTGAAAAAGTCAACAGTTTTATTTTTATCAGAGACCCCCATTTTAAAGAAGTCAATAATATCATTTATCATGTTATGAATATTACACTTATTTATATTTAAAGTTTGCGGTCTTGTAAGTGTAAGTAGATTGGACACAATATTATCCAATCGGCTTACACCCTCAATAATTGGTTTCAAAAGTTTTTTTCTTGGATCGTCGACAGCAATTTGTCTATCCAGTAAACCTGTAAAGCCACTTATAGCAGCTAATGGATTTCTAATTTCATGAGCTACACTTGCAGACATTTCTCCCAACGCAGCAAGAGTTTCTATATGAGATATTCTTTCCTGCAATTCTTTTATTTCTGATATGTCTGTAAATGTTTCGACTACGCCGTCGATCTCACCACGGTAATTATGAACTATACTTGTACTAAACTCAACATTTTTCTTTTCTGAATTATATGTGCTTATTTGCTTTTGTCTTTTAAATGATTCATTACCCGTACTTAGAGTATATATTGCAGATTTAGAATCTTGGACCGAATTATTAAAAAAAATCTTTCGATAGGATTTATCAATTACATCTTCTTTATCAAATCCTGTTATCATTTCTGCTGCTTTATTAAAAAGGCTAATATTGCCAGTCATATCTATTGCTAACACTCCCGTATGTACATTATCCAGTATATTGTTTAAAAAGTTTTTAATGTTTTCACTTTCTTGAACTTTTCTCTCAAGCTCAACATTTTTATTTTCTAACTGTTTGTCTAAAGATTCAATTTTATCTTGTAAAAGCTTATAGGTCTGTTCAAATTTTTCTACAACTTGTGTAAAATCATGAAAGGCTGATGTCAGCTTATCAACATTTTGTTCTTTCATAGCATATTTAATCAGAGTTTATTTCTGGTAAATACTTATTAATTGTTCTTGTCAGCTCATCTAATCTAAATGGTTTGACTATATATTCATTGGCTCCATTTTCCATTGCGTTAATAGCAGTATCCAGGCTTGGATACCCAGTCATAATAATAATAGGTAAGTCTTTATACATATTCTTTAATTGCTGTGTCAATTCTATACCACTTGCTTTTGGTAACTTAATATCAACTAAGGCAATATCAGGTTTATTAACTTTTGCTATTTCTAATGCTTTTTCAGCATCAGGTGCAACATCGACATCATAACCAAGTCTATCCAAAAAATTATACAGAACATCTCTCAGTAATAATTCGTCATCTACAACCAATATTTTCATTTTCATTTTAATATTCCATTTTAATAATCATTTTTTCGCCACAAGTACATTGAACCTCGATAGATAAGACAACACCTTCATTATTCCTGTTTAGTTTAAGAATTGGTTCATTAAGTTTATTTGAGCTACTGCTTTCAGTTTTTATGCTGACATTTTGTTTTTCAACAATTGGTATTTTAATAATAGGCGGAGCTTTGAAAACAGGGCTATTTGTCTTTTTTTGATCTTCATCAACAATATAATTTTTTATAATCTTACTCATAATGTTTTAAAAATCTTTAAAATAATTTGTCTCAGAGAGTTTAGTGAGAAAGGTTTTAGCAAATATCCATCAGCTTTCACACTCAAACTATCTTCTTGCATTTTCGAAGGTTGATATGCAGTCATTAGAATTATTGGTAAATTTGGCATATAAGTTTTTAAAGACTTTAAAAGTTTGATACCATTCATTTTGGGCATTCTTATGTCAGAAATAACAAGGTCAAATTTCGTTCTGGTACAAGCCATTAATGCTTCTTCTCCATTTGTAGCCTCTACAACATTATAACCGAGAGTTTGTAAGAACTCACTTATGACTTCTCTGATATTATCTTCATCATCAACAACAAGTATGTTTTTAGCCATTATTGCATTTCCTTATCTTATGAAAAAAGTTTATCTATGTCGTCTTGCGATGCTTGATTACCAGAATTGTTATCATTAAATAAAGCATCAATATCAAAATCATCCTCACTATCAGCGACGCTTGCTTGCAAATCTTTTAGTTCAATATCATTATGGTCGTTTGGAATGTCTATATCTGTATCCCCTGTTTCAAATAAGTCATCAATTAGGTTTTGTATATTGCCTTTATCAATAAATATTGCATTAGCATTGAAAGATTTAGGATCAATTTCTGGCAAGACAATTTCTGGTCCTTCTTCACCAAAATCAAATTCTTTTAATAGATTAGACACATACAAAAGGGTTTTTTCTGTATCTGAAAGCAATGCATAAGCTCCTGATATTTGCTGTGCCGTAATATCTTGGAACTGCAAATAGTCGATTATCGTAAATGCAGCATCTTGATTCTTAAAAATCATTTTCTTAATGTCTTCAATAATATCTTCTTGATTGTTATTACTTTTCAAAGAATCAAGCTTTTCGATAATAACAAGCTGTTCAGCATCAAGTTCTTCTGCTACGTCAAGTATTTTGTTAGTAGCTTCTTCTGTAGTTGTCGTTATTTTTTTTAATTGGACCCCTGTCTTTTTCAATAAGCCATCAACACTTTTCTTTAATTCATTTCGTGATGAATGAATTGAGTTAATAACAACTTGTATCAATTCATAAGTTAAATGTGTTTTATCTGTAAGTCCTTGCATTTTTGTGACAAGGTTATCCAAATGTTGTTGAACATGATTGTGATCTATTGGTTTTGTTTGCTCAATAAAAGGACGAATTTCATCAATTAGTATTGTCAATTCATTAACAATAGTCTCAATTATTGTAATCACACCTTCTTTATTTTGTGACAAAACAGCCTCCTATTTGCTTAAAATAGCATCAATTTTAGCTTTTAACACATCAGGTGTGAAAGGCTTAACTATATAATTATTAACTCCTGCCTTCATAGCTTCAATAATGTCATCCTTGACAGATCTTGTAGTAACCATTAATATTGGTATTTTTGAAAATTCTCCGCTTGCTCTGATTTCTTGCACAAGTTGCAACCCATCCATAACAGGCATATTCCAGTCAGTGACAACAAAGTTTATTCCTGGAATAGTTTTTAGTTTATCCATGGCTTCTTGCCCTTGCTCAGCTTCTTCTATGTGAGCATACCCTAAACGTTTTAAAGTATTAAATACGATTCGTCGCATTGTAGGTGAATCATCAACAATTAAAAATTTTAATTCTGCCATAAAGCCTCCATTTAATTACAAAGCAAATAAAACTCAATAATGACATATAATTTAATACTAATATATTTGTCAAAGTTTTTTTTGAAAATAATGAAAATTTATCTGATTTTCTATAGATTTTATAATTTTTATGCATTTTAAATACTTAAAACCTATAATCTAATCCAATTTGGCAAATAATTCCTTGCTGTGGATAATAGCTATAATATTTATAGGGCTTATTTAGTAAGTTTTCTACATATAAGTATAAATTAAACCGATGATGCCATTCATATTTCAAGATACTATCTATTAGAAACGCATCAGATATTTGATTATTGGTATGATCTTTTCTCTCGCTTACATACTTAAGTTCTGTTTTGGCGTCAAAATTAGCATATCGATACTTTATATTTAGCGAATTGACGATATGAGGCATAAAAGGTATTTGCTTATATTCATGGTCATGAATGTGAGATGATATCGCTGTAAAGCAATATTCAAAATTTAAGTCATATAATTGATAATATGTGTATGCTTTTATTGTATTTAAAAGGCTGTTTTTATGCTTTACATCATAAACATAATCAAAATCTCCCAAAGTATAAATTGCTTGATTTTTTCTCCATTCAAACTGATAAAGCAAAGTATACGGTAAATAAAAACTTGAATTCATTGCTATACTTAGATTTATAGGGGATTGTGTCTGATACTTCATATCTTTAATACTTGTATGGTAATTATTTGTATATTGCTTATAAGAGTCGGTAAAACTCGTATAAGGTTCATTTTTAATCATTACAGAATAATCATTATCAAATAGCATATATTTTTCTAAATATAAAGACATTACAAAATTCTTATTTAGGCTCATATATAGCTTTGTATTGTCAATCTCAGGTACAATATTTGCTAAATTAGTATTAGATTCAAATGTAAAAACCTCATTTAGGTTTCCTATACTTAACGAATTATTGATATTAGTAAAAGGTAAATTAAATTCACTTTTAAATAGATAGTCATAATTATCAATTTTGTTTACAATTTTGTTATTTTCATTAAATTCTTGCTTTATATTAGTGTAGTCTATTTCTAAAGATGTATTTTGGAAAAAGTAAACCCATTCACTCAAGTCAAATGCGGTTTCTAATCCAATATGAGATGCATTTGTGTCAATTTTTCTTGAATTAAATGTATTATGATGTATGGTTAATTCTGGTTTTAGCTTAGCATTTCCAAGCTCAGGGATTTTCCAACCTATACGACTATCAGTAAAGTTCCAATGCTTGTTAAGCAAGAGAAAATGACTTTCGGCATTTAAGTTTATATAGTCATTATAATAATCATCGTAAATAACATACAGATCGCTTTTTGTATAATTACCAAAAAATAGCCTAATAATACCATTTTTTAAATTTGCACCACCATATCTCATATCATCCTTTTGTGGCAAATAGGGGTTGTACTTTATCAATTCATATTGTTTAAATCTATGGTAATCTTTTAAACTCTTGTGCACAACTGATGAGTCTGGTGTCATGCTTATTGTGCCAATAATTGTCTCATCAGGTAACTGAAAATCGGTAGCAATAAGTTTCAAAGACCATAATAACATAAAAAGTATAAAAAGCTTTTTCATTAATTTGTCTCTCCTAAAAGGGTACTTAGCTCTTTATTTTGAGCCTTACTAATATAAGACTTTATTCGACTATACAGCTCTTTAGCTTTATCAACTTCTTGAGTCTGAGTATAAATTTTACAAATATAGTACTCAGAATCCCATCTTAGTTCAGTTAATTCTGTATAGACATATCTTATCCGCAAAAATTCTTTCAGTGCATTATTATAGTCTTCTTGTATATACAGTATTCTTGCCTTATTGTACACAGATTTAGCTCTAACAAGAGGGTTATCACTTAGATTTAAACTATGCACAATCTCATCGGCTTTATCTATCTGCTGATCATTGATAAGCTTATCAACGAGTACAAGGTTAGCAAGCTCAATATAATAGTCATCAGCAAATAGAATAAAGTCATTATAATACTTTTCAAATTCATCATCATTTGCTAAAAATTGTTTTTCCAATAATACTAACCAATACTCTGGTTGTTGAGAAGTGTTAGCAGCTCGTTTGTATCTTTTTAATGCGGCAGCTGTGTCTTCTTGTGCCCATTTTATATTACCCCATTCATGATATACTTCAGGAGAGTTGTTTTTTATCACCAGTTGCACATATATCCGGTCTGCTTTTTCATATTGTTTTAACCAAATATAATTATTCGCAAGCATAATCTGAAATTTTTCTTCACTCTCTTTTTCTGGATACTGCTGGAATAGTTGCAAGATACTTGATATGGAGGATAAATAGTCCTCATTTTCATACTCATACTTAATTTTGCTTTCATAGAGAATTGTTTTAAGATCAACATTGCTGGTTTTTCGTATTTTCTCACCTATCCATTTACTGTATTCCTTCTTATTGTTTTGTTGTTGAAAGCTCCATTGAATGCCATTTACAGCATTCTGAATAGTTTCTTGCGAGTATTTAATATCAACTAACTTTTCCCATGTACTTATTGATTGAGAAAAATTTGCTAAATTGAAGTGTGAATTAGCAATACCTGCAATTGCTTTTATTATATCAGGACTTTCGGGGTACTCATCTACATATTCACTATAGAGTTCGAGAGCTTGCATAAAGTCTTCTGCGTTATATGCAGCATCAGCTGCAGCAAGCTTATATTCTCCTGGTGAATTGGATTGTTCAGCTAAATTCTTGTATATCGTAGTAGCTTCATCAAACCTTTTTAACCTATATAATGTCCAAGCTTGTCTTGACATTAAATGCTCAAAAGATAACTGATCTGGCACATTAGTTTCAGCAATTTTATAGCAGTTAAGAGCCTCATTATAATCTCTTTCGTTAAAAAAGATATTACCCTTAAGCATATATTTATCAAAGAGGTAATCATTCTCTTCTGGAACCTTATCAATATATTCTTTTGCCTGATTATAGTTTTTTAATGCATATTCAACGTAAGACAGTCGTAAAAAAGTTGCTCCAATATCAACTATGCCATTTAATGCTTTTAAATAATAATCTTTTGCACTATTATAACGGGCTTTGGCAAGTTCTATCTCACCTAAATAGTAATTACTAATTCCATACTTTGCTGATGACGCATAGTTTTCAACAATTTCACTAAAAAAATACCGAGAGCTATCTACTTGTGCTGCTTGGTATAAGCACATAGACATCTTAAATATTAATTCATCAATAAAAGCGGAATTACTAAACTTGTTATAAAAAGTTTCAGACACAGCAATACACTCTTTTTTCTTTCCTAAAAAGAATAAGCATTCTGCTTTCAAAAACAAAGCTTTTTCTTCGAATTCTTCGCTATGTTTTTCAAGTGCAAAGTTGCCTGTGCCAAAGCTCAAAGCTCTATTCAAGTTATCAAGAGCGTCATTATATTTTTTTTGTTTATATTGATTAAAAGCAATTTGATAATAAATATCTCCTACCCATTTTTGTTCTGAGTTTTTAATCAAATATTCGTTTAATTGGTCTATTGCTTTATCTATATCAATTGTAGATTTATTGCTAATAATTTGAAAGAAACTTATGTTTTTTAGCTCTTTATCATTAGTTGTAGAGTAGAGACCCTCCAATACTTGTAAACCATCGACAATCTCTCCAATCTTTATCAATGCCAAGCCTTCATAATAAGCTTTCCTATCATTATTGTCTATGTATTTTGACAAAAGCTCAATCACATCGTCAGGCTTATCAACCTCCAATAGTGAATTTAATAATAAATAAAACAAGTTTTTCTGTATATCGTTTAATTGTGTAAGAGGAAGATCGAAATAGGTATCAAAGTAATTGCCTAATGTCTTATTAATACTCAACCAGTCCTTTTTTCTTTCAAAATAATTTGTCAAAATATAAGTCGCATAGTCAATATCATTTTTATTATAGCTACTGAGTATTTTTTGATAACACAATTCAGCGTTTTCTTTGTCCTCAGCCATTAAATACAGATTCAATATCTTACTATCTAATTCTATGCTATTTACTCTTACTTTAGAATAGCATTCTTTTGCCATATCATAATCTTCTTGAGACAAGTAATAATCGCCTAACAGTATATATATCTTGTTTATACCTATATCATTGGGGTATCTATTTATATATTTAGCAGAAAACAATAATAAATCCTCGCCCTGATTCAAATACAAAGATTTCTCTGTTTGAAGTAAAAGCCAGTTTTGTTCGAGTAAAGGGCTTAACTTTATAGAATTAATAGAGCATAATATTTCATCCGCTTTTGTATAATTTTTTTGTTGTATTAATATATCAGCTTGGATTAGTAGAAGCTCGTCTTTAACATCTGTATTTGGATATTTTTTTAGAAATATTACCGACTCATCATAAGCCATTTGATAATATTTATCTTGCATTAAAGCTTTTATAAAATACAAGTCTTCTTTTTCTGCAGAAAACAGGCAGGTAAAAACTAAGCAAATAACTAATGTACATATATATTTTCTCATTTAAACACCTCATTTAAGATTTGAATACCAAAATATATTAAGAAGAAAAATAGTCAATTATAAAATAATTTGTTGGTAGATTTACTAAAAACAACATAATATTCAAAAAAAAGCATTATTCTTTTTTTATAACAAAGCTTTTTATAATTGTTACTTAAATATATTTTCTAAAAAACGTGCTGCAGACTTATACCAATAATTATTTGCATTCTTATAATGCTGATACAGGATATAATTAAGATATATTTAGTTTATTAAAGCATGTATCATTATGATGAATAAGTTAAAGTTATTACAAAAAAGGCTGTTGTAAAAAACAGCCTTAATTATTAAGTTATTAAGCTAAGATTTAAGGATTAATCAATTGGGCTAAACATATCTTTGCCAACACCGCAAGCTGGGCATGTGTAATCATCTGGTAAGTCTTCAAAAGCTACATTATCATTTTCTGCTGGATCATAAATCCAACCACATACATCACATACGTATTTTTGCATAATTTCTCCTTTATTTATTTTCGCCTAATAAATAGAAAGCTATTTAATAGTTTTCAACGTGTATTTCGAAATATTTTCTATCGTGTTGGCATGCTGGACAAATTTCAGGTGCTTCGATATTTTCAGTAATATATCCACAGTTCAAGCACTTCCAAAAGACCTTGCCACCCTTTTTGAAAACTTCGTGCTCTTTTACATTTTGAGCAAGTTTTCTATAGCGAGCTTCATGTTTTTCTTCCACTTTTGCGATTATTTTAAAGGCTGTTGCAACATCCTTATATCCTTCTTCTTCTGCTTCTTTTGCAAAAGTCGGATAAAGTTCTGCCCATTCTTCATACTCACCATCAGCTGCACTTTCAAGGTTCTTGAAAGTGTCATCTGATAAAGCTACTGGATAAGCTGCATCATTTAAAACAATCATTTCATCATTCATACCATGTTCAATTAACTTTTTATAAAAAACCTTAGCGTGTTCCTTTTCATTTTCTGCTGTTTCCATAAAAATGTTTGAAATTTGTAAAAATCCATTCTTTTTTGCTGTGCTTGCATAATAAGTATATCGTGTTCTTGCTTGAGATTCTCCTGCAAAAGCTTTCATTAAGTTTTGTGCAGTTTTACTATTTTTAAAATCTGACATTATTTCTTATCTCCTTTTTATTTTTTATAACTCCACAACATGTGTAAGTTACAAAACTCTCTTACTTCAATAACTTCATCAATGTTTATGTTAAATTCAGCTACTGGTGCCATTCCAGGCTTAAGTTCTTTACGATATACACCATCTTCTGTTAAAACTTCGATAAATTCTATCCAATGTGTATCAATCATTGGATGTTCTACACTACCAACAGTTACCTTAATACCTTTTGCTGTTGACTCGACTACTGGTACGTGTTTTTCATTAGCTGCATCTTCTGTGTTTGCTTCTAACAAAATCATTGGTTCTCCACAGCAAACTAATGTTCCGCCGCCGACTGAAGTTAATTCCACTAAGTTTTTGCATTTCTTACAATAATAAATTGAACGTAGTTCCATGTTTTAAATCCTCCTATATTCTTTATATAACAAGATAATGATATAGCAAAGATTGTCAAATTATTTTTTATTTTTTTTTAATATTTTGATGATCAAAGTATTTAATTCTTATACTAACTTTCAAAGTGTTTGAAATATTTGGTTGTTTTAACTTCATCAATGTTTATGTTAAATTCAGCTACTGGTGCCATTCCAGGCTTAAGTTCTTTACAATATATTCCAAATTCTGTTAAAGCCTCAACAAATGCTATATAATATGTGTGAACGAAAAAAGAAAATTACTAAATATCGATTTTAAAGAACTTCTTTACTATATATTTTTCAACATTACTACATTATTTATTTGACAAAAAATCATAAATAGACTTTATCATTAAACTCGATAGTATTCCCGATGATTCTCATTAGTTACCCCTTCTTTCTCCAAGATGGTAACGGGATGGTAACGGGATGGTAA